>Ga0207884_1000007_pt1 | contig 481057 bp, 467 predicted proteins | sample MalvirmetaMSP144_FD_184236 | JGI IMG/M metagenome (GOLD analysis project Ga0207884, IMG submission 184236) | Marine viral communities from the Deep Pacific Ocean - MSP-144 (SPAdes) | ecosystem: Environmental > Aquatic > Marine > Oceanic | place: Pacific Ocean | collected 2011-07-08 | reverse complement strand
TCTCTCAACGATGACAATTAATAAGCCAATACAAAAACATTGGCACCCGGCGCGGGATGGAGCAGCCCGGTAGCTCGTCAGGCTCATAACCTGAAGGTCGTAGGTTCAAATCCTACTCCCGCAACCAGATTTAAAGAACTTTAACTAGCACCAACCGCTGGCATCGCCTGCGGGCCTTTTGGCGTTTTGAGCCAACGTGATGGTGCGACGGGTGACCTGATAGGAACGCAGGCCCCACGACCTGTACCTGAATTTTCGGAAGTGGGATGCTTCGGAAACACGAAAATTCGCGCAGAGACACCTCAGCGAGAGCGCAAACTGTAACCGCGCCACTCCATAAACCAACCCGCCCTAGAACCGAAGTAGGCGTGCTTCATGGCGTTTCAGCGTGTTACGCGCGGCGTTGTAATGCTTAATCCCGATCTGCTCTGAAAGCGCGGGGAACAGGGCCAGGATCTCGTCGCGTTGCGCTTGGCCGATGCTTTGAAGTGTTTCTACTCCCGGCTGAAAGCTTTCTGTCCATGCCCCGTCTGACAGCACAAGCTGATGGCTTTCGAACATCAGGTGCACGTATTGTACAGAAGATGGCGTGAACGTCCGGATCGTGTCACCATTCACCAAGTGCTTTGCGGCGACGAGGACCTCGTCCTGACCAAAATGTAGCATCGATCGCGCATCGGAAAGCAATATTCGGTGGTTGGGTGAAACGATAAGGTCCCGTTCCGGCGTTCCAGCGCCGAGAGCGCCCGCCGTGATCAAAACGGGACGCAGGTGTGGATAGACGACCAGCTCCGCCGCTGTCAGCTGACGTGCACCGACCCAAGAGACTTTCTGCATTCCGTGGTCGCGTGTGATGACAGCGTCACCGGCTTTCAAGTGCTCTACAGGGGTTTCGCCTTTTGCAGTGGCGATCAGGCTGCCCGCGGTGAAACATGGGACGGTATTCCCGACATAGAACTTGCCGTTGCCATCCTCCAACGTACCGGATGCGATGGAGCCGTCGCCGTCAAAATCCTGATCCGTATTGCGGTCGATCTTGAGTGTGCCGATATTGTCGCCCGCTTTGGTACCTGGTGCCACCAGTAGATTCCCAAATGTCGGCGCGCTTGGGTCGTTGGCACCGCTTTCAGTGCGGGGCACCAGAACGTTGGCGTTGAACCGCACGTAGGTGTCGCCAAGTCCGCTGACATCGCTTTGGATATTCGCCGATTGGCCGGGGTTCATCGGAACGTAATTATATTGGACGATGCCGGCGTTATAGTCGGCAGCACTGGCATAGACCTTGATCCCGATGAAGGACGAGCCCCCGTCAAGTTCACCGTCTGCCGTTTCATTCTGTGTGATGAATTCGATGATGGCATCGTCAGCGAAGGGCTGGCTGCCACCGGAAAGTGTCATCTGACCAGCGCCGTCTTGGCCTGCGCTGGAGTTTGTGGACACAGCGGGATTATTGATAACATCGATACCAAACGCAAAAAAGCTCGCCATGTCTTTACCCTCTGGTGGCCTGTGGGTCGGTCAAATGATCCGGACCGGCCTAGTTTATAGTAATTTCTGCAAACTCATTAGCGATAAGTGGCGACAAATCGACTTAACTTTTGACATATCACATGGATGTGAAGCGGGCCTGACGCCAGTGGGGCGTCTTTATTGGCGCTGTCGATGGTGGCGGGTATGCCGCAGATGCGATGCTGATTTGAAAGGGCAGTTCGATGGGCAGGGACAACGATCGCCAAGGCAGCACTAGGTAGCAGTGAAACAAAACAGCGACTTATCGGGGATAAGTGGTGCCCAGGAGAGGACTCGAACCTCCACACCGTTGCCAGTACTAGCACCTGAAGCTAGCGCGTCTACCATTCCGCCACCTGGGCACAGGGGGGTTGTGAGGGAGCGTTTATTGTTGTGGGGCGGGGGTGTCAATTGGATTCTCGCAACAAAATGAAACGGCGTGAAAATAAATCCGGAAAACCGAGGTTTGGTGCGGTGGGTCGGGCTTTCGAGGCGATCTCTGCCGGAATTGCTGCTTGTTCCCGAGGGGGGCTGGATGTATCTGTAGCGCTAGATTTTCTGGTCAGGGGTATCATCATGGCAAAGCTGGTCACGGTTTACGGCGGCTCCGGGTTTGTGGGGCGGTATATCGTTCGTCGCATGGCGTTGGCGGGATGGCGTGTGCGCGTCGCGGTGCGTCGCCCGAACGAGGCGCTGTTTGTGCGCACCTACGGCACCGTCGGCCAGGTCGAACCGGTCTTTTGCAACATCCGTGATGACGCGTCGGTACGCGATGCGCTGCAGGGCGCTGATGCGGTGGTGAACTGCGTCGGTATTCTGGCCGAGGCGGGGAAAAACACCTTTGACGCCATTCAGGCCGACGGGGCAGAACGCATTGCGCGCTTGGCCGCCGCCGAAGGGATCGCGCGTTTGGTGCAAATCTCTGCCATCGGGGCGGATGCCGAGGCGGATAGCGAATATTCCCAGACCAAGGCGATGGGGGAGGCCGGTGTGCTCCAGCATATGCCGCAGGCTGTTATCCTGCGCCCCTCGATCGTGTTCGGCCCCGAGGATGACTTCTTTAACCGTTTCGCCGGTATGACGCGGATCAGCCCCGCGATCCCTGCTGTGGGGGCGGATACGCTGTTCCAGCCCGTCTATGTAGATGACGTGGCCCACGCGGCGGAGCTTGCGGTGACAGGCAAGGCCCCTGCCGGTATTTACGAATTGGGTGGCCCCGAGGTCGAAAGCTTTCGCGGCCTGATGCAGCGTATGCTTGACGTGGTGAACCGTCGCCGCATGGTTGTCGCCTTGCCGACTTTCGTGGCGAAGGTGATCGCCTTTGGCCTTGATGTGTTGCAATCGGTGACGCTCGGCCTGGTCAAGAACAACACGCTGACCCGTGATCAGGTCAAGAACCTGGCGCATGATAATGTCGTGGGCGAGGGGGCGCAGGGCTTTGATGCTTTGGGGATCAGCCCCGTGTCCATGGGCTCCGTCCTGCCCGAGTACCTGTGGCGGTTCCGCCCCTCGGGCCAGTATGACGAGATCAAGCAATCCGCGAAGAACCTGCGGACCTAACGATTTCGATGTCGAATTTGGAAAGGCCCTGCCGGCGACGGCGGGGCCTTTTGCGTTAGCTGTAGGCGTATACCAAAAGCGCTGTCCCCAGCAGGATGCGATAGATGACGTAGGGGGTGAAATTCACGCTGCGCAACAGGCGCATCATCAGGACCAGTGCCGCCAGTGCGGCAACAAAGGCAAAGCCCGCAGCGATCGACGCGTCGCGCGCGAGTTGCGCGTCGGCTTGCCCGATCACATCCAGTGACAAAAGCGCGCCAGAGGCGAGGATCGTGGGAATCGACATCAACATGGACAGCGTTGCGGCGCTGGCGCGGTCGTAGCCCAGTTTGCGGGCGGCGGTGATGGTGATGCCCGACCGCGACGTGCCGGGGATCAGCGCAAGCGCCTGCGCCAGTCCCATCCAGACGGCACCTTTGACATCCCAGTCGCCAGTATCCCGATCGCTGCGTCCCGTGTGATCAGCCCAATAAAGCACGATACCGAAAAGCAGCATGGTCCAGCCGATCACCGCGACAGAGCGGAGCATTTCGTCAATCCCCAGCAATTTGATCACCAGCCCGGCGACCAGCACCGGAAGTGTTGCGAGGATCAGCAGGGCGGCCAGCCTAGCGCCGGGGGTGTCCATCTTGCCGCGCAGCAGGCGACCAAGCCCGATGGTGGCTTCTGCGACCTCGGACCGGAAATAGAGCACGACCGCGAGAAGCGTGCCCACATGCACCGCGACATCAATCGCAAGCCCCTGATCCGGCCCGCCGGTCAGCGTGGGCAGCAGGATCAAATGACCCGAGGAAGAGACGGGCAGAAACTCTGTCAGACCCTGAATGATTGCGACAAGCAGCAGTTGGAACAGGGTCATAAGGGGGCCGGCCTTTGGGTCATTTGCGATGCCACAGGCGTATAACTTTGGGGGGCTGGAAGGGAAGTCCGTTGTTGGGTCCGAATCGGACATAAATATATGGTAAATTTGCGGGATTTTTTGGGTCGATATGAAATAAACCGCATATAGGTCAGCAATGCTGCCTTTATAATCGTTTAGCCCCTGTGTATGAGGGGGCAGCAACGTGTTTCAGGCGGAGAGATCCAAGATGGCAAAGCAGCCAATGCTCAAGTTTACAACGGTTTCCCGGGATATGCCCGAAAAACGGATGCCGAATCTGCGTCGTGAAGACTTTAAAGAGATTTACGCGGAATACGCGGATGAGAAAGCGCAGGAGCAGTCCAGCCGCTGTAGTCAATGTGGCGTTCCCTATTGCCAGACCCATTGCCCGCTGCACAATAACATTCCCGACTGGCTGCGCCTGACCGCCGAAGGGCGTCTTCAAGAGGCCTATGAGGTCAGCCAGGCCACTAACACCTTCCCCGAAATCTGCGGCCGCATCTGCCCGCAGGACCGTCTGTGCGAAGGCAACTGTGTGATCGAACAATCCGGCCACGGCACTGTGACCATCGGCTCGGTCGAGAAATACATCACCGATACCGCGTGGGAAAATGGCTGGGTGCAGCCGATCAAGCCCAAGACCGAACGCGCCGAATCCGTTGGTATCATCGGCGCGGGCCCCGGTGGTCTGGCCGCGGCGGATGTGCTGCGCCGCGCGGGTGTGCAGGTCACCATCTATGACCGCTATGACCGCGCGGGTGGCTTGCTGACCTACGGCATCCCCGGTTTCAAACTGGAAAAAGATGTGGTCATGCGCCGCAACGACCAGTTGGCCGAAGGTGGCGTTAACTTTGAATTGAACTGCGATGTGGGCGTCGACATCAGCTTTGCCGATATCCGCGCCAAGCATGACGCCGTGATCATCGCGACGGGCGTCTATAAAACACGTGACATCCAGGCCCCCGGCGTGGGCGGCGTTGGCCTTGAGCGCGCGATTGATTTCCTGACCGTGAGCAACCGCAAAAGCTTTGGCGACAAGGTAGAGGAATTCGATTCCGGCCGTTTCAATGCCGAAGGGAAGCGCGTTGTCGTGATCGGCGGCGGGGATACCGCGATGGACTGTGTACGGACCTCGATCCGTCAGGGGGCCACCTCGGTCAAATGTCTGTACCGCCGTGACCGCGCCAACATGCCCGGCTCGCAACGTGAAGTGCAAAACGCCGAGGAAGAAGGCGTGGTCTTCGAATGGTTGTCCGCGCCCAAAGGGTTCGTCGGTGATCCGGTGACCGGCGTCGTCGTGCAAAAGATGCGCCTTGGCGCGCCGGATGTCTCGGGTCGTCAGGCCCCAGAGGTGATCGAGGGCGCCGATTATGTCGAAGAGGCGGATCTTGTGATCATGGCGCTTGGCTTTGAACCCGAAGACCTGCCCACGCTGTGGAACACGCCCGAGCTGCCGGTCAACCGCTGGGGCACGGTCAAGGCCGACTATATCACCGGCGCGACCGAGCTGGATGGCGTCTATGCCGTGGGCGATATCGTGCGCGGTGCGTCGCTGGTGGTCTGGGCCATCAAGGACGGGCGCGACTGTGCGCAGGCGATCCTTGAAAAGATGGGGGCCAGCGTGGCCATCGCGGCCGAATAAGCGCCCCTTTCAACTGATATTTCGCGCCTCGGGCGCGCCCGATTTAGGAGATTCCAAATGACCAAGTACGATGACGCCTGGGTAGCACGCGAAGAAGCAAAACGCGCCTTCATGGCAGAAAACGGTCTGTATTCCGAAGAAGAAGAGCATTCATCCTGCGGGGTGGGTCTTGTTGTGAACATCGACGGCTCCAGCAGCCGCGCGGTTGTCGAAAACGGGATCAAGGCGCTCAAGGCGATCTGGCACCGTGGTGCGGTGGATGCCGATGGCAAGACCGGCGACGGTGCGGGCATCCACGTGCAGATCCCCGTCAATTTTTTCTACGATCAGGTGCGTCGCACCGGTCACAGCCCCCGCGAAGGTGAATTGATCGCCATCGGTCAGGTCTTTCTGCCGCGCACCAACTTTGCCGCGCAGGAAACCTGCCGGACCATCGTTGAAACCGAAGTGCTGCGGATGGGCTACTATATCTACGGCTGGCGCCACGTGCCCGTCGATACGTCGGTTCTGGGGGAAAAGGCCAACGCGACCCGTCCCGAGATCGAACAGATCCTGATTTCCAACGCCAAGGGCGTGGACGAGGAAACATTCGAGCGCGAGCTTTACGTCATCCGTCGCCGCATCGAGAAAGCCGCGCTGGCCGCTCAGGTGCCGACGCTTTACATCGCGTCGATGTCCTGCCGGTCGATCATCTACAAGGGCATGATGCTGGCGCAGGATGTTGCCAACTTCTACCCCGACCTGATGGACGAACGCTTTGAATCCGCGTTTGCGATCTATCACCAGCGTTATTCCACCAACACCTTCCCGCAGTGGTGGCTGGCGCAGCCCTTCCGCATGCTGGCCCATAACGGCGAGATCAACACGCTCAAGGGTAACGTCAACTGGATGAAAAGCCACGAGATCCGCATGGCGTCGGGCACCTTTGGCGACATGGCCGAAGATATCAAACCGATCGTCGCCGCGGGGTCGTCCGACTCTGCCGCGCTGGATTCGGTGTTCGAAGTCCTGGTGCGCGCGGGTCGTTCGGCCCCGATGGCGAAAACCATGCTGGTGCCTGAAAGCTGGTCCAAGCAGGCGGTCGAGCTGCCCCAGGCATGGCGCGACATGTATTCTTATTGCAACTCGGTGATGGAGCCTTGGGATGGTCCCGCAGCGCTGGCCATGACCGATGGCCGCTGGGTCTGCGCCGGTCTTGACCGGAACGGCCTGCGCCCCATGCGTTTCGTCGTCACCGGTGACGGCATGCTGATCGCGGGTTCCGAGGCGGGGATGGTCCCGCAGGACGAGGCGAATGTCGTGCGCAAAGGCGCGCTTGGCCCCGGTCAGCTGCTGGCGGTCGACATCGAAGAAGGCAAGATGTTCGGCGACACCGAGATCAAGGACAAGCTCGCCGCGTCGCGTCCCTTTGGTGAATGGGTCGGCAAGATCAACGAGCTGGACAAAGCGCTTGGCGATGTCGAGGAAAAGGCCCTGTTCTCGGGCGATGAGCTGCGTCGCCGTCAGGTGGCAGCGGGCTATACCATCGAAGACCTCGAGCAGATCCTCGCACCGATGGCCGAAGATGCGAAAGAGCCCTTGGCATCCATGGGCGATGACACCCCGTCGGCGGTTCTGTCGAACCAGTACCGCCCGCTCAGCCATTTCTTCCGCCAGAACTTCAGCCAGGTCACCAACCCACCCATCGACAGCCTGCGCGAATTCCGCGTCATGAGCCTGAAAACGCGGTTCGGGAACCTCAAGAACGTGCTGGATGAATCCAGCGCCCAGACTGAGATCCTCGTGCTCGACAGCCCGTTCCTCGCGAACGCGCAGTTCGATCAGTTGATGACCGAATTCAACGCGAATTCCGTCACCATCGACTGTACGTTCGAGCCGGGCGGCAACAACCTGAGCGAAAACCTGCGCCGCATCCGGGACGAGGCAGAAGACGCCGTGCGCTCGGGCGCTGGTCACATCGTGCTGACCGACCAGTTCAGCGATGCGACCCGCGTGGCGATGCCGATGATCCTTGCGACATCTGCCGTGCACAGCCAGCTGACCCGTAAGGGCCTGCGGACCTTTACCTCGCTCAATGTGCGCTCGGCCGAATGTGTGGACCCGCATTACTTTGCCGTACTGATCGGCTGTGGTGCCACCGTGGTGAACGCCTACCTTGCCGAGGATTCGCTGGCGGATCGTATCGGGCGTGGTCTGCTGGACATGACACTGACCACCGCGATGGCCCGCTACCGCGAGGCGATTGATCAGGGCCTGTTGAAAATCATGGCGAAGATGGGGATCAGCGTCATGTCCTCCTACCGTGGCGGCCTGAACTTCGAAGCCGTAGGGCTGAGCCGTGCGATGTGCGCGGAATACTTCCCCGGCATGACCAGCCGCATCAGCGGGATCGGTGTGACCGGTATCCAACGCAAGGCCGAGGCGGTCCACGACCGTGGTTGGCAGGGTGATGGCGTCGTCATGCCCATCGGCGGCTTCTACAAGGCGCGCAAATCCGGCGAGACCCACGCATGGGAAGCATCGTCGATGCACATGCTGCAAATGGCCTGCAACAAAGCGTCCTACCAGATGTGGAAGCAGTATAGCGCCAAGATGCAAAGCAACCCACCGATCCATTTGCGCGACCTGCTGGATATCAAGCCGCTGGGGGCCCCAGTGCCCATCGAAGAGGTCGAATCCATCACCTCTATCCGCAAGCGTTTCGTGACGCCGGGCATGTCCCTTGGCGCGCTGTCGCCCGAAGCACACAAGACCCTGAACGTCGCGATGAACCGCATCGGGGCCAAGTCCGACTCTGGCGAGGGTGGCGAAGATCCGGCGCACTTCGTGCCCGAGGCCAACGGTGATAACCCGTCGGCCAAGATCAAGCAGGTGGCGTCGGGCCGTTTCGGTGTGACTGCCGAATACCTGAACCAGTGCGAAGAGCTTGAAATCAAGGTCGCCCAAGGGGCCAAGCCCGGCGAGGGTGGTCAGCTTCCGGGCATGAAGGTCACCGACCTGATCGCCCGTCTGCGCCATTCGACCAAGGGCGTGACCCTGATCTCGCCCCCGCCGCACCACGATATCTATTCCATCGAAGACCTTGCGCAGCTGATCTATGACCTCAAGCAGATCAACCCGCGCTGTAAGGTGACCGTGAAGCTGGTGGCGTCCTCGGGCGTTGGCACGATTGCGGCCGGTGTGGCGAAAGCCAAGGCGGATATCATCCTGATCTCGGGCCACAATGGCGGCACGGGCGCATCGCCTGCGACCTCGATCAAATATGCGGGTCTGCCGTGGGAGATGGGCCTGACCGAAGCGCATCAGGTTCTGGCGATGAACAACCTGCGTGACCGCGTCACCCTGCGGACCGACGGTGGTTTGCGCACAGGGCGTGACATCGTGATGGCCGCGATGATGGGGGCCGAGGAATACGGCATCGGCACTGCCGCGCTGATCGCGATGGGCTGTATCATGGTGCGTCAGTGCCAGTCGAACACCTGCCCCGTCGGCGTTTGTACACAAGACGAAGCGCTGCGTGGCAAGTTCACCGGCAACGCGGATAAGGTCGTGAACCTGATCACCTTCTACGCCACCGAAGTGCGCGAATTGCTCGCCTCTATCGGGGCGCGTAGCCTGGATGACGTGATTGGCCGTGCTGATTTGCTGGCACAGGTCAGCCGTGGGTCTGCGCATCTTGACGATCTGGATCTCAACCCGCTGCTGATCACCGTCGATGGCGCGGCAGAGATTGTCTATGACCGCAACAAGCCACGCAACGCTGTGCTGGACACGCTGGACTCTGAAATCGTGCGCGACGCCGCGCGCTTCCTTGAAGATGGCGAGAAGATGCAGCTGAGCTATGCGGTGCAGAACACGCACCGTACCGTGGGCACCCGCGTCTCAAGCCACATCATCCGCAACTTCGGCATGAACAACCAGCTGCAGCCCGATCACCTGACGGTCAAGCTGACCGGTTCGGCAGGGCAGTCGCTGGGGGCCTTCGCGGCACCGGGGCTCAAGCTTGAAGTGTCCGGCGATGCGAATGACTATGTCGGCAAGGGTCTGTCGGGCGGCACCATCGTCGTGCGCCCGTCTATGGCCAGCACCATCGTCGCCTCTGACAACACCATCATCGGCAACACGGTGCTTTATGGCGCGACCAAGGGCTTTTTGTTCGCAGCGGGCCGTGCCGGTGAACGTTTCGGCGTTCGGAACTCGGGCGCGCATGTGGTGATCGAAGGCTGCGGCAGCAACGGGTGTGAATACATGACCGGCGGTGTGGCCGTGATCCTGGGCGAGATCGGCGCGAACTTTGGCGCGGGTATGACGGGCGGTATGGCCTATCTCTACAACCCCGATGGCAAGGCCGACAAAATGCTGAACCGCGAAACGCTGGTGACCTGCCCTGTCACGGTCGAGCATTGGGAAAACCAGCTGAAGGGCCTGATTGAACGGCACCTGCAGGAAACCAACAGCCGCAAGGCCGAAGACATCCTGCAGCACTGGGACATTGAAAAGGATAACTTCCTGCAGATCTGCCCCAAAGAGATGCTGGTCCATCTGCCCGCCCCGCTGAGCGTCGAAGAACACGCGATCCCGGCGGAGTAAGCAAAACGGATAGATCGGGCGCGGGGGAAACCTCGCGCCCGATTTCTTTTGTGCGTCGCCCACGCTTTACCGGGGCCGCAACCGGCCTATAGTTACGGGATGATCAAAACACTTACCTCTCGCGTCCGGCTGATGGCGCTTTTGCTGGTGGGGCTCGCGCTTGCGGCCTGTACCGATGCTGCGCCCAAGGGCGGCGGCGATATTCTGGTGATTGGCGACTCCGTCATGGCGTGGAACGGATCAAGCGATCAGGCGATCCCCGATGCGATGGCAGCAAGCCTTGGCCGCAATGTGGTCAGCAAGGCCGTCCCCGGGGCGCAGTTCAGCAATGACAGCACGCTCTTGTCCGCTGTTGGTTTCGATATTCAGGATCAGTACCCCGGCGGGCGGTGGAACTGGATCGTGGTGAACGGCGGGGCCAATGATCTGGGGTTCAACGACTGCAAATGCGCGGCCTGCACGCCTGTGGTCGACACGCTGATCGCTGCGGATGCCGCTACTGGGGAAATCCCCGCCTTTCTGACGCGTTTGCGCAGCACGGGCGCGCAGGTGATGTGGATGGGGTATTACGCCGGCAATGGCAAAGGGTCATTCGAAGGCTGTCGCGATGATCTGGTGCTGCTGGAACGCCGCATCGCGCGGTTTGCGGCACAAACCCCGGGGGTGACATTCCTTGATTCAGAAACCGTCATCGACCGTCAGGATCCGAGCCTGTTTGCCAGCGATAACACCCACCCGTCGCCCAAGGCCTCTGCGTTGATCGGGGCTTATCTTGCAAAAGGGATTTCCGTCCGCAGTGCCCGTTCACAATAAGCCATTGCCACGATATAGCTGATGGCTATGGCAAAACGCGCATCCTCCAAATCCAAGGGCAAAGCCAAGTCCAAGACCCCGTCCCCTGCGGCGCAGCTGCGGTCGCTCAAGCGGCGTGTGGTTCGGGGCGCGTTCAAGCTGGTGCTCGCCGTGCTTGGCCTGTTGATCGCCCTGGTGTTGCTGTTTGCGGTGATCAACCCGCCGACGACCCCCTATATGTTCAGCGAAGGCCGTAGGCTGGGGGGCGTGGACCAGCAATGGGTCGCGCTGGAAGACGTGGCCCCTGTCATGGCGCGGTCTGTCGTGGCGGCGGAAGATGCGAATTTCTGCCAGCACTGGGGCTTTGATCTGGCCGCGATCAAACGCGCCATCGCCGAAGGATCAAACCGCGGGGCATCCACCCTGTCGCAGCAGACGGTCAAGAACGTCTATCTCTGGCATGGTCGCACATGGTTGCGCAAAGCGCTTGAGGCCGGGATCACGCCGCTGGTTGAAACCGTCTGGACCAAGCGGCGCATCATCGAGGTCTATTTGAATGTGGCCGAGTTCGACGAAGGCATCTTTGGTGTCGACGCCGCGGCACAACATTACTTTGGGGTGATTCCCGCCAAGCTGACCGCAACCCAAGCGGCGCGGCTGGCCGCGATCCTGCCGTCTCCGAAAACCCGTTCGGCCGCGCGCCCCTCTGCCGCGGTGCGCAAGCGCAGCGCCCAGATCCGCGATGGTGCGGCGACAATCAGCAAGGACGGACGGGCAGCCTGTTTCGAGAGTTGAAAAACCCAACCAAGACGGGCATGAGGATGAAACCCCTGTTTGTTAGTACCGGAACCCCTTATGGCTCGCCTGTTTCACGTCCCGCTTTCGCCGTTCTGCCGCAAAGTCCGGCTGAGCCTCGCTGAAAAGAAGATCGAGGTTGAACGCGTCGAAGAGCGGTATTGGGAGCAAGACCCAGATTTCATGCGCCGCAATCCGGCGGGCAAGGTGCCCGTATTGCAGCTTGATGGCATCATCATGTCCGAAAGCGCAGCGATCTGCGAATATATCGAAGAGACCCGCCCCGAACCGTCGCTGATGCCCTCTGATCCGGTCCAGCGGCTTGAAGTGCGTCGTCTGGTCAGCTGGTTCGATGACAAGTTCCACGACGAGGTCACCTCGAAGCTGCTGTATGAACGGGTGAACAAAAAGGTGATGAAGCAGGGGTTTCCCGACAGCCGCAACGTTAAGGACGGGGCCAAGGCGATCAAGTATCACATTGATTATATGGCATGGCTGCTGGACCACCGGCGCTGGCTGGCAGGCGACGTGATGACGCTGGCCGATTTCGCGGCGGCGGCGCATCTGTCCTCGCTCGATTATATCTCGGATGTGGACTGGAACCGGTCCGACGTGGTCAAGGACTGGTACGCCAAGATCAAGTCCCGCCCCGCGTTCCGGTCGTTGCTGGCCGATCAGGTGCCGGGTTTCCCGCCGCCGAAGCATTACAATGACCTTGATTTCTGATCCACGCCGCGGCCGATGTCTGTGACACCGGCTGCCGATACGGACGCCCTGCGGGGCCGGTTGGTGGCGCAGGCGCTGGACGAAGGCTTTGTCTCCTGCCGGATTTGCCGCCCCGACGCGGTGCCTGATGTGCCGGAACGGCTGCAGGCGTTTGTTGATGCAGGCTATCATGGGCAGATGGCATGGATGGCCGACCGTATGGCGTGGCGCGGCGACCCTGCCGCACTTTGGCCCGAGGCGCGGTCGGTGATCATGCTGGCCGAAAGCTACACCCCCGAATACGACCCGACCGAGGTGCTGAACCACCCCGACAAGGCGGGCGTATCTGTCTATGCGCAGGGGCGAGATTACCACGACATCGTCAAGAAACGGCTCAAGCGGGTGGCGCGATGGCTGGTGGCGCAGGAACCCTGCGAGGTGAAGGTCTTTGTCGACACGGCCCCCGTGCCGGAAAAGGCGCTTGGGCAGGCCGCGGGGCTGGGCTGGCAGGGCAAGCACACCAATCTGCTAAGCCGCGACTGGGGGAACTGGGCCTTTCTGGGCGCGATTTTCACCACGTTGGATTTCACCCCCGACACGGCAGAGGTGGATCACTGCGGGTCGTGCCGGTCCTGCCTCACGGCGTGCCCGACGAATGCCTTCCCCGCGCCCTATCAGCTGGATGCGCGGCGCTGCATTTCCTATCTGACGATTGAACACAACGGGCCGGTCGATCTTGAGCTGCGCAGCAAGATGGGCAACCGCATCTACGGCTGTGACGATTGCCTTGCCGCTTGCCCGTGGAACAAATTCGCCGTCGCGGCGAGCGATTTGCGCTATCACGGCGGTGTCGGAGCCCCCGATCTGGCAGAGCTGGCGACGCTGGATGATGCGGCCTTTCGTCTGCGGTTCAGCGGGTCTCCGATCAAGCGGATCGGGCGCAACCGGTTCATTCGCAATGTGCTTTATGCCATCGGCAATTCCGGTCAGGCGCGTCTGACCCCTGTGGCGCAGGGCTTGTTGGACGATCCGGACGCGACTGTCGCCGACGCGGCGCAATGGGCCGTGGCCCGTCTGCGCGAAAACCAAGGCTGACAGGGCTGGACCGCTGCGCCGGAACAGGTAAACCCTAGGAAAACGGTGCAAGGATAGTTGAATGGCGCTTTTGCTTGGGGTTGATACGGGCGGCACCTATACGGATGCGGTGCTGATCCGCGATGAAACCACGGTGGTCGCATCGGCCAAGGCGCTGACCACCCGCGCCGATCTGGCCATTGGTGTGGGGCAGGCCGTGCGCCGCGTGCTGGCGGCGGCCGATGTTTCAGCGGGTCAGGTGGCGATGGCGTCGCTGTCGACCACGCTGGCAACCAATGCGCTGGTCGAAGGGCAGGGCGGGCGCGTCGCGTTGATCTATGTCGGCTTCAAGGAACGGGATCTTGAGACGCACGGGCTGGCAGGGGCGCTGAACGGTGACCCCTATCTGATCCTTGGCGGTGGTCATGACCACGCGGGCGCAGAGCGTGCCCCGCTGGACGAAGCCGCGCTGATCTCCTTTTTGACCGAGCAGCGTGAACAGGTCAGCGGTTTTGCCGTCGCCAGCCAGTTCGCCACGCGCAACCCCGCCCATGAACAACGCGTCGCCGCCTTGGTGACGCAGGTGACGGGGCGGCCTGTGTCGGCCTCGCATCAGTTGTCGGCCAAGCTCAACGGGCCGAAACGGGCGCTGACGGCGGTGCTGAACGCGCGGCTGATCGGGATGATCGACCGGTTGATCGGGCGGGCCGAAGATGTGTTGACCGACATTGGCGTCACCGCCCCGCTGATGGTCGTGCGGGGGGACGGGGCGCTGATCTCTGCCGCGCAGGCACGGGAACGGCCGATTGAAACGATCCTCAGCGGGCCTGCGGCCTCGATCGTGGGGGCGCGGTGGATGACCGGTGCGGCCCGTGCGTTGGTCAGCGATATTGGCGGCACCACCACCGATGTGGCCCTGTTGCGCGATGGCCGGCCCGCGATCGACCCCGCAGGGGCCCGCGTCGGCAGCTACCGCACGATGGTAGAGGCCGTTGCCATGCGCACCACTGGTCTGGGGGGCGACAGCGAGGTGCATTTCCTGACCGAAGGCTTGCATGGGGGGGTGACGCTGGGGCCCAAGCGGGTCTTGCCCATTGCCCTCATCGCGACGGAGGCACCCGAGGTGGCTCATGCCGCGCTTGATGCGCAGCTGCGCAGCACCACCCCCGGCGAATATGACGGACGCTTTGTGCGTGCCGTGGCAGGTCAACCGCGCGAGGGGATCTCGGCGCGTGAACAAATGCTGCTGGACCGTATTGGTGACGGGCTGCACCCGATGGCCGACATCCTGCGCGCCCGCATAGAGACAGGCGCGCTGAAACGTCTGGTAGAGCGTGGCTTGGTCCAGCTGGCTGGCGTTACGCCATCGGACGCAAGCCATGTGCTGGGACGGGTCGCGGCGTGGGACGCCGAGGCCGCAGGCAAGGCGCTGCGGTTGTTTGGGCGGCGACGCACAGGCGCGGGGCAGATGCTGGCCCCTGATCCTGCCGCTATGGCGCAGATCATCGTGGATCAACTGACCGAACAGACCGCGCTGGCCATGCTGGAAGCGGCGCTGGCGGAAGAAGAGCCCGCCTTTGATACAGAACCCGAAACGCTGGCCCGCCACGAGCTGTTGCAGCGCGGGTTGCGCGGGCACGCGGGGCTTGTGCGGATCGAGGCGGCGTTGAACCTGCCGGTGATCGGGCTGGGGGCCTCTGCCGCGGCTTATTATCCGGCGGTGGGGGAACGGCTTGGCACGCAGATGATCCTGCCCGAACACGCCGCGGTGGCAAATGCCATTGGTGCAGTCGTGGGCCGGGTGACCATGCGGGAAAGCGGCACGGTGACCTCGCCCGCAGAGGGGCGGTTCAGGGTGTATCTGGCCGACGGGCCGCAGGATTTCACGGATCAGACACAGGCGCTGAGCACGCTTGAGGCAACCCTGCGCGACAAGGCAGAGGTGGCGGCGCGGGCGGCGGGGGTGGTCGATGTGCAGATCGATGTGCAACGCGACATCCGCCATGCAGAGGTCGAAAGCCGCAAGGTCTTTATCGAAGCGCTGCTGACGGTCGAGGCGACAGGCAGGCCAAGGGTCGCATCGGCCTGACGCTGCACAAAAGAAAACGGCGCAAACCCGAGGGGCTGCGCCGTTTTGCGTTTATTCTGCTGCCGCGCGCTTGGGCAGGACCCAATCGGGGCGCGGGAAGTGGCAGGTATAGCCGTTTGGAATACGCTCCAGATAATCCTGATGCTCGGGCTCTGCTTCCCAGAAATCGCTGACGGGTTCTACCTCTGTCACGACTTTGCCCGGCCAGATGCCCGATGCCTCTACATCGGCAATCGTGTCCAGCGCCGTGGCTTTCTGGTCTTCGTCGACATAGTAGATCGCCGAACGATAGCTCAGCCCGCGGTCATTGCCCTGACGGTTCAGCGTTGTCGGGTCGTGGATCTGGAAAAACAGTTCCAGCAGATCACGATAGCTGATCACGTCGTCGTCAAACATCACCTCGATCGCCTCGGCATGGGTGCCGTGGTCGCGGTAGGTGGCATTGGGCACATCGCCGCCCGAATAGCCCACGCGGGTCGATAGAACCCCCTCGCGTTTGCGGATCAGGTCCTGCATGCCCCAAAAGCATCCTCCGGCCAGTACTGCGCGTTGTTCGCTCATGCTACATCCTCCACTTGGTTGATATAATCGCCATAGCCTGCGTCTTGCATGTCGTCACGATGAATAAAGCGCAACGAGGCGGAATTGATGCAATAGCGCAGCCCGCCACGATCCGCGGGACCGTCGGGGAAGACGTGGCCCAGATGGCTGTCCCCATGGGCGCTGCGCACTTCGGTGCGGATCATCCCCAGCGACGCGTCACGCAGTTCGGCGACATGGGCGGGTTCGATGGGTTTGGTAAAGCTCGGCCAGCCGCAGCCGGAGTCGTATTTGTCCGAGGACGCGAACAGCGGCTCGCCAGAGACGATGTCTACGTAGATGCCCGGCTCTTTGTTATCAAGCAGCTTGCCCGTGCCCGGCCGTTCGGTGCCGTTCTGCTGGGTGACACGGAATTCTTCGGGGGACAGAGCGTTAATGGCGGCGTCGGTCTTTTCATAGGTCGGCATGCGAGGCTCCTTTGCGGTTTGATACATTAAATGGGGCCTGCGCGGGTTTTTCAAAGGGGTAATGCACCGACGCACCGATCTGTGACCGCCCGCCTGTCGTCCAACCCCTTGGCTTGCAGGTCAGGCCCTGCGCTGCCGCGAGACCTGAACCGCAAGAATACCCAAGGCAATCACAGCGACACCGATGATATCCTGAACCCCCAGCGGTTCGCCCAGCAACAGCCAGGCAATCGCCACCCCAAAAAACGGATTGAGGAAATGGAAGGTCGCGGCGCGGGTGGCTCCGATACGGTTGACCAGCCAGAACCAGACCACCGTCGCCAGCAGCCCCGGCACCAGACAGGTATACAGGAACGCCAGCGCCAGTGGCCAGCTTGGGCTGATGTGCGGCGTCTCGAACAGCAAGGTCGCAATCGACAGCGCGACGCAGCCGACAAGCATCTGCAAGCCCACCACCATCAGGAAGTTCCCGCCAGAGGTCGCACCGCGCACCAGCAGGGTCGCCGCTGATAGCGCGACCACACCGACGCCGCACAGCACCAACCCCGTCAGATCGACGCCTCCGTTGATCCTTGCACCCATAATGATGGCCACCCCGATCACACCTGCGATCAGCCCTGCAATGCCCAACGGCTTGAGCTTTTCCCCCAGAAACAGCCATGTCGCCAGACCGACCAGCAACGGCATGGTCGAGGCGATGATCGCCGCCAGTGACGCCTGTACGGTCTGCATCGCGACAAAGTTCATCCCCAGATAGACCGCGTTTTGCAGCACGCCGAAAATGATCGTTGCCCGCCATTGCGCGCGCGTCAGTCGCCACGTCTGACCAAGCGCCAGCGCGACCCCCACGCCGATCAGGCCAGAGATCAGATACCGCGCCGACAAAGCCATCAAAGGGGACGCATCCGCGACGATGATCCGCGCCGACGTAAAGGCCGAAGACCACATGACGGCGAAGGCCAGCCCCATGAGAATTGCACGTATATCCATGAGCGGGCCTTTCAGGTTTTCCAGTGGGCGGAGACTTCCGCAGTTGTCCGACAGGGGCAAGCGCATTCAGCGCAACGCAGACCTGCGTCAAACGCAAAGGGCCGCCCGTGGGCGACCCTTTGTCAGAACAGACTGTGATCAGTCTTATTCGTTAACGCTGTCTTTCAGCGCTTTCGCGATGGTCATCTTAACAACCTTGTCCGCGTCTTTCTTGAACTGTTCGCCGGTGGCAGGGTTGCGCACCATACGCTCGGGGCGTTCGCGGCAGTAGATTTTGCCAATGCCGGGAAGTGTCACAGCGCCACCGCCGGAGACTTCTTTGGTGATCAACGCGCAAACCGCGTCCAGTGCCGCGCTTGCTGTTTTCTTGTCTTCGCCCATTTCCTCAGCCAAAGCCGCGACGAGCTGGGTTTTTGTCATTGGTTTAGTTGCCATCTTGTTTTTCTCCTTCGTCCGCCCGGATTAGGGCCTCACGCGCAGAATGTAACGGTATGTTGTGGCTGAACACAACGAATAGGTCGCAAGAAACCGCGAAAACATGCTATTTTCAGCCGATTTCGGCCTTTAGAGAAAGGCAGTTTCGTCAAACGAGCGCAATTTTCGGCTATGCAACCGCTCTAGCGGCATATCGCGCAGCTGTTCCATCGCGCGAATACCGATCATCAAGTGTCGTGCGACCTGCGTTTTGTAGAAATCAGACGCCATACCGGGCAGCTTCAATTCACCATGCAAGGGTTTGTCCGAGACGCATAGAAGCGTGCCGTAGGGCACCCGGAAGCGGTAGCCGTTGGCCGCAATCGTGGCGCTTTCCATATCCAGCGCCACGGCGCGCGACTGGCTGAGCCGCTGCACCGGACCGGATTGATCGCGCAATTCCCAGTTGCGGTTGTCGATGGTGGCAACGGTGCCCGTGCGCATAATCCGCTTCAACTCGTAGCCCTCAAGCTGGGTGACCTGTTCAACGGCGTCCTCCAGCGCGATCTGGATCTCGGCCAGCGCGGGGATCGGAACCCAGACCGGCAGGTCGTCGTCCAGCACGTGATCCTCGCGCAGATAGCCATGCGCCAGCACGAAATCCCCAAGCGCCTGTGTGTTGCGCAAACCGGCACAGTGGCCGACCATCAGCCACGCATGGGGCCGCAGCACGGCGATGTGGTCGGTCGCGGTTTTCGCGTTGGATGGGCCGACGCCGATGTTAACCAGCGTGATCCCGGACCCGTTCGCGCGCTTCAGGTGGTAGGTCGGCATCTGCGGAGTTTTGACCGACGCAGGCAGCGGCGCGTCGCCGTCCGAAATCTCGACATTGCCGGTAGATACGAAGGACGTGTAGCCGCTATCGGGGTCGCGCAACATGGCGCGGGCGTATTCCTCGAACTCGGTGACGTAGAACTGGTAGTTGGTGAACAGCACGTGACTTTGGAAATGTTCGGGATCGGTTGCGGTGTAATGCGTCAGCCGTGCCAGCGAATAATCGACGCGCTGCGCGGTGAAGGGGGCCAGCGGGCGCACGTTGTCCAGCGGCAGATAGGTGCCGTTGACGATGTCGTCATTGGTTGTGCTCAGGTCCGGCACGTCAAACACATCGCGCAGGGTGAAATCCGCGGCACCTTCCTGCGGGATCGTCACGCTGTCGTCATTGCTGACCGCGAAATGCACGGGGATCGGCGTGTCGGATACCGCGATGGTCACGGGCTGGCCGTGGTTTTCGATCAGCAGACGGATTTGTTGTGTCAGGTAATGTTTGAACAATTCTGGCCGCGTAATCGTGGCCGAGAAGGTGCCGGGGGACGATACATGGCCGAACGACAGCCGTGAATCCACCTGCGCATAGCTGGAGGTGGTAAACCGGATCTCGGGGTAGAAGGCCCTGATCCGCGTTTCCGGGGCGGCGCTGTCCATCGCCTTCTGGAAATGCGCGCTCAGGAAGCCTGTCGCTTGGCTGTATAGCTCTATCAGCCGTGCAACGGCGGCAGCGGCATCGGTGAACTGTTCGGCGGGGCGGGCGTCTGGGGTCAGGATTCTGGTCATGAAACAGGCTCTAACAAAGGAATAAATTCAAAACTGCGCACATCGACCAAGCCGAGGTCAGAGATGCGCAATTCGGGAATGACAACAAGCGCCAAAAGCGAATGTTGCATATAGGCGTTGTTCAGCGTGCAGCCACAGTCGCGCATCGCCTGCATCATGGCTTGGGTCTTGGCGGCGACCTCGGAGGCGGGGTTGTCGGACATCAGGCCAGCGATCGGCAGCTCGACCATGGCCAGCTCTGCCCCGTCCTTGAAGATGGTGATCCCGCCGCCAACCTCGCGCAGACGGTTCGCGGCCATCGCCATATGCTTGGTATCGGTGCCCACCACGATCATGTGGTGACTGTCATGTGCCACGGTGGACGCCATCGCCATCGGCCCCTGATAGCCAAAGCCCGAGACCAGCGCGTTGACCACAGTGCCGGTGCCGCGGTGCCGTTCGACCAGCGCGATCTGGCACACTTCGCCCGTGGACTGCACGCGGCCTTCGGTCACCGGCAGTTCGAATTTCAGCGCGCGGGTGGGGGCCTGATTCTCGACCACGCCGATCACATTCGCGGTGACGGCATTGGCCCCCGCAGGTGCGGTGATCTGGAAATCATCCGCGCCAAGGGCTTTGCCCATGTTGACGGTCTGCCGCGCATGGGGCGGCCAGTCGTAATGCGGGCAGTCTACCAGACACACGCCATCCTCGGCCACGATCTGCCCCCGCGCGATCACCGTCTCGATGGGGAGCGTTCTGAGGTCAGAGGTCAGGATCACATCTGCCCGCCGCCCGGGCGTCAGTGACCCGATCTCGCGCTCAAGCCCAAAGTGGGTCGCGGTGTTGATCGTCGCCATTTGCAGCGCGACCAACGGGTCGCAGCCGCAGTCGATGGCATGGCGCACCACGCGGTTCATATGACCGTCATTCACCAAGGTGCCGGAATGGCAGTCATCGGTGCACAGGATCATATTACGCGAATCCAGCCCTTTTTCGGTGATCGCGGTGATCTGTGTTTCAACGTCATACCACGCGGACCCCAGCCGGATCATCGACCGCATCCCCTGACGCATCCGCGCAATGGCATCCGCCTCGCAGGTGCCCTCGTGATCATCCGCAGGGCCGCCCGCGACATAAGCTGCAAAGGCCGGCCCCAGATCGGGGGAGGCATAGTGCCCGCCCACGGTCTTGCCCGCGCGTTGCGTTGCGGCAATCTCGGCCAGCATCTTGGGGTCACCCGCGGTCACACCCGGGAAGTTCATCATCTCGCCCAGACCGATGATACCGGGCCAGTGCATGGCCTCGGCGACATCCTCTGCCGTGATTTCAAAGCCGGTGGTTTCCAGACCGGGCGCGGATGGCGCACAGGACGGCATCTGGGTGAAGATGTTCACCGGCTGCATCAGGGCTTCGTCATGCATCATGCGCACGCCTTCCAGCCCCAGCACATTGGCGATCTCATGCGGGTCGGTGAACATCGACGTGGTGCCATGGGGGATCACAGCGCGGGCGAATTCCGCCGGAGTCAGCATACCGCTTTCGATGTGCATATGCCCGTCACACAGGCCGGGGATCATATAGCGGCCCTTTGCCTCGATCACCTTGGTCGTGTCGCCTTTGCAGTGGCTGGCGTCCGGCCCGACAAAGGCAACGCGCCCCGCCTTGATCGCGATATCATGGTCCGGCAGGGTTTCGCGCGTGTGCACGTTGACCCAGATACCGCCGGTGATAATCGTATCCGCAGCGCTGCGTCCTGCCGCAACAGCGACCAGTTGATCGGCCACATCGGGCCATGAGGGGAATGTGTGTTCTTTCATACCTGACGTTGACACGAAGATCGCCCGAGGTTCAAGCCAGAGCCGTCCAGCGCCGTGGCGTTTGCACTGTCCGTGCCGACTGGGCTAACTGTCTGCAACCGACAGGACATAAGGCGACCCCATGAAGATCATGTTTGTGCACCAGAATATGCCCGGCCAATACCGCGAGCTGGTGCAATGGCTGGCCGATCAACGCACACACCAGATCTATTTCCTGACGCAACGCAAAAATCCGCCCCGTTTTGAGGGCGTCGAGACACGGGTCTACAAGGCGCATCACAGACCGGCAGAGACTGCCTATGGGCTGTCGAAGAACTGGGAGGAATCGACCGGCAACGGCTTGGGGGCCGCCCGCGCGGCGAAACAGATCGAGACCCGCGAAGGGTTCAAACCCGATATCGTGGTGGGGCATGTGGGCTGGGGGGAGCTGACGTTTTTCAAGCAGATCTGGCCCGATGTCCCGATCATCGGCTTCTTCGAGTATTACTACAGCGATACCGGCGGCCCTGTGGGGTTCGATCCCGAAGACCCCGTGACCGAGAATACCCCCTTTCTGTTGCACGCGCGTAATGCCGTGCCGCTGGCCAATATCGAAACCGTCGATATCGGGCTCAGCCCGACCTACTGGCAGCGCGACCGTTTTCCGCAAAGCTTTCACCGCAAGCTCTATGTCTGCCACGACGGGATACGCACAGACCAGCTGCGCCCCGATCCGGCGGTGACGCTCAAGCTGGGGCGGATGGATCGCGCCCTGACCAAGGATGACGAGGTGCTGACCTTTGTGTCGCGCAACCTTGAACGGACGCGGGGTTTTCATGTGTTCATGCGCGCATTGCCACGTATTCTGAAACAACGCCCCAACGCGCGGGTGTTGGTGGTAGGGGGCAACGACACCTCTTATGGCGGCAAAAGCAAACACCCCGGGGGACTGCGTGCCGAGATGGAGGCAGAGGTGGGCAAGCACGTCGATTGGTCGCGGGTGCATTTTCTGGGCAAGCTGTCCTACGAGGATTACCAGAGGGTTATTCAGATCAGCCGCTGCCATCTTTATCTGACGATGCCATTTGTGCTGTCGTGGTCCCTGCTCGAAGCGATGGCGATGGGCGCGACGATCGTCGGCTCTGACGTGGCCCCCGTGCGCGAGGCGATTACCCATGGCGAAACCGGTCTGCTGTGCGATTTCTTCGATCCCGATGCGCTGGGCGATCAGGTGGCGGATGTGCTGGGCAATCCGGCGGCCTATGCGCATCTGGGGCCTGCGGCGCGGGCGCATGTGGTCCAGACGTACGACTTCCTGAGCAAATGCCTGCCGGAACATATCGCGCAGATGAATGCATTGGTCCCCGAGGGGCAGCGGATCGCCTTGCCCCGGACCCCCACCACATAGAAAGGACGCCTCATGGAGAAAACGCTGCTGTCGATTGGGCATGGCTTTAGCGCGCGCGCCCTTGCCGCACGGCTGGTGCCGCAGGGCTGGCGCATCGTCGGCACCACGCGCAGTCCCGACAAGGCAGATGCCATCGCGGACACAGGCGTTGAACCCGTCGTCTGGCCGGGGGCCGATCTGGGGGCGTTGATCGCGCAGTTTCCCAATGTGCTCGTCTCGGCCGGACCGGACAGCGCAGGCGATCCGGTCTTGAATGCGGTCGAGGATGCGGTCACCCGCGCCGCGCCCGATCTGCGGTGGGTCGGCTACCTGTCGACAACAGGGGTTTACGGCGACCACGACGGCGATTGGGTGGACGAGGACACGCCGCTGACGCCATCGACCAAGCGCGGGCGCGCCCGTGTCACGGCAGAGGCACGGTGGCAGGCGATCCCCGATCTGCCGCTGCATATCTTTCGCCTCGCAGGGATCTATGGCCCCGGACGCGGCCCCTTTGCCAAGGTGCGGGCCGGAACGGCGCGGCGGATCATCAAGCCGGGGCAGGTCTTCTCTCGTATCCATGTCGAGGATATTGCCCAAGCGCTTGAGCTGTCCTTGCAGCGGCCCGACCCGGGCGCGGTTTATAATCTATGCGACGATGACCCCGCGCCGCCGCAAGACGTGATCGCCCACGCGGCAGAGCTGCTTGGCCTGCCCGTGCCCCCCGCGATCCCCTTTGATCAGGCCGATATGACCCCGATGGCCCGCAGCTTTTACGCGGAAAGCAAGAAGGTTCGGAACGACCGTATCAAGCAGGCGTTAGGCTGGGCACCGCAGTTCCCCACCTATCGGGCCGGGCTGGCGGCATTACTTGCACAAGACAGCTGACCTTTGGGGGGTATATGCACAATATCGAGGAGCGTAGCCTCACCCATCTGCTGGACGGGATGGAGCAAGCGGCCAGCCGCGAGACGGTCACGATCAACGATGTGCTGAACGAATTCGGAGAGCGGTCCCTGCTCCCGTTCATTCTGCTGGCCGCGCTGCTGTTGGTGTCGCCGCTGTCCGGTGTCTTTGGTGTGTCCAGTTTCATGGCGATGGTGATCATCGTGCTGTCGGCGCAGGCGGTCTATGGGCGCAAACGTCTGTGGTTGCCGCAGTTCCTGCTGCGCCGCGAGGTCAAGTCATCGCGGTTGCTGTTCTGCGTGCGGTGGCTGCGCAAGCCTGCGGCGTTTTTTGATCGCCACTCCGGCAAAAGGCTCCAGTTTCTGACGACAGGGCCGATGCGTCTGCTGACGTTGGTGACCTGCGTGATCCTGCCTGTGGGTTGGCCTTTGCTTGAATTCGTGCCCTTCGCGTCGTCCTTCGGGGGCGGAACGGTGGCGCTGTTCGCCTTTGGTCTGTTCACCCGCGACGGGCTTTATGTGCTGCTGGGGTATCTGACAATCCTGCTGACATCGCTGACCTTTTACGCCGTCATTTTCTGATTACCCCAGATAGGCGCGCAGCGCGTCGGGCGGATTGTCCATCAGCGCTGCGGCAGGCTGCGGCGGATGCGCGGTGCCAGCTTCGACAAAGATCACCTGATCCGCGATGCGGCGCACGTCCTCGGGGGCATGGGTGACCATGATCAACGCGGCTTTGGTCTCTGCGGCGAGGGCGGCCACCAGATCCAGCATGTCGTTGCGCAGGGCGGGGCCAAGTGCGGCAAAGGGTTCGTCGAGCAGGACAAGCGGGCGGGCTTGCACCAGCACCCGTGCGAGGGCCACGCGGCTTTGCTGCCCGCCGGAAAGCTCGGCAGGCTTGCGGGCAGCCATCCCCTGCAGCCCGACGCGATCAAGCGCCTCGTGTACACGGGTTTGTTCCGCAGAGCCGAGCCGCAGGTCGGGGCGCAGCCCCAGCCCCACATTCTGCATCACGCTGAGATGGGGAAAGAGGTTGTTGTCCTGAAAAAGCATCGTCATCGGCCGCGCACCGGGGGCGGCTTGGGTGATGTCCTTGCCCTGCCACAGCAGCCTGCCGGACCTGAGCGGAATGAACCCGCAAAGCGCCCCCAGCAGGGTGGATTTTCCCGCACCCGAGGGGCCGATCACCGCATAGGTCTGCGCGGGCGCAAGGGTCAGGTCGGCGTGCAGGGTAAAGCTGCCTTGGGTGATCTGCGCGGTCTCAAGTGTCAGCATGCCAGCGCCCTCCCTTGTCGAATATCCAGAAAATCCCAAGTGACAGCGCCAGCAGGATCAGGGCCGCACCGGCCGCGGCCTCCATCCGGTAGGCCCCCATCAACCGGTACATCTGCAGCGGCAGGGTGGCACTGTCGGGGTCGGCGAACAAGGCAATGACCCCCAGATCCCCCATCGACAGGGCACCGGTCAGCCCCGCGGCAAAGCCGATCTGCGGGCGCAAGCGTGGCAGGATCAGCCAGCGCCAAAGCGGCCATCCACTCAGCCCCAGCATCTGCGCCTGCCGGCCATAGATCTGCACCGTGTCGCGCAGCCGGGGCACCAGAATACGCAGGGCAAAGGGCAGGGCCATCAGCGCATTGACCAGCGCCGTGACGGGAAGGGCCAGCGCAAAGGGGCTGGCGACAGGGTTGATCAGAATGAACCAGCCGGTGCCGATCATCAGCGGAGAGGCCGCAAGCCCCAAGAGGCCCACGGCCTCTACCCCGCCGCGGGCACGGGTCGCGATCCATCCGGCAAGGGGCAGGGCCAAGGCCAGCAAGACCACCACGCTGATCAGCGCTACGGTGAGTGAGGTGCCCGCTGCCTGCCACACGCTGGCGGGCATTTGCGGCAGGCCGATCACCCCGCGCATCACGACCGAGGTCAGGGGCAGCAGCAGAAACCCCGCCGCCAACGTGATGAACAGCGCGTCGAGCCACCGTTGCAGCCCACCACGTGCGTCCCAGCGGTGCAGGGGTCGGTCCTGCCCGCCACCCAGACTGATCGCGGGGATGATCCACAGCGCCAGCGCGGCGGTGCTGCCCGCAAGCCCAAGCTGCACCAGCGACAGCAACGCTGCACGGTTCAGGTCAAAGTCGAAACGGAACGCCTGATAGATCGCAAGCTCGATCGTCGTGGCGCGGGGGCCGCCGCCGAGGGTCAGCGCTACGGCAAAGCTGGTCAGGCAGATCACAAAGATCAACGCTGCGGTGCCGGGCAGGATTTGCCGCAGGAGGGGAAGCTCGATGCTGCGGAATACCGCGCGCGGGGTCAGGCCAAGCTGTGCGGCCAGCCGGAACCGTTCCGCGGGCACGGTCTGCCACGCCTGCAACAACAGCCGCGTGGCCAGCGGGAGGTTAAAGAAGACATGCGCCAGCACCACGCCGTGCAGCCCGTAGATCGTGATGCCGGGCAATCCGACCGCCGCCAGCGCCGCATTGAGCCAGCCCGCGCGGCCAAAGACCGCAAGCACCCCCAGCACGGCGACAATCACCGGCAGGATGAACGGTGCCCCCAGCAGCGTGACCAGCAGCCCGCGCCCGACAAAGCGCCGTCGCGCCAAGGCGCGGGCGACAGGGATCGCCAGCACGGTAGACAGCAGGGCGGAAAGCGCGGCCTGTAGCACGGTAAACCGGATCGCGGACCAATCGGCCGGGCCAAGCCCGCTGCCGAACTCGGCCCGCCACAGCACCGCCCCCACCGCAGCAAGGATCAGCGCCGCAACCAGAATGGCGGCGCTGATGCCGGTTTTCGTGCTTATTGCGACAGTGCGGAGAGCCATTCGGCCAATGCTTCCTCGCGCAGGGCGGGCACGTCATCGTTCGGGATCAGCAGCGCCTTGCCCGGTTCGATCAACTGCTCAAAGCCTTCGGGCAGCCCGCCTTGGGGCGTGACGGCGGGGTACATCCAGTTGGTCGTGGGCAGCACCGATTGCGCCGCGTCCGATACCATGAACTGCATGAACTGATCGGCCAGCTCGGGCTGGTCGCTGCCCGCTAGTTTGCCGACCACTTCGATCTGCATGTAGTGGCCTTCGTCAAAAGCGGCAGCGGCTTTGGTCGCGTCCTCTTCGGCGATCAGGTGGTAGGCGGGGGATGTGGTATAGCTCAGCACCATGTCGGCTTCGCCCTCAAGAAACAGGCCGTAGGCTTCGGACCAGCCCTTGGTCACGGTCACGACGTTATCCGCCAGACCTTCCCAGATCGCAGGGGCCTCGTCGCCATAAGCGTCCTTGACCCACATCAGCAGGCCCAGACCGGGGGTAGAGGACCGCGGGTCCTGGATCACGATCTTGAGGTCACTGTCGGCCAGGGCGCGGAAATTCGCGGGCGGGGTCAGATCGGCGTTATGGACAAAGGCGAAATAGCCCCAGTCATAGGGGGCAAAGCTGTCATCCTCCCATGTGACCGGCAGGTCATAATCCGCGTTCACTGTGGCGGGCGCGAACAACCCTGTCTCCTTCGCTGCGGCGATCAGGCTGGTATCAAGCCCCAGCACCAGATCGGCGTCAGACCGCGCGCCTTCCAGCTTGAGCCGCGCCAGCAGCGCCGCGCCATCGCCCATGCCGACGAATTTCAGATCGCAAGCGCATTCGGCCTCGAAGGCCGCTTCGATCACCGGGCCGGGGCCCCATTCGGCGACAAAGCTGTCGTAGGTATAGACCACCAGCTCGGGCGTATCGGCCCATGCTTGCGTGGCGAAAAGCGTGGTGGCAGCAAGTGTAAGATACTTCATGGCATCCTCCAAAATGCGGCGTCAGAAAGCGTTGGAGGTGTATCCAGACCTTCCCTCCGCCGGTGTTAACCGGTTCAGGTTCAACGGGTCCGTGCGCGCACATCTCAGCCTGTCAGGCCCCCCGAGGTGTCTTATCGGTAGAACGCCTGTCGCCCGCGCGCAAGGTGAAACCCCTTGAGGCATGGTGCAGCCCCCGTTAAGGATCACCGCCAAAGGAGCACCGCCCATGTCGATCAACAGCTTTGGCCATCTTTTCCGCGTGACCACCTGGGGCGAAAGCCACGGGCCTGCTTTGGGGGCCACGGTGGACGGCTGCCCTCCCGGTGTGACGATCACCGAAGAGATGATCCAGCACTGGATGGACAAGCGCAAACCCGGCCAGAACAAATACACCACACAGCGCCGCGAGGCGGATGAGGTGCGGATCCTGTCGGGCGTGTTCGAAGGTGTCACCACCGGCACGCCGATCCAGCTGATGATCGAGAACACCGACCAGCGGTCAAAGGACTACGGTGACATCAAGGACAAGTTCCGCCCCGGTCACGCCGACATCACCTATTTCCAGAAATACGGCATCCGCGATTATCGCGGGGGCGGGCGGTCCTCGGCACGTGAAACCGCATCGCGTGTGGCGGCGGGTGGATTGGCACGTGAAGCGATCAAGGCGATTGCGCCGAATGTGCAGATCACCGGCTACATGGTGCAGATGGGCCCTCACAAGATCGACCGCGATGCGTTCGATTGGGACCAGATCGAACAGAACCCGTTCTGGGTGCCCGACGCCAAAGCGGCAGAAGAGTGGGCGGCGTATCTGGACGGTCTGCGCAAATCCGGATCCTCCGTCGGTGCGATCATCGAGGTGACAGCGCGCGGCGTGCCCGCGGGCCTTGGCGCGCCAGTCTATGGCAAGCTCGACACCGATCTCGCCGCCGCGATGATGAGCATCAACGCCGTCAAAGGCGTGGAGATCGGCGAAGGCATGTCCGCCGCCATGCTGACCGGAGAGCTGAACGCGGACGAGATCAGCATGGGCCCCGACGGCCCTGTCTATTCGTCGAACCACGCGGGCGGTATTCTGGGCGGCATCAGCACTGGTCAGGACATCGTGCTGCGTTTTGCGGTCAAGCCGACGTCAAGCATCCTGACCACACGCAAGACAATCACCAAGACCGGCGAAGACACAGAGATCATTACCAAAGGCCGCCATGACCCTTGCGTTGGCATCCGCGCCGTGCCGGTGGGCGAAGCGATGATGGCCTGCGTCCTGCTTGACCATATGCTGTTGCACCGCGGTCAGGTCGGCGAAAACCGCGGCATCATCGGCTAAGTCGCGCGGAACGCTCGGATCTTTTGCATGTTGGCGGGAATACGACGCGCAAGTTGACGCGGGGTCTTGCAACTTGAAACCTGCAGGCGCAAGCATGCGCCATGCAAAGCACCACGACAGAGCACCGCCCCGGCCGGGCCATCGCCCTTAAACTGGGGGCGGTCTTTCTGTTCTCGGTCATGGCGGCCCTCATCAAGATTGCGACGGCCACCGTGCCCGCCGCCCAGGCCGTGTTCTACCGGTCGTTCTTTGCCTTCCCGATGATCATCCTGTGGCTATGGCAAAGCGGCGACCTGCGCGACGGGCTGAAGCCAAGCAATCTGATGGGCCACGTCTGGCGCGGCGTTTTCGGGACCACGGCGATGGCGCTGACCTTTGCCGGGCTTAGCCTGCTGCCTCTGCCAGAGGTCACCGCGATCGGCTATGCCACGCCGCTTTTCACGGTAATCTTCGCCGCGATATTCCTGGGCGAACAGGTGCGTGTGTTCCGACTGTCTGCGGTGGCCGTGGGGCTGATTGGCGTGCTGATCGTTCTGTACCCCCGCTTTACCGTAGGCGGGGATAGCGTGTCGCAGCTTGCCATGCTGGGGGCGATGATGGTGGTTGCCGCGTCGATCATGCGCGCGCTTGTGCAGATCCACGTGCGCCGATTGGTGCAAACCGACAGCACGGCGGCCATCGTGTTCTATTTCTCGCTCACCGCAACCTGCCTTTCGTTCCTCACGCTGCCCGCCGGCATGGTGATCAACTGGGAGCCGCTTTGGTGGGTGAACCCCGGGTGGCAAGTCTCGGCGCTTCTGATCCTGTCGGGCATGATCGGCGGGGTATCACAGATCATGATCACGGCCTCTTACCGCTTTGGCCCGGTGTCGATGCTCGCCCCGTTCGACTATGCCTCTATGCTGTTCGCGGTGTTGATCGGCTGGGTGCTTTTCAGCGAAATCCCGACGCCTGCGATCCTGATCGGTGCGGGTCTGGTCATCGCCGGCGGTGCCGCGATCATCTGGCGGGAACGGCAGTTGGGACTGGATCGATCCAAATCCAAGGCCAGCAGCACGCCACAGGGGACACCCAGCTGATCGGTTGAAACTACGTGCCCTGATTGAATTTCATGTTAACCTAACCCTCTAGGGTGTGGAGCAGCGGGTATCCCGTCGGTGCTGCACCCTGTTTTCTGGGAGGGAAGAAAGATGAAATTTACCAAGATTATCGCAACTGCCGTGTCCATCGGTGTCGGGGCATCTGCCGCATGGGCGCAAGACTGTGACCATTCGCATTGGGGCCCTGAAGACCAGCTGGGATCGGCGAACCTGATCTCGACCGAGCGCACGTTGCAGGCCGCCAAGCTGATCAAGCAGGGCAAATCGATGCCGCTCGGGATCGTGATCGGGCCGGATACACCTGCCTTCCCGCCCCGTTCGCTCAGCCTTCAGGTGGTCCAGCCGAACCAGCACGGCGGCCAAAAGCTGTCGTCCTTTGGCTATGAGGGCAATTATAACGACGATCTGCTGCAAACCTGGATCGGTATCGGGTCGCAGTTGGACGGGCTTGGGCATCTGGGCGAAGACGGGATGTATTATAACTGTTTGGACGAAAAGGAAATCTCGGCGATCAGCGGCCTGACCAAATTGGGGACGCATGCCGTGCCGCCCTTGGTCGGGCGCGCTGTGATCATCGATATGGCCAAGCACATGGGCAAGGATGTGTTGGCCGCCGGTGAGCATTTTGGCGAGGCAGAGATTACCGCCGCGATGGAGGCGCAGCAGATCACGGTAAACGAAGGTGATATCGTGCTGTTTCACACGGGCTGGACCGACGGCATGATGGAAAGCGACCCGACGGCCTGGGGGTCCACCGAACCGGGGCTGAATAACGAAGGCGCGGTGTTTATGGCGTCGATGAACCCGATGGCCGTGGGTGCAGACACATGGGGCCTAGAAGCGATTCCACCGAAAGAGGGGGACAAGGTGTTCTATGGCCACGTCACGCTGCTCAAGGACAACGGCATCTATATTCTGGAGACGATGAACACAGGACCGCTGGTCGCGGAAGGCGTGCAAGAGTTCATGTTTGTGCTCGGGCAGCCGCTGATCAAGGGCACGGTACAGGCGATGATCAATCCGGTCGCGCTTTACTGACACGACGTGCTGCACCGCAGGTGCGGACATGAAAACGGCGCGGGGGGAGATCCCCTCGCGCCGTTTGTTTTGATGGCGCAGTTCAGGACCGGACGAGCTTTTCGTAGTCTTCCGAAATCTCGCGGGTGAGCGCGCCAACCTCGAAGGTGTAGTCGCCGATCTGTCCGACGGGTGTGACCTCGGCCGCGGTGCCGGTCAGCCAGCATTGCTCGAAGCCTTCCAGCTCTTCCGGCATGATGTGGCGTTCGTGCACGGTCAGGCCCTTTTCCTTGAGCATCCCGATGACGGTCTGACGGGTCAGCCCGTTGAGGAAGCAATCGGCCAGTGGCGTGTGCACTTCGCCGTCCTTGACGAAAAAGATGTTCGCGCCGGTCGCTTCGGCCACATAGCCACGGTAGTCCATGAACAGCGCGTCGGAACAGCCCTTGGCCTCTGCCGCGTGTTTGGAGGTGGTGCAGATCATATACAGGCCCGCCGCTTTGGCGTGTACGGGGATCGTTTCGGGCGACGGGCGCTTCCACTTCGAGATGTCGAGCTTGGCGCCCTTCATCTTGGCGTCGCCGTAATAGTTGCCCCATTCCCAGCCCGCGATGGCCAGACGTACAGGGTTGCGCGCCGCCGAGACGCCCATGTCGGGGCCGGCTCCACGCCACGCGACCGCACGGACATAGGCATCGGTCCAGCCGTTCGCCTTGAGCATTTCGTATTTCGCGGCTTCGATTTCGTCCACGGAATAGGGGATTTCGAAATCGAGGTATTGCGCCGATTTGCGCAGCCGTTCCGAATGCTCGCGGCCTTTGAAAATCTTGCCATTGTAGCAGCGTTCGCCCTCGAACACCGATGACGCATAGTGCATGGCGTGGGTCAGGATGTGGACATTGGCGTCGCGCCAATCGACCATTTTACCGTCCAACCAGATTTTGCCGTCGCGATCGTCGTATGCGCCGTCCATGATGTATCCTTCCTCAAAGCACCTCGGGATTTATGAAAATTGCGTGAAACCCGCTGCGTGCAGACATATAATTACGCAAAACATGGGATTCGATAGCCTTTGACTCTTGGAAAGTCAATAACGCTGACGTAAGCTCTTGGCGCAGCAAGGGGAGAGTATAATGGCAGACGGACGCGGCCCATCATCACACACGGGCGAGAACCTGCTGTTCCTGACGGATGAACAGCTGCGGCAGGGGATCGAGGCGATGTTCTTTGCCTACCGCGGTTTTACAGCCGACCCTGACAAGATCCTGGTGGATATGGCCTATGGTCGTGCGCACCACCGTGCGATCCACTTTATCAACCGGGCACCGGGCACGACGGTAAACAACCTTCTGGGGATTTTGGGTGTTACAAAACAATCCCTTAATCGTGTATTGCGCACGCTGATCGCCGATGGTCTTGTCAAAAGCCAAGTGGGAAAAGCAGACAAGCGGGAGCGGCACTTGTATCTGACTGACGCCGGGCGCGCGCTCGAACAGACATTGTCTGATGCACAACGGATGCGGATGCGCAGTGCGTTCCGCGACGCGGGCCCCGAGGCGGTCGCCGGTTTTCGCACCGTGCTAGAGGCGATGATGGACCCCGAAATGCACCATTGTTACACCCGTCTGAAGGAAAACGGCGCGTGAACGAGGCCGACGCACACCTGCTGATCGTCGATGACGACGAACGTATTCGCACGCTGCTGCAGAAGTTCCTGATGCGGCACGGGTTCCTTGTGACCTCGGCCCGCGACGCGGCCCATGCGCGGCGTATTCTGGCGGGGCTGGATTTTGATCTGATCGTGCTGGATGTGATGATGCCGGGCGAGGATGGTCTAAGCCTGACCCGCAGCCTGCGCGAAGACATGCAAACGCCGATCCTGCTGCTGACCGCCAAGGGCGAGACAGGCAACCGGATCGAAGGGCTGGAAGCGGGGGCGGATGATTACCTTGCCAAACCGTTTGAACCCAAAGAGCTGCTGTTGCGGATCAACGCGATCCTGCGGCGTATGCCCGACACCCGCGTGGCTGATACCGCCCCCAAGGTGCTGTCGATGGGGCCGATCCGCTATGATATCGAACGCGGAGAGCTGTGGCAGGGCGACGATCTGGTGCGGCTGACCGCCACCGAAATCCAGCTGATGCGCATTTTTGCGGCCCAACCGGGTACCGCGCTGAGCCGGTCAAAACTGGTGGAGGAACTGGGCCGTGACCGCGGGCAGGCGCAGGAACGTGCTGTCGATGTGCAGATCACCCGATTGCGCCGCAAGATCGAAGACAATCCCAAACAGCCCCGCTATCTGCAAACCGTGCGCGGCGCGGGCTATATGCTGGCCCCCGACTGACCACGCGCTGCCTTGGCGGTAAATGTGGTATCGTGGCGTAAGAGAATTTGCGCCCAAGAAATCGGCACGGTCACTGGAAGCCATGGCGCGGGCGGGCTATGGTCAGGCCAAGTTTGATTGATGGGATTCACGGCAATGACGGATACTCCGGTAGAAGAGATGAGCTTTGAGGCAGCGATGGCCGAACTGGAAAAGGTTCTGGGCCAGCTGGAACGGGGCGATGTGGCGCTGGATGAAAGCATTTCGCTTTACGAACGCGGGGCCAAGCTCAAGAAACGCTGCGAGACCAAGCTGAAGGAAGCCGAAGAGAAAGTCGCGCAGATCACGCTGGATGGCGACGGCAACCCTGTCGGAGTGGCTCCCGTTGGCGGGGTTTGACATCTCGCTTGAGACAGAGCTGACGCGCAAACCGTTTCATGCGGCCATGCCCCATGCTGCGGATCTGGCGATTGGCCAGATCCTGCACGGGCTTGGCGGGTTGGACGGCACCGTGGCCGAGGCGATGCGCTATGCCGTGACAGGCGGCAAGGGCCTGCGGGCTTTTCTAGTGATCGAAAGCGCGCGGTTGCACGGGGTGATGGACGCGCAGGCCGCCCCCGCCGCCGGCGCGATCGAGGCGCTGCACGCCTATTCGCTGGTGCATGATGACATGCCTTGCATGGATGATGACGCCCTGCGTCGGGGTCAACCCACGGTACATGTGAAATGGGACGAGGCGACGGCGGTTCTGGCGGGCGATGCGCTGCAGACATTGGCGTTTGAACTGGTCGCGGCAACGGGCTGCGGCGACGCTGAACGGGTTGCGCTGGTCACGGGGCTGGCGCGGGCTGCCGGTGTGCGCGGCATGGTGGGCGGGCAGGCGATGGACATCGCCGCCGAAACCGCGCGCCAACCGCTGACCCTTGACCAGATCACAACGCTTCAGGCCGGCAAGACCGGTGCGCTGATCGAATGGGCCGCGACGGCGGGGCCGGTGATGGCGGGCGATGACGCCGCCGCGCTGCGCAGCTATGCGCGCAACCTCGGGCTGGCGTTCCAGATCGCGGATGACATTCTTGACGTCGAAGGCGATGCCGCCACGGTGGGCAAGGCCGTGGGCAAGGATGCCGATGCGGGCAAGGCGACCTTTGTGTCGCTGCTGGGGCTGGACCCCGCCCGCGCCCGTGCCCGTGATCTTGTCGATGCTGCCTGTGATGCCCTGTCCCCCTACGGCAGTGACGCCGAAACCTTGCGAGACGCGGCCCGCTTCGTTATTGCCCGCAAAAGCTGATCCGGTGGAGAGCCAGATGACCGATAGACCAGATACGCCCCTTTTGGACCGGGTGAACCGCCCTGCCGATCTGAAGAATTTCTCGGATGCAGAGCTGGTGAAACTGTCCCATGAACTGCGGGCAGAGACGATTTCTGCCGTATCAGAGACGGGCGGCCATCTGGGCGCGGGTCTGGGCGTGGTTGAACTGACGGTCGCGATCCATTCGGTGTTCGATACGCCGAAGGACAAACTGATCTGGGATGTGAGCCACCAGTGCTACCCGCATAAGATCCTGACCGAACGCCGCGACCGTATCCGCACCCTGCGTATGAAAGACGGGTTGAGCGGATTTACCAAACGCAGTGAATCCCCCTACGACCCTTTTGGTGCGGCGCATTCGTCGACCTCTATCAGCGCGGCTTTGGGCTTTTCGGTGGCGCGTGATCTGGGCGGCAATGTCCCCGAAGGTCTGGGCGATGCGATTGCGGTGATCGGCGATGGGTCGATGTCGGCGGGCATGGCCTATGAGGCGATGAACAACGCGGGCCATCTGAAAAAACGGATGTTCGTCATCCTGAACGACAACGAGATGTCGATCGCGCCGCCGGTGGGGGCGATGTCGACCTACCTCAGCCGTCTTTATGCCGAAGAGCCGTTTCAGGATTTCAAAGCCGCGGCCAAGGGCGCTGTTAGCATGTTGCCCGGCCCGTTCCGCGAAGGGGCCAAGCGCGCCAAGGATATGCTCAAGGGCATGGCCGTGGGCGGTACGTTGTTCGAACAGCTTGGGTTTTCCTATCTCGGGCCGATTGACGGTCATGACCTGAATCAGTTGCTGCCGGTGTTGCGCACGGTCAAGGCGCGGGCGACGGGGCCGGTGCTGATCCATGTGATCACCAAAAAGGGCAAGGGCTATGGCCCCGCCGAAGCAGCCCGTGACAAGGGCCACGCGACCGCCAAGTTCAATGTGCTGACGGGCGAGCAAAAGAAAGCGCCGTCAAACGCGCCCAGCTATACCCGCGTCTTTGCGGACAGCCTGATCGCCGAGGCCGCAAAAGACGACAAGATCTGCGCCGTGACGGCCGCGATGCCGGATGGGACAGGGCTGAACCTTTTCGCCGAACGCTACCCCAGCCGGTGCTTTGACGTGGGGATCGCGGAACAGCACGCTGTGACATTCTCTGCCGGATTGGCGGCAGGCGGGATGAAGCCGTTCTGCACGATGTATTCGACCTTCCTGCAGCGCGGCTATGATCAGGTGGTGCATGACGTGGCGATCCAGCGCTTGCCGGTGCGCTTTGCGATTGATCGCGCGGGGCTGGTCGGGGCGGATGGGGCCACTCATGCCGGTGCCTTTGACGTGGCGTTTTTGGCGAACCTGCCCGATTTCGTCGTGATGGCCGCCGCGGATGAGGCAGAGCTGGTGCATATGGTGGCCACGGCGGCAGCCTATGACGACGGGCCGATTGCCTTCCGCTTCCCGCGAGGTGAAGGCGCGGGCGTGACCATGCCCGAACGCGGCGAACCGCTGGAGATCGGCAAGGGGCGCATCATCGCCGAGGGCAAGCGCGTGGCGCTGCTGTCTTTTGGCACACGCCTGTCAGAGGTGGAAAAAGCCGCCGAGGCGCTACGGGCCAAGGGGATCACGCCGACCATTGCCGACGCTCGCTTTGCCAAGCCGCTTGACCGCGAGATGATCCTGTCGCTGGCCGCCGATCACGAGGCGCTGATCACCATCGAAGAGGGTGCAGTCGGCGGCTTTGGCAGCCATGTGGCACAGCTTTTGGCGGACGAGGGTGTGTTCGACGCAGGGCTGAAATACCGGTCGATGGTGCTGCCCGATATCTTTATCGATCAGGCGAGCCCTGCGGATATGTATGCGGTCGCTGGGATGAACGCCGAACATATCGAGGCCAAAGTGCTGGATGTGTTGGGCATCGCCAGCATCGGGGCGCAGCGGGCCTGACGCACAGGCCCGCGCGGTAAACCCGTCTTACGCGTCAAGCAGTTGACGCGCCGCGACGATGCCAAGCGCTGCCGAAGCGGCCTCGCGGCCCTTTTCGACGAAATGCGCGCGGTAGATCGCATTGTGGTGGTCGGTTTCCTGATAATGGTGCGGCGTCAGCGATACGGATAGCACGGGCACGCCCGTATCAAGGCCTACGCGCATCAACCCGTCAACCACGGCTGTCGCCACGAAATCATGCCGATAGATGCCGCCATCGACCACGAAGGCCGCGCAGATCACCGCGTCGTATTTGCCGGATTTGGCGAGGGTCTGCGCCATCAGCGGCATCTCGAACGCGCCGGGGACATCGACAACATCGATCTGGCTTGCGGGGATGGTTTCAGAAAACCCGTCATAGGCACGATCTACAATATCGGCGTGCCAGCGTGCTTTTACAAAGGCGTAGCGGGTGTGTGTCATAGTGATCTCCTTTTTTACGTCAGCGACACAAGTCACCCAAGGCGATCACGATTGCGGACGGCCCCGAGGGGTCGCAACAAACGCATTCTCTTTCATCCGGACTATGACCGTCGGCTCTGGCATCTCACCAGATCTGCTGACCCGGCGCATCCCGAAGGGATGTCGCCAGCGCTCGCGGGCTCGTGGCACTGGGGCCACATACCGCCGGTGGGGAATTGCGCCCCGCCCTGAGAATAGGGATACGTTGCCAAGGCAGGGGCGCGTCTGCAATACCAAAAGCGCGTTTGCAGTTTGGACCCTACGTTATGCACCCGAATCCCGTTTACCACGACGCCGACACCGCCAAGAACATCGCTTTTGCCCGCGACCGCAGCTTTGGCGTGCTTGCCGCCAATGGCAGCGACGGCCCGTTGATCAGCCATGTCCCGTTTTTGCTGAACGAAGCAGGGGATCAGGCGGATCTGCATCTGGTCCGGTCAAACCCGATTGCGCGGGCACTCAAACCCGCGCTGCCGGTTAAGCTCGCCATCAGCGGGGGCGATAGCTATGTCTCGCCCGACTGGTACGACATCGACGATCAGGTGCCGACGTGGAACTATGTGGCGGTGCATCTGACCGGCACGCTAGAGCTGCGCCCGCAGGAAGAGCTGCTGGACCTGCTGGATCGCCAGTCTGCCTGGTTCGAGGATCGTCTGCTGCCCAAGCCGCCGTGGACCACCGCCAAGATGAACCCCCTGACCATGCAGAAAATGATGCGCATGATCGTGCCCTGCCGGATGCGGATCACCGGCGTCGACGGGACGTGGAAGCTGAGCCAGAATAAACCCGATGCGGTGCGACTGGCCGCTGCCGACGGGGTAGAGGCGCACGGCTTTGGCGCGGGAACAGGCAGTTTGGCCGACCAGATGCGCGCGGCAAAAGGCGCCTGATCAACAAGCGATTGCACCGCGCGCGGATGACGGTGATAGTTCGCCCGAACCCCGAGGAGGAGACACCCGTGAAACTATCCTATTCCCCGACATCACCCTATGTCCGCAAGGTCATGGTATTGCTGCATGAAACCGGCCAGATCGAAGATGTGACGCTTGAAAATATCTCGACGACACCGCTGGCGCCTGATGCCGCGCTGCTGCCGAACAACCCGCTGGCCAAAGTACCGGCACTGGTGCGCGACGAGGGGCCCGCGCTGTATGATAGCCGTGTGATTTGCGCCTATCTGGATGATCGCGCGGGCGGCAAGCTGTACCCGACCGGCAGCCGCCGCTGGGACACGCTGACGCTTGAGGCAACGGCGGATGGTATGCTGGATGCGGCGCTATCGATGGTCTACGAGGGCCGGATGCGCCCCGAAGGCAAGCAGATGCCAGAATGGGTCGAGGGTCAGTGGTCCAAGATCGAACGGGCGTGCGCGGCGCTGAATACACGCTGGATCAGTCAGCTTTCCGGTCCGCTGGATATGGGGCAGATCGCCGTCGGCTGTGCTTTGGGATACCTTGATTTCCGGCATGACGCGCGTAATTGGCGCAAGGGAAACGACGCCTTGGCCGATTGGGCGCGCCGCTTTGATTCGCGTGCATCCATGCAGGCCACTGCCCCTCCGGCAGGATAAAAGCGCAAAAAATCCGGTCTGCACCCTTGAAGGAATGCAACACTGCGACGGTTTGCGCGACAAAGGTATCTGGACGTGCGCGACGCAGCCCGCTAGTAACCAAAAGAATTGTGGGAGGTGCGTCAGCGCCGCCCCTTGATTTAATGGCCGTCAGGCCCTCGATTTGGAGTTAACCCGTGTCCCAAGCAGAAGATCACGCAGGCACCCGGAGGGATTTCCTCTATTACGCCACAGCTGGTACAGGTGCGGTCGCCGTCGGCGCGGCAGTCTGGCCATTGGTCAATCAGTTGAACCCATCCGCAGATGTGAAGGCGCTGTCGTCCATCCGCGTCGATGTGTCCGCTGTTGAGCCAGGTACACAGCTCACGGTCAAATGGTTGGGTAAGCCGGTGTTCATCCGCCGCCGTACCGAAGAAGAAATCGCCAAGGCACGTGACGTTGAAATGTCCGAGCTGCCCGATCCGGGCGCCGAGAACGCCAACATCGCAGCCGGTGCCCCCGCGACGGATGAAAACCGCGCCATGGCCGGTAAAGAAGACTGGCTGGTGATGATGGGCGTCTGTACCCACCTGGGCTGCGTGCCTTTGGGCGACGCAGGTGACTTTGGCGGCTGGTTCTGCCCCTGCCACGGGTCGCACTATGACACTGCGGGCCGTATCCGCAAAGGGCCAGCACCGCGCAACCTGCCGGTGCCAATCGCAGAATTCGTGGATGAAACCACGATCAAACTAGGTTAAGGGAGAACGGGAATGGCTGGAATTCCTCACGACCATTACGAGCCGAAATCTAACGGAGAGAAGTGGCTGCACACCCGTCTTCCCGTTGTCGGACTGCTGTATGACACATTGATGATCCCGACACCGAAGAACCTGAACTGGATGTGGATCTGGGGCATTGTTCTGACGTTCTGTCTGGCACTGCAAATCGTGACCGGCATCGTGCTGGCGATGCACTACACACCCCATGTCGATGTCGCCTTCTCGAGCGTTGAACACATCATGCGGAACGTGAACGGCGGCTACATGCTGCGCTATCTGCACATGAACGGCGCGTCCCTGTTCTTTGTTGCGGTCTACGCGCACATCTTCCGCGGCCTGTACTACGGGTCGTATAAAGCGCCACGTGAAATCACGTGGATCGTCGGCATGCTGATCTACCTTCTGATGATGGCAACCGGCTTTATGGGCTATGTTCTGCCTTGGGGTCAGATGTCGTTCTGGGGCGCTACGGTTATCACCGGTCTGTTCGGTGCGATCCCGTTCATCGGGGAAAGCCTGCAAACGCTTCTGCTGGGCGGGCCTGCGGTCGATAACGCCACGCTGAACCGTTTCTTCAGCTTGCACTACCTGCTGCCCTTCGTGATTGCCGGTCTGGTGATCGTGCACATCTGGGCCTTCCACACCACCGGGAACAACAACCCCACAGGGGTCGAGGTCCGTCGCACAAGCAAGGAAGACGCAGAGAAAGACACGCTGCCCTTCTGGCCCTACTTCGTGATGAAAGACCTGTTCGCGCTGGCCGTGATCCTGGTTGTTTTCTTTGCGATCGTGGGTTTCATGCCGAACTATCTGGGCCACCCCGATAACTATATCGAGGCGAACCCGCTTTCGACGCCTGCACACATCGTGCCTGAATGGTACTTCCTGCCGTTCTACGCGATCCTGCGTGCCTTTACTGCCGAAGTCTGGGTTGTTCAGATTGCGTCCTTCGTGACCGGTGGCATCATCGACGCCAAGTTCTTTGGTGTTCTGGCGATGTTCGGTGCGATTGCGGTGATGGCGCTGGTGCCTTGGCTGGACACATCCTCGGTGCGTTCGGGCCGCTATCGTCCCATGTTCAAGTGGTGGTTCGCGCTGCTGGTGATCGACTTCTTCGCGCTGATGTGGCTGGGTGCCATGCCTGCGGAAGAGCCCTATGCCAGCTTCTCGCTGATCGCTTCGGCCTATTGGTTCGCATACTTCCTGGTGATCCTGCCGCTTCTGGGTGTGATCGAGAAACCAGCGCCGCAGCCTGAAACCATCGAAGCCGACTTTGACGCGCATTACGCGCCAAAAACCGGCGGCACCAAGACGCTGGTCAAGCCAGCAGAGTAAGGACCATGACAATGATCAAGAAAACCTTCCTTTCGGCTGTTGTCGCCTTGGGCTTTGCAGGTTCCGCTGCTTTCGCCGCCGGTGGTGAAGCGCATGTCGAAGACTTTGACTTCTCTTTCGAAGGGCCTTTCGGGTCCTTCGATGCCAACCAGCTGCAACGCGGTCTGCAAATCTATACCGAGGTATGCTCTGCCTGCCACGGGATGAAGTTTGTGCCGATCCGTACACTTGCGGATGAAGGTGGCCCCCACCTTCCCGAAGATCAGGTGCGTGCCTATGCCGCGAACTTTGATATCTTCGACCCCGAGCTGGACGACACACGCCCCGGCACGCCGGTTGACCATTTCCCTGAGTCCGCGTTGGATACTGCGCCCGACCTCAGCTTGATGGCCAAGAAGCGCGCCGGTTTCCACGGGCCTTATGGTCTGGGGATCAACCAGTTCTTCAAAGGCATCGGCGGACCCGAATACATCGCGTCCCTGATGGTCGGCTATGAAGAAGCGCCTGCCTGTGCCCCCGAGGATTTCCCCGGTCACTACAACACAGCGTTCCCAAGCGGCGGTATCCCCGAGTCCTGTAAGGACGAGAATGGCCACGCCACTATCGAAGGCAGCTGGATCGCCATGGCACCCCCGCTGTACGGCGACGACGTGACCTATAACGACGGCCACGATTCTGACCTGCACCACGAAGCCGAAGACGTTGCGGCCTTCCTGATGTGGACAGCCGAGCCCAAGATGATGGCACGCAAGCAAGCCGGTTTTGCTGGCGTTCTGTTCCTGACGCTGTTGTCGGTACTCCTGTACCTGACCAACAAACGTCTGTGGGCGCCTGTGAAACACAAGGAAGACTGATCTTCCTTCACACGGCCAATGCCTGAATATAGCCCCCCGATCCATTGTGGTTCGGGGGGTTTTCTTTTTTTGCGGTAGTCGGCTGGTCGCCAAACGCGCGGGTCAAATACCGCGACAGACGGTGCCTGTGGCTTAGCGGTGGAACCCTGCCACGCGGTCCAGCCGCACACCGCCATAGCCCGCAAGCACGGACATCACCGCGGCGGTGGCAGGGCCGTAGACGGTTAAACGCACCGGCATAAACAGCTCTGTAAACCGGTCAGCAAAGCGGCCACCGAACTGCGCAAAATGCGCCATCACGGCTGCATTGTCCGCATAACGTTCCAGCACAGTGCAGGTGCGTCGGTCGTCGGACATGTAGAATTCGCAATGCAGCGTACGCGGTTCGTCTGCCTCTGCAGCCTGTACCATTTCCTCAAGCAACGGTTGGACATTGTCGCCCTGACCATCCCGCACGTCCATCTCGAGGACCCATTCGATAATTTCGCTCATGTTAACCCTTTCTCGCTAGGGAATCACCCTAGAGGAGAAAGGTTTACAATCTGCAACGTCTCACACAGCCAGCAGATGCCCTGCGTTCTGGCCGGTGATCGTGGCCGAAATGATCGCGCCCTCGGTCTGGGGGGTGGCAAAATGGGTTTCGGTAAATTGTTCGGTCCGGCCCATGGTGGGGCTTTCCATCAACACCTGATGGGCGCGACCTTGTTGGGCCGCCAAATGGCGCGCGACCTGCGCGTCACCCGCAGCACGCAGCTGCGCCGCGCGTTCCTTGATGAGCGTGCCGTTCACTGCTGGCATCCGTGCCGCGGGCGTGCCTTCGCGCGCCGAATAGGGGAAGACATGCAGCCATGTCAGATCGCAGTCCGTCACCAGCTTGAGCGAGTTTTCGAACATCGCGTCGGTTTCGGTGGGGAAACCGGCGATGATATCGGCCCCAAAGGTCATGTCGGGACGAAGTTTGCGGGCCTCTTGGGCAAAACCAATCGCATCATCGCGCAGGTGGCGGCGCTTCATCCGTTTCAGGATCATGTCGTCGCCGTGCTGCAAGGACAGATGCAGGTGCGGCATCAAGCGGGGCTCGGTGGCGATGGCCTGCATCAGGTTCTCGTCCACCTCGATCGAATCGATGGAGCTGATCCGCAGGCGTGGCAGGTCGGGCACCAGCCGCAGGATGCGCATCACCAGATCCCCCAGCTTGGGCGTCGCGGGAAGGTCCGCACCCCAACTGGTTAGATCGACGCCGGTGAGAACGACTTCGTTAAAGCCTTTGTCGACCAGCCGCTTGATCTGATCCACCACGACCCCCGCGGGGACCGAGCGGGAATTGCCGCGGCCATAGGGGATGATGCAGAAGGTGCAGCGGTGATCGCAGCCGTTCTGGACCTGCACATAGGCCCGACTGCGCGTGCCGAATCCGTCGATCAGATGCCCCGCCGTTTCGGTCACCGACATGATGTCATCGACCTGCAGCGCCTCTGTCTCGCCGATGAAATCTGCCGCCAACCCCTGCCACGTCGCGCCCACCATCTTTTCGGTGTTGCCGATGACCGCGTCGACCTCTGCCATCTTGGTAAAGGTCTCCGGTTCGGTCTGGGCGGCGCAGCCGGTGACGATCAAACGCGCGTCGGGGTTGGCCTTGCGCAGTTTGCGGATGTCCTGGCGGGCCTTGCGCACGGCCTCTGCAGTGACGGCGCAGGTGTTGACGATTACCGCGTCTTTCAGGCCCGCCTGTTCGGCCAGTTCCTTCATCGCTTCGGTCTCATAGGCGTTCAGGCGGCAGCCGTGATTCGAGAAGATCGGGGCGCTCATGTCAGGCTTTCCAGAAACGAAGGGGTCAGCACGCCGCTGAAGACATGGGCCGAGGGGCCGGTCATCCAGACGCCATCCTCGCGCCAGTCGATGTGCAGCGTGCCACCGTCCAGATCAATACGCACGGCGCGGCCTGTCAGCCCTCTGCGTGCCGCTGCCACGGCCGTCGCACAGCTAGAGGAGCCGGAGGCCAGCGTGATGCCCACACCCCGTTCCCACACGCGCATACGGATGTGATCGGGGCCGATGATCTGGGCGATCTGCACATTGGTGCGTTCGGGGTAAAGCGCGTGATGCTCGATACCGGGGCCAAAACCGGCCAGATCAATCGCGTCGACATCATCAACAAAGAAGGTGCAATGGGGGTTGCCCATGCCGGTGGCTGTCGGCGCACCGTCGATCGGCAGTTCAAGCGTATCCATTTGGCGGGCCAGCGGAATTTCGTCCCAGTCAAGCTGCGGGTGACCCATGTTGACCGATGTCAGCCCATTCCCTGCATCCCGCGCCGCCAGATCGCCGCGGTCGGTGCTCAGGTGCAGTTGGGTCTTGCCTGTTTCCTCCATCAGGAACCGCGCGATGCAGCGCGTAGCATTGCCACAAGCGGCAGAGGTAGAGCCGTCGGCGTTGAAGAACGTCAGATGCGCATCAGCCGCGCCATTGGTGATCACGGCCAGCTGGTCGAAGCCCACGCCGAACTGGCGATGTCCGATGGCCTGCGCAAGGGCAGGGGTCACCTTCGGGAGCGCCGGGGTGGCGTCGGCACGCGCATCAGTTTGGCGCGCATCCAGCATTTCTTTTTGGCGCGCATCCAGCACGACCTTTGCGCGCGCGTCTAGCACGACAAAATCATTGCCCAGCCCATGCATCTTCATGAAGGGCAAACCGTTGGTCAGATCACTATACATTCGGCGCATATAACGCGGCATTTGAAACTAATCCAGCGAGAGTGAAATTTTTCGTAAGTTTCCGCTTGACCCCAAGGCCGCACCTTTCTAGATACCCGCCTAGTGGGCCGTTAGCTCAGTTGGTAGAGCAACTGACTTTTAATCAGTAGGTCGATGGTTCGAACCCATCACGGCTCACCACTACTTTCCAGTCTGACTGGAACGGATAAAAACAGCGCCCCTCGGGGCGCTGTTTTTCGTTTCAGGTGTTGGGTTTAGGGCTTAGCCCGTATGGCCTTCAAAACATTTCAGCGCGATCCCTGCTTCTTGCAGCGATGATTTGACAGCGCGGGCAATATCGACGGCTTCGGGGGTGTCGCCGTGCAGACAGATCGTATCGATCGCGGCGGGAATTGTTTGGCCGCCCTCGGTCAGAATCGCACCGGCTTTGACCATTTTGACCATCCGTTCGCCCGCCAGTGCCGCATCGTGAATCACCGCACCGGGTTTAGAGCGGTCGACCAGCGTCGCGTCGTCGTTATAAGCGCGGTCGGCAAAGATCTCTCCGGCCCACTTACAGCCAAGCGATTGCACCGCGTCCTGCTGCGCCGTGGCGGCCAGCACCATGACGATCAGATCAGGCGCGACGCTGAGCGCGGCCTCATAAAGGTCACGGGCCAGTATCTCGTCCTCTGACGCCATATTGGCGAGCGCGCCGTGCAGTTTCAGGTGCCGCACCGATGTGCCAAGGCTGCGCGCCATGCCGACGCTGGCGGCGACCTGATAGCGGACCTGATTTTGCAGCGTGCCCCGTGGCACCGACATGCGGTTGCGGCCAAAACCGGCCAGATCCATGAAACCGGGGTGCGCACCGATACCGACGCCATTGTCACGCGCCAGCGCCATTGTGGCAGACATCACATCGGCGTCGCCCGCGTGGCCGCCACAGGCGATGTTGGCAGAGCTGATGATTTGCAACAAAGCGGCATCATCGCCCATTTTCCACGGGCCAAAGCTTTCGCCCATATCGGCATTCAGATCGACGGTCGGCATTTAATGCTCCTCTTCAAAGGGGTTGTCGGTGGCAGAGATCGCGCCCCCCACCAGCTGATAGGCCAGCAGGTTGCGGATTTTGGCAGGGTCGCGGACCAGCGGCGTGACCTGCCCGCCAAGCGCTTTGATGTCTTGGCGGTGCTGCGTCTCGAGCGTGATGGCCTGTTCCAGCGTGATGAATTCGAACCGGATCGCGGTGCCCGATGCAGCCTGCGCCACGCGGGGCAGGTCGCGGGGAATCACGGTCCCGATGCGGGGATAGCCGCCGGTGGTCTGACATTCGCCCATCAGCACGAATGGTGCGCCGTCGCCGGTGATCTGGATGTCGCCGGGCACGATGACCTCGGACAGGATGGACAGACCGCCCTCGGCGCTGAAACCGTCGCCGTCGTGGTCCATGCGCACGCCCATGCGGTTGGCACGCGGGTCGCGGGTAAAGGCGGTGGTCTCGAAGCGTTTGCGTTCATCAGCGGTAAAGTGGTCGGTCTGCATGCTGGCCACGACGCGCACGGTGCCGCCGTCAAAACGACTGTCGCGGGGCAGTTGCAGCCCCGTTTCGCGCGACTTGTCCGCCCCAAGGGGCAGCGCGTCGCCCGCAGCAAGCGGCTGGCCCAGCCCGGCGCTTAGGTGGCTGGCCCTTGCCCCCAACAGTGTGTCAGAGGCGATGCCCCCGCCCACATGCAGATAGCCATAGGTGCCGCCCGTGGTGCCGCCAATGGTCAGCTTTGCGCCCGCGGGCAGCATGTGGCTGGCGTTCCAGACGATGGCATCCCCGTCGATGCTGGCAGCCATGGTGGCTCCTGTCAGGGCGATACGGATGTCGGCGTCGGCCGTGAAGGTCCCGCCGGTGCCTGTCATCTCTATCACCGCAAGCTCGGGCGATTGGCCCAGCAGGGCGGCCCCTTCGTAAAGCGCCACAGGGTCGGCGGCACCGCCCTTTGTAAGCCCTTGGGCACGCCAACCGGGACGGCCCATATCCTGTATCGTCAGGGCGGGACCGGCTTGGGAAATGGTGAGGGTCGCGCTCATGCCAGCACCTCTGTCTCTGCGCCGCCCTGGCCGGTTTCATCTGTCGCGGTGATCTTGTCATATTCGGCGCGCGATATGGAGGGGAAGCACAGCTCGTCCCCCGGAGACAGGGCAAAGGGCGTGTCGCTGCGCGGGCGGAATGTCTTGAACGCGGTCTGCCCGATATGGCGCCAGCCGGTGGGGGAGGCATTGGTGAAGATAATCAACTGTCGGATCGCCACGATCAACGCGCCGGCGGGGACGGATTTTGTCAGCCCCTGCTGGCGCGGAATATCCCAGTTCTGCGGCAGTTCGCCCATATAGGGCTGGCCGGGGGCAAAGCCGATGGTCAGCACCCGTACGCGCGCCTGCGACAGCTGTGCAATCGCCGCATCGGGGTCCAGCCCCGCAAGCTCTGCCGCTTCTTCAAGCTGTGGCGCAAGGTCGGTGCCATAGACCGTTGGCACATGCCACAGCGTCCGCCCCGTCGGCAGGTCAGAGGTGTACCAGTCGCGCGTTGCCAGAAGGTCGTGCAGCCGGTCCAGCAGGGTGTCCACCGAAGCCGCCACCAGATCGATCTGCAGGAAGGTGGACACCAGCGATGTGCTCGTCTCTGTCACCTCGGGCCAGTCGGCGGCATCCACGGCGGCGCGAAACGACAGGGCGGCGCGGTTCGCGGGCTCTGACATCGTGTCCGCAAAACGCACCAGCACGCCGGACAGGCCAACGGTCTGGATCAGGGGGAAGTCGGTCATTGGGGCACCTGCCTTAAATTTTCGGGCAGCCAGGTCGCGATGTCGGGGAAGAAGATCAGGACAAAGACCATCACCACCATGATCAGGAACATCGGCAAGGCGGCTTTGGTGATATATCCCATCTCGTGATCCGTCATGCCTTGCAGCACGAACAGATTGAACCCGATCGGCGGCGTGATCTGCGCCATCTCGACCACGACCACAACAAAGATTCCGAACCAGATCAAGTCGATCCCCGCACCGCGCACCATCGGCTCAACCACAGCCATGGTCAGCACGACCGACGAAATACCATCAAGGAACATGCCCAGTACGATATAGAATACCAGCAGCGCCATCAGCAGTTGAAAGCGCGTCAGTTCAAGCGCTGCAATCCCGTCCGCCAGCGCACGGGGCAGGCCGGTAAAGCCCATCGACAGTTTAAGAAAGGCAGCACCCGCAAGGATCAATGCGATCATGGCAGAGGTGCGCATCGCCCCCATCAGGCTTTCCTGAAAGCTGGTCCAGTTCAGCGACCCCTGCATCAACGCCAGCGCCAGCGACCCCAGCACACCGATGGCCGCCGCCTCTGTCGCGGTGGCGTAGCCCAGATACATCGACCCGATCACCACCGTGATCAGCCCGAAGACCGGCAGCAGAAAGCGCGAGTTGCGCAGCTTGGCGGCAAAGCTCATCCCTGTCTCGACGCTGGGGTTCCAGTCCTTCGAGGTCAGCGCGATAAAGGCGACATAGGCCATGAACATCAGCGCCAGAATAAGCCCCGGCAGGACGCCGGCAAAGAACAGTTCGGTGATGCTTTCGTTCACGGTGACGCCGTAAACGATCAGCGCGAGCGAGGGCGGGATCATCAGCCCCAGCGTGGCGGCACCGGCCAGCGTGCCGATGATCATCTTTTCGGGATAATTGCGCGCCCGCAGTTCGGGGATCGACATTTTGCCCACGGTCGACAGCGTCGCGGCAGACGACCCTGACACGGCGGCAAACACGGTGCAGCCGACGATATTGGTATGCACCAGCCCGCCGGGCAATTTCGCCAGCCACGGCGACAGCCCTTTGAACATATCCTCGGATAGCCGCGTCCTGAATAGAATCTCACCCATCCAGATGAACAGCGGCAGCGCGGTCAGCGTCCACGAGCTGGACGAGGCCCAGATCGTCGTGACCATAGCATCGCCAACCGGGCGGGTGGTAAACAGTTCCATCCCGAACCAGGCGACGCCCATCAGCGCCAGGCCAACCCAGACGCCGGTGCCCAGCAGGAACAGCAGCACAGTGATAAACAGAATGATCGCGTAAAGTTCCGTCACAGCGTCACTCCCCAAAACTTTGATCGACAAGATCGCGGGTGAGACGGTGTTCGCCTTTTACGATCAGATAGAGCAGGTTATCGGTCAGCGCGATGGCGAGGATGCCACCGCCCACAACCATCACCGACTGCGGAATCCACAAGGATGTGGCGTCTTGCGACTGGCTGACTTCGTTGAATTTCCACGACCAGTAGACGAACCAATAGGCGTAGTAGGTGAAATACCACGCAATCGCCGCGGCAAGGCCGAAGCACCATATTTCAAGAAGCCGTTTCGGGCCTGCGGGCAGTGCGTTCAGCAGCACCGATACGCGGATATGCGCGCCACGGTTCAGCGCGTTGGCGAATGCGAGGAAGCTGGCGGCGGCCATCGCATAGCCGGCATAGCTTGCCGCACCGGGGAAAACCTCGCCGGTCCAGCGGGCAACCATCTGCACCACGATCAGCAGCAGGATCGCGACAAGACTGACGGCAGCCAGGGCACCAGATGCGAAATAGATGAAATCAAGCAGGCGTCGCAGGATGTTCATGGGAAAGGTCTCCGGATTGGCGGATCGAACGTCAAACGGCGGCACCTGTGGGGGGGGCCGCCGTTCGTTGATTTACTGCATGGATTTGTAGCTATCGACGATCGCCTGACCGTCCTCGCCCGCATTCTCCAGCCATTCGGAGGTCATGGTGCCGCCAATGTCGCGCAGGCCGGACATCAGCTCTTCGCTGGCGGGTTCCACGGTCATGCCGCCTTCGCGCAGCCCGTCATAGGTGAACTGCGTATAGTCCTTGGAGGCTTGCAGCCCGCGCGTTTCCGCATCGCTGGCACAGGTGGTGATGATCGCCTTGTTTTCCTCCGAGACATCGTTCCACACGTCATTGTTGATCATGATGTAGTTGCGCGGCAGCCAAGCGTCGACCTCGTAGAAATGGGTCAGGCTTTCCCAGACTTTCTGGTCATAGCCGGTCGCACCGGACGAGATCATCGATTCCGCAACGCCGGTGGCAAAAGCCTGGCTCAGCTCGGCGGCTTCGATGGTGACGGGCAGCATGCCTGTCAGCTCTGCCAGACGGCTGGTGGCGTTGTTGTAGGACCGGAACTTGACGCCCTTCATGTCCTCGATCGTGTTGACCTCTTTCTTGAAGTACAGACCCTGTGGCGGCCATGGCACGTTATAAAGCAGCGTCAGGTTCTGCTCTGCCAACAGCTCTTCGATCTTGGGTTTCGCGGCTTTCCACAGCTTGTCGGACGCCTCGAAGGACGGCGCGAGGAAGGGGATGGAATCAAAGCCGAAGATCGCGTTTTCATTCTGGTGCCCCGACAGGATGCGTTCGCCCAGCTGGACCTGACCGGTCTGGATCGCGCGTTTGATGTCGGCACCCGCGATCAGCGACCCGCCGGGGTGCACGGTGATCTCGATCTCGCCCGCGGTGCCTTCGGTCACGCAGTTGGCAAATTCAACGCCGTTCTCGGAATGGAAGTTCGACGCCGAATAGGCCATCGGCATGTCCCATTTCTCAGCCGCGAAAGCGGGTAGGGCGGCGGTAACCGTCAGGGCGGCGGTTGCGACGCCTGTCATCAATGTGGTGGTCCGTTTCATGTGGTTCTCTCCTTGTTGGTATGTCTTTGGTTTGCGGGGTTAGCCCCTGCTAAACCGTTGTGGTGCATAGGGCTGCAGGTCGGTGTTGACGGGTTGCCCCATAACCAATCCTGCGACGAGGCGGCCTGTTTTGGGCCCGCCTGTCAACCCGATGTGGTGATGCCCGAAGGCGGTAAAGACCCGGCTTGTGCCAACCTGTCCGATCAGGGGCAGGCTGTCGCTGGGGGCAGGTCGGTGCCCCAGCCATTCGATTTCGCGCGTGGCCTCAAGCTGTGGAAAGGCCGCCTTGGCCTGTCGCCGGAGCAGCGCCAGCGGGGCCTTGGAAGGGGCTGCGTCAAGCCCGCCGAATTCCAGAATACCCGCGCAGCGTAGGCCCTGCGCCATGGGGGTGGCAACGAATTTCCCGCTGGCGATCATCACGGGGCGCGCGGGCCCGCCCGTCGCGCCCTCGAATATCACATGATAGCCGCGTTCGCTTTCCAGCGGGACGTTCAGCCCCAGCTTGGCCATCAGCGGTTTTGACCAGACGCCGGTGGCCAGCACGATATCGTCACAGGCCACGCGGCCTTGGGTCGTCTCGACCCCGGAAATCGCGCCGCCGGGCAGGTCGAAATCCTTGACCTCGGCCTGCAGGATCGTGCCGCCGCCCTGTTCGAACGCCCGCGCCAGGGCGCCGACATAGCCGCCGGGGTCGCGGATAAAGCTGTGGTCCTTCATGGTGGCAAGCAGGTGGATGTCCGGCCCGAGCGTCGGTTCATACTCGTGTATCTGCGGCCCCTCGATCAGCTCTGGCGCGAACCCCGCCTCCGCCCGCAGCGCCCAGGTGTAGGCTTCGGCGTCAAACGCGGCGCGGTTTCGGTAGGCGAAAACATAATCGCTGTCCCTCACCCAGTCGGACAGGCCCAAATCAGCGGTCAGACTTTTGTGTTGGTCCACACTGTCGCTGACAATAGGCGCGAGCCCTTGCGCAATCCGGCGGGTGTCGCGGTCGTTCGCGACCCGCAGATACTTTGCCAGCCAAGGCAGCAGACGCGGCAGATAGGGCAGGCGCAGGTAAAGCGGCACATCCGGGTTCAGCAGCATCGCGGGGGCTTTGGCGATCAGGCCGGGGGCGGTGACAGGTGCCACGGCGCAGGCCGCCAGCACGCCCGCGTTCCCATGCGACGTGCCTGTCCCCGGTGCCGCGCGATCAATGATCGTGACCTGCGCGCCTGCGCGTTGCAGCCAGATCGCCGATGACACACCGACAATACCCGCCCCCACGACGACCACATGGCGCGTCATGGGCGACCCTTGGGATGAAAGCAAAGACGGTTCGACATGGTTCTTGATTCCTTTCCGCTCACTTTGGCAGGGAAAAGCAATACGTCAACAAAATGTTTACAAATTGTCATCGTTGTTGCCTGCGCAGACATGTACCGCCAATTCCTTCATCGAAACGGGGAGGGTTAGCGAAGCCAGCCGTCTTCGAAAGCGATCTGACTGACCCCTGCCAGACGGATGATGCGGGCCAGCTCTGCCTCGAAGGCGGCTTGTTTGCCTTTGCCCCAACGGCTGCCCGGCTCAGGCCAGAGGGCGCGTACCACCAGCGTATCGCGGTCACGGTGTGCTTTCATATCCACCCGTGCGACGATGCTGTCGCCCTGCAGGATCGGAAAAACATAGTAGCCATAGACCCGTTTGGGCGCGGGCACGAACATCTCTATCCGGTAGCGGAAGCCGAACAGACGTTCGGCGCGTTTGCGATCGCGCAAGGCCGGGTCAAAGGGGCTAAGCACGCGCAGCCGTGCGGTCGGAGCCATGTCTATCGCGGGGTCGCTTGCCAGACCGGGACGGGCAAAGCTGCGATGGACTGTGCCGTCGGCGCCCGCGATCTGCACCTGCTCGACACGTCCGGCGGCCTGTTCACGCTGGACCCATGCCTTCGCCTCTGCCGGAGAGATATGCGCCCAGAATGCCGCCAGCTCCCCCGGTGTGGCAAAGCCCAGACGATCCAGCGCGCCGTTGCAGCACCAATCAATGGTCTGCGCCTCATCCGGTGCCTGCGACGGGTCGCATAGCGCCGCGTCAATCACCCGCTCTGTCAGGTCATAGCGTTTCTGGAAACCGTCCCGCCCCACGACGCAAAGCGCTCCGGCGCGCCACAGATATTCCAGCGCGGTTTTGGAGGGATGCCAATCCCACCACCCGCCATTCGAGCGCGGTTCATCCTGCCCGACATCAGACGACGACACCGGCCCCTGTGCGCGGATCTGGTCCAGCACGGTCTGGAACCGCCCCTCGAAATCATGTTGGTGCCAGTTCTTGTACCGCTGGCGCAGCATCTGCGCGTCCCGCTGGCGGCGCAATTCCCAATGGGGGTAGTATCCCATCGGGATCACCGCGGCGTCATGGGTCCAGTGCTCAAACAGCGCCCCATCGCGTTCATACAGCGACTTCAACGCTTGCGGGCGATAGCGTTGGCGGCGCGAGAACAGGATCAGGTCATGCGCCCGCGCCACGGTATTGATGCTGTCCAACTGCACAAAGCCCAGGCCCTGGATCAGCTGCAACAGGTCGTTCCCGCTGGCGGGCCCCTGGGGCGCATCGCTCAGCAGATGGCGATGCAGAAAGATGCGACGGGCGTCGCGGTTGCCGATCAGCGGCAGCGTCATACCTTGCGGTTGCGGCGCAGCGTGTCCCCCAGCGACAGGGTCGGTGTCAGCGTAATCTGCGTTTGCAGGTCGGGGTCCGGTTCATCCAGTGTATCGTTCAGAATGATACGCGCCGCGGCCTGTCCGATCTCGAGCCGACAGGCGTCCATCGTGGCAAGCTGACGGGGCAAGCCCTGTAGCAGTTCGACGTTGTTGAAACCGGCAAGGCCGATCTGGCCCGGAATATCGATGCCCTGATCGATCAGATACAGCAATCCGCCCGCGCCGATCATGTCGTTTGAATAATACAGGAAATCCAGCTCGGGCGACCGCTCAAGCATGTCTTGCGTCATCTCGCGCCCCTTGGCCAGCGCAGAGCCGCCAGAGTAGAACGCGCGGTCCTCGATCTCTATCCCGGCTTTGGCGAGCCCTTCGGTAAACCCTTCGAACCGTTTGCGGGCACGGTGGTCGAGCGGCATCTTGGTGCCCATGAAACCAATGTGCTCATAGCCCTCCTTTAGGATCGCCTTGGCCATTTCCTGCCCCGCACGGCGGTGCGAGATGCCGACCATCGCATCAATCGGGCGCCCGTCAACATCCATGATCTCGACTACGGGGATCCCCGCATTTTTGAGCATGGCACGCGTCGCATCGCTATGTTCCAGCCCCGCGATGATCACGCCCGAGGGCCGCCACGACAGCATTTCATAGAGAACTCGTTCTTCTTTCTCGGGCATATAGTCGGTGACGCCCACGACCGGCTGCAGCGGCGTGTCTTCAAGCACCTGATTGACGCCGTTCAGCACCTCGGGAAAGACCATGTTCGACAGCGACGGGATAATCACCGCGACAAGGTTCACCCGTTGGGACGCCAGCGATCCGGCAATCTGGTTGGGCACATACCCCAGCTCTTTCGCCGCAGCCAGCACCCGCCGCCGCGTCGCTTCGGACACGTCACCGCGTTTTCGCAGAACCCGGCTGACCGTCATTTCCGACACCCCGCAGGCATCGGATACATCACGAAGGGTCAACGGGCGTTTCGGAGGCTGTGTCAAAGGCGCTTGTCCTGCTTGAAAGTGGTATTCTATCAACAGCGTAGTGCGTCGGTCGGGCGCAGGCAATCACCATATCAAGCCCCCCACCACAGCGCTGCCATACCACCGTGCAGTGTGGCTGGATCACCACCCCGTTTTGCGCTAAGCCAATCCCGTGGCCCCGTGGCTCAACTGGATAGAGCAGCCCCCTCCTAAGGGGCAGGTTGCAGGTTCGAATCCTGCCGGGGTCACCATTCCTGCCTGAGAACGTGACCTATTTGCGGGGAAAGCCGAACGCGTGGGGGTAAGGGGGCGGCCTAACGTCATCGGCCAGCAGGACGTATTCGACACGGCGTGCAGCGATGGCGCATTTCATGATGGCAGAATGCGAGACGTTCTCACGGTCTGCGCGAAACCGGACCTCGACGCCATCAGCGGCCAAGGTCCGGAGCGATACTTGTGAGCAGACCGTGCCTTATGCAGGCTGTAACCTGTGCCTCGTGTCTGTCAGTCTGCGATTGTCACGCCGATTTTGCCCATGTGCGACTTTTCCAGAAATGCCTTCTGCGCCGCGTGCAAGTCGGCTAATGGATAGGTTTCGGCGACCACGGGCCTGATCTCGCCTGCTTCGATGTAGCTGACCAAATCAGTGAACACGCGTGGGTCCTGCCGGGTGCTCCCGATGAGGGTCAGATCCTTGAGGTAAAGCGTCCGCAGATCAAGCTCGACGATCGGTCCTGCAATAGCGCCCGATGTCACATAGCGCCCCCGTGGCACCAACGCATTGAGCAGTTCGGGCCAGCCCTGCCCACCTACAAGGTCGAGCACGACGTCGAAGGCGTCATCCGGATAAGGCTCATTGCGGTCGATCACCGCATCCGCGCCGAGGGTTTTCAGCGCGTCCATTTTCGCCGGGCTGGTAGAGGCCGTGACATGGGCGCCGCGCCGCTTGGCCAGTTGCACCGCCGCCGATCCGACGCCGCCGGATGCGCCTGTGATGAGCACACGCTCGTCCCCCAATCCAGCGCGTTGGATCATGCCTTCGGCGGTGGAGAATGCGCAAGGAAAGGACGCGAGCTCGACATCCGAAAGCGGGCTTTCGATCCGTAGTGCGTTTTCCTCGCCCACGGTGGTGTATTCCGCGAAGCCGCCATTGCGCTCGGAGCCGAAGGTCACAAGCGCATCTGGTCCGGCACCAGCAGGATGATACATCGGCCGCACCAGCACGCGCTGACCGATCCGCGCAGCGTCCACACCGCCCCCGACCGCAACGATCTCTCCGCAGCAATCCGCGCCCTGGATGCGCGGAAAGCTGAGCGCACCGGACCATCCGCCGTCGGCATCAGACGCCCCCGCGTAGCCCTCGGTTGCGGCCGACCCTGTGTCGCCCCGCACCGCTTTCGAATACCAGCCGGTTCGGGTGTTGACGTCGGTGTTATTCACCGCCGATGCGCCCACACGGATCAAGACCTCGCCAGCGTCGGGTTGCGGAACCGGAACGTCGTCACACCACTCAAGCTTGTCCAGCCCGCCATGGCCGGTGAGGCGTACAGCTTTCATCGTTTCAGGAAGTGTCATAGGGAAATCTCCGATGTAGAATGATTGCTCTACTTGCGTAGGTAGAGGGATCGCTCTACATCGTCAAGCATGACCGATATGATGAGCAAGATATCCGCAGGGCTTGAACGCGCCTTCGCCAATCGGGGCTTTGCCGAGCCCAGCGTCGAGGATCTGCGGGATGCTGCGGGCGTGAGCCTTCGCACGCTTTACAAATACACGCCGTCGCGGGCGGAAATGGTGCTTGCTGCGTTGGAGAACCGGCATCAACGCTATCTCGCCCGCGTGTTTGATGACCTGCCAGAGGCGCCGAGCGAGGCGCTTGATACGATACTGACTCGCGTTGGAAACTGGATGGTGACCGAGAGCGCGCATGGCTGCCTCTTTCATGCTGCAGTGGCCGCTGAACCGGGCAGTCAGCCGCTGCGCGAATTACTGGAACGTCACAAGGCAGAGGTCGCGGAAAGGGCCGCAGCGGCGACCGCGTTGAAGGGGGCCGATACCGCGCTGTTGTTGATCATCGAAGGGCTGACGCAAGCATGGCCCCTGCATCATGAGGCCGCGCTGGATGCGGCCAAGCGATTAGGTCTGTCGCTGCTGCCACCGGATCATTGACGGCCCCCCAGCCGAATGTCGTGGCTGTATCACGTTCCGGCCCTCGGGTGTTTTTGCGGGGGCTGCCCGTAGCTCTGGTGTAAACCTGCATGGCTGGCACCGCTGTGGTCGTGCGGCTGTTTTATTCTGCACAACAGATTGGCACATGCGTCTTTTCTGCTCGCTGTTTGGGCTAAGCGTGTCGTAAGCCGCTGGCGCACGAGGGATGCCGGATTGAAGTTGCACCGATGATCGCGGATCAAAATGCATGAATGCAGATCTGCGTATCCTGGTTGTAGAGCCAAACCCCGAGCGCGTGCGTGACATCGTGGATGCACTGCGCGAAGCGGGTTGGTCTGACGTCAAGGCTTTGCTGCAGATGTCGGAGCTGAACCAGACGGTGCGGGAATTTTCACCGGATATCGTTCTTATCGACCTGACAAATCCGGACCGCGATACGCTTGAACATATCTCTCACGCGACCGAGACGACCAAGCGGGCGGTCGCGCTGTTTGTGGACCAGACCGATGAGAACCTGACGCAGGCGGCGCTGAATGCCGGGGTCAGCGCCTATGTGGTGGATGGTCTTCAGATGGACCGGATCAAGCCCGTGCTGCAAACGGCCATCGCGCGCTTCAAAATGATGCGTCAATTCCACTTTGAACTGAATGCTGCCAAGCAAGCGCTGGAGGATCGCAAGACGATCGACCGCGCAAAGGGGATCTTGATGCGCCAACGTGGCATGTCCGAGGATGACGCCTATAAGCTGCTGCGCACCACCGCGATGAGCCAGAATCGCAAGGTCATCGATGTGGCGCAAGCATTGGTGACGGCAGCGGATCTGTTGTCATGAGCGAGGTTGTTCTGAACTGTGGCTATGTCCCGTTGGTTGATTGCGCCCCGCTGGTCATCGCGAAAGAGCTGGGATTTGCTGCCGAACAGGGTCTCGCGCTTAATCTTTTGCGTCAGCCTTCGTGGTCTGCGCTGCGCGATATGCTGGCACTGGGGCATCTGGATGCCGCGCATATGCTGTCACCAATGCCGGTGGCCATGTCCATCGGGATGGGTGGATTGCCCGCGCGGGTAGATGCGCTGATGGTCTTGTCCGTGAACGGCACGGTGTTCGGCGTCTCCAACGCTGTTGCTTCCGCATTGGAGGATGTGCGCTTTGGGGACACGACTGCATTGCTGTCGGGGCTCAGCGCGCGCGGTGCCAAACCGCTGCGTGTGGGTATCCCGTTCCACTATTCCATGCACCGGCTGCTGCTGTCCTACTGGGCCGCGCAAGCGCCCGACCTGCAGATCGAGGAGGTCACCGTGCCGCCGATGCGTATGGCGGATGCGGTCTCGGACGGGTTTGTCGATGCCTTTTGGGTGGGCGAGCCCTGGGGCGGTGTGGCCGTGCAGAATAATGTTGCCAAGCTGATGATGGCGGGCCGCGATGTCTGGCAGTTCGCGCCGGAGAAGGTGCTTGCCGCGCGCCATGAGTGGGCCTCGCAGAACGAGGACAGCGTGCGTCGTCTGATGCGGGCGGTATACCAAGCGTCGGCCTGGCTTGATGCGCCGGGAAACAAGCCGCTTGCGGTCGAGATTTTGGGCCGCAGTGAACACCTGAGCATGTCGCCCGATTTGATCGATCCGGCGCTGACCGGGCATATCGTCCCCCGAACGGGGGCCTCTCCGGTCACGGTGGATCGTTTCTTGCAGTTCCACAGCCATGCCGCCTCTTTCCCGTGGCGCAGTCAGGCGGCGTGGATCGCGCATCACCTTGGTGCCGACGCCGCGGGAATCGAGAAAGCCAAAACCTGTTTTCGCGCCGATCTTTTCCGCCAGAATCTGTCTGATATCGGCGCTGATATGCCCCAATCCTCCGAGAAAACCGAAGGGGCGATGACGTTGCCAACATCTGTAGCATCTGCACGGGGAGAGATGATTCTTTCGCCCGACGCCTTTTTTGACGGCAGAACGTTTGATTTCACCGCAGCTGTGCGATGAATTCTTAAGCGGCTTCTGCATGGGCCTCTGAAAAGCTGCCGCAATGCAGAAAATTCGTTGCGTGAAGCCGCGTCTATGAGACACCCTTGATGCCAAGGGACAACGTTGTCCGACCAATACCGCTGACCAATGCTGGTCGCACATCACTCAGAGCAATGCCGCTCGTACGGAACACGGATTTCTTCCCCGTGAACCATACGTGCGGCTTTTTTCGTTTCTGCCCTTCGGGGCCATGAAAGGACATGACCCATGAAAAATACATTCGCACTTCTGCTCGCCTCGACCAGTCTGCTGGCGACGGCGGCGTCGGCCGAAATGCTGGCGCTCGAGAAAGAGGAGCTGACCTTTGGCTTTATCAAGCTGACCGATATGGCACCTTTGGCCGTGGCCTACGAGCTGGGATATTTTGAGGACGAAGGGCTTTTTGTCAGGCTTGAGGCGCAGGCCAACTGGAAAGTGCTGCTGGACGGCGTGATCGACGGCCAACTGGACGGCGCGCATATGCTGGCGGGCCAACCGCTGGCGGCAACGATCGGCTATGGCACCAAAGCGCATATCATCACGCCCTTCTCGATGGACCTGAACGGCAATGCGATCACCGTTTCCAATGACATCTGGGACGAGATGAAGCCGAACGTGCCCACGATGGACGATGGTCGGCCGCAGCATCCCATCAGCGCCAGTGCTTTGGCTCCGGTGGTCGAGGGCTATAAGGACCGCGGCGAGCCGTTCAATATGGGCATGGTCTTTCCCGTTTCGACCCACAACTACGAGATCCGGTACTGGCTTGCGGCGGGCGGACTGAAGCCCGGCTACTATAGCGCGCAAGATATTTCCGGCCAGATTGATGCGGATGTGCTGCTGTCCGTGACGCCGCCACCGCAGATGCCTGCGACAATGGAAGCGGGAACGATATCGGGCTACGCCGTGGGTGAGCCTTGGAACCAGCAGGCGGTTTTCAAAGGGATCGGCGTGCCGGTGATCACCGACTACGACATGTGGAAAAACAACCCCGAGAAGGTCTTTGGCATTACCGCCGAATTTGCCGAGGAAAACCCCAACACCACGCTGGCCTTGACCAAGGCACTGATCCGCGCGGCAATGTGGCTTGATGCCAACGACAACGCCAACCGCGAGGAAGCGGTGGAGATGTTGTCGCGCTCTGAATATGTGGGCGCGGATGCGGATGTGATCGCCAACTCCATGACCGGCTTTTTCGAGTTCGAGAAAGGGGATGTGCGCCCCGCCCCCGACTTCAACGTCTTCTTCCGCTACAATGCGACCTATCCGTTCTATTCAGACGCGATCTGGTACCTGACCCAGATGCGTCGCTGGGGCCAGATCGACGAGACAAAGCCGGATGAATGGTATTTCGAGACGGCTGCAGACGTGTATCGCCCGGACATCTACCTGCAGGCCGCAAGGCTGCTGGTGGACGAGGGTATGGCCGACGAAGCGGCGTTTCCTTGGGATAGCGACGGCTTCAAAGCACCGACACCGGCTGCCGATATCATCGACGGGATCAGCTACGACGGGCGCGCGCCGAACGCCTATATCGACAGCCTGCCCATCGGTCTGAAGTCCGGCCAAACGGTCGTCGACAGCAAGGTCGAAGGCTAAACCCCGCCCCCGCGCGCTTTGCCACACCGCAAAGCGGAAGGGGGAGGGAGCCACTTTCATCAAAAGCAGCAATTGGACAGCCGATATGACCGCGATTGACACAAACACACTCGATATCGAAGCCCGCCGCGCGCGGCGCTTTGCCCGGATCAATAAGGCCGACGCATGGTTCAGCGTCTTTGGCCTGTCTTGGGTGACACCGATTCTTAAGGCCGCCGCGGGGGATAATCCGCGCGCGCAGGCGGGCGAGATCTGGCGGCTTCTGGGCGTGCCGCTCTTGGCGATTGCGATCTTCCTGACCCTCTGGGCAAGCCTGGCCCCCAAGGTTCAAACCTCTCTCGGGGCTGTGCCCGGCCCTGCCCAAGTCTGGGAGCAGGTGGGCGAGTTGCATCAGGACGCCATCCGCGAGGGCGAACGCGAAGCCGCCTTCTACGAGCGGCAAGAGGCGCGCAACGCCAAGCATATCGCAAGTGGCAACGCAGACCGTGTGCGTGATCGCGCCTATACAGGCAAGCCAACCTACTACGACCAGATCTGGACCTCGATCAAAACGGTGCTTTTCGGTTTTCTCATTGCGTCGATCGTTGCCATCCCGTTGGGCATCGCTGCGGGCCTGTCTGTAACGGCGAATGCGGCGCTGAATCCGCTGATACAGATCTTCAAACCGGTCTCGCCACTGGCATGGCTGCCCATCGTGACCATGATCGTATCAGCCGTATATAGCACCAATGACGGTATGTTCTCCAAGTCGTTCCTCATCTCGGCGATCACCGTGACGCTCTGCTCGCTCTGGCCCACGCTGATCAACACATCCCTTGGCGTCGCCAGCATCGACAAGGATCTTGTCAGCGTCAGTCGCGTGCTGAAAATGAATACCTATACCAAGATCACCAAACTGGTGCTGCCCTCGGCGCTGCCATTGATCTTTACCGGGCTGCGGCTGTCGCTTGGTGTGGGCTGGATGGTTTTGATCGCGGCAGAAATGCTGGCGCAGAACCCCGGGCTTGGAAAATTCGTCTGGGATGAGTTCCAGAACGGCAGCTCGCAAAGTCTGGCGCGGATCATGGTCGCGGTGCTGACCATCGGCATCATCGGCTTCCTTCTTGACCGTGTGATGTATGCGCTCCAGTCCATGTTCACCTTCTCGAATAACCGGTGATCGATATGGGTATCTTGAACTTCACCAATGTCACCAAAACCTATGGCACCCAACCCGTTCTCAAGGACATCACCCTTGAGGTTGCCGAAGGTGAATTCGTCGTCATCCTCGGGTTCTCGGGCACCGGCAAGACGACGTTGATCAATCTGATGGCGGGGCTGGAGCAGCCGACCTCGGGCAGCGTGACCTACAAGGGGAAGCCCATCACCGAACCGGGCCGCGAACGCGGTGTGATCTTTCAGAACTATTCTTTGATGCCGTGGCTGACGGTGCAGGGCAACGTCAGGCTTGCTGTCGATACGATGTTCCCTGATCTCTCCAAACTCGAACGGGCGGCCAAGGTCGATCACTATGTCAACATGGTGGGCCTGTCCCATGCGGCCACGCGCCGCCCTGCTGAATTGTCCGGTGGGATGCGCCAGCGGGTCAATGTGGCACGCGCCCTGGCGATGGACCCCGAAATGCTGCTGCTGGATGAGCCGCTGTCGGCGCTCGACGCCCTGACCCGCGCCAATCTCGCGGATGAGATCGAGGCGATCTGGGACGAAGACAAGAAAACCTGCGTCCTGATCACCAATGATGTGGATGAAGCGATCATTCTGGCGGATCGGATCATCGCCCTTAATCCGGACGGCACGCTTGGGGAGGCATTCAAAGTCGACATTCCCCGCCCCCGCGACCGGATTGCGATGAACAATGACGCGGCATTCAAGGCGCTGCGCGGGCAGGTCACGACCTATCTGATGGACATCGGTATCGCCGCGAAAGTCGAAGAGACGCGTATGCTGCCCAATGTCACGCCGATCCATTCAGTGCCCGCGGCAGTCTCCAAGGCGCAGGAAGGTGCGATCCAGGAAAAATTCCTGAATTTCTCGCAGCTCGACAAGGTGTATCCGACGCCGAAAGGGCCGCTGACCGTGGTCGAGAACTTTGATCTCAAGATCAACAGGGGCGAATTTATCTCGCTGATCGGGCATTCGGGCTGCGGTAAATCCACTGTGCTGACGATGGCTGCGGGGCTGAACCCGATCTCGAAAGGGGCGATCCGTCTGGACGGGTGGAACGTCCAAGGTGCAGACCCCGAACGCGCCGTCGTGTTCCAGTCGCCCAATCTGTTCCCGTGGCTCTCGGCCAAGGAGAACGTCGCGATTGGTGTCGACAAGGTCTATCCCCGCGCGTCGCAGGCGGAACGTCAGGATGTGGTGGAATATTACCTTGAACGCGTCGGGCTGGCAGACAGTATGGACAAGAATGCCGCCAGCCTGTCGAACGGGATGAAACAGCGCGTCGGCATTGCCCGTGCCTTTGCCCTATCGCCCAAACTGCTGCTGCTGGATGAACCTTTCGGCATGCTCGACAGTCTGACCCGCTGGGAATTGCAGGAAGTGCTGATGGAAGTCTGGTCGCGCACCAAGGTGACGGCGATCTGCGTGACCCATGATGTGGACGAGGCGATCCTGCTGGCCGACCGCGTGGTGATGATGACCAACGGCCCCCAAGCCACCATCGGCAAGATCACCGACGTAAACCTGCCGCGTCCACGCACCCGCAAGGCGCTGCTCGAACACCCCGAATATTACAGCTACCGGCAAGAAGTGCTCGATTTCCTTGAGGAATACGAACACGGCAATGCGCCGAAATCACCTGCCTCCGGCGGGACACCGAAACCCAAAGCAATCGCGGCGGAGTGAGACCATGAAACAGAAACTTGTCGTAATCGGTGCCGGTATGGCCTCCGGTCGGGTGCTGGAGCATCTTCTGGAACAGGACCGCGATGCCTATGACATCACCCTTTTCAACGCAGAGGCACGGGGCAACTACAACCGCATCATGCTGTCCCCGGTCCTATCGGGAGAGAAGACCTATGCCGACATCGTGACCCATGATGCTGGATGGTACGCCGAAAATGACATCACCTGTCGTTTTGGCGAAAAGGTGCTGGAAATAGACCGTGCAGCAAAGACGGTAACGGGCGAGAACGGCACGGTGTCCTATGACAAGCTGGTTCTGGGCACCGGATCGAACCCCTTTATGATCCCTTTGCCGGGTCACGATCTGGAAGGCGTCATCGCCTACCGCGATCTGGAAGACACCGAACGGATGATGGGGTTGGGCGAAGGCAGTCGATGCGTCGTGATCGGCGGCGGGCTGCTGGGGTTGGAGGCGGCGGCAGGCATGGCGGCCCGTGGCGTCGACGTGACCGTTGTGCACATCATGGGGCATTTGATGGAGCGGCAATTGGACGAGGCCGCAGGATATCTGCTGCGCCGCGCCCTGACGGATAAGGGCATCACCGTCAAATGCGCCGCAAACTCCAAGCAGATCTTGGGCGAGAACGGAAAGGTCCGTGCCTTGCTGCTGGATGACGGGACGGAACTGCCCTGCGATTTGCTGGTCATGGCCGTGGGCATCCGCCCCAACGTGGCACTCGGGCAGGGCGCAGGCTTGGCCGTTGGAAAGGGCATCCATGTAGATGACCAGATGGTGACCTCCGACGCCGATGTGCTGGCTGTCGGGGAATGTGTGGAACATAATGGCGCGCTGTTCGGTCTGGTGGCACCGCTGTACGATCAGGCAAGGGTGGCGGCGCAGACCCTGCTGGGGCAGTCATCGACCTTTGTCCCGAAAGAGCTGTCGACCAAGCTCAAGGTGACGGGCTGCGATCTGTTCAGTGCGGGCGATTTTGCCGATGGTGAGGGGCGCGAGGATATCGTCTTTCGCGATCCGGCGCGGGGTGTCTATCGCCGTCTGGTGATCAAGAACAACGTGGTTATCGGGGCGGTGATGTATGGCGACACCGCCGACAGCAACTGGTTCTTTGGCCTGATACGCGACAAGACCGACATCGCGGACATGCGCGATACGCTGATTTTTGGCCCGGCCTACCAAGGGGGGACCCCCCTGGACCCTTTAGCAGCTGTTGCAGCCTTACCGCGTGACGCGGAGATCTGTGGCTGCAACGGTATCTGCAAAGGACAAATCGAAGACGCCATCGCGGCGGGCGCCTCTGATCTGGGCGCGATCAAAGCGACGACCAAGGCCAGCGCATCCTGCGGGACGTGCACCGGGCTGGTCGAACAGGTATTGGCGGTCACGCTGGGGGATGATTTCGTCCTGCCTGCCGCGGCGTCGATCTGCGGCTGCACCGACATGACCCACGAAGACGTGCGGCGGATGATCAAGTCGCAGCGACTGACCTCGATGCCGGCGGTCTGGCAGGAGTGCGGGTGGAAGACGCCCGACGGTTGCCATGTCTGCCGCCCCGCGTTGAACTTCTATCTGCTTGCCGATTGGCCGCTGGAATACCGCGACGATCCGCAATCGCGTTTCATCAACGAACGCAAACACGCCAACATCCAGAAGGACGGCACCTACAGCGTCGTGCCCCGCATGTGGGGTGGGATCACCACGCCCGACGAACTGCGTGCCATTGCCGATGCGGCGGATAAATACAGGGTGCCGACGGTCAAGGTCACCGGCGGGCAGCGGATCGACCTATTGGGCGTAAAAAGCGAGGATCTCCCCGACATCTGGGCCGATCTGAATGCGGCCGGCATGGTGTCGGGACATGCCTATTCCAAAGGGCTGCGCACGGTCAAAACCTGTGTCGGTACGGATCATTGCCGCTTTGGCACCCAGGACAGCACCGGACTGGGCATCCAGCTTGAGAAAGAGCTCTGGGGGGCCTGGACGCCGCATAAGCTGAAACTCGGGGTGTCGGGCTGCCCGCGCAATTGCGCAGAAGCGACCTGCAAGGACATCGGGGTCATCTGTGTCGACAGCGGATACCAGATCAGCATCGGCGGGGCGGCCGGTATGGACGTCAGGGAAACCGAATTGCTGATCCAGGTGCCGACCGAGCAAGAGGCGATCCTTGTAATAAAGGCGGTGACGCAGCTTTACCGCGAGAATGCCAAATACCTTGATCGCATTTACAAATGGATGGCCAAGGTCGGTCTGGACTGGATCAAGGAACGGGTTGCTGCCGAAGGCGACGCTTTGGTTGATCGCTTCGAGCTGAGCCAGACGATTTACCGCAAAGACCCGTGGGCCGAACACGTGACCCAGCAGGCCGAGCGCTACAAACCCCTTGCAACCCTGTCACTGGAGGCTGCGGAATGACCAGCTGGATCGATATCGCAGCACTTGATGATGTGCCACAGCGCGGTGCGCGTATGATCAAGACCACGATTGGCTGTGTCGCGGTGTTCCGCACGGCCGAGGATGAGGTCTTTGCGCTTGATAATGCCTGTCCGCACAAGGCGGGGCCGCTGGCCGAAGGCATCGTGCATGGCAAATCCGTAACCTGCCCGCTGCACAACTGGGTATTCTCTCTCGAGACCGGAGAGGCGCAGGGCGCGGACGCGGGCCGCGTCGCGACCTATCCGGCGCGGGTGGAAAGCGGGCGCATCCTGCTGGACCGGACGTTCCTGCACGCGCGGAGCGCCGCATGACCCTCACGCGCACCACTTGCCCTTATTGCGGTGTAGGTTGCGGTGTGCTGGCGGCCGCCGATGGTACAATCAAGGGGGATCCGGATCATCCGGCCAACTTCGGGCGGCTCTGCTCCAAAGGCGCTGCCTTGGGGCAAACCATCGATCTGGACGGGCGGCTTTTGCATCCGCAGATCAACGGGGTACGGGCAAACTGGGATGCGGCGCTGGATATGGTGGCGCAGAGGTTCAGCGATGCCATCGCGCAGCATGGGCCGGAAAGCGTTGCCTTCTACGCCTCGGGCCAGATGCTGATCGAAGACTATTATGTCGCCAACAAGCTGATGAAGGGGTTCATCGGGGCGGCCAATATCGACACGAATTCACGTTTGTGCATGGCCTCCTCTGTCGCGGGTCACAAGCGTGCCTTCGGCACCGATACCGTTCCCGGCACCTATGAAGATCTGGAGCAAGCCGATCTGGTTGTGCTTGTCGGGTCCAATCTGGCGTGGTGCCATCCGGTCCTGCACCAGCGTATTGCCGCCGCAAAGCAGGCGCGCCCCCATATGCGGATCGTCAATGTCGATCCGCGCCGGACGGCGACCACCGATCTGGCGGATGTGCATCTGAGGATAGCCCCGGACGGGGATGTTGCCTTGTTCAATGGGTTGCTGGCGTATCTGGCAGAGACCGGAAAACTCGACACGGCCTATACCGAAAACCATGTGAACGGGCTGGACGCGGCGCTGGCGGCGGCACAGGCCAGTGATCCGGCGGACAGCGGGTTGAACGCTCGGGAATTGGCCGATTTCTATGCGCTTTGGGCAAACACGCCCAAAGTCGTCACCGCGTACTCCCAAGGCGTCAACCAATCGGTCTGCGGCACGGATAAGGTGAACGCGATCCTGAATTGCCATCTTGCCACAGGGCGCATCGGCAATCCGGGAATGGGCCCGTTCTCATTGACCGGCCAGCCCAATGCCATGGGGGGACGCGAAGTGGGCGGTCTGGCCAATATGCTGGCAAACCACCTAGAGATCGGGGATGAAGCGCACCGCAGCGTGGTGCAGAATTTCTGGCAAAGCCCGACGATCTGCACCAAACCGGGACTGAAGGCTGTCGATCTGTTCGAGGCCTGTGCCAACGGCCAGATCAAGGCACTGTGGGTTATCTCGACCAACCCCGCGGTGTCGTTGCCTGATGCCGATGGCGTGGCGGCGGCAATTGCAAATGTGCCCTTTGTTGTTACGTCTGACATCATGGAGAAGACGGATACCAACGCGTTGGCAGACGTCCTGCTGCCCGCCACCGGTTGGGGTGAAAAAGACGGGACCGTGACCAATTCCGAACGGCGCATTTCGCGCCAACGCGCCTTTCTGCCCGCCCCCGGTGATGCGCGGCCCGACTGGAAGATCATCAGCGACGTGGCCACGCGTATGGGGTTTTCGGGTGCCTTTTCCTATGGCTCATCCGCGGATGTCTTTGCCGAATATGTTGCGCTTGATCAGGCTGCTTCGGCCTTCCCGCGCGATCTTGATCTGAGCATTTTTGCCGATGCGGATTACGCGAAAATGGTGCCGACCCAATGGCCGCGAAACGGGGCGCGTTTCTTTGCGGACGGGCAATATTATCATCCTGACGGCAAGGCGCAGATGGTTGCCGTGACATCCCCTGTGTCGCTGAATTCACGCTTTACGCTCAATACCGGACGGAACCGCGACCAGTGGCACACGATGACGCGCACGGGCAAATCGGCGCGGCTTGGGGCACATCTGGCCGAACCGTATGTAGAAATTAACCCAGTTGATGCCGCCGCATTGGGCGCACTCCCCGGTGCGTTGATCGCGCTGCAAAATAGCCGTGGTCGCGTTTTGATGCGGGCGCTGATCACCCCGCGCGTCGCCCAAGGCGCGCTGTTCGCGCCAATGCACTGGACACGTCAGCGCAGCACCGCGGGCACGGTCAATAGCATCATGACGCCGCTGACCGATCCGATTTCAGGTCAACCCGCCTTGAAGGCCAGCGCTGTCACTGCCGAGGTTTTCAAGGCGAAATGGTACGGCTTTCTGGCAAGCATCGCGGAACCCGCCCCGCGCACCACCTATGCCGCCGTGGCCCGCACCAATACCGGCTGGCAGGCAGAGCTGGCGGGCAGCAAAAACCCCGAGGATTGGGAGGCAGAGGCCCGCCTTCTGACGGGGCAGGCGGAGGGTGATCTCTCGCTCCAGTCCGACGCGGCAACCGGCGGCGTCCGGATTGCGATAACCCAAGGTGGGCGGATCACCGGGCTGCTTTTCGTATCCCCCAATCCGGTGGTTGTCTCGCGCAGTGCGATTATCGCGCTGATCGGGACGGACACATCGGCGTTGGCGGCGCTCGCCGGGCGCAATGCCTCTGACCGGCCGGACCCGGGTGCTACGGTCTGTGCCTGTTTTGATGTGGGGCGCAACACCTTGCTGGCCGCTATCGCCGGCGGGGCCTCTACCGTCGCGGCCTTGGGCGACGCCACCTGCGCGGGGACAAACTGTGGGTCGTGCAAACCCGAACTCGCCGCCCTGCTGGATCAGACCTTGCAACGGATGGCCGCAGAATGAGCCTGGCCCCCTATGTCCGGATCGTCGCACGCGGCAAGGGGCGTGCCCGCGCTATGACCTTGGCCGAAGCTCAGGACGCCATGGCGCTGATCTTACGCGGTGATGCTGCCCCCGAAGCGGTCGGCGCGCTGTTGATGGTCATGCGTCTGCGCGGCGAAACCCCCGAAGAGATTGCCGGTTTCACCGCAGCATTGCGCGCGCATGTGGTGGGCAAACTGCCCAAAGCGGATCTGGACTGGCCGTCCTACGCCGCAGGCCGCAGCCGGGGGGTGCCGCTGTTCCTCCTTGCTGCGCGGCTGGTGGGGCAGGCCGGTTACAGCATTTCGATGCACGGGTGGAATTCGCATCAATCGGCCAATGCATCGGTGCGCGAGGTGATTGATCTTGCCGGGCCGCAGGTGGCCTATACCCCGCTAGAAACCCTAAGCCCTGCGGCATTCAGCATCTTGAACCTGCGCGATACACTCGGCCTCAGATCGTGCTTCAATACGGTATTGCGGATGTGGAACCCGTCCGAGGCCCCGGCGACGGTGCAAGGCGTGTTTCACCCGTCCTACCGCAGCCTGCAGGCCCAAGCCGCGCAGCTATTGGGCCAGCATGATCTGAGCATCATCAAAGGGGGCGGCGGCGAATTCGAGCGTCATCCCTCCAAGGACATCACCCTGTTCGGCCTGCGCGACGGGGCGCATATCCAGCAGACCGCCGCGCCAATCCTGGATGACACCCGGCGTTTGCATGAAACAGGCGATATCATCGACCTACACGGCCTGTGGCAGGGGCGCGTGGACGATCCTTTCGCAATCGCCACGGTGACCGGCACTGCGGCACTTGCGCTGTGGACGCTGAAGGCGTCTCCGACGCTCTCTCAAGCCGACCAAATGGCGCGCAGCCTTTGGGACCAGCGACACCAGTCAAAGGAGCAATCCGCATGAAGACATTTCCAATGTTCCTGCAAATGGCGGGCCGCCGCGTCGTGATCATGGGCGGAGGCGAACAGGCCGCCCAGAAGGCGCGACTGATCCTGAAAACCGAAGCGACGGTCGAGATTTGGGCCGCTACATTCGATGCCGAACTGTCGGACCTTGCTGCATCGGGCCGTGTCACACTTCACGACGGTCCAATCACCCCGAACAGCTTTTCAGACACCGCGCTGGCCTTTATCGCCACTGGCTGCCCTGGTGCGGACATGGCGCTGCATGTTTTGGCCAAAGAGGCCGGGGCGGTTGTGAACGTCGTCGACCAGCCACAGCTTTGCGATGCGATCACGCCTTCGATCGTGGACCGTGATCCGGTGGTCGTGGCCATCGGCACCGAGGGGACAGCCCCGGTGCTGGCCCGCCAGATCAAGACGAAAGTAGAGGAAATGCTCGAGCCGCGGCTGGGGGATCTTGCTGCTCTTGCGGGCCGGTTGCGGGGGAAAGCGTCTGCGCGCCTTGATCCGCGCGCGCGTCGCGATCTGTGGCGTTGGGTTTTCAACGACAGCCCGCGCTGGATGTTTGCCGCCGGTGCCGAACGCGCGGCGGCCAAGCGTATCAAGTCGGCCATTGAAACGGGTGATTTCGGCACCGCTGCGGGCGGCAGTGTCAGCCTTGTCGGCGCAGGACCGGGGGCGAAGGATCTGATCACCCTGCGCGGCGTGCAGCGTCTGCAAGAAGCAGATGTGATCTATTATGACCGGTTGCTTGACCCTGAAATCCTTGAATTGGCCCGTCGTGACGCCGAGCGCATTTACGTTGGCAAGGCTCCGGGCTGTCACAGTTGGCCGCAAGAGAAAATCACGCAGACCCTGGTGATGGCTGCCAAACGCGGCCAGCGCGTCGTGCGGCTGAAATGCGGTGATCCGGGGGTGTTCGGGCGCAGCACAGAAGAAGTCGATGCGCTGAAAGCCAGCGGTATCGCATTCGAGATCATTCCCGGCGTCACCGCGGCCTGCGCCGCGGCCGCGAGCATCGGTGAAAGCTTGTCGGATCGGGGCAAGATCGACACCGTGGTGCTGACGACCGGCCATCGCCAAGATGGATATGCGGTGCCCGAACCGATCAAGGATATCAGACCCGGCACATGCGTGGCGCTTTACATGGCCGTGGGGGCTGCGCCACAGATTGTAGATCACCTAAAGACAGCGCATCCGGGGGTTCAGTTCGACCTGCAAATCGCCGCGAAAGCGCAGCGCAAGGATCAGAAGGTTTTGCGCTGCTCCCTTAAAGATCTGGAAGCGACGCTGAGCGTCAATAAGATCGCAGGCGAGGCCATGCTGTTCATCCGGTGGCCTCGGGAGGCACAACAGGCTCATATGCCCTTGGCGCAAAGCACAGTTGGGCGCGTCGTATCGATGGTGCAAGACTGACCCTTGGTGACGATCCCCGCGGGGATGTTGCGGAATTGACTTATCCGAGTAAATTTGTCAGAAAATGGTTTCAGAATTCTGGAGCTGTCTCAGCGCGTCGTCATGTCATCCGCCCCTTTATCAAAATCCTATGTGCCACAGGTTTTTGTCCCTCGTATGGAGGCGCAGACCCGGAACCTGCGCACGATCAAGCCCTTGCGGTTTCGGCCCTTGTCGGGGGCTATCGCAGATGTCTGGCATGTCGACGGGGACCAAGGGGGCGGCGGGTATTACACCGCACCGGATCCGCGCCTTGTCGTCTTTCTGGATGACCACCCGCCGCTGATCGCGCTTCGAACGGGCGAGGGGGCGACGGCCCAATTCGGAACGCGCGCTTTCTTTGTTCCGGCAGGCACCCCGTTGTGGAGCAAGCTGGGCAAGGCCCAAAGGCTCAGCCATATCGATTTCCATTTTGACGCGGCGGCATTGCAGACACGGCTTGGTGCGATCGGCGTATCAGAGCTGCCTCGCCGCGTGATGTTTGCGCCGGAGGATAGCGTGCTGCTGACCCTTGGCCGTCTGGCGGCCAGCGAAGTGGAGACCCCTCAACGTGGGACGATGGTCTTGGAAGGCCTGCTGCAATCGCTTTTGGGCGCAGTGATGGACCCGGCGTCGCAAAACGCCCTGCCTGCGTCCGGCGGGCTGTCGCCTCAGCATATGACGGCCGTGCGGCAGTACATGGCGCAGAATATATTTCGCCCCGTCGGTGTGGGCGAACTGGCAGATTTGGCGGGGCTCTCCGAAAGCTGGTTCAGCCGCGCGTTCAAGCAAACCTCGGGTCTGTCGCCCCAACGCTGGATCGCCGAGTGTCGCGTCGTCGCCGCCAAGGAGATGATGGCCGACCCCGGACGCCCCCTTGCCGACATCGCCGCGGCAACCGGTTTTTCCGATCAGGCCCATCTGTCACGGGTCTTTCGCCGGTCTGTCGGGGTGCCGCCATCGCAGTGGCGACGCGATATTCAGTGATACGTTTACAGCGGATTGGGACAAATGACGGCGGATGCGTTCAAGACGTCGCCTTATAGCTGAGTTAAATACTCGGAAAAATAAACAGCGGGACGTATATCCATGAAGTTCACCTTTTTCTTGATGCTGGGGACCAGCGCGCTGGCCCTGTCTGCCGGTGTGGCGACGGCGCAGGACGCCGTTGATCTGGGCGAGATCATCATCCAGTCCGAAGAAGACCCGACCGGCCCGGTGGTGGGCTATGCCGCGGGCACCACGGCGTCGACCAAAAGCGGGCGGTCCTTGCTGGAAACGCCGTCCTCCGTCACGGTGGTCACCACCGACCAGATCGAGGATACGGCCGCCAACAATCTTTCAGAGGCGCTTGGCTATGCGGCGGGTGTCGTGACCGAAGCCTATGGGGCCGATCCGCGGTTTGATTCAATTTCGGTCCGCGGGGCTGACCTGCAAAACCAGATCTACCTCAACGGGTTGCAGTTCAGCCGCTCTACGCGCCCGAACTATGGCGCGCCCTCGCTTGATCTTTACGGCATGGAACGGGTGGAGCTTCTGCGCGGCCCAAATTCGGTGCTATACGGGGCAGGGTCGCCCGCCGGGCTGGTGAACCTGATCCAGAAACGCGCGCAATCTGATGGCGACACGACCGAGCTGGGCCTGCATGCGGATGGCAACGGGTCTTATTATGTCTTTGGTGATGCCAACCGCGTGGTCGATAACCGCTTTGCTTACCGCATCGTCGGCAAGGCGGGCAATCGCGTTCTGGGGATCGATGAATACGACAACCCCGGGGCCTATCTGGGCTTTGCCGCGAAATACCAGGCGACCGATGCAACGACGGTGGAATTCCTGCTGTCCTATCAGGATGACGACCCGGATTCCCCCTCGGGCGTGCCCAACGGGCTGGTCGGCACCCGTTCCGACGAAGACCTGCGCGACTTCTACTTTGGCAATGAGGCATTGGAATACGGCGACCGCAAAGTGCTTAATCTGGGCGCGCAGGTCACCCACACGTTCGATAATGGCTGGCGGCTGGTCAGCAACACGGGCGTGACGAAATTCGACTGGTCCTATTCCAACCTTTCTGTCGGCGGCGTGACCGGCACCGATGTGGCGCGCACACAGCTGTTGCAAGACGAAGATGTGACGTCTTATGCCACGGACCTGCGGCTTGAAGGCTCGGCGCTGACCGGCGATGTGCTGCATAATCTCGCCTTTGGTATCGATGCCAGCCGGTTCGAAGAAACTGCGCTCAGCGTGTTTTACTATGGTCAGGACAGCATTGATTTTGCCGCGCCAGACTACAGCCCGATCACGCCGGTGCGCGACGGGGCAAGCTGGTATGCGAACAAGAATGTGACCGTGGAACAGGTCGGCATCTACGCCAGCGACGAAATCGAATATGGCCATTGGCGCGCGGGTCTGGCCTTGCGCCATGATCGAAACAAATCCGAAGGGCAGTCCAACACCCTTTACACCGTTCCGGGCTCTGGCGGCACGCCCGGCACCGTTGATCTGACACGCGACGACAGCGCCACCACCGGTCAGGCAAGCGTTGGCTATGTCTGGGACAATGGCGTGTCGGCCTATCTGTCCTATGGCACCTCGTTCCAAAGCTTTGCAGAGCCGGGCGATACGGGCACAGCGCTTGACCCGACCACGGGCGAGCAATGGGAAGTTGGCGCGAAATACCTACCCGCCACCCTTGATGCGTATCTGTCGGCTTCGGTCTATCAGCTCGAGGAAAAGAACCGCCCCGTCTATGTACAGAATGGGGCCGGGGTGCGGGCCTATGATCAGGTCGGCAAATCCCGCATCCGCGGGATTGAGCTGGAAGGCCGTGCCAATCTGGCCGACGGCTGGAGCGTGACGGGCGGCTACTCCTTTACCGACAGCGAGATCATCGGCGGTGACAACAATGGCAACGAACTGGGGCTGACCCCGAAACATACCTTCAAGCTGTGGGCATCGAAAGAGATCCAGGGCGGACGGCTTGCCGGGCTGACCGTGGGCGCAGGCGCGCGGTTCATCGGGGAACGCTATGCGTTTAACGCCAATGCCAATCAGCTCGACTCTGTGACGTTGCTGGATGCGGCTGTGTCCTATGACTTTGACGACGGCACGGAACTGCAGGTCAATGTGACCAACCTGACAGACGAGGCCTATGTATCGTCGGTGGGCTATTTCTCGACCTACTATGGCGACGGGCGCACGATCTCTGCGACGCTGTCCAAGAAGTGGTAAAGCGCCTCGCCCTCACGCGCCGCGCGATCATTGCCACAGGAGCCTGCGCTCTTGTGGCATCTCCCGCGCGCGGCGCGCGCGGTTGGGGGGGATCGCGCCTCGCCGCGATTGACTGGGCGATGGCGGAAACCGCTGCCGCGCTCGACCTGCCGCTGGTTGCCGTAGCTGAGAAACGTCAATTCCTGCGCGGTACGGCGGTGACGCTGCCCCCGAACTGTGCGGATGTCGGGTTGCGCGGCAGCCCCAACCTCGAAGCGCTGAGCCTTGTCGCCCCTGACCTGATCCTGTCGTCGAATTTCTACAGTTTCGTTGAACCGCAGCTGGGACGTATCGCACCGGTGTTCACGCAAAATATGTTCATCCCGACCGAACCGGCGCTGCCCAAGGCGCTGTCGGCGCTGGAAACGTTGGCAATACAGCTGGACCGCGGAGAGGTGGGCCACCGGGTGCGTCAGGACTTTGAGGCCGCTTTCGATGCGCTGAGCGCACGGGCGACAGGCTTTGCCGCGCGCCCCTTTGTGGTGATGACGGTGGGGGATGCGCGTCATGTGCAGATCTACGGCAGCGACAGCCTGTATGGCGGGGCGCTTCGCCGGATCGGCCTGACGAATGCCTGGGGCGGCGATACTGAATTCGGATTCAATGCCCCGGTCCCTCTGTCCAGATTGATCGATTTTCCGCAGGCCCATCTGGTCATCGCGGGCGCTTTGCCGGTGACTGCACGGCGCGCGATTGGCCAAAGCGCGCTTTGGTCCGCGCTGCCGGCCGTGCGGGCGGGGCGCGTGTCGTATCTGCCCGATCAGATGCCCTTTGGCGGCGCGCCTTCCGGGCTGCGTTTTGCCTCCCATCTTGTGACCGCGCTGGAAGCCGCATGATCCGTCCGCCCTTTTTAACGCTGCCCCTTGTGGCCGCCCTCGGCGCGGCGTGCCTATGGACCATCGCAGCGCTTGCCGCCCTGCCCGCTGCGCAATGGGTGCTGCCCGTCGCAGGTCCGCAAGACCTGTCACCCGAACAGATCCTCTTTGCCTTCGGGTTGATGCCGAGGGCCGTGATTGCCCTGCTGATCGGGGCGCTTCTGGGGCTGTCGGGTGCCTTGATGCAGGCGGTGCTGCGCAATCCGCTGGCTGATCCAACGACCCTTGGCGTGGCCTCGGGTGCACAGCTGGCGCTGGTCTGCGCCACGCTGCTCTGGCCGAATATGCTCGCCCTTGGTCCCGGCCCTGTCGCATTGGTCGGAGGCGGGCTTGCAGCGCTCATTGTCATGGCGCTTGGCGCGCGGCGTGGCTTTGCGCCTGTTACGGTCACCATCGCGGGGATGCTGGTGGGCATGCTTGCTTCCGCCATCTCTACCGCGCTCACACTGGGGCAGGGGCATTACCTGCTGTCGCTGGTGATCTGGAACGGCGGGGCGCTTTCACAAGACAGTTGGCACGGGGTGACCCGACTGACTGTGGTGCTGGTGCTGGGGGCGGCAGGAGCCGCCTTGCTGGTGCGGCCACTGGTGGTCCTAAGTCTTGGCGGGGCCACGGCCAAGGCGCTTGGGGCGCAGGTCGGGGCGATACGGGTCGCGGCGCTGGCGTTGGCGGTGTTCGTCTCGGCCATGGTCTCTGCCGAGGTGGGGCTGGTCGGGTTTGTCGGGCTGGCGGCACCGGCCCTGGCACGGCGTTTGGGCGCGCGCAGCGTGGCACAAGTCCTGCTGGCCGCACCACTGGCAGGCGCGCTGCTGCTGTGGCTGGTGGACAGCGCGCTGCTGGCGCTTGCCGCCTTTGGGCTGCCAGAACTGCCGACGGGCGCGTTGACCGGGCTGATCGGCGGGCCGCTTTTGATCGCTTTGCTCCCGCGGTTGCGCAACATTGTCCCGCCCGACGCCGAGCGTAACGACACCCTGCCACCGCGCGCGCCGCACCCGTGGCGGCGGGTTGCTCTGCTGGCCTGCGCGACGGTCGCCTTTGCCGTGCTGAGCCTGTTTGGCACCCGCGGACCCGAGGGCTGGGGCGTGATATCGGGCGCGATTGCGGCGAGTTTCGTGCCATTGCGGGCCACGGCCATTCTGGCGGCTGCCGCTGCCGGAGCGCTGCTGGCGCTTTCGGGGGCGGCATTGCAGCGGGTGACGGCAAACCCGATGGCCGCGCCCGAGGTTCTGGGTGTGACCGGTGGTGCCGCGCTTGGCTATGCGGCAACGCTGTTCCTGCTGCCTGCCCCGTCGCCATTGACGCTGGCGCTCGGGTCTTCTGGCGGGGCGGCGGCGACGCTGATCATCCTGTCCGCCTATGCGGCGCGCAGTAATATGGCACCGGCGCGGCTGTTGCTGGCAGGGCTGGCGATCGGAGCCTTCGCTTCGGCCCTTCTGGCAGCGATTATGGCGTCGGGCGATCCCAGAGCATGGTCCCTGCTGGGGTGGCTCGCGGGAAGTGCGACACGGGTCACGGTCGCAGGGGCGATGGCGCTTGCCGCAATGGCGGTGGCGGCGCTTGGCGCGGCGCTGTTGCTGTCGCGCTGGTTCGACATCCTGCCGCTGGGATCGGGTGTCGCGCAGGGTCTGGGGGTGCCGCTTGGCGTCGTGCGGCTTGCCGTTGTGCTGGCGGCAGGGCTGGCCACTGGCGCGGCAAGCGTGCTGGTCGGCCCGGTCAGTTTCGTTGGCCTGATGGCCCCCCATATCGCCCGCAGCCTTGGCCTGCTGCGCCCTGCGCCGTTTCTGGCTGCCAGCTGGTGTCTGGGTGCGTTGCTCATGAGCCTCGCGGCCTTTGGGGCGCGCACCGCCAGCTACCCCTACGACCTGCCGCTGGGGCTTTTCGCGACGCTGATCGGCACGCCCTGGCTTTTCATTGCCCTGCTCGGACGGAGACACGCATGACCCTCTTTACGCTCGAAAATGTCTGCTTTGACGTGCCCAAGCGGCGGCTGGTCGATCACCTTTCCTTGGCGATCAAGCCGGGGATCACGGCGCTTGCCGGGCGCAACGGGTCGGGCAAATCAACGCTGCTGAAAATGCTCGCCGCGCAAACCCGGCCGAGCGCCGGAACCATCCAATATGGCGGCCAGGACCTGAGGGACTGGAAGCCGCGGGATTTTGCCCGCGATCTGGCATTTCTGCCGCAGGTGACCCCGCCGACCGAAGGGCTGTGGCTGGAGGAGTTGGTCGCGCTTGGTCGATACCCCTGGCGCGGCGCCTTGGGTCGATTGGGCCCCGAGGATCGCTTTATGATTGATACGGCGATTGCGCAATGTGGGCTAGAGCACAAGCGCGGCCAGATGGTCGACACTATGTCAGGTGGGGAAAAACAGCGGTCGTGGATAGCGATGATGCTGGCGCAGGGGGCGCGTAGCTTGCTGCTGGATGAACCGATTTCGGCGCTGGATGTGGCCCATCAGATCGACGTGCTGGGGCTGCTGCGTGAAACGGTCAACGCCGGTGCGCTTTCTGCCGTGGTGGTGCTGCATGACGTGAATATGGCGGTGCGCTTTTGCGATCATGTTATCGCGCTGGATGCCGGGCGCGTGGCGCTTGAGGGCGCTGCGCACTCCTTGCTCGACCCCGACGCGCTTCAGCGGATCTACGGACTGCCCATGCAGGTCATCGACACAAAGCCCAGCCCGGTCGTTCACCCGATTTGACCCCGACCATATTCATCCGAAAGCCAGCCATATGCTCCGCCAATTTTTCGAATACTATCGTCCCCACACGCGCCTGTTCTGGGTCGACTTCGGCTCTGCCGTGCTGTCCGGCTTGCTGGAGCTTGCCTTCCCGCTCGCCATCACCGCCTTCATAGATCACCTGCTACCGCTTGGCGACCTGAGGCTGACCATACTGGCCGCGATTGGGCTGTTGCTGGTGTATCTGGTCAATACCGCCCTGATGGGGGTGGTGATCTATTGGGGGCACCGTCTGGGGATCGAGATCGAGACCGAGATGCGCCGCCGCGCTTTTTCGCATCTGACCCGGCTGTCTTGGCGCTGGTATGACCGGGCGCGCACCGGCAAGCTTGTCGCCCGAGTGACCCGCGACCTTGAAGAAATAGGCGAGGTCGCGCACCACGGGCCCGAAGATCTGTTCATCGCGGTGGTCACCTTTGTCGGAGCCTTTGCGTTGATGATCAATCTGCATGTCACGCTCGCCCTGATTACGGTCGTGATCGTGCCGCTGATGGTCTGGGTCGTGGCCGTTTACGGGGCGCGCATGACACGGTCTTGGCGCGATATCTATGCGCGTGTGGGGGCCTTTAACGTGCGCCTGGAGGAAGCCATCAGCGGCATCCGGGTCGTGCAGGCCTTTGCCAATGAAGATCACGAAGAAACGTTGTTCGCGCGTGACAACGCAGCCTATCGCAGGACCAAACTGTCGGCCTATGCGATCATGGCGAAGGCCAGTGCGATCCACTACATGGGCCTGCGTTTCGTGCAGGTTGTGGTGATGGTGGCGGGTGCTGGTTTTGTGCTGGAAGGGTCGCTGACCACGGGCGGCTTTGTCGGCTTCCTGCTGCTGGTCAGCGTCTTTTTCCGCCCGCTGGAGAAAATTGCCGCTGTGATCGAAACCTATCCCCGCGGTATCGCCGGTTTCCAACGCTACACCGAATTGTTGCAGACCGACCGCGATGTCAGCGATCGGCCGGATGCCGTCGCAGTGACCGTCACGCAAGGCGAGGTCGCTTTTGAAGATGTGTCGTTTGCCTATGACAGCCCGTTGCCCGTTCTGCATAACGTCACCTTGACCGCCAAAGCCGGTGAGACAGTGGCTTTCGTTGGGCCGTCGGGTGCAGGCAAGACAACGCTTCTGGCATTGCTCCCGCGGTTTTACGACCCTTCCGGCGGGCGGATTACGATTGATGGGATCGACATTGCGGATATGACCCTGAACAGTCTGCGCTCTCAGATCGGGTTGGTCTCTCAGGATGTGTTCCTATTCGGGTCCACCCTGCGCGAGAATATCCTGTACGGAAAACTCGATGCCACGGCGGCGGAACTGGATGCCGCGGTCGAGAATGCCCAGTTGGGCGCGCTCGTCTCCGCACTGCCCGAGGGGCTGGAAACCATCGTGGGCGAGCGGGGTGTCATGCTGTCGGGCGGGCAGAAACAGCGCGTCGCCATCGCCCGCGCTTTCCTGAAAAACCCACCGATCCTGATCCTGGACGAGGCAACATCGGCGCTGGATCGCGAGACGGAGCGCGACATCCAGCAGGCGTTGGAGCGGCTTTCAAAGGGCCGCACCACGCTCATTATCGCGCATCGGCTTGAGACGGTGAAACATGCCGACCAGATCATCGTCATGGAGGCAGGGCGCAAGGTCGAAGCCGGAACGCACGACAGCTTGCGCGCGCGCAATGGCCTTTACGCGCGGCTGACCTGACACGCATTTTATAACGCTTGGTGCTGCTTGGGCTCGCTTCCGGATCAGTTGGGGAAAGTCACCTTAGGCCGTTCGTCGTCTCGGGCAGGCGCAAGACGGCAGCAAAACCGCGCGGGCTCAGTTCCCGGGGTACGTAAATTTCAAGTTGGCATCCGGACTGGGCGCATAGATCTTGTATGATCGACAGTCCCAGCCCGTATCCGTCTGACAGCGCGCCACGCCGGTTGAACCGCTGCTTTATGCGGTCGAGGTCCGCGGGTGAGAGAGGGGCGCAATCGTTCACGACGGCAACTCTCCCCGATTGGCTGGCGTCTACAACCGTGGGCAAAGGGCCGCTAGCGTGCTTCAGGGCGTTGTCGAACATATTGTTCAGGATGATCCCAAGGGCATCCGGATCAACGCGCGTTGAAAAATGTGTTTCGGGAAACTTCAATTCGATCTTTTCCGGGGTGCGGCTTCGGCTGCGCATCTCGGACATCAAAAGCGTGATCACCGGGGAAACATCCGTCGCGACCGCATTGAGGCCCAGTCCTGATTGCGCCCTTGATAATTGCAATAGGCGCTCGATCAAGCGCTCAAGCCGCTTCAGACCTGTTTCGATTTCGACGATATTGTCGATCTTTGCGGGGTCGCTCAGCTTTGCCCGCAGCCGCTGCGCCTGCGCCAGACAAATGGCAACGGGGGTGCGCAATTCATGCGCGGCATTCGTGGCAAAGGCACGTTCTGCGGTGATGGCGCGGTCAAGTCGCCCCATGAGCCCGTCAAGCGTATCAATCGCCGGGGTTATTTCGGAAAAGACATTCTCGCGTTCAATCGGGGAAAGGTTGTGTTCGTTCTTTTCTGCGATGTTCCGGCTGAGCTCGGCAATCATCGCGACTGATCGTCGAACCGCCCAGAAGGAGGATACCGCAAAAAGCGCCCCCAACAGGCCAAAACCGATCGCCACAGCGATCACCACATCGGTTATCGCCTCATTGCGTTCCACCATCGGCTCGGCCACCACGACGCTGCCCGTCTCGGGCTGATCTGAACGGAGCATGATAAAGCGATGCCCGGCGGCGGTGCTTAGCCCGGTGGCCAATGGCGTGGGAAGCGCGAAAGCACCAACGCTTTTTGACTGCGCGTAGACCTGACCATCCGGATCCAGATACCACATCAACGCGCGTTCATCCGGCTTACGCAGTTTGCTTTCAAAATCCAGCAAGCCGCCCACGTCAAAGCCCGCGTCGCCTTGAGTCGTTTCGATGAACTCCACCAAGAGATGCGCCTTGCCAATCAGGCTGGCATCAAGCAGCTCGTCATACTCGTCCTTGAAGATATGCTGGACGATCAAAACGCCAATCACCATCACCGCCAGCCCGGGCACAAGCAGCGACCCGAGCAGCGACTGAACCAGACTTTTGCGGCGGCGTGTCATGAGGTCAAGGCGTAGCCTAAACCACGGTGCGTGGCGATAAGGTCTTTGCCTAACTTCGTGCGCAAACGGCTGATATGTGCCTCGATCGCGTTGCTTTCGACTTCTTCGCCGTAGTCATAGATGGCAGCTTCAAGGCTCTCCTTCGGTACGATCTGGGGTTTGCGGCGCAGTAGCGTTTCGAAGACACCCCATTCCTTAGCGGTCAGACGTACGGGCTGTTCAGCGCGCATGACGGTGTGATCGGACAGATTGACCACCACATCGTGCAACTGAACCGTTTGGGCAAACTGGTTGGCGCTGCGTCGACAGACGGTATGGATGCGCGCTTTGACCTCATCTAGGTCAAAAGGCTTAATCACATAGTCATCAGCACCCCTGTTCAACCCCTCTATTCGGTCCGACACCTTGTCGCGGGCAGTGAGAATGAGGATCGGCGTGCGTATGGCCTTTGCCCGCAGTTTGCTTAAAAAGTCCAACCCGTCGCCATCAGGCAACTGCAGGTCCAGAAGTACCACATCATAGGATAGCGTACGCAGCGCGGCGTCTGCCTCGTCCAGGGTGCAGAACCATTCGACAATGTGAAGATCCGCTTCCAGATGCTCTTTCAGCGGCCGCGCCAAAGCTTTTTCATCCTCGATCAAGAGTATGCGCATAATGTTACTGTCCAGTTCCGAGACGCGGCTTAGCCAATTCGGCTGATGCTGACATGATCATAGTTTCAGGCTTAGGGCATTCTATTTTCTGCGGCCGGTGCATCGGCATATCTCAGGCCATCCCGAAATAGCGCAAAGCGACCACAGCCATGAAAAAACCGTTCGCGAAAAGCAAACACATGGTCGCGAGCGAACCAAGGTCTTTGGCGTCACGGGCGAAAACTTCCCACTGTGGAGCAAGGTGGTCGACGATACATTCGATCGCCGTATTCAGAGCCTCGACCGCGACAAGAGCGGAAAAGAGGACCAGAAAGACCAGAAAATCAGCGACACCCGCATCCATGATGTAGAGCAGAACACTACCGATTGGCAGCGCCACAATAATATGCCTGAACGCGGTTTCCATCCAAAGACGTCGCAGCCCGCCAATCGAATAGCCCGCAGCGGCAAACAGATGGGCGACCCCCGTAACGCGTTCGGGTTTCTCAAGCGGTTTGATAATTTCCGGCTTCATATCTTGGCCACCTCAGTATTTGTTTTGCAGGAAGCAAAGATATCCAGATCGGGGTTACGCTCTGCGGTGTTGATGTCGAGCATCCCAAGTAGGGAATGGAACAGGTTGTCGTGTGACAGCGGCTTGTCCTTCTGTTCCGCCACACAGCTTTCATCGATGCCAAAGCGGGTTCGGAATGCGTCTGACATCCATAGGAGCATCGGGACATGGGTCTGCGTGTCCGGGGCCATGAAATAGGGTGCCCCGTGCAAATACAGCCCGCGTTCGCCAAGCGATTCACCGTGGTCGGACACATAAAGCAGTGACGTGGCCAAAGCTTCATTCGCGGCAAGCATTTTTATCGTCTGGGCAAGGATCTGATCCGTATAGGCGATGGTGTTATCATAGGCATTGGTGATCTCCTGCGGGGTGCATTTCTTGAACTCCGCCGTACGGCATGCGGGCGTGAAGCGTTCGAATGCCGCCGGATAGCGCTGATAATAGGTCGGCCCGTGACTGCCGATCTGGTGCAGAACCAAGACCGTGTCCTGCTTGATCGATGCGATGTAGTCTTTCAACGGCTCAAGGAATATGCCGTCGATACATTCACCCGTTGCACAGAACTCCGGGTCGGTCAGATCGTTGAACCTGCGTGTCTTGAACCGTGCGGCAATCGCTTTGTCGCCGGTGTTATTGTCCCACCATTCGACCTGCAGCCCGGCATGCCCGAAGACATCTAGCACATTCTCGGTCGAGGTGCCTTTTTCAAAGCTGTAGTCATCTCGGCTGTATTTTGAGAACATACAAGGCAGTGACACCGCCGTGGCAGTGCCACAGGACTGGATATTGCTAAAGTTGATAATTGGCAGCTTGGACAGCTCTGGGTTCGTGTCGACGCCGTATCCGTTCAAGCTGAAATTCTGCGCCCGCGCGGTTTCCCCCGCAACGACAACGGTCAGCATAGGCTTTTGCGGCGCGTCATAGGCAGAACCGCCCCTTGCATTCGTTCCGGTGCTGGTGAGGACCAGATTGGCCGAACGCGACATCATCTTGGCGTATCGGATCGCGCCTACCAACGGGGCACCGGGCTGGTAGCTGCTCATGAAATCCTTCCGCTCGCGCAGGATCGAAGCATAGGATTTCAGGTCTGACATCAGCAATCCTGCGGCCAATGCAAGGCTGACAACAAAGGTCAGTATCGGCGTTACAGCCGCCCTGATCCGCGTCTGGGGTCGAATGGGCACCCAGATCACGACGAGCGCGGGCAACACACCGAAGACAATAATATGGGTGATGTAGCCAGGTGTTATCAGATGCCGGGATTCCGCGACGGTGGTCACCATGACATTTTGTATCATATCGCGGTCAACGATAATGCCAAGTGTATCGACGTAATAAGACGTCATGGCGGCCAGTATGAGCATCGAGACCAGAAACGGTTTAACCGTCCACGGGTATGCGAACAGGCTGAAGGCGGCCAACGTCAAACAGAACACAGCCCCCATAAAGCCCACGAGCGACAATAGGTGGCCCGAGAAGACATCCCTTGAGATGTCCCAGAATGTGCTATTATCGACACTGAACACGAATGCGATGGAAAGAACGGTCAGCAGCACGGGGGAGATGCTTATCCGTTCACGCAGAACGGCTAGCCGGGATAAAAGGGTCTTCACAGAGGCCATAATAGAGCTTTCGCAGATTTAGATGCGTGCTCATGACCAGCGTAAGCTTACGAAAAGCTTACGATCGGAATTTTTCATTTTTAAAAGGTAAATTGTACATGGAGAACGAAATCGGCGACGCAGCAGTTCGAGAAAGGCCCGGGCTCGTGCGCCTCCTTGCGTGGTACGCGATATTTGGCTGCATCCTGTTTTCGGTGATGATCCTGATCGCGGATTTTGTTGTTCCGGGCCACGACTGGATCGCCGACACCATCAGCGATCTTGGTGCGGGTGAATATGAATATATTGTCGATATCGGCATCTATGCGTTTTCGGCTTCACTGATATCGGTCGCTTTACTTGCCGCGCATATTCATCTGGGCAATTGGCGCTGGAGCGTCGGGATCGTGGGCTTCACCGTCTTGGGGCTGATTGTCTTCCTTGTTGGCGCGCGGAATGAATACGGCGACAACGACAGCGATGGCGTCGTGATCCATAGCTACTTGGTCTATGCTCTTGGCCTTCTTATGGCGATCTTACCGTGGTCCATGTCAGAAGGGGCGCGCTGCTGCGGTGCAATATACGCCAGAATCCTTGTCGGCCTCTCCGCGCTCTGGACCGTCTCGGCACCGGTCTTTTTCATGCTACCCACCGATGTTGACGGTCTTTACGAACGGTATCTTGGTGTGATTGCGATGGCGACGGTGATCACTCTGGCGGTATTGTTTCTGCGCCGGCAGGGGCGCGGATAGGGTCACGGCTGCTGCATTCGCTTATGCCCGCTTCAACGGGCGTGGCTGCGGCATGCTGCAGCTCTGGCGAAAGCAAAGCAGCCCCGCCGGTCATCCGGCAGGGCTGCTCTTTAGGTCTTACAGGCTCGCATCCAGCGCGGCGAGGATTGCGTCGCCCATTTCGGAGGTCGAGATGGGTGAGCCGCCTTCGGGGCCCATCAGATCCGCGGTGCGTGCCCCATCGGCGAGCACTTTTTCAACGGCTTTTTCCAGACGCGCGGCTTCATCGCCTTGGTCGAAGGAATAGCGCAGCGCCATTGCAAAGCTGAGGATACAGGCGATGGGGTTCGCCTTGCCTTGCCCCGCGATATCGGGGGCAGAGCCGTGGACGGGCTCGTACAGCGCTTTGGGGCGGCCATCGGCATTGGGCGCACCCAACGAGGCAGAGGGCAGCATCCCCAGCGAGCCTGTCAGCATCGCGGCACAATCGGACAGGATATCGCCGAACAGGTTGTCGGTGACGATCACGTCGAACTGCTTGGGCGCGCGCACCAGCTGCATCGCGCCGTTGTCGGCGTACATGTGGGACAGCTCGACATCGGGGTAGTCTTCGTCATGCACTTTCTGCACGACTTCGCGCCACAGGATGCCGCTTTCCATGACGTTGGCTTTCTCCATCGAGCAGACTTTGTTGCCCCGACGACGCGCCAGTTCAAAGGCAGACCGTGCGACACGGTCGATCTCGGATTCGGTGTAGCGCTGTGTATTGATGCCGACGCGTTCGTTGCCTTCCTCGAAAATACCGCGGGGTTCGCCAAAGTAGACACCCGATGTCAGTTCGCGCACGATCATGATGTCGAGCCCGGCAACGAGGTCTTTCTTCAGCGAGGAGAAATCCGCCAGCGCGTCAAAACACTGTGCCGGACGCAGGTTCGAAAACAGGTCCATTTCCTTGCGTAGGCGCAGCAGGCCGCGTTCGGGTTTCACGGAGAAATCAAGCTCGTCGTATTTCGGCCCGCCAACGGCACCGAGCAGAACAGCATCCGCCGCCAGTGCTTTGGCCATCGTGTCGTCATGCAGGGGGGTGCCGTGTTTGTCATAGGCGGCACCGCCGACCAGATCGTGATCCACGTCAAAGGCCAGATCGCGCTTGTCGCCAAACCAGTCGATGATGCGAACAACCTGGCCCATGACCTCGGGGCCGATGCCGTCACCGGCGAGGATTAGCAATGTGGGGTTGGCCATGCGATGTCTCCTGAAAAATACGTTGATAGCGGGGTAGCGCGGGGAGCCAGAGGGGTCAAGAACGGCTAGCGGTCAAGATCGGCCCAGACCACGCCATGGCGGCTGGCAGCAGGGTCGCGGGCCACGCCAGCGGCGACGACGCGCCAGTCGGTTGAAGGCAGTAGATAGTCGACACGCATATCTCCCAAACCGTCGAAGGTGACGGTGGGCTGGCCCGCCAGCGGGTCGTGGAGCGCGGGGTGATCCAGCAGCGTCTGGATCGCGGCGCGCAGCCCTTCGCCTTTCGCCGGATCAAGATTTGCATCCCCCAGCAGGATAAAACGGTCTGTTGGCGGCGGGCCGAAGGTGCCCGCCAGATAGTGATCCCAGAACAGGATTTCATCATGGTTGCGTTTGCCGTTGCGGTCCTCTGGTCCGTCGAACACAGGGGGCGTCGCATAAAAGGTCAACAGGGTCAGGGGCGCTTGATCTGGGATGTCGAAGGGCACGACCCATGCCCCGTGCGAGGCAAGCCGCTGCACCTCTTGCGCCGCGGCAGAGGGGAAGGGGGCACCGTCCGTCTGCGGCAGTAGCGCATCGGGCAGGTCACGCCACAGGAAATCGCTGTAATCCTGAACATCGGTGCGCAGCACGGGATAGCGCGACAGGATCGCCATCGCGCCCGCGCCGAAGAAGCGGCCATAGCCCTGACCATCGCGCGCGCCGCCCGTTTTACCGTCGCCGTCCATATCCAGACCCGTAGGCCGTCCCGCATTCGGGGGCAGCGCGAAACGGTAGGGGTAGCTGGGGCCAGCCTCGCCAACCCTGTCAGCCAAAGCGCCAAGCGTTGTGCCGCCAAGATCGTAATCCACCCCCTGCAGCACGATGATATCGGCAGCGACATCCGCCAGCAGGCGCGTCACAGCGGTAACCTGCGGGTCCGCCCCTTTGGCAATGTCGCGCAGCAGCAGACCCGGTCCGGCCCGCGATAATTCGGTGTTGAAGGTGGCGATGCGCAGAGGCTCTGCCATCGCGGGGGATGCGGCCAGCAGGACGCCTGCGATCAGGCTGGCTGCAAGCCGTGATCTTTCTCCGCCTCGTCGGCATAGGCGCGACGGCGTTTCTCTTCGATCATCTCGGCGATCTTGCCCATGGCAATGCCGCGCATGATGATGCTGGCAGGAAGGAAGGCCCATGCGGCGACTGTCCAGATCTGGGTATGCGGGTTCTGCAATGTAATCGGGTCTAGCAGATCGGCCGCCGCTTTGACTACTGCGGGGATCAGGAAGGGCAGAAGGAAGCCAAGCGCGATATTGATCCGTGCGTCCCGTTGCAGACGATAGATGACATCCCCGCCCGCGGTCGGGTCGAACAGCGGCAGGTTCACCCAGACGTTAAAGGCCCCCTGACGTACGGGCCAATTCATGATGCGCACCAGCACCAGAAACGCCCCCATCGAGATCAGCGAGATCAGATAGGCCATGCCCGCGGACGTACGGACCGATGTCACCAGTGCGTCGCTGGCGCTTTCGGGCAGCATCAGGACAATCATGCGCACCGGCGAAAAGGGGAAATCCATCGCATTGCCAAGGATCGTCCCGATAGAGGTCATGGCACCGCCCAGAACCGAGGGGCTGACCTTTTGCTTCAGGATCAACGTCAGCAGGATGATCGTGACCAGCAAGCAGACATAGCGCAGCCGGTTGAAGGGGGCCGCGTCGCGGAATTCGATGATGCTTGGGAAGTTCGAGTTGTATTCGATAAACGTGAGGAAACAGGCGATCAGCGCCACCAGCATTGTGATCTGGCTGGAATCGTTCAACGCATCGGGTAACATGAGGGCGGGCGTTGCAATCAACAATGCCACCAGAATGCCACGCGCTGCCGCGCCGGATATACGTGCAATCACAAAACTACCCTTCCAAACTGGCCAGCCACGATTCTTTGCCGCGTGCTTGTTCCAACTTGATGCCCTCGGGTGTCGAAGGCCTGCCTCAGAATTGCCTCAATTGTGTCTTCTTTCGCCACATTCCTCAAGCCCGTTCCTGACGATGCGCGCGGATCTGAGACATTTTGAGCGCAGGTGTGGTGCGATATTGCATCATAGCTGCGGCGAAAATGACGCAACCCGCGGTCTGTTGTGGGCAACAAAGCGGTGCCCACAACCATGTATAAAACTCAACCCGTGGTTAGGTCAAGCGCGCCAGCCCGTCGGGCCGGGCCCGTGGGGATCAGACCCAGGGGCGTGCCTGTGCAGCGGCAGATTCGAAGCTGTCGATAGAGGCCGCTTTTTCCAGCGTCAGACCAATATCGTCGAGCCCGTTCATCAGGCAGTGCTTCTTGAACGCGTCAACCTGGAAGCTGATGACTTCACCGTCAGAGCTGGTGATCGTCTGCGCCTCAAGATCCACTTCGATCCGCGCGTTAGAGCCTTTTTCAGCGTCTTTCATCAACAGGTCCACCTGCTCTTGCGGCAGGGCGATCGGCAGGATGCCGTTCTTGAAACAGTTGTTGTAGAAGATGTCCGCAAAGCTGGGCGCGATGACACAGGTGATGCCGAAATCGGCGATGGCCCAAGGCGCGTGTTCCCGCGAAGAACCACATCCGAAGTTATCGCCCGCCACAAGAATCTGCGCGTCACGGTATTGCGGTTTGTTGAGCACGAAATCCGGTACTTCGTTGCCGTCGCGGTCATAGCGCATCTCGTCAAACAGGTTCACGCCAAGGCCCGACCGTTTGATCGTTTTCAGGAACTGCTTGGGGATGATCATATCGGTGTCGATATTCACCATCGGCATGGGGGCCGCGATCCCGGAAAGTTTGTCGAATTTGTTCATGGTTTTGTTGTCCTTTGATCTGATGGCCGCTTACGCGTCGAGCTTGCGGATATCGGTCAAACGTCCGGTAAGAGCGGCAGCGGCAGCCATCGCGGGGGACATCAAGTGGGTGCGCCCCTTAAAGCCCTGACGGCCCTCGAAGTTGCGGTTCGATGTCGATGCGCAGCGTTCACCCGGTGCCAGTTGGTCGGGGTTCATCGCCAAACACATGGAACACCCCGCAAGGCGCCATTCGAAACCGGCATCCTTGAAGATATCGGCAAGCCCTTCTTCCTCGGCCTGCGCCCGCACAAGGCCGGAGCCCGGGACGATCATGGCGCGCATGCCGTCCTTGATCTTCTTGCCTTTCAGAACCGCCGCCGCAGCGCGCAGGTCTTCGATGCGGCCGTTGGTGCAAGACCCGATGAACACGGTATCGATCTCGATATCGGTCAGCGCCATGCCTTCGGTCAGGCCCATGTATTCGATCGCGCGTTTCGCCGCGTCGACCTTGCCGCCGGTGAAGTCGGATGCCGCGGGCACTTTGGCGGTGATGGGCAGAACATCCTCGGGCGAGGTGCCCCAGGTGACGGCTGGTGCGATGTCTTCGCCCTTGATCGTGATGACCTTGTCCCAATGGGCGTCGTCATCGGAATACAGAGTTTTCCACCAATCCATCGCGGCTTCCCACTGGGCACCCTTGGGCGCGTGGGGGCGGCCTTTGCAATATTCGAACGTCTTGTCGTCCGGCGCGATCAGGCCAGCGCGCGCGCCGCCCTCGATGGCCATGTTGCAGACGGTCATGCGGCCTTCCATCGACAGGTCACGGATCGCCTCGCCGCAATATTCGATGACATAGCCGGTGCCGCCCGCCGTGCCGGTTTCACCGATCACGGTCATGGTGATGTCCTTGGCGGTCACACCGGGGGCAAGCTTGCCGGTGATCTCGACCTTCATGTTCTTGGATTTCTTCTGGATCAGAGTTTGCGTCGCCAGCACGTGTTCCACCTCCGAGGTGCCGATCCCGTGGGCCAGCGACCCGAAGGCCCCATGTGTCGCGGTGTGGCTGTCACCGCAGACAACGGTCATGCCGGGCAGGGTCCAGCCCTGCTCGGGGCCGACGATATGCACGATGCCCTGACGCACATCGGACACGGGGTAGTAGTGCAGGCCGAATTCCTTGGCGTTTGTATCAAGGGCGGCCACCTGAACGCGGCTGTCTTCGGTCATCGTCGCGGCGTTGGCGCGGTCCAGCGTGGTCGGCACGTTGTGATCGGGCACAGCGATGGTCTGGTCAGGGCGGCGCACGGTGCGGCCCGTCATCCGCAGCCCTTCAAAGGCTTGCGGGCTGGTCACTTCGTGGACGAGGTGACGGTCGATGTACAGAAGGCAGGTGCCATCGTCGGCCTCGTGCGCGACATGGGCATCCCAGATTTTATCATAGAGCGTTTTGGGGGACATGTGGTCCTCTCCCGTATGTTATGTAAGCGAAGTATAGGGGTGTACGAAAGACGAGCGCCAAGGCGCGGGCGGGCGTTTATAGTCGCGCCAGCACGGTGTGGGTTGCCCCGAAAAAGCGTTCGCGCAAGCGGGCGCGGTCGCAAATGTTGAACAGATCGTCTGAAATATGTGTCATAGCGGCTTAGCTAGACGCTTTCGCCCATGTGATCAAGGATTCTGACGGTGTGCGGTGGTGCCACGGTGGTGGCGCGGCTGCATCGGATCACGTGCTTGTGCACGGGCACGGGTATCCCTTCTTGCGCGGTGCGCGGGATTGTCCCACCATTGAAACCCTGTACAAGTTTCTTGCCTTGAAAGTTCATGATGACCCCAGACCCCTTTGCCCATTTCCTTGAGAGTATCCAGGCGTTGATCGCAGGGGGGATCGGATTGGCGGAAAGCCTGATGCAGCCCGGCTGGCGTCAGTACCAGATGTTCATCCTGCTCGGGCTTGCGCTGATATCATGGGGGCTGCATCACGCCACGGGCAACTGGCTGCAAAACTGGGTCCGCTCGCGCGAGGGGTGGTCCAAGTGGCAGTTGCGCATGGTGGTGCAGGTCAAGCGGCGTCTGGGGCTGATGTGGTTCGCCCTGCTGGCAGGGACAGTCTATCTGGTGATGCAGAACATCACCTGGCCGTCGCGGTCCTATCTGATCGGCATATTCGCAACGCTGGTGGCTGTTTGGGTCTGTATCGCCTTCGCAGCGCGGCTGGTGCGCAACCGCCCCATGCGGCGTCTGGTGACATGGGGGCTGTGGATCTACGCCACGCTCTATGCGCTGAACGTGGTCGATGATGTCTCGGCGTTTCTGGATTCGGTGGCACTGTCGATCGGGGATTTCCGACTATCGCTGCTGACGGTGATCACCGCGCTGGTGGTGATCGGCCTGTTCTTCTCTGTGGCGCGGATCATCAGCCAGACCAGCGCTGCCACGATCCGCAAGAACGAAGACATCAGCCCCTCTATGCAGGTGCTGGCGGTGAAGGGCGTACAGCTGACGCTTTATGGCATCGCGTTTTTTATGGGGGTCAAGGCCGTCGGGATTGACCTGACCGGGCTTGCGGTGCTGTCGGGGGCGATTGGTGTGGGCCTTGGTTTCGGCCTGCAAAAGGTCGTGTCGAACCTTGTGTCGGGGATCATCATCCTCATCGACAAGTCGATCAAGCCGGGGGATGTGATCAGCCTTGGCGATACCTTTGGCTGGATCCAGACCTTGGGCGCGCGCTATGCCTCTGTCGTGACGCGGGACGGGAAGGAATATTTGATCCCGAACGAGGACCTGATCACCGGTCAGGTGGTGAACTGGTCCCACTCCAACGATTTTGTGCGGCTCGATATCTATTTCGGCACGGCTTACGGGGATGATCCCCATGTGGTGCGCAAGCTTGCGGTAGAGGCCGCAAGCGGGGTCGAGAGGGTGCTGAGCTTCAAGGCGCCGGTCTGTCATATCGTGGGCTTTGGGGATAGCAGCGTCGATTACATCCTGCGCTTCTGGATCAAGGACCCGACAGGCGGTCTGACCAATATCAGGGGCAATGTTTATCTGGCGCTTTGGGATGCGTTCAAAGAGCACGGCATTTCGATCCCCTTCCCGCAGCGCGAGGTCAAGGTTCTGGACGACAGCAAGCTCGCCCTGTCCCGCGCGGGTGCAGGTGCCGGATCAACACAGGAATGAGCGGCGGGAATCAGCGGGGCCGGGATCCTGTCGTGACTTCACCTATCCCCCTGTCGCGGGCGCATGGCAGCTTTGCGACGCTGTAGCACGACTGCCAACTCGAGCCGGACGGATGGCATATGTGCCTTTCGGCCAGACCTTCATGGCGCTGCGAGGAGGGTGGTCGTCGTACCCCCTGACAACGCCAGTGCCGTCAGTAAAAATGCACACCGGACAAGAGTTTGCCCGTCAGGGCGTGCCATTCTCTGGCCGCGTCACGGGCGGCCCGTCAAAGCGGTGGTGTCGCGGCTCTCGGAGCGGGCCCGACTGGCGCGCGCCGGTAAATGCCGGTCATGGCCGCTTGTCATTGAAATTTCACTTCGGCGTGCCTATTCTAGGACATCCCCAGCGCCGGGGGACTGTCGGCGCGTCTAAAGGAGGACAATGTCCTGTCAACGCTTTCAAATGCAGTTCCGACTGCTACCCCGCAGGCAGCCCTGATGACTGCTGAACAAAACACAGCCACAAGCGACGCTCTGCTGGCTTCAATCCTTTCCCAACTTGACGACGACAAAGCCGAAGAAGTTGTGCAGATCGATCTGCGCGGCAAAACGGCGATTGGCGACTATATGGTTGTGTGCTCCGGCCGGTCTTCGCGTCAGGTTTCGGCGATCGCTGAAAAACTGGCCCAGATGGTCAAGGACGACTATGGCCGTTCGCCCAAGGTCGAAGGCAAGGAAACAGGTGACTGGGTGCTGATCGACACAGGCGATGTGATCGTTCACGTGTTCCGTCCGGAAGTCCGCGAATTCTACCAGCTGGAGAAGATGTGGATGACCACAGAAGCCCCAGCCGTGATGCCGCATTAAGCTGCCTTTCAGGCAGGGATCATGCGTGTTCACATCTGTGCGGTCGGGCGTTTGCGCGCCGGACCGGAAAAAGACCTCATTGATGATTATCTGAATCGGTTCGATCGAACCGGTCGCGCGCTGGGCCTAGGGCCCGCGCGCGTGATCGAGGTTGAGGATAAGAAAAATGGCGGTATGCCCGCCGAAGCCGCGTTGCTGCGCCGTGCCATTCCTGCGGGGTCGTTGATCTGCGTGATGGACGAACGAGGAAAGGTCGAAACCTCACCGGATTTCGCCAACCGTCTAGGGGGCTGGCGCGATCAGGGGCGGGGGGATCTGTGCTTTGTCATCGGCGGCGCGGATGGCATCGACAAAGAGCTACGCCGCGAGGCGGATCATGCGCTGTCATTCGGCAAGATGGTCTGGCCGCACATGCTGGTGCGCGTCATGCTGGCAGAACAGCTGTATCGCGCCGCCTCGATCCTGTCGGGCGGCCCATACCACCGCGAATAAATCCGCCAGCTCTGGCGTCGAGCCACGCCCAAACCTTACTTGATCTGGACCTTCTTGATCTCCTTCCCCCAACCGGACTGCGTATCGCGGGCCTGAATGCCGACCTCTGTCGTGCCTGCGGGCAGCTCAACGCCGGACAGGGAACGGGTTAGCGGTTGTTCGTCCACGTGGGGGTGGATCAATTCGCGGATCGCCAGCTGGTTGCCATCGGCATCCAGAATGCGCCACGCGTCCGAAAAGTGGTCCCAGCCGGTATCATTATGGCTGATCGTCACGTCGAATTTATAAAGGCCGCCCTCTTTCGACACGCGCACCGAATTGATGGAGGTCGGGTCAGCCGCAGCGACCTGTGCTGCAACCAGCAGCGGAATGGAAAGGATCAATTTGTACATGAATACACCAATGTCTGAAAACAGACATATAGACTAGCCTTGCTCATTTTCCAATAGAATGCGCCGTGACAGTGACGTGAACTCGCGCCGCCAGATGATGATGACGGTGACCATGGCCGCGACGGTGAGGGGGATCGGGCCGACGATCCAGCCCAGGCTGGCCAGCGCAAAATAAAGTGATCGCAACCCCCGATTGAAACTGCGTGCGGCGGTGATGTTGATCTCTGCCGCCTTGGACGCCAGCGGGGGTGCGCGGCGGTCCTCGGGGTCATTTGGGACGGCGGCCATGAGCACCGAACAATAGCCAAACAGCCGGTTTGACCAGACGAATTTCAGAAAACCGTTGGTCAGAAAGAACAGTGGCAGCAGCATTTTGAATTCCCACACCACGGTGGGCAGCTCGGTCAGGGCAAGGTCTTCGACCACCGTCGACAGACGCTCGCTGTTGCCCAAAAGCGCCAGTGTCCCGCCCAAAGCGATCATGCTGGTAGAGGCGAAGAAAGCCGTGCTTTGCCGCAGGGTGCTGATCATCTGCGAATCAAAGATACGCGGCTGGCGGGTGATCATCTGGGTCATCCATTCGCGCCGGTATTGCGCCATGATCAGCGACACAGAGGGCTTTGCGGGGTTCGGGTGTTCGATGCGCCAGCCAATGGCCAGCCAGGCGCAAAAGATTATCGCCAAAGCGGCATAATCCAGCGGTTGAAACAGGGCGATGCGATCCATCCAAGTCATGCTAAGCTGCATACGCCGACGGGTTCTATGTTGCCAATGTCTTTAATTGGTCATATTATTTTACCAAACTGGAGGTTCGCCATGGAAATGCCCATTCCCAGCCAAGCCGTGATCGCGCGCAAGACGCGCGTGGTTGATCGGCTGCGTCAGGTTTTGCCGGCTGATGCTGTCATCTCGGATGAACGCGAGACGCGGGCCTATGAATGTGATGCGCTGACCGCCTATAAATGTGCGCCGATGGTGGCGGTGTTGCCCTATACCACACAGCAGGTGTCGGATGTGTTGCGCATCTGCCACGAAGAGGGCGTGCCCGTCGTGCCGCGCGGGTCCGGTACGTCGCTGGCGGGGGGCGCGCTGCCCACGGCGGACTGCGTGATCCTTGGCGTGGCGCGTATGAACGAGGTGATCGAAACCGATTACCCCAACCGCATCATCAAGGTGCAAACCGGGCGTACCAACCTGAGCGTCACAGGCGCGGTCGAGGAAGACGGTTTCTTTTACGCGCCCGACCCTTCAAGCCAGCTGGCCTGTGCCATCGCGGGCAATATCGCGATGAATTCGGGCGGGGCGCATTGTCTGAAATACGGGGTGACGACCAACAACCTCATGGGCGTTACGATGGTCTTGATGGATGGCGAGGTGATCGAGGTCGGCGGCGCACATCTGGATGCGGGCGGGCTGGACCTGCTGGGGCTGATCTGCGGCTCTGAAGGGCAGCTGGGGGTCGTCACCGAAGCCACGCTGCGCATCCTGCACAAACCCGAAGGCGCGCGGCCCGTGTTGATCGGGTTCGACGACAACGAGGTCGCGGGGGAATGTGTCTCTGACATCATCAAGGCGGGTGTCTTGCCCGTCGCCATCGAATTCATGGACCGCCCCTGTATCGAAGCGACGGAGGCCTTCGCCAAGGCTGGTTATCCCATGTGCGAGGCGCTGCTGATCATCGAGGTCGAAGGCTCCGACGCGGAGATTGACCACCAGTTGGGTCTGATTTCCGACATCGCGCAGCGGCACAATCCGGTGGAGCTGCGGCAATCCAAATCCGCTGAGGAAAGCGCCAAGATCTGGCTGGGTCGGAAATCGGCCTTTGGCGCGATGGGGCAGATCAACGACTACATGTGTCTGGATGGCACCATCCCTGTGTCCTCGCTGCCCTTCGTGCTCAAACGCATCAAGGAACTCAGCGATCAGTTCGGGCTGAAGGTCGGCAATGTGTTCCATGCAGGCGACGGTAATATGCACCCGTTGATCCTGTTTGATGCCAACAAACCGGGCGATCTGGAGCTGTGCGAGGAATTCGGGGCCGAGATCCTCAAGCTCTGCGTCGAGGTGGGCGGCTGTCTGACCGGCGAACATGGCGTCGGGATCGAGAAACGCGATCTGATGCATGTGCAATACGCCCCCGACGATCTGGAGGCGCAGATGGCGGTGAAGGATGTGTTCGACCCCGCGTGGCTGCTGAACCCAGCCAAGGTCTTTCCGCTGGATGCGTCAGAGACACGCCGCGCCGTGGCGCTGGCGGCGGAATAACCCGCGCCTGATTAACTGCTGATCTTCAACAGATCACACGCACGACGAAGGAGCCGAGACATGGCCATCACATCCGAAGAGGCGCTGGTCGAAGCGGTCAAAGGTGCCGCTGGCCCGATCTCGGTTCAGGGGGGCGGCACGCGCGGCCTGCCCGCGACAGGTCAGATCATGCGCGTTGCGGGGCTGCAGGGGATCACGCTGTATGAACCCGGTGCGCTGACGCTGGTCGCGAAACCCGGCACCCCCGTGGCCGAGATCGAAGAGGCGCTGGCCGCCGAAAACCAGCGTCTCGCGTTCGAACCGATGGACCATCGCGGGTTGTTGGGCACCAGCGGCACGCCGACGATCGGTGGGGTGATGGCCGGCAATATCAGCGGGCCGCGGCGGATCTCGGTCGGGGCGGCGCGGGACTTTCTGCTGGGGGTGCGCTTTGTCGACGGGCGCGGTGCCGTGGTCAAGAACGGCGGGCGCGTGATGAAGAATGTCACCGGCTATGATCTGGTCAAGCTGATGGCGGGGTCTTACGGCACTTTGGGTGTGCTGAGCGAGGTGTCGATGAAGGTGTTGCCACGCCCTGAAACGCAGGCGACCTTGGTGTTGCACGGGCTGGACGATGGGGCCGCTGTGGCCGCGATGGCCCGCGCCCTTGGCAGCCCGTTCGAGGTGACAGGTGCCGCCCATGACCCTGCCACCCGCGAAACCGCACTGCGCATAGAGGGGTTCGAGGCATCGGTCAGCTACCGTCTGAGCCAGCTTCAATCGTTGCTCGCCGGCGCGGGGGCAGAGGTCGAGCAACGCGATGCAGCGGCGACGCAGGCGCTTTGGTCCGGCATCCGTGATGTGGCGGCGTTTCACGACGGGCAGGGTGATGTGTGGCGCGTGTCGTGCAAACCCTCTGACGCGCCGGGGATCGCGGCGCGGTCGGGGGCAGAGCGCTGGACCTATGACTGGGCGGGCGGGCTGATCTGGCTGCGCAGCGCCGCGGGCCATGATCTGCGCGCGGCCATCGGGCCGATGGATGGGCATGCAACGCTGGTGCGGGCTGATGCGCAGACCAAGGCGCGCTTGGGCGTGTTCCACCCCGAAACCGCCGGTGTGGCACGGCTGACAGCGGCCTTGCGGGCGCAGTTCGATCCCAAGGGCATTTTTAACGCGGGCCAGCTGGACCGTGCGGCATGAGCTTGCTTGCGGTCTTCCTTGTCGTCTTTATCGGCGGGCCGTTGGTGTTCCGCCTCTTGACCCGTGGCAAGCCTGACCGGCGCAGCCTGCGTGCGCTGGTGCTCTTGGCTTTTCTCTGTGCCGTGGCGGGGATGGCGATACGCTATGGCGTGGCGCAGTATTGGGGCGAAAACCTGCTGGCGTCGATGGGGGCGATTGCCTGTATCTGGCTGGGCTGGATCGCCGTTCTGGCCTTTGTCGCGCAGGTGTTGCGCCGCGCCTATCCCGGCCCCGTCACGCGGCGCTGGACCAATGTGCTGGGGATCTTGGCCACCACGCTGCCCTGGTTCGGCCTGATCTGGGCCAGCACCGTCGCCGCTTAACTCTTTACCTCGTCAGGGTCTCGTGCCCGCAACGCCGGAGCTTTCATGCAAACCACATTCACCGCAGAACAGTTGAAAAACCCCGCGACGGCGCGCAGCAACGAGATCCTGCGCGCCTGTGTGCATTGCGGCTTTTGCACCGCCACATGCCCCACGTATCAGGTGTTGGGTGACGAATTGGATAGCCCGCGCGGGCGTATCTATCTGATCAAGGACATGCTCGAGAACGACCGCGATCCGGATGAAAAGACGGTCAAACACATCGACCGCTGCCTGTCCTGTCTGGCGTGTATGACGACCTGCCCCTCGGGCGTGCACTATATGCATCTGGTGGATCATGCCCGCGATTACATCGAAAAACGCTACAAACGGCCCTTCAGCGATCGTGCCCTGCGGTGGATTCTGGCGCGTATCCTGCCCTATCCGGCGCGGTTCCGGTTGGCACTTCTGGGGGCGAAGATCGGGCGGCCCTTCGCGCGGTTGATGCCCGACGCGCGGTTGCGTGCGATGATCGAGATGGCCCCCAAGACGATCCCGCCGGTCAGCCGCAACGACGACCCGCAAAGCTTCCCCGCGCAGGGGGCACCGCGTAAACGGGTGGCGCTGATGACGGGCTGTGCGCAAAAGGCGCTGAACACCGACATCAACGACGCCACCATCCGCCTGCTGACGCGGCAGGGCTGCGAGGTGGTCGTCGCCGAAGGCGCGGGCTGCTGCGGGGCGCTGACCCATCACATGGGCAAAACCAGCGAAAGCCACGCCACCGCGGCGCGCAACATCAAGGCATGGTGCGCCGAGATGGACGGGCAGGGGCTGGACGCCATCGTCATCAACACTTCGGGCTGTGGCACCACGGTGAAAGACTACGGCCATATGTTCCGCAACGACCTGCTGGCGGCGGATGCGGCGCGTGTGTCGGCGATCGCCAAGGATGTGTCCGAGGTGCTGCACGATCTTGCGGGGGACGCAGACCCTGTCGCCATGCCCAACCCCGCCAAGGGGGATATCGCGGGCATCGACGCGCCAACGGCCCCCACGCCCGCCCATCACGGACTGACCGTGGCCTATCATGCCGCTTGTTCCCTGCAACACGGCCAGCAGATCAAAAGCTACCCCAAGGATTTGCTGAAACGCGCAGGCTTTACCGTGGTCGAGCCTGCGGATTCACATCTGTGCTGCGGGTCGGCGGGGACGTATAACCTGATGCAGCCCGAAATCTCTAAGCAGTTGAAAGACCGGAAGGTCAGAACCCTGCAGGCCAAGAACCCCGACGTGATCGCGGCAGGCAATATCGGCTGCATGATGCAGATCGGATCGGCGGCGGGCGTGCCCGTGGTGCACACGGTAGAGTTGCTGGATTGGGCGTCGGGTGGGCCGAAGCCTCCGGCGTTGTCGCAAGAAAAAGGCGCAAATTTGCAGATTCCTCGCCTCCGCTAAGGTTTTCGCCGCATTTTCGCCTTATCTCGCGGCTAGGAGAGGCTAAAGACCAGACCTCACCGAAGTAGGAGCGATATCCGTGCGCCGTTGGGTAGCCATCTCTATCATGTGCCTGACCGTTGCGACGGCCGGGCTTGCTCAGGATGCGCGGTTGCGCAGGCTGGACACGGGGGTGGATGCCGGCGCGTGGGAGGCCGTGGGCCGTCTGGATATCGGCGGTAAGGGGTTTTGCACCGGCGCGTTGATCGCGCCCCGTTTGGTGCTGACGGCGGCGCATTGTCTGTACGACAGGGAAAGCAAGCAGCGCATTGATCATGGCGAGGTAGAATTTCTTGCCGGTTGGCGCAACGGGCGGGCGGGGGCCTATCGCAATGTGCGCCGTGCGGTGGTGCATCCCGATTATGTCTACGACGGCGTCGTATCCTCGGACCGTGTGCGCAACGATCTGGCCCTGCTCGAACTTGACCGGCCGATCCGCAATACCACGATCAAACCCTTCGACACCGCCCGCCGTCCCCGCCGCGGCGACCAGTTAGGGGTGGTGAGCTATGCCAAAGACCGGTCAGAGGCACCGTCCCTGCAAGAGGTCTGCAGCGTGCTGGCCCGCCAAGAAGGCGTGCTGGTGACCACATGCTCCGTCGATTTCGGGGCCAGTGGTGCGCCGATCTTTACCTTTGAAAACGGGGTGCCGCAGATTGTGTCTGTCGTATCCGCCAAGGCCCATGTCGAGGACAAGGAAGTGTCCCTTGGTACCGCGCTTGGTGCACCGCTGGCGCGGCTTCAGGCGGACCTGGTGGCAGGCAAGGGTGTTTTCCAAGGCGGAGGTGTTGTCAGCAAGCGCATCACGTCAGAGGATCGCCGCCGCACCACCGGCGCGAAATTCGTCAAACCCTGACCTTGTCATCAGGGGTGATTTTGTCCCCTTGAAACGCGATTTGTCCATCCCCACATGCATGTCATCGGAACGCCTGTTGAGGGTTCCGGCAGACAACCCAGGGTCTGTCCATGGTGGAAGGCCTGAATGATTATCGCTCAAACGAGGATGAATACCTATGCGTAGTTTTGATTTTGCACCGCTGCACCGTTCGACTGTCGGCTTTGACCAGATTGCCAATCTGATGGATCGCGTGATGGCCAACGACGCACCGCAGCCAAGCTATCCCCCTTACAACATCGAAAAACTGGACGATGATTCCTATCGTATCAGCATCGCCGTCGCCGGCTTTACCGAAGGCGACCTGAGCGTTGAAGTCCGTGAAAAATCGCTGATCGTCTCGGCGCGCAAAGCTGATGAAGATACGGATAAGACCTATCTGCATCGTGGCATCGCGACCCGCGCGTTCGAACGCCGCTTCCATCTGGCGGATCACGTGCAAGTGACCGGCGCGGCCCATGCCGACGGTATGCTGCACATCGATCTGGAACGTCAGGTGCCCGAAGCGCTGAAGCCGCGCCAGATCCAGATCGCGCGTGCGCCAAAGGCGATTGAAAAGGATGTGGTTGACGCGAACACCGTCAACTAAGCGACACCTCAGTGACAGACGAAGCCCGGTGCATTTGCGCCGGGCTTTTTTGTGCGCGTGGGGGCTAGGTCACAGTTGTTGACTTAAAATAGCGCAATGGGCACAGTGCCCCGATCCAGTCGGGGGAGGAACGCCGGATGTCACTGCAGGAAATATTTGCCACACGCGCCAATCGCATGAAGGCGTCGGAAATTCGCGAGCTGCTCAAGCTGTTGGACCAACCGGATATCATCTCTTTCGCCGGTGGTATTCCTGACCCTGATCTGTTTCCAAAAACGTCGTTTCAGGACGCTTTTGCCGAGGCGCTGAACGGGCCGATGGCGGCGCAGGGGTTGCAGTATTCCACCAGCGAGGGGCACAAACCGCTTCGTGTCTGGATTGCCGCGCAGATGCAGGCGATCGGTATTCCCGCGACGCCGGACAACATCCTGATCACCTCGGGCTCGCAGCAGGCGCTGGATTATCTGGGCAAGCTGTTCCTGTCGCCGGGGGATACCGCGCTGGTGGGCTGGCCGACCTATCTGGGGGCTTTGGGCGCCTTTAACGCCTACGAGCCGCGCTACGACAAGCTGGACCCGCTGAGCAACCGCAGTGGCGCGGATTATACCGCCGCCGCGAAAGAGGCAGGCGGCGCGGCCAAGTTCGCCTATCTTTCCGTTGATTTTGCCAATCCGACAGGGGCCACGGTCAGCCGCGCCGCGCGCGAGCGGGTGATTGATCTAGCCGAGGAAATGGACATCGCCGTGATCGAAGACGCGGCCTATCAGTCGCTGCGCTTTGACGGCGACGCGATCCCCCCGATCCTTGCGCTTGAGGCCGAACGCCGGAACGGTGATCTGGAAGCCTGCCGGACGATCTATTGCGGCAGCTTTTCGAAAACACTGTCGCCGGGGCTGCGTGTGGGCTGGGTCTGCGCCGCGATGCCGGTGATCTCGCAACTCGTGCTGATGAAACAGGCGGCGGATCTGCACAGTGCCACACTGAACCAGATCGCCGTGGCCTCGGTTGCGGAGCAGCATTTCGACAGCCACATCGACACGATCCGCAGCGCCTACCGTGCACGTCGCGATGCTATGCTGGAAGCGCTGCAGGCGCATATGCCCGAAGGGGTGAGCTGGACCAAACCCGAAGGCGGCATGTTCATCTGGGTGACACTGCCCGACACGCTGGACGGGGCCGATCTGCTGAAACAATCGCTGGAAAGCGAACGGGTCGCCTTTGTACCGGGGCACGCGTTTTTCGCGGACGGGTCGGGGCGCAATACGTTGCGGCTCAGCTACTCCACCTCGACCGAAGGCAAGATCGCGGAAGGGATCGAGCGCTTGGGCCAGTTGATCACCCGCGCGCTGAACGGCTGATACGAAAACGGGCGGCAGGATGATCCCGCCGCCCGTTTCTAATGCCAGATGATCCGCAGGTCAGACCGACATGCAGATGTACTTCATTTCCAGATAATCCTCGATCCCGTGGTGGCTGCCTTCGCGGCCCAGACCGGACTGCTTGACGCCGCCAAACGGCGCGACCTCGGTCGAGATGATGCCGGTGTTCACACCCACGATGCCATATTCCAGCGCCTCTGCGACCTTGTACACGCGGCTCAGGTCTTTGGCGTAGAAGTAGGACGCGAGACCAAAGATCGTGTCATTCGCCATTTCGATCACGTCGTCTTCGTTATCGAACTTGAACAGCGGGGCGAGCGGGCCGAAGGTTTCCTCTTTCGAGACTTTCATATCCTGCGTCACACCGGTGATGATGGTCGGCGCGAGGAAGTTGCCCTCCATCTTCTCTTCTTTGCTGCCCAGCAGGATTTCGGCACCTTTCGACACCGCGTCCTCGACATGTTCTTTCACCTTCTCGGAGGCATCGCCGTTGATCAGCGGCCCCAGCTCTACGCCGTCTTCAAAGCCGTCGCCGACCTTCATCTTTTCAACGCGGGCTTTCAGCTTTTCAGCGAAGGCGTCATAAACACCGGCCTGCACATAGATGCGGTTCGCGCAAACACAGGTCTGGCCGTTGTTGCGGAACTTGCACAGGATCGCGCCTTCGACGGCGGCGTCCAGATCGGCGTCGTCAAAGACGATGAACGGCGCGTTGCCCCCCAGCTCCATCGAGCATTTCATGACCTGATCGGCAGCCTGTTTCAGCAGGATGCGGCCCACTTCGGTCGAACCGGTAAAGGTCAGTTTGCGCACTGCGGGGTTTTCGCAGAACTCCTTGCCCACGGCAGAGGAGGACGACGACGGCAGCACGTTGAACACGCCTGCGGGGATGCCTGCACGTTCGGCAAGCACACCCATCACGATCGCCGACAGCGGTGTTTCCGCAGCGGGGCGCGCCACGAAGGCGCAGCCGGCGGCCAGCGCGGGCGCGGCCTTGCGGGTGATCATCGCGTTGGGGAAGTTCCAGGGCGTGATCGACGCGGCCACGCCGATGGGCTGCTTGATCACGGTGATCCGCTTGTCGCGCTGGTGGCCGGGGATGGTCTCACCGTAGACGCGCTTGGCCTCTTCGCCGAAGAATTCGATAAAGGACGCGCCATAGGCGATTTCGCCTTTGGCCTCGCCCAGAGGCTTGCCCTGTTCAGCGGTCAGGATGGCCCCCAGATCGTCTTGGTTTTCCATCATCAGGTCGAACCATTTGCGCATGACGCCGGCCCGTTCCTTGCCAGTCCAGCTGGCCCATTCCTTCTGTGCCTTTTCCGCCTGGGCGATGGCACCGGCCACCTGCGCACGGCTGAGGTTGGCGACCTTGGCAATCACATCGCCGCGGGCGGGGTTCACCACATCAAAGGTGCCATCGTCGCCATCCACCCATTCGCCACCGATATAGGCGCGGGTCTCTAGCAGGCTTGGATCCTTGAGCATTGATTTCAGGTCAGTCTTTGCGTCAGTCATTTTGATCTCTCCGCTTTTGTCTGTGGTTACCCAAAGCAACAAACGCTATGATTGTCTAGTTCCAGTTCGTATCGGGACGCTGACGGAGGACCACATGCAGCTAGACGACGCCTATGCCAACGCCGCTTATATCGATAACGCAGAGGCATATCCGCCCCGCTGGAAAGACGCCGCAGCGGCATTCCGCAAGAAGCTGGGGTTTCGTGCGCAAAAGAATATCTCTTACGGGCCGACCGACCGCGAAGTCTATGATCTGTTTGAACCCGAAGGCGTGTCGCGGGGCACGGTGATCTTTGTCCACGGTGGCTATTGGAAAGCGTTTGCTCCTGCCGATTGGTCCCATCTGGCGGCTGGCCCCCTGGCGCGCGGCTATGCGGTTGCGATGGTCGGCTATGACCTGTGCCCCGATGTGCGGATCAGCCAGATCACCGGACAGGTCGCTCGCGCCATTTCCGAGATCGCCAAACGCACCCAAGGTGCGCTGGCGCTTGTCGGCCATTCCGCAGGTGGGCAGCAGGTTGCCCGCATGACCGACCCGCTGATCCTGTCCGGCGATGTCCGCGACCGGATCGAGAATATCGTGTCCATCTCGCCTGTGGCAGACCTGATGCCGCTGTTGCAGACCTCTATGAACGACATCCTTCAGCTGGACGAAGCCGAAGCGACGGCGGAAAGCCCCGTGAACATGACGCCGCCCCATGGGGTGAACGTCACGATCTGGGTCGGGGCCGATGAGCGCCCCGCCTTTCTGGAGCAGGCCGAACAATTCTCGCGCGTGTGGGGGGCCAAGCAGTTCGTCGTCGAGGGGCGGCACCATTTTGACATTATCGATCTGCTGGAAGACCCCGACAGCGATATGGTGAAAGCGCTGCTTGGCATAAAGTGAGCCTTGATCGGGCCGCGCAAATCGGCGAGACAGGGGGCGGGTTGGGACGATGGCGTCGTCCTGCATTTCACGGCCCTTGCGTCCTGCACGCCGGGACCTTTCTGAGAAGGAGGGTCTGATATGACCAATACATCCAAAACCGCCCGTCCCGATATGTACCGTTTCCACAACGGCACGAAGTCTCCGCTGCCGTTTGACACCGCTGAATACGAAGCGCGTCTGGAAGAGCTGCGCGAACGGATGGATGCGGCCGGAGCGACGGCGGCGGTCTTCACGTCGATGCACAATATCGCCTATTATTCGGGCTTTCTGTATTGCGCCTTTGGTCGCCCCTATGGGCTGGTGGTGACTGAGACAGACTGTGTGACGATTTCCGCAGGCATCGACGCCGGTCAGCCGTGGCGCCGTAGCTTTTGCGACAACATCACCTATACCGACTGGCAGCGCGACAATTATTGGCGCGCCGTCGCCTCGGTTACGGGCAAGGGCGCGGTGATCGGCTATGAGGGGGACCACCTGACGCTAATGCAGCGCGACAAGCTGGAAGATTTCCTTGAGCCGGTGGTGATGATCGACCTGTTCGAGACGACCATGCGCCAGCGGATGCATAAGTCTCCGGCAGAGATTGCGCTGATCCGTCAGGCCGCTCAGGTTGCTGACGTAGGCGGCTATGCGATCCGCGATGCGGTCAAGGTCGGCGCGCGCGAGATCGACATCGCAATGGCAGGCCGCGATGCGATGGAGCTTGAGATTGCCAAGCGGTTCCCCGACGCCGAATACCGCGACACCTGGGTGTGGTTCCAATCCGGCATCAACACCGATGGTGCGCATAATCCGGTCACTGCACGGCAGCTGGAGCGCGGCGATATCCTGTCGCTGAACACCTTCCCGATGATCTCGGCCTATTACGTGGCGCTGGAACGCACCATGTTCGCCGGAGAGGTGGACCCCGCAAGCCTGAAAATCTGGGAGGCTAATGTCGCTGCCCATGAATACGGGATGAGCCTGCTGAAGCCCGGTGTCAGCTGCGCCGATGTGACCCACAAGATCAACGCCTTCCTCGAAGAGCGTGACCTGCTGCAATACCGCACCTTTGGCTATGGTCATTCGTTCGGCGTGCTGTCGCATTTCTATGGCCGCGAAGCAGGGCTGGAGCTGCGCGAGGACATCGACACGGTGCTTGAACCCGGCATGGTCATCTCGATGGAGCCGATGCTGACCCTTCCCGAAGGTCAACCCGGCGCGGGCGGCTACCGCGAACATGATATTCTGGTGATCACAGAAGACGGCAACGACAATATCACCGGCTATCCTTATGGCCCTGATTTCAACGTCGTAGGCTGATTGCGCTGCCCCCTTTACGGGGGGCAAACGCCCTTTTGGCGGTTGGGGATGACCGCGAGTACAAACAGGGAATATGGCTTGACGTACCCTGTCACGTCGATATCTTGACGCATCGCTGTCGCGGGATGGGGGTGTCAGGCCATATCCGTGCCTATCGCCTGCATCCTTAGTCTTGTTAAAAGTGCTTTCCGCACGCTGTTTCGTGAGTGTTCCCGATGAAAGCATCTTTGATAGAACAAGAAGAAATGCGCCTCGCGTTGCTGCGGGGATATAATATTCTGGATACCGCCCCCGAAGAAGGGTTCGACGACATCACGCGCCTCGCGGCAGAGATTTGCGAGGTGCCGATCGCGCTGATCTCTTTGGTGGATGAAGACCGCCAGTGGTTCAAATCCAAGGTCGGACTTGAAATTGACGGCAGCGACATCACCGACAGTATTTGCGCCCATGCCATCGCGGGCGATGACTACCTGGAGGTGACCGACACCACCGCCGATACGCGCACCACTGACAATAATTTCGTCACCGGCGAGGATTCGATTCGGTTCTATGCCGGTGCCTTGCTGGAGGATGACAAGAATCTGCCGCTCGGGACGCTCTGCGTGCTGGATAAGAAACCGCATCAGTTGAATGATTTCCAGCGCCGTGCGCTCAAGGTGCTGGCGGGGCAGGCGATGCGCCAGATCGAGCTGCGCAAGGCACTGGCCGATGCCGAGGTGCTGCGCAAAGAGGTCGACCACCGCGTAAAAAACTCGCTCCAGTCCCTGGAGGCATTGATCCGTATCCAGATCCGCAGCGAAAAATCCCCCGAAGCCCGCGCCGCGCTGGACACCATTCAGGGCCGCCTGTCGACCATCAGCAGCCTGCATGAAGCGTTGTACCTGACTGAAACCGGTGCCGCGGTGGATATCGCAGCCTTCCTGAAGAAGGTCGCCCATTCCACCAGTGAGCAATTGCCCGACGGGGTGCAGGTGAACATAGAGGTCGATCAGGCGCATCTGTCGTCCCGCTCTGCGTCATCCGTGGGGATGATCGTGAACGAGGCGATGACCAACGCTGCGAAATACGCCTATGAGGGCCGCAAGCGCGGGACACTCGACCTGCGCGGCGAGCGCAAGGGCGGCTTCTACCACCTCAGCTGCATTGACGACGGCCCCGGTATTCCCAAAGATCGGACCACGGGCACGGGGCTCGGCATGCGCATCCTGCTTGCAGCCGCGCAGCAATTGGGCGGTGAGCTGGAAACGCCAGAACGTGAAAGTGGCGGCGAGATCAAGATCGTCTGGCCCGTCACCGACTGACACCCGGCCCGGGACACAAGAGAGGCGCTGGGATTATGCTGGCTTTGTTAAGGTTGATCGTCATCGGGTTCGTCGTTCTAACGATCATCTATATCGCCCTGTCGATCTATTCGCGTCGGGTACGGCGCGGCAAGCTCTACCAGAAGTGGGCGCACGGGCCGCGTCTTGTGGATCGCGACATTTTCGTGCAACGAGGGCTCAAACGATATGACGGGTCGATCCGTCGCAAGCTGATCCTTGGGGTCTATATTGTCCCGGTGGGGCTGGTCATCCTGACCGTCTACCTCACCAACTTTAACTAAGGGGTAACGCCGATGGCGATCATCAAATGGACCTTCTGGGGTGTGATCTGGCTGATCATTGCCGCGTTCTTTCACTATACGCTGCCCCAGGTCGATATCGTGCGGATCACCGACACCTATGAAAAGCGCATCGACTTTGGCGAGAACTCGATCTTCTGGTCGCATGCGGATGTGGGCAACAGCACCGCTTTGGGTAACCGCGATGTTTTCTTCATCCAGACGCGTCGGGCCAAAGGCGACGTCATGGTTTACCGCAACGAGGATACCGGCTGGGGCTGGCCGCCGTATTTCAAATTCGACACGACCAACCTGCAGGCCGAGGCATCTGATCTGAAATCCGCCGCCGGTACGCCGCAGTATGTCGCGGTCAAGCATTACGGCTGGCGCAACGAGTTCCTGTCGATCTTCCCCAACGCGGTGTCCGTGCGCGTGGTGGACGGGCCGGATGCGAGCAAGGGAATCCCGTTCCTGAATATCATCATCCTGATCCTGTTTGCCGCGGTGGTCTATGCGATCTGGGTCCGCTGGCGTCGGTTCAAACGCGCGCGCATCGATCCGACGTTAGAGCGGCTGGAAGATGACATCGCCGAAAAGCAGGGCCGTTTCGCGCGCTGGCGGGCGGGTCGTAAAAACAAATAAGCGCGGCGCAAGATCACGCCGCGCCTTTTGCGCACTGATTGATGTCGTGACGGGTTAGCTGGGGCGCGCCACCATGCGCCCCATGGGCCGACCGCCCAGAATATGCACATGCAGATGCGGGACTTCCTGAACCCCATGCGCGCCGGCATTGGCGATCATACGAAACCCTTCGCCCGCGTCCAATGTAACCCCTTCGGCTTTGCAGACTTCCGAGATGGCGCGCACATAGCCCACGATTTCGGCATCGCTTGCCTCTGCCGCGAAGTGGTCAAAACTGATGTAGGGGCCCTTGGGGATCACCAGCACATGCGTCGGCGCTTGGGGTTCGATATCGCGAAAGGCAAGCGCGTGGTCGGATTCATAAACGGTGTTGTTCGGGATGTCGCCGCGCAGGATTTTGGCAAAGATGTTCTGGTCGTCGTAGCTGTAAGCCATGGGATGTCCTTAATCGGTGAAAAGATAATGTGTGTCGGCAATGGGCTGCGCCTGTTCCGGAGAGATGCGCAGGAAAGCGGCCAGCGCCTCGGCATTGTCCTGCGCCGAGGCTGTTTCGCGCATCCGGGCGTAGTTTTCAAACTGCGCGTCGCGGATGCGGTCGGATTCAAGGGTCAGGTCGTTCCGGATGGTGGGCAGCAGCCGTTCCAGCGTGTCGGCCGAGGTGCGTTCGCCCGCCAGCCCCACGCGCATGGCGTGGCCGATCAGGTAGTCATCCGAGAACTGGCATTCGATCTCGAGAACCCGTGTCATCGACCGGTCAGAGGCAAAGTCGTTCAGCAGGTCGATATCGCCGGGGTCCATGCAGACGATCAGCCGGTCGGCCTCGTAATAGTCGAACAGCATCCGCATCAGGGACCGCCGGTGGCGGGTGCGCTTGCCCAGACTGTTCTGGATGCCGCCAAGATCGGGCAGGGGGGTGTCCTGTTCGCTGAAAAGATATTCGATCGCGGGCAGGTTGGTGACCTGACGCATCTGCTCTAGCACGCGTTTGGCGACATGCCACTTTTTGCACACGACAATCAGCAGCTCGCGCTCGCGCCCCAGCGTGCTCTCCGTCTCCCAGAAACGGGTAGAGAACCGCCGCCCGATCCGGCCCCGACCGGTCAGGAACTTGAACAGGTTACGCCCTTCGTTGCTGATCTGCAGTTCGACATCCTTGGCCGAATAGAGCAACCCCAACCGGCGCTTGAGGTCCGTCGCCTCGCTGCTGATCTTGCGTGCGAACAGATAGTCTTGGGCCAGCAGCAGATCGTAGTGGTCGTTATAGAAGGTCACCGGCATGCCGTAGTCGGTAAACATCAGGAACGTCAGCGTGCGCGCACGAATTTCATTGTCGGGCACGATATGGCGCACGATGGTCTGAAAAAACGTCTCGTCCGGAATCCAGGTGGTCCGGAAAAACCGCATCACGTCTTTGCGCTTGCGGGTGAAGGCCATCACCGCCTCTATGGTCTGGCGGCGCAGGCACCACCACTGGCTGCCGATCTGGATTTGCAGGTCCGCAGGAATGTCGCGCGTCAGGCCAAGGCGTTTCTGCAGCTCGAACATGCCGTAGAACCGCTTTTTCTGGGTGCGCTCGTTGAACCAGTGACGGTAGATCAGCCGCTCTTCCTTCCAGCCGGTCTTGATCCAGTCGCTTTCGAAGTAGTCAAAGCTTTCGATGAAATCGACGTCGTTATCATCAAGGTAGTCGTGGATGTATTCGGCGGATTTGATTGCCATGCAATCGCCCGACAGCATGTAGAAATGTGTGGCACGCGGAAAGGCATCAATCGCGCTTTCGACGGCGTTCAGCGTTGCCTGCACCAGCGACCATTCTCCCCAACCGCAGCGGATGCGTTTGCTTGCGAAGGTCACATTGGGGTTCTTGCCAAGCGCTTGGGTGATCTGTGCAAAATCGGTCGGGCTGGCCGAGGCGTCAAAGTGGATCGACATGTAATCGCCAGACGCCGTCAATCTCTCCGCCTGCTTGATGATTGCAACGGGGTCTTTGTGACACAAAAGGATATAGGCAATTCTGGCCATCGCGAAACACGCATCCCCTCTGCTCTGGACGAGTTTGTTAGATAAAGGCGAACAGCGATTGAATAAACCGCGAATATTTGCTTTTTCTATATTTCAGGCCATTCTGTCGCCATAAATGGCAGCATAAGTGCGAAAAAAATTTAGGAGGCAGAGCCGATTATGGGTTTCCCAGGGACATGGATGACAGAAAGCGAAAGCGTGGTCTACCGCGTGGTGCCCAAATGCGCCTGTTCGACGATCGGGCAGATCATGTTCTATTCGGACCATGGAGAATTCTTTGACGGCGACATCCATGACGCGAAATCGGGCATGCACAAATGGGCGCATGACGACTCTCAGCCGTTGATCACGCGCAATGTGGAAAACCACAAATCCTACGCCTTCACCTGCGTGCGCAATCCATATACCCGCATCCTCAGCTCTTTCTTCGACAAGATCTGCGGCATCCAGCGCAATGGCCGGCGGTATCGCGGCAATCTGGTGCCGCTGCTCGTGCAGAAATACGGGATCGAGGTCGGCGGCGATGACGGCAAGCAAGAGTTTGACCAGATCGCCAGCTTCCGCCGTTTCCTGCTGTTTGCCCGCGACACCATCCGCTGGCGTCGCCCGATGGACCCGGACATCCACTGGTCCGCGCAGTCGGGGCATGTCAGCACGTTCATCGTGAACGGCGGCACCTATGACAAGATCATCTGGACAGAGAAGTTCAACGACGGCATGCAAAGCGTGCTGGATGCCATCGACACGCCCCATGCGGTGAACCTGTCCGACATTCCGCGGTTTAACGAATCCGAAGGCCACGGCCCCAAGCGCGCCCACCCGGTAGAGGATTACTTCGACGATCTGTCGATGCATCTGATGCGCGAGATCTTCAAAAAGGATTTCGAGCTGTTCAAATACGATTTCGACAATCCGGCAAACAAGATGCCCACGGGCGAGATCGACCTTGCCGAGGTGCACGCCAAGCTGGGCGACTAAGCGGGCAGGGCCGGCGCGCCCCGCCTGACGGTCCATGCGGTTATGCCCGCTGCGGCATCTTGCGCGCAGGGCCGCAACGCCCTACATCCTTGGCATGTCACAGGTTAAATCATCTTCCAAATCCGACCCGAACTACAAGGTCATCGCCGAAAACCGCCGCGCGCGGTTCGATTACGCGATCGACGATGATGTCGAATGCGGCATCATTCTTGAAGGGTCCGAGGTCAAATCCCTGCGCAACGGCGGTGCCAATATCGCCGAAAGCTACGCCGCCGTGGAAGATGGCGAGCTGTGGTTGGTGAACTCCTACGTCGCGCCTTACACGCAGGCCAAGACCTTCACCCACGAGGAACGCCGTCGCCGCAAGCTCTTGGTGTCCAAGAAGGAACTGTCGAACCTGTGGAATGAAACCCAACGCAAAGGCATGACGCTGGTCCCGATGGTGATGTATTTCAATCACCGTGGCATGGCTAAGATCAAGATCGGCATCGCCAAGGGTAAAAAGCTGCACGATAAACGGGAAACCGCCGCCAAGCGCGACTGGTCCCGTCAAAAGCAGCGTCTGCTGAAAGACCACGGCTGACGCCCCGTCCCGCTCTCGGGGTCTGAACGGAACACAATATGCCCATTTCCGGCCTGTGCTGCATGTGCACAGTCGCGGGCTCTTGCTTGCGGGGGCCGTCGCGGGTAGGCATTGAAAAACCTGTTCTAAAAGGGGGTGGACCCATGGCTGACAACCCGAAAACGCTTGTTTCAACCGATTGGCTGGCGCAGCACCTCAAGGATCCCGACCTGCGTCTGCTGGACGCGTCATGGTATTTGCCCGATGCAGGACGCGACCCCAAAGCCGAATATAATCAGGCGCATATCCCCGGCGCCCGCTTTTTCGACATCGACGAAATCTCGGATGGGCGGTCGGATATGCCGCATATGGCCCCGCCTGCTGAAAAGTTCATGTCGCGGATGCGCGCTATGGGTGTGGGAGACGGGCATCAGGTGGTGGTCTATGACGGGGCCGGCTTGCTGTCGGCCGCGCGTGTGTGGTGGCTGTTCCGTCTGATGGGGCAGGAAAATGTCGCCGTGCTGGATGGGGGCCTGCCCAAATGGGTCGCCGAAGGTCGCCCCACCGAAGACATGCCCCCGATCCCCCGCGACCGCCACATGACCGTGCGGTTCCAGAACCAACTGGTGCGTGATGTGACGCAGGTCGCTCAGGCGTCCAAGCTCAAGGCACCGCAGATCGTGGATGCCCGCGCAGCGGCCCGCTTTCGCGGCGACGCGCCCGAACCCCGCGAAGGCCTGCGCGCTGGCCACATCCCCGGGTCGCGCAACCTGCCCTACACAGAGCTGTTGAACGACGACAAAACACTGAAATCCGTAGCCGAGACCAAAGCGGCTTTTGAAGCGGCGGGCATTGACCTGTCGCACCCTGTGATCACGACCTGCGGGTCCGGCATCACCGCGGCGATACTCGCGCTGGCACTGGAACGGATGGGCCATACCGATTGGTCCCTTTACGATGGATCTTGGGCAGAATGGGGGATGTTCCCCACCGTGCCCGTTGCGACCGGAGACGCATAATGTTCGAAACCCTACAGGCGCAGCCCGCCGATAAAATCCTTGCCTTGATGCAGATGTACAAGGATGACCCCCGCGAGACCAAGATCGACCTTGGCGTGGGCGTGTACAAGGATGCCACGGGGCTGACGCCCGTCATGCGCGCGGTCAAGGCGGCTGAACACCAGCTGTGGGAAGCCCAGACCAGCAAAGCCTATACCGGTCTGGCGGGCGATCCTGCCTTTGGCGATGCGATGGTGCAGATGGTGCTTGGCGATGCGGTCCCCCGCGCACAGGTTGCCGCCGCCGCGACCCCGGGCGGGACCGGCGCGATCCGTCAGGCGTTCGAGCTGATCCAGATGGCCCGTCCGCAGGCGCGGGTGTTTGTGTCGAACCCGACATGGCCGAACCATCTGTCGATCCTGAAATATCTGGGGATGGAGATGGTCCCCTACCGCTATTTCGACGATGAAACCCGTGGCGTTGATTTTGACGGCATGATCGCCGACCTCAAGACCGCGCAAAAAGGCGATGTGGTCCTGCTGCACGGCTGCTGCCACAACCCGACAGGGGCCAACCTGAACGCCGCCGAATGGGACGCGGTGATCAAAGTGTTGCAAGACACCGGTGCCACCCCGATGATCGATATCGCCTACCAGGGCTTTGGCGACGGGCTTGACGCGGATGCGGCGGCCACGCGCAAGGTCGCGGCGGCGGTGCCGGAATGTCTGATCGCGGCAAGCTGCTCCAAGAACTTCGGGATTTACCGCGAACGCACCGGGATCCTGATGGCGCTGTCGGCAGACACTTCGGCGCAAAAGCTGAACCAGGGCACGCTGGCCTTTCTCAACCGCCAGAACTTCAGCTTCCCGCCCGATCACGGGGCGCGCATCGTCACCACCATCCTGAACGACGACGCCTTGCGCAGCGACTGGATGGCCGAGCTCGAAGACATCCGCAACACCATGCTGGGTCTGCGCAGCCAGCTCGCGGGCGAACTTCAGCGTCTCTCCGGCTCTGACCGCTTCGGTTTCCTTGCCGAACACCGCGGCATGTTCTCGCGCCTCGGAACCTCGTCTGACATGGTCGAGAAGCTGCGCGAAGACCACGGCATCTATATGGTGGGTGACAGCCGCATGAACATCGCGGGGCTGAACGCCGAAACCGTGCCGATCCTCGCCAAGGCGATCATCGAGGTCGGCATCTAACCCGCCGCTTCACCCTTTCAAAAATACTCAAACCGCCGCGCTGGCATCTGGCGCGGCGGTTTTTGTTTGGGCGCATTCTCAGCTCTGCCCAGCATAACACGCGCGCAGCAAAAAGCCCGGGCGCGAACGCCCGGGCCTCTGCCTGCCTGCAGGAGTTTAGACCTTAGCTCTTGGAGAACTCAGGGTAGGCTTCCATGCCCAGTTCGGATACGTCCAGACCAGCGATCTCGGCTTCTTCGCTGACGCGGATGCCGGTGGTGGCTTTCAGGATCATCCACACGATCAGCGACACGATGAAGACAAAGGCACCGATTGAGGCAAAGCCGATGATCTGTGTCACAAAGGATGTGCCGTCGGTGTAGACGGGAACAACCAGCGTGCCCCAGAAGCCTGCGATCAGGTGAACCGGGATCGCACCGACCACGTCATCGATCTTGAGCTTGTCGAGGAAGGGCACCGCGAAGACCACGATCGCACCGCCCACAGCACCGATCCAGAGCGCACCGAAGAGCGTCGGGTCAAGCGGGCCAGCTGTGATAGAGACCAGACCAGCCAGCGCGCCGTTCAGCACCATTGTCAGGTCGGGCTTTTTGTACAGCATCTGGGTCAGGACCAGCGCGGCGATGGCACCGGCAGCAGCAGCCATGTTGGTGTTGGCAAAGATCTGCGCCACAGCATCGGCATCGATCATCGACCCCATGGCCAATTGCGAGCCGCCGTTGAAGCCGAACCAACCCAGCCACAGGATGAACGTGCCCAAAGTGGCGAGCGGCAGGTTCGAACCCTGCATCGGGATCACACGACCGTCTTTGTATTTGCCGATACGGGGGCCAAGCACCAGCGCACCTGCCAGAGCCGCAAAGCCGCCCGCGGCGTGGACCAGAGTGGAACCCGCGAAGTCGCTGAAGCCCGCGTCAGACAACCAGCCTGCGCCCCACTGCCAGCTTGCTTCGATCGGATAGATAAAGCCGGTCAGCACGATGGTGAAGATCAGGAAGGGCCACAGTTTGATACGCTCGGCCAATGTGCCCGAAACGATGGATGCGGTGGTTGCGCAGAACATCAGCTGGAAGAAGAAATCCGACGCGTTGGAATAGCCGCCCGCGTCAATCGCCGTCTTGATGTCCTTGGTTGCAAAAGTGCCGAACACGCCGGGGATGATCCACGCGTCGCCGGGGTACATGATGTTATAGCCAACCAGCCAGTAGAGAATGGCGGCCAGTGCGAAAAGCGCGATGTTCTTAGTCAGCTGGGTGGTCACGTTTTTGGACCGCACCAGGCCGGCTTCGAGCATGGCAAAACCCGCCGCCATCCAGAACACCAGAAAGCCGCCGATCAGGAACAGGATCGTGTTGAAAATGAAAGCAGTGTCAGCCGCGGTTGCATACTCGGCCTCCTGCGCGAAACCCAAGGACGGCAGCAGCGTCGCTGCGGCGGCAAGGGGAATAAGAAGTCGTGATGTCATGTCGTCAATTCCTCGGACGTGGGGGTCAGATGGCGTCTTCGCCGGTTTCGCCGGTGCGCACGCGCACGGCTTGTTCAACGTCGAGGACAAAGATTTTGCCGTCGCCGATCTTGCCGGTATGTGCGGTGCGGGTGATCGTCTCGACCATCTGGTCGGCCAGCGCATCTGCGACCACCAGTTCAAGCTTCACCTTGGGTACGAAGTTCACGACATATTCAGCGCCGCGGTAGATTTCGGTATGGCCGGATTGGGCACCGAAGCCCTTGATCTCGGTCACCATCAGGCCACGCACGCCCGCTTCGGTCAGTGCTTCGCGCACCTCCTCGAGCTTGAATGGCTTGATTGTTGCGATAATGAGTTTCACCTATAATCCCTCTTCCAGATGGCAGGTACTTCCTGCGTTATGCCTTGGATAAAAGAGCGGCCGGTGCCCCTTGAAGGAAGAGTGCATCGCGCTTAGTGCCTCTCTGGGTGGGCGCGTTTGCCTGATTATTGGGCGCTGTGGGGAATGTGCCTAGTTATTGGGCGTTAATTAGACGGCGCAGCGGGGCGTCTGCGCTAAACAAACCGCGCTGTGCAGGATAGAGTGCGAAAAAAAAGAATGGTTCAGCGAGCAGCATATGAGTGATTCATCCAAACGGAAGCGGCCCTTGGTTGCCGATAAACGCACCGCGGGCAAAGGCGGCAAACCGCCCCGCAAGCCGGTCGCGAAAAAGGCTCCGGCCAAGCGCAAGCCGGCACGTCGTGCGCCTGCGCGCCCCAAGGGGCCTATTGGCTGGCTGGCCGCGCTGGTGCGGTGGGTCTTCCGTTTGATCTGGACGATCGTCTGGCGGGTGACTGCCGTGGCGGTGCTGATGGTTGCGTTGGCCGTCGGCTATTTCTACACCACGCTGCCGCCGCTCGAGGCGCTGCTGGATGGGCGTGCGCGAGGGTCTGTCACGCTCAAGGATCGCTATGGTGATGTCTTTGCATGGCGCGGGGATCAGTTCGGCGGCGTCGTCACCGCAGACAGCGTATCCCCCGCGCTTAAGAACGCGGTGATCGCGACAGAGGACAAACGCTTCTATCGTCACTTTGGTGTCAGCCCGCGCGGCATCGCTTCGGCGGTCAAGATCAACCTGAGCGAAGGCCGCGGACCCTTGTCCGGTCACGGGGGGTCGACGATCACGCAGCAGGTGGCCAAGCTGCTGTGTCTGGGTGAACCCTATGATGCGTCGTCGGGGCAGACGGAAAAGGAATACGAAGCCGAATGTCGCCGGTCCTCGCTGTCGCGCAAGGGCAAAGAAGCCCTGTTCTCCATGGCGATGGAAGCCAAGTATTCCAAGGATGATATCCTGTCGATCTACCTCAACCGCGCCTATATGGGCGGCGGTGCCTTTGGGGCCGAAGCCGCGGCGCAGCGTTTCTTTGGCAAACCGGCCGCCGCGTTGAAGCCTGCCGAGGGCGCGATGCTGGCGGGTCTGTTGACCGCACCGACCACGCTGTCACCGACCAATAATCTTGATCGGTCGCAAAGCCGTGCGGCAACCGTGATCCGCCTGATGGAGGATCAGGGCTATCTGTCAAAGGCCGAAGCGGATAACGCCATTGCCAACCCCGCAGAGCTGTCAGAAGCCGCAGAGGCCGAGGCGGGTGGCTATTTCGCGGATTGGGTGATGTCGTCGGGGCCGGAGTTCTTTACCCGCAACACGACCGAGGATGTGGTGATCAAGACCACCCTTGACCAAAAGATCCAGCGCGCCGCCGAGGAAGGTCTGAGCTGGGTGTTCGAAAACAAGGTCCGCGAAGGTTCCAAAGCGCAGGCGGCTGTGGTGATCATGTCTGCTGACGGGGCCGTGCGTGGCATGGTCGGTGGGCGCAAGACCAAGGTCGCGGGGGCCTTTAACCGCGCGACACAAGCGATGCGCCAGACCGGCTCTGCCTTCAAACCATTTATCTATGCCGCGGCGCTGGATCTGGGGTATTCGCCCAACGATCTGATCGAAGACGCGCCCTATTGTCTGAATGTGCCGGGGTCGGGCCAATGGTGCCCGAAGAACTATACCAACAGCTTCAAGGGCAACGTGACGCTCACCACCGCGCTCAAGGATTCGCTGAACATTCCGGCGGTCAAAGTCTCGGAGAGTGTCGGGCGCGATGTGGTCAGCCAAGTGGCAGAGCAGTTCGGCATCAAAAGCGATCTGGCCGTCGGTCCGGCGCTGGCGCTTGGGGCGTCCGAAAGCACGTTGCTTGAAATGACAGGTGCCTATGCCGGCATCCTGAACGGCGGGTCATCCGTTAAACCCTATGGGCTGATTGATCTGACGTTGCAGGGCGACACTGATCCGGTGATGGGCACGGGCGGCGGTATCGGCGAGCGGGTCATTCAGGAAGATGCCGCGCTGCAACTGGTCTATATGATGGAAAAGGTCGTGTCCGAAGGCACGGGGCAGCGGGCGCAATTTGGTGGTCGTGAACTGGCCGGTAAGACGGGCACGACACAGGCCAACCGCGACGCGTGGTTCATCGGTTTTTCCGCCGACTACGTGGCCGGTGTCTGGATGGGCTATGACGACAACACGCCGTTGACCGGTGTATCGGGGGGCGGGTTGCCCACCGAGATCTGGCAGCAGGTCATGATGCGCGTTCACGAAGGGCTGCCGAATACGCCGCTGCCGATGATCGTGCCGGAACCGCCAGTGGTGCAAGCCCCGCCGCAGCCTCAGCAACCGGCGCAGCCGCAGCGGGTGCCGCGTCAGGACAACCCACTGGGCGTCATCGACAGGGTGCTGCGCGATATCTTTGGCGGGTAAAGACCCTGCCTCTGCCGCAGCACAGCGCTATTGAAACGAAAGAAGGGAGGCCGGAATATTCCGGCCTCCCTTCCTTTTGTCGCATCCCCGAAGGCGGTACGAGGGGACCCGCCCCCGGGGTTTGACGGCCTGGCTTAGAAGCCCAGAACCAGCGACACACCCAGGGTGTTGTCAGTGGATTTCAGGCCCGCAACCGGATCGGTGTTGTAGTCGGTACGGTAGCTTACGCGTGTCGACAGGTTGTCGGACATCTTGTAGTTGATGCCAGCGTCGTTCGACACGATGGTGTTCACGTCAGAGCCGACAATGTCGGTGTCCATGGTGAAGGATACGATGTCGTTGAACGCGTAGAAGTAGCGCGACGAGGCGATGAAGCCGACTTCGGTTTCGGAGGTGCCGGTTGCGTCTTTAAAGTAGCGTACACCGGGGCCCGCTTGAACGCGCCATGTGTTGTCTTCTTTATTGATCGCGCGGTAACCCGGACCAAAGCCCAAGAATGCGTCTGTTTCGGAACCGTCAACGGCTGCACCGGATGTGTCGGTCAGGTAACCGTCATATTGGTAACGGGCCAGGCCGAACGCATAGAACTCGGGTGTGAAGTAGCGGCTGCCTTCATAGGTACCAAAGAACTTCTCTTCGCTCTTGGTGCCGTTTGCTTCGCCGTATTCTACCGCAAAACCAACCAGGTGGTTCCAGTCGCCGACACCGTATGTCAGGCGGCCAGCGCCCGATACTTCGCCGTTGTCTGTGTTGCCGCTGGTGCCCGATGCGGACAGGGCGAAAGACCCGCGCCAGCCTTGGGCAACGCCATTGGCGCCATAACGTTCTGCGTCGGTGCCGCGGGCCAGGTCGGTGTTCACATCATCGGTGATGTCGTCGATCTGGTCGTTCAGCGTTTCAATGCCAAGCGCACGTTGCTGCGCGAAAACTGGAGCAGCAGCCAAGAGTGCGATTACGGAAACCGCGGACGCTTTAAGTACTGTGTTCATTGGGGAATCCTTTCCCTTAGAAGTGACCCGCCTCGTTGATTGAGGCGAGAGCATCTCTGCTGAGAATGGATTTAAGATAGGGGGGCAGATAAGTGAAATTCGAATAAATCGTGCATGAAGCAAGAATTACTCGTGTTAACTACCCTTGAAGCGGATTTAAGGCGTGTTTTGCCCGTTATCCAAGCTCTCGATCAGAATATTCTGTTGATTTTCAGCCGCTTGAGCGAGGTCCATCAAACTACGCCGTGCGATCGACAGCATCTCGGGGTCCAGATCTTCGCGCCAGACCACCCATGCGGGGTACGCAAAGCGTGGGGAATTTGCCACAACATGCAGTTTTCCAACGTCGAGATACCGTTGCACTGCCCGTGCGGGCAGGTAGGCAGCGGCGCGACGGTTGACGATATAGTCGGCCGCAAGCCCGCCAAGGGCCAATGATCGCCCCGAATTGGTCAGATGGGGCAGGGCGCTGGCGTGCATATGCGTAAACTCGGGCCCCCAGTCGACCGCGACATACTCTTTGCCAAGATTTTTCACGTCCGTTTCAAAGGACGCGACGAGAATCAGTTCTTCCTCCAGCACGGGTTCGACGCGCAAACCGGGGCGCAGCTGCGGGGTGTAAAGCAAGGCGGCCTGAATAACCCCTTCGACCAGAAACCGCGTCAGCCGGTCGGACATGCCCATTTCGGCGTGAATACTCAGTTCGGGCATCATCGTTTGCATCGCGTCGATCCAGCGAAAGCCAAGCTTGTGCCAAAGGGCGTGCTGCGCGCCGAATGAAAAGCTGCGGCTGTATCCTTCGGGGATGGCGATCTGCTGGCGCGCTTCTTCCCATATCTTGAGAAGGCTCAGCGCATATGAGGTGAATTGTTCGCCTTCCGAGGTCAGCACCGCCCCCGCTTTCGATCGTTTGAACAGCGGGTGGCCCAGGCTGTCCTCAAGCCGTTGCACGCGCAGGCTGACAGCGGATTGGGTGACAAACAGCCGTTCGGAAGCAGCGACAAAAGAGCCGGTGTTGGCGACTTCGATAAAGGTTTTGATCAGGGTGATATCCATACCCTGATAATGATCCTCCGCAGACCCGTTGCCAAGCTGCCCTGACCTGAATCGCGCGCCCCTATCCGAAAGAGACCGGAAGGGAGGCGCGTGTTATTTGATGCTTAGTCAACCATGCGCGGGCCGGTGGTGGCGGCGATGCTGGTGGGGCGCGACAGATCGGCACGGCGCTTTTGCAGATAGTCCTGACGTGCCTGGGCATAGCTGTCGCCCGATGCGGAGATTGGCACTTGTTTGCCATTCACGATGCGGCGGTTTTTCTCGAATGCGCTATCGGCATAGCCGGTGACGGTGCCGACGTAGCTTTCGGGGCTATCAAGCGTATAGGACAGCGGGTTGGTGAACAGGTCCACCACGCGGCCGGCGGTGTCGCGGCGGGTCGATGGCCCGATCAGCGGAAGTTCGATATACGGGCCTTCGCCCACACCCCAGACATACAGTGTTTCGCCAAAGTCGGTATCATGCTCGGGCACTTTGAATTCGCTCGCGACGTCGAACAGGCCGCCCATCCCAAGCGTGCTGTTTACCAAGAAGCGGTAGGTCGACAGGCCAAAGCCCGCGAGATCCGCCTGCAAGGCGCTGTTAACGGCAGCTTGCGGCATAGACAGGTTCTCGGAGACGTTATGCACGACCGTCTGGAATTCGATCGGCACCGCCCCCAGCACGCGGTTGGGTTTGCCGGATCCGCCGATCTTCTGATTGAAGGCGTGGACCTTGCGGTTACCGGCCTCGTGCGGGTCATTGACCCCTGCGGGCTGGGGGCGCGATGCACCGCTACAGGCGGCAAGACCTGCAACCAAAGTGACACCCACAAGGGCGCGCAGCGATGTGGAGAGGGTCGTGGCCTTAAACATGGTATAAATCCCGAAAACGCGTGAAAAACATGGTTTGTTATGCGCAGCGTCCCCGAAATACGCAACATGAGTTTCCTTGGGCATCTCGCGTTGGTGGCAGGTGTTGCAGTTCCTCCCTCTTGGGTCTTTTCGTTTCGCCGTCGCATCGCTATCGTCCCGCCAAAGCCATTCATTCCAAGGAAGTCCCCCATGAGCATCACCAGCCGTCTGAACGATCTTGGCGTCACCCTGCCTGACGCACCTGCCCCTGCGGCGAACTATGTGCCCTTCGTGAAAACCGGCAACACGGTCTATGTCTCGGGTCAGATCTCGAACGGGCCGGACGGGTTCATCACCGGAAAACTGGGCGCGGATATGGATGTCGCCGCGGGTGCCGAAGCCGCCAAGACCTGCGCGATCAGCTTGCTGGCGCAGGTCAAAGCCGCATGTGACGGCGATATCGAACGGCTCAAGCGGGTGGTGAAGTTGACGGCCTTTGTGAACTCCACCGCCGATTTCACCGACCAGCCCAAAGTGGTTAACGGTGCCTCTGACTTCCTTGTCGAAGCTTTGGGGGATGCGGGGCGTCACGCGCGCTCGGCCGTTTCTGCCGCGTCCTTGCCGCTGGGTGTCGCGGTCGAGATCGAAGGCATCTTCGAAATCGAATGACCCTACCACAGGCGTTTTATACGACCCCTATTGCGCATCGCGGTTTTCATCACCGCGATGCCGGTCGGCCCGAAAACAGCTTTGCCGCCTTTCAGGCCGCGATTGATCGGGGCTATGGCATCGAGCTTGATGTGCAGCTGTCACGCGATGGTGTGGCGCTGGTGTTTCACGACTATGCGCTGGATCGCCTGACAGGCCAGACCGGTGCCATCCGGCAACGCGATGCGGATGACCTGTGCCAGATTACGCTCACTGGCGGCAGCGACACTATTCCCACCCTGCCGCAGGTGCTGGAACTGATCGCAGGGCGCGTGCCGCTGCTGGTCGAGATCAAGGATCAGGACGGTGCAATGGGTACGGATATCGGACCGCTGGAAGATGCGGTGGCAGAAGCCCTGCGCGACTATGCGGGCGATGTGGCGGTCATGTCGTTCAACCCCAACAGCGTCGCGCGGATGGCAGAGCTGCTGCCGCATGTGCCGCGTGGATTGGTGACCAGCGCCTATCGCTATGTCGAATGGCCGCTGCCCAAAGCCACCTGCGACCGCCTGCGCGAGATCCCCGATTACGACCGCACCGGCGCGTGTTTCATCAGCCACGAGGTCGACGATCTGCCCCGCCCCCGCGTGGCAGAGCTGCGCGAGGCAGGCGCAATGATCTGCTGCTGGACCGTGCGCAGTCTTTCAGTTGAAAACGGCGCACGCGAATTTGCGCATAATATCACCTTCGAAGGCTATGACGCGCCGCTGCAAGGTTGAACCGTCCGGCTTCGGCCACAGATAAGGCCTATGACAACGGGACATCCAGTATGAACGCGCGCGACGTCGAAATCAGAATTGCCTCGCGCATCGCGCAAATCGGTCAAGCGGAGTGGGATGCCTGTGCCTGTCCCGAAGCCGCCGGGGGCGGGCGGCCCGCGGACCCTTTCACCACCTTTCGTTTCCTTTCAGCGCTAGAGGAAAGCGGCAGCGTCGGCCCCGGTACGGGGTGGCAGCCACAATACCTCAGCGCTGCAATTGACGGTCAGATCATCGCGGTGGCGCCGATGTACGCCAAGTCACACAGTCAGGGTGAATACATCTTTGACCACAGCTGGGCCCATGCGTTTGAACGGGCGGGCGGGCGCTATTACCCCAAGCTGCAGATCGCCGTGCCCCATACCCCTGCCACGGGTCGCCGTTTCCTGACCCGTCCGGGGTTTGAAGAGACAGGCACCGCGGCCCTCATTCAGGGGGCGGTTCAGCTGACCGATTCAAACGGGCTGTCGTCCCTGCACATTACCTTTTGTACCCAACACGAGGCCAGCGCCGCAGAGCAACTGGGCCTGCTGGCCCGCAAAAGCCAGCAGTTCCACTGGCACAACGCGGGCTTTGAGGACTTCGACGGGTTCCTTGCCACGCTCAGCTCGCGCAAGCGCAAGAACATCCGCAAGGAACGCCAGCAGGCACAGGCCTTTGGCGGAGAGATAGAGGTGTTCACCGGTGACGATTTGCAGCCCGAACATTGGGATGCCTTCTGGCAATTCTATCAGGACACAGGTGCGCGCAAATGGGGCACGCCCTATCTGACACGCGCATTCTTCGACATCGCCCAGGACCAGCTACGCGACGACATGGCACTGGTGCTGGCCAAGCGGGATGGTGCATGGGTGGCGGGGGCGCTGAACTTTATCGGTGCCGATGCGCTTTATGGGCGCTATTGGGGCTGCACCGAACATCATCCGTTCTTACACTTTGAACTGTGCTATTATCAGGCCATCGATATCGCGATCAAACTGGGCCTCTCTACCGTCGAGGCAGGTGCTCAGGGGGAACACAAGCTCGCGCGCGGTTACCTGCCACAGGCGACGTGGTCGCTGCATTGGATGCGGGACGAGGGTTTTATGCGCGCTGTTGAAGACTATCTTGTACAGGAACGGGCAGCCGTTGACGAAGAGATAGACATTTTGACAGATTACGGCCCATTCAAAAGGGTCGAGGTTGAGGAACAGGAATGAGCGAAAGATTAAGCGAAGAGACGCGCAAAACCGTATTGGCCCCCTTGTTCAGCACAGGCTGGGCTATGGTGGAGGACCGGGATGCGATCGTCAAAACCTTCAATTTCAATGATTTCGCGGATGCTTTCGGCTGGATGACCCGCGCGGCGATCTGGGCCGAGAAATGGAACCACCATCCAGAGTGGGAGAACGTCTATAACAAGGTGATCGTTACCCTGACGACCCATGACGTGGACGGCCTAAGCTCGCTTGATGCCAAGCTGGCGCGCAAGATGGATGGATTGATGGGCGAGGTCAAAGCGGGCTAGGGCACCATTGATCGTCGCATTATCCAAAGAAAAACGCAGCCGCGGTGCCCCCGCGGCTGCGTTTTTCTATTTAAGGGTCGTGCAGGATTACATGTTGTCCAGCAGCGCCTCGCCGCCCGACATATCGCAGACGCCGGGTTGGACCTCGGCCTGGAATAGCGTGACCTTGCCGTCATCCACCAGCATCGCATAGCGTTTGGAGCGCGAGATCAGCCCCGCGGGCTCGGCCGAGAATTCCATGCCGATGGCTTTGGTAAAGGCGCTGTTGGCATCGGCGAGCATGGTGATGCCAGCCGCCGTCGCGCCTGTCGATTCACCCCAAGCGGCCATAACAAAGGGGTCATTGCAGGACACGCAGATGATCTCGTCCACGCCTTTGGCGTCGAACTGGTCCTTGGTGCGCACAAAGCTGGGCACGTGGGCGGAATCGCAGGTGGGCGTATAGGCACCGGGCACGGCAAAGACGACGACCTTGCGGCCCTTTAGCTTGTCAGCCATCTGCACAGGCTGCGGGCCGTCGGGCCCCATTTGCACCAGCGTTGCATCGGGCAGCGTGTCGCCTTGAGAAATCGTCATATGCGTGACCTTTCGTGTCATTGCGTTTGTCTTCACGGAAGATATAGGCTTTGCACGCAGGCAGGAACACGGTTTTTTCGAAAGGGGCAAGGATGGGTCATGTGGTGGTGATCGGGGCAGGGCAGGCGGGGTCATCCTGTGTGGCCAAGCTGCGCAACTCCGGCTTTGAGGGTAAGATCACGTTGATCGGGGCCGAAACCGTGCCCCCCTACCAGCGCCCGCCCTTGTCCAAGGCCTATCTGCTGGGCGACATGGCGCTTGAGCGGCTCTATCTGCGGCCCGAGAGTTTTTACGCCGGCCACGGGATTGACCTGATGCTGGGCACCACGGTCGACAGCATCGATCCGGCGGCGCAGACCGTGCGGGTGAATGGCGGGGATATGGCCTATGACGATCTGGTGCTGACCACCGGATCTTTCCCGCGCCGTCTGCCCGCGCATATCGGTGGCGATCTGGAGGGCGTGCATGTGGTGCGCGACCTCAGCGATGTCGACACGATGGGCCCGCGCTTTACCAAAGGCGCGCGGGTGCTGATCGTCGGCGGTGGCTATATCGGGCTAGAGGCCGCCTCGGTAGCGGCCAAGCTGGGGTTGCAGGTGACACTGGTAGAGATGGGCGACCGCATCCTGCAACGGGTCGCGGCCCCGCAGACCTCTGACTTTTTCCGCGCGCTGCATAAGGCGCATGGCGTCACCATCCGCGAAGGGGTCGGGCTTGAGCGTTTGACAGGCGATACCCATGTCACCGGCGCTGAACTGTCGGACGGCACGACGTTAGACGTGGATTTCGTGATCGTCGGCGTTGGCATCGGGGCGGCGACCGCGCTGGCCGATGCGGCGGGGATCGTGAATGACAACGGCATTATGACCGACAGCCATGGGCGCACTTCTGCGCCGCATGTCTGGGCTGCAGGCGATTGCGCGTCCTTCCCTTATCGCGGCGGGCGCATCCGGCTGGAATCTGTGCCAAACGCCATTGATCAGGCCGAGCTGGTCGCGGAAAACATCATGGGTGCGGATAAGGAATATGTCGCCAAGCCGTGGTTCTGGTCGGACCAGTATGACGTGAAACTGCAGATCGCGGGGCTGAACATGGGCTATGATCGCGTGATCACCCGACGCAGCGACGCCGATAGCGTGGCCTTCTGGTACTATCGCGGGGACGAACTGCTGGCGGTGGACGCGATGAACGATCCGCGCGGCTTTATGATCGGGCGCCGGTTGATCGAGGCGGGCAAATCCCCCGCGCCTGCGCTGATCGAAGACCCGAACACAGACCTGAAGGCGCTGCTGAAGTCATGAGGATCATCGCTGGCAAACACCGTGGCACCCAACTGGCCGACGTGGGCAAGGGCGATGCGGATGCGCATTTGCGCCCCACCTCTGACCGCGTGCGCGAGAGCCTGTTTTCGATGCTGACCCATCACAATGTGATCAACGGCGCGCGGGTGCTTGACCTGTTCGCGGGCACCGGTGCCCTTGGGCTAGAGGCGTTGTCGCGTGGTGCGCGCGAGGTGGTGTTCATCGAGAACGGGCGCGTCGGGCAAAAGCTGATCACCGAGAACATCAAGAAGCTGCGGGCCGAGGGCGCGACCACGCTGATGCGCTCCGACGCGACGGCCCTTGGGGGTTGGATCGCGGCACCGTTCGATCTGGTCTTTCTCGATCCGCCTTATGGCAAGGGGATGGGCCAGACCGCCCTGGTCAAGGCGCGCGCGGGCGGCTGGCTGACACCCGATGCCATGATCGTCTGCGAGGAAAACGCCCCGCTTGATCCGCCCCAAGGGTTCACGCGCGAGGACAAGCGCAAGTATGGCGACACCTGGATCACCCTGCTGCGCCAAGACTAGCCCAGTGGCCATAAACAGTTGCCGCTTTGCATTCGCTGCGCTGCGGCCTATGTGCTAACAAAGACGTAAAGGAAAGTAGACCGCCATGAGCCTGAGCATGACCAGCACCTTCATCAAGCCGATGCACCCCGAGGGGCGCAAGTTCGTGGCGATCTTTGCCGCGATCACGCTGGTGCTTTTTATCATCGCTGAACCACTAGGGTGGCTCGGTGTCGGCGCAACCGTCTGGTGCTACTACTTTTTCCGTGACCCTGAGCGGGTGACACCCAAGGGCGATAACCTTGTCATCAGCCCTGCCGATGGCATCGTATCGCTGATCGAACCTGCCGTGCCCCCCGCAGAGTTGGGAATGCCCGACACGCCGCTGACACGGGTCAGCGTGTTCATGAACGTATTTAACTGCCACGTGAATCGCGCCCCCGTCGCGGGCGAGATCACCGAAATCGCTTACCGCCCCGGCAAGTTTTTCAACGCCTCGCTGGACAAGGCGAGCGAGGATAACGAACGCAACAGCCTGCGCATCAAGATGGCCGACGGTCGCGAGGTCGCCGCCGTCCAGATCGCCGGTCTGGTAGCGCGTCGTATCGTGTGTTTCACCAAGAAGGGCGCGCATACGCAGGCGGGTCAACGCTTTGGTCTGATCCGCTTTGGATCGCGCGTCGATGTCTACCTGCCCGAGGGAGTCACCCCGCGCGTCAGCATCGGCCAGACGATGGTCGCAGGCGAAACCGTGCTGGCAGAGCTTTCCTGAGATGACCGATCATCCCCCCGTCGCGCCGGATAAGACGAAAACCGAATTCTCGTTGCTACAGCTGTTGCCCAACATGCTGACGATTGCCGCGATCTGTGCCGGTATTTCCGCGATCCGTTTCGCCGCCGAGGGGAATATCGCGCTGGCTGTGGCGCTGATCACGCTGGCGAGTATCCTTGACGGGATGGACGGGCGCACCGCGCGCTATCTGGGTTTCAACAGCAAGATCGGGGCCGAGCTCGACAGTCTTGCGGATTTTGTGAACTTCGGCGTTGCCCCGCCTTTGGTGGTGTATTTCTGGGGGCTGCAGGATTCCTATCGCGCGGGCTGGCTGGCGGTTCTGGTCTTTGCGATCTGTTGCGTCATGCGGCTGGCGCGGTTCAACGTCGATTCCCGGACCAAAGACCCGCTGGACGATGGCGGCTATTTCACCGGTGTGCCGTCGCCTGCAGGTGCAATGCTGGTGATGCTGCCGATCTATCTGCCCTATGCCTTCGGCCCCGGTGCCGCGCTGCCCGACGTGGTATCCAGCCTTTATATCGTGCTGGTCGGCTGGGTCATGGTCAGCCGCATCCCCACGTGGTCGTTCAAATCGGTCAGCTTCTCGCGCGCCAACGTGACCTATTTCCTGATCTTCTTTACCGGCTTTATCGCCTGCCTGGTCAGCTTCCCCTGGGCCACATTGGTGATCTGCTGCTTTGCCTATGCAGGCAGCGTGCTGTGGGCCGTGATCGAGCTGAAGCTGGCCAAGCGCCGGGGCTGAGGATCAGCCCTGGCTATAGGTCGGGTGGAACATACCGGCGGGGGATTCGGTAAAGATCTCGTATCCGGTTTCGGTCACGCCGATAGAGTGTTCAAACTGCGCTGACAGGGATTTGTCGCGGGTGACCGCTGTCCAGTCATCGGCCAAGACCTTGGTCTCTGCGCGGCCCAGATTGACCATCGGTTCAATGGTAAAGAACATGCCGGGTTCCAGCACGGCACCGGTGCCGGGGCGGCCATAGTGCAGCACGTTTGGCGGTGCGTGGAACACGCGGCCCAACCCGTGACCGCAGAAATCTGTCACAACGCTCATCCGGTGGGATTCCGCGAAGGTCTGGATCGCGTGGCCGATGTCGCCAAAGGTATTGCCGGGCTTCACGACCTCGATCCCGCGCATCAGCGCGTCATGGGTCACGTTGATCAACCGCTCTGCCTTGCGCGACAGCTTGCCCGCGACATACATGCGCGAGTTATCTCCGTACCAGCCATCGACAATCACGGTGACGTCGATGTTCAGGATGTCGCCATCCTTCAGCTTTTTGTCACCGGGGATGCCGTGGCAGACGACATGGTTCAACGAGATACAGCTGGCGTGTTGATAGCCCTTATACCCGATGGTGGCAGACTTCGCGCCGGCGTCTTCGATCATCTGCGTGATCACACCGTCAATGGCACCGGTGGTCTGTCCGACAAACACATGTTCGGCGATGTCATCAAGGATTTGCGCCGCCAGCTTGCCCGCCGCGTGCATCCCCGCGAAATCCGAGGGGTCGTAAATGCGAATGCCATCTTTGGTCTGGCGTCCTCGGTGTTCGTTCATCACCGCTGTCTCCGTCATATGAATTTGGTGCTGTCTAACCCGCTTGGCCCCCAAGAGCCAGTGCAGGCGGGTCGATTAGGGGGATTGCGCCCGCAACGCTGACCCCAAGGGGGCTGATATGGGTGCCGATGACATGGGTTTCCAGCCCTGCGGCGCGGGCGTCTGCAAAAGCGGCAGCATAGGCGGGATCGATATCGGCCGCCACGCTAAAGGTGCTGCAGTCGGTGCGCTGCACCAGATAAAGCAGCACAGCGCGGTGCCCGTCCCGTGCCATCTGCGCCAGCTCACCCAGATGCTTTGCGCCGCGTTTGGTCACGCTATCGGGGAATTCGACCAGCCCCTCGCGGCGCGACAGGGTGGCGGATTTTACCTCGACATAGGCGTCGGGCAGCCCGGGCTCGGCCAGCTGAAAGTCAATGCGCGAGTTTTCACCGTATTTCACTTCGGGCCGCACGGTCGTGTAGCCGGCGAGCGGGGCGATCTGCCGGCCCATTAACGCGGCCTTGATCGCACGGTTCGGCAGCGCGGTATCGACGCCGGTGAAATGCCCGTTCTCGTGGTCAACCAGCCGCCAGCCGTAATTCAGCTTGCGTTTGGGGTCATCATTGGGCTCAAGCCAGATTTTCATGCCCGCTGTGGCCAGCCCCATCATCGACCCGGGGTTGGCGCAATGAGCCGTCACCTCGGTGCCGTCCTCAAGCTGGCAATCGGCCAGAAACCGTTTGTAGCGGCGGATCAGGCGGGCGGGGACAAGTTCGGTTTGAAAGCGCATGGGGGGTGACCTATACCTCAATCAACGGCCCCTCAAGGAGACAGCCATGCCCAACCCCACTGCTGCGATGATCGTCATCGGCGATGAGATCCTGTCGGGGCGCACCCGCGATTCAAACATGCACCATCTGGCGGGGCAGTTGACCAGCGTCGGGATCGACCTGAAAGAAGTCCGTGTGGTGGGGGATGAAAACGGCACGATCATTGCCGCCGTGCAGGAACTGTCGCGCGTCTATGACAGCGTGTTCACCAGCGGCGGCATCGGGCCGACCCATGATGACATCACTGCCGATTGCATCGCCGCGGCCTTTAACAAGCATATCGACGTGCGCGAGGATGCCCGCGCCATTCTGGCCGACCACTACGCCAAAAGCGCGACAGAGCTGAACACCGCCCGTCTGCGCATGGCGCGTATCCCCGATGATGCCACGCTGATCGACAATCCCGTGTCGGCGGCTCCGGGGTTCAAGCTGGAAAACGTCTATGTCATGGCCGGCGTCCCCGCCGTGTTCGAGGCGATGGTCGCCAGCGTTCTGCCAACCCTGACCGGTGGGGCTCCCCTGATCAGCGCCACCCATCGCATCGAACGGGGAGAGGGCGACATCGCCGGACCGTTGGGAGAGTTGGCGCATAGCTATCCCAACCTCTCTATCGGGTCCTACCCCTTCCAGAAAGACGGCAAATACGGCGCGCATATCGTGATCCGTGGCAATGATCAGGCCGAGGTCGACGCGGCGATGGCAAAGCTCGCGCAGGTGTTCCCGTGACCGATCTGACGCAGCTTTATCAGGTCATCGACCACACATGGCCCGCCGTGAAAATCTGGACCGAAACCGGCTGGACCCTGCGGGACGGGCAGGGCGGGGGCAAACGCGTCTCTGCCGCGACGATGGCCGAACCCAATGCGGATATCGGTCTGGCCGAGGCCGCGATGCACGCCATGAACCAGCGCCCGATCTTCATGATCCGCGACGGCGACGACACGCTGGATACAGAGCTGGCTGCGCGCGGGTATGACATCGTCGATCCGGTGAATGTCTATATCGCGCCGGTCGGCAAGCTGACCGATGTGCCGATGCCGCGGGTGACCGCTTTCCAGATCTGGGAGCCGCTGGCCATCATGACAGAGATTTGGGCCAAGGGCGGCGTGGGCCCTGAACGGATCAACGTGATGCACCGCGCCGCGACGAAAACCGCGATCCTGACCCGCTGGAACGAGATGCCCGGTGGCGTCGCCTTTGCCGCGCTGCATGATGGCGTATGCATGGTCCATGCGGTCGAGGTGCTGGAACACCAGCGCGGGCAGGGTGTCGCCAAATGGCTGATGCGCAGCGCCGGTTTCTGGGCGCAGGCGCATGGGGCGACGCAGGTGGCGGTTCTTTGCACAAAGGCGAACGCGGCCGCGAACCGCCTGTATCAGGGACTGGGCTTTGATCTGGTAGGGCACTATCATTACCGTCAATCCCCTGACTGAAGGAGCCGCCCCATGGCGCATGATGCCCCCACTGCCCTGAACCTGCCGATGGTCGATCCGCTGCCCGAGGACACGCAGAAATACTTTGATGTCTGTCAGGAAAAGCTGGGGATGGTGCCGAATGTGCTGCAAGCCTATGCCTTTGACATCGACAAGCTGAACGCCTTTACCGCGATGTACAACGACCTGATGCTGGGCGCGTCGAACCTGTCAAAGCTGGAACGCGAAATGATCGCGGTCGTCGTGTCGTCCGTGAACAAATGCTACTATTGCCTGACGGCCCATGGCGCGGCGGTGCGGCAACTGTCGGGCAATCCGATCCTTGGGGAACAGATGGTGATGAATTGGCGCGTGGCTGATCTGGATGCACGCCAAACCGGGATGCTGGCTTTTGCCGAACACCTGACCGTCGCAAGCGCTAAAACCACCGAGGCGGACCGTCAGGCGCTGCGTGATGTGGGCTTTTCCGACCGCGACATCTTTGACATCGCGTCGGTCACGGGGTTCTTCAATATGACCAACCGCGTCGCCAGCGCGACCGAAATGAAACCGAACGACGCTTACCACGCGCAATTCAGATGATCCTCTGGCGTGCCGGGCTGATCTGGCTTTTACTGGCGGGCACGGCCCATGCGCTGGATCTGTCGCTGCCCGCTGCGGCGCGGCAGACCGTGACCCGCGATACCGACCCTGACAGCTATCTTGCCCCGACCTCTGCCTTTGAGAACGGCGGCTTTGCCAGCGTCAAAATCGAAGGGTCCATCGCGCGCTCTGCCTGGCGGTTAGAGGCTCCGGGCCTCACGCCCCTACAGATTATGCGGCCCCTGCGCACCCAGCTAGAGGACGCCGGCTACAGGATCGTGCTGGATTGCAGCGCCGAGGTCTGCGGCGGTTTCGATTTCCGCTTTGCGATCGAAACACTGCCCGCGCCGAACATGTATGTCGATCTGCGCCAGTACCAGTTTGTCACCGCCGTCAAAGGGTCGCTGCAATCACCTGACGCCGTTGCGACCCTTCTGGTCAGCACAACCGATACCTCTGCCTATCTGCAGATCGTTGAGGCGGATGCGCAAGGCCAGGCGTCCAGCCCGTCGGTGCCAGAGGTGGCGGAAAACACACAGACCTTGACCCCCGATGCCCCCGCGCAAAGCCAGTCAGAGATGGCTGCGGCGTTGCAGAATACCGGCCATGTGGTGCTGGCTGCGCTTGATTTCGGCACCGGCACCGCGGCCTTGGGGCAGGGGGAGTTTGATGCGCTGGCCAATCTGGCGGCGGTGCTGAAAGACCAGCCTGATCTGCGGATTGTTCTGGTGGGCCACACCGATAGCGTCGGCGGGCTGCAAAATAATATTGCCCTGTCGCGAAGCCGCGCGGCGGCGGTGCGGCGGCGGCTGATCACGGCGCATGGCATCGCGGGCGACAGGATCGAGGCGCAGGGCATGGGCTATCTGTCGCCAATCGCGTCCAACCAGACAAAAGCGGGGCGCGACGCCAATCGACGGGTCGAGGCCGTGCTTTTACCCGCGCCCTGACCCCGAACAGAAAAATCCCCGCATCCCTGAAAAGGGAGCGGGGGCAGCCACATGTGGGCTCAGTTCACCGAGGGCAGTTGGTGATCTCGCGTTACCAGTCCGTTGGACCTTTTTCGGCAAAGGTATGGGCTAGAAAATCAATGAAGGCGCGCACCTTGGGCTGGGTGAACCGGCCCGGAGGATAGACGGCGTAGATGCCTTGGGTCTCAAGCGGCAGATCGGGGATCGCGTCTTCGACCAGCCCTTTCTCCATCGCGTCGGCATACAGAAAGCTCGGCAGGTAGGCGATGCCAAGGCCAGAGATGGCGGCGTTCAGCAGCGATTGCCCGTCATTGACCGACAGCCAGCCAGCGGTGCGCACCTGACGCTTTTCGCCCGACGGCGAGGTCAGCTTCCACATATTGCCGCTGGACTGGTTGGAATAATGCAGCAGCTTGTGATCGTTCAGATCGTCGATCTTTTCGGGGCGGCCGTATTTCTCGAAATAGGCGGGCGAGGCGATCATGCGTTTGGTCGTCTCGGTCAGCTTGCGGGCCCGCAGGGTGCTGTCTTCCAGCTCTCCGATACGGACGGCCATGTCGAAACCTTCGCTGATCAGTTCGACGTAGCGGTTGTTCAGCACCATGTTGACGGTGATGTCGGGGAAATCGGCCAGAAACTCGGACAGGGCGGGCGACAGATGGTTCACGCCAAAGTCCGTCGCGACCGAGATCCGCAAAAGGCCCGAGGGCGCGGATTGCATAGAGGTCACAAGCGCATCGGCTTCGCCCGCGTCATTCAGCACGCGGCGGGCACGGTCGTAATAGGCAAGCCCGATCTCTGTCGGGCTGACACGGCGGGTCGTGCGGTTCAGCAACCGCGCCCCAAGCCGCGCTTCAAGCGAGGATACGTGTTTGGATACGGCGGATTTGGAGATACCCATCTTCTTGGCCGCATCGGTAAAGCCACCCTGGTCCACGACCGTGGCGAATGCTTCCATCTCTGTCAGGCGGTCCATACCCGTCCCCTTTCATCATCTGCGTCTGGAAAGGGTATGGCGGCCAAATCAGGCAGGATCACGGCAGCGGTGAGACAGTGGAGAGGTATTTATAGGGATCGTTCGCGGCGGGGAAACAGGGCGCGCCGTGCAGTGGCTAAATCCAGCGGACCAGTTTCAGGACCAGAAACATAAGCAGCGCCAGCCCCGCCATGCCGAGACAGAGGATGGTAAACGCCCAAGGATGGTCCACCCCCGGCATCCCGGCAACGTTGACGCCGAACAGACCTGTCAGAAACCCCAGCGGCAGAAAGATCGCCGCGGCGACCGACAGCACATAGCCGTGGCGCGCCTGGCGCTGCGCGATATTGGCGTCGTGCTCTTCCTGAACCGACACCAGTCGGTCGCGCAGCTCGTCCAGCTCTTCTACCGCGATCAGCGCGCTGTTGGCCTGCTCGCGCAGCTCAAGCTGGCTTTCGTCGGGGATCAGCGGAATATCAAAGGCGGCCAGCTTGGCCAGCGCCTCGCGTTGGGGGTCAAGATAGCGCCGCAGCCGGATCACGCTGCGCCGGATTTCGGGCAGCTCATGGGGCATCGGGGTGTTCTTGTCCTCCAGGTCATCCTCGAAGAACTCCGCCTGTTCATCCAGTGTTGCAACGTGTTCCTGCACCCGCAGGGTCAGGCGACCCACGAGCGCTTCGAGGAACTCGGCAGGGCTGGGAGGGGCCTTTTGCGCTTCGGCCTCGCGGCGGATGGCGTCTATGGCAAAGACCTTCTTGCGGCGCACGGTGATCAGCAGGTCGGAATCCACATACATCCGCACCGATACCATTTCATCGGCATCCTGCCCTTCGTTCATATTGATGCCGCGCAGGTTCAGGATCAGCCCGCCTTCAAAGCGGTCACAGCGCGGGCGGGTCTGTTTCTGGATCAGCGATCCGGCGGGGATTTCATGCAAGTGTTCGCGGACCCAGGGTTCAAGCATCGGGTCGGCCAGATCAAAGTGCCACCAGCGGTAGATGCCCGGCCCCGTAAGATGCGTGTCGGTGGGCACTTGGGTCGTGCCATCGGCAAAGATATCGAAAACGCAAATTGGCATGGCCACACCCTGAAACATCTATTGATCCGGGCATTTTGACAGACCGGCGCGGAGGCGCAAGATGTGCTGCCCTTGTGGCGCGGGCGAAAGACGGGGCAGGCCACGACAGCCTGCCCCGTTTTGGTCGACATACCTTACAGCGCAGCGGCCAGACGGGTGCCTTGGTCAATCGCGCGTTTCGCATCCAGTTCAGCCGCGACATCCGCGCCGCCGATAACATGGCACGGGATGCCCTTGACCTCTAGCGCGTCGGCTAGCGACCGGTCCGACAGTTGACCGGCACAAAGCACGATCGTATCCGCCGCGATCACCTGCGGCTTTTCACGCGCTTCGCCAAAGCTGATGTGCAGGCCCTCTGCGTCGATCTTCTCGTAGTTGACGCCCGCGATCATCTGCACGTTCTTCATGGTCAGGGACGCGCGGTGGATCCAGCCGGTCGTCTTGCCCAAGCCCTTGCCGACCTTGGTGGTCTTGCGCTGCAGCATGGTCACTTCGCGCGCGGGGGCGTGCGGCTGCGGACCTTTGGGCGCGAGGCCAGAGCGGTGATCGGCGGGGTCGGTGACGCCCCATTCCTTCATCCATTCGGGCAGGTTGGTGGTGGTGCTGTCCCCGTCATGCACCAGATGTTCAGACACATCGAAACCGATGCCGCCCGCGCCGATGACAGCGACACGCTGACCAGCGGTGACGGTGCCGTTCAGGATGTCAATATAGCTGACCACATTGCCCGCGTCCTGACCGGGGATTTGCGGGTCGCGGGGAATAACGCCGGTGGCGATAATCACCTCGTCATACGCGCCCAGATCATTGGCCGAGACTTCGGTGTTCAGCTTCACGGTGACGTCGTATTTCTTGACCATCGCCCGATACCAGTCGACGAGGCCCCAGAACTCCTCTTTGCCGGCGACCTGTTTGGCAAGGTTCAACTGGCCGCCGATTTCGGCTGCGCGGTCAAAGACGGTGACCTTATGGCCGCGCTCTGCCGCGGTGATGGCGGCAGAGAGCCCCGCCGGCCCCGCGCCCACCACGGCGATTGTCTTGGCCGCGTCAACCGGATCAACGCGCAGTTCAGTCTCGTAGCAGGCGCGCGGATTAACCAGACAGCTCGAGATTTTGCCGCCAAAGGTATGGTCCAGACAGGCTTGGTTGCAGGCGATACAGGGCGCGATCTCGGCCGATTTTCCGGCGGCGGCCTTGGCGACGAAATCGGCATCGGCCAGCATGGGCCGCGCCATCGACACCATGTCGGCGCAGCCGTCCACCAGCACCTCTTCGGCGACCTCGGGCGTGTTGATCCGGTTGGAGGTGATCAGCGGTATGTTCACCTGACCCATCAGCTTTTTCGTGACCCATGCAAAAGCCGCGCGCGGCACCGAGGTCTGGATCGTCGGGATGCGCGCCTCGTGCCAGCCGATGCCGGTGTTGATGATTGTGGCACCTGCGGCCTCTACCGCCTTGGCAAGCTGCACGACCTCTTCAAAGGTTGAGCCGTTGGGGATCAGGTCGATCATCGACAAACGGTAGATGAGGATGAAATCGGGGCCCACGGCCTCGCGCACGCGGCGCACGACCTCGACTGGCAGTCTCATGCGGTTCTCGTACGACCCGCCCCATTCGTCGGTCCGTTTGTTGGTGTGGGTGACGAGGAACTGGTTCAGGAAATACCCTTCGGAGCCCATCACCTCTACCCCGTCATAGCCTGCCTGTTTGGCACGCAGGGCGCAGGCGGCGATATCGCTGATCTGCTTTTCGATGCCTTCCGCATCCAGTTCTTTCGGGGCGAACATCGAAATGGGGGATTTGATCGCCGAGGGGGCCACGCAGTCGGGGCTAAAGGCATAACGACCCGCGTGCAGGATTTGCATCGCGATCTTGCCGCCTGCTTCATGCACGCGGTCGGTGACGATGCTGTGTTTGTCCACGTCCTTTTGCGACAGCATCATCGCGGCACCATGCGCGACCGACCCTTCGGGGTTCGGCCCGATGCCACCTGTCACCATCAGCCCCACATCGCCACGCGCGCGGGTAGCGTAGAATTCGGCCACGCGGTTCCAGTCCTGTGTTTCTTCAAGCCCGGTGTGCATAGACCCCATCAACACGCGGTTCTTCAACGTCGTGAACCCCAGATCAAGCGGGGCAAGCAGGTGCGGATAGTCGGACATTTGGCAAACCTTTCGAGGGCTGAATGTAGGGTACTGGACCGTTCTGTGCGGCAGTTCACCCCAAGCCTGCGGTTCTGTCACGCACAACGCTGCGTAAGCCAATATACATGGGCGCGGGATTCGTGCTAACGCCGGTATGACTTCTCTTGCCGCGAAAGGCCCCCGATATGACGCCAGAAGAAATCGCCCGACTGCCCTATCGCCCCTGTGTCGGGGTCATGCTGGTCAACGCCGACGGGCATGTGTTTGTCGGGCAACGTCGGGACCGGGATCAGGACGCATGGCAGATGCCGCAAGGCGGCGTCGAAAAGGGCGAACACGCCGAAGTTGCCGCCCTGCGCGAACTGGAGGAAGAGACAGGCATCCCGCCAAGTTCTGTCACGGTGGTGGCACAGACCGAGGGCTGGTTGCCCTATGACCTGCCGATCGAACTGGTGCCCAACATCTGGAAAGGCCGGTTCCGCGGGCAAGAGCAGAAATGGTTCCTGCTGCGCTTTCACGGGTCGGATGACGAGATCAACCTGGACACCGAACACCCCGAATTCTCGGACTGGCGCTGGTTGCCGGTGCGCGAACTGGTCGACAACATCGTCCCGTTCAAGCGTGAGGTCTATACCGCTGTGGTCAACGCCTTTGTCGAGCATTTCGCCGACGCCTGACAAAGGGGCGGGCCGCGTTCACCGTCTGCCCGATTGCGTAGCGGATATGGGCCAATGTGCATGATCGGAAACCGATTGTGCTGATTTGACCGACCGCGCGGGCGTCGCGTGTCTTTTTCGGCTGTCGCGAACTTGACGGGGCGGGGGCGGATAGGAAACAGGTGGCTATCGGCGCGCGACGTCGGACCGCTTTGCCACAGGAAAAATCCCGATGAAGACATATGCCCTGACCGTGACCTGCCCCTCTGCGCGCGGGGTTGTTGCGGCGATTGCGAATTATCTGGCCGATCAAGGCTGCAACATCTCGGACAGTGCGCAGTTCGACGATAAGGAAACCGGCGGTTTCTTCATGCGCGTCAGCTTTGAAAGCGAAGCCGAAGTTGATCTGGCGACCCTGTCAGACGGCTTTGCCGATGCGGCGCGGCCCTTTGACATGGCCTATGAGTTCCACGACGAGGCGGTGAAGATGAAGGTCGTCATCATGGTCTCGCGCTTCGGGCATTGTCTGAACGATTTGCTGTACCGCTGGCGTATCGGCGCGTTGCCGATCGATATTGTCGCGGTGGTGTCCAACCATATGGACTATCAAAAGGTCGTCGTGAACAACGACATTCCGTTCCACTGCATCAAGGTCACGCCGGAAAACAAAGCCGACGCCGAGGCGCGGATCATGGCTGTGGTCGAAGACGCGGGGGCCGAGCTGATCGTGCTGGCGCGCTACATGCAGATCCTGTCGGACGAGATGTGCCAGAAGATGTCGGGACGGATCATCAATATCCACCATTCTTTCCTGCCCAGCTTCAAGGGGGCGAACCCGTATAAGCAAGCGTTCCAGCGCGGGGTCAAGCTGATCGGGGCAACATCGCATTACGTGACCGCCGATCTGGATGAAGGGCCGATCATCGAACAGGACATCGTGCGCGTCACCCATGCGCAATCCGCCGAAGACTATGTCTCGCTCGGGCGGGATGTCGAAAGTCAGGTATTGGCGCGGGCCATTCACGCGCATATCCACCGGCGCGTGTTTGTGAATGGCAACAAGACGGTGGTCTTCCCTGCCTCGCCGGGGTCTTACGCCTCTGAACGGATGGGGTGAGCCACGGGGGCGCTAGCCGATGGTCGGCACATGCGCCCCTGCGTCCTTGTCCAGCAGATCGATCAGCCGCGGATCATCCGCGACCTCGACCTGCCGCTTGAACGGGGTAAACCCGCTGCGGATGTAAAAGGACAGCGCCTGCGGACTGTCGAGCGTGCAGGTATGTAGATGAAACCGCGAGATCGGCCGCGCCCAAGCCGCGCGGATCGCGTGGTTCATCAGGTAGCGCCCGGCACCCGACCCGATCAGCGCGGGGGTCAGTCCGAAATAGGCCAGCTCGCACGTGCCATCAGCCGTGAACTTAAGCTCGAGCAGCGCCTCGTCGCTACCGTCCTTGGTCAGCGTGAAAAACTGCGTGTCCGCATTCGACAACAGCGCCTGCAATTCGGCGTCGGTTTTTGTGAGCCGCCCGAACCACAGCCAATCCTGTCCGACCCGCCGAAAGATATCACGGTACCAGTCCAGTGTCGGGGTCAATGCGCGCAGGGTCACGCCCTCGGGGGCGGGGACATCCCGCAGGGGGGCGGCCTCGCGCATCTCAAGATGTGTGACAACCATCGCCAGTTTGCCAAGCGGTACGTCGTGATATCCGTCGGTCAGCATCAGACCAGCCCTTTTTCCTTGAACAGCTCCATCATCGAGGTCTGCGGGCGCGGGCCGATGTGGCTGATAACCTCGGCTGCACAGATGTTGCCCATCTTGCCGCATGTCTCGAGGTCGCGGCCCGTGGCCATGCCATAGAGGAACCCCGCCGCGAATTGATCGCCGGCACCTGTGGCATCCACGGGGGTCACCTTGGTCACCGGTACGTCGACACGTTCGCCCTTGCGGATCAGCGTCACGCCGTCGCCGGACCGGGTGCAGACGACCGTGTCACAGATCGCCGCCGTGCGGGTCAGCGCGTCTTCCAGATCGTCGGTTTCCCACAGGGCGCGGATCTCGGCCTCGTTGCCGATGACGTAACCCAGATCGTTTTCGATCAGCGCGAGGAAGTCATCCCGATGGCGTTCCACGCAGAAGGGGTCGGAAATCGCGATCCCCGCCATGCCGCCGCCCGCCGTCGCCGCGCGCGCCGCTTCGCGGAAGGCGGTTTTGCCGGCGTCGTGGTCAAAAAGGTAGCCTTCGAGGAACATCAGCTTGGCGCTGGAGGCCACCGCCTGCGGAACGTCGTCCGAGGTAAGCCCCGTGGAGATCCCAAGATAGGTGTTCAAAGAGCGTTCCCCGTCCGGGGTCACAAAGATCATGCAGCGCGAGGTCGGGTTCTCGCCCCCGGTCACAGGCGCGTTGACAAAATCAATGCCGATGTCTGTCATCGCCTTGGCATAGAATTGCCCCAGATCATCGTCATTCACCCGCCCGATAAAGGCCGTGGGCAAGCCAAGCGCGCCGATGCCCGCAATGGTATTGGCGACCGACCCGCCGGGGGTCTGCAGACGGTCTTGCATTGTCGCATACAGGTTTTCGGCGCGGTCACGCTCGATCAGCTGCATAATGCCTTTTTCGATGCCGTTATCTTGCAGAAACGCGTCATCCGCATGCGAGATCACATCGACAACAGCGTTGCCGATGCCAACCACTTCGTATTGGGTCATTCGGTTTTTTCCTCATAGGGGCAAAGGTCACGGATGATGCAGGTTCTGCATAGGGGTTTGCGTGCTTTGCAATGGTATCGCCCGTGCAGGATCATCCAGTGGTGGGCATGGTGTTGGAAATCGACAGGGATATTATCCTCGATCGCGCGTTCTACGGTATCGACGGTTTTGCCGGGGGCGATGCGTGTGCGATTGCCGACGCGAAAGATATGCGTGTCCACCGCCTGCGCCGGATAGTGCCACCACATGTTCAGCACAACATTCGCCGTCTTGCGGCCCACGCCGGGCAATGATTGCAGCGCCGCGCGGCTGTTGGGTACGACCCCGTCATAGTCATCCACCAGAATCTGGCTCAGCTTCATCACGTTCTTGGCCTTCTGGCGGAACAGGCCGATCGTCTTGATATGTTCGGTCAGCCCTTCCAGCCCGAGGTCCAGCATCTGCTGCGGGTGCTCGACGATCTCGAACAGGGATTTGGTAGCCTTGTTTACCCCCGCATCCGTGGCCTGCGCGCTCAGCGCGACAGCGACCAGCAACGTATAGACGTTGGTGTGATCCAGCTCGCCTTTCGGTTCCGCCTCGGCGTCCTGAAAGCGGGTGAAGATCTCGCGGATCGTGTGATAATCAAGGGTTTTGGCCATGCGCCAAGGGTATGCGTGGTTTCGCCTCTCAGGGCAAGCCGCGCGCGGCGGATTTTACGGGCGTCGCTGCGGCAGGGGGCTGCGTCATTTGGCGCATGTTTCGGGTCGCGCGGGGGCGGGGCCTGCCGTAGTCTGCCCCTATGACACATGCACAGCACACGCCCCAAACCACCGCCCCCGAAGATGCCGCCATCGCGGACGGCAGCGCCTATCACTACGGTGTGATGCGGCGGGCGATTGATCTGATCGATGCCGCCGCGGACCCGCTGGCACTGGATCAGATCGCGGGCGAAATGGGGATGAGCCCGGCGCACTTCCAGCGGCTCTTCTCGCAGTGGGTGGGGGTGTCGCCGAAACGCTATCAGCAATACCTGATGCTGGATCACGCCAAATCGCTGCTGCGCGACCGTTTTACCACGCTCGACACGGCGCACGAGCTGGGGCTGTCCGGCTCTGGCCGGCTGCATGACATGTTCCTGCGGTGGGAAGCCATGAGCCCCGGCGATTTCGCCCGCAAGGGCGACGGGCTTGTGATCTCGTGGGGGTGGTTCGACAGCCCCTTTGGCCCGGCACTGGTCATGGGCACGCCACGGGGGATCTGCGGGCTGGCTTTCTCGGCCGAGATGGGCACCGAGGCCGCGATGGAGGATCTATGCCGTCGCTGGCCGGGTGCGACATTCCGCGAGGATCCGGCGGTGCTACGCGACTGGGTGCAGATTGCCTTTGGCCTACAGGGAGACGGGACCGACAAAGCCCCGATGTATCTGATCGGCGCGCCCTTCCAGATCAAGGTGTGGGAGGCTTTGCTGGCGATCCCGTCGGGTCATGTGACCACCTATTCCGAAATCGCCCAGACCATCGGCACGCCCAAAGCGGTCCGCGCTGTGGGCACGGCGGTGGGGCGTAACCCGATCAGCTGGTTGATCCCCTGCCACCGCGCCCTGCGCAAATCCGGTGGGCTAGGGGGCTATCACTGGGGGCTGCCGGTCAAACGCGCCATGCTGGCCTTTGAATCCGCCCGCGTCGACGCGTGAGGGTATCGGCGGGTTGCTGCCTATGGGTTTGAAGCTGCCGGTTCAACGGGAACAAAGGCTGGTGTAAAGCGTTATGTGACGATTGCCTCGCCCGAACGGGGCCACAACTTAAAGGCAGAATAAGATATGACACTTTCGAAAACCTCCATTGCTGTAGCTCTGACAAGCGTTCTGGCGCTGGCTGCTTGTGAACCCGGTCCGATTGGCGGCAACCCCAACGACCCGAACGCCAACACACGTAACGGTGCGCTGATCGGTGCAGGTACCGGTGCTGTGATCGGTGCGCTGTCCAAAGGCGACGGCAACCGTGCGCAAGGTGCCTTGGCCGGTGCGGTCGCTGGCGGTGCATTGGGTGCTGGCTATGGCTATTCGCTGGACAAGCAAGAGGCCGACCTGCGCCGTCAGCTGGATTCCGACGTGATCATCACCAACACAGGTGACCGTCTGATCGTGACCCTGCCGCAGGACATCCTGTTCGCGACAGACAGCACGCAGGTTCAGGCCGGTATGCAAAACGATCTGGCCGCACTGGCGCGGAACGTGAACGTCTACAGCAACTCCACGCTGCAAATCGTCGGTCACACCGATAGCGATGGCGAAGCGTCTTATAACCAGCAGCTGTCCGAAGGCCGTGCGCGCGCCGTTGCGAATGTGCTGGTGTCGAACGGCGTTCCCGGTAGCCGCATCCAATCCGTGGGCCGTGGCGAAAGCCAGCCGGTGGCAAGCAACCTGAACGCAGCGGGCAAAGCGCAAAACCGCCGCGTTGAAATCGTGATCCTGCCAAACGCTGCCTAAGCCTTGGCGACATGAACGTGAAAGGGCCTCGGCATCTGCCGGGGCCCTTTTGCGTTTAAGAGGTGCCTTAGGGGGCTGACGGGCCGCCGCGGCGCTAGAGGTTGTCTTCGACGCGGAACCCATCGGGGATGGTATCGCGCCCGTCCAGCATCAGATCGGCCATGACATCGGCCACTTTGGGGGCCATGCCGAACCCGATCTTGAACCCGCCATTGGCCACGAACTGCCCCGGAGCGTCGGGCAAGGGCCCCAGCATCGGGGCACGGCTGCGGCTGCGCGGGCGCACGCCGGCCCAGCGGGTGATCACCGGCGCATCTCGCAACACGGGCACTGCAGCGTGTGCGGCGGCGATCACATCATCAAGCTGCGCGTCCGTCTCGGTGGGCGAGGTATACGCGCGCTCTGTCGTTGATCCGATGGCGGTGGTGCCATCGCTATGCGGGATGATATGCACACCGCCCGCAAAAAGCTGTGGCAAGCCGCGCGCGTCATAGTCCAGCAGCGCTGCCTGACCCTTGACGCCTGCGCCGACCAGACGGCTGTGATTGGCGGTCATTTGCGTCAGCCCCGCGACGCCCGTCGCCCACAGCACCTGTCCGCGATCTTCGCCTTCCGACTGCACGGTCACGCCTTTGGCCGCCAGTGCCCGCACCAGCGCGTCGCAGGCGTGGCGGGGGTGGATCAGACCGCTTAGCGTGTCGTGGATCAGCCAGCCGGTGGGGCTGTCGGGCTGCCACGGGGTGTCACTCGCGCGGATCACGGACCATGTGGCCTGACCCTGCCACAGCGCCTTGGCGGTTTCGGCCCGCTGCTGTGCCAGTGCCAATGCCGCGTCATCGGCCACGGGTTGCAGGCGCCCCTTGCGGGCATAGCCCGCGTTGCCACCGCCTGCCTGTTCAACCGCTTGCCAGAACCCTTCGGCCATCAGCAGGCTGTCGCGTTGAAAGGCTTTCTTGGCGTTCCAGTTTTCAGGCACATGTGGGGCCAGTGCGCCGACGATGCCGCCGCTGCTGCCTGCGGCGGGCCCATTCGGATCGATCACCTGCACAACCGCGCCGCGTTGCACGCAGGCCCATGCCACGGATAGCCCGAATATCCCCGCGCCGCGTATCGTGATTTCGGCCATTGCCAATCCTTGCCCTTTTTGCGCAGTGTTCGGCATCGCCCATAGCACAAGGCCATCCCATGGAGAACCAGACAGCTGATATCGAATGGAAAGACAGCGGTGTGCCCGTGTCCTCCAAGTTCGACGACCCGTACTTCAGTCTCGACAACGGGGTAGAGGAAACGCAGCATGTCTTTATCGACGGGAATGACCTGACCAACCGCTTCCGCGACGGGTTCCGCATCGGAGAGTTGGGTTTCGGCACGGGGCTGAACTTTCTCGTGGCTTGGGACGCGTGGGCGCGGCACGGCGCGAAGGGCACGCTGCATTTCACCTCCTTCGAAGCCTTCCCGATGTCGTCCGAGGATATGGCCCAAGCGCATCGGTCCTTTCCTGACTTCGATGGCAAGCGCGACGCGCTGCTGGACGCCTGGTCGCCCGAGGGTGGAGAGATGCGCTTTGGTGATGTGGTGCTGACTGTTGTCATCGGCGATGCGCGACGTGCGGTGCCCGCGTGGGACGGTCTGGCAGATGCGTGGTTTCTTGACGGGTTTTCCCCCGCCAAAAACCCCGAGCTGTGGGAGCCAGAGCTGCTGCACGATGTAGCACGGCACACGGCACCGTTCGGCACGGCCGCGACCTATACCGCCGCTGGCGCAGTCCGTCGTGCGCTGGAAAGCGCGGGCTTCGCGGTTGAGCGCACAACCGGCTATGGACGCAAGCGGCACATGACGCGGGCTGTGCGCGTATGAGCATGGCCACCAACCGCGCAGCGGCTGCGGCGCAGTCGAACAATATCCCGCTTGGCATCACCTTGATGGTGATCACGACCTTTGTGTTTGCGGTGCAGGACGGGCTGTCGCGGCATCTGGCCTCTGAATACAACGTGATGATGGTGGTGATGATCCGCTACTGGTTCTTCGCGGCTTTTGTGATCGCGCTGGCCAAACGCCATGCAGGTGGGCTGCGGGCGGCGGCGCGGACCAGCCAGCCGGTGCTCCAGATATTCCGCGGTCTGCTGCTGGCGGCCGAGATCTGCGTGATGATCGTCGCCTTCACGATCCTTGGCCTTGTGGAAAGCCATGCGGTCTTTACCTGTTATCCGCTGCTGGTTGCCGCCCTGTCCGGCCCCGTCCTAGGGGAAAGTGTCGGCTGGCGCAGATGGGCGGCGATCGGGGTCGGCTTTATCGGGGTGTTGATCATTCTACAGCCGGGGATGAGCGTCTTTGACCCCGCCGCCGTGATCCCGCTGGTGGCGGCCGCGATGTTCGCGGTCTACGGGCTGCTGACCCGCTATGTCGGGCGCAAGGACAAGACCGCCACCAGCTTTTTCTGGACCGGCGTCACGGGGTCAGTGGCGATGACAGCCACGGGGCTGTGGTATTGGGAGCCGATGATCGCCAGTGACTGGCTGATCATGGGGTGCCTGTGCATCACCGGTGTCACGGGTCACTGGCTGTTGATCCGCTGCTACGAAGTGGCCGAGGCGAGCGCGGTGCAGCCCTTTGCCTATTTGCAACTGGTCTTTGCCGCGATCATCGGCATCAGCGCCTTTGGCGAAACCGTGCGCCCCAATGTCGCCATCGGGGCGGCGCTGATCGTCGCGGCGGGGCTATTCACCTTTTGGCGCGAACGGCAAAAGGGTCGTGCCCGTTAGTTCCTCGGTAAAGGGTTGGGGCAGGGGGTTTTTGCCCATGCGCGCGCGGTAAACGGGCAGGCTTTCGGTCACCCGCATCACATAGTTCTGCGTCTCGCGAAAAGGGATCATCTCTATCCAGTCGACGATATCGATGTCGCCCTCGCGCGGATCGCCATAGGTGTCCATCCAGCGCGTCGGACGCGAGGGGCCCGCGTTATACGCGGCCGAGACCATGACCACATTCCCGTTAAACCGGCCCGCCATCTGCGACAGGTATTCGGACCCCAGCAAAGCATTGTATTCCGGGTCGGCGGTCAGCCGGTCGGTGGTGTGCAGCGCGCTGATCTCCAGATCGCGCGCGACATCCTTGGCCGTGGCGGGCATCAGCTGCATCAGACCGCGTGCGCCCACATGGCTTTGGACCACGGGATCGAATTCGCTTTCGCGGCGGGCGATGGCCAACACCATCTCGGGGGCCATGTTCAGGTCCAGCTTGATCGCATCATGCAGCGCGTAATAGGGGCCGGCGATGGTGATGCCCCGTTGCGCCACACGTTTGCCGATCATCACGGCCAGATGCGGCTGGCCCACGTCAATCGCGGCCTGTCCCAGAAGGGCAGCGTCTTCGGTGATCAGCTGCTCTGCCAGATGGGTCCAGAACCGTTCGGCGGTCGACAGCTCGCCCGAGGCTTGCAGCAACAGCCCCGCCTGAAACAGCGGTGCCTGTGCCAGCGCCGATGTGCGCCAGTCCTGTTCAGGGGGCGCGCCTGCAAGGCTTGTGTCGAAGGGCAGATTGCCCCGCTCTGCCGCAAGCAGACCGTAGAAAGAGGATTGGAACTTCGCGCCTTGGGCATAGGCTTTGGCCGCGCCCTCGGCATCGCCCATGGCCTGATACGCGCGGCCCTGCCAATAGCCCGCACGCCCTTGACTGATGGGGGATTCGACCGCGCCGTCATGGGCCTGAAAGTGACCAAGCGCCAGCTTGGGGTCTTTGAGGAACCGCAGGGCGATATAGCCCGACAGCCATTCAAGGTCCGCGAAATGTGACCCTTCGGACAGGAAGTGTTTCGACGCCATCTGATAGGCCCGCGCCGGATCGCCATTGCGCATTTCATCCCGCGCCAGCGCGCGGCGGCGGTTGGCCCATGCGGCGGGCTGACCAAGGGCCGCAGCGCTGACCGATTGCGACAGCATCAGATCCTTGGCGCTGTCGCCGTAGCCTTTGCGGATACGCCATTCGAAGCGGTCGGCCTGTAGCCCCGGATCACCGGCCTTGCTGGCGGGCAGCGCGTCGATCAGGGCGTTTACGTCGCCGTCCAGATTTTGCAAGGCGATGCGGGTTTCGGCCAGCGCCTTGTCGGCATCACTGACCAGATCGAACATCTGGCGGGCTTCGGCGTGTTCCCGTTGCCATAGCATCTCGTCCAGACGGGCGGCGTGGTGCGGTTTCAGCAAAGGCCCATGGGCGTCAATGAACTTTGCCTGATCATTCCCGCTCATGGGCAGGGTACGCCACGCCAGCACCAGCCGCGCCTGCGCCTCGCCCAGACGATCCGCACGCAGCAGCGCTGCGGCATGGGCCAGCACACCCTCGGGCGTCTGCGGGCCCTGACCGGTAAAGAACTCCAGTATCGCCTTGTCACCCTCGCGGATCACGGCCTCTTCGGACTGTCTGCGCAGATAGGCCTCGCCCGGCCAATCAGGGCGGCGGCGAAGGAAATCTGTCACCTCGTCATAGGTGCCCCGTCCGGCGCGCAGACGGTGCCATTCGATCACATCTACCGCAACGGCCCCGTCACGGCGCGCGATCAGGGCGGCATTCTCCCAGCTGCCCGCGCGCATGGCGTCCATCGCCCATCCCAGCGGACGCGGCCTTTCGGCATGGGCCGGAAGGGCGAGGGCAAAAACCATCGTCAGCGTCGCCAAGGCGCGTCTCATCACTTGCATTTCCTACTGGTCAAAGGCTACAGCCTTGCAACATACGGCGCGGCGCGGGGGTTTCAACTCAACTTGCCGCTATCAGCAATTGGGCGCTTGCCCAGCAACGCAAGAATAGGAGCGTGCATATGCTACAAGGTTCACTACCTGCACTCGTCACGCCGTTCACGGACGGCGCGCTGGATTTGGCCACGCTCAAGAAGCTGGTGGAATGGCACATCGCGGAAGGATCGAACGGGCTGGTGCCTGTCGGGACCACCGGTGAATCGCCCACCCTGACCCATGCCGAGCATGAAACCGTTGTCGCCGAAGTCGTCAAAGCCGCCGCGGGTCGTATCCCCGTCGTTGCAGGTGCCGGTTCGAACAACACGACCGAAAGCATCCGTCTGGCCAAACACGCCGAAAGCGTCGGTGCCGATGCGGTTCTGGTGGTCACGCCCTATTACAACAAGCCGACCCAAGCCGGTCTGATCGCGCATTTCACCGCGATCCACGAGGCCTGCGGTCTGCCGATCATCATCTACAATATCCCCGGCCGTTCGGTCGTTGATATGCTGCCCGAAACCATGGCGGAGCTGGCCAAACTGCCGCGCATCATCGGTGTCAAGGATGCCACCGGCGATCTGGCGCGGGTCTGTGACCAGCGGATGCTGTGCGGGCCGGATTTTGTCCAGCTCTCGGGCGAGGACGCCACAGCGCACGGGTTCAACGCCCAAGGCGGCGTTGGCTGTATCTCTGTCACGGCGAATGTCGCGCCCAAGCTGCTAAGCCAGATGCAGGCGTTCTGCCTTGCGGGGGACTATGCCGCGGCGCTGGAAATCCAGGACAAGCTGATGCCGCTGCACAACGCGATCTTCACCGAGCCGGGCCTGGTGGGTGTGAAATACGCGATGGCGCGTCTGGGGTTGTGTTCAGACGAGGTGCGCCTGCCGCTGGTGCCGCTGACCGATGCCACCAAAGCGCTCGTGGATCACGGGTTGCAGCACGCGGGTCTGCTTGACTGATCACGCGGTAAAATCACGGTTAAGACGGGGCGGCATCTAGCCGCCCTTTTTTGTGGGCAAGACCCAGCCAATCGGTCAGCGCATAAAAAAGGCCCCGGCGAAACGCCGAGGCCTAATGTGAATATCTGCCTTCGGGAGCAGAAAACGCTTATGGGCAAGCAGCCGTGTAACGCTGACCTGCGGAGTTCTGGTAGACGCACTGGCCGTTTTTGCCGCGGCCCAGGTATGCACCTGCAGCAGCGCCAGCCAAGCCACCCAGAACGGCGCCTTTGGTTTTGTCATCGTCGCCCGAGACGACAGCACCCAGAGCCGCACCAGCAGCAGCGCCGGTGACAGAAGATTGAGTCTGCGTTTCGCAAGCGGCGAGTGCGCCAACCATAGGCAGGACCAAAAGTAGCTTTTTCATGATATACTCCATACTAGCTTCAGTACTTAACGCTATGTGACGGGTTTGGTTCCAGTAAGATTATTTTGATCGGCAACAAAGTGCCGGAGCGGCAGCCTATTTGCTGCCGAACACCCGACCCATTGCCCCATCCACAGCCGCGATGATCTGATCAATATCGTCCTTCTTCGCGATCAATGCAGGGCTGAAGCAGAGCGTGTTGTTCTTGCCCGGCACCGACCGGTTGGTCGCCCCGATGATCACGCCCTGCGCCATACAGTCTGCGACGACCGCCTGAATCTGCGCTTCGACAACGGGAACCCGGGTGCTGCGGTCTTGGACCAGCTCTGCGCCAAGGAACAGACCCTTGCCGCGCACCTGACCGATCACGTCATATTTGTCGGACAGCTCTTCAAGCTCTTCGAGCATGTACTGCCCCATGTCGCGGGTGTTTTGCAGCAGGTTTTCGCGCTCGATAATCGCCATGTTTTCAATCGCGGCGGTGGGGCCAGCAGTGCAGCCGCCGAAGGTAGAGATATCGCGGAAGTAGTTCAGCGGGTCGCTGGCGTCGTCCTTGAACAGGTTAAAGACCTCTTCCGTCGTCACAAGACAGGCAATCGCCGCATAGCCCGAGGCCACACCCTTGGCCATCGTGACCATATCGGGCTGGACGCCGAAATGCTGGTAGCCGAACCATTCGCCGGTACGCCCGATGCCGCAGACGACTTCGTCAATGTGCAGCAGCACGTCATACTTGCGGCAAATCTCTTGCACCCGTTCCCAATAGCCGTCCGGAGGCGTGATAACTCCACCGCCCGCCGTGACGGGTTCAAGACACAGCCCGCCCACGGTGTCGGGCCCTTCGGCGAGGATGATCTTCTCGATCTGGTCCGCGGCCCAAACGCCGTAGTTATCCTCTGGCGCGCCGTCTTGCTCGAACTTGCGATACTCCAGACAGTGGGGGACGCGGACGAACCCGTCGGTGAAGGGGCCGTATTGCGCATTGCGTTCTTCCTGACCGCCCGCAGACAGACACGCGATGGTCGTGCCGTGGTAGTCGCGGTCGCGATACAGGATTTTGTGCTTCTTGCCGCCATAGCGTTTGTGGGCGATCTGGCGGATCATCTTGAAGGCTTTCTCGTTCGCCTCGGAGCCGGAGTTGCAATAGTACAGGCGGCTCATGCCCGGCATCTTGTCGATCAGCTTTTCCGCAAAATGCGACCCCGGAATAGACCCGGCAGACCCCGCGAAATAGTTCAGCTTGATCAGCTGGTCGCGCACGGCGTTGGCAATGCTTTCACGGCCATAGCCGACGTTGACGGTCCAGACCCCACCGGACACCGCGTCCAGATGCTCTTTGCCCTTTTGGTCCCAGACACGCATGCCTTTGCCTTCGACAATGATCCGTGGGTCCGTGGTTTCATAGGCTTTGTGCTGGCTGAGGTGGTGCCAGATGTGCGCGCGATCTGCCTCGACCACACGGGAGATATCGTTTTCGCTAAATGTACCATCCATGTGCGTGACCTTTCCGAGGTTGGGATTGGGGGCGGGTGGCAAAGCACCCTGTTTTCAAGGCCCCATCGCAAACGCGCCACGCGTCTGTTTCGGCCCATATGCAGTGATTGTTAGGAGCAACTTCCCCCTCTGAAAAGGAAAAACCTGCCACATAGGGGGGCGGCACGGGGAAGATAGACGCAAAAAGGGCCGGAATTGATTAAAATTCCGGCCCCTAAGCGATTGATTGATCTGTATTTCCCCGTTTTTAGACCGGGGGTAGGTCTTGCGGCTTATTTCGGGCGAAAGCTCGACTTGCCGCGTTTGGGGGCTGCATCGCCGCCACCGGCTTTGCCCGAGGGTTTGCCGCCCTTGGGTTTCGCGCCCACTTTACCCGGTGGGACAAAGCGCTTCGACGGGTCAGCGGCGCGGGCCTTGAACGGTTTATCCGCTGGTTTGCCGTCGCCACGGGGGCGGTCCGCCCCACGATCCGCTGGCTTTTCCTTTTTCCAGACGGCTTTGGCTTTGGGCTTTCCGCCGGGTTTGTCGAAGCTGTCGGGCTTGCCCGCAGACTTGGGTTTAGGCGTGGCACCGGGCTTCATCGGAGACCGTTCGGTCTTGTGCGACTTGGGCGGGCGTTCGCCTTTGGGGGCTTTGGGCTTGTCAAACTTCGGCTTGTCGCCGCGCGGTTTGTCGAACCCTTTGTCGGGGCGCGGGCCGCGAGGTTTGTCGTAGGTAACCGATGCTTCTTCGGTGCTGGCCGCACGTGGTTTGCGCGGTGCACGTGGTGCGTCGGGGTCATAGGGTGCGCGGTCGGGGCGTGGGCCACGATCGGGGCGCGGGCCGTTGTCGGAACGGGGGCCGCCGCGGTTCGGTTTGGGGCCACGGCCGCCGGGCTTGGGCCCGCGCGACAGATCGGGGGCCTTGTCCAACTTGGTCACAACCGCGCCGTCTTCGACCTTCATGTCGGGGCCAAGCGCGTTGGTGAATTTATCTGCCGAGGTCGCGAGGATCTCGACAAAGGTATGGCTGGGCTGCACGCGGATCGCGCCCACGTCATCCTTGGTCAGATCGCCCATGCGACAGATCATCGGCAGGATGGTGCGGGGTTCGGCGTCATCGTTGCGCCCGATCGAGATCGAGAACCAGACCGACGGGCCAAAGTCGCCACGGGGGCGTTCGTCGGCAGGGGTGCCGGGCTCTGCCAGCTGCTCGGGCGCGGACTGGCGTGCACGGTACAGGTTCACAAAGGCCGTCGCCAGTTGCTCGGCGCTGAACTGTTCGACCAGATTGGCAACAAAGCCCGCTGCATCATCGGGGATCGGATCAGACCATGCGGAATCGGCCAGCAAACGCTTTTCGTCTTCGGCGTTCACTTCTTCAGCAGAGGGCGGGTTGGCCCATTCGACCTTCAGCTTGGCGCCGCCCAGCAGACGGTTTGCCTTGCTGCGCATCTTGGCGGGAACGATCAGCGCGGACACACCCTTGCGACCGGCACGACCGGTACGGCCCGATCGGTGCAGCAACGTGTCAGAGTTCGACGGCAGATCGGCATGCACCACCAGTTCGAGGTTGGGCAGGTCGATCCCGCGTGCGGCAACATCTGTTGCGATACAGACGCGCGCGCGCCCGTCGCGCAGCGCTTGCAGGGCGTTGGTGCGTTCGGATTGCGTGAGCTCGCCCGACAGTGCCACGACCGAAAAGCCGCGGTTGGTAAAGCGGGTGGTCAGGCGTGCGACGGCGGCGCGGGTGTTGCAGAAGACGATGGCGTTTTTCGCCTCGTAAAAGCGCAGCACGTTGATGATCGCGTTTTCAGTGTCGCGCGGGTGCACGTTCAGCGCACGGTATTCGATGTCGGCGTGTTGTTTCTTTTCGCCCACGGTTTCGACGCGCTGCGCATCACGCTGGTAGGATTTGGCCAGCTTGGCGATCGCTGCAGGCACGGTGGCCGAGAACAACAGTGTGCGGCGCTCTTCCGGCGCTTCGGAGAGGATGAATTCCAGCTCTTCGCGGAAACCCAGATCAAGCATCTCGTCCGCTTCATCCAGCACCACGGCACGAATGTCGGACAGGTTGATGTTGTTGCGTTTGATGTGGTCGCACAGGCGGCCCGGTGTCGCGACGACGATATGCGCGCCACGGTCCAGCGCTCGACGTTCGGTGCGTGTGTCCATGCCGCCAACGCAGGTGGTCACGACCGCACCGGCCTTGCCATAAAGCCACGTCAGCTCGCGGCTGACCTGCATGGCCAATTCGCGCGTCGGTGCGATGATCAGCGCCAGGGGTGCGCCGGCGTGTCCGAATTTTTCATCATCGCCCAAAAGGGTCGGTGCGATGGCCAGACCAAAGGCCACTGTCTTGCCGGACCCCGTTTGGGCTGACACCAGAAGGTCGGCTTCGACCAGATCTGGGTTGGTAACCGCCTCTTGGACGGGGGTAAGCGAATCATAGCCTTGGGTGGCAAGCGCGTCTGCGATGGTTTGGATCAAGGGATTGTCCTGTCTGAGAAAATGTCGCGCTACAAATACGCGCGTCGCGGCAAAAGCGGATACGCCAGCCACGTGTTGCGCCCGTCCCTAGTCGGTTGTGACGCAAATGTACATCTCTTTGTCAGATGCGCAGGGCAAGGCAGCTATGCTTGCCCGTCGCTCTTTCAGGCGCTGACGGCATCCCCCCAAGCGGACATCACCTCTGTCACGCCGGTATTTTCGTCGCCTGCGCGCCCGACGGCAGAGGGGCAAGCGAAGTGATAGGGGAAGATCGTGCGCGGCGCGGTCACCACATTGTCCAGCGTGTCGTGCAGCGTCGCGATCACCTGCGGCGGCAGCGCCTGATCCACGATGGTCACATCGGCAAGGCTCATATCCGTGCGCGGCGCATGAAAGGCGGCTTCCAGATCCATCCCGTAGTCCAGCAGCAGTGAGGTCAGTTCGACCACAGCGGGCATGATCTTGCGCCCGCCAGACGCCCCAAGCGCGAATTGCGCACCGTCGGCACGCTCCAGCAGGGTGGGGCACATATTCGCAAGGCAGCGTTTATCCGGCCCAAGCGAGTTCGGCTTGCCCTGTTCAGGGTCAAACCACATGATCCCATTGTTCATCAGGATGCCCGATTGCGGCAGCATCATCCGCGAGCCAAAGATCGACAGCAGCGTTTGGGTGACGGCGACCATATTGCCCGCCGCGTCAACGACGCTGAAATGTGTGGTGCAGGACGGATCGGGTTCATGTTCGATATCGCCCATCGTGTCATAGCGTTCCTGGTTGGCCTGCCGGATGGCACGGTCATAAGCGATGAACGCTTCGGCGTCGGGGGCGTCTGTGCCGGGCTGCCACGCGGTCATCAGATCAAGGGCGCGGCGCATGGTCGGGCCAGCGGTCAGGGTCGGTGTGGCGATGACCTCGTGCCCGCGGTAGGCATAGTGCATCGCGTCGACCAATGTCGCCTGATACTGCGCCAGATCCTCGGCCGTATGGTGCCCGCCGGCGGCTTGCAGATCGGCGACGATGGACTGCGCCAAAGGCCCCTCATAAAAAGCGCGCGGTCCGTCCTTGGCGACGGTGCGCAGCGACGCGGCAAGACGGCCAAGGTCGCATTTCGTCTCGCCCAAGGCGGTCCAGCCAGAGGATTTGGGAAAGCCGTCTTCGTCCAGAAACGTCTCGGCCGAGGCGGGGAAGGGGGCGAGGTCTTTGGCCGAACCACCAAGGATCAGCTGCGTGTACCAGTCCACAGGAAGACCATCATCGGCAAGCTTGATCGCAGGGGCCAGCAGATCGGCCCAAGGTTTCGTGGCAAAGCTTTCATGCGCCAGACCCATGCCAGCGACCTGACCGGGAACGGCAATCGCCTTGGCCCCGAAAACATTGCGGTCTTCCAGCACCGAAGGCCAGGGGAACAGATCGCCCGCCTTGCCGCCGACGATGGGATAGTCCGCGACATCCAGCCCCTTGGGGGATTTCATCCCGAATTCGATGACCTTGGCCGTCTTTTCGCCCGCCATGCGCACGACCATAAAGCCGCCGCCGCCCATACCGCTCATCCAGGGTTCAGCCGCGCCAAGCGCAAAGGAGGTGGCAATTGCCGCATCCACCGCATTGCCGCCCTGCGCCATGACATCCGCCCCGACCTGTGCCGCGACACGGCTTTGCGAGGCGACGATCCCCTTGCGGCTGCGGGTCGCGGGTTTGGTGATTTGCCAAGAGGCATTCTGCTGCTGGGTCATTGGGGGCATCCTGATGTTTAGATGTGCCTACCCAACGCCAGTGTCAGCAGATTTGCAACCTTGAGGGGCGCTGCGGCCCCATTGGTCAGTTGCTTTGTGTCGGTGCCGCTGAAAATGCGAACACGGGGGGCTGCGTCATCTCGTTCGACGGCGCGGATTTCGCATCGGGATAGATGAACCCGTTGATCGGATAGATGCTGCCGTAGGACCCGGCCTGGCTTTCAAGGCGCACATCGGACCAGTCGTTCAGCGGAGATACGTCTTGTACGCTCATCCCAAGCGAGATCTTGTTGCGCTTCCAATTGGCGTGATCGACCTTGATCTCGCGCGGGGAAACGACTTCGGAGACGACGGCAACATGGCCCATAGGGTTCCGGCTGGTGCCTTTGAACGCCATGACCGACCCGACGACGGGTTCTTTGCCGCGCTCGTACAGGCCGTTGGCTTGCGCCCACCACGTATTGGCATTGCCGCGGATTTGAACGCCGCTGGCATTGCGTGCGAAGGGCACGCACCAGACGCGCTGCCCTTTGGATTGCAAAACGCGCACCTCGCGGATTGCCATGGCGTGCAGGTCGGGGTTGATACCCGCCTGACCAATGGTCTGAATTTCAGACGGGCCGCGGGCGCAGGCTGCTGTCATCAGCAGGGTCACACACAAAAAAGGAATTCCGACTTTCGATGACCACTGGCGTTTCACGCTCATTTATCTGTCCTGCTGCCCGTTTCACTCACCTTACTGTCCCAGTAAAGTCCGGCAGACATTCCGCGATTCTCGGCCAAAAACAAAGCGTCAGGATTTTTGTGGGCAAAATTCCGCCGTTATTATTGCAAATTGTTAATTTTCGGGAACCGGGCGGAGGCCGCCGATTTCGACAATCAGGTCCAGCAGCTCTGCCACACCCTTATCGTGTTTCATCTCGGCAAAGAGATAGGGCAGATCGCCGCGCATCCGTTTGGCGTCACGGTCCATCACCTCTAGCGACGCACCCACATGCGGGGCGAGGTCGGTTTTGTTGATGATCAGGATATCCGACTTGGTGATCGCCGGCCCGCCCTTGCGCGGGATCTCTTCGCCCGCAGCCACGTCGATGACATAAAGCGTCACATCCGCCAGTTCGGGGCTGAAGGTCGCCGACAGGTTATCGCCACCGGATTCGATGAGCACGCAGTCCAGATCGGGATGACGGTCGCGCATCCGGGCGACGGCGGCAAGATTGATCGAGGCATCCTCGCGGATGGCGGTATGGGGGCAGCCGCCGGTTTCGACCCCGATGATCCGGTCCTGCGGCAAGACCTGAAGCCGCATGAGCGCTTCGGCGTCCTCTTGGGTGTAGATATCATTGGTGATCACGCCGATCGACCAGCGGTCGCGCATGGCACGGCACAGGGCGGCGGTCGTTGTCGTCTTGCCCGCGCCAACGGGGCCACCAATGCCAATACGAAGCGGTCCATGGGGGGAGGTCATGTCTGGAACATCCTTGAGTAAAGCGTTTCATGTCGCATCGACGCGATATCGGCCAGAAAACAGGCGCTGCCGATGTCGTCGATGGTTTGGGTCAGGGCCAGCGTCACCGTGTCGTGGCACAGCGGGGCAAGGGCGGTGATCACCCGCTGCCCGTCCGTTTGCCCCAAGGGCACCGCGCGGATCGCGGCAGACACCAGTGCGCTGACAAAGGCGTGCAGGAACAGCTGCGCGCCTTGTTCGACGGGCAGCCCCTGCGCCGCGCAGGCCGCGCCAAAGGCGACGGGCAGCGTCAGGTCGGGGAGGCTATGCCCCCAGACATCATTGACCACCCGCACAAAGGCCGCGCCCTGTTGGGTCATCTCGGTCAGCCGCTCTGACGAGGGGGCCAGCGCGCGCGCCAGTGCATACACTTCGTCCACCCCCTTACCCGCAAAGCCAGCGTTCAGCAGGATCGCATCGGTCCGGCCCGCACCGTGGGTGATGATATCCGACAGCCACGCCTGAAGGCTGGCCGCATCGTGAATGGTGCCGTCCTGGACGGCCATTTCCAGCCCGTGGCTATAGCTGAACGCGCCGATGGGAAAGCTGGGCGACAGCCATTGCGCGAGCGTGATCAGGGCTTGGGTTTGCATCGTCCGGCGGGCCTAATGTGCATGGCTGTGGGTGCGCCCGTGGCCATAGGCACCGCCCTCGGGAATGAACGGTTCGGACACATCCCGCAACGTCGCGCCGAGCTTTGTCAGCATGTCGCGGATCACGTGGTCGTTCTGGATCAGCAGGCGGGCGGGTTCAAGCTGGCAGGGGCAGTGCCGGTTGCCGATATGCCATGCCAGCCGCACCAGATCGTCGCCGGTGATTTCCAGCAAGGCTTCCTTCGCCGCGATGACCTCGATGATCTGCCCGCCTTCAAGCTCGAACGCATCGCCGTGGTTTAGCGATTCCGTATGGGCGAGGTCCACGAGGAACCCGCGATTGTGGCTGGTCAGCAGGCGTTTGCGGCGCAGGAAACGGTCGTCATAGGTCAGCACGCAGCTGTCATCCGCATGGTCCCACTGGCCGTGGCGCTTGATCGTATGGGCGGGGGGAAGGTCGGTCATCTAGGGGCCTCAGAACATGAAATAGCGTTGCGCCATGGGGACGGTCTCAGCGGGCGCGCAGCTCAGCAGCTCGCCGTCCGCGCGGACTTCGTAGGTTTCGGGGTTCACCTCTACCTTGGGGGTGGCCGTGTTGTGGATCAGATCGGATTTTCCGATGTTGCGGGTGTTTTGCACGGCGATGGTCTGTTTGCGCAGGCCAAGGCTGTCGCGCAGCCCGTTCGATTGCGCGGCTTCCGAAATAAAGGTCACCGCGCAATGCTGCAGCGCGCTGCCATAGGCCCCGAACATCGGGCGGGTATAGACCGGCTGCGGCGTGGGGATCGACGCATTCGGATCACCCATCTGCGCCACGACAATCATGCCTGACATCAATACCATTTCGGGCTTCACGCCAAAAAAGGCGGGGTTCCACAGCACCAGATCGGCCTTCTTGCCGACCTCGATTGACCCGACCTCGCGGCTGACACCATGGGCGATGGCGGGGTTGATCGTGTATTTCGCGATATAGCGTTTGACGCGGAAGTTATCATTGTCGCCGGTTTCTTCCGGCAAGCGCCCGCGCTGCTTGCGCATCTTGTCAGCGGTTTGCCATGTGCGGATCAGCACCTCGCCCACACGGCCCATGGCCTGACTGTCAGAGGCGATGATCGAGAAAGCACCGATGTCATGCAGGATATCCTCGGCGGCAATCGTCTCGCGTCTGATCCGGCTTTCGGCAAAGGCGACGTCTTCGGGGATGGATTTATCAAGGTGGTGACAGACCATGAGCATGTCCAGATGCTCTTCGAGCGTGTTCACCGTGAAGGGGCGTGTCGGGTTGGTCGAGGACGGCAGCACATGCTCTTCGCCGCAAATCTTGATGATGTCGGGGGCGTGGCCGCCGCCTGCGCCCTCGGTGTGGAAGGCGTGGATGGTCCGGCCCTTCATCGCGCCAAGCGTATGTTCGACAAAGCCGGATTCGTTCAGCGTGTCGGTGTGGATCATCACCTGCACGTCCATATCGTCGGCGACCGACAGGCAGCAATCGATAGCGGCAGGGGTGGTGCCCCAATCCTCGTGAAGCTTCAGCGCGCAGGCCCCGCCGTTCACCATTTCAACCAGCGCGCCGGGTTGGCTGGCGTTGCCCTTGCCCGAGAGACCGATGTTCATCACCACACCGTCCATCGCCTGCAACATGCGCCCTATGTGCCACGGGCCGGGGGTGCAGGTGGTGGCAAGCGTGCCATGCGCCGGGCCGGTGCCGCCGCCAAAGCAGGTGGTTACACCGGAATGCAGCGCGTCCTCCATCTGCTGGGGGGCGATAAAGTGGATGTGGCTGTCGAAACCGCCCGCGGTGAGGATGCGTCCCTCGCCTGCGATAACCTCGGTCCCCGGTCCGATGATGATGTCGACGTTGGGTTGGGTGTCGGGGTTGCCCGCCTTGCCAATCGCCGCAATGCGCCCGTCTTTCAGCGCCACATCCGCCTTGTAGATGCCCGAATGATCCACGATCAGTGCGTTGGTGATCACAGTATCCACCGCACCGTTTGCCCGCGTGACCTGCGACTGGCCCATCCCGTCGCGGATCACCTTGCCGCCGCCGAACTTTACCTCTTCGCCATAGGTGGTCAGATCGCGTTCCACCTCGATGATCAGATCGGTGTCGGCCAGTCGCAGCCGGTCCCCCGTGGTGGGGCCATACATCGCTGCATATTCAGAGCGGGGGAGTGTGGTGGTCATTGGTCTCTCTTTCCTCGAAGCGCCTTAGAGCGCGCCCATCACTTCAGCGTTGAACCCGTACACTTTGCGGTCGCCCGCGAGCGGGATCAGCTGCACCTCGCGGCGTTGACCGGGTTCAAAGCGCACGGCGGTGCCGGCGGCGATGTCCAGCCGGTGACCACGCGCGGCGGCGCGGTCAAAGTCGAGCGCGGGGTTGGTTTCGGCAAAGTGGTAGTGGCTACCGACCTGCACGGGCCGGTCACCGGTATTGGCAACCATCAGGGTGATGGCTGTGCGATCGGCGTTCAGGGTGATGTCCCCCACGGCGCACAGCACTTCTCCGGGGATCATTTGCGCGCCTTGCGGGGGGCCTTGACCCGCCCGCGCAGGGCGATGGCCGCGGCGGTTGCGATGACGGCGAGGCCCATGAAGACAGGCATCCATTCGGCCCCGTGGGGGGCGATATGCACACCGGGGTGGGCAAGGGCAGGGCCGGCCATCAGGGCGGCGGGCAGGATCATCAGATGTTTCATAGCAGGGGCCTTTCTTGCGAATGGGGTCTAGCGGATAGGGTTGTGCACGGTGACCAGCTTGGTCCCGTCGGGGAAGGTGGCTTCGACCTGCACGTCGTGGATCATCTCGGCGATGCCTTCCATACAGTCGTCGCGGGTGATGACCTGGGCACCGGCCTGCATCATCTCGGCCACGCTGCGGCCATCGCGTGCGCCTTCGACGACGGTGTCGGTGATCAGGGCAATCGCCTCGGGGTGGTTCAGCTTGACGCCACGGGCCAGACGCTTGCGCGCGACCTCGGCCGCCATGGCGATCAGCAGTTTGTCTTTTTCACGGGGGGTCAGCTGCATGTCAAAGCATCCATGTTTTAGGAGGGGCCGCGCCGTGCAGGCGGGCGATGATCGGCACCAGAGACTGGCGCAGGATGTAACTGTCGGGCGCGAGGAGCCGCGCATAAAGCACGCCGTCGCGGATCAGGCTGGCACCGGCGCTGGCGGGCAGCAGCGCGCGCAGGGGGGCAAGCAGCGCTTCGGCATCGGGGGCGGCGTAGATCACGCTGGCCATGGCGCAGTTGCCGCCCGCCGTGGCGGTGCCTGCAAGCTGTGCGTGGAGATCGCCGGACAGACGCACGGCATCGGCAAAGATAGGCTGCCCGTCGCGGCGGATCGTGATGTTATCGGCAAAGCGCGCGTCGCGCAGCGTTTCGCCCATGGAGACGCGGCCAAAGACCAGCGGCTCTACGCCGAAGAAACAGGCATCGCCCGTCAGGTCCACCTCCAGCTTGCGGCGCAGGGCGGAGCCGTTGAACAGGATCGTTTCCTGCGGCAGCCAATCGACCCGTGCCCCCGCTTTTGCATCCAGCCGCGTGGTCATCTGCGCCATGGGGCCGGGTTGCGCCAGATAGACGCGCTCGGCCGCTTGGCTGGTCAGGGTCAGCCGGCTGCCCGCACCCGCCGTGGCGGTGATCGACAGTTCATCGCCGCCCGTCATCCCGCCCGAGGTATTGAGGAAAACCCCCGTCAGCCCGCCCGCCGCCGCGCGCGGAAACAGCGCCTTGAAGCAGCCTTGCTGGTAGAGATCGCCAATCACGGACGCGCTGCCATAGGTCTTGCTGCTGATGCGCAACGCCCCGCGGGCGCGGGGTTGCATCGGCACGGAGAAAGCCTGATCGGTATGGGCGGCGATGTTGATGGGGGGCCTCGTCCAGCTGAAAATAACTCCCATCTGGATAGCGTGATTCCCGTCGGGTGCGATCCGAAACGGGCATTTTTGGCGCAATTTCAGGCTGTATTTCGACGGCTGCCTATTATTTGAGCATATCCCGTCAGGGGCTTTGACCCGCAGCCGTGCCGCAGGTCAAAGCAGGTGTTTCCAGGTCTACCCGTAGAAATACTTGGGCAGATAGGTCGCGATCTCGGGGATCAGAATGATCAGCAAGACCCCGATCAGCGTCACGATCACGTAAGGCGTCACAGAGGCATAGATATCGCCCATTGTGACATCCGGCGGGGCCACCCCTTTGAGGTAAAAAAGGTTAAAGCCGAAGGGCGGGGTCATATACCCGACCTCCATCATGATGATGAAGAGGATGCCGAACCAGATCGGATCAAAGCCATAGCTCTGCACAACGGGCAGGAATACAGGCAGGGTGATCAGCATGATCCCCACCGGATCCAGCACCATGCCAAGGATGAAGAGCACCGCCAGCATAAACACCAGCGACCCCCAACGCCCACCGGGCACAAGGTTCATCATGTCCTGAATGAGGCTTTGTGCTCCAAGCGCGGTATAGGCCGTGCTGAAGGCGTGGGCCGCGAAAAGGATCCACATGATCAGCGCGGTCAGTTTCAGCGTCGCGACAGAGGCGTCGCGGATCACGGCCCATGACAGTTGCCGGTTGACGCCCGTAGCGACCATTGCGCCAAAGACGCCGATGGCGGCGGCTTCGGTCGGCGTCGCGTAGCCGCCGAAGATGGCCCCCAGCACGATCACCACGATCAGGATCGGCAGGATCACCGCCTTGAGAGACCGCAGCTTCTGCCCCCAGTTCGCGCGTTCCTCTTTCGGGAGGGCGGGGCCCAGTTCCGGCTGCATCCAGCACCGCCCGCCGATATAGACGGAGACGAGGAAGAACAGCAGCAGCCCCGGTCCGATACCGGCCGCGAACAGACGCCCGACCGACACTTCGGTCAGCAGAGAATACAGCACCATCAGGATCGACGGCGGGATCAGGATGCCCCAGCCTCCGCCCGCGTTGATCGCCCCAAGCGCGAGCTTCTTGTCATAGCCGCGTTCCAGCATCTTGGGCAGCGCAATGGTCCCCATCGTGACAACCGCCGCACCCGAGATGCCCGACATGGCGGCAAAGATCACGCAGATCAGCACCGTGCCGATAGCCAGACCGCCGCGCAGCCCGCCCCACCATTCGTGCATCATATCGTAAAGATCATTCGCGACCCCCGATTTTTCAAGCAGGATCGCCATGAATACAAACAGCGGAATTGCCATCAGCGTCGGGGATTGCATCGTTTCCCACATTTTGGAGGCAAGCAGATAGAACCCCAGATCGCCCATTTCCGCATAGAGGAAGATGACCGATATCCCCCCAAGGGCAAAGGCCAGCGGCGTGCCGAGCATCACAAACAACAGCAGCGCGCCAAAGAACAGCATGGTCAAGATTTCAACGCTCATGACTGGCCTCCTGCGGCTTGGGCGGCTTGGGTGTCGCCGGTGGCCGGTTGTCCAAAGATCGCGGGATCATTGGGCAGCCCCATCAGGGTGCGCACATCGGCCCAAAGGCGTACGAAGCCCTGCAACAGCAGCAGCAAGGCGGCGACGGGGATCAGCGATTTTGTCGGCCACAGCGGGGCCTTCCAGACAGAGTTAGACCGCTCCATATCCGCGATGGCCTCGGACGCGATGTCATAGCCTTGCCACAGCAGCACGCCAACAAATATCAGGAACAGCGGCCATGTCACGATGTCCACCAAGGCTTTGCGTTTGGGGGAAAACTGGCCGTAGATGATATCGACGTTCACGTGGCCTCGTTCGGTCAGCAGATAGCCGCCCCCGATGATCGCATAGACACCAAAGATCAGCGTTGCCAGCTCGGCAGTCCAGATCGCGGGCTGCCCGATCAGATAGCGCATGACCACATCGGCCAGCAGCAGGGCAAAGATGATCAGCACGCAAAAGCTGATCCAATAGCCGATCATGCGGTTCAATTGCGTGATGAAGCGCGCAAGTTTAAACAAAACGTTTCTCCCTCAAGACATAAAAGAAGCCGCCCGAAATGCAGGGACATGTCAGGCGGCTACATTGATTTTCACTGTGGCATCACCGGGGTTTAACCCCCGGATCAGGCCCCTAGAGGTAGCCGAGGTCGGTCATCAAGGTTTTGTAGATATCCGCCGCCTTCGCCGCGCGTTCGCCTTTCTGCGCCTCTGTGTCGAGGATCTTGGCCGAGGCATCGGCAAGGATCGCCAGAACGTCGTCGGGCAGTTCGGACACCTCGATATCGTTCTCGGCGATGCCCGAAGAAATCGCGATAGCTTCGGCGTGCTGGTATTCGGCCGACCGCTGGAAGAACCGCGTTTCCATCGTGTCGAGCAGGGCAGTGCGCAGATCGTCCTCCAGCCCGTCGACGGCCTCCATATTCAGGATAAAGGCGTCGGTGGTCTGACCAAGCGCGGGTTTGTAGTGGTATTTGCAGACCTCCCAGAGGGACATGGATTTCGCCCCGACGGCAGCGCCCCAATGCGCGCCATCCACAACGCCCGAGCTGAGCGATTGATAGAGCTCGGACCCGGGGATGTATTGCGGCGCGGCACCGGCGGATTGCAGGTAATCCAGCATCGTGCCCGACGACCGCAGCTTGAGCCCTTTGAAGTCTTCGGCGGATTCGATCTTCTTCGACACGACGATTTCGACGGGCAGGACCTTTTCTGTCTTCATCATCACGCCATCGGCGTTCAGGTCTTCGTTCACCAGCGCCTCAAGGCCAAGGTTCTTGACCGCGTGCTCCATTTCCCAAGCCTGACGGAAGGTGCCGGGGATGCCGAACAGGAAGGACGCGGCCTGCGCCTGATCTTGCACATAGGACGGGCTGACCGTCCCCATGGGCACCACGCCCTTGCGCACGATATTGTAGATGTCGGGACCTTTGGCGAATTCGCCAGCACCCAGCAGATCCATTTTGAACGCGCCTTCGGTGCGCGCCTCAAGCACTTCGGCCAGTTTGCCAAGGCTGTCGGTGAAAGAGCTGGACGCTTTGGGCCAATGCGCTTGCACGCGCCAGTTGACCTTGCCCTGCGCGATCCCTTTGCCGACCAGCGCCGGTGTCGCCAGCGCGCCAAGAGCAGCGCCGCGCAGCATGGTGCGACGGTTCATATTGCCTTTTGTCATTCTATTTCCTCCCAGAAACTTCGGTTTCTCTTATTCTGCGCGGCACGGGTTGCGCAGGCTCCCTAACGTCACCTTCACGTATCATTTGGGGTAGGTCAAACGGCTGTTAGCGATAACGGTTAATAATTCTGACATTTGTCAGTTTTGTGAGCACGGATTTGCCCAGCTTTCAACCTGTGGTCCTTTGGCCGCGATCTCAGGTTACGAATTGCTGGCGGTATTGCGATGGGGTCACCCCCTGCACGGTGCGGAAACGGCGCGAGAAATAGGACGGATCGGCAAACCCCAGACGATAGCCAACCTCGGCCACCGACAGGCGTGTAAAGGCCAGCATGCGGCAGGCTTCCTCGACATGGCGGGCTTCGATGTAGGCGGTGGCGGACAGCCCCTTTGCCGCGCGACACAGGCGCGACAGATGTCCGGTGCTGATCCCGAGGGTGCTGGCAAAGTCCTTGGCCGTCCAGCCGGCACTGTCGGGATCGCCGATAAGCTGGTCGAGCCGCGACAGGCGATCATCCTGCGGTGCGTCGTTGCTGCGGTTTTGCGTGGTCCCCCATGCCGCGATGCTGGCCAGAACCGCATGCCCCAGCCCCACGGCAATCTGCGCCCGAAACGGTGCCCCCGTCTGGGCCGCCACGGTTTCCAGCTGGGTCATCAGGGCGATCAGCGGGCCCGCGGCGCGACCAACCGTCGGCTTGGTCAGCGCCTGTGCGACCTCGGCATTGACGGGCCCGATGCTGTGCAGGATCGCAATGGGAAAGGATTGCACCATGCCTTGGGTATTGGGAGCAAAGTCGAAACTATGCACCATGCGGGGCGGGATAAAGACGACCGATCCCTGCGTCAGGGCAAATCGGTCGCCATCTATATTCGCCGTGCCACCCCCCGAAAGGATGTAGAGCACCTGCGCCAGCTGCGCGTGCCGATGCGGCGCGATGTGCCACGCGTGATCCGGCGCGCGGTCCTTAATCCGTTCGCAATGGAGAACATCGGGAAAGCCTTTGGTTTCGCCAAAAAGCGCATAGCTGGGGATCGGTGAAAGCTCTGTCATGCACGGATTGTACCAGCAATTGCGCTAACGATCCATTCATCATGCACGTTCCGTACAATAGGTTAACCCGAAAATCGGGCAGGGAGCAGCTATATGAAAACGGAAGTCGTCATTATCGGCGGCGGGCCATCGGGCTTGCTGCTGTCGCAATTGCTGAACGACGCAGGCGTCAGCACTGTCGTGCTTGAAAGGACCACCCGGGAACACGTGCTGTCACGTATCCGCGCGGGCGTGCTTGAGGACGGCACAATGAACCTGCTGCGCCATGCCGGTGTCGGTGCGCGGATGGACCAGCAAGGCTTGCCGCACAAAGGCTGCTACCTGACCGACAACGACCTGATGGTGCATATCGATTTCCACAAGCTGATCGGCAAGAAGGTCATGGTCTATGGCCAGACAGAGGTCACCCGCGATCTGTACGACGCACAAGACCGGATGGGTACCACGATCATTCACGAGGTCGAGGATGTGGTGATCGACGGTGCGGACAGCAATGCGCCCACGGTATCCTTCACCAAAGACGGCCAGCGGCAACAGATCAGCTGCACTTACGTCGCGGGCTGTGATGGGTTCCACGGTGTCAGCCGCGCGACGATCCCCGCCGCCAAACGTCGGGAGTTTGAACGGGTCTACCCCTTTGGCTGGCTGGGGATTCTGTCGCGCACGAAACCGGTGAACGATGAATTAATCTATGCCAGTTCGGCGCACGGCTTCGCCCTTGCCTCCATGCGTAGCGCAAGCCTGAGCCGTTATTACATTCAGGTGTCGTCGACCGAAAAGGTCGAGGATTGGAGCGATGACCGCTTCTGGGAGGCACTGAAGCAACGTTTGCCGCGACCTGTATCAGAGGCGCTCGTGACCGGCCCGTCGATCGAGAAATCCATCGCGCCGCTGCGCTCCTTCGTGAGCGAGCCTTTGCGGTGGGGAAACCTGTTTCTGGTGGGGGATGCCGCGCATATCGTACCGCCCACCGGTGCCAAAGGGCTGAACCTCGCGGTGTCCGATGTCTTCTATCTGCATGACGCGCTGATCGCCGCGCTGAAGCGTGGGGATCACGGCGGGATTGACGGCTATTCCGCCCACGCGCTGTCGCGGATCTGGAAGGCGATGCGGTTCAGCTGGCAGATGACAACAATGCTGCATCAGTTCGAGGGTGAAGACAGTTTCGCCCCGCAGATGCGGCGGGCGTCGCTGGCCCATCTGGCGCAAAGCGAAACAGCACGGCGCGATCTGGCAGAGAATTATACGGGGCTGCCGTTCTAAAGACCGCGGCCGCCCAAAATAGAGTGCCGAAATGAAAGCAGGGCGGCCCTTGATCCCGGATCAAGGGCCGCCCTGTTTGGTGCTGTGGTATTCGGCTGCGTTTAGCCGCGGATCATCACCTTGCCGGGGCGGCCCGGTGTCAGCGAGGCTTTCAGCGCACCCGAAAGATCATCCAGCCCGAACTGCCCACCGTCTTCCAACACCAATTCGCCTTTGGCGACCAGCGTGACCAGTTCAGTGATCAGGCGCTTGCGCTCTTCGGGGTCCATGTCGCCGCTCACGCGGGAACCCCAGAAGCCTTTGACGGTGATGTGCTTCATGATCAGCGCGCCAGAGTTCAGCGGCATCGGCGCACCGGTCGCGGTCCCGAACACGACAAGCTCTCCGTCCAGTCCCAACAGATCGACCAGATCAGCCGAGATATCGCCCCCTACGGAATCGATCGCGGATGCGGCCCCTTTTTCGCCGATGATCTCGCGCGCTTTATCCTGCCAGCCCGCTTCCGAGGTCGACAGCACGTTGTCGATGCCCAGATCCGTCAGCTCTTTCACAGCATCTTCGCGCCGCACGAGGTTCAGCAGGTTGATGCCGCGGCTTTTGGCGAGCGTGGTCATGATCTTGCCGACGGCCCCGTTCGCAGCGGTCTGGACGATCCAGTCGCCTTTCTGCGCCTTGAGCGTTTCCAGCAGAGAGATGGCGCTGAAGGGCATCGCGATCAACTGTGCGCCAGCAACGTCCGAGATCACGTCGGGCAGGGGCAGAACACCCGTGGCGGGGGCGACGAAGTATTCAGCCCATGTGCCATGCACACCCGCGATCGACACACGCTGGCCGATCATCGCTTCGTCCACGCCTTCACCGACAGCCTCGACGGTGCCAAGCGCTTCGCTGCCGGCAATCGCGCCGGGAAGCTCGGGCTTGTAGCCGTAGTTCCCGCGGATGGTCCAAAGGTCGTGGTTGTGGATGGGCGACAGGGTCATCTTGACCAGAACCTCGCCCGCCCCTGCGGTGGGGGTGTCGACATCGGTCGCTTCGATGACGTCGATGGGTTCGCCAAAGCTGTTGTGCACGGCTGCTTTCATGGGGGTCTCGCTTTCTTGTGGTTATCGTATGGTTAGAAAATCGGTGGTTTCTGACAAAGCCTGCTGCAACGGGAGCTGATCCTGCGACAGTTTCGACAGGATCGCGGCCCCCAGAAACTTGGCATAGAGCATCTGCGCTGCTGCCCGCGGATCAGCGACCGGCGGGGCAGAGCCTTCTTCGGCCCCGGCAACCAGCAGCTGCGCGATGCGGCTGACCAACTGTGCCACGCCATCATCCAAGATACGCCGCATGTCGTCGGACAGATCGGCAACCTCGGCCCCAAGCTTCACAACGAGGCACTGGTTGGCGATGCCTTCGGAATGGGCATGGGCAAGCCACGCAGACCAGAAGGACAAAAGCTTGTCACGGGCAGAACCCGGCCCGCTGCACAGCGTATCCATGCGCGCCAGGTAATCGTCGACATAGTCGTGCAGCAAAGCCTGACCAAAGGCATCCTTGGACGGAAAGTAATAATAGAACGACCCCTTGGGGACATCGCTTTCCCTCAGGATGCGCGCCAGTCCGACAGCGCCAAACCCGTGCTTGCTGATCAGCGCACGTCCGGCGGTCAGGATCTTTTGCCGCGTTTGATCTGATTTCTTTTGCTCTGTCATACGGGGGAGGTAAGAAGTAATAGACCGGTCGTCTAGTGGTGCGGCCAATTTAATTTTGTGCGCGGCTGCTCCTTGCCGTACAGCTTGGGGTGGAGCGGCGTTTCAAGGGGCAGGGTGCGCAATGGGAAAGGTGACGGACCGAGCGGTCATATGGGTGTTTTGCGTCTCAGGCGTGCTTTGTCTCGGGACCATCGCATTCCTTGCGGTGCAGCACTGGGTCGAAAGCATCCCCTACACCGACACATGGGCCTATTTCCGCAACTACCACCCGATCCGGCACAAGCTGCTCGTGGCGTTCGGATGGGTCTTCGCCGCCGTCAGTGTGACCGCGGGCTTTGTATATGTAGGTCGGCTTGCGATGCGTCGAAAACGCTGACGCGCGTCAGTCAGCCCCGCGTGGTGGGTGCCATATATGCTGGAATGTTCGGTGAAGGTTTGGTGGAGCCTAGTGGGATCGAACCGCTGACTCAGAGTGTCCGCTTCGCTGACGCGCGTCAGTCAGCCTCGCGTGGTGCGCGACGTGTATGCTGGAATGTAGGGGGGGATTTGGTGGAGCCTAGCGGGATCGAACCGCTGACTCAGAGTGTCCGCTTCGCGGACGCGCGTCAGTCAGCCTCGCGTGGTGCGCGACGTCTATGCTGGAATGTAGGGTGGTGTTTGGTGGAGCCTAGCGGGATCGAACCGCTGACTCAGAGTGCCCGCCTCGCGGGCGCGCGTCAGTCAGCCCCGCGTGGTGGGTGACGTGTATGCTGGGATGTTCGGTGAAGGTTTGGTGGAGCCTAGCGGGATCGAACCGCTGACCTCCTGCATGCCATGCAGGCGCTCTCCCAGCTGAGCTAAGGCCCCATCGTGGATCAGAGATCCGGGAAGTGTATCAACCATTCAAGGCCGATGCGCCGCTGAATAGGCGGTCGCGAAGGCGGGATCAAGAGGAAAATCTATCCCGCCCTCGCAAAATTCAATCAATCTTCGTCGTCGGATGCAACGTCGGCGATTTCTTCGAGTGGAACGGTATCATCATCGTCGTCGTCATCGTCTAGGATGTCGTCGTCCAGATCCACATCTACATCGTCGTCATCTACCAATGTCTCGTCATCATCCACATCGCCCTTCTTGGCTTTGGCGGTGACGGCATCTTCGGCATCTGCGGCGATCATGCGGGATTTGGAGTTATCCACCTCGACCACTTCGCCGGAGTAAGGGCTGATGATCGGATCTTTGTTCAGGTCGTAGAACCGCTTGCCCGTTGTGGGGCACAGGCGCTTGGTTCCCCATTCTTCATTGGGCATCGAAGTCCCCTTTTTGAAAGTGTTGTTGCGTATAGATGATTCAGGCCAAGTGCCATATGAGATAGGCACTGTCAAAGGCAATCGCCACCCCATCGCGACCCGGAACCCTGAAATGCCTGATCCTGTCCTGCCCGGAAACCCGCCTATCCCGCTGATCCTGCGCCGCTCTGCGCGGGCGCGGCGGATATCATTGCGGATATCGCAGCTGGATGGGCGGGTGACGCTTACCATGCCGAAACGCTTGAAAGAGGCAGAGGGAATCGCCTTTGCCCGCGAGAAAGAGGCGTGGATTCGTCAGCATCTGGAAGCGCGTGGCGCTGATGTTCTGGTGGGCATCGGGGCAGAGTTTCCCTTGGGCGGTCGGATGCTGCGGGTTGAAGCCGGGCAGGGCAGACGGGTGGTGCTGGGGACCGATACGATTTCCGTGCCCGGTCCGGCGGCGCGTGTGCCGACCCGGCTCGCCGCGCATTTGAAAGAGCTCGCGCGGGACCGGCTGACTGGGGCCTGCGACGATTATAGTGCGCTGCTGGGGCGGCCGTACAGCAAGCTAACCTTGCGGGATACGCGGTCGCGGTGGGGGTCTTGCACCTCGGACGGGGGGCTGATGTTTTCGTGGCGCTTGATCCTGACGCCGCCCGACGTGCTTGATTACGTCGCCGCCCACGAGGTCGCGCATCTGGCGCAGATGAACCATTCGCCCGCCTTCTGGGCCGAGGTCGAACGGATTTACGGCCCCTATCAAGAGGCGCGCGGCTGGCTGCGCACCCACGGCAGCGACCTGCACCGGTTCAAGTTTACCGCGCAGGCATAGGGCGCGCCCGCGTTGCGCCATTGACGCAGCGGCGATTCGTGATCACAACGGCGATATGAACCTGAACCCTCGCCCCCTTGATGCGCATCCTTTGGCCCATGACCGTGTCTATCGGCAGTTGCGGACCCGCATCATGCACGGCGATCTGGCCCCGGGACAGGCGCTGACCCTGCGGGGAATCGGGAAGGAATACGAGGTGTCGATGACCCCCGCCCGAGAGGCCGTGAGACGGCTGGCGGCAGAAGGGGCGCTGACCATGTCGGCCTCTGGCCGGATATCGACGCCGGAGCTGAGCAACGAACGGATCGAGGAACTGGCCGCCTTGCGTGCCCTGATCGAGGTGGAGCTTGCGAGCCGCGCCCTGCCGCGGGCCCACCTTGCGCTGATCGACCGGATGCAGGCGATCAACAATGCCATCTCGGATGCGGTGATCCACCGTGACGCGGTGAGCTATATTCGCACCAATCTGGAGTTTCATCGCACGCTATACCTGCGGGCGCAGGCCCCTGCGATGCTGGCAATGGCGGAAACGGTCTGGCTGCAGATGGGCCCGACGATGCGGGCGCTTTACGGGCGGCTCAGACGGACAGAGCCGCCGCATTTTCACAAGCTGATTATCGCGGCGCTGCGCGCGGGCGACGAACCCGGTCTGCGACTGGCAGTGCGCACCGACGTGACCCAAGGTCTGCGGATGCTGGCGACGTGATGCGCCAGCGGGCGGCGTAGATTACGCCGCCAGCCCCTTGGCCCCGAGGTCGAGGAATTTCTTGCGACGATCTGCCACCAGCGCCTTTGGGTCTTTGCCCGACAGGTCATCCAGCATCGCGGCAATCGCCTTGCGCACCGATGCAATCGCCTCTTTCCGATCCCGATGCGCGCCGCCACGGGGTTCGGGGATGATGCGGTCGTTGACGCCCAGTTGTTTCAGATCTTGCGCGGTCAGGCGCAGCGCTTCGGCGGCCTCGCGCATTTTCTCGGCATCTTTCCACAGGATCGATGCGCAGCCCTCGGGCGAGATCACAGAGTAGACGGAATGTTCCAGCATGGCGACGCGGTTCGCCGTGGCAAAGGCAACCGCCCCGCCTGACCCACCTTCACCGATGATGACAGACACCAGCGGCACACCGATCTGCAAGCATTTCTCGGTCGCGCGGGCGATGGCTTCGGATTGGCCACGCTCTTCCGCGCCTTTTCCGGGGTAGGCACCGGGGGTGTCCACCAGCGTGATCACTGGTAGCCCGAACTTGTCGGCCAGTTCCATTAGGCGCACGGCTTTGCGGTAGCCTTCGGGGCGGGCCATGCCGAAATTGCGTTCGATGCGGGATTTGGTGTCGTTGCCTTTTTCATGGCCGATCACGACGACAGGCGTGTCGTTGAACCGTGCCAGACCGCCCATGACCGCAAGATCATCGGCAAAGTTCCGGTCCCCCGCCAGCGGGGTGTATTCGGTAAAAAGGGCCTCGATATAGTCTTTGCAATGGGGCCGGTCGGGGTGACGTGCCACCTGACATTTGCGCCACGGCGTTAACGACTTGTACAGATCGTCAAGCATTTGGTGGGCTTTTTCGTCCAGCGTTTTGGCTTCGGCGCTCACGTCCATCCCTTCGGAGGACCGCGCAAGAGCGCGCAGCTCTTCCGCTTTGCCTTCCACTTCGGCCAGTGGTTTTTCGAAATCCAGATACTGTGTCATCACCTGCTCCGCGCTTTGTTCAGGGCTATATGGCGTTGATTTGCGGTCTTTGCAACGGAACCTGTCAGCTGGCCGGCCAAAGGGCAGGCAGCAGCGACGCCACAAGCAGCGCGGCCATGGTCACGTTAAACACCCGCAAACGCCGGGGATTGGTTAGAAAACGGGCCATCTGCCCGCCAAGAAGGGTCCAGAGGGTGACCGACGGCAGCGCCATCACCGCCACGACAAGCGCCGTGATCACCAGCGGCAATATGCCGGCAGAGGGCACGTAGATCGTGATGACGCTGAGCCCGAAGGCCCAGGCCTTGGGGTTGACCCATTGAAACCCCGCCGCTTGCAGAAAGCTCAGCGGTTTCGCGTTCGGGTCTGCGCTTTGCACCGGGGCGGCGGTGGCGATCTTATAGGCAAGGTAGATCAGATAGATCAGGCTCAGGATCTTGAGCACCGTATAGATGACGGGAAAGGCGTCAAACACGCGGATCAGGCCAAAGCCCACCAGCAGCAACATGACCATAAAACCAAGGGTGATGCCCATCATATGCGGGACCGTGCGCGCAAAGCCGAAGTTCGCGCCCGATGCCATCAGCATCAGGTTGTTCGGCCCCGGCGTGATAGAGGTGATCAGCGCGAAAAGCGCGAGCGCAGAGAGGACATCGATGGTCATGCCGCCTTGATGCCCCAAGCCGCGGGGCATGCCAAGTCCGCTTTGCTGCGGGGGAGATGGCGCGGCGCGAGGGTCGCCTCGCGCCGCTGTTCAGTATCGCGGGGTTAGCGCGAGGCGATCATCTCGGACTGGCGCACGATGACTTCGGCCTGTTTGATGCTGGCGATATCGACCAAACGGCCCTTGTAGACGGTCGCACCCTCGCCGTTGGCCTTGGCTGTTTCCATCGCGGCCAGAATCTCGCGCGCTTCGGCGACGGCTTCGTCGGAGGGGGTGAACACCTCGTTCGCGACGGCGATCTGCTTGGGGTGGATGGCCCATTTGCCGACCATGCCCAGGGTCGCCGACCGGCGCGCCTGCGCGCGGTAGCCTTCGTCGTCCGAAAAATCACCGAACGGACCGTCGACCGGCAGCACGCCGTGGGTCCGGCAGGCGGCGACGATGGCGGTCTGCGCCCAATGCCACGGATCGGACCAATGCTTTGCCCCGTCGCGCAGCATGTAATAGTTTTCCTGCGTGCCACCGATGCCGGTCGTCTGCATCCCCATCGAGGCGGCAAAGTCGGCGGCACCAAGGCTCATCGCTTGCAGGCGCGGGCTGGCGGCGGCGATCTCTTCGACGTGGGCGATGCCTGCGGCCGATTCGATAATCACCTCGAACGAGATTTTCTTGGTGCGGCCCTTCGCGGTTTCGATCGCCGTGACCAGCGCGTCGACAGTATAGACGTCAGCGGCGCAGCCGACTTTGGGGATCATGATCTGGTCCAGACGCTCGCCCGCTTGCTCCAGCAGGTCGACGACATCGCGGTACCAGTAAGGTGTATCCAGCCCGTTGATCCGCACGGACAGTGTTTTGTCGCCCCAGTCTACATCGCTGATCGCCTTGATGATATTCGCGCGAGCGCTGTCCTTGTCTGTGGGGGCAACGCTGTCTTCCAGATCAAGGTTGATCACATCGGCGTCAGAGCTTGCCATTTTTTCGAAGATTGCCGGGCGCGAACCGGGACCGAACAATTGGCAGCGGTTGGGACGTGCAGGTGCTGTAGGCTGGATGCGAAAGCTCATATGCGGAATCCTTGAGTAATAAAGTTACGACTTGCTTGCCTTGGGTGGTATTAAATTGCGCTGCGCCCTGCAAGGGTGATCTCGCACCTGCAGCATCGGCGGCTGAATTTCTGTGCACAGTTCTTGCTCGCATCGGCAGATACCCGCAAAATTCCCGCGCCATCTCTTGCGCCCACCACTCATTTGCAACCTTATCGCGCCGAAAGGCTGCGAAACTGAGCCAAAGCCAAATTGCAGGAGCATGTGATCATGATCAAAACACCTTATCTTCTTTTTCTGGGCGACGCGCCGGATCACCTTGCGGTTAAAGTGGCGCAGGGCATCAAGGACTGGCGTCCTGAAAATGCCGTCGGTCAGCTGCGGCTGGACGGCTGCAAGGCGGATCTGGGTCTGACCGATATGACGCTTGCGCAAGCGAAAGAGGCAGGCGCGCAGACCCTGGTGATTGGCGTCGCCAACCGCGGGGGCACCATCAGCGCCACATGGCGCGCCGTGCTGGTCGACGCGCTGGAGGCCGGTTTCGATCTGGCATCCGGCTTGCATAACCTGCTGCGCAACGAGCCAGAGCTCGTGGCCGCCGCCGAGAAACACGGGCGCAGCTTGCATGACGTGCGTATCCCGTCGGTGCAGTACCCGATTGCGAATGGCGTCAAACGCAGCGGCAAGCGCGTGCTGGCGGTCGGCACGGATTGTTCGGTCGGCAAGATGTATACCGCGCTGGCGCTGGACGCGGCGATGAAAGAGAAGGGGCTGAAAAGCAGCTTCCGCGCGACGGGCCAGACCGGTATCCTGATCACCGGCGAAGGTGTGCCTTTGGATGCCGTGATCGCGGATTTCATGGCCGGCTCGATCGAGTATCTGACCCCCGACAATGACGATGATCACTGGGATATCATCGAAGGGCAGGGCAGCCTGTTCCACGTGTCCTATTCCGGCGTCACCATGGCGCTGATCCACGGCGGCCAACCCGATGCGTTGATCCTGTGCCACGAGCCGACCCGCAAGACAATGCGCGGTCTGCCCGACTACACGCTGCCCACGTTGGAAGACGTGCGCGACGTGGCACTGACGCTGGCAAAGGTCGCCAACGCAGGCTGTCAGGTGGTCGGTATCTCGATCAATACCCAGCATCTGTCGGAGGCAGAGGCAGACGCCTATCTGGCCGAGGTCGAACAACGCTTGGGCTTGCCAGCCGTGGACCCGTTCCGCCAAGGTGCCGCGAGATTGGCGGAGGCTTTGGCAGCCCTCTGATCGGCCCTTCGGGGAGAGTTTAAGTGGCAAAATGAAGGAGCGGATATGCGTATTGAGGTAAGCCGGGATGTCTTTCGGCTGGCGCAGGTCTTTACCATTTCGCGTGGATCGCGGACCGAGGCGCAGGTGCTCACGGTGCGGATCACCGATGGCGGCGTGACGGGGTGGGGCGAATGTGTGCCCTATGCCCGGTATGGCGAGACGCTGGAGTCGGTTTCGGCAGAGATCGAAGCGCTGAGTGGGCCGCTGACGCGTGATGCGCTGTATGATTTGCTGCCGGCCGGTGCCGCGCGCAATGCAGTGGATTGTGCCCTGTGGGATCTGCAAGCCAAGCAGGCTGGTAAACCTGTGTGGGAACTGGCGGGGCTGGCGCGACCGGGACCCGAGATCACGGCCTTTACCCTCTCGTTGGATAGCCCCGAAAAGATGCGCGAACAGGCCGCCTTGCATGCGCATCGCCCGCTGTTGAAGATCAAGCTGGGCACGCCGGATGATATGCCCCGCCTTGAGGCTGTGCGTGCCGGTGCGCCTGATGCGCAGATCATTATCGACGCGAATGAGGGCTGGTCGGCCGGGGTATACGCCGATCTTGCCCCGCATCTGGTGCGGCTGGGTGTGTCATTGGTTGAACAGCCTTTGCCCACAGGGGATGACGATGCGCTCGTCGGGATGGAGCGGCCCGTGCCGGTCTGTGCCGATGAAAGCTGCCATGACCGTGCGAGCCTTGCTGCGCTGAAAGGCAAATACGATGTGGTCAACATCAAGCTGGACAAGACCGGTGGTCTGACAGAGGCGCTGGCGCTGCGCGATGCGGCTGTCGCGCAGGGCTATGAGGTCATGGTGGGATGTATGGTCGGGTCATCGCTCGCGATGGCGCCGGCGGTGCTGGTGGCGCAGGGGGCAAAGGTCGTGGACCTTGACGGGCCGCTGCTTCTGGCCGAAGACCGCGACAACGCTTTGACATTTGACGCCGCCGGGGTGCATCCGCCTGCGGCCAAGCTTTGGGGATAAGACATGCGGACTGTATATGTGAACGGCGAATACCTGCCCGAGACCGAAGCCAAGGTTTCGATCTTTGATCGCGGGTTTCTGATGGCGGACGGGGTCTATGAGGTCACCAGCGTGCTGGACGGCAAGCTGATCGACTTTGACGGCCATGCCATCCGGCTCAGCCGGTCGTTGAACGAGCTACAGATGCGCAACCCGATCTCGAAGGAGGACCTGCTGGAGGTCCACCGCGAACTGGTGCGCGTGAACGAGATCGACGAGGGGCTGATCTATTTGCAGATCACCCGCGGGTCGGACGGGGACCGCGACTTTGCCTTCCCCGATCCCGAGACGACTGAGCCGACGATTGTCTTGTTTACCCAGTCCAAACCCGGTCTGGCCGACAGCCCCGCCGCCAAGAAAGGTGCCAAGATCATCAGCATCGAAGACATCCGCTGGGGCCGTCGCGATATCAAGACGGTGCAGCTGCTGTATCCGTCGATGGGCAAGATGATGGCCAAGAAAGCGGGCTGCGATGATGCCTGGATGGTCGAGGACGGCTTTGTCACCGAAGGCACCAGCAACAACGCCTATATCGTGATGGGCAACAAGATCATCACCCGCGCCCTGAGCAACGAGATTTTGCACGGCATCACCCGCGCTGCGGTTCTGCGTTTCGCCAAAGAGGCGCAGATGGTGGTGGAAGAGCGTAACTTTACCATCCACGAAGCGCAGCAGGCGGATGAGGCGTTTACCACCTCCGCCAGCGCCTTTGTCATGCCCGTGGTCGAGATCGACGGCGTGGCCTTGGGCGATGGAACACCGGGCAAGGTCGCGCCGCGTCTGCGCGAGATCTATCTGGACGAGATGCGCAAGGCGGCGGTCTAACCCGCCTTGCCAAGGGGCTGGCTGCGCGCGGTCAGCCCTTTTCGCCGACGTTCTGTTCGAAGGCGACCTTGAACGCCTCTTTCTGCGCGTCCTTGGCGTCGGTCTGATAGTTGGCTTTCCATGCGTCCATGGTCATGCCGTAGAACAGCTCGCGCGCTTCTTCCTTGCCCATGTCGATCCCGCGCTCGTTTGCGGCTTCTTGATACCAGCGCGACAGGCAGTTGCGGCAAAATCCGGCCAGGTTCATCATGTCGATGTTCTGCACGTCCGTGCGGTCTTGCATCAGGTGCTGTTGCAGCCGGCGAAACGCCGCAGCCTGAAGTTCGATTTCCTGTTGTGTGGGCATTATGCTCTCCTGCGTGTGGGGTGGGGCCAAGCTATGGGTTGGCCGGTGCGGGTTCAAGGCGGCGGGCCGTGAATGAGGCGCTGCCTTCCGCTGCCCGCTGTCATCGTGCTGTCATACTGTGGTGGGCATAGACGGGGCAGGCGATCTTCGCTAAGTGTTAACGCTAACACATGTTAACGCTAACTTATTTACTATCCACTCTGACCGCTGCGCGTGTTAGACCCGTGGCAATGAGCGCAGGGGCTGCCAAAGCCCGCAGATGAAAAGGGACGTCACCAGTATGAAACGCACGCGGAATGTCAAAGTAGTTGCCACCTTGGGTCCGGCCTCGGACACGCACGAGACGATATCGGCACTGTTTCACGCGGGCGCGGATGTGTTCCGGTTGAACATGAGCCACGGCAGCCATGACGAAATCCGGATCAAGCACCAGATCATCCGCCAGATCGAAGAGGAAACGGGATCCACGATCGGTATTCTCGCGGATCTTCAGGGGCCAAAGCTGCGTGTGGGCGTCTTTTCGGGGGACAGCGAATTGCTGGTCGAGGGCGCGTCCTTCCGGCTGGATCTGGACGAGGCAGAGGGCAATGCCCGCCGCGTGAGCCTGCCGCACCCCGAGATTTTCCAGGCGCTTGAACCGGGCGCATCGCTGTTGGTCAATGACGGCAAGATCCGTCTGAAGGTCAAGGAATGCGGCCCCGATTTCGCGGAGTGCGAAGTGATGATCGGCGGCGTGATCTCTAACCGCAAAGGCGTGAACGTGCCGGATGTGGTGCTGCCGCTGGCCGCCCTGTCGGAAAAAGACCGCGCCGATCTGGAATTCGTGTGCGAGCTGGGGGTCGACTGGCTGGCGCTGAGCTTTGTGCAGCGTCCCGAAGATGTGACCGAGGCGCGCGAACTGGCCAAGGGCCGTGCCGCATTGCTGAGCAAGATCGAAAAGCCTTCGGCCGTGGACCGGTTCGAGGACATCCTGGCGGTGAGCGACGGTATCATGGTCGCGCGTGGGGATCTGGGGGTTGAGCTGCCGGTGCAGAACGTACCGCCGATCCAGAAACGACTGGTGCGCAAATGCCGTGCGGCGGCAAAGCCGGTGATCGTGGCGACGCAGATGCTGGAATCGATGATCGAAAGCCCGATCCCCACCCGGGCCGAGGTATCAGATGTCGCGACTGCCATTTATGAAGGGGCCGATGCGGTGATGTTGTCGGCGGAATCCGCGGCCGGTGCCTATCCGGTCGAGGCGGTGCGCACGATGGATAACGTGGCCACCGAGGTAGAGCAGGATCCGACCTACACCCAGATTATCGAATCGTCGCGCAAGGTGGACCGCATGACCGTGGCGGACGGTATCGTTGCCGCCGCACGCGAGATTGCCGAAACCGCGAATATCAAGGCGATCTGTTGCTTTACCCAAAGCGGGACCACGGCGCTGTTGACCGCACGTGAACGCCCGCGGGTGCCGATCATCGCGTTGTCACCCCTGGTCAAGACCGCGCGCCGTCTGGCGCTCACCTGGGGCGTAAATTGCGTTCAGACCGGCACGCTGGAACGCTTCAAGATGGCTGTGGTCAGCGCTGCACGCGTTGCCCGTGACGAAGGCTATGCCGGGCCGGAGGATATGATCGTTGTCACCGCAGGCGTGCCTTTCAACGTCGAGGGCAGCACAAATATCCTGCGCGTCGCACCCTGCGACGAACGATTGATTTTTAATACCGATCCGGAATAACCTCTGGTCAGGTAACAAGAATATATCGAGCAAGGGCAGGAATAATGGATACTGATCTGATTTTGGTGATTGGTCTTGCCCTTGCTGTGCTTTCTATCCCCTCTGTCGTGTCGGCCTTCTCTGATGGACGTGCGCCGCGCGCGTCGGCGTTGACTGTGCTGATCGCGGGCGGGATGATCGTCTATGCCATCAACACCCATCCGGGCGGCTATGCGTTGGAAGACGTGCCAGACGCCGTTTTGCATGTGATTGCGCGCTACAAGTTCTGGTAAGCGCAGGCGTTTCGCGCTTTTGCCCTTGCTTTGGGCCCCTGTCCCTCCTATACGCCAGCTTCGTTCCGCGCGTCCGGCCTTCGTGGCATGCCGAGTCGCGCACTTACCGAACTCAAGTTAAGGAGACGGAAATGCCCAAGATGAAGACGAAATCGAGCGCCAAGAAGCGCTTTAAGATCTCGGCGACCGGCAAGGTCATCGGCGGTCAGGCTGGCAAACAGCATGGTATGATCAAACGGACGAAAAAATTCATCCGTGACGCGCGTGGGACAACAGCTTTGTCTGCACCCGACGCCAAGATCATCAAGGGCTTCATGCCCTACGACCGCTAAGATAGGAGAGCCGATATGTCCCGTACAAAAGGTGGTGTCGTTACCCACGCCCGTCACAAAAAGGTAATCAAAGCAGCCAAAGGTTACTATGGCCGCCGCAAGAACACCTTTAAGGTCGCCCGCCAGGCGGTCGACAAAGCCAACCAATACGCCACGCGCGACCGTAAGAACCGCAAGCGGAACTTCCGCGCATTGTGGATCCAGCGGATCAACGCCGCTGTGCGCAGCCACGACGAAGCACTGACATACAGCCGCTTCATCAATGGTCTGTCCCTTGCTGGTATCGAAGTGGACCGGAAGGTTCTGTCCGACCTGGCCATCAACGAGCCCGAAGCATTCGGTGCCATCGTGAAGCAAGCACAAGACGCACTGGCCGCGTAAGCGCCCTTTGCCGACCCCAAGTTTTAGAACGCCGCCCTGACATCGGGGCGGCGTTTTTCGTTTGTGCGGTGATCAGCTGGGGTCTTGTTGCGGCAGCGGTTTTTGAAACACCACCACAGCGGCCCCTGTCAGCAGGATCGCAGCGGCAGCCAGCAGGCTGGACCCGATATTGCCCGTCAGGTCGCCCAAGGCACCGGCGGCGAAGGGGCCTGCGGTCTGCGCGATGGCAAAGACCACGGTGAACAGGCTCATCGCGGCGGCCCAGCTTTCGGCAGGCAGGTTCTGGCGGATAAAGCTGGTGATCGCGCCGGGGGCCATGAAGACGCAAAGCCCGAACACCACGGCTGAAATCACCACGGCCCCACCCGCAGGCAGGACGAGCGGCAGCGCCGACCCGATTGCGATGCCGGTCAGGATCATCGCCAAGGGCTTGCCCGAAGCGTGCCGCGCCAATACCCCGCGCCAGACGAAGGGCGAGGCGATCAGCGCCACCCCCATGATGATCCACACCGCCGAGATCAGCAGCGCCGGTGCCTGTTGATCCGTCATCCACGCAGACAGGAACGTCAGATAAACGATATAACCCATGGCAAAACCGACGTAGCCTGCAAGCTCTCTCCAGATCAGGTGCAGCTTGATGCCGCCGGCTGCTGTATTCCGCTGTGCAGGGACCGACAGGCGCGCCGCGGCCCATAGGGACAGGGGCAGGCAGGCGACGCTGATCACGCCGATGATATACCAGCCATAGCGCCATGATCCGGTGCCCCAGAACTCTATCATCAGGGGCAGGGACGCGCCTGCGAGCATGATCCCGATACCGCCGCCCGCGCCGAACAGGATCGCGATTGCCAGGGCATTGCGGCGCGCGTCGCCGGGAAACAGCCGCGCGGTCAGAACCCCTGCGGTGGAAAAGGACATTGCCCCGAACACCCCCGCCGCGATCCGCCAGAAGGTCTGCCAGCCCATCGTCGCCTCGTACCCCGTCGCCAGCAGCGTCAGCGTCGTGGTCACCATGCCGAACCCGAACAACCGCGCAGGCGCGATGCGCCCGATCAGCAGCAGCGTCAGCACCGCGCCGATGATATAGCCGATGGCATTCGCCGTGTTCAGCCAGCCCGCCTGCGCATAGGTCCAGTCCAGCTCGGTCTTCATCGCGGGCAGGATCAGCCCGTAGGCAAAGCGCGCGAACCCGTTGGTGACCGTCACCCCCAGCGTCAGGCCAAGCAGCGCCAGCCAGGGCCGTGTGACAGGTCGGGGCAGGGACGGGTTGCTGTCGGGTTGTAAAATCTCTGCCACGCGCGGCACCCCCTTGATGGTTTGCGCCACTATGTGCCCGCGGTTTCAGCATCACAAGACCCGCTTCAAATGGCCCTGCCGCTTGTATTCGGGGCCAATTCTGCTAGCACCAGCCCGAGCAAAAGACATGAGGCCGATATGGACGACCTGAAAGCGAAATATCTGGGCCAGATCGCTGGTGCCGCCGACGAAGCCGCGTTGGAGGACATCCGTCTGGCCGCCGTGGGTAAAAAGGGCGAAGTCGCCCTGAAGATGCGCGAGCTGGGCCGTATGACGCCCGAAGAACGCCAGACAGTCGGCCCCGCGCTGAACGCGCTCAAGGACGAGATCAACTCCGCCATTGCCGCGAAGAAAGCAGCACTTGGGGATGCGGCCCTTGATGAACGTCTGCGCAGCGAATGGCTGGACGTGACACTGCCCACGCGCGCGACGCGTCAGGGCACGATCCACCCTGTCAGCCAGGTGACCGAGGAAGTGACCGCGATCTTCGCCGAGCTGGGGTTTTCGGTCGCCGAAGGGCCGCGCATCGACACTGATTGGTATAACTTCGACGCGCTGAACATCCCCGGCCACCACCCCGCTCGCGCCGAGATGGACACGTTCTATATGGCCCGTGCCGAGGGCGACGACCGTCCGCCCCACGTGCTGCGCACCCACACCAGCCCCGTGCAGATCCGCACGATGGAGGCCGAAGGCGCGCCCCTGCGCATCATCTGCCCCGGTGGCGTCTACCGTGCCGACTATGACCAGACCCACACGCCGATGTTCCATCAGGTCGAAGGTCTGGCGATCGACAAAGACATCTCTATGGCGAACCTGAAATGGACGCTGGAGGAATTCTTTAGCGCGTTCTTCGAAGTCGAGGGCATCAAGACCCGCTTCCGCGCATCGCATTTCCCCTTCACCGAGCCTTCGGCAGAGGTCGACATCCAGTGTTCCTGGGTCGACGGGCAGCTGCGCATCGGTGAAGGCGACGGCTGGATGGAGGTGCTGGGCTCCGGCATGGTCCACCCGAAGGTGCTGCAAGCAGGCGGGATCGACCCGAACGAATGGCAGGGCTTTGCCTTTGGCATGGGCATCGACCGTATCGCGATGCTGAAATACGGCATTCCTGATCTGCGGGCGTTCTTTGATTCAGACCTGCGCTGGTTGCGGCATTACGGGTTTGCAAGCTTGGACCAGCCGACGCTGCATGGTGGTTTGAGCCGCTAATCGATCGGCGCGGTGTCCGTCGCTGGGCACCGCGTCGCTTGTCCGGTGAACAAGGGCAGGGTCCCATGAAAATATTTCGCAATGAACGTCGGGACCAATCCGAGGCGCACCGCAGGCTTTATGCACGGTTCGAGTTGGCCCATACGGTTGTCGATTTCATGGCCGCTTTTTGCTTTATTGTCGGGTCGGTCATGTTCTTTAGCGACGCTTGGCTTACGCCGGGCACATGGCTGTTCCTGATCGGGTCGCTGCTGTTTGCTGCCAAACCAACCCTGCGTCTGATCCGCGAGATCAAGCTTTATCGCATGGGCGATGTGGACGATCTCGCGCATCGGTTTGAGGATTAAAGAAACCCGTGAGCCTCTCCGCATTTTTCTACGCCATGACCGCGCGGCCAAAAGCACTTGTACAGGCCGCGATGCTGGCCTGCGTGCTGTCTGCGGCGCCAATGGTTGCCACCGCCCAAACCCTCCCGCCCTGCGGCGGCGACATCCCCTGCAAGCTCGGCAACCGCAGCTACAATATCCTGATGCCCGACGATTGGGACGGCGTGACGCCTCTGCCTGTCATGATGCATTTTCACGCTTTCCTGCGGCGCGGGCGCACGGTGATCCATCATCCGCGTATCGGGTCCGAGACAAAGCCCCGTGGCGTGATGCTAGTAGCCCCGTCGGCACAGCATCGGGCGTGGCGGTTCTGGCAGGATGACCCTGCGGATATCGCCTTTGCCGACGCGGTGCTGGCGGATGTGGCGAAACGCTATCCGGTGGATCAAAGCCAGATCTATATTTCGGGGTTCAGCTTTGGCGCGGCGATGGCGTGGCGCTATGCCTGCGCGCGCGGCGACCGGATCGCGGGGCTGATGACCATGTCGGGCACGATCAAACAGGCCAGCACCTGCGCCAACCCGCCGCGTCAGGTCCGCCATGTGCATGGGCTCAACGACCTGTGGATGAGCCTGCCGCGCGGGCCTGACCATGACACCACCAATGTCGTCGCGCTGTGGCGCAAGGCGTTCCGCTGCGGCAAGGGCCGGCTGGATGGTGCGCTGACCCTCGCCCCGGGGGTAGAGTTCGCTCATTTCACCTGGGACAATTGCGCCGGCGACCGCAGCGTGACGCTGGACATCCATACCGGCGGACATTTTATCCCGACCGGATGGCTTGGCTACCAGCTGGACGGGTTGATGCCCAAAACACCGGGCTAGGCGCAAAACGCCGCCGCACCGCATTGAAACCGCGCCGATTAAACGCTACGCCCTAGCGCAAGCATTGCATGAGGATCACCGCCATGAAATTCACACTGTCCTGGCTGAAGGAACATCTCGACACCACCGCGTCGATCGATGAAATCACCTATGCGCTGACCGATCTGGGGCTCGAGGTCGAAGGCGTCGAAGACCGTGGCGCGAAGCTGGCGGATTTTACGCTGGGCTATGTGCAATCGGCAGAAAAGCACCCCGACGCGGATCGTTTGCAGATCTGTCAGGTGGATACCGACGAAGGCGTGCAGCAGATCATCTGCGGTGCCCCGAACGCGCGTCAGGGCATCACCGTGGTTGTGGCGAAACCGGGCGTTTATGTGCCGGGCATTGATACCACTATTGGCGTTGGCAAGATCCGTGGCGTCGAAAGCTTTGGCATGATGGCGTCAGAGCGCGAGCTTGAGCTATCCGAAGAACATGACGGTATCATCGAGCTGCCCTCGGGCAATGTCGGCGACCGTTTTATCGATTGGCTGGCGGAAAACGACCCCGCCAAGGTCGACCCCGTGATCGAGATCGCGATCACCCCCAACCGACCCGATGCCTTGGGTGTGCGCGGGATCGCGCGTGATCTGGCGGCTCGTGGTCTGGGCACGCTGAAACAGCGCGATGTGCCTGCGGTCGAAGGGCAGTTCCCGTGCCCGATCTCTGTTTCGATCGACGAAGACACGCTGGACCAATGTCCGGTTTTCTACGGTCGTGTGATCCGCGGCGTCAAAAACGGCCCGTCGCCGGCGTGGTTGCAGGACAAGCTGCGCGCCATTGGCCTGCGCCCAATCTCGTTCCTCGTCGATGTAACGAACTTCTTCACCTATGACCGCAACCGTCCTTTGCACGTGTTCGACGCGGATAAGGTCGCGGGCAACAGCCTGCGCATCCACCGCGCCAAGGGCGGCGAGACCCTGATGGGGCTGGACGACAAGGAATACACCTTCAGCGAAGGCATGACCCTGATTTCGGACGCCGAAAAGGTCGAAAGCATCGCGGGTGTGATGGGCGGCGCGGAAAGCGGCTGTTCCATGGACACGGTGAATGTCTTTGTCGAAGCGGCCTATTTCGATCCGGTGCGCACCGCCTACACGGGCCGCGCGCTCAAGATCAACTCGGACGCGCGCTATCGCTTTGAACGGGGGATCGACCCCGAATGGACGCCCTATGCCATCGAACATGCGACCCAGATGATCCTGGACATCGCAGGCGGTGAGGCGTCCGAAGTTGTCGTCGCGGGCAAGGTGCCGGACTATTCTCGCGCCTACAAGCTGGACGCGGCACGCGTGCAGTCGTTGGTGGGGATGACCATCTCGGAAAGCGAGCAGCGCAAGACGCTGACGGCGCTTGGCTTCCGTCTCGAAGGCGACATGGCGCATGTCCCAAGCTGGCGCCCCGATGTGCAGGGCGAAGCCGATCTGGTCGAGGAAGTCGCGCGGATTGCGTCACTCACCAAGCTTGAAGGGCGCCCCTTGCCACGCCTGACGACCGGCGTGCCCAAGCCCGTCCTGTCGCCGATGCAGCGCCGCGAGGCCATCGCGCGCCGCGCCTGCGCCGCCTTGGGCTACAACGAATGTGTGTCCTACAGCTTTATCGATCAGGCGTCTGCCGCGCTGTTTGGTGGCGGCACCGATGACACCCGTCTGGAAAACCCGATCAGCAATGACATGAGCCATATGCGCCCCTCGCTGTTGCCCGCCTTGCTGCAGGCCGCGGCCCGCAATCAGGCGCGGGGCTTCCCTGACATGGCGCTGTTCGAGGTCGGCCCCGTCTTCACCGGCGGCGAGCCCGGCGATCAGCATCTGCAGATCAGCGGCCTGCTGACCGGCAACACCGGCCCCAAAGATGTGCACGGCGCATCGCGTCCGGTCGATGTGTTCGACGTCAAGGCGGATATCGAGGCGGTCTTGTCCGCCATCGGTGCCCCCGCCAAGGTGCAGATCAACCGCAATGGCGCTGACTGGTTCCACCCCGGGCGTCACGGGCAGATCTGCCTTGGCCCGAAAAAAGTGCTTGGCGTCTTTGGCGAAATTCATCCGCGGGTGCTGGCGGCACTGGATGTGAAAGGGCCCGCGATGGGCTTCACCATCTGGCCCGCCGAGGTACCCTTGCCGCGCAAGTCCGGTGCCACACGTCCCGCGCTGAACACCAGCGCGCTGCAAGCGGTGGAACGTGACTTTGCCTTTGTGGTGGACGCCGATGTTGACGCGCTGACGCTGGTCAATGCGGCGATGGGGGCGGACAAGGCCCTGATCGACGATGTGCGCGTCTTTGATGAATTCATCGGCGGTGCCTTGGGCGAGGGGAAAAAATCGCTCGCCCTCACGGTACGGATGCAGCCAAACGACAAGACACTGAAAGACGCGGATATCGAGGCGGTTGGCGCCAAGGTCATCGACAAGGTGACCAAAGCCAGCGGCGGCGTGCTGCGCGGCTAAAGCGAACGGAGGCGGTATGACACTGCATGTATATCTCTCGGGTGAAATCCACACCGACTGGCGCGATCAGATCATCGATGGCGCGGCAGGGTTGGATGTTGTGTTCACCGGCCCTGTCACCGACCACGCGGCCAGCGACGACTGCGGTGTGGCGATTCTGGGGGCCGAGGAAAACAAGTTCTGGCACGACCGCAAGGGCGCACAGCTGAACGCGATCCGCACCCGCAAGGGCATCGAAGAGGCGGATGTCGTCGTCGTGCGTTTTGGCGATCAGTACAAACAGTGGAACGCGGCTTTTGATGCAGGCTATGCGGCGGCTCTGGGGAAATCTCTGGTGATCCTGCATGGGGACGACCACGCGCACGCGCTGAAAGAGGTCGACGCCGCAGCTTTGGCTGTCGCCCAAGAGCCCGCGCAGGTCGTGCAAATCCTGCGCTATGTGCTGACGGGCACCCTGCCAGAGTAAGCACGCTTTGCACCGGATTGCGCGGTTTTCGCCTCTGTAAGGGGGAAAACCGTGCTTATCCGACAAAAATCCATCGTTATTTGGAAAACTTATGCTAACGCATGCACAGTATGTCGTGCGACGTAGCAGACACGGCTTTCAATCATACGAGGGACAGACATGATTCAAGAATTCAAGGATTTCATTGCCAAGGGCAATGTTATGGACCTGGCAGTCGGTATCATTATCGGCGCGGCCTTTACGGCTATTGTGACCTCGCTGGTCAGCGATCTGATCAACCCTGTGATCGGTCTGGTCCTTGGCGGCGTTGATTTCACCAGCATGTATGTGGTGCTGTCTGGCGATGTGCCTGCGGGTACCGGTCTGGACGCGGCGCGCGAAACCGGCGCGGCGATCTTTGCCTATGGCGCGTTCATCACGGCCTGCATCAACTTCCTGATCATCGCTTTTGTGGTGTTTATGCTGGTCAAATCCGTTAACCGGCTGAAATCGCTGGCCGAACGCCCCGATGATGTCGCCCCCGAAGTGGCAACTGGCCCCAGCCAGTTGGACGTGCTGCTGCAAATTCGCGATGAGCTTGCCAAGAAGTAAGCGTTTCAACGGCGTGAAACGAAAAGGCCCGCAGGTGCGCTGCGGGCCTTTTGCGTGGTGCGTAGGGGGTGGTTAACCGGCGATGGCCTGATCGGCGGTGATCGCCTCCATCCCGAGCGCTTCGGCCACGGCGGCGTAGGTCAGCTGACCTGCGTGCACGTTCAGACCTGCCTTGAGGTGGGGATCGTCGGCGCAGGCTTGCTTACAGCCTTTATCCGCCAGTGCCAGCATGAACGGCATCGTGGCGTTGCCAAGCGCAATGGTCGATGTCCGCGCCACGGCACCGGGCATGTTGGCAACGCAGTAGTGCATGATGCCGTCCACTTCGTATACGGGGTCTTGGTGGGTGGTCGCTTTCGAGGTTTCAAAGCAGCCACCTTGGTCAATCGCCACGTCCACCAGCGCCGCGCCGGGCTTGAGCTCGGACAATTGCGCGCGGCTGATCAGCTTGGGGGCGGCGGCCCCGGGGATCAGGACGGCACCGATGATCATATCGGCCTCGCGCGCCAGTTCGATCGTATTGCCCGCCGAGGCGTAAGAGGTGTTGAACACGCCGCCATAGATGTCATCCAGATAGCGCAGACGGGGCAGGGACCGGTCAAGCACGGTGACATCCGCGCCCATGCCAGCCGCAATCCGTGCGGCGTGGGTGCCGACAACACCGCCGCCGATCACGACCACGCGCGCCGGACCAACGCCGGGGACGCCGCCCATCAGCACGCCGCGCCCGCCGTTGGCTTTTTGCAGCGTCCATGCGCCCACCTGCGGGGCCAGACGACCCGCGACTTCGGACATTGGCGCAAGCAGCGGCAAGCCACCATTGCGGTCGGTGACGGTTTCATAGGCGATACAAGTCGCGCCGGAGGCGAGAAGATCCTTGGTTTGTTCGGGATCGGGGGCGAGGTGCAGATAGGTGAACAGGATCTGCCCTTCGCGCAGCATCTTGCGCTCGACCGCTTGGGGTTCCTTGACCTTGACGATCATGTCGGCGCTGTCGAAGACCTCTTGCGCGGTGGCAAGGATCGTCGCGCCTGCGTCGGTATAGGCGGCGTCATCAAAACCAGCGCCGATGCCGGCACCTGCTTCGATAACAACCTCATGTCCCTTGTTCACCGCCTCGTAAGCGGCATTCGGGGTCATGCCGACGCGGAATTCCTGTGGCTTGATTTCTTTGGGGCAACCGATTTTCATGAGTTCATCCTATTGAGGGTGCATTTGAATTACGGTACGCCCCTCGATACGCAATTGGGCACGGATTATGGGCCGTTATCCCCCTTGCGCTTCGAATACTCTGCTGCATATTGGTCATTTCACGCGAAAGTATTGCGCCACATGAGTCTAGACGACATCGATCGCCGCATCCTTACTGCCCTGCAACGCAACGGGCGGATGTCGAACTCTGACCTGTCGGAAAAGGTACATCTGTCGCCGTCGGCATGTCACCGGCGCGTGCAGCGGCTGGAAGCCGAAGGGTATATCCGCGATTACGTCGCCCTGCTGAACCCGCGCAAGATGGGCGTCCCCACGACGGTGTTTGTCGAGATCACCCTGCAAGGCCAAGCGGACGAGGTGCTGGACGCCTTTGAGAAGGCGGTCGCGCGTATTCCCGATGTGCTGGAATGTCACCTGATGGCGGGGGCCGCGGATTACCTGCTTAAGGTCGTGGCCGAAAATACCGAGGATTTCGCCCGCATCCATCGCCAGCATTTGGCGCGGTTGCCCGGTGTGGGGCAGATGCAATCCAGCTTTGCGCTGCGCACGGTGTGCAACACCACAGCGCTGCCAGTCGGTTAAATCGCGGAGGGAAACAGCGCCATCCAGATGCCCGCGAACATCGCGATGCCGCCGATATTGACCCAAGCGTGCCACGTCGCATAGCGAAAGCGCATGGCCCGGCGCACGTAAAAGCCGACGCCGATCACATAGGCAAATGCCCCGCCGATGATGCACCAGAGTGTTGCCAGCGGCACCCCTGTCAGGTCCGGCAGTGCGCAAAGGCCAATGGCGCCCAGCCCCAGATAGGATGCGGTGGACCACTTGCCCTGAACCTGCGGGTCGGTGATCTTTTTGTACATCGCCACCAGCGCCAGCCCCCATGACACACAAAGCAGCGTGATCGTCCATGTCGTGCCGGCCTGCACGAAGAACGGCGTAAACGTGCCCGCGATACTGGGATAGATCGCCGCATGATCAATCCGCCGCATCAATTTGCGCGCATCGTGCCACGGCGCGAAGTGGTAGGCGCAGGATGCAAGGTTTGATGCCAGCGCGCAAAGCACATAGACCACCACCGCGACCGTCACCGCCGTTTGCAGCGATGTGGCCGATTTCATCACCAACGCGCCGCCAGCCCCCAGAATCAGCGCAAGCCCCACAAGGTGGACGATCAGATCAGCCCGCCGGTGGATCGGGGCAACGCTGGGGTAGGTGGGCTGGGTCATGGTCTGTCCTGTCTCTGGCCGCTTTGCGATACGCTCTGCCGCCGGGTCCTGTCTACTGTACCCATGCGTCACCACGCGCGCAGCGGCAGACAAAAGAAAACCCCCGGCACCGAAAGGTAACGGGGGTTCGTATTCTTATGCGTCGCTTGGATGATTTACATCATGCCTTCGCGCTGCAATTTCTTCCGTGCCAGTTTGCGGCTACGGCGGATCGCTTCTGCTTTCTCGCGTGCTTTTTTCTCGGAAGGTTTCTCGAAATGCTGCTTAAGCTTCATTTCACGAAACACACCCTCGCGCTGAAGTTTTTTCTTCAGGGCGCGCAGCGCTTGATCGACGTTGTTATCGCGAACACTAACCTGCATGTGGTTTTCACCACCTTTCTAGTTTGAAGTTGCAAGGATTTGCAGGAACTGGCCATATAGCAACCGAAACCTATATTGTCTAGAGCAAAGCCAATCACCCCTTCAGGAGGCCGCTATGACGAACACGTCCCAGACACCGAAAGAACAGCTGCTGGATGCCGCGCTGATGCATGTCGCGTTTGACGGCTGGTCAGAGGCGACGTTCAAGGCTGCGGTCAGCGATACCGGCATGGACCCGACCGTCGCGCGTGCTGTCTGTCCGCGCGGTGCTGTTGATCTGGCCGTCGCCTATCACAAACGGGGCGATCAGCAGATGATCGACCGGATGAAGGCCGAAAACATGACCGAGATGAAATTCTCGGCCAAGGTGGCAGCTATGGTCCGCTTCCGTCTTGAAGCCGCCACGGATAAAGAGGCCGTGCGTCGTGGGACAACCCTGTTTGCCCTGCCACAATATGCGCCGGAGGGGGCCAAACTGGTCTGGGGGACGGCGGATGCCATATGGGCGGCCTTGGGGGATACGTCCGAAGACGTGAACTGGTACACCAAACGCGCCATGCTGAGCGCTGTCTATTCCTCGACCGTGCTGTTCTGGCTGGGCGACACCAGCGAGGGCCACGCAGAGACATGGGCCTTCCTTGATCGGCGGATCGAGAATGTGATGCAGATCGAAAAGGTCAAGGCGCAGGTGAACAGCAGCCCGACGCTCAGCATGTTGATGGCCGGGCCCAACTGGTTGCTTTCCCATGTGAAAGCCCCCTCGCGCCTGAACCGTAGCGATCTTCCCGGTAGCTGGGGCAGCCCGCGTCCCTAGGCTGGCTTTCCTCGCCAGACCAGACCTGCTAGGTGCTGCGGCGTCCGCATCCGGCGCGGGCGCGGCTTACTGGTACTCACGCATATGCACCCGTTTCTGATCGATCTGGACAAGGTTTCCTACACCCCCGAAGGAACCTCGGTGCTATGTGATGTGACACTGCAGGCATCCGAGCGGCGGATTGGTATTGTCGGACGTAACGGGTCCGGCAAGACATCTCTGGCACGGGTGCTGGCTGGGCTGGTGGCCCCGTCGTCGGGCAAGCTGCGGATCAACGGGGTGGATGTGGTCAAGGATCGCAAGGCGGCCTTGCGGCAGGTCGGCATCCTGTTCCAGAACCCCGATCACCAGATTATCTTCCCCACGGTGGAAGAAGAGATCAGCTTTGGCCTGACCCAGCTGAAACACACCCCAAAAGAGGCCGCAGAGAGAACGGCGGATATCCTCGCCCGCTTTAACCGCAGCCATTGGGCAAAGGCGGCGATCCATCAGCTATCTCAGGGGCAGCGGCAGCTGGTCTGTCTGATGTCGATCCTTGCCATGCAGCCGCGCCTGATCATCCTCGATGAACCTTTTGCGGGGCTTGATATCCCGACGATGATGCACCTCACGCGCGTGCTGCACGCAGTAGAGGCGCATCTGGTGCACATCACCCATGACCCCGCGCATCTGGCGACCTATAACCGGATGATCTGGATCGATCAGGGTCGGATCGTGCAGGACGGCGCGGTGCCTCAGGTGACCCAAGCCTTTGTGGCACAGATGCAAGAGATCGGGGAAAGCGATGATTTCACTCACCTCCCCGGTTGAGACCCGCGCCCACGGTTGGCCTGCGGGGGCAAAGCTGGCAGCGCTTTGCGTGGCGACGATGGGGCTATTCAGCCTGACCCACCCCGCGCTGCAGGCGGCGGCCTTGGCGGTGACCCTGCTGCTTTATGCGCTGCCGGGATGGCGGTTTTTCAAGGTGGGGCTGGCGCGCTTGCGGGTGCTGCTGCCCTTCGTTGTGCTGATCATGGTCTGGCATATCGTGACCCATGACATCATGGCGGGTGCGACCGTGACGTTGCGGATGATGACAGCGGTGGCGCTGGCGAATCTGGTGACCATGACGACCAAGCTGGCACAGATGGTGGCTGTGGTGACATGGCTGACAACGCCGCTGCGCCGTCTTGGCATCCAGACCCGCGCGATCGAACTGGGCATCGCCCTCGTCATCCGCTTTACCCCCGTTCTGGCGCAAAAGGGCCAGTTGCTGGCGCAGTCATGGCGCGCGCGTTCCACCAAGCGGGTCGGCTGGCGGATGATCATCCCGTTTACCGTGCTGGCGATTGACGACGCCGAACATGTGGCCGAGGCCCTGCGTGCCCGTGGCGGACTTTGACGTGAGACCTTCCGCGACCTGACGCCTGTCAGTTCGCATTGTGTGTGCCGAAAACCGTGCCTATGGTGCGGCAACACTGATTTACGGAGGAGACGTAGTCGATGACAGAAACCATGCGTGCGATAGAGATCACCAAAGCCGGCGGACCCGAAGTGCTGCAACCCACCGACCGCCCCATGCCGCAGCCGGCTCACGGGCAAGTGGTGATCAAAGTGGCCTATGCCGGTGTGAACCGCCCCGATGCGCTGCAACGTGCGGGCATGTATGCGCCGCCCCCCACTGCCAGCGATCTTCCCGGGCTTGAAGCCTCGGGCGTGGTGTCCGCCGTGGGTGAAGGCGTCAGCGATCTGGCAGTCGGCGACAAGGTCTGCGCGCTGCTGCCCGGTGGCGGCTATGCGGAATATGTCGCGACGCCTGCGGCCCATTGTCTGCCGGTGCCCAAGGGCATGGACATGAAGGAAGCCGCCTGCCTGCCCGAGACATTCTTCACCGTCTGGTCCAATGTGTTCATGCGCGGTGGCCTGAAAGCGGGCGAACGGTTCTTGGTGCATGGCGGGTCGTCGGGCATCGGGACGACTGCGATCCAGCTGGCGCGCGAATTCGGCGCACGGGTTTTTGCCACGGCAGGGACCGACAGCAAATGCGACGCCTGCGCCAAACTCGGGGCCGAGGCCGCGATCAACTACCGTGACTCGGATTTCGTTGATGTGCTGAAAGCCGAGGGCGGGGCAGACCTGATCCTTGATATGGTCGGCGGCGACTACATCCCGCGCAACCTGCAAGCGCTGGCCGAAGACGGCCGTCTTGTGCAGATCGCCTTCCTCAGCGGGCCCAAGGTAGAGGTGAACTTTGCCACGCTGATGACACGCCGTCTGACGATGACCGGTAGCACCCTGCGTCCGCAAAGCGATCTGGCCAAGGCCAAGATCGCCGAAGAACTGCGCGAGAAGGTCTGGCCACTGCTGGACGCGGGCAAGATCGCACCGGTGATGGACAGCGAATACGCGTTCGAGGACGCGAGCGAGGCGCATGCCCGCATGGAGACAAGCGGCCATATCGGCAAGATCGTGTTGAAGGTTGACGCCAACGCCTAAGCGGCGGGCAATAATATGAGGCAAGGGGCGCTCTGATATCAGGGCGCCCTTCGTCGTTCAGAGGGCGTTACGCCGACAGGCGCGCCTCCCACGCATCAAGGGTTTCGGCCCATGCCGCGGGCACTTTGGCGACCTGATCACGGGCTTTGTCCACGTCGCCTTGTTTGCAGTCCTGTTCGATGGTGGCAAGCAGCGCGTGCATACGCTCTGCGCCGAACATGCCGCACAACCCGGCAAGGTCGTGGGTCTTGCGTTGCAGATCGTCGCGGTCCTCGGCAGAGGCTAGGGGCGGCAATTGCCCCTCTACACGTTGGCGCAGATTGCCAATGCGATCGGCAAGCTTTTCAGGGCCAAGCAGTTCGAACAATTCGTTCACCTGATTGGCGTTCAGTACCGGATGCTGCGGCTCGGCGTGCGTCGCTTCAGTCGCATCAGAGGCACCCTCAGCGGCGGGCATCACAAGCTCGCTTAGCGCGGTTTTCAGGCGGCGCGTGTTGATGGGTTTTTGCAGAAAGCCGGTCATCCCGCCCGCGGTAAAGGCCGCGCGTTCGTTGGGCAGGGCGTGGGCGGTCACGGCCATGATCGGGGTATTGGCATTGGGCCCGCCCCCTTGAAGGATCACCTGCGTGGCCTGTAGCCCGCTCATCCCCGGCATCGAAATATCCATCAGGATCGCGTCAAATCTCTGTTCGGCCGCACGATCAATGCCTTCGGGGCCGCTGCTGGCAAGGGTGACCTCGTGACCCAGACGGCCCAGCATTGCCTTAAGCAGATCGCGGTTGATCTCGTTATCGTCGACGACCAGCAAGTTCATCGCGGGGGTGTCTTCGGTATCAAGCTGGGGTTGGGCGACGGGCTGCGGGGCTTCTGTCTGCACGAAGTCTGCTGGCAGTCGCACGATAAACCGCGCGCCTTTGCCAACCTCCGAGACGCAGGTGATCGTGCCGCCCAGACGGTGCACCAGCCGCCGCACGATGCCCAGCCCCAGACCGGTGCCCCCTGTGCGCCGCTCGTAGCGGCTGTCGAGCGATACGTAATCCTCGAAAATCCGCTTGAGGTCGTCGGGCGGGATACCGGGGCCATTGTCTGCCACTTCGATATGCAGCATCGGCGCATTGTCCGTTTCCATGTCATAGGTCGCGCTAAGCACAATATCGTCGTCGGGGCTGAACTTGATCGCGTTGCTGATGAGGTTGACCAGAATCTGCTGCACCGCGCGCGGGTCTGTCAGGATGGGTGTGTCGGTCAGCCCGTCCTGATCCAGATGCAGCCGCGTGTCCGATGTCTTGGCCAGTGGCGTCATGGTGTTGACCATGCCGGCGGTCAGCGCGACCATATCACTGGCTTGCAACTCGTTGTCGTTGGTTTCGGCCTCACTGCGTTCGATGGCTAGCACGTCGTCGATATGGCCCAGCAGGATGTCACCGGATTTCAGCGCCGCTTCGACGTATTTGCGCTGTTCGGCGTCCAGCTTGTCGTCATGCAGCAAGTGGATGGCAGAGAGGATGCCGTTCAGCGGCGTGCGCATCTCGTGGCTCATCATCGCGAAGAAACGCGATTTTTCCTGATAGGCATCCAGTGCCTCGTCGCGGGCGCGGATGATCTCCTGCTCTTTTTGCAGTTTGTCGGTGATGTCGCGGATATATGTGACGAAAACCGGCGCGTCGTTTGACCGCGCCAGCGACACGGAAAGTTCGACAGGGAAGATGCGCCCGGTGCCGTCGATCATCTCTGTCTCGTGACGGCCGGTTTCGGCCAGCCGCGTTTTGCCGGTCTCGTTGAAATGGGCGAGGTTATCCCGTTGGCGATGGCGCAATTTAGGGGGGACCAGCAGTTCGATGTAGCTGCGCCCAAGCGCATGATCGCGCGAGATGCTAAAGACCTCTTCGGCAGAGCCGTTGAAATCGATAATCTCGCCATCTACCGACAGCACCATCACCGCATCAAGCGAGGCGCGTAGCATGGTTTCAAGCTGCGAGTGGTTGCGTTCGACCTCGCGCGAGGCTCGGTTGAGCGTGATCGTCTGGCGCGACAGCCGCAGGATCGCCCCCAGCAGCGCAATGGTCACGGTCACCACGATCACCAGCAAGATCTCGATCAGCTGCGCGATCTCTTTGCGCTCGGCCTCCGCCGCTTTGGCGGCAAAGGAGATGGAGGCAAGCCCGATGTTGCGCGGCATATCCTCGACCGTGTCCAGCGCTTCCGACAGGGCGGGCACACCGGCGGCGAGCGCCTCATCGCTGCCGTCGATCAGGGGGATCTGTGTGTCCAGAACCGCTTGTATCTTCTGGATTTCGCGGGTCAGGTCGCCGCTTTGCTGTACGCGTTCGGCGACTTCGGTGCGGCTGTAGAAGATGTCGAACCGTTTGCGCAGGTTCGCCAGATCGTTTTCATCACCGGACCGCGCCTGTTCAACGGCACCATCCAGTTTGAGAAAGTCGATTTCAAGCTGCGAGAACACCCATTCGGCATGATCCTGCTGCGCGCTGCCAAGGGCGCGCACGCGGTCCCAGACGTTGAACGCCAGGTAACCGGCAAGCAGGATGCCGACCATCAGCGCCAGGGCAAGAATATATCTTACCCTGTTGCGCTGTGGGCCGTCCTGCATCAAATCGGCCATGGTAAACATGCCTTGCGGTTACTTGATCGCCAGCCGGTTCAACTGCCAGATAGAACGGCTATAGATCGTCTCTGTCTGGTACTTTACGTCGCTGTCATAGGGATAGACAATCCATAGCGGACCTTTCCCGCGGCGCGACATCTCTTTGTCGTTGTTGGCATAGGCGATGATCGGCCCGTCGGACACCGCATCCTCCATCGGGATTTCGACCGCATAGTCGTTGATCGCGGTTGCTTCGATCATACCTTCGGACACGTCCAGCGTGTCCATCAGATCCTTGAGCGATACGCCCTGAAAGGTCTGCGCGCCTTCGGTCCAGATGGTTTCGGTCTCGAAGCTGGACGACGGCAGTTCTTTCAGCTGCTCCATCGTATAGGTGTGTTCCATGTCGCCTGCCGTGACGGTCAGAACGGCGTCTTCTTGTGCACTTACAGCAGTGGCCAATGCGGCACCGCACAGTGCGGCGGTGATTGTCTTGGTGAAAGCTTGAAACGTCATTACTCGGTATCCTTCCCCTGTGTTTGTACATCAACCTTAGGTTAACGCCGATTGGAGAGCGACTGAGATTAAGGGTATTGTTACTATACGAAGGTATAGCCGTCAAAAATTCGACACAGTTATCCTATCCTCATGTGTGCTATTATTCGCCCATAAGTTGGTCTACGACTACTTAAGCAGCATTGAGGTGGTGGCGAGGGAAGGAAAGAACTTATGGCATTACGGATACTGATTGCGGACGACCACGATATGGTCCGCGAAACGATTGCAATGTTTCTGGACGCCGATGGCGGGACAGAGACGGTTGCAGCAAGCGACCTGCCCGAAGCGATGGCCAAGATAGAGGCAGAGGGGCCGTTTGATCTGGTACTGCTCGACTATACGATGCCCGGCATGAAGGGGCTTGAGGCGCTGCCTAAGCTCATGAAAGCCAACGAGGAAAAGCCTGTCGGTCTGATTTCGGGCACGGCAACGCGGTTGATCGCGGAACAGGCGCTGGCCATGGGCGCGATCGGTTTCCTGCCCAAGACGCTGCCTGCGAAATCATTGGTCAACGCGGTCCGCTTTATGGCCGCGGGCGAGATTTACGCGCCGGTCAACTTTATGTCTGGCAAGGACGATCCCGAAGAAACCGATTTTGAAAAGGCCCTGTCAGAGCGGGAGCGTCAGGTTCTGCGCGGCTTGATGGAGGCGAAATCGAACAAGGAAATCGCCCGCGACCTAGAGTTGCAAGAGGTCACGATCAAGCTGCACGTCAAAACGCTGTGCCGCAAGCTGGACGCCCGCAACCGCACCGACGCCGCAATGATCGCACGTAGTGCGGGGTTTATCTGATCGGGGTAAACAGCGCGTCGTCCAGCGTGCAATCCTTGATCACGTCGCGCCCGCAAGGCACCGGCTCCAGCGTTTTTGACAGGCATAGACGCACTTCTTGAATGTAGCCGCTTTTGCAGGTGACGGTAACGCCATCGGCCTCCATCGTCGGGTTTGCTTTCAGAAACGCTTCCTCCACCACCGAGGCGGGCAGGCGGATGTCGCCCGTGATCTTGCGAAAGACCGCAGGGCGGGTCACGGCATCATAGGCCTGACGCGACAGATCGAAATATCCGGTGGCAGACAGGCCGGTACAGCTGCCGTGTTTCTTCCATTGATGCCACGCCAGACCGGGCGTTCCCATAATGTCAGCCATGGCGGCGGTCATGCCACGGGTGGGGGGCCGTTCGGCGGTGCGGCAGTAGGAGGGAAACCCTCGATGCAGCTGCGGCCAAAGCCCGTGCATGATCCAGCCGTGGTCGTGGCGCGCGTCGCATTGCGCGGAATCGCGCGCATCGCCTTCCAGCGCGCACCAGTTGGGCGACCAGCTGAGCGCCAGCATGTAATAGTCGAATTCCCCTGCAATTTCGCCCTTGGCCGCCGCGGGGCGGGGCATCGGGGCCAGCAACAGACACAGGCACAGGATCAGCAATCGCATTGGGGTCTTTCCTTATTTTGCCGGTCCGAGTATAAGGCGTTCAAGTTCCCCCACAATGGAAACCGTTCTGCCCCGCAGGACCGCCTATTTCAGGCGACGGGGAAAGTGCGTTTTAAGGAGAGACCGACATGGCAAAACCGATTATGGCCCGCGCCACTGCCGTATGGCTGGTGGACAACACAACCTTGAGCTTCAAACAGATCGCGGATTTCGTGGAAATGCACGAGCTTGAAGTGCAGGGCATCGCGGATGGTGACGTGGCGCAAGGCGTGAAGGGCTTTGACCCGATTGCCAACAACCAGCTGACCGAAGAAGAGATCGAAAAAGGGCAGGCGAACCCGCTGCACAAGCTCAAGCTCAAGTTCAACGCGTCAGCCCAAGGCGAAGAGAAACGTCGCGGCCCGCGCTATACGCCGCTGTCCAAACGTCAGGACCGCCCCGCATCGATCTACTGGCTGGTCAAGTTCCACCCCGAACTCTCCGACGGTCAGGTCAGCAAGCTGGTCGGCACCACCAAGCCAACCATTCAGGCGATCCGCGAGCGGACGCACTGGAACATTGCGAACATCCAACCGATCGATCCCGTGGCTTTGGGGCTGTGCAAACAGTCCGAACTGGACGCCGCTGTCCAGAAAGCCGCTGCCAAGAAAGCCGCCGAAGGTGGCTTGATGACCGATGACGAACGCCGCCGTCTGGTCAGCACCGAACAATCGCTTGGCATGGATACGGAACCGAAGATGCCGACCTCTATCGAAGGTCTGGAAACGTTCACCCTGTCCGGCAACCCTGCGGATGACGAAGAAAAAGACCACGGCGACTATTCTGACGCCGACAGTTTCTTCAAGCTGCCCGAGGGCGGTTCCGACACGGATGAAGACGAGGACAAGTAATTCGGTTCCGCCCTTCTGGCGGCTTCGGAACAAATCCGCTTAACCTTGTGTTGAGCTAGGGGTGCAGGGCAACCGCTCTGCGCCCCTTTTTTTGACGTAGGGGGCATGCATGCTGGCGACGATATTACTCGGTCTGTTTTGGGGCGTTGTCGCACTCGTTTCGGCGATCAGCGTGCTTCCCTTTAGCAAGATACCGCACGGCGCGATCCGGGGAATGGCATTCCCCCGTGAGCAGCTGTTTGTGTTGACCGTGGCGCTGGCTGCCGTGGCGCTGGTGTTTCTTGAACCTGACCATCGCAACCCGGCGCTGGCGATCCTCGCTGTGATTGCGGCGATCCACACGGGCTACATCCTGAAATTCACACCGCTCTGGCCGCGCCAATCGGTGGATGCGACCGAGGCACAGGCCGCTGATGCGGAAAACCGTGTCACCATCCTTGCGTCAAACGTGAAACAATCCAATCGCCAGTATCAGCGTCTGATCGACCTGATCCGCACCGAAGACCCGGATATCGCCGCCGCGCTTGAGGTGGACCCAGACTGGGTCGATGCGCTTTATGACGCGCTGAAAGACCAGTATCCCCATTGGGTGAAAGTGCCCAAGGATAACTCCTATGGCGTGGTCATGATGTCCAAGATGGAGCCGTCAGAGACGCAGGTGCGGGACCTGCTGGTTGATGATGTGCCGTCGATCCGGACCAAGGTCGCGATGCCGTCAGGGCGGATGTGGCGTTTGTATATCGTGCACCCCGAACCCCCCGTGCCCTATCACGACACCAAGGGCCGCGACGGAGAGATCGCGTTGGTCGGCATCGAAGCCAGCAAGGACGATCTGCCCGCGATCGTGACAGGCGATCTGAACGACGTTGCTTGGTCCACCACTACCCGCCGGTTTCAGCGGCTATCGGGATTGCTGGACCCACGGGTCGGACGTGGGTTCTATAACACATTCCATGCGGGTATTGCCGTCATGCGCTGGCCGCTTGACCATCTGTTCCATGATGCAGAGTTCCGCCTGATCCGTATGTCGCGCTTGCCCAATATCGGGTCCGACCACTTCCCGATCCTGTTCTCGCTTGCCCTGACAGGGGAACCACAGTCGAATTCCACGCCCGAACAAAGCGACGCCGAAGAGCGCGCCGAGGTGCGGGAAATGGCAGCCGAAGAACGCGAAAAGGACCGCGAAGCCATCGGCACGGATTGGGAAAAATAGCCCCGATCCGTCACCGCTCACCGGTACGCAGCGCTTTGCGTGCCTCCTTGAAAAACGAATTGTCGTATCAAGTATTTTGCCACTTGCGCGAATCTGAAAACAGCGTAAATGCGCGCTTACAGACGCCAACGCACGCGCCTCTGGCCGGTCCGTCTGTCCGCGGATTGACCCCGCGCCTATGCAGCGACGGTAACGTCTCTTGAAACGACATGTTAGGGTACTCCCGCCCTTCCTTGCTCTTTGGAGATGACCATGAACGCCACAGCTACCGCCACCGTGAACACATCCGCAGCATCGAACTATGACGAAGCGGCTGATTACATCTGGAACAACAGCTTCGACAAACCGACTCTCGTCGTCAGCCGCGCCCGTGTGGGTGTTCAATACGACGCGCTGCAAGCCGGTCTGGGCGATGCGCGAATCCACTATGCGGTAAAGGCGAACCCCGCCCCCGAGATCATTCGTATGCTGGTCGAACGCGGCTCGGGCTTTGATGCGGCGTCGCGTCAGGAGATCGAGCTGTGTCTGTCCCAAGGGGCGGATCCTGCGAAAATCTCTTTCGGCAACACCATCAAACGCGGCGTTGATATCGCCTTTGCCCATTCCATCGGTGTGACCATGTTCGCCGCCGACTGCGAGGCAGAGCTCGACAAAATCGCAGAGCACGCCCCCGGCGCCCGCGTCTATATCCGTCTGATCGTCGAGAATTCCATGGCGGACTGGCCGCTGACCCGCAAGTTCGGCTGCGCGGGCTCGCTGCTGCCAAGTCTGCTGGAGTACACCAAATCCGTGGGTCTCGTGCCTTATGGTCTGTCGTTTCACGTCGGTTCGCAAACCCGTCGTGCCGAATACTGGCACCCCGTTCTGGATCAGGTCGCCCCGCTATGGCACGCTGCGAAAGAAGCAGGGCACGACCTGCAACTGCTGAACATCGGCGGCGGTTTTCCTGCCTATCACGGTGATCCGGTGGATGCGCCGCGCGGCTATGCCGCCGCAGTCGTTGCCGCTGTCAAAGAACGCTTTGGCGAGATTCCGGTCCTGATGGCAGAGCCGGGCCGCGGCATGGTGGCAGAGGCAGGGCATATCGCGGCCGAAGTGTTGCTGGTGTCGCGCAAATCGGCAGAGGCGGCGCGCCGTTGGGTGTATCTGGATATCGGGCGTTTTTCCGGTCTGGCCGAAACCGAGGGCGAAGCGATCCGCTATCAGTTCGTGACCCCGCATGACGGCAAGCCCGTCGGCCCCTGTGTGCTTGCTGGCCCGTCCTGCGACAGTGCCGATGTGCTTTATGAAAAAAATCCGGTTGACCTTCCACTTGACCTAAGGGACGGTGACAAAGTCATGATCAAGAACTGCGGCGCTTACACAAGCTCGTACAGTTCGGTCGGCTTTAACGGGTTTCCGCCGCTTGATGTATTGGTCCTGTAAGAGGATCATCAACGTCGCGCGGGAAGGGCCGTCTGCTTTGGGAGGAGCAGGCGGCCCATCTATTTTCAGCCCCACGGTTTAACGCGGGGGTTTTACCCGCGGTTTGTGCCGTTTTTACGGGAAACTCTTGACTTCCGCGGCCCCAAACGGTGTACCTGCCCCGAACAATTCTAGCCCTCGAAAGGGACCCGTCATGCACGCATATCGCAGCCATACATGCGCCGATCTGAGCAAGGAAAACGTTGGCGACAAGGTTCGCCTGTCCGGGTGGGTGCACCGTGTGCGCGACCACGGTGGTATCCTGTTTATCGACCTGCGCGACCATTACGGCATGACCCAAGTGCTATGCGACCCTGATTCCCCCGTCTTTGCCGAGGTGGAAAAGGTGCGGTCCGAATGGTGTATCCGCATCGATGGCGAGGTAAAGGCCCGCGACGCCGATCTGGTCAACACCAAGATCCCCACCGGCGAGATCGAAGTTTTCGTGCGCGACATCGAAGTGCTGGGGCCCGCGAAAGAACTGCCTTTGCAGGTCTTTGGCGATCAGGAATACCCCGAGGAAACCCGCCTGCGCTATCGCTACCTCGACCTGCGTCGCGAAAAAATGCAGGACAACATGGTGCTGCGGTCCGATGTTGTGTCGTCGATCCGCAAGCGCATGTGGGACCAGAACTTCAAAGAATTCCAGACGCCGATCATCACCGCGTCTTCCCCCGAAGGCGCGCGCGACTTCCTCGTGCCGTCGCGTCTGCACCCGGGCAAGTTCTACGCTTTGCCGCAGGCCCCGCAGCAGTTCAAACAGCTGCTGATGGTGTCCGGCTTTGACAAGTATTTCCAGATCGCGCCGTGCTTCCGGGACGAAGATCCGCGCGCTGACCGGTCGCCCACCGATTTCTACCAGCTCGACCTCGAGATGTCCTTTGTCGAACAGCAAGACGTGTTCGACACCATCCAGCCCGTGCTGACTGGCATTTTCGAAGAATTCGGCGGCGGCAAGGCTGTGGATCAGGAATGGCCGCAAATCTCTTATAAAGATGCGGCGCTGTGGTATGGCTCTGACAAGCCCGACCTGCGCAACCCGATCAAGATGCAGGTCGTGTCCGACCATTTCCGCGACTCCGGCTTTGCGATCTTCGCGAAACTGCTGGAACAGGAAGGCACCGAAATCCGCGCCATTCCCGCGCCCACAGGCGGCAGCCGCAAGTTCTGCGACCGCATGAACGCCTTTGCGCAAAAAGAAGGGCTGCCCGGCATGGGCTATATCTTCTGGCGCGAGAAAACCGCCGACAGCGTGGCACAGGAACTGGGCATCACGGTGAAAGAAGCCCAAGTCAAGCTGAAAGCCGGTGAGGTCGAAGGTGGCATGGAAGCAGCGGGCCCGCTGGCCAAGAACATCGGGCCAAAGCGTACCGAGGCGATCCGCCAGCAATTGGGTCTGGACGTGGGCGATGCGGCGTTCTTCCTTGGCGGCAAGCCCAAGTCCTTCGAAGGTGTCGCGGGCCGTGCCCGTAACGTCATCGGTGCCGAATTGGGTCTTACGGACGAAAACCGTTTTGCCTTTGCCTGGATCGTCGATTTCCCGATCTACGAGAAAGACGAAGAAACCGGCAAGATCGACTTTGAACACAACCCGTTCTCTATGCCACAGGGTGGGATGGACGCGCTGATGGGCGATCCGCTTGAGGTGCTTGGCTATCAGTATGACCTTGCGTGCAACGGCTACGAACTGGTGTCTGGCGCCATCCGGAACCACAAGCCAGAGATCATGTTCAAGGCGTTCGAAATCGCAGGCTATGGCAAGGACGAAGTCGAAAAGCGGTTCGGCGGCATGGTGAACGCGTTCCAATACGGTGCCCCGCCCCACGGTGGGTGTGCGGCCGGTATCGACCGGATCGTCATGTTGCTGGCGGAAGAGGCGAACATCCGCGAGGTGATCCTCTTCCCGATGAACCAGCGCGCCGAAGACCTGATGATGAACGCGCCAAGCGAACCACAGTCGGATCAGTTGATGGAACTGGGTCTGCGGGTCATCCCGCAGGACTAAGCCCTGCAACATACCCATAGAAAAGCCCGTCTTGGATATGCCAAAGGCGGGCTTTTTCGTTTGAACGCGATGGAAACGCGTTGGTGTCGGGGTGGTAGTCTATCTCAGGCCGGCCTACGCCCAAAGGTCAGAAACCGGCGTGCGCAACCTCTACCACAGTCTGCGCGCCAAAGTCGCGCGCATGGGCAAAAGCCAGTGCCACGATCGCCACACCCACCACATTTGCCGCAAAGACGGTCCAGTCAAAACTGGTTTCCTTGGCGTAGATGCGGCGCAGTTTGGTGAACATGATGTGCCCCTTGGAATGGGTGACGTGGGTAGGTTGGTGGTTGCGGATGCCATCAGCCTCGCAGGGGTTTGTGGCAAAAACAGGACTTTTCTGCGCTCCAGTTTGGGTGATGTCATATGACATTCGGGTCTTGGCGCTGACAGCGCTTGGCCTTAACGTAAGCGCATGAAACAAGATGACCAGCCCCCCGGCCCACTTGGTGCCCCTGTTGCAGATTTTTCCGTCCCGCCGCGCCCGCCGCGCCCGCCGCGGACGGTAATGACGGGCCGCTACGCCCAGCTTGAACCGCTGAACGCCGAGGCCCATGCCGCCCTGCTGTTCCGCGCCTTTGAAGGGCAGGATCAGCTGTGGCATTATATGTATGACGGGCCGTTCTCATCCTCTGCCCAGTTTCACCGCTGGGTGCGCGAGGTCGAAACCAAAGACGACCCGCTCTTCTATGCGATCAAGAACCTAGAGACAGGGCATATCGAAGGGGTGGCAAGCTATCTGCGCATCGCGCCAGAGGCCGGATCGATAGAGGTCGGGTCAATCACCTTTGGGCCCGCGTTGCAGCGCACGCGGGCGGCAACGGATGCCATGTATCTGATGATGAAATGGGCATTCGAGGCGGGATACCGTCGGTATGAATGGAAGTGTAACGCGCTGAACATGCCGTCGCGCCGTGCCGCGCAACGCTTGGGCTTCAGCTACGAAGGCATCTTCCGGCAGGCGGCTGTCGTTAAAGGGCGCAACCGCGATACGGCGTGGTTTGCGGCGATTGACGCCGAATGGCCGGGCCTGCGTGAAGCCTTCGAGGCGTGGCTTTCCCCTGCAAACTTTGACGCAGAGGGCAAGCAGCGCGAACGGTTGGGCGATCTGACCAGCCTCGTGCGGGTGTCCAGTGACCCGCTGACGTGACCCGCGACTAGATCGCGATTTGCCGCATCAGCCGTTGGCGCAGGACCGACCGGATCACCCGTTGTTCTTCTATCGCGGGCAGGCCCAAGGTGCTGCGTGCTGCCAGCGCTGTCGCCGCCTGTTCCAGTGCTGCGTCCCGTGCGCTGCGCGCCACGCCTGTCAGAAACTGCGCGACATATTCCAGCGTCTGAGGCGTACAGGGGCCGGACAGAACGTCATCCATATGCGCCATGTCATCCTGCAACGCGATAGTGTCGGGCGTGATCGTTTCATCGGCAAGCACGGACAGCCCCAGCGGACGGTGATGCTGGGGCAGGGCGGCCAGCACGACCTGTTGAAACTGTGACAAAGACTGCAACGGTTTGCTCATGAAACGGTCGGCCCCTGCGGCCAGCGCATCCGCCGCCAGATGGGTGTCCCCCGAAATCGCCAGTAGCGCATCCACGCGGGGCTGCGATTGTGCCAGTTCCGCAATCAGATCAATGCCGTTTCCGTCTGGTAACCCCAGATCGGCAATCACGATCGACGGGCGGTAAACCTGCAAATGCCGCCGCGCCGCGCGCAGGCTGTCGGCCCGTCTGATCCGCGCGCCAGAGCGAAGACAGAGCAGGCGCATCGCCTCGCAGGCAAAGCGGCTGTCTTCGATCACCAGAACGGTAAGCCCCAAAAGCGGGCGGTCGGCCGTGGGGGCGGGCAGGCTTTGGGCCTGATGTTCAAGCGTATCCATGATTCCTCCGTTATGCTTTGTGGGTGACCTATGGTTAGGCGCGCTTCGCTAATACGGTGTTAACGTGACGCATTGCTCTTGCGGCAGCGGCAGCCCATAAACCGGGTCAAATGTTGATTTGAGGGAGAAGAATGATGATCGGTCGCCTAAACCACGTAGCTATCGCCGTGCCGGACCTTGAGGCCGCTGCGGATCAATACCGCAACGCTTTGGGTGCGAATGTTGGCCCCGCGCAGGATGAACCCGACCACGGCGTCACCGTGATCTTTATCGAACTGCCCAATACCAAGATCGAACTGCTTTACCCGCTGGGGGACGATAGCCCGATCAACGGTTTTCTGGAAAAGAACCCCGCCGGTGGCATCCACCACATCTGCTATGAGGTCGAAGACATCATCGCGGCGCGGGATCGCCTGAAGGAAAGCGGCGCGCGTGTTCTGGGCAACGGTGAGCCCAAGATCGGTGCCCACGGCAAGCCGGTGATTTTCCTGCACCCCAAAGACTTTAACGGCGCGCTGGTCGAGCTGGAGCAGGTGTAACCATGGCCGTCATGTCAGGTATCGTTCTGTTCACCGTGATCTGGTCGATGGTATTCATGATCCTGCTGCCAGTACGGGTGCAGACCCAGGGGGATCTGGGCCAGATCGTCGAGGGCACCCACGCGGGGGCCCCCGAACATCACCACCTTAAAAAGAAAGCGCTGTGGACGACCGCTGTGTCGATCGTGCTTTGGGCGATCATCGCGGGGATCATCCTGTCGGGCTGGTTCACCGTGGCGGATGTGGAGCAGTGGCTCCACGGGACACCGACACCAATTGGTGGAACAAATGGGTAAAGGTCGCCGCCCCTAGGATCGGAATCACCAGATTCAGCAGCGGCACCGACAGGGGAATCGCCATCAACACGCCGGCGGCCCAGATTGTAAGGCTATGTTTCCCGCGCAGACGCTTTGCCTCGGTCCGGCCCACCCGCCGGATCGCGGCAAGAGTGAAATACTCGCGCCCCAGCAAGAAACCGTTCACGCTCCAGAAGATCAGGGGCGCGAAGGGGGCGAACATCAGGTACAGCACCAGCGCCACGACGTTCACGCCGATCAGCACCCCCATGAAGTTCACCGTATCGCGCAGCGCATCGCCAAAGGGCACAGGCGTGGCGGGGGGCAGATGGGGGTAGTGTTCGGCCTCTACCGCGTCGGCCACATCATCCAGAAACATCGACGTGATGGCCGAGGCGACGGGCACCATCAGGAACACCGACAGCACCATCAACAGCAGCGCTGCCCCCCAGCTGAACAGATCGTCAAGCCACGAGACCTCGCCCAGAACGGGCAGCCAGTTGTCCTCTCCGGTCAGCCAGTCGATCAGCCAGACAAAGCCCGCAGACGCACCGACGAGCAGCAGCAACGCCAAGCCGACACCCAGCAGCAGCACGCGGCGAAAGCTTGGATCGCCCACCTGTCCAACAGCCAGCCCGAAGGCGCGAAAAATCTGTGCTATTGCCATGTGGTGATCGCCGTGATGTCGGGGCGCCCGCGCTCTGGCGGGGCGGAGGTTTCGGTGCCGATATGGATGATGCCTGCGATGCGTTCATGCTCCGCGAGGTCGAAAGCCTCGGTCATGAAGGCGCGGTCGTGGCTGACCCAACCGCTTAGCCAGTTCGCGCCCCAGCCAGAGGCGAGCGCGGCATTGACCAGCGACAGGCAGACCCCGCCCACGGCATAGGTCTGTTCCAACGGCGGGATCTTGGGCGAGGGTTTCTGCACCTCGACCACCACAACCGCCAGATCGCCCTGATCAAATTGCCCGCGGCCCTTCTGGATCTGCTCGGCGTCAAGCGCCAGGGCGGTGCCGCGTGCCTCGGCGATGTCGGCCAGACGCGCCATCGCGGGCTTTTCGATCACGATAAATCGCCACGGCTCCAGCATCCCGTGATCCGGCGCGCGCGAGGCCACGGTCAACAGCTCGGTCAGCATGTCGCGGTCGGGGACCGGTGTGGTCAGGGTTTTGGCGGGGCGCGAACGGCGGGTTTGCAGGAAGTGCAGCGCGTCGGGATTGGGTGTCGGCATCGGGGTCTCTCTTATAGGTTCAGCTCTTGCGCCATGTCGTCAATGGACGCGCGCAGGAAAGCGTCGAATGCGGGGCTTGGCTGGCGAATGCGAAAGTTCTTCGCATGGGGATCTGGCGCTGTGATGTCACTGTCTGCGAGGGCTGCGATGGTGGCGTGGCCACAGAAGGGAACATAGGCCTCTGAATAGCCGCCTTCATGAACGAGCACCAGCTTGCCGCCGCAAAGTTTTTGCGCCGCGGCTTTGATCCGCTGTGTCATCTCGGCAAAGGTTTCCGCTGTGGCCTGCATGCGCGCCAGCGGGTCCACGATAGAAGCATCGAAACCGCAGGCGACGATGATCATATCGGGTTGATACGCGTCGAGCGCGGGGATCACGACGCGGTCGAGCGCGTGCAGATAGGCCGTATGCCCCGACCCCGCGTGCATCGGTAGGTTGATATTGTAACCGGCTCCCGCGCCGTTGCCTCGATCCGCCAGCGCGCCGGTATCAAGCGGGTAATTCCCTTCTTGATGGAGCGAGATCGTCAGCACGTCGTCGCGGTCATAAAAGATCGCCTCGGTGCCATTGCCGTGGTGCACATCCCAGTCCAGCACGGCAACGCGGCGCACCAGCCCCTTGGCCTTTGCTGCCTCGATCGCGATGGCGATATTGGCGAGCAGGCAGAAGCCGTTGGGAAAATCAGGCAGCGCATGGTGCCCCGGTGGACGGCTGAGCGCATAGGCATTGTCGAGGTCACCTTTGGCGACGGCCTCTACCGCGGCGATGGAGAGGCCCGCGGACAGCGCCGCAATCTCGAACCCGCCCGCGGCGAAGGGGGTGCGCAACCCCAGCTCTCCACCGCCCGCGTCGGAAAGGCGCTTGAAGTCGTCGAGATAGGCAGCCGGATGGACCCGCAGCAGATCCTCGCGCGATGCAGGTGCCGCGCTGCGCAGGTCGAGCTCGGCCATCAGGCCGGTGACCTCCATCAGATTGCGCAGGCGGCGTTTGGTCTCGGGGTTTTCCGGCAGGCCGCCCGCCGCCAGCGGCTGCACCAAGCCGCCCACGGGCATGGTAAAGGCATAGTTGCCACCTGCGTGCCAAAAGCAGCGTTCATCCATGAAAAAACCGGTGGTCATCGTCTATCCCCTTCGTGGTTCGGGCGAAGGCTGGCAAAACGCTAAAGGATTGTCCATGGGGGCAAGGCCCGCAGCCTTGGTGCTGCGGGGGGACCTGTGGAGTGAGTATTTGGGAAAGGGTGAAGGGGCGGGCTGGTTTAGCCCACCATGCCCACAATCTCGTAGGTTTTCTTGAGGATCGGCGCGGTGATCTCGCGCGCTTGGGTGGCACCGTGGGCCAGAATGCGGTCGATCTCTGCCTCGTCGGCCATCAGCTCTGCCATGCGGGTGCTGATCGGGGCCATTTTGGCGACGGCGAGTTCAGCCAGTTTGGGTTTGAAGGTGCCGAACTGCTGGCCGCCCACATCGGCCAGAACCTGTTCAACGGTCTGGTCGTTCAGCGCGGCAAAGATATTCACCAGATTGCGCGCCTCTGGCCGGTCCTTGAGGCCGTCCACTTCGGAGGGGAGCGCATCGGCGTCGGTCTTGGCCTTGCGGATTTTCTTGGCGATGGTGTCGGCATCGTCGGTCAGGTTGATACGGCTGGCATCGGAAGGGTCGGATTTCGACATCTTCTTGGACCCGTCGCGCAGGGACATGACGCGGGTCGCAGCCCCTTCGATCACCGGTTCGGTCAACGGGAAGAAATCGACGCCGTAGTCATGGTTGAACTTGGCCGCGATGTCGCGGGTCAGTTCAAGGTGCTGTTTCTGGTCCTCGCCCACGGGCACATGGGTCGCGTGATAGATCAGGATGTCGGCGGCCATCAGCGCGGGATAGGCAAAGAGCCCCAGCGAGGCAGCTTCGGCGTTCTTGCCGGCCTTGTCCTTCCACTGGGTCATGCGGCCCATCCAGCCCATACGCGCCACGCAGTTGAAGACCCAGGCCAGTTGCGCGTGTTCGGGCACCTGGCTTTGGTTGATCAGGATGGATTTATCGGGGTCGATACCCGAAGCGATGAAACCGGCACAAAGCTCGCGCGTGCTGCGCTTGAGGTCCGCAGGGTCCTGCCAGACGGTGATGGCGTGCAGATCTACCATGCAGTAGATCGACTGTACCCCCTTGTCCTGCGCATCGGCGAAACGTTTGAGCGCGCCCAGGTAGTTTCCAAGATGCAAATCGCCCGACGGCTGGATGCCGGAAAACACACGCGGGGTGAAAGAGGTGTCGGTCATTGGATGCTCCGATAAGGCTGGAAACTACGGCCAGATGGGCTTACCCATGCGCACCATGCCCGTCAAGGAGGCCCTATGGAAGACCCAGATTTTCACCCCCCCGTGAACCCGATGCCCGCAACCGTCACGCTGCTTTTTCTGGCGCTGGCGGGGATAGAGGTCGTGCTGTCGCTGGCCGAGGCCGGGATCATCGGCGGTCCTGCTGCTGTGGGCTGGCGTCTGGCCTTGATCCGCGACTTCGGGTTTTCGGGCGATGTCTTCGACTGGATGGTCGCCAACATGCAGTTCCCCCTGCGCGACCTGTCGCGGGTGGTGAGCTATAGTTTCATCCATCTGGGGTTCACCCATGCGATCTTTGCCTGCGTGCTGTTGCTGGCGCTTGGCAAGATGGTGGCCGAGGCGATGGGGCAGGTGGCGTTTCTGGCGATCTTCTTTGTGTCGGGCATTTTCGGGGCGGTGGTCTATGCGCTGGTGCTGGATGATCCGGTCTGGCTGGTCGGTGCCTACCCGTCGGTTTATGGGCTGATCGGCGGCTATTCCTTTGTCATGTGGCGCAAGCTGGCGGGGCAAGGGGAACAGCAGTACCGCGCGTTTTCCCTGATTGCCGTGCTGATGGGGTTGCAACTGATCTGGGGCGTGTTCTTTGACGCGGGAACCCAGTGGGTGGCGGAGCTTTTGGGCTTTGCCTGTGGTTTCGCGCTGAGCTTTGTTTTCGCGCCGGGCGAATGGGGCAGGCTGCGGGAGCGTATTCGGCATCGGTGAGGCTTGCAGGCGGGACAGGCAGGCGTGACAGGCAGGGGGCCAGCCCCCTGACCCCCGGGATTTAATGCCATTTGGAAGCCGGTCGGGTTAGCCGCGTTTTAGGGCGCGTTTGAATTCGGCCAGTTTGAACGCACCGATGAGCTGGCCGGTGCCGAAGTAGCTGACGGCCGCCAGGGCAATGAGGATCACCAGGGCGACCCCGCGCCACCAGGGTTCGGCGAGCAGGGGTTGCAGGGCCAGGTTGCCGATCCAGAGCGCTCCGCCCATGACCGCCGCCGCCGCCATGATGCGCCAGATGCGTTTGTGAAAACGCGCATCGAATTTCGCGGCCAACCCGAAGCCACGTGCGCCATAGGCCAGCAAGGCAAACATCGCCCATCCCGCCAATGTCGTCGCGATGGCAGGGGCAATCCAGCCGATCACGGGGCTGAGGCCGACGGCCAGTACCACGTTCACCACCATTGCGACCACGGCAAAGTAGAACGGGCGGCGGGTGTCTTCACGCGCGTAGTAAAGCGGTTGCAGGATCTTTTGCAGCACGAAGGCCGGCAGGCCGAGCCCGTAGATTGCCACCGCAATGGCGATGGCTGCGGCGTCATCTGTGGTTGTGGCCCCGCGTTGGAACAGCACCGTGGCCAGCGTGAAGGGGATCACCATCAACGCAACCGCCGAGGGGATGGTCAGCGCCAGCGACACCTCGGCGGCGCGGCTGATCTGGGTGTGCGATCCCTGTTCGTCTCCGGCCTTGAGCCGTCGTGACAGGTCGGGCAGCAGCACCACGCCAATCGCGATCCCCACCACGCCCAAGGGCAGTTGGTAGAGGCGGTCTGCGTAATTGAGCCAGGCCACGGCCCCTTCGTAGAAGCTGGCGACCTGACGGCCTACCAACAGGTTGATCTGCATGACCCCGCCCGCCAGGGCCGCAGGGGCGGCGATGATGGCGAGGCGTTTCAGCTCGGGCGTCAGGCGGGGGCGACGGCCGAAGGTCAGTGTGAAGCCTGCGCGTTTCGCGGCCCACCAGACCAGCGCCAGTTGCGCGATCCCCGCCAGCGGGACAGACAGCGCCAGCGTGTCGCCGATCTGCAGGCCAAGCGCCTTGTCGATGCCCATGCCGATCGCCTCCGATCCGTCGCGGCCAAGGGCGGCCCCGATCAGGACGGCGAGGATGAAGATGACGTTCAACACCACAGGGGCTGCTGCCGCCGCCATGAAGCGGCCCGTGGCGTTCAGCACGCCCGATACAAGTGCGGCGAGGGAGATGAACAGGATATAGGGGAAGGCCAGACGCCCGTATTCGACCGCCAGATCGAAGCGTTCGTCCCCCGCAAAGCCCGAGGCCATCAGCAGCACCAGCCCCGGCATCGCGACGATCCCGATGATGGTGAACAGCGTCAGGATGAACGCCATACCGACGAAAGCATCCTGCGCGAATTTTTCCGGATCATCGCCGCTTTCGAGCTTTTTCGAGAACATCGGCACAAAGGCCATGTTGAACGCCCCCTCGGCAAAGAAGCGGCGGAACATGTTGGGTAAGGAAAAGGCGACCAGAAACGCTTCGGCTGCGGGGCCGGAGCCAAGGTAGCCCGCGATCATCACATCACGCACGAACCCCATGACCCTGCTGAGGAGGGTCCAGATCCCGACGGTGAAGAAGCCGGACATAAGGCGGATAGGTTTCATGGTGGTGCTGCCCCGTAACTGCGGTGCAAATGGCCTAGCCGTTGGCGCCGCACTGCGCAATCAGGGAAATGCGAACACAGCCGTCATGCCCGCGCGAAAGCGCCGATGTCAGTCCTGTGCCCGCGCAACACCGTCGATGATCGCCGCGCGCAACCGTTTCTCGAGCGTCTTCTGCTTGCTTTCGGTATAGTATTTCAGCCCGAACATATCCTTGACGTAGAAGGTATCGACCACCTGTTCGCCATAGGTCGCGATCACCGCATTGGCGATATAGACGTTGGATTCAGACAGCGACCGCGTGAGGTCATAGAGCAGGCCGGGGCGGTCGCGGGTATCCACCTCGATAATCGTGTAGATCTCGGAGCCTTCGTTATCAAAGGTGATATGCGTGGGCACCTTGAACACTTTCTCGCGCTTTTTCACCTTGTCGCGGGATTTCAGCGCATCGCGGGCCAGAATTTCACCCTTGAGCGTCTTGGAGATCATCTGCCGCAGCCGTGGCAGGCGCGAGACGTCGTAGGGGTTGCCCTCGGCGTCCTGAATCCAGAACGCATCAGTCACCCAGCCGTCCTTGGTGGTATAGCTGCGGGCATCGACGACATTGGCCCCGACCAGCGCCAGCGCACCGGCGAGCCGTGCAAAGATGCCCGGGTGGTCTGCCATGACAAAGCAGGCGCGGGTGGCGTCGCGGTCATCGTCAGGGTGCAGGTCAATGCGGATTTCACCGTCCTGAATATCGCGGAGCTGTTCGGCGAATACCACCTGCGATGCCGTATGAAGCCCCTGCCAATAGGGCGGGTAGTGGCGTGCGGTTTCGGCCTGAAGATCCTTGCGCGGCCAATGGGCAAGGGCCGCACGCAGGGCCTTTTTGGCCCCCGCGCCGCGGTTCTCGCGGTTGAGGTCTTCGAGCCCGGTTTCAAGCGCGCGTTTGGTTTGCCGGTAGAGCCCGCGGATCAGCACGGCTTTCCAGTTGTTCCATGTGTTCGGGCCGACGCCGCGGATATCGCAGACGGTCAGCACACACAGCAGATCAAGCCGTTTGACGGTCTGCACAGCCTTGGCAAAGTCCCGCACGGTGCGCGGATCGGAAATATCGCGTTTTTGCGCCATATCCGACATCAACAGGTGGTAGCGGACCAGCCATTCGACCGTGTCGACCTCGGCCTTGTTGAGGCCCAGACGGGGCGCGATCTTGCGGGCCATTTGGGCCCCGAGGATCGAATGGTCTTCGGGGCGGCCTTTGGCGATATCATGCAGCAAGAGAGCCACATATAGCACCTTGCGGTTCACCCCACGTTGAAGGATCGACGAGGCGACGGGCAGGTCTTCTTCCAGCTCGCCCTTCTCGATCAGGGCAAGGTTTGTGATGCACTGGATCGTGTGCTCGTCCACCGTATAGCTGTGGTACATGTTGAACTGCATCATCGCCACGATGGGCTCAAACTCGGGGATGAAGGCCGACAGCACGCCCAGTTCATTCATCCGGCGCAGGCCGCGTTCGGGGTTGCCGTGTTTCAGCATCAGATCAAGGAAGATCCGCCGCGCTTCGGGCGTGTTGCGCATGTCGTCGTCGATCAGGGCGAGGTTCGCTTTGACCAGACGCATCGCATCGGGGTGGATCAACATGCCGGTGCGCAATGCCTCTTCGAAGATGCGCAGCAGGTTCAGCTTGTCGCTGATAAACGCCTTGCCATCGGTGACGGCCAGCCGCCCGCCCACGACCTCATAGCCGTCCCGCAGCTTGGGGCGACGGCGAAAGATACGTTCGAGCAGCGGTTCCGCCTTGACGTGCAAGGCTTCGAGCTTGGTGAGGAAGATGCGCGTCAGCTCTCCCACTTCGGTGGCGTGGCGGAAATAGGCCTGCATGAACACCTCGACCCCGCGGCGGCCCCGCGTGTCGCGGTATCCCATCGCCTCGGCCACGGCGACCTGCATGTCAAAGGTCAACTGTTCGGTCGCGCGTCCTGAAATGAGGTGCAGGTGTCCGCGTACCGCCCAAAGAAAATTCTCGGCCGCGACGAAGGTCTTGAATTCTTCCTCCAGAAACACGCCGCGGTCGACAAGATCGGCGGCATGTTCGACACTGTAGATATGTTTGGCGATCCAGAACAACGATTGCAGATCGCGCAAGCCGCCCTTGGCCTCTTTGACATTGGGTTCCACAACATACCGTAGACCCTGCTTGCGGTGCCGCGCGTCGCGTTCCTCCAGCTTGGCTTCGATAAAGCTGCGACCGGTGCCTGCAAAAAGATCGGTCTTGAGCGTTTCATCCAGATCCTGCGCCAAAGCCACGTCCGCGGCGATAAAGCGGTGCTCCAGCAGGGCTGTCTGGATCGTAAAATCCTCGCGGCCAAGGGTCACGCAGTCGCGGATGGTGCGGGTGGAATGGCCGACCTTCAACTTGAGATCCCATAGCATGTAGAGCATGGATTCGATCAGGTTTTCAGTGCGCTGGCTGGGCGTTTGGGGGATGAGGAACAGTAGGTCCACATCAGAATAGGGGGCCATCTCTCCGCGGCCATACCCGCCGACGCCGATCACGGCGAGCCGGTCGTTCGGGCCAAGCGTTTCAACCGGGTGGAGCCGTTGTCCGGCGATCTGCAGGGTCGTGCGGACAAGCTGATCGGTGAGGTAGCAATAGGCCGACGTCATGGGGCGCGCGTTGAAGGGTGACGCCGCAAAGGCGCGGGCGATTTCGGCGCGCCCGTTCTTTTGCGCGTCTTGCAGGACGGCGACGGCGGCGGCCTGAATCTCTGCCGGATCGGTCAAACCGTCCAGCACGTCCTTGAGCGCGGCAGAAACAGCCGCTTCGTCAAAGATGCGTTTGGGGGTGCTGATCAGGTGACGCGCGGTGGCCTCACCTGATTCTGCTGGTGCAACAAGGGGTTTCACAAAAGGCGGTCCCTTAGAAACCGGCCCCGCCAAAGGCTTGGGGGGCAGGGCTGATGATGACGACCTGCTGGTTGCGGATCGTGGCAATGGCAAGGCCGCGTTCGGCGGTGCCGTCGGCCTTGAGGCGGAACACGCCGCTCGCCCCGCGGAAGCCCGCGCCTTGGGTCAGACGTGCCGCGGACAACGCGTCGGATTTGCCGGATTTCGCCAAGGCCCCCACGGCTGCGATCCCGTCAAAGGCCAGACCAGCGATCGGGCCCGGTGTGTCGCCATAGGCTGCGGCATAGCGCTGCGAAAATGCGGTTGTCGCACCGGGATCGGGCAGGGCGAACCAGCCACCTTGCACACCGGGCAGGGCCAGCGTTTGGGGCGGGATGTCCCAGCGGGTCAGACCGATGTACTGCGTGGTGGCCCCGCTGATCCCTGCCTCTGGCAGCATCTGTGCGAAGAGCGGCAGCGCACTGGCCGAGGATGTCGTCAGGAAGACCGCATTCGCCCCGTTGCTTTCTACGGCAGCTTTCACGCGCGGCACGGCAGACATTACGGCTTCTTGGCTCAGCGCGTAATCAACCGTACCGGCAGAGGTCGCCCCGTTTGCGGCAATCGCCTTGAGGATGGCATCGCGGCCCAGCTGGCCGGCCAGATCCTGACCGTGCAGTACGAGGATCTTGTCTTTTCCGTTGCTTTTGGCGTAGCGGACCAGACGGTTGGAGGTGTCGTTAAAGTTCTGACCCAGCACAAAGACATTGCCGCCCGCGATGCTGGGGTTGTTCGAGAAGGACAGCACATTCACGCCCTGCGCGGCAACCGCGTTACCCGCCGCATTTGCGGCCTCGCCATAAAGCGGCCCCAGAATGATCTGAGCCCCGTCGGTGACGGCCTGAGCCGCCGCGGTGCCGGCAGTGCCAGCATTGCCGCCCGTGCCATAGACCCGCAGGTCAATCTGCACGCCGCCCAGATCACGGATCGCCAGACGCGCGGCATTCTCAAGTTCTTGCGCCAGCAGGTTATCTGCCGCTGAACCGCCACGCGGGATCAGCAAGGCCACCGGAATAGGTTTGCTCGAGTCGACTTTGGGGCCCTTGGACCCGTTCATATTGGTCATCGCCACAGGTTCACAGGCGGCAAGCGCCAATGCGATCAGTGGCAGGATCAAAAGCCGCAGTGGCTTGCGAAGGATGTTGAAAACAGCGATCATAACGGTGTCACTCCATTGGTGGCAGGTCGGCGGCGATGGCCCCGGGGACATATGCACTGATCATAGAGGGTGCGAAAGGCGGGTCCAGCTTGAATTACCAAAAGATTCCCCTTGCGGCGGGGCTTTACTTTGTCGGGGTGCCGATCGGCTCTGCCCGCGACATAACCTTGCGGGCGCTCGACGTGCTGGCCTCGGCTGATGTGCTGGCGGCGGAGGACACGCGGAGCCTGCGTAAGTTGATGGATATCCATGGGGTGCCTCTCAACGGGCGGCAGATTGTGGCGCTGCACGACCATTCGGGCAGTGGCGTGCAGGACAAGCTTGTCGCCGCGATCCGCGATGGGCAATCCGTTGCCTATGCCTCTGAGGCTGGCATGCCGCTGATCGCGGATCCGGGGTTCGAACTGTCCCGCGGTGTGGGCGAGGCAGGGCTCATGCTGACCTGCGCCCCGGGCCCCTCGGCGGTGCTGACCGCGCTGGCTTTGGCAGGGCTGCCGACGGATGCCTTCTTTTTCGCAGGGTTCCTGCCCAATGCGAAAGGCGCACGGCTCACGGCGCTGCAAAAGTTGAAAGAGGTGCAAGGCACGCTGGTTTTCTACGAATCACCCAAGCGGGTGGGGGCGATGCTGCGCGATGCCGCACAGGCGCTGGGCGGGGAACGTCCGGCGGCTGTCTGTCGCGAGCTGACCAAGAAGTTCGAGGAAATTCAGCGCGGTACCCTAGATGAGTTGACCGAACACTACAGCGGTAAAGCCCCGAAGGGCGAGATTGTTGTGCTGATCGATCGCGGGCGTTTACCGGCTGTTAGCGAAAGTGATCTAACCTCTGACCTTGCGAACGCATTGGAAACGAATTCGATGCGCGATGCCGTCGATATGGTGGCGCAGGCATATGATGTGCCGCGCCGACAGGTGTATCAGGCGGCATTGGAACTGGGGAAAGAAACCTAAGATGACCGACACACTGACGACATTGGCGAAATCCGTTCAAGGGGCTGTTTCCTACCACGCAGGTCGTGCGGCTGAACTGCAGGTTTCGGATGACTACCGCCGCCGCGGCTTTGATCTGGCACATGAACGGTGGCGCGGTAAGGCGGGCGAAATTGATCTGATCATGCGAGACGGCGACGGGATCGTCTTTGTCGAAGTGAAGAAAAGCAAAAGCCATGACAGCGCCCTGCAGCGTCTGAACCGGAAACAGATGCGCCGTATCTATCGATCCGCCGAAGAATTCATTGGCGGCGAACCCAAGGGCGCGCTGACGGATGTGCGGTTTGACGTGGCGTTGGTCGATCAAACCGGTGACCTGCGTATCCTTGAAAACGCCTTCGGGCACGACTGACCCATTGCACCCCACGCCCTGCTGCGCCATCTAGAAAGGAACAACAGGGAGACCCCTTATGAAAATCGCCTTTCAGATGGACCCGATCGGGGACGTGAACATCAACGCGGACAGCAGCTTTCGCCTGGCCGAGGAAGCACAGGCGCGCGGGCACGCGCTGTTCTACTACACCCCCGATCACCTCGCCTATCAAGAGGGGCGCATAACCGCGCGGGGTCATGATCTGACCGTGCAGAGGGTGCAGGGCGATCACGCCACCTTGGGGCCTGAACGCGAGGTTGATCTGGCGGATTTCGACGTGGTCTGGCTGCGGCAGGATCCGCCGTTCGACATGCATTACATCACCTCGACCCATTTGCTGGACCGTCTGAAAGAGACAACGCTGGTGGTGAATGACCCGTTCTGGGTGCGGAACTACCCCGAAAAACTGCTGGTGCTCGATTTCCCGCAGCTGACCCCGCCGACCACAATCGCCCGTGATCTGGACACGATCAAAGCGTTCAAGGCGAAACATAAGGATGTCATCCTCAAGCCGCTATACGGGAACGGGGGCGCGGGGGTCTTCCGTCTGGACACGAATGATCGCAACCTCAGCTCTTTGCACGAACTGTTCACCGGTTTTTCGCGCGAGCCGTTGATCGTACAGAAATTCCTGCCGGCTGTGTCCAAGGGCGATAAACGGGTGATTCTGGTGGATGGCGAAGCCGTCGGGGCCATCAACCGCGTCCCGGCAGAGGGGGAAACCCGGTCGAATATGCATGTGGGCGGCCGCCCCGAGAAGGTCGGCCTGACAGAGCGTGACCTTGAAATTTGCGCCGCCATCGGCCCGTTGCTACGCGAGAAAGGGCAGATTTTCGTCGGCATCGATGTCATTGGCGACTATCTGACAGAGATCAACGTGACCTCTCCCACGGGTATACAAGAACTGGAACGTTTCGACGGCACCAATATCGCGGCCAAGATATGGGAAGCGATCGAGCGTAAGCGCGCATGAGCTTGCTGCGCCCTCTGCTGAACGGCTATTTACGTTTGGTAGAGAAGCGCAAGCTGGCGCGCACGCGTGATGTGCACAAGATACGTCGTGATTTCGCGAAAACCGCGCGGCTGCTGTTTCGCGCACCGCGCGGCACCCAGATCACCCGCAGCCGCTTGGTTGGCGCGGGCGATGTTCTGCGGGTGAGCCCTACGCAAACACGCTCTGATCTGGTGATCTTTTATATTCATGGGGGCGGTTTCGTGTTTGGCAGCCCCGATACCCACGGCGCGATGCTGGGGGCCTTGGCGCAGCGTCTGGGGGCTGCGGCGATATTGCCCTATTACCGTCTTGCCCCCGAAGCGCCGTTTCCCGCCGCAATCGAAGATGTCGCCGCGGCCTATCGGGCGCTGCTCGACAGTGGTGTGCCGGCGAAGAATATCATTGTCGGCGGCGATAGCGCTGGCGGCGCGCTGGCGTTCAATCTGCTTAGCCGGCTTTGTGCAGGCAGTGGCCCCCTGCCGCGCGCGCTTTTTGCTTTTTCACCGCTGACCGATTTTCTGCACGAGGGGGCCAGCTTCCGCGAGAATGCGGCACGAGAGGCCGTATTGCCCGCCGCGCAGGCCGGTCTTATGGCAGAGCGGTATCTGGCCGGTGCAGACCCCCGAGATCCCGATATAAGCCCCTTGCTTGCGAGCTATCCGGGGGCACCGCCAGTCTGGATCACCGTCGGGTCCACAGAGATTTTACGCGATGACGCGCGCCGGATGGCAGCGCGTTTGCGGGATCAAGGTGTTAGCGCGTCGTTGGAAGAGGAGCATGACCTGCCCCACGTTTGGCCGATCTTCCACAATACCCTGCCCGAAGCGCGGGTCACGTTGGACGCATTGGCGGCCTGGATCACGCAACTACCACCGACGGCAACCGAAAGCTGAGCGCTTCGGCCAGATGCGGTTTGCGCACGTCGCCAGCCCCGTCCAAATCCGCGATGGTGCGCGCCACACGCAATACCCTGTGATACCCACGGGCCGATAGGTGAAACCGCTCTGCCGCGCGGGACAGCAGCTGCCGCGCCTCCGTATCCGGGGCGGCGATCTGTTCCAGCAGGTCCCCTTCTGCATCTGCGTTCAGGGCCGCTGTGGGATGGTCGGCAAAGCGGTCGTGCTGGCGCCGCCGCGCGGCTTGCACCCTTTGGGCGACCTCCGCCGAGCCTTCCGCACTGGGGGGCAGGTCGAGGTCGGTATAGCCCACGGGCGGCACATCTATGCGCAGGTCGAAGCGGTCGCGCAGCGGGCCCGAGACGCGATTCATATAATCCTCTCCGCAAGCGGGGGCCTTGCTACATGCGCGGGACGGATCGCTGAGGTAGCCGCATTTGCAGGGATTCGCGGCGGCGACGAGCATGAATTTGCACGGGTATTTCACATGTGCATTGGCGCGGGCGATCATCACCTCGCCCGTCTCGACGGGTTGGCGCAGGGTTTCCAGCACGGTGCGCGGGAATTCGGGGAATTCATCCATGAACAGCACGCCGTTATGGGCAAGGCTGACCTCTCCCGGTTTGGCCAGCCGCCCGCCGCCAATGATCGCCGCCATAGACGCCGTGTGGTGCGGTTCGCGGAACGGGCGCAGACGAGAGATGCCACCGTCATCCAGAAGCCCGGCAAGCGAGTGGATCATAGAGGTGCTGAGCGCTTCTTGTGGGGTCAGCGGGGGGAGGATGGAGGGTAAACGCGCCGCCAGCATGGATTTGCCCGAGCCGGGCGTGCCGACAAACATCAGGTGATGACGTCCCGCGGCCGCGATTTCCAAGGCGCGTTTGGCGCGTTCCTGACCTTTGACATCGCGCAGGTCATGCTGGCTGGGGCTTTGCGAGACTTCGCCCGGTGTGGCAGGGGGCAGCGGGGTTTGGCCGGTATAATGCTGCACCACCGCACCGAGGCTGGGGGCCGCGATCACCTGCGCATTGCCGACCCATGCCGCTTCGGCACCAGAGGCAGCGGGACAAAGCAGGCTACGCCCGTTTTCCGCCGCAGCCATCGCCGCAGGCAGCGCGCCGATCACGGGGATCAGGCTCCCGTCCAGCGACAGTTCGCCCAAGGCGACGGTGCTTTGGATGACATCATTCGGCAGGATATCGATCGCCCCCAGCAGGGCCAGCGCGATCGGCAGGTCGAAATGGCTGCCTTCTTTGGGCAGGTCGGCAGGGCTGAGGTTGATCGTGATCCGTTTACTGGGCAGGGCGATGGCCATCGCACCAAGCGCGGCACGAACCCTTTCGCGCGCTTCTGACACCGCTTTGTCGGGCAGGCCCACGATTGAAAAGGCGGGCATGCCGGCGGAGAGCGCGCATTGCACCTCGACGATGCGCGCGTCGATGCCCTGGAATGCGACCGTATATGCCCGTGCGACCATTCTACCCCCGATGCCTTGCGATACCTCAGGGGTAGGGCGGGGGTGTTTAATAAGCGTTAACGAACGTGGGAAGCGCGGGATTTGAGTTTAATTGGCAAAATGAAGGTAGGGGCGGGACCGTCAGACCTGATGGTTGATGGTGCCGATGTCCCACCCCTGCGGGGTGATGTGTATATCCGTGACCGACAGGTTGTCGATCTTATGGGCCATCGCGGCATGGGCATCCACACCAAGCGCGCGTTGGACCTGTGTCAGGATCACGCCGAAATGCGCCACGGCGATGATATCTGTGTTCGGATGGGCCTGTGTGATCCGGTCAACGGCGGCGTTGATCCGGCGGGCCGCGTCGTTCCAGCTTTCGCCTTCGGGGGCGGCGATGTCACCCGGGGTGGTCCAATAGGCGCGGCTGAGCTCGGGGTGGCTTTGCGATACATCGCGGGCGTGCATGCCGTCCCACAGCCCGAAATCAAGTTCGCGCAGGTCGCGGTCATGGGGCAGGCGCAGGCGGCTGGCAGAGGCCAGCGTATCGGCGGTGGCAGAAGCGCGGATGAGGTCCGAAGATACCATCACGGCAGTCTGCGGCAGATGCGCGTTGAGCCGCCCGAGCTGTGCGACATCGGACAGATCGGCAGGGACATCGCGCCAGCCGACAAAGTTTTTCTCGTGGGTCGGGCCGTGGCGCACCCAATGCCAGATAGTCATGATCAGCGCGCCTTATTCGCCCAGTGGTTTGCGATTTATTTAGCGTCATTGTCACAAAGTCAAAGCAAGCTGCGCGGAAAAAAGCCGATTCTTTTTCGATTCCGCGTGAACCAACTGGCGGTTTTCCGCGTTTACATGAAAAGGCGCAGACAGATGTGCCTCAATAGTAGGGATGGACATCATGACGCTGGCGCAATCACGTGAATTTTCTTTGACCCGCACCGCAATGAAGGCAGAGCTTTTAGATGCGGAGACAGAACTGAAGCTTGCCTATGCCTGGCGGGACGAACGCGACGAGGAAGCGCTGCACCGGCTGATCACAGCTTATATGCGTCTAGCTATCTCGATGGCGGGTAAGTTCAAGCGCTATGGCGCGTCGATGAATGATCTGATCCAGGAGGCCGGATTGGGCCTGATGAAAGCTGCCGACAAGTTCGACCCCGACCGCGGGGTGCGCTTTTCTACCTATGCCGTCTGGTGGATCAAGGCGAGCATTCAGGATCACGTCATGCGCAACTGGTCGATGGTGCGCACCGGCTCTACGTCCTCTCAGAAATCGCTGTTCTTCAACATGCGCCGTGTACAGGCACGCCTTGAGCGCGAGGCCCAAGCCGCGGGCGAGACCTTGGACAAGCATCAGCTGCGTCAGATGATCTCTACCGAGATTGGCGTGCCGATGCATGACGTCGAGATGATGGAGGGGCGTTTGTCCGGCTCTGATTTCTCGTTGAACGCGACGCAATCGGCAGAGGACGAGGGCCGCGAGTGGATCGACGCGTTGGTCGATGACAGTGCGCAGGCCGCCGAACGTGTCGAGGAAAGCCACGACACGCTGACGCTGCGCAGCTGGCTGTTGTCGGCGATGCAGGCCCTGAACGAACGCGAACAATTCATTGTGCGCGAACGCAAGCTGCGCGATCAGCCGCGGACGCTTGAAAGTTTGGGTGCCGAGCTGAGCTTGTCGAAAGAACGTGTCCGCCAGCTAGAGGCCGCGGCCTTTGGCAAGATGCGCAAAACGCTTGAGACACAATCCTCCGAGGTGCGCCACTTCCTGATGTGAGCCCCCAGATATGATCCCGCGGTCTGCGCGCTCTGCCGCAGGAACGGGCTGGCGGAAAATGAACCGCCCCCCTATGGTCGGGACGAACACCGACGACGGGGGCGATCATGCTGGCTGGCAAACATATTCTGCTGATAATCGGGGGCGGTATTGCCGCTTTCAAATCCCTTGATCTGATCCGTCGCCTGCGCGAACGCGGGGCCACTGTGACGCCCGTGCTGACCCGCGCGGGCGAAGAGTTTGTGACGCCTTTGTCTGTTTCAGCGTTGGCGGGGCAGAAGCTGTATCGCGACTTGTTCGATCTGGGCGACGAGGCCGAGATGGGGCATATCCAGCTAAGCCGTGTCGCGGATTTGGTTGTGGTGGCCCCTGCCACGGCGGATCTGATGGCCAAGATGGCGAGCGGTGTGGCGAATGATCTGGCCTCTACCCTATTGTTGGCAACAGATACGCCGGTGCTGATTGCGCCGGCGATGAACGTGCGCATGTGGGACCACCCCGCGACGCAGCGCAACCTTGCGACCCTGCGCGGTGATGGCATCCATGTGGTCGGCCCGAATGATGGTGATATGGCCTGCGGGGAATTCGGCCCCGGGCGCATGTCCGAACCGCTTGAGATCGTCGCCGCGGTCGAGGCGCAGCTGGCCGATGGTCCGCTAAAGGGGCGACGTATTCTGGTGACCTCCGGCCCGACGCATGAGCCGATTGATCCTGTCCGCTATATCGCTAACCGGTCCTCGGGCGCGCAGGGCACCGCGATTGCGCGCGCGTTGGCGGCGTTGGGGGCTCAGGTGATCTTTGTCACTGGCCCTGCCGACGTGCCCCCGCCCGACGGGGTAGAGGTGATCCGCGTGCAAACGGCGCAGCAGATGCAGGAGGCGGTAGAGGCAGCCTTGCCCGTCGACGCAGGCGTATTCGCCGCGGCGGTGGCGGATTGGCGCATGGCCAGCGCCAGTGATCGAAAGCTCAAGAAATCGAAAGACGGGCTGCCGGTGCTGAGCTTTGCTGAAAATCCCGATATTCTGAAAACCGTCAGCGCGGCGGGGGCGCGGCGGCCCAAGCTGGTCGTGGGCTTCGCTGCGGAGACGAATGACGTCGTTGAAAACGCCACGGCGAAACGGCTGCGCAAGGGCTGCGACTGGATCGTTGCGAATGATGTCTCACCGGCGACAGGCATTATGGGCGGGGCGGAAAATGCTGTGACCCTGATCACGGATGCGGGGGCCGAAAGCTGGCCGCGCATGGGCAAGGATCAGGTGGCACAGCAGTTGGCCGCGCGCATTGCAGAGGCGTTGAGCTAGAGTTTTCTTGCCTTCGGCGAGGATTTAAAACCATTTGGAAAGCGCGCGTGCGGTGGAGCGGATGATGAGCGAGATCAAATTCAAACGGGTCAGCGGCAATGATGATCTGCCGCTGCCGTCCTATGCCACTGCCGGGGCGGCGGGGATGGATTTGCGGGCCTTTCTGCCCGACGGGCCGATGGAATTTGTGAAAGGGCAGATCAGTCTGATCTCTATCGGGTTCTCGGTCGAGCTGCCGCGCGGGACAGAGATGCAGATCCGGCCACGGTCGGGCCTGGCGTTGAAGCACGGGTTTCTGATTCCCAATGCGCCCGGCACGGTGGATGAGGATTACCGCGGCGTGGTGATGGTCGGGCTGTACTATGTAGGGGATGCGCCTTTCGTTATCCGGCACGGGGATAGGATCGCACAGGCTGTTATTGCGCAGGTTCAACAATACGTCTGTGTCGAGGTCGATGCCTTGTCCGATACCACGCGCGGGGACGGCGGATTCGGCTCTACCGGCCTGAAATAGACGAGGATCGTGAAAGGTTCCGCTGTCGTGAAACTTTCATAAAGCTGAAACGAATGTGAATTAATGCCGCCCTAGGTTCCCCGAAAAAAGGGGAACCGAATGCTTCAGCTTCAAGCCGTCACAAAAACATTTGGCGCGAATACAGCCGTTCACGCGGCGAGCTTTTCCGTCGACCGCCCGATGATGATTGGCATCATTGGCAGTTCCGGTGCCGGTAAGTCGACGCTGCTGCGGATGATGAATTGCCTGACCCCTGCCAGTTCGGGCGAGATTCTGGTCAACGGGCGCGACATCACCAAGCTGCGCGGGGCGGAGAAGCGCGATTGGCAATCCCATTGCGCGATGATCTTTCAGCAGTTCAATCTGGTGCCGCGTCTGGATGTGGTGTCGAACGTGCTGCATGGCACGTTGAACCGCCGGTCGACATTGGCGACGATGTTCAACCTCTACCCCGAAGGCGACATCATCCGCGCCATCGATATTCTGGATCGTCTGGGCATTGCCGAGCACGCTCCCAAACGCGCCGAGGCCCTGTCGGGCGGTCAGCAGCAACGTGTCGCCATTGCGCGCGCACTGATGCAGGACCCCACGATTATTCTGGCCGATGAACCCATCGCCTCGCTTGATCCGATGAACGCACAGCTGGTGATGCAGGCGCTGCGGGATATCCACGAACAGGACGGGCGCATGGTGATCGCGAACCTGCACACGCTGGACACCGCGCGTCGTTATTGCGACCGCGTGATCGGCATGCGGCAGGGGCGCATCGTGTTTGACGGCACGCCCGCGCAGCTGACCACCGGTGTGGCGCGCGACATTTACGGGGCGGATGCCAGCTTTTCCGAAGCGACGACATCGACCCAGATCGAAACGCTGTCCGCCCGTCCCGAAACGGTGGCGGCGCAATAACCCCAATTATCTTTTCATCCCCAGCCTCCGATCCTCGGGGGCCTATCTGCAAAAAGAGAGACGACCGATGAACAAACTACTTGCTGCTGCTTTCGCGACGACCGCCCTTGCGACGGGTGCTGTGGCCCAAACCGAAGCCATTTCCGAATTCCGCATCGGTATTCTGGGTGGCGAGAACGCGCAGGACCGGATGAATTCGAACGAATGTATGCGCGCCATGACCGAGGATGCCTTGGGCGTCCCGACCAAGCTGTTCGCCCCTGCCGATTATAACGGCGTTATCCAGGGTCTGCTGGGCGGCACGCTGGATATGGCATGGTTGGGTGCTTCCGCCTATGCCGCCGTGTATCTGCAAGACGCCGAAGCGGTCGAGCCTGTGCTGGTGAAAATCAACGTGGACGGGTCTTATGGCTACCACTCCATCGGGTTTGCCCGCGCCGACAGCGGCATCACCAAGCTTGAAGACGTCAAGGGCAAGGTCTTTGGCTTCGGTGACCCGAACTCCACCTCGGGCTATCTGATCCCGTCCATCGAGATCCCCCAGATGGGCGAAGAGATCACCATGGACTCCGGCGCGTATTTTGGCGAGGTCAAGTTCACCGGCGGTCACGAGCAGACCATCGTTGCGGTCAACAATGGCGACATCGATGCAGGCGTGACCTGGGCTGATGGTCAGGGCAACTGGGAAGACGGCTACAACTCCGGCGCGCTGCGCAAGGCCGTGGACGCAGGCCTGGTCGATATGAACGATCTGGTGGAAATCTGGCGCTCCAAGCCGATCCCCGAAGGCCCCGTCGTGCTGCGCACCAGCCTGCCTCAGGACGTCAAAGACAAGATGACCGCGCTGGTCGACAACCTGTACGAGAACGACCCCGACTGCGCCTATGGCGTGGCGGCGGGCGACAGCCTTGGGTTCGACCCGATTACCCATGACGCCTATGTGTCGATCATCGAAGCCCGCAAGGCAAAATCGAATTGATCCAAGTGATTTAAGCACTGTCGCTGGCTCCGATCCGCATCGGGGCCAGCATTTTTACGTAAGGGCTTCCCATGACCGCGACATCGCAAACCGACCCCGACCTGGCAGGGATTCAGGAAAACTATCTGGCACTGGCCCGATCAAAGCGCTGGATGAATCTGGTGCTGCTGATCCTTTTCGTAGCGCTGCTGGTGGGTGGATTTAACACCGCAGGCAACCGCAATGCGGGCGGGTTCTGGGACGGCTTGCCGAATATTCTGGATTTCCCCGCCGATGTGATCGGCGAAGCGATTGAACGCGGGCACCTGCTGCCCGGCTATATGGCGAAATACCTGCCGTCGCTGATAGAGACGGTGAATATCGCCGCCGCCTCGACCCTGCTGGGGGCGATGGTCGGGCTGTTCTTGTCGCTGATGGTCACGCGCGGGTTGGCTCCGGTGCCGTGGCTCGTGGGCCCTTTGCGCCGCGTATTGGATCTGCTGCGTGCCATACCCGAGATTGTCATCGCGCTGGTGCTGATCTTTCTGCTGGGGGGCGGGCCAGTGCCTGCGATGATCGCCATCGCGCTGCATACCATCGGTGCCTTGGGCAAATTGTTCTCGGAGGTGAATGAAAACGCATCGCTCAAACCGGTAGAGGGTCTTGCCTCTGTCGGGGCGGGGTGGAGCCAGCGCATGTGGCTTGGCGTGATCCCGCAGGTGGCCCCGAACTACATCAGCTATGCGCTCCTGCGGTTCGAGATCAACATCCGCGCCTCTGCGATCCTTGGCTTCGTCGGGGCAGGGGGCATCGGCTATGACCTGCGCAACACCATGAGCTGGGGGCAAGGCAAATTCGACGAGGCCGCCGCCATCTTCCTGCTGCTGTTCCTGACGATTGTGATCGTCGACCAGCTTTCTTCTGTTTTCCGTAACCGTCTGACCCACGGCCTGCCGAGCGCAAAGGTGACCCTATGACCGCGACCGCCCTTCATACCCAGACGATGGTCCATTTCTCGCGCAAGCGGATGGCTGCGCTGGCGCTGCCCGTGATCGTTCTGGCCTATTTCGTCTATATCTTCTTTGCCTTCGATATTCCGGGGCTGGGGGATCGGATCAACGTGGGAAATGCCCGCACGCTGGTGGCCGATGCCTATAGCTACAAGACCCATGTCACGCAGGACAACCGCGACGGCGCGTTTTCCGTCGCGATCGAAGGCGAGCGTAAGGGCGCATATGAAGCCGGCACGGCCCCCGATTGGGTCACGTTGGGGGATCGCCCTGTCGCGGATCTGGGGGGCGGTCATATCGTGACCTTTGGCCCGCAGGTGAGCTATGACATCCCGGGCTATGGCACGGTCATGGCCGAGCCGGGGCAGCGCGGTGTTCAGGCGACATTCCCGCCCGGCGATATTCCCGACTATATCAGCGCGTCCAAGAACCGCGTGATGATCAACACGGAGGCAGGGCGGCTGACGATCACCCGCAACCGGACCGAGGTGTTCAAATACGACTACGGGTGGGAGCTGTTCTTTTTCACGCTCGACAGCCCCTACCACGGGCTGGGCCCGGTCGCGCTGATGGGGCGTGCGTTCAGCGGTGAAGCGGGCGCGATCTTCCATGACTTCTGGACCAACCGCATGTGGCGGCACAGTGATGTGGCCTGGGCGCTTTACGAGACTTTGCTGATGGCCTTTCTGGGCACATTCGGCGCGGCGATCATCGCCCTGCCGCTGGGGTTTCTTGCGGCCAAGAACTTTACCCCGCTGCGGTCCTTGCGCTTTGCCGCACGGCGGATGTTCGATTTCCTGCGCGGTGTCGACGGGCTGATCTGGACCATCGTCCTGTCGCGCGCCTTCGGGCCGGGGCCGCTGACCGGAGCCTTGGCGATCCTGCTGACCGATACGGGGTCTTTCGGCAAGATGTTCTCGGAAGCGCTGGAGAATGTGGACGGCAAACAGATCGAAGGTATCGCCTCTACCGGGGCCAAGCCGCTGCAACGCTACCGTTTTGGGGTGCTGCCGCAGATCGTGCCCGTGCTGCTCAGCCAGGTCCTCTATTTCCTCGAATCCAACACCCGCTCTGCGACGATCATCGGGGCGATCACCGGCGGCGGCATCGGTCTGCTGCTGACGCAGGCGATTGCCACCCAGAAGGACTGGGAAGAGGTGACCTATTATATCGTGCTGATCGTGCTCATGGTCATGGCGATGGACAGTTTCTCGGGCTGGCTGCGCCGCAAGCTGATCAACGGTGACGAGGGCGGTCACTGATGCCGCGCCTGACTGCCGACAGCCCCCTCATCCACCCCGACTGCGAGATCAAAGATGCCACATTCGGAGCCTATACAGAGGTCGGGCGCGGGTCGCGGATCGCCCATAGCCAGCTTGGCGATTACAGCTATTGCGACCGCTACGCCGACATTGCCAACACCACCGTGGGTAAATTCTCGAACATCGCGGCCTATGTGCGGATCGGGGCCACAGACCACCCGATGGAAAAAGCCAGCCTGCATCACTTTCACTACCGCGCGGGCGACTACTTTGACGGCGCGGCTGACGATGACGCTTGGTTCGCACACCGTCGCAGCCGGCGCGTTACCCTTGGTCATGACACATGGCTTGGCAATGGCGCACAGGTGCGGCCAGAGGTAACGATCGGCCACGGCGCGGTCGTCGCGGGTGGGGCCATCGTGACCAAGGATGTCGCCCCCTATATGATCGTCGCGGGTATTCCAGCGGTGCCGCTGCGGGCGCGGTTCAGCGCGGGCATCGCTGACCGGATGATGGCGTTGGCATGGTGGGACTGGCCCCATGACGCCTTGCACCGCGCGCTGGATGATTTCCGCACGCTTTCAGCCGAGGCATTTCTGGAGCGCTACGAATAGCGCCTCGGGATTTCAGGTATCTGCCAGTGTCAGGGTCACTTTGTCCCCCGCAAACCACGTGCGCCCGTATTCCAGGGGTTGCCCCTGATCATCCACATTCAGGTTGATCGTGCGCAAGATCGGCGCGCCCTCGGCCACGCGTAGATGCAGCGCCTGGGTGGCGCTGGCGAGCTTGGCGTTGATGCGGGTTGAAGCGCGGGTATAATCCGTCACGCCCCCGAGCCGCAGCGCCGCCGTCACCGATTGCGCCTGTTCAAGATGCGCCAGCATGTCGGGGAAGCGCGCGGCAGAGAAGACGCTGCGAAACAGCGCGATCACCTGACCGTCGGCAAAGGACAGCCCCTCGCAGACCTGCACCTGTGCGTTCTGCGCCAGCGCGAGTGCGTCGCTTTCTTCGGGGCGCGCTGTGCGGGTTTCCAACGTCAGGAACTCTTTGCTTGGCATCCGCCCCTGCGCCGACAGGTTCTGGTGAAACCGCACGCGGCGGCCGATGGGGTAATCGGTGGGCGTCGAGGTCACGAACACTCCTGCACCGCGCCGCGGCAACACCAGCCCTTCGCCCGCCAGCGCCTTGATCGCGTGCCGCACCGTATGCCGGTTCACCCCGAACCGCGCGGCCAGCGCGCTTTCGGTCGGCAGCTTGTCGTCGGGGCCATAGACACCCGCTGCGATGTCGCTGCGCAGACTATGGGCGATGGCGGTCCAGATCGGGGTGCGTTGGGGCATGTCACAAATATTTCGCAAAAGGAGGGCTTGGCGCTGATCGGTGCTACAGGTAGTATTTGTCTAGTTGTATAGACAACTCGAAAAGGTGTCTAGATGAATATGATGAACTCAGAAATCGACCCTCATGCGCGGCGTAAGGCATGGTTGGGTCTGCTTGCCAAATCCCCCGCCGCCGAGGTCGCGCTCCTTTGGGCCGCCTATGGCACCCACCCTGATCACAGCATTCTGCGCGCGCCGGAAATCGGCGGCGTAATGGTGCGCGGTCGGGCAGGGGCCGTCGGTGCCGCGTTCAACCTTGGCGAGATGTCCGTCACCCGTGCGTCTGTCAAGCTGGGCTGCGGTACGGTGGGTCACGGCTATGTGCAGGGCCGCAGCAAGGATCACGCGCTGCAGACGGCGCTGATTGACGCGCTGATGCAAACCGATGCGGCGACGCAGATAGAGGCCGCGATCCTCGCGCCCCTGCGCAAGGGGCGTGACACGGCCAAGGCCACCCGCGCGGCCAAGGCGGCGGCGACCAAGGTGGATTTCTTTACGATGGTACGAGGGGAAGACTGATGCAGACCCATGCTTTGGAGGGCGGCTTTACCGACGCCCCGATCGACGCCGCCCGCGCCTTTCGCGGGCTGATGACCGCGATGGCGCGCCCGGGGACGATCTGTGACGTCTCTGGGGCCACACCGCCCGCCCCGCTTGGCGCGGCGGCGGGCACCGCGATCCTGACGCTGTGTGATCCCGATACGCCAATCTATCTCGGCAGCGCTTGTGACACTCAGGATGTGCGCGATTGGATCACCTTTCAGACCGGCGCGCCCTTTGTGCCGCCCGCACAGGCGATGTTTGCCGTCGGGGCTTGGGAGGAGCTCCCGCTCTGCGAATTTGCCATCGGCACCGCCGAATATCCCGACCGCTCGGCGACGGTGGTTGTCGAGATGCCAGACCTCACGTCTCTGGGTGCGACCCTAAGCGGGCCGGGCATCAAGGATACCGCCAGCCTGTCGCTGCCGGATACTGCCGCGTTCCAACGCAACGCCGCGCTGTTCCCGCTGGGGCTGGATTTCATTTTCACCTGCGCAAACCGGCTTGCCGCGCTGCCGCGCACGACGAGGGTCCGCTGATGTATGTTGCTGTCAAAGGGGGCGAACGCGCCATCGACAACGCCCATGCCTGGCTGGCCGAGGAACGGCGCGGGGACCGTGATGTGGCGGACCTGGGGGTAGACCAGATCCGCGAGCAGATGACGCTCGCCGTTAATCGGGTGATGGCGGAAGGGTCGCTGTATGATCCCGACCTCGCCGCGCTGGCGATCAAACAATCGCGCGGTGATCTGATAGAGGCGATCTTTCTGATCCGCGCCTACCGCACCACGCTGCCGCGTTTTGGCGGCTCTAACCCGGTGGATACGGCCACCATGGCCTGCGACCGCCGCGTGTCTGCAACGTTCAAGGATGCACCCGGTGGGCAAGTGCTGGGGCCAACATTTGACTACACCCACCGTCTGCTGGACTTCAAACTCGCCGCCGATGGCGAGTTTGGCGAGATGCCGCAAACAGAGCCTAATGCAGGCGAAACGCCGCATATCATGGGGTTCCTTGATCGCGAGGATCTGATCCAGTCGGAACCCGCAGGGGCGGACACACCGGACGATCTGACCCGCAGCCCGCTGGAGCTTCCGGCGAGCCGTGCCCTGCGTTTGCAGGCTCTAACACGGGGGGATGAGGGGTTTATCCTTGGCATGGCCTATTCCACCCAACGGGGCTATGCGCGCAACCACGCCTTTGTGGCAGAGCTGCGCATCGGCGCGGTCGCGGTCGAGATGGAGATCCCCGAGCTCGGCTTTGCCATCGACATCGGCGAGATCACCCTGACCGAATGCGAAACCGTCAACCAGTTCAAAGGCTCGAAAACCGAACCGCCGCAATTCACGCGCGGCTACGGGCTGGTCTTCGGGATGACGGAGCGCAAGGCGATCTCTATGGCGCTGGTCGACCGCGCGTTGCGCTGGAAAGAACTGGGCGAGGATAACCTAGGTGCCCCCGCGCAGGACGAGGAATTCGTGCTGTATCACGCCGACAACATCCAGGCGACGGGGTTTCTGGAGCATATCAAACTGCCTCACTACGTCGACTTCCAATCCGAACTGGAACTGATCCGCAAACTGCGCCGCGAGGCACAGGCATCAGAGCAAGCGGCGGGACAGGCCGAGGGGGAGGGCCCCTCCGGGGGGAGTTTAAAGGGCAAAATGAAGGAAGGGGTGGCGTCATGAGCGACTATAACTTCGCCTATCTGGACGAGCAGACCAAACGCATGATCCGCCGCGCTATACTGAAAGGATTGGCGATCCCGGGGTATCAGGTGCCTTTTGCCAGCCGCGAGATGCCGATGCCTTATGGCTGGGGCACGGGTGGTGTGCAGGTTTCGGCAGCGGTTCTGACGCCCGAGGACCGGTTCAAGGTGATCGATCAGGGCGCCGATGATACGACTAATGCAGTCTCTATCAGGCGGTTTTTCGAGAAAACGGCGGGTGTCGCCGTGACCGAGGCCACCACAGAGGCCAGCGTTATCCAGACCCGTCACCGCATCCCCGAAACACCCCTGCGCGAAGACCAGATCCTTGTCTATCAGGTGCCGATCCCCGAACCCCTGCGGTTTCTTGAACCGTCAGAGGTCGAGACACGCAAGATGCACAGCCTTGAGGAATACGGATTGATGCACGTGAAACTTTACGAAGACATCAGCCAGCACGGCGCGATTGCCACGGCCTATGCCTATCCGGTGAAGGTCGAGGGGCGCTATGTCATGGACCCGTCCCCGATCCCCAAGTTCGACAACCCCAAGCTCGAGATGGCCGGTATCCAACTGTTCGGCGCAGGCCGCGAACAGCGCATCTATGCGGTGCCGCCCTATACGCAGGTGGTCAGTCTGGACTTCGACGATTATCCGTTCGAGCCGACCAAGGCGGATCATGCCTGTGACCTATGCGGCGCGACGGACAGCTATCTGGACGAGTTGATCATGGATGACGCCGGCGGGCGGATGTTCATGTGTTCGGATACGGATTACTGCGGCGCGCGGCGTGCGGCAGGGCATCTGGGTGCGCAGGGCGCCCCCTTGGCGGAGGACGCGGCATGACCCCTTTGTTGCAAGTGGAAGGCATCGCCAAGATGTACGGCGCACGAATCGGCTGTACCGACGTGTCGTTTGATCTTTATCCGGGCGAGGTGATGGGCATCGTCGGGGAAAGCGGGTCGGGCAAGTCGACGCTTCTGAACTGTTTGGCAGGGCATTTGCAGCCCGACGCCGGGGCCGTCCGTTTCGACACCCGCGCCGAGGGTTTGCGCGATACGGTCACGATGAGCGAGCCTGAACGCCGCATGTTGTCGCGCACCGATTGGGCCTTTGTGCATCAGCACGCCCGCGACGGGCTGCGCATGAATGTCAGCGCAGGCGGCAATGTGGGCGAGCGGCTGATGGCCGTGAACGCCCGCCATTACGGCGACATCCGCGACAAGGCGATCGACTGGCTGGGCCGCGTCGAGATCAGCGCCGACCGCATTGATGACCGGCCCACGGCGTTCTCTGGCGGTATGCAGCAGCGCTTGCAGATCGCGCGCAATCTGGTGACAGGCCCGCGGTTGGTGTTCATGGATGAACCCACCGGGGGTCTGGATGTCAGCGTGCAGGCGCGGCTGCTGGATCTGCTGCGGGGTCTCGTGCGCGAGATGGGGTTGAGCGCCATCATCGTCACCCATGATCTGGCTGTGGTGCGTTTGCTGGCCGACCGGCTGATGGTCATGAAAGACGGCCATGTTATCGAAAGCGGGCTGACCGATCAGGTGCTCGACGATCCGCAGCATGCCTATACGCAGCTTCTTGTTTCCTCTGTCCTACAGGTATGAACTCGATGATTACTGTTGAAAACGTGTCGAAATCTTTTGTGTTGCACAATCAGGGGGCTGCCGAAATCTCTGTTATGGCGGGGGCGTCGCTGTCGGTGGCACAGGGGGAGTGTATCGCTTTGGTCGGGGCCTCAGGCGCAGGTAAATCGACCCTGATGCGGATGATTTACGGCAATTACCTGACCCAGTCGGGGCGCATTGTGGTGGGCGATCTGGATGTCGTGACTGCGGCACCAAGGCAGGTGATCCAGCTGCGCCGCACCACATTGGGCTATGTCAGCCAGTTCCTGCGGGTTGTGCCACGGGTATCGACGCTGGACGTGGTGGCAGAGCCGCTGATGGCCACCGGATCTGATCGCGCCAGTGCCGAAGCGCAGGCGAAAACCCTGTTGCAGAGACTGAATATACCTGAACGTCTGTGGCAGCTGAGCCCCACGACCTTCTCGGGCGGAGAGCAGCAGCGCGTCAATATCGCACGTGGTTTTGCCTATCCCTATCCCGCGCTATTGCTGGATGAACCGACCGCCAGCCTTGATCCCGTGAACCGCGCCACCGTGCTAAAGATGATCGCCGAGGCGAAGGCGCGTGGCGCTGCCATCATCGGGATTTTTCACGACCACGCCGCGCGCGACGAAATTTGCGACCGGCAGTTTGACGTGACCCGGTTCACCCCGGGGATGGCCGCATGACGGGGCGGTTTATTGCAGTCGTCGGGCCTTCTGGTGTGGGGAAAGACAGCGTAATGGAGGGGCTGGCCGCTGCGGACCCGACGCTTTGCCTTGCGCGGCGCGTGATCTCGCGGCCCGCAACCCTTGGCGGAGAAGCGTTCGACGGCGTGTCGGAGCGTGCCTTCAGGAAGGCAGAGGATGACGGTGCGTTTATCCTCAGCTGGCATGCGCATGGTTGGCACTACGGCATCCCGCAGTCCGTCGCGCTAGAGGTGGCGCAGGGGCGTGATGTGCTGGTGAACCTGTCGCGGGCCGTCCTGCCACAGGCACAGGCCCTCTTTGCGCGGTTTTGCGTGATTTTGCTGCGAGCGGATCATGACATCCTCGCCGCGCGTCTGACGGCGCGCAACCGCGAGGACGCCGCCGAGATAGAGCGCCGCCTGGCCCGTGCGGATTTCGCCATGCCCCTCGGTATGCCCCATCAGGTGATCGACAACAGCGGCCCCTTGGCGCAGACCATTGCCGCGATACGCCAGCACCTTTCCCAGACAGCCTGCGACGCTGGCCAGTCCAATCAGAAGATAATGCCATGACCCAAGAGACAATTTTCGCCAACGCCCGCCTGATCCTGCGGGATCGCGTCGAGACCGGAACGCTCCGCATCGCAGACGGGGTAATCACCGACATCGATTTCGGCACCGCCGTGCCCAAAGGCGCGCAGGACATGCAGGGCGACTACATCGCTCCCGGTCTGGTCGAACTGCACACCGATAATCTGGAACGGCATATGTCGCCGCGCCCCAAGGTCGACTGGCCGCACCGCGCGGCCATCCTCGCCCATGACCGTGAACTGGCGGGCACCGGCATCACCACCGTGTTCGATGCGATCCGCGTCGGGTCGATGATCTCGGCCGAGCACCAGTACCAGAGATATGCGCGCGGCATGGTCGATACCATTCTGGCGATGCGCGCCGCCGGAGCCCTGCGGATCAGCCACCACATCCACCTGCGGGCCGAGATCTGTTCGGAAACGCTGGCCGAAGAGCTGGCCGAATTCGGCCCAGAGGATCGCGTTGGCATCGTCTCGATGATGGACCACACGCCGGGTCAGCGTCAGTTCCGCGATCTGTCGAAATTCGAGGCCTATGTGCGCGGCAAACACAGCTTTGATGCCGCCGCCTTCCAGCGTCATGTGGACACTCTGTACGATGTGCAAAAGCAATATGGCAAAACCCACGAGGCCGCGACCGTTGCGGCAGCCACCCGATATGGCGCAGCGCTTGCCAGCCACGACGACACCACCGCCGAGCAGGTCGAGACGAGCCACCGCTACGGCGTCCGGCTTGCCGAGTTTCCCACCACGATCGAGGCGGCGCATAGCTGTCATGCCAATGGGATCGCGACCATCATGGGCGCGCCCAACGTCATTCGCGGCGGGTCGCATTCGGGCAATGTCGCCGCCCTTGATCTGGCGAAGGCGGACCGGCTGGATATCCTGTCGTCCGACTACGTGCCCGCGGGCCTGTTGATCGCGGCATTGCAACTGGGGGATCTGTGGGGGGATCTGGCGCGCGGGCTGGCGACGGTCACCCACGCGCCTGCACAAAGCGTGGGGCTGACGGACCGCGGCACGATAGAGGTCGGCGCACGCGGCGATGTGATCCGGTTTGCGCGGCTCGATGCCTTGCCGATCCTGCGCGAGACATGGGTCGAAGGGCAGCGCGTCTTTTGACCTGATGCAGCGGCGCGACGCTTGCGGCGCTCTGGCGGGCGGGGCGTAGCTTTGGGGTTGGTGTCGGCGGAAAAATGCTTAGGTTGCCGCTTTAGGGTCTGAACACCCGGAAACAAAGCGGGGGCCTTATGCGCCAATCATTAATGCAACCACATCCCCATGTCACAGGCGGAGGCGTCTGATGCTGTTGGTGCTGGGACTGGCCGCGTTGATCTGGGGCGCGGGGGCTGCGTTCGGCCAGCCGCGTGAACGGCGCGTCGTGGTGTTGGGCATGCTGTTTGGTCTGGTGATCGGGTTGAACCTCTTGCTGCCCCAAGCGCACCCCTTGCGCGTGGCGACGGGTGGCTCGGCAGCCCCGTGGCTGCTGCTGACGGGATTTCTGCTGCTGATCTTTGGCTATAGCTGGGTGTTGAACCGCCTGCGCGCCCGCGCCGAACCGGTGGCCGCACCGACGCCCGCCGCGCAAACTGGCACTTTCTCGGAAACGGAGCTGAACCGCTATGCCCGCCACATCGTGCTGCGCGAGGTTGGTGGACCGGGCCAAAAGGCGCTAAAGCAGGCGCGGGTGCTGGTCATTGGCGCGGGTGGGCTTGGCGCGCCGGTGCTGCAATACCTGACGGCGGCCGGTGTCGGCACGATTGGTGTGATCGACGATGACGTGGTCGAGAATGCCAATCTGCAACGACAAGTGATCCACAAAGACAGCGCCATCGGCACGCCCAAGGTCTTTTCAGCGCAGGCCGAGATGGAGGCGCAGAACCCTTTTGTCACCGTGCGCCCCTATCACCGCCGCCTGACGGAAGACATCGCGGCAGAGCTTTTCACCGACTACGATCTGGTGCTGGACGGCACGGATAATTTCGACACGCGCTATCTGGTGAACCGCACCTGTGTCGCGGCCGGTTTGCCGCTGATCTCGGGGGCGCTGTCGCAATGGGAAGGACAGCTGAGCATCTTTGACCCCTCCAAGGGCGCGCCATGCTACCAGTGCATTTTCCCGCAGGCCCCGGCGGCCCATCTTGCCCCCAGCTGTGCGCAGGCCGGGGTGATCGGCCCCTTGCCCGGCGTGATCGGCGCGATGATGGCATCCGAGGCGATCAAGCTGATCACCGGTGCCGGTGCGCCGCTGCGTGGTCAAATGCTGATGTATGATGCGCTCTACGGCGAGAACCGCGTGATCGGCGTCTCCAAACGCGACGACTGTCCGATCTGCGGGAACGCGGGCGACTAGACGACCCGCCATGGCGGCTTTGCGCGCGGGTATTGCGATTGTATTGCCCCGCCGCAGTGCATAGCTTGATCCGTAAAGGAGACCGCCATGACAAACCCTTTGCTACAGGATTGGGACACCCCGTTTCAGATCGCCCCTTTCGACAAGATTTCCGACGATGATTTCGCCCCCGCGCTGGACGAGGCCCTGCAGACGCACCGGATGGAGATCGACGCCATCGCCGACTGCGAATATGATCCGACGTTTTCCAACACGATCGAGGCGCTCGAGGAAGCAGGCAGCCAGCTGGACCGCGTGTTGGGCGTGTTCTTCACCGTCGCAGGGGCCGACAGCAACCCCACGCGCGAAGACCTGCAGCGCAAATTCTCGCCGCTGCTGTCTGCGCATTTCTCTGACATCTCAAGCAACAAGGCGCTGTTTGCGCGCGTGGCCTCCGTCTGGGAAAATCGCGACAGCTTCGATCTGACGCCCGAACAGGCACGGGTGTTGATGCTGACCCACCGCGGCTTTGTGCGCGCAGGCGCGGCGCTGGAGGGTGCGGATGATGCGCGGATGAAAGAGATCAAGAACCGGCTGGCGGTGTTGGGGACACAGTTCACCCAGAACCTGCTGGCGGATGAACGCAGCTGGTTCATGCCGTTGGAGGAATCCGATCTGGAAGGGCTGCCCGACTTTGTCATCGATGCCGCCCGTGCGGCGGGCGAGGAGAAAGAGGCAGGCGCGCCGGTCATTACCCTTTCGCGGTCTTTGATCACACCGTTCCTGCAATTCTCGCCGCGCCGCGATCTGCGCGAAAAGGCGTTTCTCGCTTGGCAGTCCCGTGGGGCCAATGGCGGCGAGACCGATAACCGCGCCATCGCTGCCGAGATCCTCGCCCTGCGCGAGGAACGGGCCAAGCTTCTGGGCTATGACAATTTCGCGGCTTACAAGCTGGAAACAGAGATGGCGAAAACACCCAAAGCGGTGCGCCAGCTGCTGATGGATGTCTGGACCCCGGCAAAGCGCCAAGCGCAGGCGGACGCCGAGGTGCTGACCCGTATGATGCATGACGATGGCGTGAACGCCGATCTGGCCCCGTGGGACTGGCGCTACTATGCGCAGAAACGGCGCGTGGCAGAGCATGATCTGGATGAAGCCGCGTTGAAACCGTATTTCCAGCTGGACCGGATGATCGACGCGGCCTTCGACTGCGCCACGCGATTGTTCGCTCTCGAATTCAAGCCCCTCGACGTGCCGCTCTATCACCCCGATTGTCGCGCGTGGGAAGTGACCCGCAACGGCGAACATGTGGCCGTGTTCATCGGTGACTACTTTGCACGCGGATCGAAACGGTCGGGCGCGTGGTGCAGCGCCATGCGGTCTCAGGCGAAATTCCCCGACGTGCAGTCGCCCGTCGTGATCAACGTGTGCAACTTTGCCAAAGCCGCGCCTGCGCTGCTGTCCTATGACGATGCACGCACGCTGTTTCATGAATTTGGCCATGCGCTGCACCAGATGCTGTCGGATGTGACCTACGAATCCGTGAGCGGCACATCGGTCGCGCGTGATTTTGTCGAACTGCCCAGCCAGTTGTTCGAACATTGGCTCGAAGTGCCCGACGTGCTCAGCCAATTTGCCACCCACGCCAAAACAGGCGACCCCATGCCGCCCGAGATGTTGGAAAAGGTGCTGGGGGCCGCGAATTTCGACATGGGGTTCGCCACGGTCGAATATGTCGCCTCTGCGCTGGTAGACCTCGAATTCCACGACGGTGCGGCACCTGCCGATCCGATGGAGAAACAGGCGCAGGTACTGGCCGGTCTGGGCATGCCGCCGGCAATCACCATGCGCCACGCCACGCCGCAGTTTGCCCATGTCTTTTCCGGCGACGGCTATTCCAGCGGCTACTACAGCTACATGTGGTCCGAGGTGATGGACGCAGACGCCTTCGCCGCCTTTGAAGAGGCCGGTAGCGCCTTTGATCTCGACCGCGCCGCCGCGCTAGAGCAGCACATCCTGTCCACCGGCGGCAGTCAGGACGCGGCGGAACTGTACAAGGCGTTCCGTGGCCGGTTGCCGGGGGTAGAGGCTTTGCTGAAGGGTCGCGGTCTGACAGCAGGCTGAGCGCCCGCGGCCGGCCTGCCTTCGGCGAGAGTTTAAGAGGCAAAATGAAGGGGCGCGCGGCTGCAGCTTCATTTTGCCAAATAAACTCAAATCCCGCCCTCGATACGGGGCGGGTCAGTAGCCTTTGGCGCGATCCACCAGATGCAGGAAATCCTCACCCGCTTCACCGCGGCGGATGTTTTCGACGATGGCCTGTGCAGCGGTTGTCGCGCGGGTTTCAGCGGCGATGTGGGGCGTGACGGTGACGTTGGGATGCGCCCAATAGGGGTGGTCTGCGGGCAAGGGCTCGACACGGAACACATCCAGCGTGGCATGGGCGATCTGGCCGCTGTCGAGCGCTGCCAGCAGCGCGTCGTCATCGATCAGCGCGCCGCGGCCCGGGTTGATGATACAGGCACCAGCGGGCATTTGCGCCAGCGTCTCGGCATTCAGCGTGTTTTCGGTATCGGGCGTGTTGGGCAGCAGCAGCACCGCGATCTCGGCACTGCGCAGGGCATCTGCGTGCCCGGCGTCCCCATGCAGGCAGGTGACGCCCGCGATGTCCTTGGGGCTGCGCGACCAGCCGGTGACGTTGAACCCCAGATAGACCAGAGTTTCCGCCACCGCCGCGCCCAAGGCCCCCAGACCCAGAATAGTGACCTGTCGTTCCTGTGCCAGCGGTGGGGTGCGCGGGGTCCAATCGCTCTCCGTTTTGCGAATGTCCGTGTCCAGCCCCAGATGATAGCGCATCACATGGCCCGTGACCCATTCCACCATCCCCTTGGTCAGCCCCGGGTCCACCATCCGCGCCAGAGGGATCTTCAGCGTCGCGTTATTGGTGATGTTTTCCACCCCCGCCCAGAGGTTCAGCACCGCCTTGGCCCGCGTGTAGGGCGTGAAATCCTGCAAGGGGCTGTTGGGGGCATAGACGATGTAGTCCACGTCCTGCGGGGCGATATCCGTTGATAGGTGAGCCGCGATCCCCGCGGCATCAAGCGCTTGGCGCAGCGGCGTTTCATACGTCACCCAGCGTTCGGGGCGCGCGGCGAAAAGGATATTGAGGGGCATGGGCTTCCTATCTGGGGCGGTGGACATGGGCCGATTGTACAAGGCCAAAAGCCAGCAGCAACACCAGCATCGCCGACCCGCCGTAGCTGACCAGCGGCAAGGGGACCCCGACAACGGGCGCCAGCCCCATCACCATCGACATGTTCACCGCGAAGAACAAAAAGAAGTTCAGCGCGATGCCGAGGGTCAGCAGCGACGAGAAGCGGTCCTTGTTGATCAGCGCTGCCGCGACGCAGAAGACGATGATCAGCGCATAGAGACCCAGCAGGGAGAACCCGCCGACAAAGCCGAACTCCTCGGCCAGGGTGGTAAAGATGAAGTCGGTGTGTTTCTCGGGCAGGAAGTTCAGGCGCGACTGGGTGCCTTGCATGAACCCGCGCCCCGTCCAGCCGCCGGAGCCGAGCGCGATCTTGGATTGTGTGATGTGATACCCTGCGCCCAACGGGTCGGTGCTGGGATCGATAAACGTGTCAATGCGCCGGAACTGGTAATCTTTGATCAGCTGCCACGGCGTACCGCGGGACTGGAACACCGCCGTCACCAGTCCGACGGCTCCGGTGATGACCACGGCGAAATAACCCCAGTGCACTCCGGCCAGAAACATCAGCCCGCCGCCCGCTGCCATCAGCAGGATCGCGGTGCCCAGGTCGGGCTGTTTCAGCACCAGTGCCGTGGGGATCAGGATCAGCAGCACCGGCAGCAACACCCAAAGCGGGCGCGAGGTTTTCTTGGGCGGGAGCCAATCGTAATAGGCGGCCAGCATCATCACCAGCGTGATCTTCATCAGCTCGGAGGGTTGGAGGCGAAACGATCCGATCTCGATCCAGCGCTGCGCGCCCATGCCGACAGCGCCGAAAAGCTCTACCCCGATCAGCAGGATTACGGTCCCGAAATAGGCCACGCCTGCAAGGTTTCGCCAAAGCCAGATCGGCACCATCCCCGCGGCGATCATCAGCGCGATACCAAGGGCAAAGCGTTTCATCTGCGGTTCGGCCCAGGGGGTAAAGCTGCCACCGGCCACGGAGTAGAGCATCAGGAACCCCACCCCCGAAACAGCGGCCAGCAGGATGGTCAGCGGCCAGTTCAGGTGCAGGATCTTGGCAAAGCCCGTGGGGACATGTTTGACCGTATATTCAAGGTAGCTCATGCTTGGTCTTTCCCGCTGAAGTCCGCTTGGGGCTGGATCGCGCGCAGGGCTTTTTGCTGCTCGGCGATGCGGCCGCGGTCGGCGGTGGGGTAGGCCTCTAGCGGCGGTTCGCCGCCATAGATCGCTTGCAGTATGACATCGCGGGCGATGGGGGCCGCTGCGGTCGATCCGCCGCCGCCGTGTTCCACCAGCACCGATACCGCATAGCGTGGCTTGTCATAGGGGGCGAAGGCGACAAACAGCGCGTGGTCGCGGCGTTCCCAGGGCAGGTCCTCGTTGCGGCTGACCCCGCGCGCGCGTTCGGCCGCGGTGATGTTGCGTACCTGGCTGGTGCCGCTTTTGCCGGCCATGCGCACACCCTCGGCGATGACGCGCGACCGGTAGCCGGTGCCGCGTCGGTCGTTCACCACCGAATACATGCCCTTGCGCACCTGCCGCATGTTGTTTTCGTTCATGCCCAAAGGCTCGCCCGCGCCGCTGGGTTGTTCGACACCGTCAATAGATTTAATCAGACGCGGGACCACGGCGCGGTTGGTGGCGATCCGCGCGGTCATCACCGCCAGTTGCAGCGGTGAACTGAGGGTGAAGCCTTGCCCGATAGAAGCATTAACCGTGTCGCCGATCACCCATGAATCGCCTTTGGTCGCCTGTTTCCACTCTTTCGTGGGGGCCAGACCGGCGGCGACCGAGGACAGCGGCAGGTCGTGTTTCCAGCCCAGACCAAAGCGGTTTGCCATGGCCGAGATTTTCTCGATCCCGACTTTCATCGCCAGATCATAGTAATAGACGTCGCAGGATTGCTTGAGCGAGTTCTCGAGGTCGATCCAGCCGTGACCTGCGCGTTTCCAGCAGTGGAAACGGCGACCGCCGACCTCTAGGTGGCCGGGGCAATAGACGGTTTCTTCGGGGCCGACGATACCCTCTTCGAGGGCGGCCATGGCCACGACCATCTTGTAGGTCGATCCGGGCGGGTAGGTGCCCTGCACGGTCTTGTTGACCAGCGGGCGGTATTCCGATTGCAGCAACGGGTTATAATCGGCCGAGGATATCCCCCCGATGAACAGGTTCGGGTCGTAGCTGGGCGAAGAGGCATTGGCGACCAGATCGCCGTTCTCGCAATCCATGATCACGACGGCGGCGCTTTCGCTCCCCAATCGGGCCTGCACAAAGTTCTGCAGCTTGGAATCGATGGTAAGCTGCAGATCCGCACCCGATTGCCCTTCGCGGCGGGCCAGTTCGCGCATCACACGGCCGGTGGCGTTGACCTCGACCTGTTTGGTGCCGGCAGAGCCGCGCAACAGGGATTCCTGACGCGCCTCGACGTTGATCTTGCCGATCTGGAATCGGGGGATGCGCAGCACCGCATCGGGGTTTTCCAGCGCATCCAGATCGGCTTGGCTCACGCGGCCCACACGGCCGACAATATGCGCAAAGTCCGACCCACGGGGATAGACACGGGTCAGGCCGACCTCGGGGCTGACACCGGGTAGGGCGGGGGCGTTGACCGACACGCGGCTTACCTCGTCCCATGTGACATCATCGGCGACGGTCACCGGCAGGAACGGGGCGGAGCGTTTGATTTCGGCCATCGCGCGGTCGCGCATTTCGGGATCAAGGTCGATGACCTTGCCCAGCCGGTCCATCACCGCATCCACATCATCGGCATCCTCGCGCACGATCACGATCCGGTACGACGGCACGTTTTGCGCCAACCGCACGCCGTTACGGTCAAAGATTTCGCCTCGTGCAGGCGGGATCAACCGGATGTTGATCCGGTTCTCTTCGGCCAGCAGGCGGAACTGGTCAGCCTGATCGACCTGCAAGTAATTCATCCGCGCGGCCAGACCGCCCATGAACAGCAGTTGCGCGCTGCCCAGCAAAACAGCACGGCGGCTGAGCTTGGAATGGCTGGCTTCGCTATCGGCCCTGCTGCGTCTCATCTTGGTCTCCTCATGAGCGGTTGCCCATACTGTCCAGATCGCCGGGGGCGGATTTGCGCACGCCCATCAGCGCATGGGTCACAAACACCACAGCCGGATAGGTCAGGATCGTGACGGCCAGTTCAAACAGGCTCAGCGACCATTGTGGCGGTGGGACCAGCAGCAACGATAGCACGATCCGGTTCAGCATCAAAATAGCGATCAGCCATACGGAGACCGCCAGCCATTCCGCGCCAAAGGTGCTGTCGCGCAGTGTGCGACCACGGGTTTTCATATTCTCGCATGCCAGCAACGCCAGCAGCGCCCAGAGGCCGGGTGGACGTTGCAGCAACAGGTCCGTCAGCAGGAAGGCGACGGCGAGCAGCAGGGCGGGGACATAGTCGGGCCGCCGCACAGACCACGCCAGCGCAAAGGCGATCAGCAGGTCGGGGGCGATCCAGATGCGGTCGCTGCCTTGGTCCAGCAGGGCCCGCAGACGCGCCTCTGCGGGGTCGATGGTGGCCAGTGGGGGCGACAGCTCGGGCGCGAACAGCGCGATGGGCTGGGTATCAAGCGGCAGCAGATGGAAAAACAACAGGACCACTGTCAGCGCCAGAAACGCCGCGCGCATCAGCCACAATCGCAGGGGCGACAGTTCGTCCATCATTCGGTCGCAGGATCAAAGGGCAGGGGCGCGATCATGCCCGTGGCGTCATCCCGCACCACGGCCGCATCCTCGTTCACTTTTTCGGAGCCATGGTGGCGCAGCACGCGCAGGAATTCGAGCCGCTCGAAATCCGCCGCAAGACGCACGCGCAGCCGCCCGCCGGGGTCGGCGGCGACCTGACCGATCAGGATACCCGCAGGAAACACGCCGCCATCGCCAGAGCTGCTGACCCGATCACCGGGACGCACGAGGTCGGGGTTCTCGAGGAAATCAATCGGTGGCGCGGCGGAGTTGTCGCCCGCAATAATCGCCCGCTGTCCCGACGGCTGGATCACCGCCGGTATGCGGCTAGAGGTATCGGTCACCAGAATGACGCGCGCGGTGTTTTCGCCCACGCCGGAAATACGCCCTACCAGCCCGATGCCGTCCACCGTGGCCCAGCCATCGACAATGCCGTCACGGGCCCCGACGTTCAGCAGCACAGATTGGCGGAAGGGCGACCCGGAGTCCGCCTGCACTACACCGGTGATATGGGTCAAACGCGGATCAAGCCGCACCTTGTTCAGGTCCAGCAAACGGGCGTTTTCCTGTTCAAGCTGCAGCGCCGCTTCTTTCCAGGTCTGCATCTTGCGCAGCTCGGACCGCAGTTCCTGGTTCTGCACGGTCAGACGTTGATAGCTTTGGAAATCGCGGAACAGGTTCACCGTGCCGGTAACAGGGGCCATCGCCCAATCCAGATTGGGGACGATCCGGTCGGTGATCTGCGCGCGAAACCGTTCGACACGGGGGCTGTCGATCCGCCACAGCAGAAAGATGCCCGCCAGCACCAGCACGATGACGGCCAGCAGCAAGCGGCGCAGCGGGCGCCCAAAATCGTTCGAAGAGGATCGGTCGATGGCCATGCGTTATACGTTTCCCACCGCGAGGGCAGCGCCGTCCTGCCGCATCCCGGGCTATTATAGCTGAGCTGATTAGCTGTCGTAGTCGATGGCGTGGCGCAGCTGCTTTTCATACTCCAACGCTTTGCCGGTGCCCAAGGCCACGCAGTTCAACGGTTCATCCGCCACGGAAATGGCCAGCCCGGTCTGTTCGCGCAGCGCCAGATCCAGATCGCCCAGCAAGGCACCGCCACCGGTCAGCATGACGCCACGGTCCACGATGTCAGCCGCCAGATCGGGCGGGGTGGTTTCCAGCGCGGTCATCACCGCCTCGCAGATCTGCTGCACAGGCTCGGCCAGCGCTTCGGCGATCTGCGCCTGGGTCACTTCGATCTCTTTGGGGACACCATTCAGCAGGTCGCGCCCGCGGATCTGCATCGAGGTGCCGCGCCCGTCGTCGGGCATCCGTGCGGTCCCGATAGAGGTTTTCACCCGCTCGGCGGTTGTTTCACCGATCAGCAGGTTCTGCTGGCGACGCAGGTAGCTGATGATCGCCTCGTCCATACGGTCGCCGCCCACGCGGACAGAGCGTGCATAGACGATATCGCCCAAGGACAGCACCGCGACCTCGGTTGTGCCACCCCCTATATCGACAACCATGTTCCCGGTCGGATCGGTGATCGGCATGCCCGCCCCGATGGCCGCTGCAATCGGTTCGGCAATCAGGCCGGCGCGGCGTGCGCCCGCAGACAGCACCGACTGACGGATCGCGCGTTTTTCAACAGGCGTCGCCCCATGCGGCACGCAGACGATGATCTTGGGCTTCGAGAAGGTCGACCGTTTGTGCACCTTGCGGATGAAATGCTTGATCATCTCTTCGGCGGTGTCAAAGTCGGCAATCACGCCCTCGCGCATGGGGCGGATCGCTTCGATGCTGCCGGGGGTCCGGCCCAGCATCAACTTTGCGTCTTCGCCCACGGCCAGCACCTTTTTGACGCCGTCCTTGACGTGATAGGCGACAACCGAAGGTTCGGACAGGACGATGCCCTTGCCTTTGACATAAACCAAGGTGTTCGCGGTCCCGAGGTCGATGGCCATATCGGACGAGAACAAACCACGGAATTGATCAAAAACGGACATGGGCAGCAGGACCTTGCAAAAATTCATTTTGGCCCGTCGACTCTGACAAGTCACGGGCTAAACGGCTTATAGGCCGATGAGGTCAAAGACGAAAGGGGGGTTGACCTTTGTGGTGGCATGATGCCGCCACCGCGCTATGGTTTGCGGCAAGCCGGACAATAGGGGGAGAGAGAAATGCAGAAGATTCAAGTTATTGGTGTGCATCACATTACGCTGATGGGCGCGGACCGTCAGACCAGTATCGACTTCTGGGAGGGTCTGCTGGGCATGCCGTTCATCTTCGACCAGCCAAATCTGGACGATCCCGACGAAGGGCACCTGTATTTCGATCCCGGCGACGGCCGGTTGATCACGATCTTTACCAATGAAAACCGCAAACCCGTCTACAGTCGCACGCCGACGGATGCGGGCTGCGTGCACCATCTTGCGTTCGAGGTCGACCGCGCCATGTTTGATCAAGTGCTCGACCGGCTCAAGGAGCGGGGGATCGGCAATTCGGGCGTGAAGGATCGCGGGTTCATGCATTCGATCTACTTCAAGGATCCGCTGGGGTTCCTGATCGAACTGGCCTGCTACACCTTCATCCCGCCGCGCGGATCGTCCCACGCGGAAGTGATGCTAGAGGCGCATAAGCTGCGCGTCGCACGCGGAGATCACCATATCGAACGCCAGCATCTGGCCGATGCCACAGTGATGATCGTCGAACGCTCGCAACGGTCGCTGTCAGAGGATCGCAGCCCCAAGGATCCCTATCGCTAAAGGGCGGCGGGCAGCGGTTCAGGCGGGTCAAAAATACCACAAGTAAACGGATCGTAACGGCGGTTTCGCTTGGGTGTTGCGGGCGGATTCCGCTGCGCCTAAGAGCCATGGTACGAGCAACCGTAAATTGTGCGAAGGAACCAGCATGATCCGTAATATTTTTGTCGCCTCGCTTCTGAGCGTGACCGCAACCGCAGCTGCTGCCGAACTGACCTATGGCACGGCTTTCGCGAAATTCCACGACTTCGATGTTGACGGCGCAGGCACGATCGACGTGAAATCCTTTGGCGGCGGCATCGAATACCGCTACGACAACTTCATCTTCTCGGGAGAGCTGTCGAACATCTCTATCGAGGGCGTCGATATCGATCTGGGCACAGTGGGCGTTGAATACGCTCTGGCCAACGGCTTTAACATCGGCCTCGACTATTCGCGTTTTGACATCGAAGGCTTCGACGCGGATGTCACCAGCCTGTTCGGGTCCTATCAGTCCGGTGCGCATACCTTTGGTGCCGCGATCGGTGATTCCTCCGATCTGGACGACATGACCTTCAGCATCTTCGCCGCTTGGGATGTCACCCCCACCGGCACCGTCGGTCTGGATCTCGTTCACATCGAAGACGAGACGCTTTACGCCGCCTATGCCGACTATGACGTCGCGCAATACAACGTGCAGGCCGACCTGCTGAAACTGGATGATCTGAGCGTTGTCGCTGTCGCAGGCGGCTATGAATTCGCCAACGGCTTCTCTGCCATCGGTTCTGTCGGGTTCCTGGATCTGGGCCCCGAAGACGTGCGGTCGATCACCATCGGCGGTCAGTATGAATTCACCCCCGGTGCGAACGTAGAGCTGGCCTTGGGCCGTCTGGACTTTGACAGTGGCGAGGACGTGGACCAGCTGACTTTCGGCGTGAACTATGAACTGGGTCGCCGTACCTCCAAACGTCGTTCGCTGGGTAACATCTTTTCAAGCGCGACCGGTACTTTTGCGGGTCTGACCGATTTTTAATCTGCGCTGACAGAACACCGGATACAGAAAAGGCCCCCGACGTCGGGGGCCTTTTTGCGTTCGCGGGGGGAAGAACGGGCGGGTTAGCCCACCACGTCTTTATAGCTGATCTCGCGCTTGTCGGTGCCGCCTTTCTCGCGGCGCACCAACAGACGGTTGAGCGCGTGGATATAGGCGCGGACCGATGCGACCACGGTGTCTGTGTCCGCCGACTGACCGGTCACGATGCGGCCGTCTTCCTCAAGCCGGACAGAAACGGTGGCCTGCGCGTCGGTGCCTTCGGTCACGGCGTGCACCTGATACAATTGCAAGCGCGCGCTGTGATCGACCAGTGCCTTGATGCAGTTGAACGCGGCATCCACAGGCCCGTCACCGGTTTGCGAGGTAGAGGTTTCCGCACCATCCACCGTCAGCGACATCTCTGCCTTCTGCGGGCCTTCGGTGCCACAGACGACGGTCATGCTACCCAGCACAATGCGGTCGCTTTCAGGATCGGTGGCGGTGCGCATCAAGGCGATGAGATCGTCGTCGTAGATCTCTTTCTTGCGGTCGGCCAGTTCTTTGAAACGGACAAACACATCCTTGAGCTGGTTATCCCCCAGTTCATAGCCGAGGTTTTCCAGCTTCGAGCGTAACGCCGCACGTCCCGAGTGTTTGCCCATCACGATGTTGGTCTCGGTCAGGCCCACGTCTTCGGGGCGCATGATCTCGAAGGTCTCGGCGTTCTTCAGCATACCGTCCTGATGGATGCCGCTTTCATGCGCAAAGGCGTTCTTGCCGACGATGGCCTTGTTGAACTGAACGGCAAAGCCCGAAACAGCGGCAACGCGGCGCGAGATATTCATGATCTTGGTGCTGTCGATCTTGGTCTGGAACGGCATGATGTCATTGCGCACTTTCAGCGCCATCACGACCTCTTCCAACGCGGTGTTGCCCGCGCGTTCGCCCAAGCCGTTGATCGTACATTCGATCTGGCGCGCGCCCGCTTCGACGGCGGCAAGGCTGTTGGCAGTCGCCATGCCAAGATCGTTGTGGCAGTGCGTGGCAAAGACGATCTCGTCCGCGCCGGGGACATTTTCCAAGAGCTTGCGGATCAGATCAGCGCTTTCGCGCGGTGCGGTATAGCCGACGGTATCGGGGATGTTGATCGTGGTCGCCCCCGCCTTGATCGCGATTTCGACGACACGGTACAGGTAATCAAGCTCGGTCCGCGTGGCGTCCATCGGCGACCATTGCACATTGTCGCAAAGGTTGCGTGCATGGGTCACCGTTTCGTGGATGCGGTCGGCCATTTCGTCCATCGTGAGGTTCGGAATGGCGCGGTGCAGCGGCGAGGTGCCGATAAACGTGTGGATGCGGGGCTGGGCCGCGTGTTTGATCGCCTCATAGCAACGATCAATGTCGCCGAATTGTGCGCGGGCCAAGCCGCAGATGACCGAGTTCTTCGACAGTTTCGCGATTTCGCTGACGGCGGCGAAATCCCCTTCGGAGGCGATAGGGAAACCGGCCTCGATAATGTCGACGCCCATCTCGTCCAGCAGGCCCGCGATCTCGATCTTTTCGGCGTGGGTCATGGTGGCGCCGGGGGATTGTTCGCCGTCGCGCAATGTCGTGTCGAAAATCAAGACGCGGTCTTGTTGTGTGGTATCTGTCATCGTTTGGGTTCTTTCATTCTGCTGTATAAATCCGTGGCGCGCGGCACATCCCTCTGAGCGGGCGCGCCGGATGGCACGCTCAGAGGCGGATTAGCAGCAGTAGGTTGGCACGCAGGAAAGTCGCGCAGCGGCGCGGCAGGATCGCAATATGATCGGCGTGTGTCATGGCGACAAGTTATACCCGTGCATTCGCAAATGGGAAGGGTTTTTCTGCGCCCTTTTTTCCGCGCTTGAAGGGGGGCTGTTTTCCGCTACCTCCCCTTGCATGAAACAGGTTTTGATCATCGGGGCGTCGGGCGGTGTGGGTGCCGCCTTGGCCGCCGCTTACGAGGCGCGTGGCGATGCGGTCACGCGGCTGTCACGGTCGGTCGATGGGTTCGACATCACGGACGAACGCAGTGTGGACCAGCACTTGACCGCGCTGAACGGGCCGTTTGATGTGGTGCTGGTGGCCACAGGCGCGCTTGAGATTGACGGGGCCGCACCGGAAAAGACGATCAAATCCATCAGCCAAAAGGCGATGTTGGACCAATTCGCGTTGAACGCCGTGGGCCCTGCACTGGTATTGCGCCACGCGGGCGACCTGCTGCGGCGGGACGCGCCTTGCGTCTTTGCCGCATTCTCGGCGCGGGTGGGGTCGATCGGCGACAACCGCATCGGCGGCTGGATCAGCTACCGCAGCGCCAAGGCGGCGGTGAACCAGATCGTGCGCACCGCCGCGATCGAACTGGCGCGCAGTCACAAGAGCAGCATCTGCGTCGCCCTGCACCCCGGCACGGTCAAGACCGCCTTTACCGCGAAATACCTTGCCCGCCATCCCGCTGTCGCACCGTCGGAGGCGGCGGAAAATCTGCTGGCTGTGATCGACGGGCTGACGCCTGCGGACACAGGCCAGTTCTTTGACTGGGCCGGAAAGCCGGTGCCATGGTAGGGCGCTTGGTGCTGGTTCTGGGCGACCAGCTGACAGAAACGCTTAGCGCCTTGGCGCAGGCGGATAAGGCGCGCGATACCGTCGTGATGGCCGAGGTCGCGGACGAGGCGGCCTATGTCCGGCATCACCCCAAGAAGATCGCCCTGATCTTTGCCGCGATGCGCAAGTTTGCCCATGCGTTGGAACAGGACGGCTGGAAAGTCGTCTATACGCAACTGGACGATACGGATAACGCGGGTTCTATCGTGGGGGAATTGCTGCGTCGCGCAGCGCAGACGGGGGCAAGCGAGGTGCTGGCGACAGAGCCGGGGGAGTGGCGCTTGATCGACAAGCTGAAATACGCCCCGCTGAAGGTGCATCTGCTGCCCGACGACCGCTTTCTTGCCACTCATGCAGAATTCGAGGCATGGGCCGAAGGCCGCAAAGCGTTGCGGATGGAGTATTTCTACCGCGAAATGCGCGGCAAGACCGGCCTGCTGATGGAAGGGGACCAACCCGCTGGCGGCAAGTGGAACTTTGACCACGACAACCGCAAAGCCGCGCCCGAAGATGTCACCGTAGATGGCCCCCTGCGGTTCGACCCCGATGCCACGACGCGCGAAGTGCTGGAGCTGGTTCAAGCGCGTTTCGGCGATAACTTCGGCGCGCTAGAGCCGTTCTGGTTCGCCACCACCCGCGCCGAGGCGCTGCAGGCGCTCGATCATTTCATCGCGAATGCCCTGCCGCGGTTTGGGGACTATCAAGACGCGATGCTGAACGGGAATGAATTCCTGTATCACGCGATCCTGTCGCCCTACCTCAACATCGGGTTGCTGAATGTGACCGAGATTTGCGAGGCCGCTGCCAACGCCTATGCCGCAGGACACGCGCCGATCAATGCCGCCGAAGGGTTCATCCGGCAGATCATCGGCTGGCGCGAATATGTGCGGGGCATCTATTTCCTTGAAGGGCCGGACTATACCGCCCGCAATATTCTGGGGCACGACCGCGACCTGCCGTGGTTCTACTGGGGTGGCGAAACGCGGATGAACTGTGTGGCCAAGGCCGTGGGGCAGACCAGGACCCAAGCCTATGCGCATCATATCCAGCGGCTGATGGTGACGGGCAACTTTGCCCTGCTGGCGGGGATTGATCCGGCGCAGGTGCATGAGTGGTATCTGGCGGTCTATGCCGATGCCTTTGAATGGGTAGAGGCCCCCAATACCATTGGCATGAGCCAATTCGCCGACGGCGGCGTCATCGCGTCCAAGCCCTATGTCTCGTCCGGGGCCTATATCAACCGCATGTCGGATCACTGCAAAAGCTGCCACTATTCTGTCAGCGCAAAGACGGGTGACACCGCTTGCCCGTTCAACCTGCTTTACTGGCACTTTCTGGACCGCCATCGCGACCGGTTCTCGAACAATCCGCGCATGGGCAATATGTACCGCACGTGGGACCGGATGGACGCCGACAAACGCAAGACAGTTCTGGCCGAAGGCGATGCGTTGCTCGCCCGTCTGGACGCGAGCGAGGTGATCTAGCCGTCGTTGCTTTCGGCCTCGTCCGTACTGTCGGCGGGTGCCTCTGACGGAGTCTCGGCGTCTGCCGGGGCCTCATCCGTGGCGTCAGGCGTGGGTGCCGCCTGTGTATCCTCGGCAGGGGCTGTGCCCGCTTCTTGCAGCGCGCCGTTGACCCACTGGCCCGAGACTTCCTCGCCCGATTTATAGCGCATGGTGCCCTGACCCTGACGTTTGCCGCCCTCGAACGCGCCTTCGTAGATGTCGCCGTTAGGGTAGGTGGCGGTGCCGGTGCCTTCGATCTCTCCGCCGGACCACTGGCCGTCATAGGTGAACCCGTCGGGCATGGTGATCTTGCCGGTGCCGTCGCGCAGCCCGTCGACAAAGCCGCCGGTATAGACGGTGCCATCGGGATAGGTCGCGGTGCCCATGCCGTTGCGTTGGCCGTCTTTCCAGCTGCCGTCATACTTATAGCCGTCGGCATAGGTCATCACGCCCTGACCGTCATTGCGCGCGTTCTTGAACCCGCCCTCGTAGACGATGCCGTTGGGGTAGGTCGCGCGGCCTTCGCCTTCGATCACGCCCGCGACCCATGACCCTTCGTAGGTTGATCCGTCGGGATAGGTGATCTTGCCCTCCCCATCGGCCAGATCATCGCGGAAACTGCCCTCGTAGACAGAGCCGTCGGGGTAGGTCACCTTGCCTGTGCCTTCGATCTGCCCGGCAACCCATGATCCGGTGTAGACATAGCCATCTGTGCCGGTGAACGTGCCCTGACCCTCGCGGCGGTCGTCCTCGAAGCCGCCCTCGTAGGTGTCGCCATTGGCATAGGTCACCTTGCCCGTGCCCTGGCGCTGACCGGCGACCAGATCGCCTTCGTAGACATCGCCATTGGGTTGGGTCAGCGTGCCGGTGCCGTCGATCTGCCCGTCTTTCCACTGGCCGGTATAGGTCAGCCCGTCGGGCATGGTCAGCGTGCCCGTGCCATTGCGTTCGCCATCGGCGATGTCACCGTCATAGAGCGCGCCATCGGGATAGGTGATCTTGCCCACGCCCTGCTTGACGCCATCGACCCAGTCGCCCTGATACTCGTACCCGCCGGGGGATTGCATGACGCCCTTGCCGTGGTGGTTGGCATTGCGGAACGACCCTTCGTAGCGCACCCCGTTGGCATAAAGCGCGATGCCCTGACCGGTGATCGCACCGGCCTCCCATTCGCCCTCATAGGTGCCGCCATCGGCAAAGGTGATCTTGCCAAAACCGTCCGGTTTTCCCTTTTCAAAGTTGCCCTCGTAGACGGACCCGTTGGGGAAACGCGCGACGCCTTTGCCCTTGATCTCTCCGTCCACCCAGGCGCCTTCGTATTCATAGCCGTTGGGCAGCGTATAGGTGCCGGTCCCGTGCTGTACGCCGTCCTTGAACGTCCCCTCATAGACGCCGCCATCGTCGTATTGCTTGCTTTGAACCTCGCCGTCCTGCGCAAGCGCGGTGAAGGGCAGCAGCCCAAGGCAAAGGATCAGCGGGGTCAGGGTCAATTTCGTCATACAGCAACTTTCAAAAGAGAGTGCGGCCAAGAGCGGCGGGCGAGTTTGTTAACGCTTAGCCTATTCAATGGCCTGCAAGGGGGCAATCGTCTTTTGCCCGGCGGTGCGCCTTGGCCTTTCACTTGGCGCGTGATCTGCTACATCACTTGCGTAGATTATCGAAGGACCGCCCTATGACATCGCGTTTTCGCATCACGCTTGGCCAGCTGAACCCCACCGTCGGGGATCTGGCCGGAAACGCAGACCTCGCGCGTGAGGCCTGGGCGCAGGGCAAAGAGGCAGGGGCCGATCTGGTTGCTTTGCCCGAGATGTTCCTGGCCGGGTATAACGCGCAAGATCTGGTGATGAAGCAGGCGTTCCAGCTGGATGTGATGACCCACCTCGAAGCGCTGGCGGCTGATTGTGCCGACGGGCCCGCGCTGGCCATCGGTGCGCCCTGGGTCGAAGGGGCCAAGCTCTATAATGCCTATCTGATCCTCAGAAACGGCAAGATCGCCAGCCGTGTCTTCAAGCACAACCTGCCGAACGAGACCGTGTTCGACGAGGTGCGCATTTTCGACAGCGCGCCTTTGGGTGGGCCGTACGCCGTTGGCGATACCCGCATCGGCAGCCCGATCTGCGAAGACGCATGGCACCCCGATGTGGCCGAAACGCTGGCCGAAACCGGGGCGGAGTTTCTGTTGGTGCCCAACGGGTCGCCCTATTATCGCGGCAAATTCGAGACGCGGTTGAACCATATGGTCGCCCGCGTGGTCGAAACTGAACTGCCGCTGATCTACCTCAATATGGTGGGCGGTCAGGATGATCAGGTCTTTGACGGGGCGAGCTTTGCGCTGAACCCCGGCGGCAAGCTGGCGTTCCAGATGCCCGCCTTTGACGCGCAGATCGCGCATGTCGATCTTGAACAGACCCCCGAAGGCTGGCGCGTGGTCGAGGGCGAGAAGGCGCATATGCCGTCGGACCTTGAGCAGGATTACCGCGTCATGGTGCAGGGCTTGCGCGACTACATGGGCAAGACCGGGTTCAAGAAAGTGTTGCTGGGTCTGTCGGGCGGGATCGATTCGGCGATTGTGGCGACGATCGCTGTGGATGCGCTTGGCGCTGACAATGTGCGCTGTGTGATGCTGCCGTCCGAATATACCTCCCAAGCCTCGCTGGACGATGCTGAATCCGTCGCCAAGGCGCTAGGCTGCCGCTACGACTATGTGCCGATTGCGCAGGGCCGTGCCGCGATCACCGACACGCTGGCCCCGCTGTTTGACGGCACCACCCCAGACCTGACCGAGGAAAATATCCAGTCGCGCCTGCGCGGTTTGCTGTTGATGGCGGTCAGCAACAAGTTCGGCGAGATGCTGTTGACCACGGGCAACAAGTCAGAGGTGGCGGTGGGCTATGCCACGATCTATGGCGACATGGCGGGGGGCTATAACCCCATCAAGGATATGTATAAAACCCGCGTCTTCGACAGCTGCCGCTGGCGCAACGAGAACCACCGCGACTGGATGAAGGGCCCGGAGGGAGAGGTGATCGCGCCGCGCATCATCGACAAGCCGCCCTCGGCCGAGCTGCGCGAGGATCAGAAAGACAGCGACAGCCTGCCCGACTATCCCGATCTGGACGCGATGTTGACGATCCTTGTGGATGACGACGGGTCCATCGCCGATTGCGTGGCGGCGGGCTTTGACCGCGAGGTTGCCAAAAAGGTCGAACACCTGCTCTATATCAGTGAGTACAAACGGTTCCAGTCCGCCCCCGGTCCGCGTTTGACCAAGGGCGCGTTCTGGTTGGACCGCCGCTATCCCATCGTGAACCGCTGGCGCGACCCCAGTTGACCGCGCGGGCGACGCTGCACGTTATCTAGACAATGGCGCCGCGCTGTGACAAGCCAGCGGCCAATCAGGAGAACCCAATGACCATCACCCGCTTCGCCCCGTCCCCGACCGGCTATATCCACGTAGGCAACCTGCGCACGGCGCTGATGAACTATCTGATCGCCCGCAAGAACGGCGGAGAGTTCATCCTGCGGATCGACGACACCGATCCGGTGCGCAGCAAGGAAGAATACGTCGACGGTCTGAAAGAAGACCTGACATGGCTGGGCCTGCATTGGGACCGCGTTGAGCGTCAGTCCGAACGGTTGGACAAATACCACGCCGCCGCGGACGAGCTGCGCAAGATCGGACGGTTCTATGAAGCCTGGGAAACCCCGACCGAGTTGGACCTCAAGCGCAAGAAACAGCTCAACATGGGCAAGCCGCCGGTCTATGACCGCGCCGCGTTGAACCTGTCGGATGCGGAAAAAGCCAAGCTGCGCGACGAACGCGGCCCCGGTGTGTGGCGTTTCAAGCTGGATCAGGAACGGATCGAGTGGAAAGACGGTATCCTGGGCGATATCTCGATCGATGCGGCGTCGGTGTCCGACCCTGTGTTGATCCGCGGCGACGGGCAGATTTTGTACACGCTGGCGTCCGTGGTCGATGACACGGAAATGGGCGTGACCAATGTCGTGCGCGGGTCCGACCATGTGACCAACACGGCGACGCAAATCCAGATCATGCAAGCGCTTGGCGGCACTGTTCCGACCTTTGCGCACCATTCGCTGCTCACCGGTCCGCAGGGCGAAGCGCTGTCGAAACGTCTGGGCGTGCTGGCGCTGCGCGACCTGCGCGAACGCGGTGTGCATCCTTTTGCGCTGCTGTCGACAATGGCGCGCCTGGGCTCTTCGGACCCGATTGAACTGCGCACCGATATGGAGAGCCTGATCGACGGTTTCGACATCGAACGCTTCGGCTCGGCGCCGACCAAATTCGACGTCGAGGACCTGTTCCCCATGACCGGCCGCTATCTGCAGACCCTGCCGCTTGAGGCCGTTGCAAGCGACATCGCAGCCCTCGGTGTGCCCGAGGACAAGGCCGCGCTGTTCTGGCAGGTCACCCGCGAAAACATCACCACGCTGCACGATCTGACAGGCTGGTGGCAGATGTTCAGCGAAGGCGCAGAGCCTGTGATCGCGGACGAGGATAAAGAATTCGTCGCCGAAGCCTTGGCGCTTCTGCCTGAGGGCGAGTTTGACGAAAGCACCTGGGGCACATGGACGGCCGCCGTGAAAGAGCAGACCGGCCGCAAGGGCAAGGGGCTGTTCATGCCGCTGCGTCTGGCGCTGACTGGCAAACCCCACGGCCCCGACATGGGCGCGGTGCTGCCATTGCTGCAAGTCGTGAAGGCACGCGGGTGAAACGGGCCGGGTTCACGGGCGCAAGTTCGGGAGCCTTCGGCGAGAGTTTATCTGGCAAAATGAAGCCGCTGTCGGCTGATATAGGGCGCGTCCATCATGGTTGATGGGCGCGCCAAATTTTTGTCGGGCAATCTGTTCGGGCATGTCGCCAATATGTCTTTGCTGGCCTCTGTCGGGCTGGTGGCGGTGTTTCTTGTCGATTTCGTCGACATGATTTTCATTTCTATGTTGGGCAAGGCAGAGCTGGCGGCGGCCATCGGCTATGCCGGTGCGATCTTGTTTTTCACCACCTCCTTCGGGATCGGATTGGGCATCGCGGCGGGGGCCTTGGTCGCGCGGGCCTTGGGGCAAGACAACGCGCAGCTCGCGACAGAGAGGACGACCCATGCGCTGTGCTATGGCGCGGTCTTTGGCGTGATCTTTGCGCTTTGTGTGTTCCTGTCGCTGGATGTGCTGGTCGGCTGGGTCGGCGCAGGCGGTGAGACGGCGGCGCTGGCGGTGGATTTCCTGCAGATCGTCGTGCCGTCGGTGCCATTTCTGATGGTCGGTATGATGGGCAGCGCGATCCTGCGGGCCCATGGGGATGCACGGCGGGCGATGATGGCGACGATCGCGGGGGGCATCGTGAATGCCATCCTCGATCCGATCCTGATCTTTACCTTTGATCTGGGCCTGACCGGTGCGGCCTGGGCGTCTTTCGTGGCGCGGGTGGTGATTGCCTATACCGCCCTGATGCCGATTGTGCGCCACTATGGCGGGATCGCGATGCCGCGCCCCGCGGGGCTATGGCGCGATCTGATGCCCGTCTTGTTCATCGCGGTGCCCGCCATTCTGACACAGGTCGCCACGCCGGTGGGGCAGGCCTATGTGACCCGTGCAATGGCCGCCTATGGCGAGGATGCTGTCGCAGGCATGGCGATTGTCAGCCGCATGATGCCCGTTGCCTTTGCCGTGATCTTTGCCCTGTCGGGGGCGGTGGGGCCGATCATCGGGCAGAACTTTGGCGCGGGCGATCTGGGGCGGGTCAAGCGGACCTATGCCGCGGGGGTCAGTTTTGCCGCTTTGGTGATCGTCGTCATCTCGGCCGCGCTGTTTGCGTTCCGCGCGCCGCTGGCGGCGATGTTTGATGCGCAGGGGATCACCTTGACGTTAATCTATCTGTTCTGCGGGCCGCTATCCCTGGCGTTCTTCTTCAACGGCGTGTTGTTCGTGTCGAATGCGGCGTTCAACAATATGGGACACCCCTATTATTCGACCGTGACCAACTGGGGCCGCAACACGCTGGGGATGATCCCGCTGGTCTGGGGTGGCAGCCTGCTGTTCGGGGCCCCCGGTGTACTGATCGGGCAGGCGGCGGCGGGGGTGCTCTTCGGGGCGCTGGCCTGGGTGCTCGCGCGGCGGATGATCGCGCAAGGCGGGCAGCGCAAACGCGCCAAGCCCGAGGTTTTCGCCCGTGACGGGCGGTTGATGTCGCTACTGCACCTGCGCCGATAGGCGGGACAGATGCTGGTCGACCAGCGCGGTTTCCTGCGCGGTAAGCTCTTGCGCGCGCGGGTATTTTGGCGCGGCGCGATCGTTCAGGATCGGCGTATCCCAGCCCCGCGTCGTGTCAAAGAAGCGCTGCACCCCGTCGATGCCATATTCGCGCAGGAACCCCTGCACCACCACATCAAGATAGCTGAGCAGGATGGTATGGTCGCCCGATGTCACATGGGTGTCTGTGGGCACGGAATAATGCGCCATATCTGGGGCCGGGATGATGTCATGCACCACCGCCCCGTTCGACCCGATGCGATCATAATTGGTTTCGCGCGTATCCAGCGCCACCCAGTCGGCACCGGGGACCGCCGCGATCAACCCGTCGATCACGGTGCCCTCTTCGGGCAGCACGCTCAGGAACACATGCGCGGCACCTTCGATGCGCACCCAAAGCCGGTGCCAGCCGCGAAGCTGCGCCGGACGGGCGTCTGGATAGGCGTGGGTATTGCGGTTTACGAGGCTGCCGTAGCCGAAGAAATATGGTGTCATGCGGGTGTTTTGGCGCCGCTGCGCGATGATGTCCACATCTTGCGCGCGCCGCACCCGACGTGCTGCCCAATATCGCGGCGCCGGATGAAAGTTTTCGCGCCGCCCTGTCAACTTTGCTTGACGCAGCGCCGCGTTCCGGCATAGCACTTGCCCACACCGTTACGGGAGAACTGGCGCAAGCCGGTGCCGAAGGAGCAACCGCCCCGGAAACTCTCAGGCCAAAGGACCGCAACGGGACCTAACAACTCTGGAGAGTGACGCGACAGCGTCCGCCGAAGGGATAACGATCTCAGGCGAAAGGACAGAGGGGGCATTTGACAGGCTGCATTCCCGCGGTCTGCTGGGTGCCAGTATGGTCGATGGCCTTCTGGATAGGGAAAGGCCGCGTGACCATGAGCGATTTGCAACAGACACCGCTATACGATCTTCATCTGGCACTGGGGGGCAAGATGGTGCCCTATGCGGGCTATTCCATGCCTGTGCAATATCCGATGGGCGTGATGAAAGAGCACCTGCACACCCGCGCCGCAGCGGGCGTTTTTGATGTCAGCCACATGGGGCAGGTGATGGTGACCGGCCCGTCGTGGGACGCCGTGGCGCTGGCGTTCGAGACTTTGGTGCCGATGAATGTGCTGGGGCTGGAAGACGGGCGGCAGCGCTATGGGTTTTTCACCAATGACGCCGGCGGGATCGAGGATGACCTGATGTTCGCGCGCCGTGGGGATGACCTGTTTGTTGTGGTCAACGCCGCCTGCAAGGATGCCGATATCGCACGCATGAAGGCGGCGTTGGAGCCAGAGATCACCGTGACCCCGATCACCGACCGCGCGCTGGTGGCGGTGCAGGGCCCTGCGGCGGGGGCGGCTGTGGCGTCGCTTGATGCCGCTGCGGACGGAATGCGGTTCATGGATTTCGGCACATTGACGCTTAACGGGGTAGAGGTCTGGGCCTCGCGGTCGGGCTATACCGGCGAGGATGGCTTCGAGATTTCGGTGCCGGAGGCCCACGCCGAAGCGCTGGTCCGCCGGCTACTGGAGGTCGAGGGTGTGGAACCCATCGGTCTGGGCGCGCGGGATTCGCTGCGGCTTGAGGCGGGCTTGTGTCTTTATGGCAATGACATCGACGCGGGCACCAATCCGGTAGAGGCCAGCCTGACCTGGGCGATCCAGAAAGCGCGCCGCGCCGGTGGTGAACGCGCGGGCGGCTACCCCGGTGCCGATGCCGTTCAGGCGGCGTTCGACGATGGTGTCGGCCGCAAGCGTGTCGGTCTGGCCCCCGAAGGCCGTGCGCCGATGCGCGACGGGACACCGCTGTTCGACGCCGCGACAGGGGGCACACAAGTGGGCGAGGTCACCTCGGGCAGTTTCGGGCCGACGGTAGGCGGGCCTGTCGCAATTGGCTATGTCAGTGAGGCGCAGGCGGGTATTGATACGATGCTGTGGGGCGAAGTCCGTGGCAAGCGTCTGCCGGTGACTGTGGCCAAGCTGCCCTTTGTTGCGGCGAATTTTAAAAGATAATCTAGCGAAGGATGAAAGAATGAAGTTTACCGAAGAGCACGAATGGCTGCGGGTTGAAGGCGACGAGATCGTCGTTGGCATCACCATTCACGCCGCTGAACAACTGGGCGACGTGGTGTTTGTCGAACTGCCCGACGAAGGCACGACCGTCAGCAAGGACGACGAGGTCGTCGTGATCGAATCCGTCAAGGCTGCGTCTGATATTTTGGCACCGATCGATGGAGAGATCATCGAGGTCAACAGCACGCTGTCCGATAACCCCGCGATGGTGAATGACGATCCGCAGGGCGATGCGTGGTTCTTCAAGATGAAGGCGTCCGATCCGAGCCAGATGGACGAGTTCATGGACGAAGCCGCCTATCAGAAGTTCATCGGGTAAATCCCGCTGCCCCCGTCGGAGCCTCCGGCGGGGATTTTTATACCATTTGGAAGAGGGGCCCCGCGCCATGGTTTTCAAACCGACCGAATATTTGCCGTATGATTTTGCCAATCGCAGACATATCGGGCCGTCCCCGGCAGAGATGTCGGACATGTTGAAAACCGTCGGCGCACAAAGCCTTGGCGCGTTGATCGATGACACGATGCCCGCGCAGATCCGCCAGAAAGAGCCGCTGGATTTCGGCAAGCCCATGTCAGAGCGCGAAGTGCTGGAATACATGCGCGTGGTGGCGGGCAAGAACAAGGTGCTCACCTCGTTGATCGGGCAGGGCTATCACGGCACGGTGACGCCGCCTGCGATCCAGCGCAATATTTTTGAAAACCCCGCATGGTACACGGCCTACACCCCCTACCAGCCCGAGATCAGCCAGGGGCGTCTTGAGGCATTGCTGAACTTCCAGACCATGGTCAGCGATCTGACCGGGCTTGAGGTCGCCAATGCGTCCCTGCTGGACGAGGCGACGGCCTGTGCCGAGGCGATGACCATGGCGATGCGCCTGTCGAAATCGAAGGCCAAGGCGTTCTTTGTCGACCGCGATTGCCACCCCCAGAACATCGCCGTGATCCAGACTCGGGCAGCCCCGCTGGATATCGAGGTGATCATCGGCGACCCTGACAAAATGGACGCGAGCGCTGTCTTCGGGGCGCTATTCCAGTACCCTGGCACCTACGGCCATGTGCGCGACTTTACCGACCATATGGCCGCGCTGCATGAGGCAGGTGCCTTGGGCGTCGTATCCGCTGATCCGATGGCGCTGACGTTGCTGAAAGAGCCAGGTGCCATGGGGGCCGATATCGCCGTCGGGTCCACCCAGCGGTTTGGCGTGCCCGAAGGCTATGGCGGTCCGCATGCGGCTTATATGGCATGCAAGGATGCCTATAAGCGCGCAATGCCGGGGCGGATTGTGGGCGTGTCAATCGATGCGCATGGCAACCGCGCCTACCGTCTGTCCCTGCAGACCCGCGAGCAGCACATCCGCCGCGAAAAGGCGACCTCCAACGTGTGCACGGCGCAGGCTTTGCTGGCGGTGATGGCGTCAATGTATGCGGTGTTCCACGGGCCCGAGGGGCTGAAGGCTATCGCGCAGCGCATCCATCGCAAGGCGGTGCGTCTGGCGAACGGGCTGGAGGAGGCCGGCTTTAAGGTCGATCCCAAATCCTTCTTCGACACGGTGACGGTTGATGTCGGCCCCTTGCAGGCCGCGGTCATGAAATCCGCAGTGGACGAAGGCATCAACCTGCGCCGCGTCGGTGAAACACGTGTCGGCATCACGCTGGACGAACGTACGGTGCCCGAGACGATCGAAGCCGTCTGGCGCGCCTTTGGCATCCGCCGCAGCGACGAGACATTCGAGGCGCAGTATCGGTTCCCCGATGATATGCTGCGTGAAAGCGCTTATCTCACTCATCCGATCTTCCACATGAACCGCGCGGAGACCGAGATGATGCGCTACATGCGCCGTCTGGCCGACCGCGATCTGGCGCTGGACCGCGCGATGATCCCGCTGGGGTCCTGCACGATGAAGCTGAACTCGGCTGCGGAGATGATGCCCGTCAGCTGGCGCGAGTTTTCGATGATCCACCCGTTTGTGCCGCAGGATCAGGCGCTTGGTTACAAGCATATGATCGACGACCTATCGGCCAAGCTGTGTGACATCACCGGGTATGACGCGATTTCCATGCAGCCGAATTCCGGCGCACAGGGGGAATATGCGGGTCTGCTGGCGATTGCGTCCTATCACCGTGCCAACGGGCAGGGGCATCGCAACATCTGCCTGATCCCCATGTCGGCCCATGGCACCAACCCCGCCAGCGCCAATATGGTCGGCTGGAAGGTGGTCGTGATCAAGACGGCGGCCAATGGTGACATCGACTTGGATGACTTCCGCGCCAAGGCGGAAAAGCACAGCGAGAACCTTGCCGGTTGCATGATCACCTATCCATCCACCCACGGCGTATTCGAGGAAACCGTGACCGAGGTGACCAAGATCACCCATGACCACGGTGGGCAGGTCTATATCGACGGGGCGAATATGAACGCGATGGTCGGTCTGGCGCGTCCGGGCGATGTGGGCGGGGATGTCAGCCACCTGAACCTGCACAAGACCTTCTGCATCCCGCATGGGGGCGGTGGCCCCGGCATGGGGCCGATTGGCGTGAAATCACATCTCATCCCCCATGTGCCCGGTCATCCGAACGGCGGTGAAGGCGCTGTTTCGGCGGCGCCCTACGGATCGCCATCGTTGCTGCCGATCTCGTGGTCATACTGCTTGATGATGGGGGGTGACGGGCTGACGCAGGCGACGCGGGTGGCGATCCTGAACGCCAACTACATTGCCAAGCGGCTCGAAGGGGCGTTCGAGGTGCTGTACAAAGGGCCGACGGGACGCGTTGCACATGAATGTATCTTTGACGTGCGCCCGTTCGAGGACAGCGCAGGCGTGACGGTGGATGACATTGCGAAACGTCTGATCGACGCCGGCTTCCATGCGCCAACGATGAGCTTCCCTGTCGCAGGCACGCTGATGGTCGAGCCGACCGAGTCGGAAACCAAGGCCGAGCTGGACCGTTTCTGTGATGCGATGCTCGCGATCCGTGACGAGATCCGCGCGATTGAAAATGGCGATATGCCGCGCGAGAACAACGCGCTGAAGAACGCGCCGCACACGGTCGAGGATCTGGTCGGCGAGTGGGATCGTCCCTACACGCGCGAACAGGGCTGCTTCCCCCCCGGTGCGTTCCGCGTCGACAAATACTGGCCTCCGGTCAACCGTGTCGACAACGTGCATGGCGACCGCAACCTGATCTGCACCTGCCCCCCGATGGAGGAATACGCAGAGGCGGCTGAGTAAGCTGTTCCCTATATATGCGATCGAACGGGCGCGGGGGAAACCTCGCGCCCGTTTTGTATTGCGGGCTCAGTCGTCGGCGAGGAAGGCAAAGACCTTGCGCAGGCGGTTCCATGTCGTTTTGTCCGGTGCCACCAGAATATGCCCTGTGCGCAGCGTCGCGTCATAGGGGCCGCCCGACAGCATCTCGACATGGGCACCGGCTTGGGCGCAGATCAACGCGCCGGCAGCGTGGTCCCAAGGGTGCAGCGTCCCGCTGAGCACGAAATCGGCGTGCCCTTGGGCGACAGTACGGTATTCATGCGCCGAGCAACGAAGCGAGTTTACCTTGGCAAAGCTGGGCAGGGTGGCCGCGACTTTGACCCGCAGCTCTTTGCTGAAGTTCCCCAGCGGGACGAAACCGCTGAGGTCCTCAATCTGTTTGCCCATGCTGACCCGCAGCGGGCGCGACTGCCCAAGGGCGCGTTCAAAGCGCGGCGTGCTGGTGTCGTCGCTGATCACCCAGTCGTCATTGACCGGGTCATAGATGACGCCGAAGGCCGGTTTGCCAAAGCGCGTGACCGCGAGGATCATGCCGAAGGTGGACAGCCCGTGGGCGAAATTCGATGTGCCGTCGATGGGATCAAGGATAAAGGCCAGCGGGGCGTCGGCGATCTTGTCCTGCAGGGCGGGGTCGGCCGATACCGCCTCTTCGCCGATGATCAGCGCATCCGGATAGGCCGTGGCGAGGGCGCGGGTGATCATTGCCTCGGCAGCCAGATCGGCAGCGGTCACCAGATCATGGGGGCCGGATTTGGTGTCGATGTCAGCGGGGGCGAGGTTGCGGAAACGCGGCAGCACCTCGGCCCGTGCGGCACGGCGCAGGACGTTCACCACATGCGTTTGCTGGGCTGCCGTCAGAACGGGTGGCAGGGGGGCGGGCAGTGTCTGGGTGGTCTGCGTCATTGTTATATCCCTCTTTCGGTCTATCGGTTCCATCTATTCGCGGGCGCGCAGCACCTGTGCGGGTCTGGCGTTCAAGGCTTTGATCGCAAAGCCAAGCGAGGCAAGGATCGACGCCAGCGCGCCCCCAGTGACGATCAACAGCGCCGAAGGCCATACCACGGCAAAGCTGGTGTCCATCACAAAGCGGCTCACGGCCCATCCGCCCAAAATACCTGCCAGCAGGGCAACGGCACCGGCGAAGAGCCCCAGCAGAGCGGCACGCATCAGAAAGCTGGCGGCGATGCTGCGGCGCGAGGCCCCCAGCGTTTTCAGCAAGGCGGCTTCATAGCGACGGGCATCCGCCCCGGCGGCGGCTGCCCCGATCAATACCAGAAAGCCGGTCAGAAGAGTAGCCGCCGCGCCGTAGGATGTCGCCGCTGCCAACCCGCTAAGCACCGCCGCCACGCGGTCGATCGCATCGCGCACGCGGATCGCGGTGATGTTGGGGTAGGCGGTGGCCAGATCGCGCAGGATAGGTGCCTCGGCCTCTGCGTCAGCGTAGACGGTCGAGATATAGGTATGCGGCGCGCCGGTCAGGGCGGCGGGGTTCATGGTCAGGATAAACCCGATCCCCGCGGTCGAGAAGTCGACCTCTTGGAAGCTGGCGATGGTGCCGGTGATGTCGCGCCCCAGCACGTTGATGGTCAGCGTATCGCCAAGCTCTAACCCGATCTCCTCGGCCTCTTCGGCGGCAAAGCTAATGAGCGGCGGGCCCGCGTAATCAGGCGCCCACCATTCGCCCGCGGTGATCACGGTGTCGTCGTCGGGGGCCTCGGCATAGGTTAGCCCGCGGTCGCCGCGCACCACCCAGTGATCGCCCGCGACCTCTTTGGCGGGCCTGCCGTTGATCTGGGTCACGACGCCGCGCAGCATTGGGGCGCTGTCGATGCGGCGCACGGCGGGGTCGTCGGTCAGCCGTTTGGTATAGCCGTCGATCTGGTCTTTCTGGATGTCGACAAAGAAATACGACGGGGCCACATCGGGCAGGTTGCCCGAGATCGCCTGCCGCAGGTTGCCGTCGATCTGCCCCACGGCGGCCAGCACCGACAGGCCGAGCCCCAGCGAGAGCACCACGGCCCCGGCACCTTCGCCACTGCCGCCAATCGCGGCGAGGGCCCAACGCAGCCGCGGGCGCCCGCGTGCCAGAACCGCGGCGCGTTGTGCGAGGAACCGCACCAGCAGCGCTGCCAGCGTGAGTATCCCGAGCGCGCCTGCGATGCCGCCCAAGGTCCAGAGCGTCAGCCACCAACTGCCATTGAACCACCCCGCCAGCGCGACCAGCAGCGCCACGGTCATCACGATAATCGCCACATAGCGCGGTGCCGGAAAACGCGCGGCCCCGTCCCAGGCATCGCGAAACAGGGTCGCTGCGCGGATATTCTCGCTGCGGGCCAGCGGCCACAGCGTGAAGGCAAAGGCGGTCAGCAACCCGTAAATCGCCGCCTCGGCCAAGGGGGCCGGATAGATGGCAAAGGCCGCAGGGATCGGCAGCCGCGCAGAGATCAGCGGCGCAAAGACCAGCGGGGCCACCGCCCCAAGCACCACGCCGATGGCGACGCCCAGAAGCGATAAGGCACCAATCTGAATGAAATATGTCTGGAAGATCGTCGCGCGGTCTGCCCCTAGCGCGCGGAGCACGGCGATCACCTCGGTCTTGCCGGTGAGGTAAGATCGCACCGCAGCCGATACGCCCACACCGCCCACAGCCAGACCGGATAGGCCCACAAGGATCAGAAACGCCGTCAACCGTTCGACAAAGCGCGACACCCCCGGTGCTCCGTTGCGCGCATCGGTCCAGCGCATCCCGCTGTTTTCGAACCGCGCACGGGCGGCAGAGCGCAGTTGATCAAGGTCGGTATCGGCAGGCAGCAACATCCGGTATTTGGAGTTGAACAGCGTCCCTTCCGCCAGCAGGCCGGCCCCATCCAGCGCCTCGGTCCGAAGCAGGGTACGCGGCCCAAGGGCAAAGCCGCTGGCGGCGCTGTCGGGTTCGCGCACGATCAGGGCGGAGAGGCGGAATTCCTTGACGCCAAGCTTGAAGGTGTCGCCGGGGGACAGGCCTAGACGGTCGGACAAGGCGCGCTCCATCACCGCGCCGGACAGGCCGTTTTCCAGCCCGAGCGCCTGCTCCAGCGGCATCGCCGGTTCCAGCACCATCTCGCCCACCAGCGGATAAAGATCATCGACCGCCTTCACCTGCGTCAGCGCACGGTCAGCGGCGGCCCCGTCACCCGCGACAGCCATGGACCGGAACTCGACAACCTCGGAGACGGCGCTGGCTTGGCTCTCGATCCAGTCGCGTTCGGCATCGGTGGCGAAACGATAGGTGAAATCAATCTCTGCCGCGCCACCAAGCAGGGCCGCACCTTCGCGCTGCAAGCCACCCTCGATCGCAGAGCGGACAGAGCCGACGGCAGCGATTGCCGCGACGCCAAGGGCGAGGCAGGCCAGAAACAGACGGAACCCCCGCAGCCCCCCGCGCATCTCGCGGCGGGCAAAGCGGCTGGCCAGACGCAGGCTCATGCGCCTGTCCCGCTGACGATCCGCCCGTCGGTCAGGGTGACGATCCGATCACAGCGCGCGGCCAATTCATCGGCGTGGGTCACCAACACCAAAGTCGCGCGATGTTTTTCGCGCAGATCGAACAATAGCTCCATGATCGCGGCACCATTGGTACTGTCGAGGTTCCCTGTCGGCTCATCCGCCAACAGGATCGCCGGACGCGGGGCAGAGGCGCGGGCCAATGCAACCCGCTGCTGTTCGCCGCCCGACATCTGTGCGGGATAGTGGTTGAGCCGGTGCCCCAGACCCACCGCGTGCAATTCTGCCTCGGCCCGGTCAAAGGCGTCCGCGACGCCGTTCAGTTCCAGCGGGGTGGCGACGTTTTCCAGCGCGGTCATGGTGGGGATGAGGTGGAAGGACTGGAACACGATGCCCATCCGCCCGCGGCGAAATTTGGCCAGCCCGTCTTCGGACAGGGTGCTCAGGTCTTCGCCCAAGGCGCGCACCGATCCGCCGGTCGCACGCTCCAGCCCGCCCATGACCATCAGCAGCGACGACTTGCCCGACCCCGAAGGGCCGGTAAAGGCGACCGTCTCTCCTTGTGCGACGTCCAGCGTGATCCCATGTAGGATATCGACCTTTCCGGCGTTGCCATTCAGTTTCAGGGATGCATCTTGAAGCTGGAACACCGGGTCGGTCATAGGGCTGCCTTTTGAAATACGGTCCCTGTTGGATATGGAGGTTCGACCATGATGCGCAAGGTTACGACGGCACTTGTTCTGGTATTATCAGGCCCCGCACTGGCGGAACCGCTTGTTATTGCAGCATTGGGCGACAGTCTGACGCAGGGCTACGGCCTGCCCGCCGAGGACGGGTTCGTGCCACAGTTGCAAAACTGGCTGGATCAGAACGGTGCGGATGTGACGGTGATCAACGCCGGTGTGTCGGGGGATACGACCGCTGGCGGGTTGGCGCGGGTCGCCTGGACCATGACGCCCGAGGTCGATGGCATGATCGTGACCCTTGGCGGGAATGACCTGTTGCGCGGGATCGACCCCGCGGTCAGCCGCGCCAATCTGGATGGAATCATGAAGGCCGCCCAAGACGCCGAGGTAGAGGTGCTGCTGGTCGGCATGACCGCGCCGGGCAACTTTGGCCCTGAATATAAAACCGCCTTTGACAGCATCTATCCCGATCTGGCCGCGCAATATGACGCGAGCCTGATGGGCAGCTTCTTTGACGGCCTGTCCGACAATGGCGAGACGCCAGATCTGGCGCAGGCGCGCGGGTTTTTCCAGGCCGACGGGGTGCATCCGAACGCGCAAGGCGTCACGAGAATCGTTGATGCTTTGGGCCCGAAAGTGCTGACGCTGATCGATCAGATCAACGAAAACGAGTAGTTTTGCACAAAAAACGGGCACCGAAGCGCCCGTCGTCAAAAATATTACGAACCGGTTTTGGGCCGGTTAGGCCAATGCGATATTCGCGGCGCTTTCGCGGCCATCACGGCCCGCTTCTACGTCGAATGTCACCTTCTGGTTGTCGGCAAGCCCGGTCAGGCCAGCGCGTTCAACCGCCGAGATGTGAACAAAGATATCTTTGCCGCCACCATCAGGCGCGATAAAGCCGTATCCCTTTGTGGTATTGAACCATTTTACGGTGCCAGTCGCCATGCCCCGTTTCTCCTCGTGTTTGTCCTGCCCACATTATGCGGCAGCGTGGCTCGGTCAGAACTTGATCGCACCAGCGCCGGAGGGCTGAGGGGTCGAAAGTCTTTCGCGTCGCACCTCTGACTTTGGCGCCAAATAGGACAAAATCAAGAGTTTTTGCCCCGAAACGCGTAACCGGCGGGCATTTGCGCAAGAAATTTCACAGTTATGAAATAATTTTACCAGTTGATAAAAAAATCATTCCGTGGGAGCGTTTCAGCATAAATAGTGACAGCAGGGATAAAAAAATGTCGCAGAAAATCTTTGAACCGGGGGTGGCTGCCGGACGGCTGGACGCCGACGTCTATGCCGCGCAGTTTTCCGATTTGCACCCGCCACTGGATGTGCACGAAGCGCTTGTCGCGGCGGACCGATGCTACTTCTGTCACGACGCGCCGTGCATCACGGCCTGCCCGACGGATATCGATATTCCGCTCTTCATCCGGCAGATCGCCACGGGCACACCGGATGCCGCCGCCAAAACGATCCTGAGCCAGAATATCATGGGCGGCATGTGCGCCCGCGTTTGTCCGACCGAACAGCTTTGTGAACAGGCCTGTGTGCGCGAAGTGGCCGAGGGCAAGCCGGTCAAGATCGGCGAGCTTCAGCGCTATGCCACCGACCATCTGCAAGCACAGGGCGCACATCCGTTTGAACGCGCGGCCTTGACGGGCAAGCGCGTGGCCGTGGTCGGTGCAGGTCCGGCGGGGCTGTCTTGTGCGCACCGTTTGGCGATGATGGGGCATGATGTCACCGTCTTTGACGCGCGGCCCAAGCCCGGCGGTCTGAACGAATACGGGATCGCTACCTATAAGACACCCGACGGCTTCGCGCAGGCAGAGGTGGACTGGCTGCTTAAGATCGGCGGCATCACCGTGCAGAACAACGCAGCCCTTGGGGCGGCGATGACGCTGGACAGTTTGCGGGCCGACTATGACGCCGTGTTCCTTGGTATGGGCCTTGGCGGTGTGAACGCCTTGGGGGCCGAGGGCGAGGATAAGACCGGCGTGCTGGATGCGGTCGATTTTATCTCTCACCTGCGTCAGGCGAGCGATGTGGCTGCGGTCCCGATCGGTCGTGACGTGGTGGTGATCGGCGGCGGGATGACCGCGATCGATGCCGCCATTCAGGCGAAACTGCTGGGCGCGCTCAATGTGACGCTGGTCTATCGTCGCGGGCGCGACCGGATGAACGCCAGCGTGTTTGAACAGGATCTCGCGGCCTCCAAGGGCGTGCGGATCGTGACCCATGCCACGCCGGTCGCCGTGATCGGCAACGGTGCAGTGCGCGAGATCGAGTTCGAGTATGTGGATGACCAGATGCAGGGCACGGGTCAGACCCTGCGCCTCGCTGCGGATCAAGTGTTCAAGGCCATCGGCCAGACCCTTCAAGGTGACGCGCTGCCCACGCTGGAGGCGCGCAAGATCAAGGTGGATGGCACCGGACGCACCAGTGTCGACGGGGTCTGGGCCGGTGGCGATTGTGCGAGCGGCGGCGATGACCTGACCGTGACCGCTGTCGCCGAAGGGCGCGACGCGGCGATGGACATTCACATGGTATTGATGGGCTAAGCCCCTACAGGAGAACGCAAATGGCTGATCTAAGAAGCGACTTCGTGGGCATCAAAAGCCCCAACCCGTTCTGGCTGGCATCCGCGCCACCCACGGACAAGGAATACAACGTCCGCCGCGCCTACGAGGCAGGCTGGGGCGGTGTCGTGTGGAAGACCCTCGGCATGGAGGGCCCGCCCGTCGTCAATGTCAACGGCCCGCGCTACGGCGCGATCTGGGGCGCGGACCGGCGGCTGCTGGGGCTCAATAACATCGAATTGATCACTGACCGCCCGCTTGAAGTGAACCTGCGCGAGATGAAAGCGGTGAAACGGGATTACCCTGACCGCGCGCTGATCGCGTCGATCATGGTTCCGTGCGAGGAGGAAGCGTGGAAAGCGATCCTGCCGCATGTGGAGGAAACCGGTGCCGACGGGATCGAGCTGAACTTTGGCTGCCCACATGGCATGGCGGAACGCGGCATGGGATCGGCTGTGGGGCAGGTGCCGGAATACATCGAAATGGTCACCCGCTGGTGCAAGCAATACACGCGCATGCCGGTGATCGTGAAGCTGACGCCGAACATCACCAATGTGCTCTACCCCGCCGAGGCCGCCAAACGCGGCGGCGCGGATGCGGTGAGCCTGATCAACACGATCAACTCCATCACCTCGGTTGATCTGGACCTGTTTGCGCCCGAACCGATGATCGACGGGAAAGGCACCCACGGCGGCTATTGCGGCCCGGCGGTAAAGCCGATTGCCTTGAACATGGTGGCGGAAATCGCGCGCAACCCCGAGACGGCGGATATGCCGATCAGCGGCATCGGCGGCGTGACCACATGGCGCGACGCGGCAGAGTTTCTGGCCCTTGGCGCGGGCAATGTGCAGGTGTGCACGGCGGCGATGACCTATGGTTTCAAGGTTGTGCAAGAGATGATCTCGGGCCTGTCGGAGTATATGGACGACAAGGGGATGACCTCGGTCGATCAACTGGTGCGCCGTGCGGTGCCGAATGTGACCGACTGGAACCAGCTGAACCTGAACTATGTCGCCAAGGCCAAGATCGATCAGGATCTGTGTATCTCGTGCGGGCGCTGCTTTGCCGCCTGCGAAGACACCTCGCATCAGGCGATTGCCATGTCCGAAGATCGCACCTTCAGCGTGATCGACGACGAATGTGTGGCGTGCAACCTCTGCGTCAATGTTTGCCCGGTCGAGGATTGTATCTCGATGGTGGAGCTGGCCCCCGGCACCACGGACCCGCGCACGGGCAAGCCCGTCGATCCGAATTACGCCAACTGGACGACGCACCCCAACAACCCCTCCGCCACTGCGGCCGAGTGACCCTTGCCCCCGCCGCTACTGTTGAGGCGCGGCGGGGGTCAACAACGTCGAGAACATCAGTCGCAGATGGTCCGACGCCTGCTGGTGCTGATCGGCATCGCCTTCCAGCAGCAGCGCGACTTGCGGCGCGAAATCGGCATAGTGTTGCGTGGTCGACCAGATCGAGAAAATCAGATGGCGCGGGTCCATCCGCGCGATCTTTCCCGCCGCCATCCAATCGGAAATAACGGCGCATTTCTCGTCGAACAGCGGTTTCAGATCGCTTTGCAAACGCGGCTCCATATGGGGCGCACCGCGTAAAATTTCACCAGCAAACAAGCGGCTTTCACGGGGCAGATCCCGCGCCATATCCAGTTTGCGCTGCACATAATCCAACAGCTCTGTGCGCGGGTCACCATCGGCGTCGAGCTCGACCAAAGGGTCGAGCCATGTCTCCATCAGCTGGCTCAGCAGGGTCGTGTGGATTTCTTCCTTCCCGCTGAAATAATACAATATATTCGGTTTGCTCAGCCCCGCCTCGCTGGCGATCTGATCCAGCGTGGCCCCGCGAAACCCGTAGGTCGAAAACACATCAAGCGCCGCATCCAGGATCACACGGCGGTTGCGCCTTTGGATTCGGCTGGGCTTTTTCTTGGCGGTTGTCTCGGGCATGGCGCGTCCCCTTTCGGTGTAAGTGCCTGAAAATGCGGCACCCCACTTCGGACGGGTGGTCCTATGGGAAAGCATTTCTTGACAGACTTAACCCTAGCCGCAATCGTGGATTTACCAAATGGTAAAAATTTACGCCTTGCACAAGGTAGAAAACGCAAAGGAAACCGCTATGGCCGCGCCCGGTGAAAACCTGAAGATCAACCCGGATCGTTTGTGGGACAGTCTGATGGAGATGGCCAAGATCGGCCCCGGTGTGGCGGGGGGCAACAATCGCCAGACGCTGACCGACGAAGATGCCGAAGGTCGGGCCCTGTTCCAGAAATGGTGCGAGGAGGCGGGCTGCACCATGGGTCTTGATACGATGGGCAACATGTTCGCGCAGCGCGACGGCACCGACCCCGATGCGCTGCCGGTCTACGTCGGGTCGCATCTGGATACGCAGCCCACAGGCGGCAAGTATGACGGCGTGCTGGGTGTGCTGGGCGGGCTGGAACTGCTGCGCACGATGAACGATCTGGGGATCAAGACGAAACACCCCGTGGTCGTGACCAACTGGACCAACGAAGAGGGCACCCGCTATGCCCCCGCGATGCTGTCGTCTGGCGTTTTTGCCGGCATCCACACGCAGGAATGGGCCTATGCCAAGACCGATGCCGAGGGCTTGCGCTTTGGCGACGAGCTCAAGCGGATCGGCTGGCAGGGCGACGAAGAGGTCGGCGCGCGCAAGATGCATGCGTTTTTCGAGCTGCACATCGAACAGGGCCCGATCCTGGAGGCCGAAGGCAAGGACATCGGTGTCGTGACCCACGGGCAGGGGCTGTCGTGGACCCAAGTCACCGTGACCGGCAAGGATGCGCATACCGGATCAACGCCGATGCCGATGCGCAAGAATGCGGGGCTTGGCATGGCGCGTATGCTTGAAGCGGTGGACCAGATCGCATGGTCCCACGCGCCGCATGCGGTTGGTGCCGCGGGGCATATCGAGGTCTACCCGAACTCGCGCAATGTGATCCCGGGGCAGGTGATCTTTACCGTCGATTTCCGGTCGCCCGATCTGAGCGTGATCGAGGATATGGAAAAGCGCCTGCGCGTCGAGGGTCAGAAGATCGCCGATGACATGGGACTTGAGGTCGCTTTCGAAAAGGTCGGTGGCTTTGATCCCGTCGCCTTTGACGAAGGCTGCGTCTCGGCCATCCGTTCCGCGGCAGAGCGGTTGGGGTACAGCCATATGGACGTCATCTCGGGGGCGGGGCACGATGCCTGCTGGATCAACGGGGTGGCCCCGACCGCGATGGTCATGTGCCCCTGCGTGGATGGGCTGAGCCATAACGAGGCCGAAGAGATCACCAAGGAATGGGCCAAGGCCGGTGCCGATGTTTTGCTGCATGCGGTGCTGGAAACGGCGGAGATTGTGGGCTGAACCCGTCGGGGACCTGAGCGGGCGCGCCCTGGGGGCCAGCCCCCAGACCCCCGGGATTTGGACCATTTGGAAGACAGATAGGGGAGAGGACAGATGAGCAAGGTTATCAAGGGCGGCATGGTCTGCACGGCGGATCGCACCTGGAAAGCAGACGTGTTGATCGAGGGCGAGATCATCAAGCAGATCGGTGAGGATCTGGTGGGCGACGAATATATCGACGCCGAAGGGGCCTATGTCATCCCCGGCGGGATCGATCCCCATACCCATCTTGAGATGCCCTTTATGGGCACCACAGCGGCCGAAACATTCGAGACAGGCACCTGGGCCGCGGCCGTGGGCGGGACCACGATGATCGTCGATTTCTGTCTGCCGGGGGCGGACGGGTCGATCAAGAACGCGATCAACGAATGGCACCGCAAATCCGCGCCGCAGATCTGTTCGGATGTCGGCTATCACATGGCGATCACCGGCTGGAACGAGAACGTCTTTGACGAGATGAAAGACGCCGTCGACATGGGGGTGAATTCGTTCAAACACTTTATGGCCTATAAAGGGGCCTTGATGGTCGAGGATGACGAGATGTTCGCGTCCTTCCAGCGCTGTGCCGAACTGGGGGCGCTGCCGATGGTCCATGCCGAGAACGGCGATCTGGTCGCGGCCTTGCAGGAGAAGTATTTCAATCAGGGGATCACGGGACCGGAGGGGCATGCCTATTCCCGCCCGCCCGAACTGGAGGGCGAGGCCGCCAACCGCGCGATCACCATTGCCGATGCCGCCGGTGTGCCGCTTTATATCGTGCATGTCTCGTGCGAGCAGACCCACGAAGCGATCCGCCGTGCGCGGCAAAAGGGGATGCGGGTCTATGGCGAGCCGCTGATCCAGTTCCTGACCCTGGACGAGAGCGAGTATTTCAACAAAGATTGGGATCACGCCGCACGCCGTGTCATGTCGCCGCCCTTCCGGTCCAAGGACCATCAGGACAGTCTATGGGCGGGCTTGCAGTCGGGGTCGTTGCAGGTGGTTGCCACGGATCACGCTGCGTTTTCGACCGAGCAGAAACGCGCGGGCCGCGATGATTTCCGCATCATCCCCAACGGGTCCAACGGGTTGGAGGAACGTCTGGCGGTGCTCTGGACCGAAGGGGTGGAGACGGGCCGTCTGACGCCCAATGAATTCGTCGCTGCCACCTCGACCAATGTGGCGAAGATCCTGAATATCTATCCGCGCAAGGGCGCGATTGTCGAAGGGGCCGACGCGGATATCGTGGTGTGGGACCCCAAGATCAGCAAGACGATTTCGACGGCGAACCACCACTCCATTCTGGATTACAACGTCTTTGAAGGCTTCGAGGTGAAGGCACAGGCGCGCTATACCTTAAGCCGTGGTGAGGTCATCTGGGCCTGGGGGCAGAATTCGCAGCCCAACCCCGGACGCGGGCGCTTTGTGCCGCGGCCTGCTTTCCCATCGGCCAACCTTGCGCTGAGCAAGTGGAAAGAGTTGACTGCGCCGAAACTGATCAAACGCGATCCGCTGAACATCCCTGCGGGGATCTGAACGCGGGACTATCAACGCAGCGCGGCGGTTGCGCCGCGCTGCCCTGAAGAAGAAAGAGGCCAGCATAGATGCGAGCACGTTGTACGGCAGAAGAGGGACGCAGCTTATGAGCACCGCGCCCGTGATCTCGGCCCAGAACCTATCCCTGACATTTGAAACCAACGACGGCCCTGTGCATGCGCTGAAAGACGTGTCGCTTGATATCGAGAAAGGCGATTTCGTCAGCTTTATCGGGCCGTCGGGCTGCGGCAAGACGACGTTCCTGCGCTGTATGGCCGACCTTGAGCAGCCCACGGGGGGCGAGATCACGGTGAATGGCGTCAGTGCTGCCGAGGCCCGGCGGGCGCGGGCCTATGGCTATGTGTTTCAGGCGGCGGGGCTTTATCCCTGGCGGACGATTGGCGGCAATATCCGGCTGCCGCTTGAAATCATGGGGTATTCCAAGGCGGATCAGGCGGCGCGGGTTCGCCAAGTGTTGGAACTGGTGGAGCTGGCAGGGTTCGAGCGCAAGTTCCCTTGGCAGCTGTCGGGGGGCATGCAGCAACGGGCCTCGATCGCGCGGGCGCTGGCGTTTGATGCGGATATCTTGCTGATGGATGAACCCTTTGGCGCGCTGGACGAGATCGTGCGCGACCATTTGAATGAACAGCTGTTGCGCCTGTGGGCGCGCACGCAAAAGACGATTGCCTTTGTCACCCACTCGATCCCGGAGGCGGTGTATCTGAGCACCAAGATCGTGGTAATGAGCCCGCGTCCCGGACGGATTGCAGATGTTATCGACAGTCCTTTGCCGAAAGAGCGCCCTCTGGACATTCGCGAAACGCCCGAGTTTCTGGAGATCGCGCATCGGGTGCGGGAAGGATTGCGGGCGGGGCATGCGGATGATTGATCGCGCGCCCGCTGCTATCCGGCCCTTCGGGGAGGATTTTCGGACCATCTGGAAGCAGGGGGGCGCGCGATGAAGTCGAGCTTCTTGCCTGTCCTGACTGTGGTCGGGGTATTGTTTGCGCTGTGGTATGCGGCGGCGGTCTGGCTGAATGCGGACTGGACCTATGACAAGGCCACACGGTCGGGCGAGACGGTGACCGCCACGTCTTTGGTCGCGGATACCTGGGCGCAGAAAAAGCCCAAACTGCCCGCGCCGCATCAGGTCGCGTCAGAGATCTGGGACACGACGGTGATGAAGAAAGTCACGTCGAAGCGGTCCTTGGTCTATCATTCCTGGATCACGCTCAGCGCGACCCTGCTGGGCTTTGGCATGGGCACCTTGCTGGGCGTCTTGCTGGCGGTGGGGATCGTGTTCAACCGGGTGATGGATATGTCGGTGATGCCTTGGGTGATCGCCAGCCAGACCATTCCCATTCTGGCGATTGCGCCGATGATCATTGTGGTGCTGAACGCCGTGGGCGTGTCGGGGCTGCTGCCGAAAGCGATGATCAGCATGTATCTGTCGTTCTTCCCCGTCGTTGTCGGCATGGTGAAGGGGCTGCGCAGCCCTGACCAGATGCAGCTGGACCAGATGCGCACCTGGCATGCCAGTGCGGGCCAGACCTTCTGGAAGCTGCGGTTGCCTGCGTCGATGCCGTATTTCTTTACCTCGCTCAAGATCGCGATGGCTGCGTCGCTGGTGGGGGCCATCATTGGTGAGCTGCCAACGGGTGCCGTTGCGGGTCTGGGGGCGCGGTTGTTGGCTGGCAGCTACTATGGCCAGACGATCCAGATCTGGAGCGCGCTGATCATGGCGGCGGCCCTGGCGGCGTTGCTGGTGGGGATCATCGGCTTGATCCAGCGTGTGACATTGAAACGGATGGGGATGGCGCGATGATCTGGCTGGTTTTTGCCGCAGTGGCCTGGGCCTTTGGCATGTGGGTCAACATCCGGTTGGCGCGATTGCGGCCGGCCCGCTGGGTGTCTTTTGCAGCGCCCTTGGTTTTTGGCGCGACGTTGATCGCTGTCTGGGAAGGCATTGTGCGCGGGCTCGAGATTTCGCAGGTCTTGCTGCCTGCGCCGTCGCTGATTGCCCTGCGGCTGGTGTCATCGTTTGATATCCTTTGGGTGGATTTCGTGCAGACCGTGCTGAAGGGCGCGTTGTCGGGCTATGTGCTGGGCTGCGGTGCGGCCTTTTTGATCGCCGTTGCGATTGACCGTTTCCCATTCTTGCAACGGGGGCTTTTGCCGGTAGGGAACTTTGTGGCCGCGCTGCCCGTGATCGGGATGGCCCCGATTCTGGTGATGTGGTTCGGCTTTGACTGGCAGTCCAAGGCCGCCGTGGTCGTCGTCATGGTGTTCTTTCCGATGCTGGTGAACACGGTGCAGGGCTTGCAAGCCACCGACGCCATGCAGCGCGATCTGATGCGGACCTATGCGGCCAGCTATTGGGCGACGCTGTTCAAGCTGCGCTTGCCTGCCGCGATGCCTTTCGTGTTCAATGGGCTGAAGATCGGCACGACCCTTGCCTTGATCGGGGCGATTGTTGCTGAATTTTTCGGCTCTCCTGTGCGGGGGATGGGGTTTCGGATCTCTACCTCGGTGGGCCAGCTTGCGCTTGATCTGGTCTGGGCCGAGATTGTTGTCGCGGCGATTGCCGGGTCCGCATTCTACGGCGCGATATCATTGTTTGAACGGCGGGTGACCTTTTGGCACCCGAGCCAGCGGAACTAACGCGGAACTAACCAAGACGACCAACCAACCAAGAGGGAGATATAAAAATGAAAAAACTATCAACATATGTCGCCGGGGCCGCTGTGGGCCTGATGGGGACCATGGCCCAAGCGGCGGATGATGTGACGCTTCAGCTGAAGTGGGTCACGCAGGCGCAGTTCGCGGGCTATTATGTGGCGCAGGACAAAGGGTTCTATGACGAAGAAGATCTAAACGTCACGATCAAGCCGGGCGGTCCAGACATTGCGCCGACACAGGTGCTGGCCGGTGGTGGTGCCGATGTCGCCGTTGAATGGATGCCCGCCGCATTGGCCGCGCGCGAGAAGGGTCTGCCGATGGTGAACATCGCGCAGCCGTTCAAATCCTCGGGCATGATGCTGACCTGCCGCAAGGATGCCGGGATCGAGACCACGGATGACTTCAAGGGCAAGACGTTGGGCGTCTGGTTTTTTGGCAATGAATTCCCCTTTCTCAGCTGGATGAGCAAGCTTGAGCTGCCCACCGAAGGCGGTGAGGATGGTGTGACCGTGCTGAAACAAGGCTTTAACGTGGATCCGCTGCTGCAAAATCAGGCCGCCTGCGTGTCGACCATGACCTATAATGAATACTGGCAGGTGATCGACGCAGGTCTGACGCCGGATGATCTGAACGTGTTCAAATACGAAGAGCAGGGCGTTGCCACATTGGAAGACGGGCTTTACGCGCTGGAAGAGAACCTTGCCGATCCGGCGTTCGAGGACAAGATGGTGCGCTTTGTGCGGGCCTCTATGAAGGGCTGGAAATACGCCGAGGAAAACCCAGATGAAGCGGCGGAAATCGTGTTGGACAACGATGCCTCCGGTGCGCAAACCGAAGAGCATCAGAAACGCATGATGGGCGAAGTGGCCAAGCTGACCGCAGGCAGCAACGGCGCGCTGGACGAGGCGGATTACGAGCGGACCGTGCAATCGCTGCTGTCCGGTGGGTCGGACCCCGTCATCACGGTAGAGCCGTCGGGCGCATGGACCCATGCGATCACCGACAAAGCCTTGAACTAAGGCGCGCTGAACTAAGGGGACACGTCCCCGATACGGTGCAGAAATGCGAAGGGGCTGGCAGCGATGCCAGCCCCTTTTGCGTGATGAATAAAGCCAGCGGCGTTACAGCACCGTGACTTTGGTGCCGATGGGCACACGTTGGTACAGGTCTTTGACGTGTTCGTTCAGCATGCGGATACACCCGTTCGAGACAGAGCGCCCAATGCTGCTGGGTTGGGTGGTGCCGTGGATGCGGAAATATGTATCGCGGCCATTCTGGAACAGATAGAGCGCGCGCGCCCCCAGCGGATTGGACGGGCCACCGGGTTGCGCGTCGGTATTGCCGATGAACCGCGCATAGGTCTTGGGCTCTCGTTCGATCATCTCGTCCGTGGGGCGCCAGGTGGGCCATTCCTTTTTGACGTCGATCGTCGCGGTGCCGGTAAACTCCAGCCCCGCCTTGCCGACGCCCACGCCGTATCGCATGGCCTGACCGGGTGCGGTCACCAGATACAGGTAGTGGCTGCGGGGCAGGATCAGGAGCTCGCCCACGGCATATTGTGGTTTGATCGAAACCATTTGCGGTGTGGGGTCATAAGCGGCACCCGCGGCAAACAGCGCGTGGGGAAAGGCGAGGGCGGCCAAAGAACCTGCGATAAACTGACGGCGGCGCATGGGGGCTCCTTTAGGATGTGATGACGGTATTTTGCCCCTTGGGTTGTGTTTGGCAACCCTGAGGACATAAAAAAACCGGCTGTCCCGTGAGGGTCAGCCGGCAAATTCATCCTGCGGGCCTAAGGCCCTGCATGGCTTATGCCAGTGCGATGTTCGACGCGGATTCGCGGCCGTCACGGCCAGCTTCGATGTCGAATGTCACTTTCTGGTTGTCGGCCAGACCGGTCAGGCCTGCGCGCTCAACAGCGGAGATGTGTACGAATACATCTTTGCTGCCGCCATCGGGTGCGATAAAGCCGAAGCCTTTTGTTGTGTTGAACCATTTTACGGTGCCAGTGGCCATATCCGTAGTCTCCTCTAGTATGCCATCCGCGTCGTGCGATGGCTTGGCGTTGTCGGTCTGGATCGAAGTCTGAACGCCGTATGAGGGAGACAGTTGGTCGAAAAAGAATAACGTTAGCCATTCGGATATGGCAGGTCGTGGGGATTCGCGCAAGGGGCTGTCAATGGGCCTTGAAAAACAGGCCGATCCTTGCTGATTCCGGCACATTTGCGCCGTATTCTTCGGAGGGGCAAGGCGAAACCCTAACGTGCATTGGCAGAGGCAGCGGGGCAAAGGGTTAACGGATTGGCCGAAATTGCCTAACTGCTGCCAGATTCATCTGCGATTTTGCTCCGAGCCATAAGAGAATTTAACCAGTCCCCCTTATGCCGACACGACAACGAGTGAGCCACCGTATGAAAATCCTAGCCGTAGATGACGACCCCACCATTCTTGACCTGTTGCGCGACTGTCTGACGCCGTCGCTGGGGTTCGATCTGGTCTGTGCAGACTCGGCCGAGGATGGGTTGGCCAAGATCGACGAACACGGGGCAAGCTTTGACTGCTTCTTGCTGGATATCATGCTGCCCGGCGTTGACGGGATCACCCTATGTGACGACATCCGCAATATGCAGGCCTATAAAAGTGCGCCGATCATCATGATCACCGGCAGCCGGAAACATGATCTGATGGACACCGCCTTCCGCGCCGGGGCGACGGATTTCATCTTCAAGCCCTTGAACGGGATCGAATTGGGCGCGCGTATCAACATGGCGGGCATGCTCAGCGACAGTCTGCGGCGTGAACGCGAGGCCGCGCATACGCTGGCGGAGCTGTCGGGCCTGATGAAGGTACGGGTCGAGGAAAGCTTTGATCTGAACGTTGTCGGCGTCGACGATCTGCACGGGTTCGAAAACCACATGCTGCGTCTGCCCGAAGGCTGCTATGCCATGAGCCTTTTTGCGGTCAAACTCCCGCAGATCCGCAATATCTTCGAGGCCGCAAGCCCGGCTGAGTTCTGTCGCCAGATGGGCTTGGTTGCGCAGGCCACGGTCGCGGCGTTGGCCCATGAGAAATGCTTTATGGGCTATGCGGGCGAGGGGATCATCGTGGGCACCGTGATGGGCCGCCACCGGATCAAGCCCGAAGAGATACAGAAAGACATCGAAGACATCCTGTCCCACGATGGCACGGCCGCACGTATCGGCGGGGATTTCAGCGCCGATGTCACGGTGAAGCTGGTGTCGAACCAGCGGCTGTGGTCGGGGCTGTCTGCCTGCAACACGCTGCGCGATTTCCTGGGCCGTGAAACGGTTCCCGACAGCACCAGCACCGACCGCACCGATGGCTATGCCGAGCTGGCCGACGGGCTGTAACGGGAAACCCGTGCCGTGTCGCTGCGGCGCGTTGACCGACACAAAAAAAGGCCCCCGCAGTTTCCTGCGGGGGCCTTTTTCTTGAAGCTTTCGCCTAGATCAGCGCGAGAATTTCTTGTGCTTCATGCGCTTGGGTTCCATGGCGTCTTCGCCCAGACGACGCTTCTTGTCCTCTTCGTAGTCAGAGAAGCCGCCCTCGAACCATTCAACATGCGCGTCGCCTTCAAACGCGAGGATGTGCGTGCAAATCCGGTCAAGGAAGAAACGGTCGTGCGAGATGACCACGGCGCAGCCCGCGAAATCGACCAGCGCGTCTTCGAGCGCGCGCAGGGTTTCAACGTCCAAATCGTTGGTAGGTTCATCGAGCAGCAGCACGTTGCCGCCCTCTTTCAGCAGACGCGCCATGTGCACACGGTTGCGTTCACCGCCCGACAGCAGGCCGACTTTCTTCTGCTGGTCGCCGCCCTTGAAGTTGAAAGCACCGCAATAGGCGCGGGAGTTCACTTCGGCATCGCCAAGCTTGATGATCTCGGCCCCGCCCGAAATGGCCTGCCAGACGTTGTCATCAGGGTTCAGGTCATCGCGCGACTGGTCAACATAGGACAGATCAACGGTATTCCCCAGCTCGATCGTGCCGGTATCGGGTTGTTCGTGGCCGGTGATCATCTTGAACAGGGTCGATTTACCCGCGCCGTTGGGGCCGATCACGCCGACGATCCCGCCTGGCGGCAGAGAGAAGTCCAGCTTTTCGATCAACAGCTTGTCGCCCATGGCTTTGGACAGGCCCTCGACCTCAAGCACCTTGTTGCCCAGACGGGGACCGTTGGGGATAACGATCTGGGCGCGCGTCAGGCGTTCGCGCTCTGAGCTGTCGGCCATTTCGTTATACGACTTGATCCGCGCTTTGGATTTCGCCTGACGGGCCTTGGCCCCCTGACGCATCCATTCCAATTCGCGCGACAGTGTCTTTTGCTTTGACTTGTCCTCGCGGGCTTCCTGTTCAAGCCGTTTGGCTTTCTGGTCGATCCAGCTGGAATAGTTCCCCTCGTAGGGGATGCCATTGCCGCGGTCGAGTTCCAGAATCCAGCTGGTGATGTTATCCAGGAAATACCGGTCGTGGGTGACGATCAGGATCGTGCCCTTATAGTCGATCAGGTGCTGTTGCAGCCACGCGATGGTTTCCGCGTCCAGGTGGTTGGTCGGTTCGTCAAGCAGCAGCATTTCGGGCGCTTCAAGCAGCAGCTTGCACAGCGCCACGCGGCGGGCTTCACCACCGGACAGTTTGGTCACATCGGCATCGTCTGGCGGGCAGCGCAGGGCTTCCATCGAGACGTCGATCTGGCTGTCGAGATCCCAGAGGTTCTCCGCGTCGATCTGATCCTGCAAGGCGGCCATTTCGTCGGCTGTCTCGTCGGAATAGTTCATCGCCAGTTCGTTGTAGCGGTCCAGAATGTCCTTCTTGGCTTTCACGCCCAGCATGACATTCTCGCGCACGGTCAGGGCGGGGTCCAGATAGGGTTCCTGTTCCAGGTAGCCGACCTTGGCCCCTTCAGCGACCCATGCTTCGCCCGAGTAATCCTTGTCCTTGCCAGCCATGATCTTCATCAGCGTGGATTTACCCGCGCCGTTGACACCGACCACACCGATTTTCACACCGGGCAGGAAGTTCAGGTTAATGTTGTCGAAACACTTTTTGCCGCCCGGGTAGGTCTTTGAGACACCGGACATGTGATAGACATATTGATAGGCGGCCATTGAGAATCCTCGGATAAGCTGAATACGGTTTGGAACGTGCAATATCGCCACAGGCGGGCAAGAGCAAACATTCAATATATAAGGCCTGTGCCGCGGTTTTGAAGCCCGTGTGTTCCCGGGCGATTCACAGGGCGCAGGGGCGTTACGCACAAAGCGCTGATCGCGCGGGCGGCAAAGGCTGTTTTTCCGATAACTATCCCTTTTTACCGTTTTCGAGCGGTGAACTGGGGACGAATGACCGAATTTTACGCGAAATTCAGTCGAAAAAAATTTTGGACCTCGTTTATATTCGCCTAATCCGGGTGCGTTCAGCGCCCCGGTACAACGCGGCCGCAAAAAGACCGCGTCATACACAAAGGGACAAATACATGACAGCATCCACTATTGTTGTTGGACTGGACGGGGGGGAAGCCGGGGCGCGCGCTTTGGATTTCGCAACGAAACAGGCCAAATTGATTGGCGATTGCGAGCTCAAGCTCGTTTACGTGATTGAATGGTCTCCATTCAGCTTCCAGACCTCGGAAGAGAATGACCAGCGCCACAAACGGCGCGAAGAGGAACTGGCACTGGCCCGCGAACGTATCGTCGATCCGGCGGTCAAGAAGGTCAGCGAAGACGGCGTCACCGTTCAGGGCATCGTGAAGCATGGCGATGTGGCCGATATTCTGGACGATCTGGCCAAGAAACACGGCGCACAGCAGATCGTGGTGGGCCGTGTCGGTCTGCGCGGCCTGAAAGAGCGTATGTTCGGCGGCGTAACCGGCCGCTTGGCTGTGGCGTCTCGCGTGCCTCTGACGATCATTCCTTGAAAGGTCATATCATGAAAAAATTTCTGACAACGGGTGCGGGGGCTACTGCTGTCTCTGCCTTGCCCATGGTTGCCGCGGCACAAGAAACCGTCGGCATGGATCAACGCATCAATGATATCTTCGCGGGTTCGACGGGCTGGTTCGTCAATCTGATCTTCATGTCGCTACCCGGCACCAACTTCCCGTGGATCGTGCTGTGGCTGGTGGTCGCGGCGTCGGTGTTTACGCTGTATTTCGGCTTCATTCAGGTCAAAGCGTTCTGGCATGCGATCTCGCTGGTGAAAGGCGATTATTCCGATCCCGATGACGCGGGCGAGGTGAGCCACTTTCAGGCGCTGGCAACGGCGCTGTCGGGGACTGTCGGTCTGGGCAACATCGCGGGCGTCGCGGTGGCCGTGGGCATCGGCGGTCCGGGGGCGACCTTCTGGATGATCCTGGCCGGTTTGCTGGGCATGGCCTCCAAGTTCACTGAATGTACGCTGGGTGTGAAATACCGCAATGAATACGCCGATGGCACCGTTTCCGGTGGTCCGATGTACTATATGACAAAGGGCTTCAAGGAGCGCGGCCTGCCTTTGGGCGGGGTGCTGGCGGTGATCTTTTCGATCTTTACCATCGGTGGTGCCTTGGGCGGCGGGAATATGTTCCAGGCCAATCAGGCCCATGCGCAGCTGTCCGGTATCATCGGCGACTACCCTGGCTGGATCACGGGCATCGTCTTTGCCGCAGTGGTCTTTGCGGTCATTGTCGGCGGGATCAAATCCATCGCCAATGTCACCGAGAAAATCGTGCCGTTGATGGGCGTGATCTATGTTGGTGCCGCGCTGATCATCCTGATCGTTGAATACGACAAGATCGGTTGGGCCTTTGGCCAGATTTTTGAAGGTGCGTTCAGTGGTCTGGGCGTTGCAGGCGGTCTGGTTGGCGCGCTGATCCAGGGCTTTAAACGGGCGGCGTTCTCGAACGAGGCGGGTGTCGGCTCGGCGGCGATCGCACACTCTGCCGTGCGCACCAAAGAGCCGGTGACCGAAGGCGTCGTATCCCTGTTGGAGCCCTTCATCGATACCGTTGTCATCTGTACGATGACCGCGCTGGTGATCACCATCTCTGGCGTGCTGGTGATGGACCCCGAAACGGGCCGCTTCATCCTGAATGACGCAGGCACCGCGATCCAGACCATCGACGGGTCAAGCGGCGTTCAACTGACATCGGCTGCCTTTGCGACCGGGTTCAGCTGGTTCCCCTATGTGCTGGCGCTGGCGGTGATCCTGTTCGCCTTCTCCACCATGATCAGCTGGTCCTACTACGGGCTGAAGGCGTGGACCTATCTGTTCGGTGAAGGCAAAACCAAAGAGATCGTGTTCAAGGTGATCTTCTGCCTGTTCATCATCGTGGGGGCGGCGGCCAATCTGGGCGCGGTTATCGACTTCTCTGATGCGATGATCTTTGCGATGGCGGTTGTGAACATCACGGCGCTGTACTTCCTGATGCCGATCGTGAAGCGCGAGATGAAGAGCTATTTCGCGCGTTTGAAATCCGGCGAGATCAAGAAGTTCGTCGATTAACGCTCGGATAACGCGATTGACAAAGGGGCGTTGCTGCCCTTCTTTCGGCCCCTGATGTATATCGGGGGCCGTTTTCGTTGGGTTATCCATTTCCATATGCGCCCCCGGGGCAGGTGATCGGGCTGCTTGGCGGGTCGTTTGATCCGGCGCACGAGGGTCACGCCCATATCACGCGCGAGGCGATCAAGCGTTTCGGGCTGGATCGGGTGTGGTGGATGGTCAGCCCGGGCAATCCGCTCAAGGCGCATGGGCCGGCCCCGATGGCGTCCCGTCTGGCCCGCGCGCGCGAGGTGATGCAGCACCCGCGGGTCGAGGTCACGGATATCGAGGCCCATCTTGGCACCCGCTACACCGCGCAAACCCTTGCCGCGCTGCGGGCCCGCTATCCCGGTGTGCGCTTCGTCTGGCTGATGGGGGCGGATAATCTGGCGCAGTTCCACCTGTGGCAGGATTGGCGGCAGATCATGGAGACTGTGCCCCTGGGGGTGCTTGCACGGCCCGGCCAGCGCATATCGGCACGGATGAGCCACGCCGCGACGCTTTATGCACCCTACCGGATTTCGGGGCGGCAAAGCCAGCTCTTGGGGCAGACACCGGCCCCCGCGTGGTGTTTCGTGAACGTCCCGATGGTCGATGTCAGCTCAAGCGCGATCCGGGCCGCGGGCAAATGGTCAGCGCAATCTGGCAGAGGCGATACCCGCCCCTAGGATCATCGCCATGCCGGCCCATGTCAGGGCGTCGGGCCATGCGCCGAACACCAGCCACCCCAGCCCCACGGCGGACAGCAGTTGCAGATACACCAGCGGCGCGACCTTGGTCGCAGGGGCCATGCGATAAGCGTATAACATCAGCAGGTTGCCCAGCATCGAACACAGCGCGCTTGCGAGGCTCAGCCCCAGGACGGGGCCGGACAGCGGCGGGAAATAGACCAGCCCCAGAGGCAAAAGCAGCAGCCCGCTGATCACCAGCTGGCTGAAGGTCAGCGCAAGGGGCGGGGCCAGATGCGACAGCCAGCGCGACATCGTGAGAAACACGCCATAAAGCGTCCCCGCGGTCAGCGCCCAAAGCAGCCCCGCACTGGGTTCAAGCCCCGGTCGGACCACGACCAGCACCCCCAGAAACCCCGCTACGATCAACGCGCTGCGCTGAAGCGATATCGCCTCGCGCAGGAAGAGCGCGGCCAGCACATAGCTGAGCAGCGGACCGATAAAAAAGGCGGCAAAGACATTGGCCACGTCCTCGGTCACCAGTGCTGTCTGGATGCAGGTGATGCTGCCGCACAGGATGGCGGCACGGACCCAGATGCGCCAGTTGCCGAACAGGGCGCGCGTTTGCGGCGGGGCGAAGGGCACCAGCAGCAGCGCCCCGATGGCAAACCGCGACCACGCCACAAAAACGGGGGCCACGCCAAGCTGTGAGGTCAGGATCTTGCCCGCGCTGTCGCCTGCGGGAATCAGTGACATGGCGACAAACATGATCAAAATAACGCGTTGCATGTTTTGTCAGTTAGCATGGGCCCCCGCCCATGAAAATGTGATTTGCAAGCGCTTGTGTCGCTCTGTCCTGTCAGGTTTAAGTCGCCCCATGAAAACTGTTTTATCCCGTCGTTTGTTTCTGAGTACCGCTGCGGCGGCTGTTGCGGCTCCGGCGGCCTTTGCGGCACCGCCAACTCAATCGCTGCGTCCCGTGTTGCGCGGGGACGATCTGTTCCGGCAGGCGATCCCCTCGGCGCAAGAGCTGATCGACAAGGCGCGGTTGAACGGGGCTGTGACCTTTAGTCTGGCGGATGCGGAAACCGGTGCGGTGCTGGAACAGAACGGCCCGCTTGACGGGATGCCCCCGGCGAGCGTGACCAAGGCGATTACCGCGCTTTACGCGCTGGATACCTTGGGCGCGGCGCATCAGTTTCAGACGCGCATCATGGCGACCGGTGGCATTGTGGACGGCGAAGTGCAGGGCGATCTGATCCTTGTGGGCGGGGGCGATCCGACGCTGGATACGGACGGGCTGGCCAAAATGGCCGATGACCTCAAGGCGGCGGGCATTATCGGCGTCAAAGGCGGGTTGAAAATTTACGAACGCAGCCTGCCGGTCTTCCCGTTGATTGATGCGGATCAGCCGGATCATGTGGGCTATAACCCCGCTGTGTCGGGGCTGGCGCTGAACTTTAACCGCGTCCACTTTGAATGGAAGCGCGAGAATGGCAGCTATTCGGTGCTGATGGACGGGCGGTCGGGGTCTTATCGCCCTGACGTGGCGATGGCCGCGATGGAGATCAGCGACCGCAGTGCGCCGGTCTTTGCCTATCGTGACGCAGGCACCCGCGATGACTGGAGCGTCGCGAAAAGCGCCTTGGGCAATGGGGGGGCGCGCTGGCTGCCGGTGCGCAAGCCGGGACTGTATGCGGGCGATATCTTTAAGACATTGGCGGGGGCACAGGGCATCCGTCTGCGCGACATGGCGTTGATCACCAGCTTGCCCGAGGGCGAGGTGCTGGTGACCCGTTCCAGCGCGCCGCTGCGCGATATCCTGCGCGATATGTTGAAGTATTCCAATAACTTGATCGCAGAGATGGCGGGGCTGTCCGCCACGGTTTACCGCACGGGCACGCCCGCGTCCCTGCGCGCGTCTGCGGCAGAGATGAACGTGTGGGCCAAGGCCAATCTGGGCATGGATGCACCCGCGCTGGTGGACCATTCGGGGCTGGGCGAAGACAGCCGCGTGACCGCGCAGGATATGGTGACGGCGCTGGTGCGGGTCTATGGATCGGGCACGTTGAAACCGTTGCTCAAGTCGATTTCCCTGCGCGATTCCAAGGGGCGGCCCGTGCAGGATCACCCGATCAAGGTGGAGGCGAAGACCGGCACGTTGAACTTTGTCTCGGCCTTGGCGGGGTATCTGACGGCACCGGACGGGCGGGTGATGGCCTTTGCCGTGTTCACCGCCGATATGCCACGTCGCGCCACCCTGACCCGCGCGCAACGCGAACGCCCCGAAGGGGGGAGGGCGTGGAACGGGCGCTCCAAACGGTTGCAGCAAGGGCTGATCGAACGCTGGGGGGCGTTCCATGTGGCTGCGGATTCGGCCTCTCTTTGATCGCGGTGTCGCGGCCTATTTGTCGCGGCCTATTTGACGTGACGGGCGCGGGCACCGCGTTCGATGGCGGCGGCGTGCAGGCGGTCGAGGTCAAGCTCGTAGCGGATTTCTTCCAGCAGACGCAATTCGGCTTCGTCCAACGTGCCGTCGGCCGCGGCCACGTCGCAGGCCAGCGCATAGGCCGTTTCGTTCAGCCGGTCGGGCAGCGCGCCCTTGATCAGGCCGAACAGGGCATCCAGCCCGTCTTCCTGTTCGAACAGGTCGAACACCATCGAGCTGACAGAGCTGATGCGGTCCACATCATAGCCCGAAAAGACGGGGAGCATGTTTACAGCCGTCTGGATCTTGAGCAATTCGGTGGTGCGGATGTCCTCGTCTGATGCGGAAACCGCGATCATCACGGCGACAAGGCAATCCTGCGCGCTGAGGGTGAGGGAGGTGTCGTCATTCATGCGCATTTCCGTTCGGTCATTCCGTTGATCTGCAGATTATTGACGGGCCTACGGGGACGCAATAGGTACGGGCTGCCTGCGCGCATTGGGTGCGGGGTGAAAATGATGGAATTGATGACATGTCGCAGATGCGTGAAGCAGCCCTAATCAGTAAAGCGTGGCCGTTCGAGGAAGCACGTCGGGTGTTGAAACGCTATGCAAACAAGGCCCCCGAGAAGGGGTACGTCTTGTTCGAGACCGGCTATGGCCCGTCGGGTCTGCCGCATATCGGGACCTTCGGCGAAGTTGCGCGCACGACGATGATCCGCCGCGCATTTGAGCAGATCAGCGACATTCCGACGCGGCTGGTGTGCTTTTCGGACGATCTGGACGGGATGCGCAAGGTGCCGGGTAACGTGCCCGACCCCGCCGCATTGGAAGAACATCTGCAGCGCCCGCTGACATCGGTGCCCGATCCTTTCGGCAAATACGACAGCTTTGGCGCGCATAACAACGCCATGCTGCGGCGTTTTCTGGATACCTTCGGGTTCGAGTACGAGTTCATCTCTGCCACGGAGTTCTACGGCTCCGGCAAGTTCGACGAGGTGCTTTTGCGCGCCGCCGAGAAGTATGACGAGATCATGGAAGTGATGCTCAAGTCGCTGCGCGAGGAGCGTCGGCAGACCTATTCGATCTTCCTGCCGATCCACCCTGAAACAGGGCGGGTGATGTATGTGCCGATGAAAGCGGTCAACGCCAAGGAAGGCACGATCACCTTCGACGATGAAGACGGCACCGAAATGACTCTGCCGCTGACCGGCGGCAATGTGAAGTTGCAGTGGAAGCCCGACTTTGGCGCCCGTTGGGCCGCCCTTGATGTCGACTTTGAGATGTACGGCAAGGATCACAGCACCAACACGCCGATCTATGACAAGATCTGCCGTATTCTGGGCAACCGCCCGCCCGAGCATTTCACCTATGAGCTGTTCCTTGATCAGGACGGGCACAAGATCTCCAAATCGTCGGGCAATGGTCTGACCATCGACGAATGGCTGACCTATGCCAGCGCGGAATCGCTGTCGTATTTCATGTACCTCAAGCCCAAGACGGCCAAGCGCATGTATTTCGACGTGATCCCCAAGGCGGTCGACGAATACCACCAGCAGCTGCGCGCCTATGAGACACAGGACGACAAGGGCAAGCTGAACAACCCCGTTTGGCATATCCACGGGGGCGATGTGCCCAAGTCGGATATGGTTGTGCCCTTCTCGATGTTGCTGAACCTCGCGTCGGTCTCCTCGGCCGAGGACAAGTCGCAACTGTGGGGCTTTATCCAGCGGTATGCGCCGGATGCGACGCCCGAAGGCAACCCCGGTATGGATGCGGCGGCCGAGCATGCGGTGCGCTATTACAATGATTTCGTGAAGCCCGCCAAAGTGTTCCGCGCCCCGTCAGATCTGGAGCGGGAAGCCCTGGAAGACCTGCGGGACCAGCTGAAAACATGGGACGGCGGGCTGGATGCCGAGGCATTGCAAACGATGGTTTTCGCCGTCGGGAAAGAGCGTTTCGACCCGCTGCGCGACTGGTTCACCGCGCTGTACGAAGTGTTGCTGGGCGCCAGCCAAGGTCCGCGTTTCGGTGGGTTCATCGCGCTGTATGGCGTGGATGAAACGGTCGCCCTGATCGACGACGCGTTGGCGGGCAAGCTGACCACGGCGTGAAACTATTGCCCTATGATGTGCGTGGCTTAGGTTAAGTTCAACACATCATAGGGAGCATTCTCATGCGTGGCGCGGTTCTTTCGGCCTTTTTCGGGATGGTTTTGACCTTTGCGACGGCGTTTGGTGCCATGGCGCAGCAGGCGGATATCGAAAGCACGATCAGCGGCCAGTTCGACGCTTTCAAGGCAGATGATTTCGAGGGTGCCTTCGCATATGCGAGCCCCAATCTGCAGATGATGTTTCAGTCTTCGGAAAATTTTAAACGTATGGTGACCACGGGCTATCCGATGGTCTGGAAACATGCCGAGGTGCGGTTTCTGGATCTGCGCGAGATCGCCGGTGCGCAGTGGCAGAAGGTGCAGGTCACGGACCTGAAAGGATTTACCTATTTGCTGGATTATCAGATGGTTGAGACGCCCGAGGGCTGGCGTATTGCCGCCGTTCAACTGCTGGATGCGCCAAGCGTTTCTGCCTGACCGGCGCGACATCTTTGGCACGCTCATGTGACTGCCTGCGGCGTACGCTGCGGTTAGGCTTGGTTAACCCTTTGTGCATAAATCTTTCCCCCTGCCGGCCAAGTGCCGGAGTTTTGCAATTCATGGGGGGCGACATCGCAACCCGACGAAGGGGATGACGATGAACAAGGCAATCACAGACGGTCTGCTGCTGACACCTGCGGCATTTGCGCAAGGCTTGGATGTGTATTCAAGCGGGGATGGCACGGCGGGGTCTGATACCTATGCCAATGCCATAAATGCGGCGTTTATCCCTGCGGATCAGGACTTTGGCGGGGCGCTTGAGCTGATAAAAACGCAATCCACGCAAAAGCTGCGATATATGGGGCAAACGCCACTTTTGCCGGGGTGTTACCTGCGGATCTCGGCGCGGGTGAAGGCGATCAGTGGGAATCTACCGTCGGTGCGGATCGCGGGGTATCCGGCGCTTGGCAATGGCAGCCGCGCGGGCGGGCTGGTGGAGGCCGGTCCGGCGGTGACGCTGACCAGCTATGGCGAGGTGGTCGAGGTCAGCGCGATTGTCGGGTCGGGGCTGCGCGGCGGGGTCGATATGGTCTGGGGCAATACGCCGGTCTATGGGCATTTCGGGCTGGACCTGACGGGGCAGAATGGCGGGGTCGTTCGCATTGATGATTTGCAGATCGAGGATGTGACGGGCGTTTTCCTGCGGGACATGCTGGCACAGGTGGATGTGCGGGATTATGGCGCGGTAGGGGATGGCAGCACCGATGATACGGCGGCCTTTGTGGCGGCGAATGCGGATGCGCAGGGGCGCAGCGTGTTGATCCCGCGCGGGACGTATCTGCTGAACGGGGACGTGACCTTTGACACGCCGACGCGGTTTGAAGGGACAGTGATCATGCCCGCCAGCGCGATCCTGCTGCTGCGGCGCAACTTTGATCTGCCGAATTATATCGAGGCGTTCGGGAATGAAGAGATCGCCTTTCGCAAGGCGTTTCAGGCGTTGCTGAACAATGCGGATCATGAATCGCTGGATTTGGGCGGGCGCAAGGTCAACGTGACCGGCCCGATCGATATGCAGGCCGCGACACCCGAGCGCAGCAGCTATGCCACGCGGCGGGTGATCCGAAACGGCCAGCTTGAAGCGGCCACGAATGGCGATTGGGATACGGTCACGGTGACCTCGCAGGCCAGCTATTCGCCCTCGGATGCGCGCAAGCTGATAAATGTGGTGAATGTGGCGAATGTGCCTGTGGGGGCGCTGATCACGGGCAATGGCGTCGGGCGCGAGATTTATGTGCGCGCCAAAAACGTCGCCACACAAGAGATTACCCTGAACGCGCCTTTGTATGATGCGGCGGGGACGCAGAATTTTACCTTTACGCGGTTCCAGTATCTGCTGGATTTCAGCAACTACAGCCAGCTGAGCAAGTTCGTTCTGGATGACATCGAATTCCAGTGCAACAACGTGGCCAGCGCCATAAACCTTGCGCCATCGGGAACGATTTTCCATGTGCGGGACTGCTTTATCTCGCGCCCGAAGGATCGCGGTATCACGTCGATCGGGGGGGGCTGTCAGGGGATGTTCGTGGACCGTTGCCAGTTTCTATCCGCCGAGGATGCCCTGGACGTGCCGGACCGGACCACGATCGCGATCAACTGCAACGCCAATGACGTCAAGATCCGCGACAACCGCGCCACGCGCTTTCGCCATTTTGCGCTGCTGGCGGGGCAGAATAATATCGTCACGGGGAACCACTTCTTTCAGGGGGATACGGTCAAGAACGGCGTCCGCTCTGCCGGGTTGATCTTTGCGGCGCAGCACACGGCGAGTGTGGTCAGCGGGAACTATATCGACAATTGCTTTGTCGAATGGACCAACGAACAAGACCCCGCGCCGGACTACAGCAGCGAGTATTCTTTCAGCTCCCTGTCGATCAGCGGTAATATCTTTCTGTCGGGCGAGGTGGCCCCGTGGTTCAGCTATATCGTGATCAAGCCCCATGGGGCGGGTCATGTGATCAATGGGCTGACGATCAACGACAACCGCTTCCGCAGCATCAACGGGTTCATTGATCGGGTCGAACGGATCGATACGAGCTTTGCCGATATGGATTTCTCGCGCATGCGCAATATCGAGATGACGGGAAACTCATTCCACGGCATCCACAATCCGGTGTCGAACCCTGTGCAGGTTGAACATACCGAAGCCAGTCTGGCCAAGACCTGGGTGGTGGATATTGCCGACCGCTTTCCGTTCGGCGGGTGGGCGATTGCGGTGGATAGCATCACGATGGACGGGCCGGTGCGCAACGGATCGAATGTGGCGCAATACAGCGTGCCCTATGTGCTGACGGATCAGGGTGCGGATCGTGATCTGCTCCATCTGGTCTGGAGCACCAGCGTCAAAGGGTCGATCTTTATGCAGGCGCGCATGGATAAACGCTAGAACTCGCGCCAGAGCGAGAGTTTTAGCGCGGGGTTGGACGTGTCGTTGATCAACGTCTCTGCCCCGATCTGGAAGCGGATATCGGGGCGGCTTTTCAGCGGGCGCATGACGATAGAGGGCGCGACAGAGGTGGCGCTGGCGGCAGAGGTCGAAGCATAGTAGATTTGCAACATTCCCGAAAAGCGGTCGCCGAAGTTGATGCCTATGGTGCCGTCGACTTTGGCGAGATGCTCTTGCAGGTAGATGTCCCACGCGAGGGAGCTATCGATGGTCACCCAGCCGTGTTTCTGCCCCAGCGTATAGCCGCGGCCCCAAGACAGCCCTGCTTTGACATTGGGATAGACCGCATCCCCCACCCATGCCGCGCCGAACCCCAGCTCTGCCGACCAGACGTTAGGGCGGTCGCGACGGCCTAATGGGCGGCGCAGGAAAACCGACGCAAATCCCGATTGCAGGCCGATGGAACTGGCGAGAAAGCCGACCTCTGCCCCCAGGGTCAGGTCGTCGCGCACGCCATATTCCATGAAGGTGCTTTCCGAGATGTCGTAGTTGCGCGTGACGTTTACCGTGGTGGAGGTGAAGCCCGTGCCCTTTTCGCGCAGCCACGCGCCGCCCTGTGCAGGGGTGGGAAGCTGCAGTAAGCCAAGCAGAAGGATCGGCCAGTAGCGCATGGGATACCCTTTCGGCGGGTAGCTTGGCGCGTCATGCTTAACAAATTACTTACAGACCTTTGGGGCAGCATGCGAAAAGGCCCGCAGCAATGCTACGGGCCTTTGTCAAATCCTGTGTGCGTCGCTTAGACGTTGACGCTGCCGCCGCGTGGGCCAGCGATCAGCCATACGATAAAGCCGACAACCGGGAAGATCAGGACGCCGAGAATCCAGAGGATTTTCGCAAGCCCCGAAGCGCCGGAGGTGAAGATTTGATAGATCGCGTAGATGTCTGCGATCAGGATAATGAGTCCGAGAAGGCCGAATTCCATTGTAAAGCTCCTGGGTTGTAATCTGCATTACTGTCTGGGTTCACAACTTCCCGCGCGGCCCAGATGTTCCCGAAAATGTTACTGGAACCATTTCCCGCTTCGCCGAGTTGCCCTTGCATCGCCTAGAACGGCAAGTGAATTTGGAAGGAAATACTATGAAGACCTCTACCGCAGTAATCGCAGGCCTTGCCGCAATTCTGGTCATCGCATTCGCAATCTTTTTCATCGATATCGATCAGACTGAAGAAGGCTCGTTGCCGGATGTTGATGTGTCCGTCGAAGGCGGCAACCTGCCCGAGTTTGACGCACAGACCGGTTCGGTTTCCGTGACTGAAGAAGAGGTCGACGTTGAAGTTCCGGACGTTGAAGTGACCACCGAAGAGAAAACGATCACCGTCCCCGGCGTTGAGGTTACTCCGCCCGCAGGTGACTGATATCGTTTGATGGTTTGAACGCAGAAAGCGCCCTCTGATTTGGTCAGGGGGCGCTTTTGTTATCGAATAGAGCTTAGTTGCGGGTCAGCTTGGTCGCGGGTTTCGCACCGTTGTCGCCGTCGGAGGCGAAGGTCAGCGTGACCTTATCGCCGGCCATCAGGTCGGACGGGACAAGGGTTTTGGCGTCCAGCGTCCAGGATGATTTGTCTTGCAGGACGATGATATTCGCAAGACGGTCATAGGCAAGGATCGTGCCGGTTGTCTCATCGGCAAAGGCGGGGGCAGAGAGGGCGGTCAGGCCCAGTGTAGCAAGGGCGATCAGGCGCATTTGGGATCCTCCGGATAAAGCGCAGACTCCGAATGTGGGGTGGGTGCGGGCGCAAAGCAATCACCTTGCAACGGGCGCGTGAAAATAATTATGCGCCACGCCGTAGTAGGGGAACTGCGGGCGGGTGGACGGGTTGTGCCGCTACATCCAACCGACAGGAGACAGCGATGAAAGCCCAATCGAAAGCCCAACAACGCGCCGCCGGTGCAGCCCTGTCTGCCAAGAGGGGCGAGACCAAGGTCAAGGATCTGCAAGGCGCGTCGAAAGATATGTACGACAGCATGTCAGAGGACGAGCTGGAGGAGATGGCCTCGACCGACCATGACGGGTTGCCGGACGAGGTGGATGACTAGACGCGCTGCCTAGCGTTTTTTGCCGCCGTAGCGGGATTTGCCACCGCGCATCCCGCCGCGACCGCCGGTTGATCGGCCCGACGCCTTTTGCGCGTCATCGACGGCTTTTTCGACAGCGTACTGACGCGCCATCGGATCGTCGGCGATGGCCAGATCGACGGATTCGAGCCGTTTGACCTCGTCGCGCAGGCGTGCGGCTTCTTCGAACTCGAGGTTCTCGGCCGCTTTGCGCATATCGGTGCGCAGCCCATCGAGCACGGTTTGCAGGTTGCCGCCTGCGAGCGGGTTGTCGATCTTGGCCGTGACGCGGCTCATGTCCACATCGCCTTTGTAGAGACCGGCGAGGATATCATCGACATTCTTCTTGACCGTTGTCGGCGTGATCCCGTGTTCTTCGTTATAGGCCAGCTGCTTGGCGCGACGGCGGTCGGTTTCGCCAATCGCACGCTCCATCGAGCCGGTGATGCGGTCGGCGTACATGATCACGCGGCCTTCGGCGTTCCGCGCGGCCCGCCCGATGGTCTGGATCAGCGAGGTCTCCGAACGCAGGAACCCTTCCTTATCCGCATCGAGAATCGCCACCAGCCCACATTCGGGAATGTCCAAGCCTTCGCGAAGAAGGTTGATCCCGATCAGCACATCGAAAGCACCAAGCCGCAGGTCGCGCAGGATTTCGATACGTTCGATCGTGTCGATATCGCTGTGCATATAGCGCACGCGGATGCCCTGTTCGTGCATGTATTCGGTCAGGTCTTCGGCCATGCGTTTGGTCAGCACGGTGCAGAGCGTGCGATAGCCGTCGGCGGCGACCTTGCGCACCTCGTCCAGCAGATCGTCGACCTGCATTTCGACAGGACGGATTTCGATTTTGGGGTCGATCAAGCCGGTGGGGCGAATGATCTGTTCAGTAAACACACCGCCGGATTGTTCGATTTCCCACGCGGCGGGGGTGGCCGAGACAAAGACCGACTGCGGGCGCATGGCATCCCATTCCTCGAACTTGAGGGGGCGGTTGTCCATACAGGAGGGCAGGCGGAACCCGTGTTCGGCCAGCGTGAATTTGCGTCGGTAGTCGCCTTTGTACATCCCGCCGATCTGCGGCACGGAGACGTGGCTTTCGTCTGCAAAGACAATCGCGTTGTCGGGGATGAATTCGAACAGCGTGGGGGGCGGCTCTCCGGGGGCGCGGCCCGTGAGATAGCGCGAATAGTTCTCGATCCCGTTGCAGACGCCGGTGGCTTCAAGCATCTCGATGTCGAAGTTGCAGCGCTGTTCAAGCCGTTGCGCTTCCAGCAGTTTTCCTTCGGCGACAAGCTGGTCCAGCCGCATCCGCAGCTCTTTCTTGATGCCGATCACCGCTTGGTTCATCGTTGGTTTCGGCGTCACATAGTGGCTGTTCGCATAGACGCGGATCTGGTCGAAAGTGCCGGTCTTCTCGCCGGTGAGCGGGTCGAATTCGGTAATGCTTTCCAGCTCTTCGCCGAAGAAGGACAGACGCCATGCGCGGTCCTCAAGGTGGGCCGGAAAGATTTCAAGGCTGTCGCCGCGCACGCGGAAGGTGCCACGCTGGAAGGCGGCGTCATTGCGTTTATACGCCTGCGCAATCAGGTCCGCGATCACTTGGCGTTGGTCATAGTTGTTGCCGGTCTTGAGGTCCTGCGTCATCGCGCCATAGGTCTCGACCGAGCCGATCCCGTAGATGCACGACACCGACGCGATGATGATCACGTCATCGCGTTCCAGCAGCGCCCGCGTGGCAGAGTGGCGCATCCGGTCGATCTGTTCGTTGATCTGGCTTTCCTTCTCGATGAAGGTATCGGACCGCGCGACATAGGCTTCTGGCTGGTAGTAGTCGTAGTATGAGACGAAATATTCCACGGCGTTGTCGGGGAAGAACCCTTTGAATTCGCCGTAAAGCTGCGCCGCCAGCGTCTTGTTCGGCGCGAGGATGATCGCGGGCCGCTGCGTTTCCTCGATCACCTTGGCCATCGTGAACGTCTTGCCCGTCCCTGTGGCCCCCAAAAGCACCTGATCGCGTTCGCCCGACCGCACCCCTTCAGACAGTTCCTTGATCGCCGTGGGCTGGTCGCCTGCGGGTTCGAATTCGGTCGCCAGCTTGAACTTCTTGCCGCCCTCGAGCTTGGGGCGTTCGCGCACGTTGGGCGCGGGATTGGCAAGATAGGCGTCTTTGCGCTCGGGCAGGCTGTCAGAGTGGGCGTAGGCCATAACATCGTCCTTTGGGGGGTGTTCCCTAAGGTGTCATGTTTTCGCGCGGGTTCAAGGGGCACAGCCTTGCGCGACGCGCATATGTCGCTTTCGTCGCAGGCTTATTTGGTCAGTCGCTTGCGGTTGGCGCGGACCTTTTTGCTGACCGGGACCATCGCGGCCGAGAAAATCTGGTCGGGCGTGCCCCCGGCAAAGGCGGCTTTGGTGGCCGCCTGATAGGCTTTGGCCATGGCGGGGCCTTTTTCATTCACCATTCGGGCGTTCTCTCCGCGGGTCTGGGGAAGGGCACCGGCCATCCCCAAAAGCCTAAGCGTCATAACGGCTTGGGTGTCGATCATCAGCTTGGCGAAGTTGGCATTGAGCGTCATCAGGGTCAGGGGGTTCATGAGAGGTGCTCCGATTGCATAAGCTCAGTCTATGCTGCGCCGCAGCATATGTAACGCGAATTCGGCACAAATCACTGTGATGCCTTGATCCTTGGCCGTATTTGGCTGATAAACCGCCTGATCACAGCGGAGATTCAGCTATGCGCGCGCGTATTTATCAGCCTTCCCGAACTGCCATGTCCTCTGGCACGGCCAAAACCCGTGTCTGGTTGCTGGAATTCGACCCAGAGCACGCGCGCGAGATTGACCCGTTGATGGGCTGGACCTCGTCGAAGGACACGCAAACGCAGGTGCGTTTGCAGTTCGCCACCAAGGAAGAAGCGGTGGAATACGCCCGCGACCACAACATCGACGCGCTGGTGCAAGACCCCAACAAACGCCGCGCAAATGTCCGCGCCGGCGGCTATGGCGAGAATTTCGCCACAGGTCGCCGCGGGGCCTGGACGCATTAACTCTTTCTACGTTTTCTTATGCTAGGCCCGTGACGGGCGGTGTGAGCAATACATATTCACAGGGCGGCCTCTCCCACGGTCGCCCGTTTTCATTTCGACCTGCTGAACAGATGCGCAAAGGTACAGAAACATGACGATCACCCAACTCGTGACCCACTCAGGCGGTTTTCATGCGGATGAACTCCTATCCTCTGTCATCCTGACGCGGCTGTTTCCAGACGCCACGGTACTGCGCAGCCGCGACAAGGCGCTGATCACACCGGCCGAGGGGCGCATCATCTACGACGTGGGCGGTGATTTTGATGCCGAAGCAGGGATTTTCGATCACCATCAACGTCCCAATCCGCTGCGTGAAGACGGGCAGCCCTATAGCTCTTTCGGGCTGATCTGGGCGCATTACGGGCATGATTATCTGCGCGCGCTCGACGTGCCCGAGGCGGATGTGAATGCCATCCACGACAGTTTCGATCGCGGGTTTGTTCTGCCGATCGACCTGCTGGACAATGGTGCCGTCAACGCGTCAGAGGCGGGGCCACTGTTTGCCGGTCTGACCTTGCCCGCGCTGTTGGAAAGCCTGAAACCCGTCTTCGATGACCGCGAGGAAGGCGTGGACGACCGCGCCTTTGCCGCCGCCTTGCCCATTGCGCGCGCCTTTGTCGAAGCGTCGATCCGTCGCAAAGCCGCCAAGTTCCGCGCCGAAGCGATGGTCATGACCGCCATTGATGCCGCGGGCGAGGGGCATGTGCTGGACCTGCCCATGGGCATGCCGTTTCGCGGGGCCGTGGTGAAGGCGGGGGCGGATCATCTGCTGTTCGTCATCCACCCGCGCGGCGAGGAATGGACGCTGACAACGATCCGGTTGGGGGATGATACGTTCGAGAACCGCGCTGATCTTCCGGTGGCTTGGGCGGGTCAAAAAGACGCCGCGCTTGAGGAAGCATCAGGCGTCAAAGGGGCAAAGTTCTGCCACAACGGCCGCTTTATCGCCGTCGCCGATAGCCGCGAGGCGATTTTGCAGATGGCCGACATCGCGGTGAAGGAAGCGCTGGCGGCGTAACCCGCACGGCGGGCCTTCTTGTTGCCCGCTATTGGCCTGCGTTCCGGCTTGCCCCCGTGGCCCGCGCGATTACACTGCGCGTTCAGCCATCGGGGGGCGTGACGCGTGAACAGCCAGCTTAGACATTTGCCACAGATCGATACGCTGTTGCAGCAACCGCATGTGGCGTCCTTGGTTGCGACCTACAGCCACGACGAGGTGCGCCGCGCCCTGCGCGAAACGCTCGACCAGCTGCGCCGTGATATTCGGGGCGGCGGGGTGGTCGATCTGCCCGATTTCGCCAGTGAACCCTTTGCCCATAGCCTTGCCGACCGGATAAAGGCAGCTCGCCGGCCGAACTTGCGCCCTGTCATCAATGCCACGGGTATCATCATCCACACCAATCTGGGCCGCGCCCGTCTTGCCCCCGAGGCGCTGCAGGCGATGGACCAGATCGGTGCGCGGCCTTCGAACCTTGAGCTGAACCTAAAAACCGGCAAGCGCGGGTCGCGCTATGACCATGCCGAGGCGCTGATCTGCCAGTTGACGGGCGCTGAGGCGGCGCTGATCGTGAATAACTGTGCCGCAGCGGTGGTCTTGGCGCTGATGGGCACTGCGGCAGGGCGCAAGGTGATCGCCTCGCGCGGGGAGCTGATCGAGATTGGCGGGTCTTTCCGTCTGCCCGATGTGATCGCGCAAAGCGGTGCAGAGCTGAAAGAGGTCGGTGCCACCAATAAAACGCGGCTTAGCGATTATGCCGATGCGGTGGACGAGGATACGGCGGTTCTGTTGAAAAGCCACACCAGCAACTTTCGCATTGTGGGCTTCACCTCTGCCCCGTCCCGCACAGATTTGGCGCAACTGGCGGCGGAGCGGGATCTGATCCTGATGGAAGATCTGGGCAGCGGCGTGCTGATTGACCTTGCCCCCTTTGGGCTGCGCGACGAACCCGTGGTGGCGGATATCCTCAAAGCGGGTGTCGATCTGGTCATGTTCTCGGGCGACAAGCTGCTTGGTGGGCCGCAGGCGGGGATCATCGCGGGACGGGCGGATATTATCGCGGGGCTGCGCAAGCACCCGTTGCTGCGGGCGTTGCGCATCGACAAGCTGTCGCTGGCCGCGCTCGAGGCGACCTTGCGTCTGTACCTGCCGCCCCATGATCCGCTGGCGCGGGTGCCGGTCTTGCGTGCGCTCTCGCAGCCTTTGGCAGAGGTAGAGGCGCGGGCGCAAAGGCTCGCGGGTTCCCTTGCTGCGGTGAAGGGGGTGGTTGTTGAGGTGATGGCGTCAGCCGCCTATGTCGGCGGCGGGTCGCTGCCGCAGCAGGATCTGGACAGTTTCAGTGTCGTCGTGGCCTCTGCCGCGCTGTCTGCTGAAACCCTTGGGGATCGTTTACGGGGCGGGGGGGTGCCCATTGTCGGGCGTATCCATCAGGGCAAGCTGTGGCTGGACATGCGCACGGTAACGGATGACGAGCTACCCGATGTCGTCGCGGCGCTGGGCGCGATCGCCGCCATATGACATCGGCCTGCGTGATCGTGATCGGCCATGTGGATCATGGCAAGACGGCGCTGGTGCGCTCCCTCACGGGGATGGAGACGGACCGGCTGGCCGAGGAAAAAGCCCGTGGCCTGTCGATCGCGCTGGGGTTTGCCCATTGCGAGATGGCGGGTGGGACGCTTGACCTGATTGACGCGCCGGGGCACGAGGATTTCATCCGCACCATGGTGTCGGGAGCGAGCGGCGCGCAGGGCGCGATGCTGGTCGTCTCGGCCGTGGAGGGCATCGCCGCGCAAACCCGCGAGCATGTGCAAATCGCAAGACTGTTGCAGGTGCCCGTGGCCGTGGTCGCGGTGACGAAGGTGGATTTGATCCCCGTGGCGACATTGCCCGCCCGTCTGGTGGAAATTGAGGATGCCCTTGCCGCGCAAGGCGTTACCGTGGCCGAACTGGTGCCCTGTTCGGCCACGACCGCTGGCGGGACGGATCATCTGCGGCAGGTCTTGGCGCGGCGGTTCAACGCTTTGCCCGCGCGGGCCGCGCCGATGGGGGCGTTCCTGCCGGTGGACCGCGCGTTCACACTGGCGGGACGCGGAACGGTGGTGACGGGCACGCTGCTTGGCGGCGCGTTGGCGGTTGGCGCGGCGTTGACCGTGCAGCCAAGCGGTGCGGCCACGGTGGTCCGTGGCCTGCAAGCACGCGGCGCGGCGCGGGAGAGGGTCGCGGCGGGAGAGCGGGTCGCGGTGAACCTGCGCGGTATCGCGCTGGAGGATATTGCCCGCGGCGATGTGATCTGTACGGGCGGGCAGGGGGCGACGCTTTGTATGGATGTGTGGTTGACCGTCTCTGACATGGCACCGCGACCGGTCAAACATATGCAGGATTTGCGCGTGCTGTGGGGCACGGCGCATGAGGTCGCGACCCTGCGGCTGATGGGCGGTGGCCAGATCGCGCCGGGGGGCGCGGGGCTGGGGCAGTTGCGCTTCAAACGCCCCGTGGTGGGGTTCGCGGGGCAGGCGGCGGTGTTGCGTCAGCTTTCCCCTGCGGCGACGTTGGCGGGCGCGGTGATCCTTGACCCGCAGGCCACGGCAGTCGGGGCGGGCGACAGACGGCGGTTGGCGGTGATGCAGGCGGCACAGCAGCAGGATGGAGCCGCCCTTGCCGCAGCGCTTTGTGCGCAGGGGCGCGGGGTGGCGCTGTGGTCTGATCTTGTCCGGTTGGCGCGCTGCGATGCGACGGCTGCGCTCCCCACAGGCGTTGTGCGGTTATCGCCGGAGCATATCGCGCTGGCTGACGACCTCGCCGCGGTGCAGACGGCGGTGGTGGCGGCTTTGCGGCGCTTTCACGCTGACCACCCGATCAAGCAGGGGGCGGCGCTTTCGATGCTGCAACGGGTGACGCCGCTGCGGGGTTTGGTGCCTTTCGCCCAAACCGAATTGGTTAGGGGTGGAGAGGTTGTTTTGGGCGACGGTTTGGTCAGTCTCGCACGGCATGACCCCTTCGCAGCACTTGCCCCGCAACAGCTTGCCCGCCTGACCGAGATCGAAGAGAGGATGCGAGCAGGTGGCACCTCCCCCCCTGATGTGCGGCAGTTCGATGCGCCTGATGACGCGGATCTGATCGCGCTGCTGGTGGCGCAGGGGCGGTTGGTGTCCTTGGCGAATATCGCGTTGAAAAAGCAGGTCGTGTTTCACGCGGCGACCATCGGCCAAGCGCAGCGGAGCCTTGCGGCAAGCTTCCCCCCGCCCACGGCCTTTACCACCAGCGCAGCGCGCACCGCCTTGGGCACCACCCGCAAGTTCATCGTGCCGCTGCTTGAGCATCTGGATGCGCTAGGCATGACCCTGCGCGATGGTGACACGCGGCAGATCGCGCCGCAGACGCATTAGGCTTTCGCTTGCCCTGCGGCAGGGCTACGGTGTGGCAACGCGGAGACGACCGGAGTCTGGTGGCTTCCCTGGTCTTCAAAACCATGGACGCGTCGATACGGCGTGTGGTGGGTTCGATTCCCATCCGTCTCCGCCAAGCTGTCTGGACATGCCTGACGATCCCCCACAGTATGCAGCGGCATACTTGGGAGGGGGCGACATGAGTGATCGGAAACCGGAATTTACCCTGAAGGATCTGCAAGGCGCGGCCCACTTTTTTGACGGCACGGGCCCTGCGCTGGTCTGTTTCGTGAAAGAGGATTGCGAGACCTGCAATATTGCCGGGCCGGTGCTGCAAGCGCTGTCGCAGGCCTATGGCGATGCGGTGCGGTTTCTGGTGCCGGGGCAATCCGGCGAGAAGAACGGCGATTTCGCGCAGCGCCACGGGCTGACCATGCCGGTGCTTGAGGATGCGGGCTGCAAGACCTCGTTCGACTGGGATTTCGAGATCGTGCCCGCGCTCTACTGGATTGATGAAAGCGGCGCTGTCGTGACCCACTTCGAAGGCTTCGTGCGCGATGACTGGCAGGCATTGTCCGACCAGATGGCCCGTGCGACGGGCAAAGCTGCGGCGCAGATCGATTGGGACAGCCTGCCCGCTTGGCGTCCGGGATGCGGGTCGAAACACTTTGACCCCGAGGTCTATGACGCGCTGCGGGCAGAGGCCGAAGGCAGCCGTCTGCGCGCCCGCAAGGTCGAGGTCGCCAGCGGCGATGACATGGCGGAATTCATGTTCGATCAGGGGTTCTCGGACGGGTTGCCCCTGGTACCGCCGACGCCCGAACGGGTGATCCGCATGTTGGAAGGGACGCATCGTGATCCGCAGGATGTCATCGCCACAGTGCCGCCGAATATGGGCATCGCCACGGTCGAAAAGATCGCGATCAACGCGGTGATGGCGGGGTGTAAACCCGAATATCTGCCTGTGGTGATCGCAGCGGTCGAAGCCGTCTGCACGGATGAATTCAACGTCCACGGGGTCACCGCCACGACGATGGGCGCGGCGACGGTCATGGTGGTGAACGGGCCGATCGTGGACAAGATCGGGCTGAACGGCGGCTTGGGCGCTTTGGGCGCGGGGAACCGTGCCAATGCCACCATCGGGCGCGCGCTGCGGCTGATCATCCGCAATGTCGGCGGGGCCACCACGGGCGGGGTCGAACGGTCTGTCCTGGGCAATCCGATGAAATACACCATGTGCTTTGCGGAGAACGAGGCGGCCTCGCCATGGGAGCCGCTGCATGTGGAGCGCGGGTTCGAGGCGGAAGATTCGGTCGTGACTGTCTTTGCCATGACGGGCGGGCCGGTGCATCTGGTGGACCAGACTTCGCGCAGGCCGGACCAGATCGCGGGGTCGTTGGGGCAGGGGCTCGAAGGGGTGTTCCTGCCGAAGATGCACAACCTGCCGATTGACGCGCTGCTGGTGGTTTGCCCCGAGCATATCCACACGCTGACCGTCGATGGCCCCTATTCCAAAGACCGGCTGCGCGACCGTATCCAAGAGGTCACGGCGCGCCCCTTGTCGGAGATGGTGCAGGATGACCATTCGGGCGCGGGTATCCCCGTGGCGGACGCGGAACGCATGGGGCCGGAAAAACTGGCGCAGTTGGCCCCTAAATTTGCGGGCAAGGAATATATCCATATCGTCGTGGCCGGTGGCGATGCGGGCAAATTCTCGTCCGCGTTCCACGGGTGGGCCACGGGGGAGGTGGGGTCGATTTCCGTTTCCAGAAAGATCGATCTAGGCTAGCTTTCACAGCAGAGGAGGACGTGAATGACAATAATTCTTGACCCGACGGACGAACGTGTCCCCGTCGCGCGTCAGATCAGCGAACGGTCCGGTTCGGTGCAGGGGGTTGTCGGGCTGCTGAACATCAGCAAGCCGCGCGGCAATATCCTGCTGGATGAACTGGACAGGTTGTTGACCGAAAACGCACCCGGCGTTGAGATCCGGCATTATACCAAGCCGACTTTCGCCAAACCGTGCCCCGACACGCTGCGCCACCAGATCCGCGATGAATGCGACTTTCTGGTCGAAGGGCTGGCGGACTGAGGATCATGTACCACGTGCAGTATGCACGATACAGTCTGGTTTGAAATCCAGGGGATCCCGTCTGTTTCCATCGCTTCAAGCGTGTTTGGCCAAGCCGCTGAAACGCAGCGCAAGGCCTTAGGCATGGAGGGCGCGCGCTATGTGCTGGTGCCGCATCCTATTCAGGATGCCACGGACGACGAAATGCGCGCCAAGGCGCGTGAGGCGTTCGACCAGATCATCGGGGCGTTGCGCGACGCGTGAGTAACGTGAAAGACATAGACGTAAAAGACATAGGGCGGCGCGGGTAACCTGCGCCGCCTTTTTCGTGAGCATGGGGTGGGCGGGCGTTACAGCTCGGTCAGCCAGTGCAGCTCTGACAGGTCGTCATTGATCCAGATCATCGCATCGACGCTGTCCGCTTCGGGCGGCTGCGCAAGCAGTTGCGCAGGGATTACTGTGGCACGGGCCAGCGCCCGCTCTAACGGCTCGCCCACGGTGTTGTGCATATAGCGCACGGCTTGCAGCAAGGTCAGGTCGGCCCCGGCCAGCGTTCCGTCGGCCAGCGTCAACCGTCCGTCGCGGCGCAGGATCTCGCGGTCGTTCAGGGTGAAGCTGGTGATATCAGAGCCGCCAGTCGCCATCGCGTCGGTCACCAGAAACACCTCTGCCGCGCCGCGGTTGGCGGCAAGTGCGGCGCGGATCATGGCCGGATGTACATGCACCCCGTCGGCAATCAGGCCGGATGCCACGCGCGGATGATCAAGCGCCGCCCCCACCAGCCCCGGACTGCGCGCGTTGGCTTGGCTCATGGCGTTGAACAGATGCGTTGCCATGCGGGCACCGGCGTCGAAGGCGCGCATGGCGGTGTCATAGTCGCAATCGCTATGGCCCAGCGACACCAGCACACCCGCCTGCGTCAGCGCCGCGATCTGATCGGGGGTGGCGTTTTCGGGGGCGAGGGTCATCATCAGGTTCGGGATCCGGGCCACGGCATCGGTCAGCATCGCCATATCATCGTCAGACAGGGGGCGGATCAGGTTGCCGTCATGGGCACCTTTGCGGGCAACGCTCAGATGCGGCCCTTCAAGGTGGAGCCCCGCAATACCCGGCATGCCCAGGTGCAACGCCTCTGCCACGGCGGCGATGGCGGCGCGGCTATGGGCGGGCGTGTCGGTGATCAACGTGGGAAGAAATGCGCGGGTGCCAAGCCGTCGGTGCGCGGCGGCCATCGCGCGCAGCGTGTCCAGATCGGGCGCGCTATTGAGCATCACGCCGCCCCCGCCGTTCACTTGCAGATCCACAAACCCGGGGGAGAGGATGCCCCCGTTGAGCCTCCGGGTTTTGGCCCCCGTCGGCAGCGCGGTCAGGGGTGTGATGCGCGGGATGCCGTCGGGGTGCACCACAAGCGCGTGACCGGTCAGCAGATCGTGCCCGTCAAAAATGCGCGCGCCGGTATAGGCGGTGAGGGGGGCGGTCATGCCCGCGCGGCGCGCAGGGCCAGTGCGACGGCCCCGTCGAGTGCACGGCCCTTGGTTTCGACCAGATGAGCGGTCTGCGTGTCGGGCAGATAGGCGGCGTAATGGGGGCCGACGCCGCCGGTCAGGCACAGCGGGCCGCCGGGTTGATGGTCGAGCGCGATCAGGGCGCGGGTCAGGTAATCGGCCCCGCTTGCCATCAGCGCCCGTCCAATGCTGTCGCCCGCCGCGGCGGCCTGTACCACATCGGGGGCAAGGGTGGCGAAATCGCCGGGCCGCGCCTTGAGGCTGAACTGCACGATGCCCGCGCCACCGCCGAATTTATCCAGCATCTGCTGCGACAGGGGGCTGGCGGGGGTGATCCCGTCGACGACGAGCAAGGTCTGCTCCAGCACGCCATGCCCCAGCCATGCGCCCGACGCCTGATCCGAGACCTGATAACACCAGCCGCCGATACAGGTCTGCACGCCGGCCTTTTGGCGGCCCACGATGGTGCCGGTGCCAAGGGCGATCAGGTGGCAGTCCTGCTCTCCGACGGCACCGACGATGGTGGTGGTGGTGTCTTCGGTCACGACGGATTTGGCAAAGGGCAGTCCCGCCTGCACGCGCGGGCCCATTTCCGGCCCCGTGTATCCGGCGAGCCCCAGATGAGCCACGGCACGGGGCATGTCGGCGACATCCAGACCGGCGCTCTCTATCGCGTTGCGCGTCGCGGTCAGCACGCTGTCGATCGCGGTGGCGCAATCGGTGCTGACATTCGCCCGCCCGCCTTTGCCTTCGGCAAGTATACGGCCATCGGGGGTGGCAACAGCGGCGCGGCAACCGGTGCCGCCTCCGTCAACGCCGATCAGGAAAGGAGGGTCTATTTGTGTCATCCGAATTGTTTAGGGCACCTGTTTTGGCGGGGAAAGACAATTTTCGCCATTCGTTTTACCCATGGTCGCAACGGGTTTGCAAATGGCACATGCGCGTGATAAGTTAGCGCTAACATACTCACGTCTTTGTCGGAAGGCCCTTAGGCCCACCCACGTCACGAAGGAAAGCATGATGTTGAACGATACCGTAGCCCGTGTCACCGACCGGATCATCGAACGCAGCGCGCCAAGCCGGGGGGCCTATCTGGCGCGGATGCGCCGCGCCGACGAGGAAGGGCCGGCGCGGGCGCATCTTTCGTGCAGCGGGCAGGCGCATGCCTACGCCGGTGCGGGGCAGGACCAAGCCGCGCTAGCGACGCAATCGGCGGGCAATATCGGGATCATCACGACTTATAATGACATGCTGTCGGCGCACCAGCCGTTCGAACGCTTTCCGACTCTGATCCGCGACACCGCGCGCGCGGCAGGCGGGACGGCACAGGTTGCAGGCGGCGTGCCTGCGATGTGTGACGGCGTGACCCAGGGCACCCCGGGGATGGAGCTGAGCCTGTTTTCGCGTGACATCATCGCCATGGCGGCGGGCGTCGGGCTTAGCCACAACACTTTCGATTCCGCGATCTATCTGGGGGTCTGTGACAAGATCGTGCCCGGTCTGGTGATCGCGGCGCAGGCTTTCGGGCATCTGCCGGCGGTGTTCCTGCCTGCGGGACCGATGACCTCGGGTATCTCCAACGACGAGAAAGCGATCGTGCGCCAGAAGTTCGCCGCAGGCGAGGCCACGCGCGAAGAGCTGATGGCGTCGGAGATGGCGGCCTACCACGGGCCGGGCACCTGCACCTTCTATGGCACCGCCAACACCAACCAGATGTTGATGGAGTTCATGGGCCTGCACCTGCCCGGCGCGTCCTTTGTGAACCCCAATACGCCCCTGCGTGATGCGCTGACCGTTGCGGGGACGCAGCGGGCGCTGGCGATCAGCCATCTGGGCAATGAATACACACCCGTTTGCGATGTGCTGGACGAAAAAGCCTATGTGAACGGCATCGTCGGCCTGCATGCGACAGGCGGGTCGACCAACCTGCTGATCCACCTTGTCGCGATGGCGCGGGCCGGTGGGATCGTGCTGGACTGGCAGGATTTCTCGGATCTTGCCGATGTCACGCCGCTGCTGGCGCGGGTCTATCCGAACGGCTTGGCCGATGTGAACCACTTCCACGCGGCGGGAGGCTTGGGATTTATGATCGGTCAGCTCATGGCGGGCGGCTTGCTGCATGACGAGGTCAAGACCATCGCGGGCGACGGGTTGTCGCGCTACACCCAAGACCCCAAGCTCAAGGATGGCGCCGTCGAATGGGTCGCAGGCCCGACCGAGACGCTGAACGAAAAGATCGTGCGCCCCATTGGCGACCCTTTCCAGCCCACGGGCGGGTTGAAACGTCTGGCGGGGAACCTTGGCAATGCGGTCACCAAAGTCTCTGCCGTGAAGCCGGAGCATCACATCGTCGAAGCCCCGATCCGCGTGTTCCATGATCAGGAAAGCGTGAAAGACGCCTATCGCAATGGTGAGTTCAACGAGGATGTCATCGTCGTCGTGCGTTTTCAGGGGCCCAAAGCCAACGGCATGCCCGAATTGCACAGCCTGACGCCGGTGCTGGCGAACCTGCAGGCGCGCGGGTTGAAGGTGGCGCTGGTCACTGACGGGCGCATGTCCGGTGCCTCGGGCAAGGTATTGAGCGCGATCCACGTGTGTCCCGAAGCGGTGGACGGCGGGCCGATTGCACGTTTGCAAGACGGTGATATCGTGCGCGTCGACGCCCGCGACGGGCAGCTGACGGTCCTGACCCCCGGCGCGATGGTGCGCCCGGTTGCCACAGCTGATCTGTCGGGCAATGAATACGGGCAGGGGCGCGAGCTGTTTGCCACTTTCCGCAACACGGTTGGCGCGGCTGATACCGGCGCCAGCAGCATTTGAACCTGACCAGAGGATGATCCGATGACCCCGCAAGACGCCAGCGCCGCTGCCTATGCCATCTGTAAACGTGCCCCCATCGTGCCGGTCCTGGTGGTGCATGACGCACTGCACGCCCGCCCCCTGGCCGAAGCTTTGGTTGCAGGCGGATTGCCCGCGCTAGAGGTGACGCTGCGCACCGATGCCGCGCTAGAGGTGATTGCCGAGATGGCCAAAGTCGAAGGCGGCGTTGTCGGGGCGGGCACGTTGCTGACCCCCGATGATGTCAAACGTGCTGTGGATGCGGGCGCGACCTTTGGGGTGTCGCCCGGTGCCACGGATAAACTGCTGCAAGCGGCCGAAGATCTGGGCCTGCCGATGTTGCCCGGTGCCGCCACCGCGTCAGAGGCGATGCGTCTTTATGAACGCGGCTATGATATGCTCAAGTTCTTCCCCGCCGAAGCTGCGGGTGGGGCACCCTTCCTGAAATCGCTGTCCTCGCCGCTGCCTCAGGTGCGGTTCTGCCCCACGGGCGGCGTGAGCCCTGCCAATGCGGAAAGCTACCTGTCGCTGCCCAATGTGGTGTGCGCGGGCGGCAGCTGGGTCGCGCCGGACAATCTGATGCGCAAGGGCGATTGGGCGGCGATCACCGAACTGGCCCGCGCCGCCAGCACCCTAGGCAGCCGCGGTTAAAGCGACGCCGCCGCGCGACTGGCCTGATCATACTGACCCGAGATCGCGCGCAGCTGCGCCGCGATCTCGCGCAGGTCGTCGCCTTTGATATCGGTGCGCCCCATGCTGTCGATCAGGCAGGTGTTGCGCACCGCGCGGTAGGTCTCTATCAGCTCGGCCCCGCTGGCGGAGGTGCGATAGAACACCTCCTTTCCGCGTTTCTCGGCCTCTAGCAGGCCGGATTTCAGCAGTTTGCGCAGCGCGTAGTTCACCGTATGCGTATCTTCGATGTTCAGCAGAAAGCAGATGTCCGTCAGCCGTTTTTCACGGTCTCGGTGGTTGGTGTTGTGCAGCACCAGAATTTCCAACGGGGTCAGATCGGCATTGCCTGCCGCCGCCATGCAGCGCGACATCCAGCGCGAGAAGGCGTTGTAGGCGATGATCATCCCGTATTCGAGCTCGGACGCTTCCCATCCTTCGCCCTCGGCAAGGTGACGGGACGAAACGATACGGCGGGACGGGTGCGATTTTGGGTCTGACATCAGTGCCTCAAGGCTGGTTTTCACTGTCGTTATGTTAGCGAATTGTCGGTATCGCGCAATCCGTCTGTGCGCCAAGGACACGCCGCCCGAGAAAAATGTACCAAGGATAGCGCGACGCGGCAGGGCGCGGTAGCAAAGGGGCAACGGGTGCCGACCCTTACAGCCATTGCGATAGGAGTGACGATGCTGCGATTTCTTGTGCCGGTATTGGCCGCGCTTTTGCTTTTGCCCGTGGGTGCGCAGGCGGCAGAGCGGGAACGCCTTGGCTATGGCCGTCTGATTTCCAATGATTCCATCGGAGAGTTTCGCGACCGCGAGCGCACGGGCGCCTATGTGTCGTCCCGCGTCTGGGGGCCTGAGTGGACGGGGCGCTTGCCGGACCGCTTTGGGCAGTTGATCGAGCTGCGTTTGGGGGTAGAGGTATTCTCCCCCGCGAACCTGCGTCGCCCGCAAGCCGGATCGCGCCCATGGGCCGGTGCCCTGTCCGTCGGAATGCACACCCATTTCGAACGCGATGCTGTGGAATATTCGGTCGGGGCCGCGATCTACGCCACCGGTCCACAGACCCATCTGGATGATCTGCAACGGGGCATTCACGACATCATCGACGCGACCTCGCCCTCTGATCGGGTGTTGGATAACCAGATCGAAAACGGCTTTCACCCCACGGTTCTGGTCGAGATCGGGCGCAGCTTTCCGATTGGCGCGCGGACAAGCCTGCGCCCCTTTGTCGAAGGGCAGGCGGGGATAGAGACATTCGTTCGCGCGGGCTTCGACCTGACCTTTGGCGATATCACACGCGGGGAAATGTTGGTGCGCGACAGCACCACCGGCCAGCGTTACCGCGTGGTGCAGCACCGCGACGCCACGGGCTTTGGCTTTGTCGTTGGGGCCGATATCGCGCGCGTCAGCGACAGTGTGTTCCTGCCGTCGGATCGTGGCTATGACCTGACCCCGCGCCGCGATCGTGTGCGTGCCGGGGTGCATTGGCAGGGCAAGCGGGCCTCGGCGTTCTATGGTCTGACGTGGCTGGGCAAGGAATACGAGACGCAGCCCGATCACCAGCTTGTCGGCTCTGTACGCATCAAGATCGACTTCTGACGCGCAGGCCCCGTGCATAGGGTGATTCGTTCTTTCCAGCGGGGAACGGTTTTGATAGCCTTGGGGCAATAATAATACGACGAGGCACGAACAGTGGTCAAAACGGGCTTTCGAGGCACGTTTGTCATAAGCTGGTCGCAGACAGAAATAGACGGGCTGGATGCCGCACCGGTGCAATCCCTCAAGGTGGGGGCAGCCTGGGCATGGCGGGGCGATTCAATTCGCGTTGACGGGCCGAATGACGTGTTGCGGCTGGATCAGGCGGACGAGGCAGGGGATCTGCGCAGACGGGCTGCGCGGATGGTGCATCGTTTGGTCGGGGCCGCCCTGGACGGCACCACGCCGCCGCACCGGTCTTTCGCCAGTGACCGCGACACCCCGTTGATGGACAACAGCTTTACCGTTACCGACGGTGCGCAGACCTATCTGGTGACAGTGATCGAGGTCGGTCAGGGCAGCCAGCCGCTGCTGATGTTCCTTGACGCGCTGCCGCCGCGCAATACCGATCTGTGGGTCGTCGCGCATACATTGAATACCGCCGCGGCGGATCGGGCGGCGCAATACAGCAGCGGCGTCATCTGCTTTACCCCCGGCACGATGATCCGCACCGCCGATGGCGCGCGCCGGATCGAACAACTGCGCGAGGGCGATCACGTCCAGACGAAAGACAATGGCCTGCAACCCGTGCGCTGGATCGGTAGCCGCCGGATGAGCGGGGCGCGATTGTTCGCGATGCCGCAGCTGCGGCCCATCCGGTTTCGCGCCGGTGCTTTGGGGGATGCTCAGCCTGACGCGGATCTGCTGGTGTCGCCCAGCCACCGGATGCTGGTAAAGGGGCGTGTCGCCCATGACTTGTTCAACACGGACGAGGTGCTTGTCACCGCGCGGGATCTGGTGAACGGGCGCAGTGTCACCATCGATGCCCATGCGCGCGAGGTGACCTATATCCACCTCCTGCTCGATTTCCACGAGGTGCTTTGGGCCAACGGCGTAGAGACGGAAAGCTTTCACCCTGCCTCTGCCGCGCTAGAGACATTGGACGCGACGGACCGCGCGCGGCTGCTGGACCAGTTTCCGCAGATCGCCTTTGATCCGCATACCTATGGCGGCTATGCGCGGCGTAATCTGTCGATGTCCGAAGCGGCGATCCTCGCGCACGCCGCCTGACGCTGCCGGATCGCCTGCTTTCTTGGGGCGGGCCTAGCTGTCTGCCTTGCCCGCGATCAATGCCTGCACGATGGCTTTTGCGCTGTCGCTCGACCAATCCGCATCACCGCGCAGGCGTGCGATTTCACGTCCCTCGGGGTCCATGATCACGGTGATCGGCAGGCCGAAAATGCCCATCTGACTGGCCAGCGCCTGTTTCGGGTCTTGGTGGCGTGGCAGGCTATCGACGCCCGCATCCGCAAAGAACCGTTTGATCCCGTCGGGCGTGTTGCGGCCCGTGGCGATGGTCAGCACTTCGAAATCATCGCCGCCGAATTCCTTTTGCAGCGCGTTCAGCTGCGGCATTTCCTTGCGGCAGGGCGCGCACCACGTGGCCCAGAAGTTGATCAGCACATATTTGCCCTGCCACGCCTCAAGCGTGGTCTCGCCGCCGTCATCCTCAAGCTGGAACGCGACAGAGGAGGTGGCAACGGGGGAATCGTGCACGACCAGTTTCTTCATATCACCGTCGCGCAGGGGCTTGATGTCGGCGCTTTGCCCAAAGCTGGGGTTTGCACCAAGGGCAAGGGCCGTATAAACGAGCGCGAGCATAATCTTTTTCATTTTCCCTCCGAGGGGTTGCCTGATGACCGATACGACTTCGAACAAAATGTGGGGTGGCCGTTTTGCCGCCGGACCAGACGCGATCATGGAGGCGATCAACGCCTCGATCTCGTTTGACCAGCGTATGGCCGCCCAGGACATTGCCGGGTCGCGTGCCCATGCTGCCATGTTGGCTGCACAAGACATCATTAGTGATAGCGATGCCGACGCCATTCGGAAAGGGTTGCTCACGGTGTTGTCAGAGATTGAGGGCGGGACATTTGCCTATTCGACCGCGCTGGAAGACATCCACATGAACGTCGAGGCGCGCCTGAAAGAGGTGATCGGCGAACCCGCAGGCCGTCTGCACACGGGCCGGTCGCGCAACGATCAGGTCGCGACCGATTTCAAACTGTGGACCCGCGACCAGTTCGACGCCGCCGAAAGCGGATTGTTGGCGTTGATCAAGGCCTTGCTGGGTCAGGCAGAGGCCGGAGCCGATTGGGTCATGCCCGGTTTCACCCATTTGCAGACCGCGCAGCCGGTCACTTGGGGCCACCACATGATGGCCTATGTCGAGATGTTTGGCCGCGATCTGAGCCGGATGCGCGACGCACGGGCACGGATGAATGAATCGCCTTTGGGCGCGGCTGCGCTTGCGGGCACGTCCTTTCCGATCGACCGCGACATGACCGCACAGGCACTTGGCTTTGACCGTCCGGCCGCCAATTCGCTGGACGCGGTCAGCGACCGTGACTTTGCGCTTGAGTTCCTGAGCGCTGCGTCGATCTGCGCCATGCACCTGAGCCGTTTCGCCGAAGAGCTGGTGATCTGGTCCTCGGCGCAGTTCCGTTTCGTGACCCTGTCGGACCGTTTCTCGACCGGGTCGAGCATCATGCCGCAGAAAAAGAACCCCGACGCGGCAGAGTTGATCCGCGCCAAGATCGGCCGGATCATGGGGGCCAATGTGGCCCTGATGATGGTGATGAAGGGGCTGCCGCTGGCCTATTCCAAGGACATGCAGGAAGACAAAGAACAGGTCTTTGACGCCGCTGACAACCTGATGCTGGCGTTGGCCGCGATGGAAGGCATGGTCAAGGATATGTCCGCCAACCGCGAAAGCCTTGCTGCAGCGGCGGGATCGGGCTTTTCCACCGCGACCGATCTGGCCGATTGGCTGGTCCGCGTGCTGGGGCTGCCGTTCCGCGATGCGCATCACATCACCGGATCGTTGGTGGCGCTGGCCGAACAGAACGGCTGCGACCTGCCGGACCTGACACTGGAACAGATGCAATCGGCCCATGGCGACATCTCGGCAGATGTCTTTGACGTTTTGGGCGTGGAAAATTCCGTCAATTCGCGTATGTCTTACGGGGGCACCGCGCCCGCACAGGTGCGCGCGCAGGTGGCCCGCTGGAAAGGGATCATCGGATGAAACCCGTTGCTGCTATTGCCTTGTTGCTGACTCTCGCCGCCTGTGGTGTGGACGGGGAACCCGTGCCGCCGCAGGTCAATAGCACGGTGACGCTGTCGTCCTCCGGCATGTCGGCGGGCACTGGCGTCACCCTTGGCCGCGGCCCCTTCCGGCTGGGTCTGGGGGCGGCGCTGTGATCCGCGCGGCGGTGCTGGCCGTGGTTGCATTGGCGGTGCTGGCGGGCTGTGACAGCGCGCAACGCCATGCGCCAAGCGCCCATGACAGCCGCGCCTATCCCCCCGCGACGGATACCGCCACCCGCAAGCATCGCAGCAACTATGAACCCGGTGTGCATATCTCGGGGCATGTGGATGTGGGCGTTTCCAAGACATTCTGACCGCCGGGGCGGGTGGCGCTGATTGCCATTCCCGCCGCCTTTGGTATTGGGGTAAGCTGTGGTCTGCCGCGATGCCTGTCCCTGCGGTCCGCCGCCCGTAAACGATCGCCGGCAGCTTTCGGCGGGAAAAGCTTAGGAGCCTGAAACTATGGATCATTTCCTGTACCGCGATGGCGCGCTGTTCGCCGAGGATGTCGCCATCTCCGAGATCGCAGCCGCGGTCGGCACGCCCTTTTACGTCTATTCGACCGCCACGCTGTTACGCCATTTCAAGGCATTTGACGATGCGCTGGACGGGATGGATCATCTGGTCTGCTACGCGATGAAGGCGAACTCGAACCAAGCGGTGCTGAAAACGCTCGCGCAGGCGGGGGCGGGCATGGATGTGGTGTCGGCGGGGGAATACCTGCGTGCCAAGGCGGCAGGCGTGCCCGGCGACAAGATCGTGTTCTCGGGCGTGGGCAAGACCGTGTCGGAAATCCGGCTCGCGCTTGAGGGCGGCATCCGCCAGTTCAACGTCGAATCCGAACCCGAGATGGAGGTGCTGGACGCCGTCGCACGGTCGATGGACAAGGTCGCGCCGATCACCATCCGCGTGAACCCCGATGTCGACGCCAAAACCCATGCCAAGATCGCGACGGGCAAGTCCGAGAATAAATTCGGTATCCCCATTGCCCGCGCCCGCGAGGTCTATCGCATGGCCGCCGCGATGCCGGGCCTGGAGGTCGTGGGCATCGATGTGCACATCGGCAGCCAGCTGACCGATCTGACGCCGTTCGAACTGGCGTACCAGAAGGTTGCGGAGCTGACAGAGCAGCTGCGCGCCGACGGGCATACCATCCGTCGTCTGGATCTGGGCGGCGGGCTGGGAATCCCCTACGAGCGTAGCAATGCCGCCCCGCCGCTGCCCACGGATTACGGCGCAATGGTGCTAAAGACGCTTGGCCATCTGCGCTGCGAGATCGAGATCGAGCCGGGCCGCCTGATCGCGGGCAACGCCGGCCTCATGGTGAGCGAGGTGATCTATGTCAAATCCGGCGAGGGCCGCGATTTCCTGATCATCGACGGTGCGATGAACGACCTGATCCGCCCCGCCATGTACGAAGCCCATCACGATATCATCCCCGTCGTCGAAGCCGAAGCAGGGGCAGAGCAGCAGCCCTATGACATCGTTGGGCCGGTCTGCGAATCCGGTGATACCTTTGCCAAGCAGCGCATGATGCCAAAGCTGGCCGCGGGCGATCTGGTGGCCTTCCGCAGTGCCGGTGCCTATGGCGCGGTGATGGCCAGCGAATACAACTCTCGTGCGCTGATCCCCGAGGTGCTGGTCCATGGCGATCAATTTGCGGTTATCCGCCGACGCCCGACCTTTGACGAAATGATAAATCGCGATACCATTCCTGAATGGCTGTGACCGCGCCTTGCGTGTCCGGCTTTTGAAAGCAGGGCCCGCATGACGCTTTTCACCGCCAAGGATGACGACCACTCGCCCGAGCAGGGTCTCAAGTCGATCCGTTGGCCCCTGCGTCTGACCTGGGCCGGTATCTGGGCCGAGGTGTTGGTGCAGGCGTTCTGGCCGCTGATCGCCTTGGTGCTGGCTGTTCTGGCGGTGCTGATGCTGGGGCTGCACGATAGCGTTCCGATGTCCGTCGTGACCGGCGCTGTCGTGGCGGTGACGCTGGCCGCTGTCGGGGGGCTGGTCTATGCGCTGCGGCATTTACGCATCCCCCGCCGGATAGAGGCGCTGACCCGCCTTGACGCCAGCCTGCCCGGACGCCCCATTCAGGCGCTGATGGATGTGCAGGCGATCGGCACGGGGGATGATGCCTCTGCTGCGGTGTGGCAGGCGCATCAGCGCCGCATGGCCGCCCGTGCCGCCGCTGCGCAGGCGGTGCCTGCGGACTTGCGCATGGCGCGCCGTGATCCCTTTGCCCTGCGCTATGTCGCGCTGCTGGCTTTCGTTACGGCGCTGGTCTTTGGGTCGGTGCTGCGCATCGGGTCGGTAGCGGGTCTGACGGCGGGCGGGGGGGCTTTGGCCTCCGGTCCGGTCTGGGAAGGATGGGCGGAGCCACCGCGCTATACCGGCAAGCCGACGCTCTATCTCTCCGACCTTGCCGAAGGCCCGCTGAACCTGCCTGCCGGCACGCTGATCACCCTGCGCATGTATGGCGAAGTGGGGGCGCTGTCGGTTTCCGAGACCGTCTCGGGCCAGTCTCAGCCAGAGGGGGACACCCCCGCCATCGTGCAGGATTTCAAAGTCAGCCAAAGCGGGCAGATCGCCATCGACGGGCCGAACGGGCGCGCGTGGGACGTGACGATGCTGCCTGACGCCAAGCCGCAGGTCGAGATTGCAGGCCCGCCCGAGGTGACCGCCCTTGGCGAGATGCAACTGCCCTTTGTGGCGCGGGACGACTATGGCGTCGAGGCGGGCGAGGCGCGGATTGATCTGGATCTGGCCGCTGTGGACCGCCGCTATGGGCTGGCGATTGACCCTGATCCGCGGGCCGAGATGATCGTGCCGCTGTCGCTGCCCATTGCAGGGGACCGCCGCGATTTCGAAGAAAACCTGATCGACGATTTTTCCAAACATCCGTGGGCCAACCTGCCGGTCACCGTCACGCTGAGCGTGCTGGATGCGTCGGAACAACAGGCGACCACCCCGCCGACGCAGATGACCCTGCCGGGACGACGCTTTTTCGATCCGCTGGCGGCGGCCGTTATTGAACAGCGGCGCGATCTGCTGTGGGCAAAGGGCAACGCCGACACCCTCGCGCAGGTCTTGCGGGCGGTGTCCTATCGTCCGGAGGATGTGTTCCGCTCTGACACGGCGGCGCTGCGCTTGCGGCGGCTGATTGAACGGATCGAAATTCGCGCCCGCTATGGTTTGTCCGACGAGGTGCAGACCGAGATCGCGGATGATCTGTGGGACTTGGCGATTGAGCTGGAGGAAGGCGTGCTGGCTGATGCGCTGGACCGGATGCGCCGCGCACAGGAGCGTTTGCAAGAGGCGATGAAGAACGGTGCCTCGGACGCCGAGATCGCAGAGCTGATGGAAGAGCTGCGCCGCGCCACCGACGATTATATGCGTCAGTTGCAACGCCAGCAGGCGCAAGAAGGCGAAAACGGCGACCAGCAGCAAGGCCAGCAGGGCGAGACCATGCAGATGACGCAAGACGACCTGCAACGCATGATGGACCGGATTCAGGAGCTGATGGAGCAGGGCCGCATGGCCGAGGCGGAACAGGCGTTGCGCGAGCTGCAAGAGATGATGGAGAACATGCGTGTTACCCAAGGCCAGCCGGGCGAAGGTGGGCAATCCGAGGGTGAACAGGCGATGGAGGGGCTGGCCGATAGCCTGCGTGAGCAGCAAGAGCTAAGCGATCAGGCGTTCCGCGATTTGCAGGACAGGTTCAACCCCAATGCCGATGACGGCCAGCAACAGGGACAAGACCAGGGCCAGCAACCCGGCCCGCAGCAGGAGGGCAACCAGCCCGGCCAACCGGGGCAGCAGCCGGGCCAGAACAACGGCCAGGGCGAACCGGGGCAGGGACAGGGATCGATCGCCGACCGTCAGCAAGCGCTGCGCGATGAGCTGCGCCGTCAGGAAGGGCGCCTGCCCGGTAGTGGCACCCCCGAAGGTGACGCCGCGCGCGATGCGCTGGACCGTGCCGGCCGCGCGATGGACGGTGCCGAAGAGGCTTTGCGCCGCGACGATCTGGCCGAAGCGATCGATAACCAGTCGCAGGCGATGGAAGCACTGCGCGAGGGGATGCGCGCCTTGGGCGAGGCGATGGAACAGGATCAGCAGGCGTCCGAACCCGGGCAAGGCACCGCGCAGGGCAACCGCCGTGCCGAGAACACGGACCCTTTAGGGCGCGAACAGGGGGCGAATGGCGCGCAGGGGTCAGAGGGTGATCTGGCGCTGGATAACGACGCCTATGGCCGCGCGCGTGAACTGCTGGACGAGATCCGCCGACGCTCGGGCGAGGCGACGCGGCCGGAGGTCGAACGCGACTACCTGCGCCGTCTGCTGGACCGCTTCTGATAGGATTGATGACGCAAGGACGGGGCCGCCAAAAGGACGGGCCCGATCCGTTTTAGCTGCCCGACTGCGACGCCCGTGCATCCAGCCATTGCAGCGTTGATTGCAACATCTCGTCCAGCCATTGTCGCGCGCTGTCCACCTGCGCGACGTAAAGCGCAAGATAGGGGCGCAGCGCGGGCACCGCTTCCGAGATTTGCGGCGAAAAGACGTATAGCAGCACCAGCACAGAGGCGAGCGCGACAATCAGCACGAACCCGCGGCTGAACCCGCTACGCTGTTTCGGGGCCGCATGGGTATCGCGCCCGGCGTCTGCGCCCGTGTTCGGGATCACGCGCCGTTCTGATCCGGTGCGCAGGGTGGAGTTGATCTCTTCGATATCGGGCAGCAATTCGCGGCGCGATGCAACGGCCGCAGCGGCGGCTGTGGTCTCGGCAGCGCTGTGCTGCTCTTCGCCGCGCAGACGCGACATGCGGGCCTTGGCCTGCTGCGCACGGTCGCTTTCGCTGGGTTGGTCTGCTTCTTCAAGCCCCAGATCGGGCTGGCTTTCAAGGGTCTGAGCCTGACGGCGACGGCGGGCTTCTTGTTCCGCCTCGGCCTCTTGCCGGAGAATATCGGCGACCGAAGGGTCAAGCTGCTTGCGCGGTGGCGGGGCGGGATGCGCGGATTCGCCCGCGTCGGGGTCTTCCGCTGCGTCTTCGTCGGGCTCGGGTGTGCTTGCCGGGGCGGGCGTATCTGCATCGCCTTCGCGCGCGACGCCGTCATCCGCATCCTCGCGCGCGGACAGAGCGGCGGAAACCGTGCTGATCCTGCCGTCATCCTCTTCATCGAGAGGGGGGAAATCGGGGTGGTGCTGGAACCAGGTCTGGCCACAGTTCGAACATTGCACATCGCGACCGGAAGAGGGCATCACCTCGTCCGGGACCTCGTACTGCGCATCGCAATTGGGACAGATCAGTCTCATGTTGCGCCCCGAACCATTGGAAACCTCTTCGTTTTCACGTCAGATCAACCTTATGTCCTAGAAAACCGTAGGAAAAGTGCAATCTTCATGCAATGGCTGCGCCGGGGTGCATTGAAACCCAAGCGGTGCTGGGGCACAACAGTTCAAACCAAGCGGGATATGCGTGTGATCGAGTTTGAAAACGTGGCCTACAGCTATGGCGGGGGCGAGCTTTTGTCCGATATCTCGGTCAAGCTGGCGCCGGGGTCGTTCCATTTTCTGACGGGTCCGTCCGGCTCTGGCAAGACCACTTTGATGAAGCTCTGCTATGGCGCGCTGCTGCCCACGGCGGGGCATGTGTCCCTGTTTGGCAAGGACGTGCGTGCGATGGACCGCGATGATATCGCGATGATCCGGCGACGTGTGGGCGTGGTGCACCAGGATTGCCAATTCCTGAACCATTTGCCGGTTGCCGAAAACATCGGTTTGCCGCTGACCGTGTCGGGCCGTCATGCGGAAACCGGCGGCGACGACCTGCTTGAGCTGCTGTCGTGGGTCGGGCTGAGCAGCCGCGCCGATGCCCTGCCGCCAGAGCTGTCGGGCGGTGAGCGCCAGCGTGCGGCGCTGGCCCGTGCGGTGATCATGTCGCCCGATGTGGTGCTTGCGGATGAACCCACCGGCAACGTTGACTGGGAAATGTCACAGCGCCTGCTTCGCCTGCTGGTAGAACTGAACCGCATGGGCAAGACCGTGTTGATCGCGACCCACGATCTGGGGCTGATCCGTGCCACCAAGGCGCAGGTGCAGGCGCGTGTCTTGCGTATCGCCAACCGGCGCATCCAGCTGGCGGGGGCGGATCTATGAAGATGCTGCGCATTGCGCTGACCGCGCTATGGAACGGCGACCGTCAGGCGGACCGTGTGGTGCCGCCGTCGGGTTTTACCGCGCAGTTGACCCTGTTTGCCGCGGGAACGATGGCGTTTCTGGCGGTCTTTGCGCTGGCGCTGTCGCTGGCCTCGGGACGGTTGGCGAATATCTGGGGGCAAGAGTTGGCACGTACCGCGACGATCCGTGTTGTGGCCCCCATCGACCAGCGCAGCGCCCAGACCGAGGCCGCCTTGCGCATCCTCGAGACGACCAAAGGCGTCGCCACAGCCCGCGCCCTCACGGATGAAGAGCAGCAATCCCTGCTGGCCCCCTGGTTCGGTCCGGAACTGGCCATTGATGCCCTGCCGGTGCCCCGCCTGATCGAGATCATCGAAGAGGACGAGGGCATGGACGCCGATGGCCTGCGCCTGCGCCTCGCGGCAGAGGTGCCGGGGGCGGTTCTGGACAATCACAGCCGCTGGCGCGCGCCGCTGGTCAAGGCCGCGTCGCGGCTGAAGCTTCTGGGCTGGGTCTCCATGATCCTGATCATCGCGACGCTGGCCGCGATGGTGACACTTGCCGCCAATGCGGCGCTGTCGGCCAACGCTCAGGTCATTGCCGTCTTGCGTCTGGTGGGCGCGACCGACAGCTATATCGCGCAGGCTTTTATCCGGCGTTTCACCCTGCGTGCGCTGACCGGCGCTGCGGCGGGCACGGGGGTCGGGCTGCTGGCGATACTGCTGTTGCCAAGCACCGCTGACGCGGGGGGCTTTCTGACGGGTTTGGGCTTTCAGGGCTGGCACTGGGTTGTGCCGCTGGTGATCCCGTTTCTGTCCGGTGGCGTCGCCTTTGCGGCGACAGGGGCGGCCGCGCGCCGTACATTAAAGGAACTCGCATAATGTTGCAGTGGATACGATCGTTGACCTTCATCGTGCTGGCCACGGTCTATATGCCGCTTTTGGGGCTGCTTTACGCGCCTTGGGCGATGTTCTCGAGGCGGGGGGCCTATGCCGCGTGCAAGGCCTATGCGGCGGGGACCATGTGGATGGCGAAGGTCATCGTCGGGCTGCGGTGCGAGGTGCGGGGCGACGTGCCGGACGGGGCCGTGTTGGTCGCCGCCAAACACCAGTCTTTCCTTGATATCCTGATGATCTTTCACATTCTGCCGCGCGCGAAATTTATCATGAAACGCGAGATTTTGATGACGCCGGTGATCGGGCAATATGCCAAGCGCATGCAGATGGTCGCGGTGAACCGTGGCAAACGTGGCGCGGCGATTTCCAAGATGCTGGCCGATGTCAAAGCGGGCGAAGCCGAACCGGGCCAGCTTGTCATCTATTCGCAAGGCACACGCGTCGCGCCCGGCCTGTCGGTCCCCTATAAGGCAGGCACTGCCGCACTTTACGAGCAGATGAACCAGCCCTGCGTCCCCGTCGCCACCAACGCCGGATATTTCTGGCCCCGGCGCGGGCTGTACCGGCGTCCGGGTGTGGCAGTGGTCGAGTTCCTGACCCCCATCGCGCCGGGGTTGGAGCGGGCCGCCTTCATGAAACGGCTTGAAGAAACGGTCGAGACACGGTCGGACGTGCTCTTGGCCGAGGCGGGGTTCAAAGCCCCTCAACCGAGATAGGCGCTGCCCCTACCGATCGGCGCGCACGACGGTTAGGACACAACGGTTAGAACACAAAAAAGGGTGGGCCAATCGGTCCACCCTTTGTCGTTTCGATGCAGTCGGCTGCCTTACATGTGGATCGGGCCATCGCCACAGGCCAGCGCCGCTTCGCGGACCGCTTCGGAGTAGGTCGGATGCGCATGGCAGGTCATCGCCAGATCCTCGGCAGAGGCACCGAATTCCATCGCAACGCAGACCTCGTGGATCAGATCGCCGGCACCGGGGCCGATGATATGCGCGCCGAGGATGCGGTCGGTTTCCTTGTCGGCGATCAGCTTGACGAAGCCTTCGCCCGCGAAGACGGCCTTGGCACGGGCGTTGCCCATAAAGCTGAATTTGCCGACCTTATAGGCGCGGCCTGCTTCTTTCAGCTGCTCTTCGGTGGCACCGACATTGGCAACCTCGGGGTGGGTGTAGATCACGCCGGGGATCACGCCATAGTTCACGTGGCCATGTTTGCCCGCCACGACCTCTGCTGCGGCCATGCCTTCGTCTTCGGCCTTATGCGCCAGCATCGGACCTTCAATGACGTCGCCGATGGCGTAGATGCCTTTGACCGAGGTTTCCCAGGTGTCGCTTACCGCGATCTGGCCGCGTTTGGTCAGCTCGACCCCCAGACCTTCAAGGCCCAGACCGTCGTGGAACGGCTTGCGGCCGGTGGAGACGAGAACGACATCGGCGTCCAGCGTGTGTTCGCTGTCATCCTTGCGCAGCTTGTAGGTCACCTTGGCTTTGGTCTTGGAGGCTTCGGTGCCTTGTACGGCGGCGCCCATGACAAAGTTGACGCCCTGCTTTTTCAGGATACGCATAAAGTTCTTTTGTACTTCGCCGTCCATGCCGGGGGTGATCGCATCGAGATATTCGACAACCGTCACCTCGGCTCCCAGACGCGCGTAGACAGAGCCGAGTTCGAGCCCGATGACGCCCGCGCCGATCACGACCAGCTTTTTCGGGATCTTGTTCAGCGACAGCGCGCCGGTAGAGGTGACGACGACCTTTTCGTCAACCTCGACACCGGGAAGGGCAGAGGGTTCGGACCCTGTGGCGATGATGATGTTCTTGGCCTCGTGGATCTCGTCACCGACCTTGACCTTGCCAGCTTCGGGGATGGTGGCCCAGCCTTTGATCCAGTCGATCTTGTTCTTCTTGAACAGGAACTCGATCCCCTTGGTGTTGGTGTCGATCGTGTTCTGTTTGTAGGTTTGCATCTGCGCCCAATCGACCGAAGGGCTTTTACCCTTGAGGCCCATATCGGCAAAGTTGTGTTCGGCTTCGTGCAGCATATGCGTGGCATGCAGCAGCGCCTTGGACGGGATACAGCCGACGTTCAGGCAGGTGCCGCCCAACGTCTCGCGGCCCTCGACACAGGCGGTTTTGAGGCCCAGTTGGGCGCAGCGGATGGCGGATACATAGCCGCCGGGGCCGGAGCCGATGATGATGACATCGTAGCTGGACATGGAAGGTCTCCTTGGTGGTCGGGAATTGGGGTAGAGTAGAAAGTGTGGCGTTCAGGCATGCAGGGGCGGGGCGTGTTGCGGTCAAGGCTAGGGGGCGCTGCCCCCGTGCGCAAGCGCACGCCCCCGGGATCTATGCCATTTGGAAGATCAAAACAGCGCGGCCAGCAGCATCAGCACCGTAGCACCCAGGCCCACGGCCCAGATCAGCGAGCGTCCGGGACGCAGGCCAAGCGCATAGGCTGGCACATAGGCGACGCGGGCCGCGAGGAAGATCCATGCGAGAATGGCGGTGTAGGTCGTATTCTGGCCGGACATTTGCAGCACCACGACGGCGACGGCGAAAAGCGCCAGCGCTTCGAACATATTGTTGAAGGCGCGGCCCAGACGGGCGGTCCTGTCAGAGAGCGATTTCGACGGTTCTCGGTCGCGCGCGGACATGGTGTAGCCGGGGCCGACCTCGCGGTTGGCAGGGATCGCATAGGCGACAAAGGTCACGACCTGGAGCAGCGCCGCGAGGGTCAGAACAGTGAGTTCGGGTGTCATCTTGGCGGTCCGCTATAGCGCGAGGAAATAGAGAATGGCGGTGGCGGCAAAGCCCGCCAGCCATGCGAGGGTCCGGATCGCGGGCACGCCAAGCGCATAGACCGGCAGATAGATGATCCGCGCGATGAGGAAGACCTGCGCGGCCAGCAGGGACGTGGCATTGGTGCGGTCCAGCATTTCGAGGATCAGCACCGCCGGGGCAAAGAGCGCCATTGCCACGATGGAGTTGTCCAATGCGCGTTTCAGCCGGGCCGTCATTCCGGTCATCGACCGGTCCTCGTCGCGCGACGAGAGCAGATAGCCCAGGCTGAGTTGTTGTGCACCGCCCAGAACCTGAAGCAAGATTGTCAGCATAACGAGCAGGCCATAGGCGGCGAGTATCGTGGTCTCTGTCATCATTTGTCCTTTCTGGGCGGTGGGTGTGGTGGGTTACAGGTCCATCAGCAGGCGGCGTGGGTCTTCGAGCGCTTCTTTCACGCGGACGAGGAAGGTCACGGCACCTTTGCCGTCCACGATGCGGTGGTCATAGCTGAGCGCCAGATACATCATCGGACGGATCACGACCTGACCATTGATCGCCATGGGGCGGTCCTGGATCTTGTGCATCCCGAGGATACCCGATTGTGGCGGGTTCAGGATCGGCGAGGACATCAGCGAGCCATAGACACCACCGTTAGAGATAGTGAAAGTGCCGCCCTGCATTTCCGCCATGGAGAGTTTGCCGTCGCGGGCCTTGGCCCCCAGTTCACCGATTTCCTTTTCGATGTCGGCAAAGGACATCGCTTGCGCGTCCTTGACCACGGGCACGACCAGGCCGGTGGGTGTGCCGGCCGCGATGCCCATGTTGACGTAGTTCTTGTAGACCACATCGGTGCCGTCGATTTCGGCATTCACTTCGGGTACTTCGTTCAGGGCGTGGATACAGGCCTTGGTGAAGAAGGACATGAAGCCGAGTTTGACGCCGTGCTTTTTCAGGAACAGGTCTTTGTATTCGTTCCGCAGGGCCATGATCTCTGTCATGTCGACCTCGTTATAGGTCGTCAGCATGGCAGCGGTGTTCTGGCTGTCTTTCAGACGTTTCGCGATGGTCTGGCGCAGACGGGTCATCTTGACGCGTTCCTCGCGGGCGGCGTCCTGGGGGGCCGATGGGGCGCGTGGCGCAGCGGCGGCAGGCTTTGCCGCGTTCTTGCCAGCGGCAACGGCCTTGGCCACGTCTTCCTTCATCACGCGTCCGTCCCGGCCTGTGCCGGTGACCTGATCGCGGCTGATGCCGGCTTCGGCCATGGCTTTCTTGGCGGAAGGCGCGTCTTCGACATCGCCCGAGGGCGCGTTGCCGGGGGCAGGGACCTGACCGCCCGCTTTAGGTTCGGTCGTATCATCGGCGGGTTTGCTTGCGCTGCCGCCTTCGCCCTGGCTGATCACGGCGAGCTTGCCGTTGGCCTCGACCGTGCTGCCTTCTTCGGCGATGATCTGGGTCAGCGTTCCCGATGTCGGCGCGGGCACTTCGACGCTGACCTTGTCGGTTTCCAGCTCGCACAGCATTTCATCTGCTTCGACGTGGTCACCGACGGTCTTGAACCACGTGCTGACGGTCGCCTCGGACACGGATTCGCCCAAGGTGGGGACCATGACGTCGACATCGTCGGCAGCGTCGCGGGGTTTCACGTCTTCTGCACCGGCATCGACCGCCTTGGGGGCTTCGGATTTCGCCGGGGCCGCATCCCCTTCGGAGATATTGGCCAGCAGCGCGTCAACGCCGACGGTTTCGCCTTCGGCGGCGACGATGTCGGCCAGAGTGCCCGCCACGGGGGAGGGCACTTCGACGGTGACCTTATCGGTTTCCAGCTCGCAGAGCATTTCGTCGACTGCGACGCTATCGCCGGGCTTTTTGAACCATGTTGCCACGGTCGCTTCGGTTACGGATTCACCCAAGGTAGGGACGCGTACTTCGCTTGTCATGGTTATTTTCCTTCGATGGTCAGCGCTTCGTCAACGAGGGCTGCTTGTTGTGCTTTGTGTTGGGAGGCAAGGCCGGTCGCAGGCGAGGCCGAGGTGGCGCGACCGACATAGGTCGGACGGGTGTGGGTGGCGTCGATACGGCCCAGAACCCATTCGATATTGGGTTCAATGAAGGACCATGCCCCTTGGTTCTTGGGCTCTTCCTGACACCATACCATTTCCGCATTCTTGAAGCGTTCCAGCTCTTTCACAGCGGATTGCGCGGGGAACGGGTAGAATTGTTCGAAACGCAGCAGGTAGATGTCGTCGATGCCACGGGCGTCGCGTTCTTCCAGCAGGTCATAGTAGACCTTGCCCGAACACATGACGACGCGCTTGATCTTGTCGTCCGCCGCCAATGTGGTGTCCGAGTTGCCCTGTTCCGCATCGTCCCAGAGGACGCGGTGGAAAGAGGAGCCGGTGGTGAATTCCTCGGCCTTGCTGACGGCCAGCTTGTGGCGCAGCAGGGATTTCGGCGTCATCAGCATCAGCGGCTTGCGGTAGCTGCGGTGCAGCTGGCGGCGCAGCAGGTGGAAGTAGTTCGCGGGCGTGGTGCAGTTCGCAACGATCCAGTTGTCGCCGCCGCACATGGTCAGGAAGCGTTCCAGACGCGCGGAGGAGTGTTCGGGCCCTTGCCCTTCATAGCCATGGGGCATCAGGCAGACGAGGCCGGACATGCGCAGCCATTTGCTTTCGCCCGAGGAAATGAACTGGTCGAACATGATCTGCGCGCCGTTGGCAAAGTCGCCGAACTGCGCTTCCCACAGGGTCAGCGCGTTGGGTTCCGCCAGCGAGTAGCCGTATTCAAAGCCCAGAACCGCGTATTCCGACAGCATGGAGTCGATGACTTCGTATTCTGCTTGACCTTCGCGGATGTGGTTCAGCGGGTAGTAGCGGTCTTCGTTTTCCTGATTGATCAGGGCCGAATGACGCTGCGAGAAGGTGCCGCGGGCGGAGTCCTGACCGGACAGGCGGACCTTGTACCCTTCGGTCAAGAGCGAGCCAAAGGCCAGCGCCTCGGCTGTGGCCCAGTCGAAGCCTTCGCCGGATTTGAACATCTCGGCCTTGGCGTCCAGCAGGCGCGCCACGGTTTTATGCAGCGGAAAGCCGTCGGGTGCGGCGGTCAGCGCCTTGCCCACATCCGCCATGGTTTCGGCGGCGATGGCTGTCTTGCCACGCTGGTATTTCTTTTCCTTGGCCTTATCGAGGTGCGACCACTTGCCATCCAGCCAATCGGCCTTGTTGGGGCGGTATTCCTTGCCGGCCTCGAATTCGGTGTTCATCTTCTCCTGGAAGGCGGCTTTCATATCCTCGATCTCGCCCTCGGGGATCAGGCCGTCTTTCACCAGCCGCTCGGTATAGAGCGTCAGCGTGGTCTTTTGCTTTTTGATCTTCTTGTACATCACCGGATTGGTGAACATCGGCTCGTCGCCTTCGTTGTGACCAAAGCGGCGGTAGCAGATCAGGTCGATGACCACGTCTTTCTTGAACTTCTGACGGAATTCCGTCGCCACGCGGGCCGCGTGCACGACCGCTTCGGGGTCGTCGCCGTTGACGTGGAAGATCGGAGCCTCGACGACCAGCGCGTTATCGGTCGGATAGGGGCTGGAGCGGCTGAAGTGCGGCGCTGTGGTGAAACCGATCTGGTTGTTCACCACGATATGCATGGTCCCGCCGGTACGGTGCCCGCGCAGGCCCGAGAGGGCGAAGCATTCGGCCACGACACCCTGACCGGCGAAAGCCGCATCCCCGTGCAGCAGGATCGGCATCACGGAGGTGCGCTCCTTGTCGTTCAGCTGGTCCTGCTTGGCGCGGACCTTGCCCAGAACAACGGGGTTCACCGCTTCAAGGTGGGACGGGTTGGCGGTCAGCGACAGGTGGACGGTGTTGCCGTCGAATTCACGGTCGGAGGACGCGCCGAGGTGGTATTTCACATCGCCGGAGCCGTCGACGTCATCGGGTTTAAAGCTGCCGCCCTGAAACTCGTTGAAGATCGCGCGGTAGGGTTTCTGCATGACGTTTGCCAGCACCGACAGACGGCCACGGTGCGGCATGCCGATCACGATGTCCTGAATGCCCAGCTGACCGCCGCGCTTGATGATCTGCTCCATCGCGGGGATCAGGCTTTCGCCGCCATCAAGGCCGAACCGCTTGGTGCCCATGTATTTGACGTGCAGGAATTTCTCGAAGCCTTCGGCCTCTACCAGCTTGTTCAGGATGGCTTTGCGGCCATTGCGGGTGAACTGGATTTCCTTGCCGTAGCCCTCGATCCGCTCTTTCAGCCACGCGGCCTGTTCGGGATCAGAGATGTGCATGTATTGCAGCGCGAAGGTGCCGCAGTAGGTGCTTTTGACGATATCGACGATCTGTTTCATCGTCGCGATCTCAAGGCCAAGCACATTGTCGATAAAGATCGGGCGATCCATGTCCTTGGGCCCGAAGCCATAGGCGGCCGGGTCCAGTTCAGGATGGGTGTCGCTGTCGCGCATGCCAAGCGGGTCAAGATCGGCGGCAAGGTGACCACGGATACGGTAGGCGCGGATCAGCATCAACGCGCGGATACTGTCGAGCACGGCACGTTGCACCTGCGCGTCAGACAGTTCGATCCCCTTGGAGGAGGCTTTTTCGGTAATCTTCTGACCGGCGGCTTTCGCTTCGGTCGGGACGGGCCACTGGCCGGTCAATGCAGAGGTCAGATCGTCCTGCGGGACGGGGGGCCAATCACTGCGCGCCCAGGATGGGCCTGCGGCCTCCGCCTGAACATCGGCGTGGTCATCGTCCATCGCTTCGAAGAACGCCTGCCATGCGCCATCAACCGCATTGGGATCGCTGGCATAGCGGGCATACATTGCCTCTAGGTATTCGCCGTTCTGCCCCTCGAGAAAGGAGGTATCGTGGAACTGGTCGTTTTTGGGTTGGTCTGTCATGGCGATACCTCTGATGAGAGCGCGACGTTTAAGTAAGAGCGGCGGGGCCTGCAAAGTCAGGCCCCACCATCTGGCGTTAGCCTTTGTTGATAGCTTCTTGAACAGCTTCACCCAGCGTTGCGGGGCTATCCGCAACAACGATGCCTGCTTCTTTCATAGCTGCGATCTTGGATTCCGCGTCACCTTTGCCGCCTGCGACGATCGCACCGGCGTGGCCCATACGACGGCCGGGAGGGGCTGTGCGGCCCGCGATGAAACCGGCTGTGGGCTTCCAACGGCCTTTTTTCTTCTCGTCGGCCAGGAATTGTGCCGCTTCCTCTTCGGCAGAACCGCCGATTTCACCAATCATGATGATCGACTGTGTTTCTGGATCGGCCAGGAACATCTCGAGGATATCGATATGCTCGGACCCTTTGATGGGGTCGCCGCCGATACCAACCGCAGAGGATTGGCCGAGGCCAAGATCGGATGTCTGTTTCACAGCTTCGTACGTAAGCGTGCCCGAGCGCGAGACAACCCCGCAGGTGCCGCGCTTGTGGATGTGGCCGGGCATGATGCCGATTTTGCAGGCGTCAGGCGTGATCACGCCGGGGCAGTTTGGCCCGATCAAGCGGGATTTGGACCCTTCGAGCGCGCGCTTGACGCGCATCATGTCCAGAACCGGGATGCCTTCGGTGATGCAGATGATCAGCTCCATCTCGGCGTCGATCGCCTCGAGGATGGAATCCGCGGCGAAGGGGGGCGGCACGTAGATGACCGTGGCGTTGGCTTCGGTGACGTGACGGGCTTCGTGGACAGAGTTGAACACGGGCAGGTCAAGGTGCGTCTGGCCGCCTTTGCCGGGGGTCACACCGCCGACCATTTTGGTGCCATAGGCGATGGCCTGTTCGGTGTGGAACGTGCCCTGCGAGCCGGTGAGGCCCTGGCAGATCACTTTGGTGTTTTCGTTTACGAGTACGGCCATGTTATGTGCTTTCTTCTCAAGTTCAATTCAGGTGGCGCCGGTCTCAGGGCGCGGTGGAAGGTGCCGCCGCCGCAAGGCGCGGCAGTCGGTATGTCAGATAGATTGCAACAGCGAACATCAGCGGGATGCCCAGTTCGCCGACTTCCTCGATGACGTAGGCCAGATCGATCTGATCCTGGCCTAGCGTGATGCCAAAGGGTTCCAGCTTGCGCGCCAGCCCGTCGGTCAGCTTGTAGACGACGATGAACAACAGCCCGATCAACACAGCAAGCTGCGGTGCCGCGCCTTTGGCGACCCCACGGATGAAGCCCCATGTCTCGCGGCGCAACAGGATCAAACCGGTTGTGATGATCGCCAGCAGGATGACGCCGGCAACGCCCTTTTCCATCAGGCTGACGCCATCGCTGGAAAATTGCCGCGCTTTCAGCAGGCCTTCGGTGAACGGCTTTTTATCAAGGTCCAGTTCGCGGGCCGCGAACAGGGCCATGAACACCGCAAAGTACCACCGACGCGCCGCCGAAGCCGCGGGCCACAGCACGAACATCAGCAAGATGCATAGGCCATAGCCAACGACCGACAGTGTCTCGAACGGGCCGCCTTCGGCCAGCAGGGAATCCTGCATCGGCATGGGCAGCTGTGCGACGACAGCCATCATTGCGAAGACCAGAACGGTCATCCCAAAGACGATGGCCTTGCCACCGGTGACGGTGTTTTGCGCGGACGCGGTCATTGGCTTGCCTCGTTCAGCGGGATCAGGCGTTCGACGCGGGCAAAGGTTTCAACTCCCTGCGCCCCGTCGCGTACCCCCGATTGTACCACAGCCATGCGGTTGGGGTTCAGCATGACGGCGGCGCGATAGGTGGCCCCCGTCGTGACGGGAAACCCCGCGGGGACATCTACCAGATCGGTCAGGTTTTCCTGTGCCAATCCGGTGGCGATCCCCTGTTGCGCAACCTGCGGTGCCGCCCCGTCAAAGGACACTTCGCAGCGACGGTCTGTGCCCGCCGTTGCTGCCGCGCCAATCACCGGAGACTGTGGTGCCGAGGTAAAGGGACGCAGATCATAGAAATCGACCCGTGCCCCGGTGCTGCCAAGCTGTGCCTGCGCTGTCCGTGCGGTCAGACGCGGGCTGAAACAATGGTCTGCAAAGGCCTGGGCGATGTCCGCCGCGCGCGTTGTCTGTGCCATAGCGTTACTGGCCGCCCCGAAAGGGACAGCCAGCGCGGCAATGGAAAAACAAAAGGCGAGACGATGCATCATCCAAGCTTTCCAGCCAGTTTTAGCCTTTGACCGCTTTCACGATCTTTTGCGCGCCATCTTTCAGGTCGTCCGCAGCGATCACGTCCAGGCCGGAGTTGTTGATGATGGCTTTGCCTTCTTCAACGTTTGTGCCTTCCAGACGGACAACCAGCGGAACCTGCAGGCCGACTTCCTTCACGGCTGCGACCACGCCTTCGGCGATGACGTCACAGCGCATGATGCCGCCGAAGATGTTGACCAGAATACCTTTGACCTGCGGGTCGGAGGTGATGATCTTGAACGCTTCGGTTACTTTCTCTTTGGTGGCACCACCACCAACATCAAGGAAGTTCGCAGGCTCGGCACCGTAAAGCTTGATGATGTCCATTGTGGCCATCGCCAGACCGGCACCGTTCACCATGCAGCCGATTTCACCGTCCAGAGCGATGTAGTTCAGGTCGTACTTGGACGCCTCGAGCTCTTTGGGGTCTTCTTCGGTGGTGTCGCGCAGATCGGCAATATCGCCGTGGCGGTACATTGCGTTGCCGTCAAAGCTGACTTTGGCGTCCAGCACTTTCAGGTCGCCGGCGTCGGTGACGATCAGCGGGTTGATTTCCAGCATTTCCATGTCTTTTTCGACGAAGGCTTTGAACAGCTGGCCCATCAGGGTCACACATTGTTTGACCTGCTTGCCTTCCAGCCCCAGGGCGAAAGCAACGCGGCGGCCGTGGTAGGGCTGGAAGCCCGCGGCGGGGTCAACAGAGAAGCTGATGATTTTCTCGGGGGTGGACTCGGCCACTTCTTCGATGTCCATGCCGCCCTCGGTGGAGCAGACGAACCCGATGCGCGAGGTCTGGCGATCCACCAGCAGCGCGAGGTACAATTCGGTTTCGATGCCCGAACCGTCTTCGATGTAGATCCGGTTGACCTGTTTGCCCGCGGACCCGGTCTGATGCGTGACCAGGGTGCGGCCCAGCATTTTCTTGGCTTCCTCGGCGGCTTCTTCAACCGATTTGGTCAGGCGTACACCGCCTTTGTCGCCAGCGTCGGCTTCTTTGAAAGACCCCTTGCCGCGGCCACCTGCGTGGATCTGTGCCTTGACGACCCAAAGAGGTCCGTCCATCTCGCCTGCGGCTGTTTTCGCTTCTTCAGCTTTCAGCACGACCCGGCCGTCGGATACTGGCGCGCCGTAGCTACGCAAAAGGGCTTTTGCCTGATATTCGTGGATGTTCATAAAAAACGGTCCCGTCTTTGTTCCAGTCTAATCGCGGTATACGATTGAGTCTTGATACTCGGTAAACAGTTTTTCGGAGAAATACAGGGTTTTCCAGATAAAAGCGACATTTGTGATCACACGAATTTCGCGTGTGATCACAAAATAGCGCTAACGGTGGAAAATCTGCGGAATGTTGCCGACGCAGCGGCTGTCGCGCTCGGAAACCCCACGTTTTAAGGGCCGAACGCGACATATAGTTGTTTGTTTTGCGACCGGTCGGCCGTCGTCAAGGGGGCGTCTTACTTGGGAATCAGTGCCCAGTAATCGAGGTCGAGCAGGACATCGGGCAGGTATTTGCCGTCTTCACCCTTCAGCTTGAACGGCTCTCCGCCTTTGGTGGCGACCAAGCGCAAGCGCAATGCGCCGACGCCGGGTTTGTCGGTATCGGCTTTGTCCAAAACCTCGGTCCAGGCGCGGATTGTGTCGCCGGACAGGCAGGGGTTCGCATGCGCCCCGCCGTTCAGCCCCACGATCATCTGCGCATTGGCCAGCCCGTTGAACGACAGCGCCCGCGCCATAGAGATCACATGACCGCCATAGATCAGCCGCGACCCGTCGGGGCGGGCGGAGGTGTCAAAGTGCACTTTCGCCGTGTTCTGCCACAGGCGGGTGGCCATCATATGCTCCGCCTCTTCGACGGTGACGCCATCCACGTGGTCGATCATCTCGCCCACGGTATAATCGCCCCAGCGATGCGCCTCGCCCGCGAGGGTAAAGTCGTAATTGCTGAAGTCGAGCGTTTCGGGAATCGACAGATCGTCAACCGTCAGCGCCTTGGGTAGATCGGGCACGACCGTTTCGGGGGCGGAGGCATCGACATCACGTTTGCGCACCATCACCCAGCGGACATACTCCAGCACCTTGGTGTCGTTCTGGTTGAAGCCGGTGGTGCGTACATAGACGACCCCGGTTTTCCCGTTAGAGTTCTGCTTGAGGCCGATCACCTCGGATTCAGATCGCAGCGTGTCACCTGGCCAGACCGGTGCCAGCCAGCGCCCCTGTGCATAGCCAAGGTTGGCGACCGCGTTCAGCGATACATCCGGCACGGTTTTCCCGAACACGATGTGAAAGGTGATCATATCGTCCAACGGGCTGGCAGGCAGGCCGCAGCTTTGCGCAAACTGGTCAGAGGAATAAAGCGCATGACGTGCGGGATAAAGTGCGTGGTACAGCGCGCGTTCGCCATCCTTGACCGTGCGGGGCACAGCATGATGCAACGTCTCGCCTACTTTATAGTCTTCAAAGAAACGGCCCTTATTGGTCTTTGCCTGTGCCATCAATGCGCCCCCAGTTTGGTGTCGGGCGTATAGGTGCCTTCGACTTCCTTGGTCACGGCCTGACCGCAACGCATGACATTTGCCTTGGCATCCCATGTCTGCGTGGGCGTGCCGTAAAGCTCCCACCCTTTGTTCAGCGCGTCGGTGACCTTGTGGCAAAAGGCGGAAGTGTCCTCTTCGGACAGGAAACGATAGAGTTTCATGGGGGTTCTTTCAGTAACTCAGGAAAAGGGAGAGACGCCAAGCAGGGTATGGATCGCGGTCACAACGACCAGCATCACCAGCGTGATCACCGCCAGGCGGATATAGGTGGCCTTGCCCGCTGGGGTAGGGGGTGTCCAGCTGGGTTCGGCGCGGTTGATCAGGATCACGGAACCGACCGCCCATGCCAGCATAGTGCCAAACAGCAGGATAGAGGCGAGATCCCCGTTCACCAGCAAATGCGCGACCGCCCAGATTTTGACAGCCATCAGCTGCGGGTGGCGGGTTTTATAGGCGGGCCAGGCCTTGGCCCCTTTGGCCGCACTGGACCCGTAGACCCAGAATGCCAGCACCATCAGCAGGTTGTTTAGATGCGTCAGGAAGGGCGGGGGCGTCCAGATGGGGACAAACGCGTCCCCGCGGTATCCGATGATGATCATGACCAGCGCCGCCACGATGGCGACGGCGATGATGCCTTTGCCCCGTCGGCCCATAGCTGCGCGCTGGTCCGGCATGAAGCGACGGAAATAATGGGCACCGACCCATAAGATCAGACCAAGGATCAAAAGTGCCATCATCAGGTTTACTCCGTTTGCAGGGCCGCGATTGCGTCCAGCTTTGCCAATGTTTCGCGTGCGGTGGCGACATGCAGGTTTTCAACGATGCGCCCGTCCACAACGGCCACACCCTGACCTGTCGCCTGCATTTCGTCAAACGCCTCGATCTGGCGGCGCGCCAGATCGGCTTCGGCCTCGGAGGGGGAGAATGCCTCGTTCGCGACGTCCAGCTGCGCGGGGTGGATCAAGGTTTTGCCGTCAAAGCCCATGTCGCGGCCCTGATCACATTCAACGCGGTGGCCTTCGTCATCCTTGAACGCATTGTAAACGCCATCGACAATCGCGATGCCGTTGGCCTTGGCTGCCAGTACGCATAGGCCAAGCCCGGTCATCAGGGGCAGGCGGTCGGCGCGCACGCGGGTTTGCAGGTCTTTATTCAGGTCGTTGGTGCCCATCACCATACATTGCAGCTTGGGATGCGCGCCAATCGCGGCGGCATTCAGCATCGCACCGGGGGTTTCCATCATCGCCCAAAGCGGGATGTCGCCCGTGATTTCGGCCAGTGCATCTAGATCGGCGGGGCTGCCGACTTTGGGCAGCAAAATGGCGTCGCAGTCCATCTTCGCCGCGGCGCGGGCATCCTCGGCACCCCATTCGGTGTCCAGCCCGTTGATGCGGATCACCTTATACCGGCTGCCATAGCCGCCGTCTTTCAGCGCCGTGGCGAGTGTTTCACGTGCAGCGGTTTTCTCTTCCGGGATCACGGCGTCTTCGAGGTCAAAGATAATCGCATCGGCTGGCAGCCCGCGGGCTTTGTCTAACGCGCGGTCCTTGGAGCCGGGGATATATAGAACGGAACGCAGGGGGCGGGTGATTTTCGACATTTGCGACTCTCCAAGAAATAATGTTGCGTGCAGGTCTGCATTTTTAGACGAAAACTTCAAGCGCAAACGCGCCGCAGCGCAGCGTCAGATAATTTGCGGCTTTAACGCGGCCTTCAGGTTTTGCTGCCAGAAGGAAAGGCGTCTTGGTGCGTGTGTAAGTGTAAGAGGTGTAGAATGGTAAAACTGTTTAACCTGATCGGGCTGGCAACTGCCGCGGCGGCGGTGGTGGCGCTGACGCAGGATGTTGCGGCGGGAACGCGAACCGCAGGTTGTGACGGATGCCACAAGATTTCCGCGAAAATTTCGCACCCGCCGCAGGATCAACAAACTAAGGAGGCGGGCCCCATTTGATATGTCATAGATTATAAAAGCGGCGAAAAAAGATGCGGATCGCCGGAACGCAATCGCCACATCATCGTTGATATCACAACCGAGTGATTATCACCCGGAACTTCTAAAGGAGTATCAACAATGAAACGTATTCTTGGCACAACCGCAATCATCCTGAGCTTGACTGGTCCCGCATTTGCAGATGCACATGCAGCTGGTTTTGGTACCGTGACAGCGCAAGAAACTGACTTCTTCGCGTCCGACCTGATCGGCATGCGTATCTACAATTCCGAGACAGAAGTTGAAGCAAACTCCACCATCGCCGCTGACGGCGAAAAGGAATGGGACGACATCGGCGAAATCAACGACGTCCTGCTGGATTCCGAAGGCAACGTTAAGGCCGTAATCCTCGGCATTGGCGGCTTCCTCGGCATGGGTGAGCGTGACGTAAGCGTGAACATGGACGAGATTCGCATCGTGACCGAAGAAGGTGACAGCGACGACCGTTTCCTCGTGGTGAACACAAGCAAAGAGATGCTTGAAAAAGCCCCAGCGTTCGAACGTATGGACGACGAAGCTGACATGGAAACCGAAGCAAACATGGACGCCAACGCCGACATGAAGGCTGACACAGACATGGCAGCGACCGACATGAACGCCGAAGCTGAGGTCGACACAGAGACCGAAATGGAAGCGGATGCCGAAGCACTGGCAAACGAAGCTGAAATGGAAGCCGAAGAAGCAGCCGCTGAAACAGAGCAGGCCGTTGATGAAGCGACCACCGAAATGGCCGAAGGGGCAAACGAACTTGAGCAAGACATGGAACGCCCCATGCTGACAGCCCCAGCGGTTGAGCGTGAAGGCTATGCCAACGCCACAGCTGATGAAGTTGCCGCGCTGACAGCAGAAGACCTTGAAGGGTCCTATGTTTACGGTGCCAACGACGAGACCGTCGGTGAAATCGGTGCCCTTGTTATGGGTGACAACGGCGAAGTTGGCCAAGTTGTGATCAACGTCGGTGGTTTCCTGGGCATTGGCGAAAAGCCAGTAGCCGTTACATGGGACGAGCTGCAAATCATGAAGAACGCTGAAGGCGACGACTTCCGCATCTACATCGACAGCAGCGAAGAAGCGCTGGAAGCACAGCCCGAATACCAAGGCTAAGCGTAACGCTCAGTCAAATTCGGCAATAGCTTGCTGAAAAGCTGACCAAGACGGGATCGTTTCGAAAGGAACGGTCCCGTTTTTTATGGCTCTGCGCGATGTGACGTGATGCCGGACCAAGCGCAACTTGCACGGTGCGCTTCATTTCGGTATCCCGAAGCGAAATGTAACCCTGTCGGAGTATACCACATGGCCAGACCCAAGATCGCGCTTATCGGCGCAGGGCAAATCGGGGGCACGCTTGCCCATCTCGCAGCAATCAAGGAACTGGGCGACGTTGTCCTGTTCGACATCGCCGAAGGTATCCCGCAGGGTAAGGCCCTCGATATCGCAGAATCGGGCCCATCCGCCAAATTCGACGCGACCATGACCGGCGCGAACGACTACTCTGAAATCGCTGGCGCAGACGTTTGCATCGTGACTGCCGGTGTTGCGCGTAAGCCCGGTATGAGCCGTGATGACCTGCTGGGAATCAACCTGAAGGTCATGAAATCGGTTGGCGAAGGCATTGCTGCCCACGCACCAGACGCATTCGTTATCTGTATCACCAACCCGCTGGACGCGATGGTTTGGGCGCTGCGCGAATTCTCCGGTCTGCCCCACCACAAGGTGTGCGGTATGGCCGGTGTGCTTGATTCGGCACGCTTCCGTCATTTCCTCGCGACTGAATTCAATGTCTCCATGAAAGACGTCACTGCCTTCGTTCTGGGCGGCCACGGCGATACAATGGTGCCCCTGACGCGCTATTCCACCGTTGCGGGTATCCCATTGCCTGATCTGGTGAAAATGGGCTGGACCACACAGGATAAGCTGGACGCGATCGTTCAGCGGACCCGTGATGGCGGTGCCGAAATCGTTGGCCTGTTGAAAACCGGTTCGGCATTCTACGCGCCTGCGACATCGGCAATCGAAATGGCCGAAGCCTATCTGAAAGACCAAAAACGCGTTCTGCCATGCGCCGCCTATGTTGACGGTGCCTATGGTCTGGACGGCTTCTACGTCGGCGTGCCCACCGTGATCGGTGCTGGTGGCGTCGAACGTGTGGTCGAGATTGCGATGAACAAGGACGAACAGTCCATGTTCGACAACTCTGTGAACGCCGTTAAAGGCTTGGTCGATGCGTGCAAAGGCATCGATGAATCGCTGAAGTAATACCCTAGGGTGAAGCGGGCGGGTGTGGTCGAGATCACAATAAACCCCGCCCGCTGCACCTGCACTTTGCTATTGGACGATCCCGCGGGGTGATGCCAAAGCCGCTCTCTCCCCCCGCTCAGATCAGTCTCCGCAGCTAGCCAAAACTGCCGCGTCGCAAATTGAAGACATGCGCATCATGCGGCGCGTAAACGGACGCTTGGGGCTGAGTTTTCGCCCAAACCGTCGCCGAAAAGCCCGATGAATTTGGTTGGCTTTTGTTCTTGTGATCACAGCTGGAAAATTAGTGATCACAAATTGTGGAAATGTCCGGCGCTAACCGAAGGGTTTGGGCAACTGCGCCAATAAACCGCTTCAAATTCACGCCTCTGGACGTGACAGTCCCAAAAATACCGTTATCTATGACCGCAACCTGACGAGAAAAGGAATCCATCATGGCAGATGTGAACCGGGGCAATCGCCCGCTGTCACCCCACCTGACGATCTATCGCCCGCAACTGACCTCCATGACGTCGATCCTGACGCGGATCACCGGCAACGCGATGCTGGTCGCCGCGCTGCTGATCGTCTGGTGGTTCCTCGCGGCGGCAACGTCGGCGGAGTATTTTGATATCGCGAACGGTTTCATCACCAGCTGGTTCGGTGATCTGGTCATGTTCCTGTCGCTGCTGGGGCTGTGGTATCACACGCTGGCCGGTATCCGGCACCTGATCTGGGACAACGGCTATGCGCTGGATATCCCGACGGCTGAAAAGCTGGGCTGGGCCGCGCTGATCGGTTCAGTCGTTTTGACCATCATCACCGCGCTGATCATCTGAGGGATAGACACATGGCTTATTTGACAGACCGCAAACGCGCTATGGGCATGGGCTCGGCCAAATCGGGCACCGCACATTTCTGGGCGATGAAAGTCAGCTCTGTTGCGCTGCTGATCCTGATCCCGCTTTTCGTCTTTACCTTCGGGTCCGCCCTTGGGGGCACCTACGAAGAGATCATCGCCTACTACAGCAGGCCTTTCCCCGCGATCGTCGCCGCCCTGACGCTGATCGTTGGCTTCAAACATTTTAACGACGGTGTCCAAGTGCTGATCGAGGATTACGTCCACGGGCTGTCGCAGAAAGTTGCGATCATCCTGATGACCTGCCTCAGCTATGGTGCGGCCGCGGTTGGCGTTTTCGCCATCGCCCGCATCGCGCTTTAACACACGCCTACGCTATACCGGAGACCGAGACATGGCTGCATATGAATATGAAACGCATGAATATGATGTCGTTGTCGTGGGGGCTGGCGGCGCTGGCCTGCGTGCGACACTTGGCATGGCAGAGCAAGGGCTGAAAACAGCCTGCGTGACCAAAGTTTTCCCGACCCGTTCGCACACGGTTGCGGCGCAGGGCGGTATCGCGGCGTCGCTGTCCAACATGGGCCCCGATAACTGGCAGTGGCATATGTATGACACGGTCAAGGGCTCTGACTGGCTGGGTGACACCGATGCGATGGAATACCTCGCACGCGAAGCCCCAAAAGCGGTGTACGAGCTTGAACACTACGGTGTGCCTTTCTCGCGGACCGAAGCGGGCAAGATCTACCAGCGTCCCTTCGGCGGCCACACTACCGAATTCGGCGAAGGCCCCCCCGTGCAGCGGACCTGTGCCGCAGCCGACCGGACCGGCCACGCTATCCTGCACACGCTTTACGGTCAGTCGCTGAAGCATAACGCGGAATTCTACATCGAGTATTTCGCCATTGATCTGATCATGTCGGATGATGGTGTGTGTCAGGGTGTGCTGTGCTGGAAGCTGGACGACGGCACCATGCACCTGTTCAGCGCCAAGATGGTTGTTCTGGCGACAGGTGGCTATGGCCGTGCCTATTTCTCGGCGACATCGGCGCATACCTGCACCGGCGACGGCGGCGGTATGGCGGCGCGTGCGGGCCTGCCTTTGCAGGATATGGAATTCGTGCAATTCCACCCCACCGGAATCTATGGCGCGGGCTGTCTGATCACCGAAGGCGCGCGTGGCGAAGGCGGGTATCTGACCAACTCCGAAGGCGAACGCTTTATGGAGCGGTATGCCCCCACCTACAAAGACCTTGCCAGCCGTGACGTTGTTTCGCGCTGTATGACGATGGAAATCCGTGAAGGCCGCGGTGTGGGCGAGAACAAGGACCACATCCACCTGCACCTGAACCACCTGCCCAAGGAAACGTTGGACCTGCGTCTGCCCGGTATCTCTGAATCCGCGCGCATCTTTGCCGGTGTAGACCTGACCAAGGAACCGATCCCGGTTCTGCCGACCGTACACTACAACATGGGCGGCATCCCCACCAACTATTGGGGCGAAGTGCTGGCACCGACCGAAGACGCGCCGGACCGCGTGGCCCCGGGCCTGATGGCCGTGGGCGAAGCGGGCTGTGCCTCGGTACACGGGGCGAACCGCTTGGGTTCGAACTCTCTGATCGATCTTGTGGTCTTTGGCCGTGCCGCCGCGATCCGCGCGAAAGAGGTCGTCGACGCAGAGGCCCCCGTGCCGACGCCGAACCAGAAATCGGTCGATGCCGCCTTTGAACGCTTCGACAGCCTGCGCTATGCCAAGGGCCAGATCCCGACCGCCGAGCTGCGGCTTGAGATGCAGAAAACCATGCAGGCCGATGCTGCGGTTTTCCGTACCGACAAGACGCTGAACGAAGGCAAGGTCAAGATGGACGAGGTCGCCGGCAAGATCGCTGACCTGCACGTGACCGACACATCGCTGGTCTGGAACTCTGACCTGATGGAAACGCTTGAGCTGACCAACCTGATGCCGAACGCTGTGGCCACAATCACCGCCGCTGCTGCCCGCAAGGAAAGCCGCGGGGCGCATGCCCACGAAGATTACCCTGATCGCGATGACGAGAACTGGCGCAAGCACAGCCTCGCGTATTTCGACGGGAACGCGGCAACGCTCAGCTACCGTGGTGTGCACCTTGATCCGCTGACCGAGGAATCCGAAGGCGGGATCGACATGAAAAAGATCGCACCCAAAGCACGGGTCTATTGATCTGAAACCCTGCCTCCGCTTTTGGGGGCAGGGGACCAAACCGGGGGCCATGCCCTCGTCCTGCAGGCGGAGGGCAGGCGACATGAAACAGTTTATCGCTATGACCATGATTTTGGCCGCGTCCGCTTGTGCGCAAGCAACGCAGCAGGTCGACAGCATCGCCCGCGAAGGCACCAAGGGGGTCATCACCGAAACCCTTGCCACGCGCTTTCCGCAGGTGCCCAAGCAGCTGATCACGCCCTTCACCGATTGTATCGTCGACAATGCCGATGCGGCTCAGGTGCGCGTCTTCGCCAAATCCGCCGTGATCGGCGTGGATGACACCACCGTCGCCACCGTGCGCGCCGTACTGTCACGCCCCGAAACCGTGCAATGCCTGTCGCGTTCCGCTGGCAGCGTCCCGGGGTTGCTGGGCTAATGGGTCACCCGAACGTCACGCCGGATACGCAGGGCAAGGATGCAGGCCATATGGCCGATCTGCGCGCGCAATTCCGTGACGGGGACACCAGCGAACGCACCCGCATCAAGGCGCAGCTTGGCCCCACACAGGTGGAGTTCGCTGACATCCGCATGGTGGTGGACCCGCGCGATAACTACACCGAAACCTGCCTTTGGCTGAACGAATACCCGCCCGAGATCAAATCGCTGGTGGCTTTGGTCGAACTGGTGGAAGACCGCAACATGCTGGTCTTTGACATCGGTGCCAACTGCGGGGCCTATTCGATCCCGCTGGCGATGGCCGCAGGCGACGGGTCGCGCGTGGTGGCATTCGAACCCAACCCGCTGATGATTGGCCGGCTTGGCATGAACATCGCGCTGAACAATCTGACCGATCGTGTCCGTATCGAAGGCTGCGCGCTGTCCGACCGTGAGGGGGAGGCGATGCTGAACTTCCGCGGGCACAATTACGGTCAGGCATCGCTGCTCCCGATCGAGGGCAAGCAACAGAACGGCGGCGTGCTGGTGCCCACACGGCCCCTGTCCGCCTTTACACACGCCGCACGGCACCATGACGGCACGATCCTCAAGATCGATGTCGAAGGGGCCGAGGAGGTCGTGCTGAACCCCATCCTCGCGCAGGGCAAATCCGGCGGCTGGCTGCCGGATGCGATCTTGATAGAGGTCCGCCATGCGGATCAGTGGGACGGCGACCTTTGTGCAGAGATACTGGCCGCCGGGTACCGTCAAACCCTGCGCGCCGAGGGAAATGCGCTTTACATCCGAAAGACGTAAGCGCCAGAATTGTAACGAACTGGGCAACTGCCCGACAGACCAGGAGAAGCGATATGGTTCAACTCACGCTCCCCAAGAACTCCCGGATGACGACCGGTAAAACATGGCCCAAACCCGAAGGTGCCAAGAACCTGCGGCAGTTCCAGATCTATCGCTGGAATCCGGATGACGGAAAGAACCCGGCCATCGACACGTATTTCGTCGATATGGACACCTGCGGCCCGATGATTCTGGACGCGCTGATCAAGATCAAGAACGAGATCGACCCGACCCTGACCTTCCGCCGGTCCTGCCGCGAAGGCATCTGCGGATCCTGCGCGATGAACATCGACGGGATCAACACGCTGGCCTGTACCTATGGCGTGGACGAGGTGAAAGGCGCGGTGAAGATCTATCCGTTGCCACATATGCCCGTGGTCAAGGATCTGATCCCCGACCTCACGCATTTCTACGCGCAGCACGCCTCCATCCAGCCGTGGCTTGAAACCAAGACGGCAGAGCCCGCGAAAGAATGGAAACAGTCGATCGACGACCGTGCCAAGCTTGACGGGCTTTATGAGTGCATCATGTGCGCCTGCTGCTCGACATCCTGCCCCAGCTACTGGTGGAACGGCGACCGCTACCTCGGGCCAGCCGCGCTGCTGCATGCCTACCGCTGGATCATCGACAGCCGCGATGAAGCCACAGGCGAACGTCTGGACGATCTGGAAGACCCGTTCAAACTGTACCGCTGTCACACCATCATGAACTGCGCCAAGACCTGCCCCAAGGGCCTGAACCCTGCCGCAGCCATCGCCAATATCAAGAAGATGATGGTCGAACGCACCGTTTGATCCCATCGCAACCTGCGCCTCCCGCTGCCCATTGGCGCGGGGGGCGTGACATGTGCTCCCTATGATCCTGATTGCCTTTGCCATCGCTTTTGCGATCGTCGCCTATTTTGCCTACCGTGATAAGGGGGTGCGTGGATGCCGCTGGCGCAAGGACAGTACCCGCGACAAAGGCAGCCTGCAGTTCTACCACTGTGTCGCCTGCGGAGCAGAGGCCTATACCGCCACCCAATCGGCCCCCCGCGACTGTAAGGCCAATGTCGGCGGCCGGCCTCTCTGACGCCGTGCGCGATGGCCTCAGGATCGGACCCAACCGTCAGGAGTTTCCGCTATGACACCGCCCCATGATGCCGACGCCCGCCGCGCTGTTGCGCCCGTGATCTGCTATCCCGTCGAGACGCTGCCCGTGCCTGACATGGCACTTTACGGGCGCGCGCGCGAAACGCTGACCAAAGTGGACGAGGTCACCGTCGCCCCCCGGGAGGCAAGCTGCTTTACCGTGCCTGCGGGGCATTTCTTTCGGATCACCTCGGTCGAGGGGCCACAGGTCGGTGACCTGAACCTCTGGTCGCAAAATGATCTGTCCGAGCGGTTCTACTCCGGCAAAACCCGCGCGCTGCATGGCACGCATATCACCACTGGACAGCGCATGTGGAGCAGTTTTCCCACGCTGCGCCCTATGGCGACGCTGACCCATGATACGCTCGACTGGTACGGCATGGATGCCTTCGGCGGCTCGGTGCATGATGTGATCGGCACGCGCTGTGATCCCTATACCAACCAACTGTTGTCGGGCGGGCAATACCACCATTGCTGCCACTCCAACCTGATCCGGGCCTTGGCGGATCATCAGGGCATGTCCTACGCCGAGGCAGAGCCTTTCGTGCATGACGTGCTGAACGTCTTTATGTGCACCGGCTTTACCCGCGACACCGGCCAGTATTTCATGAAGGCTAGCCCCGTGCGCCCCGGCGACTACCTTGAGTTTTTCGCCGAGATCGACCTGCTTGGCGCGCTCAGCGCCTGTCCGGGGGGGGATTGCTCCGCCAAACACTCCTCGGACGTTGCCGCCTGCTATCCGCTGCTGGTAGAGGTGTTCGCCCCCGCCAAAGGCGCGCTTGAGGGGTGGCAAAGCCCGCCTCCCAACGGCTACGACCGCAGCCACGGGGGCTAAGGGATCGGGATAGCGCCCGGCCGTGCTTCCAAATGGATATAAATCCCCCGCGGAGCGTCCGACGGGGGATCATCGCGCATCAGCTGTTGGGGAAAGCCGCCTGTAGCGCGATTTCTACCATATCGCCAAAGGATTTCTCGCGCTCTTCCGCGGGCAGCGCTTCGCCGGTTTGCAGGTGGTCGCTGACCGTCAGCACCGCCAGCGCACGGCGTTTGTGACGCGCGGCGAGGGTATAAAGCTCTGCCGCTTCCATCTCGACGCCCAGAATACCGTGGCGGGTCATCTGCTCGTCCAGATCGGGGCGTTCGGCATAAAAGACATCCGAAGAATAGATCCCGCCGACATGGGTTTTCGTGCCTTTCGCCTCTGCCGCGTCCACGGCAGCACGCAGCAGGGACCAATCGGCGCAGGGGGCGTAATTCATCTCGCGGAAGATACCGGAAGAAGGCGAGGTAATTGTCGTGGCGGTCATGGCAATAATGACATCGCGAATACCAACCTGCGGCTGCATCCCGCCACAAGATCCAATCCGAATAAGGGTTTGCGCGTTGTATTCGGAAATCAATTCATTGGCATAAATCGACAGCGAGGGCATCCCCATGCCAGAGCCTTGAATAGTGACGCGGTTGCCATTCCATGTGCCGGTGAAACCCAGCATGCCGCGCACTTCATTTACAAGTTTTGCATCTTTAAGGAATGTTTCAGCAGCCCATTTCGCGCGATACGGGTCGCCGGGCATAAGGACTGTTTCGGCAATATCGCCGGGTTTTGCGCCAATATGAATTGTCATGGGATGCTCTTTATATTTCCAAAGCCAAGAGGATGCGCCGAGGGGACGCAATAATCGCACGCGGTGCGCAGGTCAGGCCGATTTACAGTTCCAACGTTTCCGGATCGGTGCCGCTGGCGATCAGGTCGCGGAACCAGTTGGGCTGGCGGCCCTTGCCGGTCCATGTCTGGCTGGGGTCTTCTGGGTTGGCGTATTTCGCGGCAGCTTTCGCGGCTTTGCCCTTTTTCGCACCGCCGGATACTTCATCCAGCGAGAACCCGTATTCGGCGGCTGCTTTTTCAGCGGCTTTGCGGGCTTCTACGCGGTCGCGTTCATATGCGTTTTTAATCGCCATCTTCACGTCTTCCAAATGCTGTTCCAGCTGTTTGTGGGACATTGTGCTTAGATCAATACTCATTCTCGCTCATTCCTTTGTCGAAAAGCCAATTAATGCTTTACGCCAAAAGAATGAACAAACAAAGAGTTTTTGAATTGGCCGCTTTTTATTCGGCGGCCACAGTTTCGGGATCGGCGAGTGTGACGATGTCTGCCATAATTGTATTCAATTCAAAGTCTTTCGGCGTGTAAACGCGGGCGACTCCCATAGCGCGCAATCTTTTGGCGTCTTCTTCTGGAATAATACCACCCACGATTACGGGAATGTGATCCAATCCGGCGGCGCGCATTTGTTTCATTAAATCCTCGACCAATGGAATATGTGATCCCGAAAGAATCGAAAGCCCGACAACGTGATGTTCCCCTACAGCGGCGGCGGAAACAATTTCCGACGGCGTCAGGCGAATACCCTCATAGGCAATTTCCATGCCGCAATCGCGGGCGCGGACGGCGATCTGTTCCGCGCCGTTCGAATGGCCGTCGAGCCCCGGTTTCCCGACAAGGAAACTCAGCCGGCGGCCCAGGCGGCTGCTGACGGCGTCCACGGCGTCGCGCAGGTCGTCCAGCCCCTCGGTCTTGTTTGACCGGCCAGAAGCAACGCCTGTTGGCCCACGGTATTCACCGTGCACGCTGCGCATCTGTTCGGCCCATTCGCCGGTGGTAACCCCCGCCTTGGCGGCGGCGATAGAGGGCTCCATTACATTGCGCCCTTCGGCAGCGGCGGCGCGCAGATCGGCCAGCGCCTTGTCCACGGCGGCCTGATCACGGCTGTCGCGCCATGCGTTCAGACGGTTGATCTGGTCGGCCTCGACCGCGGGGTCCACGACCATGATGCCGCCATCGCCCGTCATCAGCGGCGAGGGTTCGCCCTGTTGCCATTTATTCACGCCCACGACGATGGTCTCGCCGGCCTCGATCCGACCCAGACGGTCCGCGTTGCTTTCGACCAGACGCGACTTCATATAGTCAATCGCCGAAATCGCGCCGCCCATATCGTCAAGGTTCGCCAGCTCGGCCCGTGCGCCCTCTTTCAGCGCTTCGACCTTGCGGTCCACGGCGGGGTTGCCATCGAACAGGTCGTCAAACTCCAGCAGGTCGGTCTCGTAGGCCATGATCTGCTGCATCCGCATCGACCATTGCTGGTCCCACGGGCGCGGCAGGCCAAGCGCTTCGTTCCACGCGGGCAGCTGCACGGCGCGGGCGCGGGCGTTCTTTGACAGGGTCACCGCCAGCATCTCGATCAGGATGCGGTAGACGTTATTTTCGGGCTGCTGTTCGGTCAGCCCGAGCGAGTTCACCTGCACCCCATAGCGGAAGCGGCGATATTTCGGGTCTTCAACGCCATAGCGGTCGCGGCAGATTTCGTCCCAAAGGTCGCCAAAGGCGCGCATCTTGCACATCTCGGTGACAAAGCGGATGCCCGCGTTCACAAAGAAAGAGATCCGCCCCACCAGCATGGGGAAGTCCTCTTCGGGGACGCGGGGGCGCAAGGCGTCCAGTACGGCGGTGGCGGTGGCAAGGGCAAAGGCCAGCTCTTGCTCGGGCGTGGCACCGGCCTCTTGCAGGTGGTAGGAACAGACGTTCATCGGGTTCCACTTGGGCACGTTGGTATAGCAATACTCGGCCACATCCGCGATCATCTTGAGAGACGGGGCAGGCGGGCAGATATAGGTGCCACGCGACAGGTATTCCTTGATCAGGTCGTTCTGCACGGTGCCTTGCAGCTTGGACACATCCGCGCCCTGTTCCTCGGCCACAGCAATATACAGCGCCAGCAGCCACGGCGCGGTGGCGTTGATCGTCATCGAGGTGTTCATCTGCTCAAGCGGGATATCCTTGAACAGGCTGCGCATATCGCCCAGATGCGCCACGGGCACGCCCACTTTGCCGACTTCGCCGCGCGACAGGATGTGATCGCTGTCATATCCGGTCTGGGTGGGCAGGTCGAAGGCGACCGACAGGCCGGTTTGCCCTTTCAAAAGGTTCGCGCGGTACAGCGCATTGGATGCCTCGGCGGTGGAGTGTCCGGCGTAGGTGCGGATCAGCCAGGGGCGGTCTTTTTGCGGTTGCGACATGGGGCGGCCTTTCGTGAATCGAATGGGTAATATTCTTGCGCTGGTCGATTGATACGTGAAATAATCAGGCTCTGTCAATTCGCTGCATTGCGGCATGGGCGAAAGCCGCTGCGTTACGGTCGCGTGTGCCGTGCCTAGGGGTGCCCTATGTGTGGTTGACTGTTTTATGTTGCCCAGACAGCGCGGGTCCTGCAAGGGTTGGGCGATGACGCAAACGATTGAACTTCCCGTCTGGCTTTTCGCGGTGATCCTGCTGTTCGCGGCTGTGACCGCGCTTAGCCATTTCCTGTTGCCCTCGGTCCGGTGGTTCTTTCGCAGACGGCTGGAGAAAGCTGTCGCGCAGCTGAACACGCGGCTGACCCGCCCGATTGAACCGTTCAAGCTGGCGCGGCGGCACGATATGATCCAGCGGTTGATCTATGACCCGCAGATCAGTCAGGCGATTGTGGATCACGCGCGCGCCGAAGGTATCCCCGAGAACGTCGCCTCCGAACAGGCGCGCCGCTATGCCCGCGAGATCGTCCCGAGTTTTAGCGCCTTTGCCTATTTCAGCTTTGGCATCCGGCTGGCGCGGTTTCTGGCGAATGCGCTGTATGATGTGCGCACCGGATCGCAAAACGACGCGGTGATCGAAGGTATCCCGTCAGAGGCCACGGTCATCTTTGTGATGAACCACCGCAGCAACATGGACTACGTGCTGGTGACCTACCTCGCGGGGGAGGCGTCGGCGCTCAGCTATGCTGTGGGGGAATGGGCGCGTGTCTGGCCGCTCAGCCGGTTGATCCGGTCGATGGGGGCGTATTTCATCCGACGCAAGTCGCGCGGCGCGCTGTATCGCAAGGTCTTGGCCCGCTATGTGCAGATGGCGACCGAAGGCGGGGTGACCCAGGCGATCTTCCCCGAGGGCGGGCTGAGCCTGAACGGCAAGTTGATGCCGCCCAAGATGGGGCTGCTTGGCTATGTGCTTGAGGCCGAGTTGAAAGACCGCGATGTCGTCTTTGTACCGGTGGCGATCAACTATGACCGCGTACTGGAAGACCGCGTGTTGATTGCTGCGGACGCGGCAGGCACGCGCCGCTTCGATGCGCAAATCTCGGTAATTTTGAAATTCATTGTTCGCAAGATCTGGCTGCGTCTGCGCGGCAAATTCCTGCGCTTCGGCGAGGCGGTGGTCGTGTTCGGCACGCCGGTACATTTGCGCGACTATGGCGACGCGCCGAATGTGGACGGGCTGGCGCAGGATCTGATGGGGCGGATCGAACACGAGATGCCACTGTTGTTCGTGCCCTTGCTGGCGCGGGTGCTGTTGCTGGCGGAAAAGCCGCTGGATGGCGTCGCGCTGGAACAGGAAATGCAAGGCATGGCCGCGCGGGCCTCTGACGAGGCTACGGTTGTGGCGCAGGACTTCGCCGCCAATGTCGCCAGAGCACGCGATCATCTGGTGCAGCGCGGGATGATCACGGCGTCCGATCGTGGCTATGCCCCCGCCGACGGGCAACGCCCCGCCTTGCGGTTCTACGCCAACTCTATCGCCCATTTCTTTGACAGATAGGTCACACAAGCAAAACTGCTGCCGAAATTGCTGCGACTGCAAAGTCATAAAATTACAATTACAGGTCAAATGGTGTTGCATTGTTGCGCGAAGGATCATATTCCACCAGTAGACGCCGCGATTCTGCACTGCGGCACAAACCTATTCTGACTGTGGAGACCGACATGGCCTTGGACACGAATATCGCGCAATACGACGCACCGGAAAAAGACCTTTACGAGATCGGGGAAATCCCGCCGATGGGCTACGTTCCAAAGCAGATGTACGCATGGACCATCCGCAAGGAACGCCACGGGAACCCCAATACCGCGATGCTCGAAGAGGTCGTGGACGTGCCGACGCTCGACAGTCACGAGGTGCTTGTCCTCGTGATGGCGGCGGGTGTGAACTATAACGGTGTCTGGGCTGCCTTGGGCAAACCCATCAGCCCCTTCGACGGCCACAAGCAGCCCTTCCACATTGCGGGCTCTGACGCGTCGGGCATCGTCTGGGCGGTCGGCGACAAGGTAAAACGCTGGAAGGTCGGCGACGAAGTCGTGATCCATTGCAACCAGGATGACGGCGACGACGAAGAGTGCAACGGCGGCGATCCGATGTATTCCCCCAGCCAGCGTATCTGGGGCTACGAGACCCCCGACGGATCCTTCGCCCAGTTCACCAATGTGCAGGCGCAGCAGCTGATGCCACGCCCCAAGCACCTGACATGGGAAGAGGCCGCTTGCTACACGCTGACGCTGGCCACGGCCTACCGGATGCTGTTCGGCCACGAGCCTCATGACCTGAAACCGGGCCAGAACGTGCTGGTCTGGGGCGCCTCGGGCGGTCTGGGGTCCTATGCGATCCAGCTGATCAACACCGCTGGCGCGAATGCGATTGGTGTGATCTCGGATGAATCCAAGCGTGACTTTGTCATGGATCTGGGCGCCAAGGGCGTTCTGAACCGGAAGGACTTCAACTGCTGGGGCCAGATGCCCACAGTGAACACGCCCGAATATGCGGCTTGGTTCAAAGAGGCGCGCAAGTTCGGTGCCGCGATTTGGGAGATTACAGGCAAGGGCGTGAACGTCGACATGGTGTTTGAGCACCCCGGCGAGGCGACGTTCCCTGTTTCCACCTTCGTCTGCAAAAAGGGCGGCATGGTCGTGATCTGCGCGGGGACTTCGGGTTTCAACCTGACGTTCGACGTGCGCTATATGTGGATGCACCAGAAGCGTTTGCAGGGCAGCCACTTTGCCCACCTCAAGCAGGCGTCCGCCGCCAACAAACTGATGGTAGAGCGCCGTCTTGATCCGTGCATGTCCGAAGTGTTCACTTGGGCCGATCTGCCCGACGCGCATATGAAGATGATGGCGAACGAGCATAAGCCGGGCAACATGTCGGTACTGGTGCAATCGCCCAAGACCGGCCTGCGCACGCTCGAAGACGCGCTGGACGCGAAAAAATAAGTCGGTGGCCCCTGTTCAGGGGGCGCTGACAACCGGCTGACCAGACACCCGCGCACCAATCCATCGGTGCGCGGGTGTTGTCGTATTTGGCATCACGCGGCGGTTTGGCACGGGCTGATTGCGCGAATAGCGGCGATGCCATCTGGCCCCCGGTGCCGCGCTGAATTAGGGTCGCGCCATGACAGTACCTGCCCTTACCTATTCCGCCGATCAGGCGGCTGCCTTTGACAGCGTGACCGAGATGTTGCGCCATGCGGGCATCGATCTGGATGACAATCTGCTGATGCCCCCTGCGGGCGGGGCGGACCAAGTGCTGGCGGTGACCGGCAAGGCGGGGTCGGGCAAAACCCTGCTGCTGGCAGAACTGTACAAGGCGCTGGAAAATGCCGGCGTCGACATCGTTTCGGGCGATTACGAGCGCAAGAAGAAAGACAAGCGCACCCTTGCCATTCTGGCCCCCACCAACAAGGCGGCATCGGTCCTGCGGCTGCGTGGCGTGCCCGCGACGACGATCCACCGCATTCTCTATACGCCGGTCTATGACCCCGAATATGAACGCATCGCGGAATGGCTGGCGGGCAGCGGTGAACGCCCGGTGATCGAGGGGATGAACGAAGTCTCGCTGGACCGCGCCTTCGCGTTCTACGAGAATAACAAATCCATTCCCGGTGCCTTGGCCGCTGCGGGTCTGCGCGGGAGCGATTTCATCACCGGATGGAAGCGTCGCGAGGAACCGCTGGATATCGGGTTTGTCGATGAAAGTTCGATGCTGGACGACAAACAGTTCGAGGACTTGAAAGAGATCTTCCCGACGTTGCTGCTGTTTGGCGATCCGGCGCAGTTGGCTCCGGTGGGGCAGTCGGGCACGATGGTGTTTGAAAAGCTGCCCAAGGAACGGGTGCTGAACCTTAGCCGAATTCACCGGCAGCAGGCCGACAACCCGATCCTTGATTTGGCCCATGCGCTTGCCGACCCTGACCTGAGCTTTGAACAGTTCGAGCGTATGGTCGAAGACGCGTCAAAGAAGGACGACCGTGTCGTCTGGGGCCAGCGGGTAGAAGTGGACTTGATGGCGCGGTCGCCTGTGCTGGTCTGGCGCAATGCCACGCGCATCCGGCTGATCAACGCTTTCCGGTCGGTCTATGGCGCGCCCGAAGACGCGCTGCTGGAGGGGGAGCCGCTGATCTGCGACGGGATCGAGCTGCCGTTGAAACACCGCAAGAAACGGCTCGACCTTGAAGCGCGCGGCCTGATCAAGGGCGCGCAGGTCGTTTATCTGGGGGCAGGGCGCAAGCCGGGCTTTAGCCGCCTGCATGTGATGGGCGCGGAAGACCCGCAAATCTCTGCCGCGTCGATCGTGAAGATCGAAAAACCGGACGAGGAAGAACCCTTCATCCCTTTTGCCGCGCGCATGGGGGCGACGTTTTTGCATGGGGCGGCGGTGACGATCCATAAGGCGCAGGGCAGCCAGTGGGACACGGTGCAGGTCTTTGCGCCCGACCTTTATGCAGCGGCGCGGATGGGCCGGTCAGAGGCGGGGCAACCGCTGTGGAAGCGGCTAGCCTATGTGGCGATCACCCGCGCGCAAGAGCGGCTGATCTGGGTCGTGCGCAACCGCCTGTCAAAACCGTCCGGAATGCTGCGGGTGGATGATCTGCGCGCGGCCCCTGCCGCCCCGCTGAGCCTTGAGGCCCAGACAGATGATCCGGCCTAGCGGCGCAGCGCCGCAAAAAGGCTAGAGGCCCCCCAGCCCGCCGCGATGGCAATCGCCAGCGATAGCAGCCCGTAGACCAGCGCATTTTCGCGCGACAGGTTGAAAAGCCAGCGTTCCAGCCCGACCTTGCGAACGTCGATCAACGTCCCGTATTGCGCCACGACGGACCCGCCACGGGTCAGGAAAATGCGGGTGTTGTAATCGCCTTCGATCAAGGAGGCGGGCAGCTGCACCGTCGCGCGGAACAGGGTCTGTTCGTCCACGGTCACGCCTTCCTCGTCCAGTTGGTACTGGTTCGCCTTGCTGCGGATGCGCACCAGTGCGTCCGAGAAGGCGGCGGAATCCTCGATATTCATCGGCGCACCGACCGACCGGATCGCCCGCGGGACAGAGATTTTATAGCGCAGGTCCTCGGTGCGGTTCAGCACGTCCTGCAAGGGGCCACTGGTGGCGACGGCATAGAAGCTGGGGGCGCGGTCTACCTCTACGGCGGCGGTGTTCACCCAGATGCCAAAGGTCTTTTCCTTGCGCCGCACCGTGACGGGGGCCGACGGGCCGGACACGGTCACCACGACCTCAAGCTCGGGGCCTTCGGGGATCGGGGTCTCGCGTTTGACGGCCCCGAAGATGATGATCTCGGACCCGTTGAAATTGGTGGAGATAGAGACTTCGCTTTGGTTCAGGCCCAGCACAATCGCCTCATCCGCGGTGGCGGAGAAAGACAGGCAGGCCAGCGCCGCCACCAAAAGGGCACGCAGACGGATCATGATGTGAACCCGACGGAATAAAGCTCTGCCGGCTGCAGCAACAGTTCCAGCGCCAGCTTGCCGCAGACGACCAGCACCAGAAGTGCAAGCAGGATCCGCAGCTGTTCCGCCTTGAGCTTGGTGCCAAGGCTGGTCCCGAACTGTGCGCCGATCACCCCGCCGATCAGCAGCAGCACGGCCAGTACGATGTCGACGGTATAGTTGGTGGTGGCGTGCAGCATCGTGGTAAACGCAGCCACAAAGATGATCTGGAACAGTGAGGTCCCGACAACCACCTTGGTCGGCATCCCCAGCAGATAGATCATCGCCGGCACCATGATAAAGCCGCCGCCCACGCCCATGATCGCGGCCAAAAGCCCAACAAACGCCCCGACCAGCAGCGGTGGGATGACCGAGATATAAAGCCCCGTGACCCGAAAGCGCATCTTGAACGGCAGCTTCTGGATCCACGTGTGTTTCTTGCGCGGGGGGCGTTTGCCGCTGCGGGTCTTGTACATCGCATTCAGCGATTCAATCAGCATCAGCCCACCGATGATGCCAAGGAAAACGACATAGCACAGGTTGACCAGCAGATCGACCTGACCCAGCGATTTGAGGTAGTTGAAGATGGTGACGCCCGCCGCGGCCCCGACCAGCCCGCCCGCCAGCAGCACGCTGCCCATGCGCAGATCCACCGTCTTGCGTTTCAGATGCACCAGCAGCGCCGAGAAGGAGGAGGCAACGATCTGGTTCGCGCCGGTCGCCACAGCCACCGCAGGGGGGATGCCGATGAAGAACAGCAGCGGCGTGATCAGAAATCCGCCCCCGACGCCGAACATGCCGGATAGAACGCCCACGATACCGCCCAACCCCAAAAGGAGGAACGCGTTGACCGACAGCTCGGCAATGGGCAGGTAAATTTGCATAGAAGCAGTTAGACCGATCCAAAGGTTGAAATCAATCGTGGATGCTGCGCCGCCGCAATTTGCGACGGCGCGGGGAGCGTTAACGCTCTTTGACGTAGGGCTCGCCGCCGGCACGGGGCGGGATCGCCTTGCCGACAAAGCCCGCGAGGATGATCACGGTCATCACATAGGGCAGGGCGGCCAGCAATTGGCCCTGAACCTTGAAGTTCACCAATGCCTCGATCACGTCGGGGCGGGTTTCCAGCGCGCCGAACAGGCCGAACAGCAGCGTGGCCCACAGCGCGTACCACGGGCGCCACTTGGCAAAGATCAGTGCCGCCAGCGCGATATAGCCACGGCCTGCGGACATATCCTTGATGAAGCCGGCCTGCAGCGCCGTGCTGAGGTAGGCACCGGCAATACCGCAAAGCACGCCACAGATCAGCACCGCAGCATAGCGCAGCCCGATAACGGAAACCCCTGCGGTATCCACCGCAGCGGGGTTTTCGCCCACAGCGCGCAGACGCAGGCCAAAGCGTGTCCGATACAGCAGCCACCATGTCGCAGGGACCGCGAGGAAGGCGAGGTAGACAAGGATCGAATGACCCGAGATCAGCTCGGCATAGAGCGGGCCGATGATCGGGGTCTGGGCAATGTCATCGGCAAAGGGCAGGGTGATCGGATTGAACCGCGCCCCGCCGATCAGCGACGGCGTGCGACCGCCTTGCTGGAACCAGTCTTGCGCGATCAGCACCGTCAGACCGGCGGCAAGAAAGTTGATCGCGACGCCGGAAATCAGCTGGTTGCCGCGGAAGGTGATGGAGGCAAGCCCGTGCAGCAGGCTCAGCGCCATCGACGCGGCGATGCCGGCCAGCAGCCCCAGCCAGACGTTCCCCGTCAGCGACGCCACGGCCGCCGAAAAGAACGCCGCCGCCAGCATCTTGCCATCAAGGCCGATGTCGAAAATACCGGCGCGTTCGGAAAACAGACCGGCAAGGCAGGCCAGTAGCAGCGGTGTGGCAAGGCGCACGGTGCTGTCGAACAGTTGGATGAGCGTGATATAATCCATTATTCAGCAGGCTCCACCGGTTTGCGTTCGGGCTTGGGGGCCCGTGCGGCGCGCAGCGCCAGAAAGATCTTCTCGAGCGGCATACGCACCATGTTATCCAGCGCTCCGGTAAAGAGGATCACCAGCGCCTGAATGACGACGATCAGCTCGCGCGGGATCGAGGTCCAGAGCGCCAGTTCAGCACCACCCTGATAGAGGAACCCGAACAGGATCGCGGCAAGGAAAACGCCCAGAGGATGGCTGCGCCCCATCAGCGCCACAGCGATCCCGATAAAGCCCGCGCCTTCCGTGGCGTTCAGCACCAGCCGTTCAGCCTCGCCCATGACGTTGTTGATCGCCATCATGCCCGCCAAACCACCCGAGATGATCATCGCGATCATCGTGATCTTGACCGGAGAGATACCGGCGTATTTCGCGGCCGATTCCGAATGGCCATAGGCGCGGATCTCATACCCCAGCCGCGTGCGCCAGATCAGCACCCACAGGAAGATACAGGCCGCAACCGCCACCAGAAGCGAGATATTGGCGGGCGCTGCCTTGGAAAACTCGATCCCCAGCGGGGCAAGGATATCATGCAGCGTCGGCAGCTTGGTCGCGTCAGGAAAGCGCGCCGTTGCGGGGTCCATGCTGCCTTGGGGGCGCAGCATATTGACCAGAATATAGTTCAGCACCGCCGCCGCGATAAAGTTGAACATGATCGTGGTGATCACGATATGGCTACCCCGTTTGGCCTGCAGGAACGCGGGGATCGCGGCCCAGGCGGCGCCGAACACGGCAGCCATCGCAGCCGCACCGATCAGGGCCAGCGACCAATGGGGCCACGGGATATACAGACAGGCCAGCGCCACGCCCAAACCGCCCAGCATCGCCTGGCCTTCACCACCGATATTGAACAGCCGCGCGTGAAAGGCGATGGCAACGCAAAGGCCTGTGAACATGAAGTTCGTGGCGTAATACAGCGTATAGCCCCAGCCATAGGTGCTGCCCAATGCGCCGGACACCATCAGTTTGACGGCAGCAACGGGGTCTTCCCCGATGCCCAGAATGACCAACGCCGACAGGATCGCTGCCAGCAATAGCGAAATCAAAGGCACGAGGACGACCTCGGCCCATTTTGGCATTACGTCCATGTTACACTTCCTTATGCGGATCGCCGCCCGCATGGGCCAGATTGTCTTCGATCTCTTCGATGGAATGGGGCGCATCGGTATCGGTGATGCCCGCCATCAGCAAGCCCAGTTCCTTTTCATCGGTCTGGCTGGCGTCTCGGATGCCCATGACCTGACCGTCGAACATGACAGCCACCCGGTCGCTGAGTGCGAGAATCTCTTCCAGCTCGACCGAGACCAGCAGGATCGCCTTGCCCTGATCGCGCAGGGCGACGATCTGTTCGTGGATGAATTCGATCGCGCCGATATCCACACCACGGGTCGGCTGGCCGATCAGCAGCAGGTCGGGGTTGCGTTCGATCTCGCGCGCCAGAACGATCTTTTGCTGGTTCCCGCCGGAAAAGTTCTTGGCCGCCAGTTTGGGGTTTGGCGGACGCACGTCGAAACGTTCCATCTTTTCGACGGTGTCGGCCTTGATCGCGGCGTTGTCCATCAACATGCCGCTGCGGTAGGCAGGGTCTTTGTGATAGCCGAAGGCGGTGTTTTCCCACGCCTGATACTCCATGATCAGACCTTCGCGCTGGCGGTCTTCGGGGACGTGGGCGATGCCGTGGTTGCGGCGGGATTGGCCGTCGGATTTGTTGCCGGTCAGGTCCAGTGCCGTGCCATTGACGCGCACGCTGCCCTTGCCGGTCTGGTATCCGCCCAGAACCTCAAGCAGTTCGGACTGGCCATTGCCGGCCACCCCCGCAACGCCAAGGATTTCGCCCGCGCGGACTTGCAGATCGATGCCGCGCAGACGCTCGACGCCCTTGTCATCAACGACGCGCAGCCCTTCGACATCCAGAATGACCGGACCGGGGGCCGCGGGTTTCTTGTCGACACGCAGCAGAACCTTGCGGCCGACCATCAGCTCCGCCAGTTCGGCGGGCGAGGTTTCGGCGGTCTTGACGGTGGCGGTCATCTCGCCGCGGCGCATGACCGATACGGTGTCCGTCGTCTCCATGATCTCGCGCAGCTTGTGGGTGATCAGGATGATCGTCTTCCCCTCGGAGCGCAGACGCCCGAGGATGCGGAACAGCTGGTCCGCCTCGGCTGGGGTCAGTACGCCGGTGGGCTCATCCAGAATGAGGATATCGGCCTGACGATACAGCGCCTTGAGGATTTCCACCCGTTGCTGCATGCCGACGCCGATGTCTTGCACCAGCGCGTCGGGATCGACCTTGAGCCCGTAGTCATCGGCCAGCTTCATCAGCGATTTGCGCGCCTTGGCCAGCGACGGTTTCAACAGCCGCCCGTCTTCGGCACCCAGAATGATGTTTTCCAGGACCGTGAAATTTTCAACCAGTTTGAAGTGCTGGAACACCATCCCGATGCCTGCGGCAATCGCGGCCTGGCTGTCAGGGATGTCGGTCTTTTTACCGGCGATAAAGATGTCGCCTTTGTCGGCTTTGTAGAATCCGTAAAGGATCGACATCAGCGTCGATTTGCCCGCGCCGTTTTCCCCGATGACCCCATGGATCGTGCCGGGCATGACGCGGATAGAGATGTCTTTATTGGCCTGTACCGGACCAAAGGCCTTGGAGATGCCTTTCAGCTCGATCGCCGGAGCGGCAGTTTCCTGCCGCTCCGTATGTGTTGCAGTGCTCACGCTTAGAAGCTCAGGCTCGGGCAGCTGTCGTCGGACATGTAGTCATGTACCTCAAGCGACCCGTCTGCGATCTTGGCTGCTGCTTCATCCACAGCGGCCTGCATTTCAGCGGTAACCAGTGCCTTGTTGTGTTCGTCAATCGCGACGCCCACGCCTTCGTTGCCAACGCCCATGACGTTAAAGCCTTTTTCCATGCCGGGACCATCGGACATCGCGTCAAACACAGCATTGTCCACGCGTTTGATCATCGAGGTCAGGACTTTGCCCGGGTGCAGGTGGTTCTGGTTGCTGTCCACGCCGATCGACAGGATGTCTTCGTCGGCTGCGGTTTGCAGAACGCCAACGCCTGTGCCGCCCGCGGCGGCATAGACAACATCAGCACCCTGGCTGATCTGCGCTTTGGTCAGCTCGGACCCTTTCACGGGGTCGTTCCATGCGGCAGGGGTCGAACCTGTCATGTTCGAGATCACGGTCGCGTCGGGGTTCACGGCCAGAACGCCTTGGGCGTAGCCGCAGGCGAATTTGCGGATCAGGGGGATGTCCATGCCGCCGATAAAGCCGACAGTGTTGGATTCAGAGGCCATCGCCGCCATCATGCCGACCAGATAGGAGCCTTCGTGTTCGTTGAAAACAACGGAACGGACGTTGGGTGCGTCGACAACCATGTCGATGATGACAAAATCGGTATCAGGGTAATCGCCTGCAACCTGACCAAGCGCATCACCAAAGGCAAAGCCGGTCATCACGATGGGGTTGGAGCCCGCTTCGGCGAAACGGCGCAGCGCCTGTTCACGCTGTGCTTCGGACTGCAGTTCGATCTCGCGGAAGCTTTCACCGGTCTCTTCGGCCCAGCGTTGCGCGCCAGCAAAGGCGGCTTCGTTGAAGGATTTGTCGAATTTGCCGCCAAGGTCGAAGATTAGGGCGGGTTCGGCCAGAGCCGCACCGGCACTAAGAGCCGTGGCCGCAGCAGCGCCGAGGAATTTGGTCATAAGGGTCATGGAGTGTCTCCCGGTTTATTGTGTTGGGGCGCAAGCGCGAAGCCTTTGCCCGGTCGCAGTTCCGCGCTTGCGCCCGGTTCCGTCGATCAGATGTACGATACTGCGTAGCCCATGGGTAGGGTCAACCGGATTCTCAAGCGCTTGGGGATGATATTGCCTATTAACCGTGCGTAAACTGACGCGAAAGGATCAATGCATCAACGGATGGCGCATCTTTACGCTGATAATACCCGCGACGTGTGGCCGTCTGGCGAAACCCTGCGGAAGTGTAAAGTGCGATGGCAGCGGTATTGTCGGCGGCGACCTCTAGAAAGGCGGTGCCGGCCTGCGTTTCAAGCCCGTCCATCCAGCGTTGCAGCAAGCGGCGGCCAATACCCTGACGTTGGGCTGCGGGATCAACGGCGAGGGTCAGCAGCTCTGCCTCTCCCGCGATGAGGCGGGTCAGGGCAAAGCCCTGCGGTTCCGCCAGATACGTCACAAAGGGGGAGGCCAGCAGATCGGCGATCTCTTGCGCCGTCCACGCACGGTCGTGCACAAAAGCGGCGGCGTGAATCCGCGCCATATCCTGCGGCGTCATGAAAAGATCGCGGGCGGTGTGTCGCGGGCCGGGGCGGCATCGGCGGGGCGCAGATACAGCGGGGCAGGGCGCGGGGTCCGGGTGCCAAGCTTCGTGGCGGCAATGCGTGCCGTTGCCTCTGCCACGGGCATACAAGGGGGCAAGGCGGTGCCGTTACAAAGTGCTGCGATCATATCGGCCTGATGACCCACACAGACGGGATCAGCGCGCGAGGGCACTGAAGGCAGATCATCCAGCCCACACATCACAGGGTCGCGGTCGTCCATCGTGCCGAACACCTGCACGAACAGCTTGTCCTGCCGCGCATCGATGCTGCTGATGACAACGCCGTCATGCCCGAAGGCCAGCGCCTGAAGATGCGAAACACCTATCGCGGGCACCCCAAGGCCAAGCGCGAGCCCGCGCGCGGCTGAGACCGCGATGCGGATACCGGTGAAGTTCCCCGGCCCGATGCCGACGCCAATCGCTGTCAGATCGCTATAGGCCACATCTGCGCTGGCCAGCACCTCGGCACATAGGCCAAGCAGCCGTTCGCCCTGACCCTTGTTCATCGGTTCCTCGACGCTGGCGATGATCTGGTCGCCCGACAGCAAAGCGGCCGCACAATGTGCGGCCGATGTATCAAACGCCAGGAGAAGAGGCGTCTTAGGCAACCGGGCGTACCTCGGTTACTTCGGGGATGTAGTGGCGCAGCAGGTTCTCGATGCCCATTTTCAACGTCAATGTGGACGATGGGCAGCCCGCGCAGGCCCCTTGCATGTGCAGATAGACAACGCCGCGCTCGAACCCGTGGAAGGTGATGTCGCCGCCGTCCTGTGCCACGGCAGGGCGCACGCGGCTGTCCAGCAATTCCTTGATCTGGCCGACGATCGCACCGTCTTCGCCCGTATGCTCCGCATGGCCCGACGCGTGGTCATGGCCGGTTTCCATCACTGGCTGACCGGATTGAAAATGCTCCATAATCGCGCCAAGCAGGGCGGGTTTCAGGTGGTCCCATTCGATCCCGTCGGCCTTGGTGATGGTCACGAAATCGGTGCCGAAGAACACGCCGGTCACGCCTTCGACAGCGAACAGACGCGTGGCCAAAGGCGAGGCGCTGGCGGCTTCGGGGGCGGGGAAATCGGCGGTGCCCATCTCCAGCACGGTCTGACCGGGCAGGAATTTCAACGTTGCGGGGTTGGGCGTGGATTCGGTCTGAATAAACATCACATGCTCCTGAAAGGGTTGATGCAGATATGCGACCTGAGCGCGCGCAAGTCAAGGTTTGGAACGATTCTAAGTTTGCGACGGCCTGCGGTGCCGCCTCAGGTGATCATCTCGAGCCGTTCTTTGCTCATGTCACCGGGAACGATGGTGATCGGCACCGGCAGCGAGCCTGCGTTGCGGGAAAGCTGGGTCACCAAGGGGCCGGGGCCAGATTTCTTGTCGGTGCCCGCGCCAAGCACCAGCACGCCGACTTCGGGGTCATCGGCCAGCTGGTTGATGATCTCGTCCACGATCACACCTTCGCGAATAACCAGCGCGGGCTCCACGTTCAGCCGGTCGCGCATCCATTTGGCGAAGACCTCGAAATGCACCTCGATCCTTTCGCGGGCTTCCTCGCGCATGACCTCGGCCACACCGATCCAGTGATTGAATTCGTCAGGCGGGATGACCGACAGCACCACCACCCCGCCGCCAGAGTTGGACGCCCGCATCGCGGCAAATCGCATGGCGTTCAGGCATTCGCGGCTGTCATCCAGCACAACCATAAATTTACGCATAGCATCCTCCTGTTGAACGGCGGGGGGCGGGGTCAGCCACGGTCAGAGGCCGCCCAATCCCAATACATCTCGCGCACGCGGCGGGTCATGGGGCCGATCTGGTACTGCGTGTCGTCAAACGCTTTGACCGGCGTGACCTTCATCATGTTGCCGGACAAAAAGACCTCGTCCGCGGCATGGAAGTCATCAAAGCTAAGCACTGTTTCGTGCACCTTGATCCCGTCGGCGCGCATGTTCGACATATGCCGCGCGCGGGTGATACCGGCCAGAAACGTGCCATTGGGGATCGGGGTGAACACCTCGCCATCCTTGACCATGAACACATTGGCAGAGGCCGATTCGGCGACATTGCCCATGGCGTCGGCGACCAGCGCGTTGCCAAAACCTTTGGCGCGGGCTTCAACCATCATGCGGGCGTTGTTGGGATAAAGGCAGCCCGCCTTGGCGTTGACGACGTTGTCTTCAAGCACGGGACGCCGGAAACGGGTCCGTGTCAGCGTCGTGGCCGCATCGGGTGCCGCCATAGGGATCTGTTCAAGGCTGATGGCAAAACCGGTCGCGTCCTTTAATGGCACGATCCCCAGCTCGTCGCCCGCCAGCGCCCAATACATCGGGCGGATATAGACGGCGGCGTCCTTGGGGTAGCTTTTCAGACCCTCGCGTACCATCTCGACCATATCGGCGGTCTCGACCGTGGGGGTGATCATCAGTGCCTTGGCCGACCGGTTGATCCGCGCGCAATGCGCCTCCAGATCGGGGCTGAGACCGTCGAACAGCCGCGCCCCGTCAAATACGGTCGTGCCCAGCCATGCACCGTGGTCCGCGGCCTTGATGACAGAGATGTCACCCTCGTGCCAACTGCCTTCGTAAAATGTCTTGATATGTGTGCCAGTGGCCATTGCGTGTCCTTTGGTTACCGCTTGGGCGCGGTGCGGTAGATGCCCTCGGGCAGGTTCAGCGCGGCTGTCAGATCGTGCAGCTGTTCGGGCGAGAGGCTGATCTTGCAGACAGAGTTGGTGCGCGGGTCCCATTGCTCGAATGTGATAACGCTGGCAAAGGCCTGCACCGTCACATCTTCACGCAAGGGTGCTTTGCCTTCGTCGATCAGAGTGATCACACTGGCATCGAATTCGTGTTCAATCGTAAACATGAAGGCACAGTATTCTTTCGGTGGTCCAATGCAAGAGCAGCACTGCGCCGTCTGTTCAAATCCGCGCCGCCGCGTTAAAACGGTGGCAGATCTATTCGTTGCCCTTTTGAGGATGCGTTACGTGATGTTGAGATACTGTCTTGCTCTGGCCGCTGCGGCATTTATGGCTGCCTGCGAACCGACGACCATGTCGGGGCCTGTCTCCACCCAACCCGAGCAAGGGCAACCCGCTAGTTTTTCCGCCAATGAATCCGCCCGCAGCTTTATCCGCGTGTTGCAAACGGTCGAACCTGTCGCTGAACGCGAATGTCGCGTGCGGACCTCGCAGGTGAATTGCGATTTCAACATCGTGGTCGATGACCGCCCCGGCCAGCCCGCCAACGCCTACCAAACCGAGGATAAGGCCGGGCGTCCGGTCATCGCCTTCACCCTCGCCCTGATCGCGGATGCGCGTAACGAGGACGAGCTTGCCTTTGTCATGGGGCACGAAGCTGCCCACCACATCGAAGGGCATATCGCGCGCCAGCAGCAGAACGCGGTCGCCGGTGCGGTGATCTTTGCCGGTCTCGCCACGCTGAGCGGGGGCGATGCCACTGCGGTCGAATCGGCACAGCGCCTTGGGGCGCAGGTGGGCGCGCGGACCTATTCCAAAGACTTCGAGCTTGAGGCAGACGCCTTGGGCACCATTATCACCGCACGCGCAGGGTATAACCCGCTGCGGGGGGCCGAATTCTTTACCCGTATTCCTGACCCCGGTGACCGTTTCCTGGGCACGCACCCGCCCAATGCATCGCGTCTGGATACCGTACGGCGGACCGCGGCGGGGCTATAACGGCACCGCATGAAGCAGCTTGGTCAGATACTGACGGACCGCGGGTCCAAATATGCCGTGTCAGGCTGCCCCGCGTCCGATCGCGCCGCCGTGGATGCTGCGCTGAAAGAGCTCAAGCGCGATAAATCCTATGCCAAGGCAACCCACAACACCTGGGCGGTGCTGCTGTCAGACGGCGGCCCGCTGAAAGGCGATGATGGGGAATCCGGTGCGGGGATGGTGATCATCCGGATGCTAGAGCGTGAGGGTCTGGAGGATCACCTGATCGTGGTCACGCGCTGGTACGGCGGGAAACATCTGGGCGGTGACCGGTTCCGCCACGTGCAATCCTGCGTGCGCGCCTATCTGGACGCGGCCTGACACGGGCTTACAAGCTGATAGAGATGGCGGCGAAAAAGCAGATAGAGGCGGCAAGCACAAAGCTGTGCCAGATCGCATTCTGAAAGCGCATGCCGGGGTGTGCAAAGACGATCGTCCCCAGCGTATAGATCAACCCGCCGATGCCAATCAGCGTCAGCGCCGTGGTAGGCAGGTTTTGCCACATCGGCCAGACCAGCAGCACAGACAGCCACCCCATGCCAAGATAGAGATACAGCGACGCTCTGGACTCCGTGCTCCAGAAAGACAGTTTGGCGACCGCGCCGATAATGGCCAGCGCCCAGACCACGGCGAGGATGCCATAGGCGAACCCCGTTCCGATGAGCACAACAAACGGTGTGTAGGTGCCCGCGATCTTGAAGTAGATCGCCGCATGGTCAATCCGCCCCAGCAGGGCGCGGGTACGATCAAACGGCAAAAGGTGGTAAATCGCCGAAGCCAGAAGCGACAGAACGAAGCAGGCCGCATAAACCAGCGTCGGTGTAAGCTGCTCCCCCTGGCTTGCAGCATAGGTTGTCAGCAGGATTGTTGCCGGTATCGCAAATCCCAGACCCAACACGTGGATCGTGCCATCGGCGAGAGTGTCAGCGGTTGGGTGCGGATAAGCCATAGGTCAAATCTAGCACCCGTTTGCAACATTCCCATGTCAGATTTCGTCTAATTAATGGCGCTTTGGTATCTCGACCTATCCATTCGTATAGGAGGTTATGCCGACGCGCGGCGCGCGTCCGGATCAACGGGGTTTATTGCCGTCGATCCAGCGCGACATCATCGTCTTGTCGCGGAAACATTCCTGCGGGATATCGCGGCGCTTCAGGCGGGCGATGCGTTCGGCAAAAGCGACCTGCTTTGACGAGGGATACTGCGAAAACGGCCCGTCCACCGGCTTGGGTTTATGGGCGTCGATCCATTCAGACAGCGCGGCACGATCGGTCAACGCCCGTTTCGGCACAGGCGCGCCAGTCTTGAGGCTAAGCGAGGTAGCATAGTGCATCTGCTTTTCCGTCGGCGGCAAAGCGGCGCGCGCGTCGCGGGCTGAATCTTCTGCATGGGCAGGTACGGCCCCGTTGTCGGGATCGAACATGCCGGGAAACTGCGGTTGGTAGGACATCGTATAGGCCCCCTTGTTCTGGTTGGAACATATATAGAACATCGCGTGCGCTTTTCAAGGGTTTCACCTCTGATACGCCATCATTTGTCTATATGTAGGGTGCGGATTTACAATTTCCACAACATGGGCTGCGCCTGCAATCGGGTCTACCTGCGCGAATAGGAACGCCAAGGCGCTTGCTTTGTTCCATGGTTGAGAAGGGGGGAGAGCGGTGGCCTAGACCACGCGCCCCCAAAGATCGTATTCGCCGGCTTCTTCGACTTCGACGGTCACGATCTGGCCAACGCTCAGGTTTTCGAACCCTTCGTCGATGAACAGGTTGCCGTCGATCTCTGGCGCGTCTGCCTTTGTGCGGCAGGTGGCGGCCTCGTCGTCGATCTCGTCGATGATCACATCCATGCGGCGACCCACTTTGGCTTCCAGCTTGGCGGCCGAGATGGCTTGCGCCTTCTCCATAAAGCGGTTCCAGCGGTCCTGTTTGACCTCGTCCGGCACGTGATCGGGAAGCGCATTTGACCGCGCCCCGTCAACGTTTTCGTACTGAAAACAGCCCACGCGATCCAGCTGCGCCTCGTCAAGCCAATCCAGCAGGGTCTGGAACTCTGCCTCTGTCTCGCCGGGGTAGCCAACGATGAAAGTCGACCGCAGGGTGATGTCGGGGCAGGTGTCACGCCACGCGGCAATTTCATCCAGCGTCTTAGCCGCCGCCGCAGGGCGGGCCATGCGTTTCAGCACGTCGGGATGTGCATGCTGGAAGGGAATATCCAGATAGGGCAGCACCAGACCTTCAGCCATCAGCGGGATCAGGTTGCGCACATGGGGGTAGGGGTAGACGTAATGCAGCCGTACCCACGCCCCGAGCGACCCCAGATCACGCGCCAGATCGGTGATATGCGCGCGATGGCCACGGTCTTCGGCATGTTTGATATCGACGCCGTAGGCCGAGGTATCCTGAGAGATCACCAGCAGTTCGTTCACGCCGTTCTGCACCAGCTTTTCAGCCTCGCGCAGGATCGCATGGGCAGGGCGCGATTGCAGGCGGCCGCGCATGTCGGGGATGATGCAGAACTTGCACTTGTGGTTACAGCCCTCCGAGATCTTCAGATAGCTGTAGTGGCGCGGCGTCAGGCTGACGGCCTGCGCGGGCAGCAGATCGATAAACGGATCGGGCGAAGGCGGCACGGCCCCATGCACCGCGTCCAGCACCTGTTCATATTGGTGCGGGCCGGTGACGGCCAGAATACGCGGGTGATGTTCGCGGATATAATCCGGCTCGGCCCCGAGGCAGCCGGTCACGATCACTTTGCCATTTTCGTTCAGCGCCTCGCCAATCGCGTCAAGGCTTTCGGCCTTGGCGGAATCAAGGAACCCGCAGGTGTTCACAATCACCGCATCCGCCCCGGCGTAGTCCGGCGACACGCCGTAGCCTTCGGCGCGCAGGCGCGTCAAAATCCGTTCGCTGTCGACCAGCGCCTTGGGGCAGCCCAGCGATACCATGCCGATGGTCGGCTGGCCGGGGCGGGACGGATTGCTGATCTGGGCCTTTGGCGCAAGATCGGGGCGTAGATTTGGTGGGTTTGTGCTCATGAACTGCGCTATAAGCCATGCAAAGGGTCTGGGAAAGGCCCCGCATCAGGCAAGGAGACGGGCGATGAAGTGGATTATTCGGGCAATTGGCATACTGCTGCTGATTTTGGTGGTCGCGGTGGGGTCGCTGTTCTTGCTGCCCGCCGACCGTATTGCGCGAATCGCGGCGGACCAGCTGCGCAACCTGACAGGGCGCGAGGTCACGATCACGGGCGATGTGGGGCTGACCTTCTGGCCGGTGCTGGGGGTGACCGCAGGCGGGCTCGAGGTCGGGAACGCCGATTGGGCCAAGGATGGGGCGATGCTCTCGGCCGCCAATGCCGCCATCGGGGTTGATGCGATGGCGCTGATCCGGGGCGAGATCAAGATCACCAACATTGAAGCGCAAAGCCCCACCATCCGGCTGGAGCAACGCCGCGACGGGCGCGCCAGCTGGCAGTTCAGCGACGGCGGCGGCGAGGCAGCCATCGAGACCGCTCCGACCGCGCCTGCGCGCAGCCCGCGCCCGCTGACGATCCAGCGGCTCAATATCACCGACGCCACGTTGATCTATGATGCCGAGGGCAGCGATCTGGTGCGATTTGACGGTGTGGACCTGTCGCTCGACTGGCCCGAACGGGCGGGCGATGCGGTGATCAAGGCCGCCCTGCGCCCCGCGGCCGATCGTGTGTCGATCGAGGCGACGATCAACCGGTTTGACCAATTCCTGAACGGCGACATCCGCCCGCTGCGTGCCCGTGTGGACACCAAGGGCGGCGGCGTCTCGCTGACCGGACGGGCGGGGCTGACCGGCGCTGTTGCGGGGGATCTTTGGCTCAAGACGTCGGACACGGGGCGTTTTCTGGCAGCGCTCGGGGTGGGTGACATCGCACTGCCGCAGGGCTTGGGAAAGACGGCGGATATCAACCTTGATCTGACCCTGACGCCCGACCGGCGCTTGGCCCTGCGCGAGGTGGTGGCCGATCTGGGCGGGAACGCCCTGACCGGTGCGGCGGATATCACGCTGAACGGCACGCCCGATGTGAACGCGCAGATCAACGTCGGTGCGCTGGACCTGACCGGCTTTGCGGGCAGCGCCCCCAGTGGCACCGCGCCCGCGTCCGCCACCCCCGCGCCTGCGTCCCCGACTGGTTGGTCGAAAGCACCGATTGATGCGTCCGCGCTTTCCGCCTTCAACGGCGAGATCGCGCTGCGGGCAGATAGCATTGATCTGGGCACGCTAAGCTTGGGCGCGACGCGCGTATTGCTGCGCAACGACCGGTCGCGTCTGGTCGCCGAGCTGCGCGAGATCAGGGCCTATGCCGGTGTGATCAGTGGCGAGTTCGTGGTCAACAACCGCAACGGCCTGTCGGTGGGCGGGGCGCTGAACGCGACCTCCATCGCCATGCAGCCTTTGCTGCAACAGACCGCAGGGCTGGGCCGGTTCCACGGTACCGGCGATGCAGAGGTATCTTTCCTCGGGTCCGGCGCATCGCTGGACGCGATCATGCGGTCGCTTAGCGGATCGGGCGCGGTGAATGTCGGGCGTGGGCATATCGAGGGGATCGACCTTGATGCGCTGATGGGCAATTTCGATGTCGAGGGTGGCACGACGGTCTTCGATTCCCTTGCCGCGACATTCGACATGGATCAAGGCGTGCTGCGCAACGACGACCTGCTGATGCAGCTGCCGAACTTTACCGCCACGGGCACGGGGCAGGTGGGGCTGGGGGCGCAGACGCTTGATTATACCGTCACGCCCAAGGCACTGCGGGTGAACGGCGATCGGGGGCTGGCCATTCCGGTGCGTATCTTCGGGCCGTGGGCCGCACCGCAGATCAAGCCGGATTTGCAGGCGGCGCTGGACATGAACTTTGCCAAGGAAAAGGAACAGGCCCGCCAAAAGCTGAACGAAAAGCTGGAGGAGGAACTGGGCGTATCGCGGCAGGACGGGCAATCGGTCGAGGATGCGGTGAAACAAAAGGTAGAGGACGAGCTGCGGCGCGGGCTGTTCAAGCTCTTTGACTAGCGGCGCGCCACACGGGCGGTGTATTTCCAAAACCCCGGTTCGGAAAACTGCAATTTTCCGTGGCGTTTTACGGGCGAGGGGCGGTACGGGCCCTTCGCCGCCCCCGCCCCGTCTTTACCTGTCGCGGCGGGGGCGTTAAGGCTGGTCGCCAAGCGCAAGGAGCACCTCCATGGACAACGATCTTTTCAACTCTTTCATGACCGGACCTGACGAGAATGGCCGCTTTGGCGATTTTGGGGGGCGGTTTGTGTCGGAAACCCTGATGCCGCTGATCCTCGAACTGGAAGCGGAATATGAAAAGGCCAAGACGGACGACAGCTTTTGGGCCGAGATGGACGACCTGTGGACCCACTATGTCGGTCGCCCCAGCCCGCTGTATTTCGCAGAGCGTCTGACCGAACATCTGGGCGGTGCCAAGGTTTACATGAAGCGCGACGAGCTGAACCACACCGGCGCGCATAAGATCAACAACGTGTTGGGCCAGATCATTCTGGCGCGGCGCATGGGCAAGAAACGGATCATCGCGGAAACCGGTGCGGGCCAGCACGGTGTGGCCACGGCCACCGTCTGTGCCAAGTTCGGTCTGCAATGCGTTGTCTATATGGGCGCGCATGATGTTGAACGGCAGGCCCCCAACGTCTTCCGCATGCGTCTGCTGGGCGCCGAAGTGATCCCCGTCACCTCGGGCCGTGGGACGCTGAAAGATGCGATGAACGACGCGTTGCGCGATTGGGTCACCAATGTGCGCGACACATTCTATTGCATCGGCACGGTCGCAGGGCCGCACCCCTATCCGGCGATGGTCCGCGACTTTCAGGCGATCATCGGCAAGGAAGTGCGCGAACAGATGGACGCCGCCGAAGGCCGTCTGCCCGACACGCTGGTCGCCGCGATCGGTGGCGGGTCGAACGCGATGGGGCTGTTCTATCCGTTCCTTGATGACAAAGACGTCAATATCATCGGCGTCGAAGCCGGCGGCAAGGGCGTGAACGAAAAGATGGAGCATTGCGCGTCATTGACCGGTGGCCGCCCCGGCGTGCTCCACGGGAACCGCACCTACCTGTTGCAGGACGACGACGGTCAGATCCTCGAAGGCTTCTCTATCTCGGCCGGTCTGGATTACCCCGGTATCGGGCCCGAACATTCCTGGCTGCACGACATTGGCCGCGCGCAATATGTGTCGATCACCGATAAAGAGGCGCTTGAGGCGTTCCAGCTGAGCTGCGCGCTTGAAGGGATCATTCCCGCGCTCGAACCCAGCCACGCGCTGGCGCATGTGATGAAGATCGCACCAGATCTGCCCAAGGATCACATCATCTGCATGAACATGTGTGGGCGCGGCGACAAAGACATTTTCACCGTCGCCAAGGCGCTTGGTTTTGACATGAAGGTCTGAGGATCAGACGAAAGCTTAGACACTCACGATCACGAAGGGGGCGGCGCATCGCCCCCTTTTCTTTTGGCGCTGGCCCTATCGGGTCAGCTCTAGGATATCAAAGTCGCTTTCGACCACCGGCGCGGGAAACATCAGCCGCGCCCGCTGGTTGCTGACACGTTCGAACACCGCGACATCGGGTTGCATCGTGCCATCACCGGCAAAACCGGGTGGCAGGGCGTCGTAAGCGGGCGGTACCTCTCCCGCGACATAGCCAACGCCAGCATAGACCGCACGCCCGTCTCGCAGCGTGATGACCCCCGTGGTGCGCTGCGACCCGCTGAGCTTTTCAAACAGATACCCGTTGCCCTGAAAGGTCAGGCGGCATTTGAACGGGCTATAGACCACCAGCGCGGGCAGGCCGCCCAGTTTCATCGTGCGGCAGGACCAATCGCCTGCCAGCCCCTCGTCAAAGGCAACCTGCGGTGTGCCGGACAAGGCGCGCGACAGAGCGGCCAGATCATCCGCGCTGCCGCTTTGGAACGCTTGCAGCAGGGCATCGCCCGCCGTGGCCTCGAACCGGTCGAGGCGAAGCTGCTCTTGCGGGCGCAGGGCGTCTTGGGCGATGGCTGGGGCGGTGCAGAGCACTGCGGTCAAGACAGCAGTCAGGGCAGCAGTCAGGCGCAGCATCAGTCTGCCCCGCCGTTAGGGCGCAGGGCATGGGCCTGCAGGATATTCAGCGGCACGATATCCAAGGCGCGCTGATGGGTTGCCTCAAGATGCACCTTTGGCGCGCAGCCCTCGTCCGCCGCTTGCAAGAAACGCCCCGCACAAAGACACCACGGATCGCCCGCCGACAGTCCGGCAAAGCCGAATTCGGGGCGCGGTGTGCTGAGGTCGTTGCCGACATATTTGGAATAGGCCAGAAACTCGGCCGTCATGATCGCGCAGACCGTGTGGCTGCCCTGATCGGCGGCACAGGTGTTGCACGACCCGTCGCGGAAAAAGCCCGTGACGGGGTCGCTGCCACAGACGGCCAGCGGGCCGCCAAGGATATTGATGCTTTCGTCAGGTGTCATGGGCCCCCCAAGGCTGCGCTGATCTGGCGGAAGATGGCGATGTTCTGATCGCTGACCCCGGCCTCGCGGAACTTGCGGTCGGCGGCATTGGTCGCGATCACCACCCCGTCAGCGCGGTTGATGTAGATATACTGACCATACACACCGCGGGCCATGAATTCACCCTCTGTCGCACCTTGGGGAATCCACCACTGATAGCCATAGCCGATCTGCCCCTCTGCCGTCGGGGCCGATGGCGCGGTAGAGGCGGCGACCCAGTCTGCCGGTACAATCTGCTGACCGTTGTAGCGACCGTTTTGCAGGAACATCTGCCCCATGCGGGCGTAATCGCGGGTCGTCAGGTTCAACCCGCCCAAGACAAAGGCGACACCCGCGCCGTCAGTCACGTAATAGGGCGCGTGCTCCAGCCCCATGGGGGTGATGATCTTTTCCGACAAAAGATCGGTGACGGACCGGCCTGTTGCCCCCCGAACGACCATGCCGATGACATGGGTGTCGATCGACACATAATGCCACTGGCTGCCGGGCGTGGTGAAAGTATCTTTCAGGCTTGCGGTGAAATCGTCCAGCTCTCCGCCAAGGGCGAGTGCGCGGCCCATCTTGTTGATGTCGGAATCCGGGTCGAGGTAATCTTCGTCAAAAGTAACCCCGCTGGCCATGTTAAGCACGTTGCGCAACGTCGCCCCGTCATAGGCGGTGCCTTTCAGCTTGGGCGCGTAGGTCGTGACGGGGTCGTCAAGCGATGCAATCGCCCCTTCGTCCAGCAGGATACCCACAAGCGCGGAAAGGTAGCTTTTAGCGACAGACCAGCTGATCCGCAGATCATCGGGCTGGGTGCCTTTAAAGTAGTTCTCATAGACAATCTGACCATCTTTCAGCACAACCAATGCCGTCACATCCCGCGCTTCGATCCAGTCGTTGACCGGGGCCGAGGGGGCGTATTCGGGTCCATAAGAAAGCTCTGCCGTGGGGCCATCACCGCGCGACAGAGGCTTGGACAGGAAGGCCTCGTCCATATGGCTGAAGTTATGCACGATCTTGTCTTCGGCAAAGAGCGAGTTCACCGCCAGCAGCCGCGTGATCTCTTCGCGTTTCCACAGGCCGACAACGACCACAGCCACCACTAGAGCCAGTAAAATACGGCCCAGCCATTTCCCGAATGTGCGCATGAAATCCTCCCTGATATGCGGGGATACCCAAGCACGAAGGCTGCGGTGGTGCCAGATAAACTTGGCGTCAGCCGGTGTAGGTCCAATCGATCCAACGACCGTGGAAATCGACCCGCGCCAAGGGCAGGGTGATGTCACCGGGCCAGAGCCTGAGCGTCAGCGCGGCCCCCTTGAGGCCGGATCCGTCCTGCTCCATCGACAGCCATGCCAGCGGGCGGTTGCGCGTGGCGCGTTTTCCAGCAGCCTCGATCAACGCTTGGCCACGGGCCTGCGCCTCTTTGGGAAAATACTGCCACGCGACGGTGTGCTGGATCAGGTGCAGACACCCTTCGGGGGATTGGGGCAGGGTGCGCGCCAGCCAGTCAATCGCATCGCCGCGTTGCACCTGCGCCGTCATGACAGAGGCCGCGGTCCGCGTCAGTGTCAGGCGTTCGGGTTGGTCCGCCCAGATATAGGACATCAGCCGCAACAGGTGGTCGGGCCGCGTCGGGTCCAGCGGGTTCAGATCAACGCCGCGACGTTTTTCGACCTGCGGGTTGATCGCCGGTGGCAGTTTGCCGGTCCAGTCAGGCGACATCAGGATCGTGGACATGTTCGACCCGAAGCGATGCCCCTCGATCTCGAGCACGAAGTGGTCCCACATCAGGTTGAGCCCACCGCTGGCCCCGAGTTCGGACAGGCGGATCGGCAGATTGAAATGCTGCGCCGCGACGCGGGCCCCGGCGATCAACGCGGCAGAGCGGCGGACCTCGTTCGTTTGCGGCGCGCTGTCGGTCCAATCAAGCAAGAAGGCTTCATGCGTGGTGATCGCGTCGCGCACGGCCTCTGACAGGGCTTGGTCGCTCGCCTTGTGCGGGGGGTAAACGGCCATCAGCGCAGGCGCTTTGCGTTTCAACACCAGCGCATGCAGCCCGCCCGCGATGCGCAGGGGAAGGGACGCGCCCGACGGGCCGATATCCCCTTTGAGCGCCGCAAATTTACGGCCAAGGGCTGTGTCGGCGGGCCAGTCCCGCGCCAGCACGCCCATCAACTGCCCCATGAAGGGAGACCCAAGTGCGATGCAATGCCCGGCTTGCTCTTCAAAGGCTTCTCGCAGTGTCACTTGAACCGGTCCAACAGTTTTTGCATGGCGCTGCGGTCGTCGGTCTGGGGGGCAGGCTCTGCCTTGGGCTGCGTTGGGGCCGGCTGCGCGGGCTTTGGCGCAGGGGCTTGAGCTTTGGCCGCAGTGCCCGCGGGTTTCTTGGTGCCCGTGCCGGATCGTGGCGGGGCAACACGCAAGGCCACGGCGTTCATGAACTTGGCCGTATCGCCGCGCGCCAGGTCCGCAGCACCGTCGCTGATCCCGCGCAATACGTCGTCCAGCCATTCCTGCTCTGCCTTAGCAAAGTCGCGCAGGACATAGCCCGGTACGGCGTCCTTATGCCCCGGATGGCCTACGCCAAGGCGCACACGGTCATAGTCGGGACCGATATGCGCATGGATCGACCGCAAGCCATTGTGCCCCGCATGCCCGCCGCCGGTCTTGCATTTCACCTTGCCGGGGGCGAGGTCGATTTCGTCGTGCAAAACGATCACGTCCGCCGGTTCAAGCTTGTGGAACCGCATGGCCGATTGCACCGACTGACCAGAGTTGTTCATGAATGTCTCGGGCTTGAGCAAGACCACGCGGTCCGCGCCAAAACGCCCTTCGACCGTTAGCCCGTTGTGCTTGGTCTTCCATCCGGCAAAGCCGTGGTCCTGCGCGATGCGGTCCAGCGCCATAAAGCCGATGTTATGCCGGTTGCCCGCGTATTTGGCACCCGGATTGCCAAGCCCTACGATCAGTTTCATGCGGACCCCTTCAAGTGGATAAAAACGTTTGTTTGGCCAAGGATAGCAGACCGTGGGGCCAAACGAAATAACGCCCCAACGAAAAACGGGGCCGCCCATGGCGACCCCGTCTCGACCCATCCGCGCCCGCAGGCGCGACGGATATATCAGTATCAGTCTTCTTTGACTTCTGTTGCGGGCACTTCGTCTGCTGCAACATCTTCGTCTTCATCATCGTCCTGGCTGGCCAGACCGGAAGGCGCGGAAATCTGCGCGATCACGAAGTCACGGTCGATGACCGGCTTGGTGCCGTTTGGCAGCTTCACGCTCGAGATGGTGAGGCTGTCACCGATTTCCAGTTCGGAAACGTCGATTGTGATGTGATCAGGGATATCGCCTGCGGTCACAACCAGTTCAACTTCGGGACGTACCAGCGTCAGAACGCCACCTTTTTTCAGGCCGGGGCTGACTTCTTCGCCTTCGACTTCAACCTGGATGAAGAGGTTGATTTTGGTGGTGCGCTTCAAACGCATCAGGTCGACGTGCGTTGGCAGGTCTTTAACAACGTGACGCTGAACGTCGCGGCAGATGACGCGGACGTCTTCTTGGCCTTCAACCTTGAGGTTGAACAGGGTCGCCTTGAAGCGGCCTGCGCGCAGTTTGGTCAGCAGCTTGTTAAAGTCCAGGTTGATCGGCAGCGGATCAAGGTCACCACCGAAAACGATACCAGGAACCATGCCATCGCGGCGTGCCTGACGAGCGGCGCCCTTGCCTGTCCCCGTGCGTTCGAAAGCTTCAAGATCAGGAATCTCTCCAGCCATTGTAATCTCCAATATGTTTAGGGCGGACATCCTCCAAGGCTGTATGTCCGCGTGAAGCCGCGCGTATAGACGGGTTTGGGCGTTTGGGAAAGACTAAAACGCCGCTTTTGCGCAAGTTGGCCTTGGTTTGCGACCTATGCGGGGCGGGGCAGGGGCTGCGCGCAGGGTTTTCGCCCGCCCTGACATATCAGCCAAGGCGGGCGTATCATGCGAAGAAGGCGCGGCCTCAGGGCTGCCAGTCGCCTTCAAAACCTTTTGGAATAAGCAGGTTATGCTTGCCCAAACCCGCAACAGAGGTTTCACCGCAAAGCGCCATGGACAGGTCGAGCTCCTTGTGGATGACCTCCAGCGCCGAGGTAACCCCCGCCTGACCCATCGCGCCAAGCCCGTAGATGAAGGCGCGCCCGATATAGGTGCCTTTGGCCCCCATCGCCATCGCCTTGAGCACGTCCTGACCGGACCTGATTCCACTGTCCAGATGGACTTCGATCTGGTCGCCCACGGCCTCCAGGATTGACGGCAGCGCCCGGATAGAGCTGATCGCCCCGTCCAGCTGGCGCCCGCCGTGGTTGCTGACGATGATCGCATCCGCCCCGACTTTCAGCGCCATCCGCGCATCGTCGGCGTCAAGAATACCCTTGAGGATGACCTTGCCGCCCCATTGCTCTTTCAGCTTGGCGATCTTGCCCCAATCGAGGGTGGGGTCGAATTGCTCTGCCGTCCATGCGCCGAGGTTGGCTGTGTCGTCGACGCCGTGCACATGGCCCACGATATTGCCAAAGCTGCGCCGCTTGGCCCCCATCATGCCGATGCCCCAGCTCCATTTGGTTGCCAGATTGGCGAGCGTTTTGGCGGTCAGCTTGGGCGGGGCAGAGAGGCCGTTCTTCAGATCCTTGTGGCGCTGGCCAAGGATTTGCAGATCAAGCGTGATGACAAGGGCTGAGCATTTGGCATCCTTGGCGCGCTGGATCAGCCGCGCGACATAGTCTTCGTCGCGCATGGTATAAAGCTGGAACCAGAAGGGTTTCGTCGTCGCCTCTGCCACATCCTCGATCGAATTGATGGACATGGTCGACAGGGTGAAGGGCACGCCAAAGGCTTCGGCGGCGCGGGCGGCTTTGATCTCTCCGTCGGCGTGCTGCATGCCGGTTAGCCCGACTGGGGCCAGTGCCACAGGCATCGCCACATCCTGCCCGATCATCTGCGTCTTGGTGCTGCGCCCGCTCATATCCACGGCGACGCGCTGACGCAGGCGGATCTGTTCAAAATCGGTCGTGTTCTCGCGAAAGGTCTGCTCTGTCCAGCTGCCCGATTCCGCGTAGTCATAGAACATCCGCGGCACGCGGCGTTCATGCAGGCGCTTGAGGTCGTCGATGGTGGTGATCACGGGCATGGTGGCAAGTTCCTATGTATTGGTCAGATGATCTAACCAATACGGCCCGTTGAAATCAATTGCTTTACGCCACGACATCGGGCGTCGGGCGGGGCGCTCAGGCCCGATGCGCACCATCCGACAGGGTTTTGACAAAGCTCAGCACGTCTTCGACAGGCAGCCCATCCGCGATTTTCGACACGATGGCAGAGCCGACAACAACCCCATCAGCAACGCTTGCAATGGCTTCGGCCTTGGCGGGGGTGTTCACACCGAACCCGACAATGACGGGCAGGCCGCTGGCCTTCTGGATGCGCTCAACCTCGGGGGCGACATCGCCCGCATCCGCTTCGGCAGAGCCGGTGATGCCGGTAATCGACACGTAATACACAAAGCCCGAGGTGTTCTGCACAACCCGCGGTAGACGTTTGTCATCAGTCGTAGGGGTCGCAAGGCGGATAAAGTTCATACCGGCAGCTTGCGCGGGCAGGCACAGTTCGGCGTCTTCTTCCGGTGGCAGGTCCACGACGATCAGCCCGTCCACGCCGGCCTTCTTGGCCGCCTCTAGGAAGTTATTCACGCCTTTGGAATAGATCGGGTTGTAATAGCCCATCAGCACGATCGGGGTCGTGTTATCTTGTTCGCGGAACGCCGCGGCAAGCGCCAGCGTCTTGTCCAGCGTCATCCCGCCTTCAAGCGCGCGCTGTCCCGCCAGCTGAATGGCAGAGCCATCGGCCATCGGATCGGTAAACGGCAGCCCCAGTTCGATAATATCGACGCCCGCGCCAGGCAGGCCGCGCACCACCTCGAGCGACGTGTCAAAGTCGGGATCGCCTGCCATCACATAGGCGACAAAGGCTTTCTTGCCTTGGGATTTGAGGTCAGCGAATTTGGCGTCGATACGTGTCATGAGGGCGGCCTTTTTACGTTACCCTGCTGCAATGCCGAATATATCACGGGAAATCAATCCAACTCCGCCGGTGGGCTTGGGCGATTTTCCGAAAAACAGGTGCCAAGGGCGTTGGATTTATGCAGGTGTGCATAACATAGTCCTTTAAATCCCGCCGCCGGTGCCTACATTTATCGCATGAATTATGTACTCGCCCTGCTGTTGCCGCCGCTTTCCATCCTGCTGACAGGACGGATCTTCACGGCGATTATCGTCTTCCTGATCTGGATTCCGGCCGTGATCTTTTCGGGCGGGTTGACCCATCCGATGTTCATCGTGCTCGCATGGATCCTGATTTACCAGACGCACGAGGACCGACGCCTGCGCTAAGACTTGCGCAAAGGCGGCCAAATCCCTAGGACAACGCCAACTTATAAAGGATGCTTGTCATGGGCTTTAAGATGGGAATCGTGGGTCTGCCGAATGTCGGCAAGTCGACCCTCTTCAACGCGCTGACCAAAACAGCGGCAGCGCAGGCGGCCAATTTTCCGTTCTGCACAATCGAACCGAACGTCGGTGAAGTCGCGGTGCCGGATTCGCGCCTTGATAAACTCGCCGCGATTGCGGGCTCCAAGCAGATCATCCCGACGCGGATGACCTTTGTGGATATCGCAGGCTTGGTCAAAGGCGCGTCCAAAGGGGAAGGCCTCGGCAACCAGTTCCTGGCCAATATCCGCGAGACGGACGCGATCGCCCATGTGCTGCGCTGCTTCGAAGACGGCGATGTGACCCACGTCGAAGGGCGCGTGGACCCCGTGGCCGACGCCGAGACCATCGATACAGAACTGATGCTTGCCGATCTGGAAAGCATCGAAAAACGCCGCGCCGGTCTGGTCCGCAAGATCAAGGGCAACGATAAAGACGCAGCGCAGCAGGACCGCCTGTTGGCCGCCGCGCAAGAAGCCATCGAAAACGGCAAACCCGCGCGCACCGTCGAGGTTGACGCGGATGATGCAAAAGCCTGGCGCATGCTGCAATTGCTGACGACCAAGCCGGTGCTTTATGTCTGCAACGTCGGTGAGTCCGAAGCGGCCGAGGGCAATGCCCTTTCTGCCAAAGTCGCGGAAATGGCCGCGGCGCAGGGCAATAGCCATGTCGTGATCTCTGCCCAGATCGAGGAAGAAATCAGCCAGCTGGAGCCCGAAGAGGCCAGTATGTTTCTGGACGAGATGGGGCTAGAGGAAGCCGGGCTTGATCGGTTGATCCGCGCGGGCTACGAGCTGCTGCACCTTGAGACATACTTCACCGTCGGCCCGAAAGAGGCCCGCGCCTGGACGATCAAGGCTGGCACCTCTGCGCCGAAAGCCGCAGGCGTGATCCACGGTGATTTTGAAAAAGGCTTCATCCGCGCCGAAACCATCGCCTATGACGATTTCGTGGCCTTGGGCGGTGAAGGCCCCGCCAAGGAAGCCGGCAAGATGCGCGCCGAGGGCAAAAGCTACACCGTCAAAGACGGCGACGTGCTGCACTTCCTGTTCAACACCTGATCCAATCCGGCGGGCCGCTTTCCAGGCGGCCCGCCGATCTGGCGCGCGAGCGGCCCCTCCCGCTGCCATCGCGCCACTTCTCTGCCCGCCTCCCCCCTCGGCCCACGGATGCCCCCGGCCCGCGCCGCGCGCATAGCGCCGCAAGCAGTATCCCGCCCCCGATATCCTCCGCTATCCCCGCGATCCCGACATTCCCGGTATTTTCTGAGATTACCGCTTGTGCCCCATGCGTTTTCTTGGATATACGCGTCGACGGAGACGTGGCCGAGTGGTCGAAGGCGCTCCCCTGCTAAGGGAGTAGGCCCGGAAGGGTCTCGAGGGTTCGAATCCCTTCGTCTCCGCCATACACCTCGACATTTTCTACATACTTGATCAGGTGTTGCGCGGCCCGAGATGGGGCGCGACGTTGCGCTTGGCTTTCCCCTCCGACAGTTTCGCCGCCACCCGCCTTTTGCAAACCTTGCGCCCATGCTTTCGCGAGGAAAGGAGGTGGGGTAGAGGGGGTGTAATACTCAGGAGCGGATCATGGAATTAAAGAACAAGCGTATTATCGTCACTGGTGGCAGTGATGGTATCGGGCGGCATATTTGCCTTAAACTCGCGGCAGTAGGGACGCGTCTGGCCATTCTGGGGCGCGATGCTGACCGGCTGGCTGGGGTAGAGGCTGAATGTATCGCCGCTGGAGCCAGCGAAGCGATCGGCATTCCTTGTGATATCCAGAACCCGGATGCGATCAGCGGGGCGGTGGAGCAGGTGACAGCCGCCTTTGGCGGGCTGGATATTCTGATCAACAATGCGGGCATCTGGCACAAAACCGGTCCGCTGGATGAGATCCCGCCGCAGCTTTTGCAGGCGACCGTGCAGACCAACCTGACGGGCTTGATGCAGATCACGCAAGCCGCAATTCCGGCGCTGCGGGCGAATGACGAGGGGATCATTCTGAATGTCGTTTCCAAGTCCGGCGTCGTCGCGCAGGCCGGGCAATCTGTCTATACCGCCACGAAATACGGGGTGCGTGGCTTTACCGAGGTGCTGAAAGCGGACGAGGAAAACACCGGCGTGCGCGTGGGCGGAGTTTACCAGTCGGGGACGAACACGGGGATGTTCTCGAAGGCGGGGGAGGATGTGCCCAACCATATCTTTACCGAGCCCGACGATCTGGCTGATGTGGTGGTCTTTGTGCTCTCGCGGCCGCCAAAACTGTGGATCCACGATATCCGCATCGAATTGTGAGCCGCGGGCGCACCTGTCGCGCCGGCTGGCAAGGCGGGTGCCATTCCAAACATCGCGTCACGTGAAACATGGGGGGCGGGGGTGAAGCCCCGCCCCGCCCTCAAGGCATCAGGTGGTTTTCTTGTCGTTGACGATGTTCATCGACGCCACGCCGCTTTCGCCGAGGTCGACCGCGGCAAAGGGGCCACCGTGGTGCATCTGGCCGGGGTCTTTCAGATCGACCGGTGGTGCTTCGGCAAGGATCTTCTCGGCGAACTGCTCTGCGTTGTCTTTCGGGCGATAGCCGAGGAAGGACGCTTTGGCATTGTCCACCGGCGCGCGGTCGTTATTGGACACGCCGTAGACCACGCTGAAGCCGACCGATGGCGTATCGATGGCGCGGGTGACCAGCTGGATCAGATCGTCATAGGACAGCCACGATCCCAAGGCGCGGGTGTTGTTGACCTGCGCGCAGCTGAGGATGCGCAGGCACACGGCCTCTAGCCCGCGTTTGTCCCAATACATGGACGCAAGGTCTTCGCTAAAGCATTTGGCGAGGCCGTAGAATGTATCGGGCTTGTGGGGCGCGTCGATGCCGATGAAGTCGGACTTCTTGTGCATGCCCACAGCGTGGATGGACGAAGCATAAACGACCCGTTGAAGCCCGTGCTGATAGGCGGCTTCCCACACGTTGTAAGATCCGACGAAATTCGGGCCCAGCAGTTCTTCGAAGGGTTTTTCGTCGACGATGGCACCGAAGTGGACAACCATATCGGCACCCTCCAGCAGCGGCGCGATCTGGTCATAGACGGCGACATCGGCCTTGGCGTAGCTTTCGCCTTCATAGAGCTTGCCGATGTCATCGACGATGTCGGTGCTGACCAGTTCTTGGCACATTTTGGACAGGGGTTCACGCAGGTAGGACCCAAGCCGCCCTGCGGCCCCCGTCAGAACCAGTTTCTTCATCATGTCGTTTTCCTTCCACTATCGTTTTGCGAGGCCAAGCAAAGCTGCGCGCCCGCACAAAGGGGTGTTGCCTGGCATGGGTATGTCATCGGGGCAGGGGGATCAAATCACCGCCTTTTCAATCAACGATTGGTTTTCCTCGATCCGGCGGTAGGCGTAGGGGCTTAGGTCCAACGTGCGATATGCACCGTAAGCGATCCACTCGGCGATGCCACGGCCAAGGGCGGGTGCCTGTTGCAGCCCGTGACCGGAAAACCCGTTCAGGCACAGAAAATTCTCGACCACACTGTGCGGCCCGACAATCGCGTTCTGGTCCAGCGTGTTGTAATCGTAGTGCCCGACCCATTCGTTGATCACCTTGACCTGATCGAACTGCGGGACGCGGGTGGCGATGGCGGGCCACACCTTGTCCTCCCACAGGCTGTGGTCAAAGGCAAAGTCGTCATAGGCGACCGCAGGATCTTCGCGCGGGGGGCAGCCCGCCATGTAGTATTTCCCTTCGGTCCTGAAATGCACGCCGGACGGGTCGATTGTCAGCGGCAGATCGCGGTCCAGCGGTTTCGCGGCATCGAACACAAAGGTATAGCGTTTGCGCGGCTCGACCGGGAGGGTGATGCCGGCCATGCCCGCCGTCGCGGCCGCCCGCGGGCCAGAGGCGTTGACCACCGTCCCGCAGGCCACCGTTGCGCCGGATTTCAGCGTGACATGGGTGACGGATGTGCCATCGGCGGCTTTGGTCATCGCGGTCACTTCGTCGTGCAGGTATTCCACTCCGTTGCGGCGAGCCATGCGTTTGAACCAGTCAAACATGGTGCCGCCGTCGAAATAGCCTTCATCCACACGGTTGTGGTTGGCGGCAATGATGTCATCAAGCTGATAGAACGGGTAAGCGGCAGCGACCTCGGCGGCGGTCATGTGTTGCGTGCCCGCCCCCAGTGCCACCTGTATCTGCTGGTTCTGTTGCAGCGTCTGCGCAAACTCGGGCGTGTCCGCGAGGTAGAGATAGCCAAAGCTTTGCAGCGCGAGATGCGGCACTTCTGGATCATCGCCCATAAACCGGCGGAAGTTCTTGATAAACTCGGCCCCGAACTGCGACACCTTCACGTTGATGGCCGAGCTGAACTGCTGGCGGATGCAACTGTTGGTATGGCTGGTGGCGGCGTATTCATAGGTGGGGTCACGTTCGACCACCAGAACCTTGCCGTCAAAACCGGCCATCTGGGTCAGCCACCATGCGACCGACGATCCAAAGATCGCGCCACCGATAATGACAACGTCATAGGTGCTGTGATTGGGCTGCGGCATCGCGATACTCCTTCCACATATGGGCCACATAGGGGCCTGACAGACGGGATGCCGTGCAGCGGTGTACAACAGGGCAGCCCTGCCACGACTAAACGCGCAACACCGGCCCCCGTCCATAGCTTGTGAACGCGGGGGGCCATTTCCGCGCCCGCTTGCCGCCCGATATATTACCCATTGGCCAACGCGATGCGCCTGGGTTACACAAAACCGTCCAATGACAACGCTTTGCTGGACAAATGTAGTGAGTGCCGTAGGTTTCGGTGTAACGCTGGAAACCCGTTCAGGTGGAGAAAAGGCCCGTGCAAATGGACCGACAAGAAATCGAAAACTTGATTGCCCGTGTCGCGTTGAAAGACCGCGCGGCGTTTGACCAGCTCTATGATCGTGTTTCTGCGAAACTTTTCGGGGTTTGTCTGCGTGTGTTGAACAAACGCGCCGCAGCAGAGGACGCCATGCAAGACAGTTTCGTCAAAATCTGGAACAATGCCGATAAGTATAATGCCAATGGCCTGAGCCCGATGACGTGGCTGATCACCATTGCGCGAAATACCTCTATCGACCGTCTGCGGGCCCGCAAAAAAGGCCATCAGGACGTGAATACGCCCGGTTTTGAACTTGTCTCCCCCGGTCCCACGCCCGAACAATACGCCGTTGCCTCGTCAGAGGCGTCGCGCCTGTCGGGCTGTCTTGATACGCTGGAAGAAGACCGTGGCAAAGCCATTCGGGGTGCCTATCTGGATGGCGAGACCTATTCCGATCTGGCTGAACGCTTCGGCGTGCCGCTGAATACGATGCGAACCTGGCTGCGCCGTGGCCTGATCGCCCTGCGGGAGTGTATGAGCCAATGACCCAAACGCCCGAAACACCCCATGATGATGATCTTCTGGCCGCCGAAATGGTGCTAGGCCTGTCGTCTGACGACGATATGATCGCAGCGCGTCGCCGTGTCGCGACTGAACGTGATTTTGCTGATCGCGTTGTGTTCTGGCAGGAACGCCTGACGGCCATGACCGACGGGATCGACCCCGTCTCGCCGCCCGCGCGCGTGAAGAAAAAGCTGATGGCGCAGGTCTTCCCCAAGCAGCGGGTTTCGATCCTGCAACGTTTGTGGCTCTGGCAGGGGATGGCGATGGCATCGCTGCTGTTTGCGGGCTACCTTGGCGTGCAACTGCTTGAGATCAACACACGTCCGGGCGGCGATCAACCGACCGTTCTGGCCGCACAGCTGGTCAGCGACACCAGCCCGTTGCAAGTGTTGGCCGTGGTCGAACCGATCAAGCACGAGATCGCGCTGCGCCGCGTTTCGGGCGCCGCGAACGAGGGGCGTGTGCTAGAACTTTGGGCGATCCTGCCCGATCAGGCTCCGGTTTCCTTGGGCGTTCTGCCCGACAGCGAGACGGCGCGGATTCTTGTTCCGGCAGAGCTGCGCAGCCAGGCGGCGCAGATCACGCTGGCGATTTCGGATGAACCTATCGGCGGCTCGCCCACGGGGGCACCTACGGGCGATGTCCTGGCCGCAGGGGCTATGTCTGAACTGTAATCCGGGTTTTATCGGGATCGCTGACTATTCAAACAAAGACTTCGTCCGCTTTCATGTGGGCGAAGTCGTTGTTTCTTAACGGTATTTGAGAAAGTTTAATAAAAACTTCGGTTTTTTGCGTTTTCGGTGAAACTTCTCGTTTTCTACTTCCGTGTATTTCCACAACTCAGGCCGACACTGGTTGCAAGCCCATGTCGCTGAGGGACCGTGCCGTGTTTTTGGCGCGGTTTGGTAACGAGTTTGTTGGCGTGGAACCATGCATTCCGCCAACGGGTTTATCCAGTATCGGCACCTCGCGTGCCTTGTAACGAGTACCGCCGGATGTCAGCGCCACGCGCGACGTCCGGCGGCCCTTTCAACAGACATCCAATCTATCCGCAGTACCGCAACCTTAAGGGGGCATTATGAAACGCCGGAATTTCCTGAAATGCACAACGATGACGATGGCGGCCTTGCCGTTTGGCGTAGGCGCGGCGGCGCAGGCCGGAACCGTGGCACAGGGCGACTTTGAAGTCAGCCGCACCCCTGCCGAATGGCGCGCGCAACTGGGCGATGACGCATATGCCGTCCTGCGCGAAGGGGATACCGAACGCGCATTTACCAGCCCGCTAAACGATGAGGTCCGCAAAGGCGTGTTCCATTGCAAGGGTTGTGATCAGGCGCTTTATAGCTCCGAGACCAAGTTCAAAAGCGGCACCGGCTGGCCAAGCTTCTTCGCCCCGCTGGACGATGCTGTCGAAACCATGCCGGACAAGGGTTTCTTTACCACGCGGACCGAGGTGCATTGCGACCGCTGCGGCGGCCATCTGGGCCATGTGTTCGATGATGGTCCTGCACCCACGGGCAAACGCCACTGTATTAACGGGTTGGCGATGACCTTTAAGCCCGCCGCCGCCTGATGCAGCGGGTTGAGAGGATTGCGATTTACACGGGCCGCCTGCTTTTGGCGGCCCTTTTCGTCGCGGGATTTGTGCAAAAGCTCGTGGACCCTGCAGCGGCGCAGGGTTTGCTGTCGGATCGCGGATTGCCCGTGTTCCTCGTCTGGCCCGCGATGCTGTTCAACGGGGTGGCGGCGATGAGCCTCATCTTCGGTCTCTGGCTCGCCCCGATGAGCGCAACACTCGCGCTTTATTGCATGGCAACGAGCATCTTCCACTTCATCCCTGATGACCCGTGGCAGATGTCGATCTTTGTCAAGAACTGGGCGATTGCGGGCGGATTACTGGTACTCGCAGGGCACGCTGCGCAACACCGTCGGGGCTCAGGTGCCGCGGGGTTTGGCCCGTAGCGTCGGATCGGCCTGCGTCGGGTCTTCGGGCCAAGGGTGGCGCGGATAGCGGGCGCGCATGTCCTTGCGCACATCGGCATAGGATCCGGCCCAGAACCCCGGCAGATCGGTGGTCACCTGCACGGGTCGCTGCGCGGGGGACAGCAGCGTGATCTGCAAGGGCTGCCCTGCGATCATGGGGTGACGGGTGGTGCCAAAGACCTCTTGCAGACGCAGGGCGATCTGGGGCTGCGTTTCGCTATAATCAATTGCGATCTTGCGCCCCAGCGGCGTGGTGAAATGCGCAGGCGCGGCACGATCAAGCGCTTGCTGGTCGTCCCAGCTCAGCCGCGCGGTCAGGGCAGGCAGCAGGTCAAACGCCTTCCAGTCGGCGGTGCTGCGGACACCTGTCAGATGACCGGGCAACCAATCCTCCAAGGTCTCAAGCAGGTGATCCTCGTTGAAATCGGGGAAATCATCGCCCATCAGCCGCGCCCGCGCCAGAAACAGCGCCGCCGCTTTGCCGGGCATCAGACCCAGCTGCCGCACCCCGTCGAGCATGGCCTGCGCGATGTCTTCCGCAGGGGCGTCGGACCACGCCCTGTCGTCCAGCACCAATGCGCCAAAACGTTCCTGCTGCCGCGCCAGCACGCGGCCCTCGCGGCGGGACCAGACGCAGAGTTTATGCCATCCGATTTGATCCGCGAAGCTTTCACGCAGATCGCTGTCGGACAGGCGCGCGGCTTGGCGAATGCGTGCTTCTCGCGGGTCGCCGTCAAGATCGGTCGCCACCAGCAAACGTTCCCCCGCCAGCGGATCACTCTCTGGCAGGATCGCGCCTTTGCCGCCCGACATAACGTATCGCGGGGCGTCGCCCTTGCGCCGCAGTGCCACCCTGTCGGGGTAGGCAAGTGCCGCCAGCACCCCCAGCGTATCGGGGCCGTCACCGGTTTGCCCTCTGGCCAGCCGTTTGGCGTCTTGCTTGATGCGTGAAAGGGCAGCGTGGTTGACCTCGGCCGGGACGCGCTTGCCCGCGACCGCATCAAGCCGCAGCGCCAGATCGACAGAGCCGCCGCGCAAGGGGTCACGCTCCGACAGGATCGCGGCCAGCGTCGGGGCGCTGCGCCCGCCTTTGGCGACCATATGCGCCAGACGGGGATGCAGCGGCATCTTCGCCAAGCTGCGGCCATGCTCTGTGATCCGACCCGTCGCATCCAGCGCCCCCAGCATGTGCAGCACGGCCTGTGCTTCGGCCAGACGGCCTGCATGGGGCGGGGTCACGAACTTAAGGTCATCGGCCTGCGCCCCCCAGACTGCCAGCTCTAACGCGAAGGCGCATAGATCGCCGGCCTCGATCTCGGCGGGGGGGTAGGCGGCCAGCGCGCCTTCCTCGCCGCGGGTCCAGAGTTTGAACGCAGTGCCTTCCGACACACGCCCGGCACGGCCCGCGCGCTGCGTCGCTTCGGCGCGGGTTACGCGGTCGGTGATCAGCCGCGACATACCCGAGGACGGATCGAACTGCGCCCGTCGCGCGCGGCCCCCGTCCACCACGATCTGCACCCCTTCGATGGTCAGCGAGGTTTCCGCGATAGAAGTCGCGAGCACGACCTTGCGGCCTGTTTTGGCCGGTGCAATCGCAGCGCGCTGCGCTTTGAAGTCCATCGCTCCGAACAGCGGGGCGAGCGTGCAATCGGCGGGCAGCCGTCCCGCCAGCGCGCTTTCGACCCGTCGGATTTCACCTTCGCCGGGCAGGAACACCAGCGCCGATCCGGGGGCGGTATCCAGCGCGTGTAACACCAGATCAGCGACTGCCTGCTCGAACCGTTGTTTGCCTACGGGCCGGTCCAGCCAATGGGGTGTCACCGGAAAGCTGCGCCCTTCGGAGGTGACCACCGGTGCCTGCATCAGTGCGGCGACGGGGGCGGCGTCCAGCGTGGCGGACATGGCGACGATCAACAGGTCATCGCGCAGCGCTTCGGCCACCTCCAGGCAAAGCGCGAGGCCCAGATCCGCGTTCAGGGATCTTTCGTGGAATTCGTCAAAGATCACCGCGCCGACACCGGGCAGGTCGGGGTCGTCTTGCAGCATGCGGGTCAGAATGCCCTCGGTCACGACCTCGATACGGGTGGATTTGCTGACGGCGCTGGCACCGCGGACGCGAAAGCCCACGGTTTGCCCCGGTTCTTCGCCCAAGGTCGCAGCCATGCGTTCGGCAGCTGCACGCGCGGCAAGGCGGCGCGGTTCCAGCATGAGGATGCGGCCGTTGGTCAGCCCCGCGTCCAACATCGCCAGCGGCACGCGTGTGGTCTTGCCTGCACCGGGGGGCGCTTGCAGCACAACACGGCCCTGGTCGCGCAGCGCGCTGATCACCTGCGGCATCACGTCATCAATGGGAAGGGTAAAAGCCATACGCGTGGTTATGGGCGAAACCCGGCGCGGGGCCAAGACCCGGCCTGCGGTCTGGACATTTGCGCCGCCGGGATCGAAACATGGGCCAAAGGCGTGAGGGGCAGAACCTATGAACATCGACGATCTGGCAAAGGGTATCGCAGCAGGGGAGCGCCGCGCGCTGGCGCGGGGGATCACTTTGATCGAATCCGGTCGCGAGGATCACCGTGCGCAGGCGACAGAGCTGCTTGCCGCGCTGCCCAAGGGGCGCGAGGCGCTGCGGATCGGGTTGTCGGGGACGCCGGGTGTGGGGAAATCCACCTTTATCGAAAGCTTCGGCATGATGCTGATCGGGCGCGGGCTCAAGGTCGCGGTGCTGGCGATTGATCCGTCCTCTTCGCGTTCGGGCGGGTCGATCTTGGGGGATAAGACGCGGATGGACCTCTTGTCGCGCGAACGCGATGCTTTCATCCGCCCGTCGCCCAGCCAGACGCATCTGGGCGGCGTAGCCCGCCGCACCCGCGAGGCGGTGACCCTGTGCGAGGCCGCAGGTTTTGACGTGGTGCTGATCGAAACGGTCGGCGTCGGCCAGTCAGAGACGGTAGTGGCAGAGATGTCCGATGTTTTCATGCTGTTGCTAGCCCCCGCGGGCGGGGACGAGCTGCAAGGCGTCAAGCGCGGCATTATGGAGATGGCGGATATCATCGTGATCAACAAAGCCGATGGGGATCTGAAACCCGCCGCGTCGCGGACCTGTGCCGATTACGCCGGTGCCCTGCGGTTGCTGCGCAAACGGCCGCAAGACCCCAAGGGGTTTCCCAAGGCGATGATGGTGTCAGCGCTGGAGGAAAACGGGCTGGACGAGGCATGGGCAGAGGTAGAAGCGCTGACCGAATGGCGCCGCGCCGAAGGGTTCTGGCAACATGCCCGTGCCGCACAAGCCCGCTATTGGTTTGAACAGGCGGTGAAGCAGGCGTTGCTTGCGCAGTTGGAAAAGCCCAAGGCAAAGGCGGCGTTGACCGAGCTTAGCGATCGTGTGGCACAGGGGCTGGCGGACCCCACCAAAGCCGCGCAGGATTTCGTCACCCAGCTGGACCGTTAACTGCCGCCGCCCGCCTTGGGGTGGGCGCGGTTATAGACATCCATCAGACGCGCGGTATCGACAGCCGTATAGGCCTGCGTGGTCGAGAGCGAGGCATGGCCCAAAAGCTCTTGGATCGCACGCAGATCGCCCCCCGCATCCAGCAGATGCGTGGCAAAGCTGTGGCGCAGTGCGTGGGGTGTGGCGCTGGCAGGCAGGCCAAGCTGCATCCGTGCATCCGCCATCACCTGCGATATCGCCCGCGCTGCCAAAGGCCCACCGCGCATTGCGCGAAACAGCGGCGCATCCCGTTCCTTCCCAAAGGGGCAGACGCGCAGATAGGCATCCACGGCATCGCGCGCCGCAGGGAGCACGGGCACCACCCGTTCCTTACCGCCCTTGCCGATGATGCGCAGCACCTCGGGCAGGGGCGCGTCGGCCCCCTTGAGGCCAAGCGCTTCGGATATCCGCAGCCCGCACCCCCACAGCAGGGTCAGGACCGCCACATCCCGCGCGGCCACCCAGGCGTGACGCGACTGCATTTCCACGCTGTCGATCATCGCCTGAGCGGCATCAATCGCCAAGGGGCGGGGCAGCTTTTTGGGAAATTTCGGCGATCTGGTCGACAGCACCGCGGTAGGCTCGAACCCCTCGCGCTCTGCTAGCCAGCGATAGAACGCCTTGACCGCCGACAGCTTGCGCGCCATCGACCGTGGCCCGACATCCCCGCTGCGGGTCTGCGCCATCCAGGCGCGCATGTCCGAGATGGTGATCTTTGACAGCGCGCCCAAGCCTTGGCTGTCGCCCTTGTGCAGCGTCATGAACGCAAGGAAATCGACCAGATCCCCCTGATAGGCGGTAAGCGTGTTCTCGGCAGCCCCTTTCAGGGCGCGTTGATGATCCAGCCAGCTTTGCAGGGCGTCCCGCGCGGCGGGGCTGATCAAAAGCGCGTTTGCCCCGCTCAAGACAGCCAGCGGCGCATCGTCCGCTCGAACACGCCAGCGAAGAAGCCCAGCAGATCGGTGCCCTGTTGCGGGCTGAACATATGCGGGTCTTCGGAGCCAAGGATCAGCAGGCCCGGCAACCGGCCCGCGCCAAAGTTCAGTTTCAGGCAGGCTTCCGACCGGATCCAATCCGCCGCGCCGCCGTAGATATGTTCGGGGCTGTGCTGCACACCGCGCAGGGTCACCTGACGCACCGTGCCGCCGCGCCCGTGCGACAGGTAGTCGTCAATAAACCCCGGTTCGGCGACGTTCAGCACATCGCCCAAGCGTTTGATCGCGGGATCATCGTCATTCTCGGCAGATTCCAGCACCAGCCGCACAGCGTCGACCCGCAGGATATCGGCAACCTCACCCCCGAGATCCTTGAGGAAGGGTTCGAAGTCTACAGGGTCAAGCATGCGCAGGATCGCGCGGTGGATCTGGTTGGTCCCCGCAAGGTTTTCATAGGCCGCGGCGATCACGTTGCGGTGCGTGTCCTCAAGCCGGTCCAGACGGGTTTCCAGCCGGTCCATGGCGATGCCGCGCAGATCGACAATATTGCCCCCCATCGCGCGTTCATTCGCGGCGATCAGGGCCTGCATCACGTCGTTGTCGTCAAGGATGACGTCGGGCTGTGAAATAATCGCTTCCCGAAGGGAATCTTCGATCTTGTGGTTACTGCTCATGCGGGTCTCTTTTTATATTTGGCACTGACATAGCATGCGCGTCAGGCTAAATCTGCTTTTTTCTTTTGGCGTATGGCTGGTTTTTCGGCGTCAAACCGCCCGCTCGCCGCGCATGGACGGGGCAGAGGCAGGGCGAAGCTGCTGCGGTTTTCTGCGAGGACATGGGCCAACTACGGGCACATGCAGATCGTGGTGGGCACGCGCAGCCTGCGACGCGCGTGCCCCTTTGTCGTCGTCTTGAAGCGGGATCAGAGGATGTTCTGACCTGTCTTTGCCCAATCGGCCATGAAGGTCTCGAGCCCCTTGTCGGTCAGCGGGTGCGACGCCAGTTTCTTGATCACTTCTGGCGGGGCGGTCATGACATCGGCACCGATACGCGCGGCATCCAGCACGTGGTTCACGGTGCGGATCGACGCGGCGAGGATTTCAGTCTCGAACCCGTAGTTGTCATAGATCGTGCGGATGTCCTGGATCAGGTCCATACCGTCAAGGTTGATGTCATCCAGACGCCCGATGAATGGCGAGATGAACGTGGCACCGGCCTTGGCGGCGATCAATGCCTGGTTCGCCGAGAAGCAGAGCGTGACGTTGACCATCTTGCCTTCGTCCGACAGCACTTTACAGGCTTTCAGACCGTCCCATGTCAGGGGCAGCTTCACGGTGATGTTTTCCGCGATCTCGGCCAGTTTGCGGCCTTCGGCGATCATGTCGTCCGCTTTGGTCGCGACAACTTCGGCAGAGACAGGGCCGTCGACCAGATCACAGATCTCTTTCGTGACTTCCAGAATGTTGCGGCCGGATTTCAGGATCAGCGACGGGTTTGTTGTCACCCCGTCTACCATGCCCAGATCGTTCAGCTCGGCGATGGCATCGATTTCGGCGGTATCTACGAAGAATTTCATGTTACGTCCTTCAGGTTGGAATAGGCAGCAGGAATGGCTATGTCTGTCGCCTAGGGCTTTAGCGCATCATCCGCCAAGCTGGAACCCTAATTCCCGTAACCCCGTTCCGGAGCGATTGGTGAAACCGCCAGAATTTTTTCATGCAAATGAGCTGGTGGCCGTGATGACCACCCAGCCGCTGGGCCGTGCGCTGGATTACAAAGCGCCCGAAGGCGGTTGCCATATGGGGGCCTTCGTCGAAGTGCCTTTGGGTCCGCGCAAGGTGATCGGTGTCGTCTGGGGCGCTGGGCAGGGGGATTATGAGCTGTCCAAGATACGGTCGGTGATCCGCGTGCTCGATGCGGCCCCCATGCGCGAAGAACTGCGCAGTTTTCTGACCCGTGCCGCCGCCTATACGCTGACGCCGATGCCCGCGATGCTGCGGCTGGCGACGCGTGCGCCGGGGCTGGGCGACCCGCCGTCGATGCGCAAGATTTACCGACGCGGCGAGGGGGAGCCTGACCGGATGACCGACGCGCGCCGTCGCGTGTTGGAAACTCTGGCGGAGTATGGCGACCTTTCGTTCACGCTCAAGGAACTGGCCGAGATGTCGGGGGTGACGGCGTCGGTGATCAAGGGGTTGGTGGCCCAGGGCGCAGTGCTGGAACAGGACAGCCCGCGCGATCTGCCGTTCATGCGCATGGACCCGAGTTTGCCCAGCAAAGAGCTGACGGATGATCAGGCCTCGGCCTCGGCGCTGCTGGCGGCGGGGGTGGCCTCGGGCACATATGGCACCACCTTGCTGCGGGGCGTGACCGGATCGGGCAAGACCGAAGTCTATCTGGAGGCCGTGGCCGCTGCGCTGAAATCCGGCAGGCAGGCTTTGGTGCTGCTGCCGGAAATCGCGCTGACCGAACAGTTCTTGCACCGTGTGCAGGCGCGGTTCGGCGCGAAGCCTGCGGAATGGCATTCGGGTGCCACCATGACGGAGCGGCGTCGCATCTGGAAAATGGTCGGGCAGGGACAGGCTCAGGTGGTGATCGGTGCGCGGTCGGCGCTGTTTCTGCCGTTCCAGAACCTTGGTCTGATCGTCGTCGACGAGGAACATGACACCTCCTACAAGCAGGAAGAAGGCGTGCTGTATAACGCCCGTGACATGGCCGTGCTGCGGGCGTCCATCTGCGGGGCGCAGGTGGTTCTGGCCTCTGCCACACCGTCGTTGGAAAGCTGGGCCAACGCCGAGGCGGGCAAATATACGCGGGTCGAGCTGACAACGCGCTTTGGGCCGGCAGTGATGCCGACGATGGGCGCGATCGACATGCGCAGCGAAGGCCTGCCGAGCGATAAATGGGTGTCGCCCACGTTGAAGGCCGAGGTCGACAAGCGGCTGGAACGGGGCGAGCAGGCGATGCTGTTCATCAACCGCCGCGGCTATGCGCCGGTGACCCTGTGCCGCGCCTGCGGGCATCAGATCGGCTGCGATCATTGCGATGCGCGGATGGTCGAACACCGCTACCTCAAACGGCTGGTCTGCCACCAATGCGGCGAAAGCAAGCCCATGCCCGAGGTCTGCCCCTCGTGCGAGGTCGAAGGCAAGCTGGCTGCCGTGGGGCCGGGGGTGGAACGTCTGGGCGAAGAAGCCGCCGCCCTTTGGCCCGAGGCGCGGGTCGCGACGCTGAGCTCGGACATGTACGGTTCGGCCCGCGCGCTCAAGGCCGAGATCGCGGGGATTGCTGATGGGGCGGCGGATATCATCATCGGGACGCAGCTGGTTGCGAAGGGGCACAACTTTCCCAACCTCACGCTGGTGGGGGTCATCGACGCGGATCTGGGGCTGATGGGATCGGACCTGCGCGCGGCAGAACGAACCTATCAGCTGATGCGGCAGGTGGCGGGGCGCGCCGGTCGGGCGGAGGCTCCGGGCACCGCGCTGTTGCAGACCTTTCAGCCGGATCACCCGGTGATCCGCGCCATTCTGGCAGGGGACGAGGAGGGGTTCTGGAAAGCCGAAGCCGGAGAGCGCCGCCACGCCGGCGTGCCGCCCTATGGCCGGATGGCGGGCATCATCCTGAGTGGCCCTGATGTGGCCGCGCTGTTTGATGCGGGCAACCAGCTGGCGCGACAGGATGCGCCGCTGCGGGCCGTCGGCGCGCAGGTCTATGGGCCCGCGCCCGCGCCAATCGCACGGGTGCGCGGGCGCCATCGCGTGCGGCTGCTGGTCAAGGCCGAAAAGGCCGCCCCCTTGCAAGAGGCATTGGCGAAATGGGTCGCACAGCTGCGGTTGAAGAATGATGTGCGCATCGCCGTCGATATCGACCCGCAGAGTTTTTATTAGCGGTGCGAAGTGCTTGCCCATGCGGGGCAAGGGCCTTCGGCGAGGATTTTGGGCCATTTGGAAGCTGCGGTTGCGCGGAGCATGCGCGTGAGGCGGGTGATTTGATCTCGTCAAGGGGCGGGAACGGGGGTAAGGAATTGCCCATGACCCAATATGTGACCCTTGAAGATGCCAAGCATCAACCGTTCTGGCGCCGCCCTGTGGCGCTGCTGTTCCTGATGGCGCTGGCGATGCCGATTGCCTTCAACACATGGTCGGCGCTGCTGAATAACTTTGTGATCGAGGTCGCCGGGTTCGACGGATCAGACATCGGCTTGCTGCATACGGTGCGCGAGATACCGGGTTTTCTGGCGGTCGGTGTGATCGCGATTATGCTGTTCGTGCGCGAACAGGTATTGGGGTTGGTGTCGCTGGTGCTGCTGGGGGTGGCGACGGCGCTGACCGCGTGGTTCCCGTCGATGGGCGGTATCCTGACGATCACAATGCTCAGCTCTATCGGGTTTCACTATTACGAGACGGTGAACCAGTCGCTGCAGCTGCAGTGGCTCAAGATCGAGGACGCGCCGCGCATGATTGGCTGGCTGATGGCAGCGGGGTCGGCGGCGACGCTGGTGGCCTATCTGGCGATCATGGCGCTGTGGGATACCTTGTCGCTGTCCTATAACATCGTCTATCTGATTGGCGGCGGGGTGACGGCGGTGATCGCGCTGGTGGCGCTGCTGGCCTATCCGCAGTTCGAGGCCCCGACACCGCAGGTCAAAAAGATGGTGCTGCGCAAGCGGTACTGGCTGTATTATGCGCTGCAATTCATGTCTGGCGCGCGGCGGCAGATTTTTGTCGTTTTTGCGGGCTTCATGATGGTCGAACGCTTTGGCTTTGATGTGCATGAAATTACCCTGCTCTATCTGATCAACCTGATCGCCAATATGATCTTTGCCCCGCTGATGGGCCGTGCAGTCGGCTTCTTTGGCGAACGCCGCACGTTGAGCTTTGAATACGTCGGGTTGATCATCGTGTTTCTGGCCTATGGCGGCGTCTATTATCTGGGCTGGGGCGTGGTGGTGGCCGCGACGCTTTATGTGCTGGATCACATGTTCTTTGCGCTGGCGCTCGCGCTCAAGACCTATTTCCAGAAGATCGCCGACCCTGCCGACATTGCGCCGACGGCGGCGGTGGCGTTTACCATCAACCATATCGCGGCGGTGTTCCTGCCTGTGGGGCTGGGGCTGCTGTGGCTAATCTCGCCCGCGGCGGTCTTTTTCCTTGCGGCGGGGATGGCGCTGGTGTCGCTGTTGCTGTCGCTGATGATCCCGCGCCATCCCGTGCCGGGCCACGAGACGATCTTTTCCAATCCGCTGCCGGCCCCGGCCGAGTAGCACCCCCTGACAAAGCCGGATGTCGCGCGGCGATATCGGCGATCCTGACGGAGTTTCCCATGCCAACATTCACAGCTTTGACGACCCTTGAAGGACGCAAGCCCGCCTATGCTTTGGGCGAGGCGATGGAGCGGCTGGTGCCGGAACCCACCGGTGTCGGCGTTTTCGAGATGGAAGACGGCTCGGGCCTGTGGGAAGTCGGCGGCTATTTCGAGGAAAGCCCGGATGAGACAGCGCTGGCGGTGCTGGCGGCCTCTATGGGGGCGAAGGAATTTGTCGTGTCAGAGCTGCCGGAAACCGATTGGGTCGCCCATGTGCGCCGCGAACTGTCGCCGGTCGAGGCAGGGCGGTTCTTTGTTTACGGCAGCCATGACGCGGACAAGGTGCCCGAAGACTGCGAACCGTTGTTGATCGAGGCGGCAATGGCCTTTGGCACCGGGCACCACGGCACCACATTGGGCTGCTTGCGCGCGTTGGACCGTTTGGCGAACGGCGGCATGGTCGGGCAGAACGTGGCAGACATCGGCTGCGGTACTGCGGTGCTGGCGATGGCAGCCGCGCGCATCTGGCCGAACCCCGTGTTGGCCAGCGACATCGACGAGGTTGCCGTCGACGTCGCCCGCGCCAATGCGGCCGCGAATAATCTGGCCGACCGTTTGATCTGCGTCGAGGCCGCGGGGTTTGACCATCCCGAACTGGCATCGCGCGCGCCCTTCGATCTGGTATTCGCCAACATCCTGAAAGGGCCGTTGGTCGCACTTGCCCCCGATATGGCCGAGGCGCTGGCCCCCGAGGGCTATGCGATTCTATCTGGCATTTTAAACGAACAGGCGGATGACGTGATCGAGGTTTATGCGCAATCCGGCATCAATCTTGTCAACCGAGAGGTGATTGGTGACTGGACCACGCTGACTGTCCAGAAAATGCCATAATCTTTGTCACTTTTCGCCACGAACAAGGTCGAAATGCAGAGAATTTGACACATTCTTGCTTTATTATGATCTTGCGAGAGGTGCGGGCCTTTAGCGACTAGAGGCTGCCATGGTTGATGCTCGTCAACAATTTGGGACACGCGTAAAGAGTTTAGAGAGTAAGAACGTCAAGCTCGCGCGGGGCTATTACACTACAATCCGCGCCGACGGGTTGGTTGTCGCGCGGCCGGCGCGGCGCGGCCTGCGGGTGCCGACCAAATTACTGGTCGCGTTGGTGGTCCTGTTCGTCTGCTTCAAAGGGTTCGTTCTGGCGGCGATTGGCCCCACGGCTTATGATAGCAGGCTGGACAGTTTGGCGCAGGGCACCGTGATCGAACAGGCGGGGGCTTGGGTTTTGCAGGTCGATCCGGTGACGCAAACGCTTGCCCGTAAGCTGGGGCCCGTCTTTCGCGGATAGGGGTGCTGCGGGACGGTGGCCTGCACGTCATATTTCACTGTCGTAGAATAAATGAAGCCACGCAGATCATTCAGATGTGCGTGGCTTGTGCTTTGGGTTGGCAGCCCCTTGGGCGCTATGAAACATCGACCCTTAGCGGATGAAGTGGTTCATTGCGACGCGTTCGATGTCGCCACGGACCAGACCGATATCATCGAGTTCACGGTCGGACAGCGCGGACAGGGCGTTGCGTGTGACACGTGCGTCGTTCCATTTGATGATGCTGCCGACAACGTCGCCAAGATGCGCGAAAAAGCGGTTAACAGCTGCGGCGGTGCCGTAGGTGGTTGGGGTATTATAGTAAACAGCCATTGGAGCCATCCTTGAATAAAGAAAAGCCGGATAATCCGGCGGTGCGCTGTGCAATTAGGCAGAATGAAAACACTTCACAACACCCACCGGCGCATGTGTGTTCTGCGTTTGCTGCATAGCAGCATTTGGCGGTTTAACGCTTATGCATAAGGGGTTTGCCGCCATTGACGCCGGGGTCGTTTTCAGTGGCTTGAGCGTCGCAACCCGCCCCGAAATTCAGGTTCCAGATTGAATTGTGACTTTTGTGTGGCGCGGTGCAAAAACCTTGGTGGATGTTCGCGTTTCGTGCTACTGCCTTGGAAAAAGAAAATTCTTGAGGATAATGGGCATATGATACGGGTAATCGGCATTGATCCGGGCTTGCGCAATATGGGCTGGGGCGTCATCGACGTGGCCGGCAGCCGCATCACGCATGTGGCGAACGGCATTTGTCAGTCCGAGGGGGCCGATCTTGCTACGCGTCTTTTGTCGCTCCATGCGCAGTTGACGCGCATCATGGTGACCTATCGACCCGATGCCGCGGCGGTGGAACAGACTTTTGTGAACAAGGATGGTGCCGGGACGCTCAAGCTGGGGCAGGCGCGGGGGATCGCGATGCTGGTGCCTGCGCAGGCGGGGCTGGCGGTGGGTGAATATGCGCCCAATACGGTCAAGAAAACGGTCGTTGGCGTCGGCCACGCGGATAAGGGGCAGGTGCTTCATATGGTACGCATGCAATTGCCGGGGGCAGAGATTGCCGGCCCCGATGCCGCGGATGCCTTGGCGATCGCGATCTGTCACGCGCATCACGGGGGGGCGTCGACCTTGGCGCAGGCCGTCGCAAGGGCAAGCGCATGATTGGCAAGATCACAGGACGTATTGATTATCGCGCGCCGGACCATCTGCTGATTGACGTGCGTGGTGTTGGTTATCTGGTCTATTGCTCTGACCGGACAATGGCTGCGCTGCCCGGCGTGGGCGAGGTGGTGGCGCTTTTCACCGATCTGGTGGTGCGCGAAGACCTGATGCAGCTTTTCGGCTTTCAGACATTGGCGGAGAAGGAATGGCACCGGCTGCTGACCTCTGTTCAGGGGGTGGGGGCCAAGGCCTCGCTGGCCATTCTGGGCGCGCTTGGGCCAGATGGTGTCAGCCGCGCCATCGCGCTTGGCGACTGGAACGCGGTCAAAGTGGCAAAGGGCGTCGGCCCCAAGATCGCGCAGCGCGTGGTGCTGGACCTCAAGGATAAGGCTCCGGGGGTGATGGCGATGACCGGTTCGCTGGCCGAGGCGCATGGCGAGGTCGAAGCCGCAGCAGAGGTGATCGAAACCGCTGCCCCCAAACGCCGCCCCGTGGCCCCGCCGAACCAGTCCGCGCAGGCAGAGGCGCTGTCGGCGCTTGGCAACCTTGGCTATGGTCCGGGCGATGCGGCAGGGGCCGTGGCGCAAGCCGCCGGTGAGATGCCCGAGGCCGAGACCCCGCAGTTGATCCGCGCGGCGTTGAAACTGCTTGCCCCCAAAGGATAGGATGCGCATAGCCGCGTGGCCGTCCGTATGAACCTTGCTTGGATATTTGATGATCGACAGTGACCCAACTTTGCGGCCGGACCCGCAGCCCGGTGATATAGACCGCGCCCTGCGCCCGCAGATGCTGGATGAATTCGTCGGTCAGGCCGAGGCGCGGGCCAACCTCAAGGTGTTCATCCAATCCGCCAAGCAGCGGGGCGAGGCGATGGACCACACGCTGTTCCATGGCCCGCCCGGATTGGGGAAGACCACGCTGGCGCAGATCATGGCACGCGAGCTGGGGGTCGGGTTCCGCATGACCTCTGGCCCTGTGCTGGCAAAGGCGGGCGATCTGGCGGCGATCCTGACCAACCTCGAAGCCCGCGATGTGTTGTTCATCGATGAAATCCACCGTCTGAACCCAGCCGTGGAAGAGGTGCTGTATCCCGCGTTGGAAGACTTTGAACTGGACCTCGTGATCGGAGAAGGGCCCGCCGCGCGGACGGTGCGCATCGAGCTGCAGCCCTTCACGCTGGTTGGCGCGACAACGCGCATGGGGCTGTTGACCACGCCGCTGCGCGACCGTTTCGGCATTCCTACGCGTTTGCAGTTCTATACCGAGGATGAGTTGTTCATCATCGTCGATCGCAATGCCCGCAAGCTGGGGGCCCCCGCCGATGAGGGGGGCGCACGCGAGATCGCCAAGCGCGCCCGTGGCACCCCGCGTATCGCGGGCCGTCTGCTGCGGCGCGTTGTGGATTTCGCCGTGGTCGAAGGCGACGGCCGCGTGACCCGCGCGCTGGCGGATATGGCGCTGACCCGTCTTGGCGTCGACAAGCTGGGGCTGGACGGGGCCGACCGCCGCTATCTGCGTCTGATCGCCGAGAATTATCAGGGCGGACCGGTCGGGATCGAAACCATGTCGGCGGCGCTGTCTGAATCCCGTGATGCGCTGGAAGAGGTGATCGAGCCCTACCTGCTGCAACAAGGGCTGATCCAGCGCACGCCGCGGGGACGGATGCTGGCGCAGAAAGCCTGGACACATCTGGGGATGGCACCGCCCAAACCCCAAAGCGATTTGTTTGGCTGAGGGCGGGGAAGCCTTCGGCGAGGATTTAAGACCATTTGGAAGTTGAGATGACACCACAAGAGATCGAAGCGCTGTTTACCCGAAGCGACGACAGCTATGCCTTTGCCCGTTGGGGCCGCCCGTTGGCACCTGTGGTCTTTGGCGTGGATGATGCGACGCTGACCGTGGTCAAAAGCGCGATCGAGGCGGTCTGTCAGTTGGGGGGGCACAGCATGTCAGAGACCGACCCCGAGCTTGGCAGCAATCTGATGATGTTCTTTTTCAAGGATTGGGCAGAGCTGTTGGAGGTGCCCGATCTGGACCGTCTGGTGCCTGATCTTGGCCCGCTGGTGGAAAAGCTGGATGCGGCGGGGGCCAATCAGTATCGTCTGTTCCGCTTTGACGAGACAGGCGCCATCAAGGCATGTTTCGTCTTTCTGCGCATGGACGAGCAGCTGAGCGCGATGCCCGCGCAAGCCCTGGCACTGGGGCAGATCGTGCAGTCTTTCTTGCTGTGGTCTGATACTGCGTTCCGCGAGGTGTCGCCACTAGCACTGCACGAGGGGGCGACGATCCTGAAGCCGGAGGTGGCGGTACTGTTGCGTGCGGCCTATGACCCCGTGATGCCCGTGGCAGCGCAGGACCCGTCTCATGCACTGCGTTTGTTCGCGCGGGTGGGGGCGGCGCAATGACCCACCATCTGCCGATCCGCGTTTACTACGAAGACACCGATATGGCGGGGATCGTCTATTACGCGAATTACCTGCGCTATATTGAACGGGCGCGCAGTGACTGGGTGCGCGAGATGGGAATTGACCAGCTGGCCATGAAGGCCGAAGGCGTGGTTTTTGCCGTGCGGCGGGTAGAGGCGGATTACATTCAGCCTGCGGTATTCGACGATATGCTTGATGTAGAGACATGGGCCACGTCGATCACGCCGGCCCGCATGGTGATGCAGCAAGAGGTCAAACGCGGCGATACGGTTCTGTTTCGGGCGGTGGTCACGATTGTTTGTATCGCGGCGTCAGGTAAACCCTGCCGATTGCCAGCGAAACTTCGCTCAATCCCCGTCTAGCAGGCGGATTGGCCCCATAATCCTAGCAATAGATATTGCACTCGGCTAAGCTTGTGCCAAATAGCGCCTTGGAAAACAGGGCCGTTGAGGCAGATGAAGCCCCTTTTGGGCGCAACAAAAAGAGCAGAACCGATGGAAGCAGAAACGCTGGCGGCGGCAAGCGAGATTGATTTCTCGCTCTTGGGTCTATTTCTCCGCGCAACGATTACCGTAAAACTCGTGATGATCATGCTGATCGTCGCGTCCTTCTGGTCGTGGTCGATCATCATTCAGAAGATGATCCAGTACCGCCACGCCAAAGCCGAGGCAGAGCGGTTTGACCAAGCATTCTGGTCGGGCGAGCCGTTGGACGGGTTGTATGACACGATCGGGCCGGATCCGGATGGGGCCGCAGAAAAGATTTTCGCCGCCGGTATGACGGAATGGCGCCGGTCGCATCGCGAGGATGGCGGGCTGATCCCCGGTGCCACCGCGCGGATCGACCGCAGCATGGATGTGGCGATTGCCAAAGAGGCAGAGCGTCTGCAAAAGGGCTTGCCGGTGCTGGCGACCACCGGGTCCACCGCGCCATTTATCGGTCTGTTCGGGACCGTGTTCGGGATCATGAACTCTTTCATCGAGATTGCGGCCCAGCAAAACACCAGCCTTGTCGTCGTCGCCCCCGGTATTGCCGAGGCGCTTTTGGCCACAGGTATTGGCCTTTTGGCGGCTATTCCCGCGGTTATCTTCTATAACAAGCTGAGCGCGGATTCAGACCGTATTCTGGGCGGCTACGAAGCCTTTGCTGATGAATTCGCCACCATCCTTAGCCGTCAGCTGGATAGCTGAGCCATGGCAGGTGGGGTGATGAAAAAGCAGGGCGGGGGTGGCCGTGGCCGCCGTCGCGGCCGTGCACAGCCGATGGCAGAGATCAACATCACGCCGTTCGTTGACGTGATGCTGGTGCTCTTGATCATCTTTATGGTCGCGGCACCTTTGCTGACCGTTGGCGTGCCGGTCGAGTTGCCCAAAACAGCGGCCACCGCCCTGCCGTCCGAGCAGGAGGAGCCGTTGACCGTGACCGTTCTGGCGGACGGGTCCGTGCAGATCCAGAAGACAGAAACCGCGCGTGATGATCTGGTTGCCAAGCTGCGTGCCATTTCGGCAGAGCGTGCGAGCGACCGCGTGTTCCTGCGTGCGGATGGGGCTGTGCCCTATGCCTCGATTATGGAAGTCATGGGGGCGCTGAACGCAGGTGGCTTTAGCAACATTGGTCTGGTGACTGAAACCGGCGGGCCGAAGTTGGACGGCACAGGCGCGTCAGGCGGGTAACCATGCACAAGGGGCATTACATCTCTGGCGCGGGTCACTTGGGGCTCATCGGCTGGCTATTGCTGGGGAATATCTTTACCTCGCACAGCGACCCTGTGGAGATGCAGGAGGTGTCGGTCATCTCTGCCGCGCAATATGACGAGATGGTCGCCGCAGCGCAATCGGCGCAGGCGGAGGCCGCAGCGCAGCCCGAGCCTGCCCCTGAACCGGAACCTGCGCCCGAACCAGAACCGACCCCTGAGCCTACGCCCGAGCCCGAGCCCGCCCCGGAACCCGAGCCTGTGCCAGAGCCCGAACCCATCGCGCCGCCCCCCTCGGAGGACGTGAGCGATCAGGCCCCCGAGCTGCCTGAGCCGCCTGCCGATGTCGCCGTTCTGACGCCAGAGGAAGCACCCGTCGCCGTCCCGCGCCCTGTAGAGCGCGTGGCCCCCGAACCCGTAGAGGCCCCGGATCCCGAGGCGCGCACCGATGATGTGCTGCGCGAGGCCGCGACACCGGATGCGCCGGCAGAGAAGATCGTGGAAGAGGCACAGGAAGCCACCGCCCCCGAAGAGGCGACGACGCAGATTGTGACCGAAGCAACGGAAGCGCCCAAAGCGTCGCCGACCCAATCCGCACGTCCTCCGGCCCGCCGGCCCACGCCTCCTGCGCCGCAGGTGGCAGAGGCACCCGCCGAGACGCCGAAACCCGAAGCGCCAAAGCCCGCCACACCCAAGCCAGAGGCCCCCAAGCCGACGCCCGAACCGACAACGGATAAGGACGCCGTGGCAGCCGCGCTCGCCGAAGCCATGGGAGAGACCGACGCGCCTGCAACGCCGGCGGCACCCTCGGGCCCGCCATTGTCGGCTGGCGAGAAAGAATCGCTGCGCGTGGCGGTATCGTCGTGCTGGAACGTGGGGTCCCTTTCCTCCGAGGCATTGCGCACTACTGTAGTGGTGAGTGTCGCAATGAACCAAGATGGCACGCCACAGACCAATTCGATCAAGATGACCAGCAGTTCGGGCGGATCACAGGGGGCTGCCAATCAGGCGTTCGAGGCCGCACGGCGGGCAATTATCCGCTGCGGCGCGCGCGGGTATCAGCTTCCTGTAGAAAAATTCGGTCAATGGCAGAATATTGAGATGACCTTTAATCCTGAAAGGATGCGCATCAAATGATTGTACGAATTCTGAGCCTCTGTCTCGCGCTTATCGGCGGTGTTGCCTCGGTCGCGCAGGCGCAGGATGGACCATTGCGGATCGAGATTACCGAAGGTGTGATTGAACCCTTGCCCTTTGCCGTGCCCAGCTTTCAGCCCGAAAGCGGGGACGCGGGGCAGATGGCCGTTGATCTGGCGCGGGTCGTGTCCGAAGATCTTGTCGGCTCTGGTCTGTTCCGTGAAGTACCGGCAAGCGCCTATATCTCGACCGTAAGCGATTTTAACGCGCCGATCCAATATGCTGACTGGAAGGCGATCAACGCGCAGGCGCTGATCACCGGTGCCGTCAGTGTCTCGGGCAATACGTTGAATGTGAAGTTCCGCCTGTATGACGTATTTTCGGGCGCTGAACTGGGGTCGGGCTTGCAGTTTTCGGGCACGGTCGATGGCTGGCGTCGCATGGCGCATAAGGTGGCCGATGCCGTCTATTCGCGTATCACGGGCGAAGGGGGCTATTTCGACAGCCGCGTCGTCTATGTCTCCGAGACGGGGCCCAAGGACGACCGCGCGAAACGGCTGGCCGTGATGGATTATGACGGGGCCAATGTGCGCTATCTGACCGACAGCTCGTCCATCGTGCTGGCACCGCGGTTCTCGCCCTCGGGGGATCGTATTCTCTACACCAGCTACGAAAGCGGCTTCCCGCGGATCTATGTGCTCGACATCGGGTCGGTGCAGCGTCGCGTGCTGGAAAGCGCCGAAGGCACCATGAGCTTTGCGCCGCGGTTCTCTCCGTCCGGCAATACGGTTGTCTATTCGCTGACCCAAGGCGGGAACACGGATATCTACACGATGGATATCAACACCGGCCAGTCGACACGGCTGACCAATACGCCTGCAATTGAAACCGCGCCCAGCTATTCGCCGGACGGCAGCCGGATCGTTTTCGAAAGCGACCGTTCGGGATCGCAGCAGCTCTATATCATGCCAGCAACAGGCGGCGAGGCTACGCGGATCTCGTTTGGCGAAGGGCGCTATGGCACGCCGGTCTGGTCGCCGCGCGGCGATCTGGTGGCCTTTACCAAGCAGAACAAGGGCCGGTTCCACATCGGCGTGATGCGGCTGGACGGGTCGGAAGAACGTCTGCTGACCGCGTCGTTCCTGGATGAAGGCCCCACATGGGCCCCCAACGGCCGCGTCATCATGTTCGCGCGGGAAACCCAGGGGGCAGGCGGGGCGTCGTCGCTGTATTCGGTCGATATCTCGGGCCGGAACCTCAAGCCTGTGCGCACCCAAGAGGGCGGATCGGATCCGTCTTGGTCGCCGCTTCAGAAGTAAACAACAGCCATAGTGCCTTGGTGTTTCCCAATACCAAGGCACTATGGTAACACCGTCACAACAGACACATTAAAATGCTATCGTCAAAAAGGCACAGTCCATGAACCGCATTCTCACCGCAACTCTATTGATCGCAGCCCTGGCCGTATCGGCTTGTACCAACCCTGACCGCTTTGGCGCGGACGGCATGAATAACGGTGCCGCGAATGGCGCAGGCCTGAACGGGGGCATTATCCCCGGCAGCGCAAACGACCCGGCTTCTACGGCATATTTCCAGCAAGCCGTTGGGGATCGCGTTCTGTTCCTGGTCGACCAATCCAACCTGACCCCCGAAGGCCAAGCGACGCTGGACGGTCAGGCAGCCTGGTTGAACACCAACACCGATTACCAAGCCGTGATCGAAGGCCACGCGGACGAGCAGGGCACACGGGAATACAACCTTGCGCTTGGCGCACGCCGCGCCAATGCAGCGCGCGAATATTTGATCTCGCGCGGGATCGCCGCCAGCCGTCTTCGCGTTGTAAGCTATGGTAAGGAACGCCCGATCGAAGTCTGTTCGAGCGAGGCATGCTATGCCAAGAACCGTCGGGCCGTGACCGTACTTGCGGGCGGTCTGACCAGCTAAGTCGTCTACGTTAGGTTAGGATTTTAATATGCGGTTTGCTTTGATTGTAGCGCTTGGACTGGCCTTTGGGCCGGTCGCGGCGCAGGCGCAGGATGCGCAGACTTTGGCGGATGTGCGTCAGGAACTGACGGTGCTGAACGTCGAGGTACAAAAGCTGCGCCGGGAACTGTCCACCACGGGCGGCGCGAGCGTTGCCGTGACCGGTGGGTCGGTGCTTGAGCGCGTCAATGCAATGGAAAGTGAACTGCAGCGCCTGACCTCTAAAACCGAAGAGCTGGAAAACCGGATCAACCGCGTGGTTACCGACGGGACCAACCGGATCGGTGATCTGGAATTCCGGCTCGTGGAGCTTGAAGGCGGCGACGTGGGTAGCCTCGGCCAGACCTCTACCCTTGGCGGGGGCGAGATGCCCGCGACCATGGCACCCGCCACGCCCGTGCCCGCACCAGCGGACCCGTTGGCCAATACCTCTACCCCCACCAATACCGCAGAACTTGCGGTGGGTGAAAAAACAGACTTCGAGCGGGCGAAGGCGGCGCTCGCTGACGGTGACTTTCGCAGCGCCGCAGACCAGTTTGCGACCTTCAATCAGACCTACCCGGGCGGACCGCTAGGCCCCGAAGCCGACCTGCGGCGCGGCGACGCGCTGGACGGTCTGGGCGATACCCGCGAAGCGGCACGCGCCTATCTGGCAAGCTTTAGCGCCGATCCCGCGGGGCCTGTCGCGGCAGAAGCACTGTACCAGCTTGGCAGCTCTCTGGGGGCCTTGGGCCAAACCCAAGAAGCCTGCGTCACCTTGGGCGAAGTCGCATCGCGCTTCCCCACAAGCCCTTTCGTCGCGCAAGCCCAATCCGAACGCAGCGTGCTTGCCTGCCAGTGATCCGATGACCGACCCGCTGGCGCAGAGCATCGCCGCCAGCTTTGACCCCGCGCCGCCGCCCGTATTGGGTGTGGCGGTGTCGGGGGGCGGCGACTCTGTCGCGCTTTTACATCTTCTGAATGGCTATGCCCGCAGCCGCGGGATCGCGCTGCACGCAGCGACCGTGGATCACGGCCTGCGACCCGAGGCCGCTCGCGAAGCCGCGATGGTCGCCGCCCAGTGTCGCGCGCTTGGCGTTCCGCATGATACGTTGAGGTGGACGGGCTGGGACCACAGCGGCAATTTGCAGAACGAGGCCCGCAAGGCACGTTACCGGTTGTTGGCGGATTGGGCACGGGGGCAGGGCATTGGCGCTGTCTGCATCGGGCATACCGCCGACGATCTGGCAGAGACTTTCGTGATGCGTTTGGGGCGCCGGGCAGGGGTCGACGGGCTTTCCGCCATGCCTGCGATGTTCGACCGTCACGGCATGCGTTGGCACAGGCCCTTACTCAACGCTCGCCGCGCCGACCTGCGCGCGCATCTGACGCGTTGCGGGGTGACTTGGGTCGATGACCCCAGCAACGAGGATGACAGCTTTGCGCGGGTGCGCATCCGCAAGGCGCTGGCGGTGCTGACCGATCTGGGCGTTGATTCTGCCGCACTTGCCGATGTCTCGCGCCACCTTGCCGATGCCCGTACCGCGCTTGACGCGCAGATGTTTGCCGCCGCACGCGCCCATGCCCAAGTTCAATGCGGTGCCGTGGCGATGGATTGGCAGGCGCTGTGTGACCTCCCGACAGAGACACGCCGCCGATTGCTGACCCATACGATCGCTTGGATCAACGGGGCCACCTACGCCCCACGCAGCAGCGCCGTGGCAGAGGTGCTGACGGCGCTTGATGATGCCGGTGCCGCGACCGTGCAGGGGTGCGAGCTGCGTTTGAAGCGCGATAAACTGTGGATTTACAGAGAGTTGCGGGCAGTGCGGGCAGTTGATGCGCCCGTGGGCGCACTTTGGGACGGCCGCTGGCGTCTGGAACCTTGCGGCGATGCGCCCGCGCCCGACACGCAAACCACGATCCGTGCCTTGGGCGCTGAGGGGCTGCGCAGCTTTGCTGATTGGCGCGATTTGGGCGTGCCGCGCGGTGTCTTGCTGGCCTCTCCGGCGGTGTGGCAGGGCGCGGAACTGGTCGCTGCCCCCCTTGTCGGTCGGTCGCAAAACTGGCAAGCAGTGCTCGAACGCGGCGAAGATGCCTTTTTTGCCGCACATATGACGCATTGAACATGCGCCGATCGTGTCTATCTTACACGCATTGGGCGCTGTGTTTGGTGCCGTCCCCCGGATGTAGGAGACTTTCCTTTGGGTAATATGCGCAATCTCGCCTTTTGGGTTGTATTGATGCTTTTGGTTTTGGCGCTGTTCAATCTGTTCAGCGGCTCGACTGGCGGGCTGCAAAGCCGTGAAATCAGCTATTCCGAATTTGTGACCGCTGTCGAAGCAGGGGACGTGCGCAACGTCACGCTTGATGGTGAACAGGTTCGTTTCCGTCGTGCCGATGGCAGTGACTATGTCACGATCCGGCCCGAAGACGCCGAGGTCACCAGCCTGCTGATGTCCAAGGACATCCCTGTGCGCGCTGAACCCCAGCAACAATCCGGTTTCCAGACCTTCCTGATGTCGCTGTTGCCCATCCTTCTGCTGATCGGTGTGTGGATCTATTTCATGAACCGCATGCAGGGCGGTGGCAAAGGCGGGGCGATGGGGTTCGGCAAGTCCAAGGCCAAGATGCTGACCGAAAAACACGGTCGTGTGACGTTTGACGACGTGGCGGGCATCGACGAGGCAAAGGAAGAGCTGGAAGAGATCGTCGAATTCCTGCGCAACCCGCAAAAGTTCAGCCGTTTGGGCGGCAAGATCCCCAAAGGCGCACTGCTTGAGGGCCCTCCCGGTACCGGTAAGACCCTGCTGGCGCGGGCGATTGCCGGCGAGGCGGGTGTGCCGTTCTTCACCATCTCGGGCTCTGACTTCGTCGAGATGTTCGTTGGCGTGGGTGCCAGCCGCGTGCGCGACATGTTCGAACAGGCCAAGAAAAATGCGCCCTGCATCGTCTTCATCGATGAGATCGACGCCGTGGGCCGGTCCCGTGGGGCGGGCTACGGTGGTGGCAACGACGAGCGTGAACAGACCTTGAACCAGCTGCTGGTCGAGATGGACGGCTTTGAGGCGAACGAAGGCGTGATCATCATCGCCGCGACGAACCGCAAAGACGTGCTGGACCCTGCCTTGCTGCGTCCGGGCCGCTTTGACCGTCAGGTCACCGTGGGCAATCCCGACATCAAGGGCCGCGAGAAAATCCTTGGGGTGCATGCGCGCAAGACACCGCTTGGCCCTGACGTAGACCTGCGCATTATCGCGCGCGGTACACCCGGTTTCTCGGGTGCGGATCTGGCGAACCTCGTGAACGAGGCCGCGCTGACCGCCGCACGCGTGGGCCGTCGCTTTGTCGCGATGATGGATTTCGAGGCCGCGAAAGACAAGATCATGATGGGTGCCGAGCGCCGGTCGATGGTGTTGACGCAGGACCAGAAGGAAAAGACCGCCTACCACGAAGCCGGTCACGCCATCGTCGGGATCAAGCTGCCGAAATGCGACCCTGTCTATAAGGCCACGATCATTCCGCGCGGCGGTGCCTTGGGTATGGTGATGAGCCTGCCCGAAATGGACAAACTGCAAATGTTCAAGGACGAAGCCGAGCAAAAGATCGCCATGACGATGGCGGGCAAAGCGGCTGAGATTTTCAAATATGGCGCTGAAACCGTGTCGTCGGGCCCGATGGGCGATATCATGCAGGCCAGCCAGTTGGCGCGTGGCATGGTGATGCGCATGGGCATGTCCGACAAGGTCGGGAACATCGACTATTCGGAAGCGGCGGCGGGTTACCAAGCCAACGGCGGCGCGGGCGGGTTCAGCGTTTCTGCGGCCACGAAAGAGCTGATCGAATCCGAAGTGAAGCGCATCATCGACGAAGGCTACGACCGCGCCTATAAAATGATCACCGATCACGAGGAAGAATTCGAACGTCTGGCCCAAGGTCTGCTGGAATACGAGACCCTCACCGGCGAGGAGATCAAGCGCGTCATGGAAGGCAAACCGCCCCAAGACCCGGACGGCGACGACACCAGCGGCATGGACAAACCAAGCCTGACCGCGATCCCCAAGGCCAAAGGCAAGAAGACGCCTCCGCCAAGCGGGATGGAGCCAGAGCCAAGCGTCTGACGCCTAGGCATTGATCACCAGAATACGAAAGAAAAGGCCCTGCACCCGCGGGGCCTTTTCTTTTGTCGCGGCTTTGCGCAGGTTACGGACAACGCAGCGCGAAAGGATGCCGGTCATGCCGACGATGAAAGAAACCGAGTTTACCGCAACGATCACATGGCTTGGTGTGGTGCCCAAGCTGGCCAAGGGCATCCGCGCCGAACCCCGGAGCGAAGCTTTCGCCAGCTATGCCGGTTTCGAGGATGACGTGCATGCGGGGCTGACCCGCGCGTCCTGTGTGCGGGTCACGAACCTCTATCCCAAGGGTACCGAGATCCGGAACGTGCGTCAGCTGTCGATCCTGTCCGCGGAAGAAATGGCCCTGATCGCGGCCGACATGGGGATGGAGACACTGGACCCCGTGCACCTTGGCACGTCGATGGTGATCAAGGGCATCCCCGATTTCACCCATGTGCCGCCCAATGCGCGGCTGCAGGCTGCCTCGGGTGCGACGATCACGATTGATACCGAAAACCGTCCTTGCGTATTGCCCGGTCGCGAGATCGAACAAGACAGCCCCGGCCACGGTCCCAAGTTCAAATCCGCCGCCGAGAACCGTCGCGGCGTGACCGCCTGGATCGAACGCGAGGGGCTATTGCGCGTCGGGGATACGCTGCGCCTGTTCATCCCCGACCAGCCAGCCTGGCAGCACGGCTAGACCCAATGGGGCGCGGGGTCACAGCGACCCGCCATGCTCAAATCAGCGACACACCCGCCGGATCGCCGCATCAAGCGCCGGATATGTCGGAATTGCCCCCTCTGCCCATGCCCTCACAGGCGTATTGAGGACATAAGAAACATAGAACGCCGACGGCGCATCAGGGAGGACATATGACCTTTAAATCCGACATCCAAATCGCACGCGAAGCCAGCAAACGCCCCATTCAGGAGATCGGGCAAAAGCTGGGCATCAGCAGCGATGATCTGCTGCCCTACGGCCATGACAAGGCGAAGGTGTCGCAAAAGTTCATCAACTCGGTGCAGGACCGTCCCGATGGCAAGCTGATCCTCGTCACCGCGATCAACCCCACCCCCGCGGGCGAGGGGAAAACCACGACCACCGTTGGTCTGGGCGACGGGTTGAACCGCATCGGCAAGAACGCGGCCGTCTGTATCCGCGAGGCGTCTCTTGGTCCGAATTTCGGCATGAAGGGCGGGGCGGCGGGGGGCGGCTATGCGCAAATCGTCCCGATGGAAGAGATGAACCTGCATTTCACCGGTGACTTCCACGCCATCACCTCGGCGCATAACCTGCTCAGCGCGATGATCGACAACCACATCTATTGGGGCAACGCGCTAGAGATCGACCTGCGCCGTGTCGTCTGGCGCCGCGTCGTCGACATGAACGACCGCGCCCTGCGTCAGATCACGGCGTCCTTGGGCGGTGTGTCGAACGGTTTCCCCCGCGAGGCCGGGTTCGACATCACCGTCGCGTCCGAAGTCATGGCGATCCTGTGCTTGGCCAAAGACCTGAACGACCTGCAAAAGCGTCTTGGCGACATGATCGTCGCCTATACCCGCGAGCGTAAACCGATCTATGCGCGCGATATCAAAGCGGATGGTGCGATGACCGTGCTGTTGAAAGACGCGATGCAGCCGAACCTTGTCCAGACGCTGGAAAACAACCCCGCTTTCGTCCACGGCGGGCCTTTCGCCAATATCGCGCATGGCTGCAACTCTGTCATCGCGACCACCACCGCGCTGAAGCTGGCCGATTACGTCGTGACCGAAGCGGGCTTTGGTGCCGATCTGGGGGCAGAAAAGTTCCTGAACATCAAATGCCGCAAGGCCGGGTTGGCACCGTCCTGCGTCGTGGTTGTGGCCACCGTGCGCGCGATGAAGATGAACGGCGGCGTGGCCAAGGCCGATCTGGGCGCTGAAAACGTCGACGCCGTGCAGGCCGGTTGCCCCAACCTTGGCCGCCACATCGAGAACCTGAAATCCTTTGGCGTGCCCGTCGTCGTCGCGATCAACCATTTCGTCACCGACACCGACGCAGAGGTGCAAGCGGTCAAAGACTATGTCGCCTCGCAAGGGGCCGAGGCCGTGCTGTCCCGCCACTGGGAATTGGGCAGCGCTGGCTCTGCCGAACTTGCCGAGAAAGTGGTCGCGACGATTGATAAGGGCCAAGCGGATTTCGCGACGCTCTACCCCGACGCGATGCCGCTGGCCGATAAGATCAACACCATCGCAACAAAGATATACCGCGCGGATGGGGCGGTGATGGATCAGAAGATCCTCAACCAGTTGAAAGACTGGGAAGAGCAGGGATATGGCGATCTGCCGGTCTGTATGGCCAAAACGCAATACAGCTTTACCACCGATCCCGAAGCCCGCGGCGCGCCAACCGGCTTTACCATCCCCGTGCGCGAGGTGCGCCTGTCTGCCGGCGCGGGCTTTGTCGTGGCCATCTGCGGTGAGATTATGACCATGCCGGGCCTGCCGCGGGTGCCTTCTGCCGAAAATATTCGTCTCAATGACATCGGCGATGTTGAAGGTCTGTTCTAAGCGCGTATGAACAGGGCGCGGAGGGTCGCCCCTTCGCGCCTTCGCCTGCTGTGGCAGGTGATAGCAGCGCCACAACAGACAAAGGACGGTCCCCATGACAGCGACGATCATTGACGGCAAGGCATTTGCAGCACAGGTGCGGGGGCAGGTCGCCCAGCATGTCACGCGGCTGAAGGACGATCACGGGATCACGCCGGGGCTGGCTGTGGTGCTTGTCGGGGCCGATCCTGCCTCCGAGGTCTATGTCAAATCCAAGGGCAAGATGACCAAGGAAGTGGGCATGAAATCGGTCGAACACCGGCTGGCAGACACCACATCAGAGGCGGAGCTTCTGACCCTGATCGACACGCTGAACAACGATGATACGATCCACGGTATCCTCGTACAGCTCCCCTTGCCCGATCACCTGAACGAAGACCTTGTGATCAGCGCGATTGATCCGGCCAAGGATGTCGACGGGTTTCATATCTCGAACGTCGGTCTGTTGGGCACGGGGCAGAAATCCATGGTGCCCTGCACGCCGCTTGGCTGTCTGATGATGCTGCGCGACCACCACGGCACCCTGTCGGGGATGGATGCCGTCGTGATCGGGCGCAGCAATATCGTGGGCAAACCTATGGCCCAGCTTCTGCTCAACGACAGCTGCACCGTGACCATCGCCCATTCGCGGACCAAAGACCTTGCCGCTGTTGTGCGCCGCGCTGATATCGTGATCGCCGCCGTGGGCCGCCCCGAGATGGTGCCGGGCGACTGGATCAAACCGGGGGCCACAATCATCGACGTGGGCATCAACCGTCTCGACGCGCCAGAGCGGGGTGAGGGCAAGACCCGTCTGGTGGGTGATGTCGACTTTGACAGCTGCGCCAAGGTGGCCGGTGCGATCACCCCGGTGCCGGGGGGCGTGGGCCCGATGACGATCGCCTGCCTGCTGGCCAATACGGTCACGGCCTGTTGCCGTGCCCATGACCTGCCCGAACCCGAAGGGCTGACCGCCTAAGCGGCGGTCGCCGGAACCGGCACCATCGTGCCCTGAAGCAAGGCGATCAGCACCTGCTGGTCGCCGGTTTGGGCAAAGACCTCGGCCGTGACCACACAAAGCCGCTTGCCCGGTTTCACCACCTTGCCAATCGCGATCAGCCGGTCTCCGCGGGCGGGGGCCAGCAGGTTGATCTTGATCTCTGCGGTGACGACCTCGGACTCCAAGGGCAGTGTCGTCAGCGCGGCATAGCCCGCAGCGCTGTCCCCGATAGAGAACGTCAGCCCCGCGTGGCCAAACCCCTGCTGCTGGCGCGTGCCGGGCAGAATCGGTGCCTCGATCCGGATGAGCCCCTTTGATACATCACTAAGTTCAGCGCCGAGGGTCTGCATCATCGATTGTGCGTCAAAGCTGTCGCGGATGCGGGCGATTTCTTGCGGGGTCATAGGGGCTCTTTCAACATGGATAGCCGGCCCCGTGGCTGCGCTTAGCGCGGCATGGGGATCGCGGTGGGCTGCGGTCCGGTAAGTATGGCGCAGGCCTGCGGACCCATCAATGCCTGTAGCACCGGCGCGTCACTGTACAAGCCACCGGTATAGGTGCCAAAGGCAGGCATGATCAGCCGTCGGTCGTCATACAGGAAGGCCGGACGCGTCACCGACCGCCCGCGCAGCCGCAGCCGAGCCTTGGGGTGATAATGCCCCGAAACCTCGGCCTGCGCGCTTGCCTGCGCGATATGCCGGAACTGCAAGGGGCCGATCACAAGCTCGGCCAGATGCTCCCCGCCCAGTTCGACGGGACCGGGGTCGTGGTTGCCCTCTACCCACAGCCACTGCCGCCCTGCCTGCAGCCGCGCCAGCGTCAGCCGCGCAGGCTCGGGCAGAGCGTGGGCCGCGTGCAGATCATCGAAACTGTCGCCCAGACACATCACGACGCGCGCGGGCACACGGTCAAGCGCCGCCGCAAGCCGGGTCAACGTGTCCATCGTCTCGTAAGGGGGAAGCGCCGTGCCGCCGCGCCGCGCAATCCGTTCGGCTTTGCCAAGATGCAGGTCGGACACGCAGAGCAACCCGTGATCTGCCCACCACAAAGCGCCAGAGCCAAGCGCCGTCAGCCGCGCTCCGCAAAAGTCGAATTCATACCCGATGTTCATGCTGCGTTCATCACCAAGTTTGCCCGCGGGCGCAAGGGGCGCTGGCCGATGGACGCGCCTATGGCGGGGCGCAGGAGTATTTGAAAAAGGGTGAAGCGGAAGACGCCCCCGCTGATCCCGAGGGGCGTGGGGGCGTCTTCACCCTTTGCGGTCATCGGCTCTCCAGCCTGTACCGCGGGGTGATCATAGGGCAAAATACCTAAGCGAAGGTTAATTCACCCTTTCAAAAATACTCAGCTGCGCAGCGATTGCCATGTCTAGCGCCGTTTGAGGGAGATGTTATCCGGCGCGGGTGTGATCTGTGCGAGGCCGGAGGCTTCCATCAACCGCGCGGATTCCTCGGCCAGCAGACGCTCTTCTGCCTGCCCCTTGACCGGCACGCGACCCATTTCCAGAAACAGCGGTGCGGACAGCGGGCTGACACGGTCGAGGATACGGTGGTCGATCCGGCCCTTGATACGATGCAGCATTTCCTCGATCCGGCCAAAGTCGACCAGTCCGCGCAGGGCCTCTTCGCGGGTGATATCGAGCAGGAGGTGATCGGGTTCGTATTTCTGCAAGGTGTCATACAGGATATCAGAGCTGAAGGTCGCCTGCCGGCCAGACTTACGGGCTTGGGGAGTGTTCCGTTCGATCAGCCCTGCGATGGTGGCGGCGGCGCGGAACGTGCGTTTCATCACCGCATTGCCGGCCAGCCAATGGTCCAACCCGTCATGCAGGGCTGTGGCATCAACGAGCGGGGCGGGGTCATCGACCGGATCCAGCCCCCAGATCAGCGTGGCATAATCGGTGGCGACGAAGCCCAGGGGGTTCAGGCCCAGTTCCTCCATCCGTTTTGTCAGCAGCAGGCCGAGCGTTTGCTGCGCGTTGCGACCGGCAAAGCCGTAGAAGACCGTCTGGGCGCGGCCCTCATGGGGAAAGCTTTCGATCAGCAGTCGGCCCGGCTGCGGCAGTTGGCTGACTTCGCGTTGCAGGGTCAGCCATTCGGCCGTGTGGCGCGGCAGCTCGGGCCAGCTGTCTTGGGTGAACATGCGTTGCACGCGGGCGGAGAGCTGGGTCGAGGTGGCGAATTTGGTGCCCATGAACGTAGCGACGCGCGATTTCTTGGCGGCGGAGCGGCTGACCTCTACGGTCATTTCCCGCAGCCCCTCGTATTTGACGATCTGGCCGCCGATCAGGAACGTGTCGCCCGCGCTGAGCGAGGCGGCGAAACCTTCCTCGATTTCGCCCAAAGGGGCACCGCCGCGGTTGCGTTTCATGCGGACCTTCAGCGTGTCCGTGTCCTGAATGGTACCGATGTTCATACGGATACGCTGGCTGCTGCGGGGGTCGCGCAGGTGCCATTTGCCGTCGGTGCACATCAGACGTTGCCATCTGTCGTAGGCGCGCAGGGCGTAGCCGCCTGTGGCACAGAAATCGAGGCAGGCGTCAAAGGCGGCGCGGCTGAGGCTGGCATAGGCCCCGGCCGAGGTCACCTCGGCATAGAGCGCATTGGCGTCGAAGGGACCGGCGCAGGCGGTGATCAGGATATGCTGGCATAACACATCGCGGGGGCCGGGGCCGCGCGGGTCGCCGTCAAGATCGCCTGCCAATACGGCGTCGAGGGCGGCGACACATTCGACCACCTCGAACCGGTTTGCAGGCACCAGCAGCGCTTTGGAGGGCGCGTTATAGCGGTGGTTGGCCCGTCCGATGCGCTGGACCAGCCGTTTGACATTCTTCGGCGCACCGATCTGGATCACGAGATCGACATCGCCCCAATCGATCCCCAGATCGAGGCTGCCGGTACACACAATCGCGCGCAGATCACCGCGCACCATCGCGGCTTCGACCCGTTCGCGTTGCTGCCGATCGAGCGACCCGTGGTGGATGCCGATGGGCAGGCTATCTTCGTTGGCGAGCCAGAGATTGTGAAAGAAAATCTCGGCCTGGGCGCGGGTATTGTGGAAGATCAGGGTGGTTTTATGCTGGCGTATCTGGTCGAGTACCGCCGGAATCGCATAGGCAGCCCCATTGCCGGACCACGGCGGGGCCGCGTCCGTGCGCAGCATCCGGATGTCGGGCGGCGGGCCGGGATCGGCCAGCAGGATCGGGCAGGGGTCGGGGTGACGCGCCATGAAATGCGCGATGGCGGCGGGATCTTCGACGGTGGCGGACAGGCCCACCCGTTTCAGCCCCGGGCACAGACGTTGCAGCCGCGCCAGCGCCAGCATCAGCTGGTCGCCGCGTTTGCTGTCGGCCAGCGCGTGGATCTCGTCGATCACGACACGTTTGAGCCCTTTGAACATGCGCGGTGCATCCTCGTAGGAGGTCAACAGCGCAAGGCTTTCGGGGGTGGTCAGCAGGATATGGGGCGGGTCGGCGCGTTGCCGGCGTTTGCGCGTTTGCGAGGTGTCGCCGGTGCGGTCCTCGATCCGGATGGGGAGGCTCATTTCGGTCACCGGGGTGGTGAGGTTGCGCTTGATATCCGCGGCCAGCGCCTTGAGCGGCGAGATATAGAGCGTGTGCATGCCGTCGTGATCGCCCTCGGCCAGATCGACCAGCGTGGGCAGAAAACCCGACAGCGTCTTGCCGCCCCCCGTCGGCGCGATCAACAGCAGCGCGGGCGCGTCGGCGCGGTCCAGCATGTCCTGCTGGTGGGGGTGGATGGACCAGCCTTTGGTGGCGAACCAGTCGGAGAACTTGGGGGGCAGGGTCTGCATGGGGCGTAAGATAGGCTGTTTGCACGCGGGGGCCAGCCCCCGCACCCCCGGAGTTTATCTGGCAAAATGAAGCGGATGCCCGCAGCCGTTTCGAGCGCGGTGCTACCTGACGATGGTTTCATCCTCGACGAACATATTGGCCCAAGCACGGTCAATCAGATCAGGGCGCATCTGGTGCGGGATACCTTCGAAATCGCAGATGGAAATCATCTGGTCGATCAGGAAGATCGGCTGATAGTTGGCGAAAACATTGTTGATCGTAGGGTATTTCGTTTTCAGCAAATGGATCAGCGTCGCCTCGTCCAGTTTGATGTTTCGTTTCTTTGCGACCATGGCGAAGATCTTGAGGAAGTTTTCCTGATTGGGCCCGTCGATCTTGATCTTGAAGAAGATCCGGCGCAGGGCGGCCTGGTCGAAGATCTCATTGGGGTGGAAGTTGGTCGAGAAGACCACCAGCGTGTCGAAGGGAACTTCGAACTTCTCGCCGGATTGCAGGGCGAGGATGTCCTTGTTTTCTTCCAGCGGCACGATCCAGCGGTTGACCAGCGCCTGTGGCGATTCTGCCTGGCGCCCAAGGTCGTCGACGATGAAGATGCCGCCGGTGGATTTCAGCTGCAGCGGGGCTTGATAGGTCCGTGCGGTGGGGTTGTAGACCAGATCAAGCATATCGAGCGTCAGTTCGCCCCCGGTGATCACTGTGGGGCGTTCGCATTTGACATAGCGGGTGTCAAAGCGCGTCACGCGGCGCAGGGATTTCGGGTCTTGTTTTTCCTCGGAAATGGCGGTGTGCACGATGGGGTCATAGACCGTGATCACCTGACCGGCGTATTCAATCGCACGGGGGACATAGATCCGGTCACCAAGCGCGTCGCGAATCCCGTTGGAGATGCTTGATTTACCATTGCCGGGGGGGCCGTACATCAGGATGGAGCGACCGGCCGTCACGGCTGGGCCAAGGTTACCGATCAGTTCGGACGGGAGCACCAGATGGCCCATGGCGGCTTCGAGCTTTGCGCGGGTGATCTGCATGTTGCGCACGGACTGGCGCTTGATCTGTTCGCGGTAGACATCAAGCGGCACGGGCATCGGGCCGAAGTATTCCGATTGCGCCAAGGCATCCAACGCGCGGGCCTTGCCCAGATCGGTCAGCTGGTAGCCCATTTCATTGCCGTTATTCGCGTTAAGCGTGCCCGTCGCTTCGAGAAGGCGTTGTTCGCGCGACAGATCCACCAGTTCCTGCGTGACCTGAAGCGGCAGGCAGATCGCTGCTGCGAGCTCGCTGACCATGGTGACATTCTTGCGGAACATCGTCTTGATCATGATGTCGCGCATCATCACCACGGGCAGCTTCATCTCTTGGATGGTGCGCGGCGGAGGGGGGGCCATGACGGCGCTGGTTTGCATATTCATGAAGGCTTCTTTCATGGGGACACGGGCGTGCCCCAAGGCGTAGCGGTTGAATATGGCGAAATCAGGCCCCGAAGTAGGCACCGAGCATTAAATATGCGGCAAGCACAGTTCCAAGGGCGAGGCCCATGGGGAATTTCTTGGCTTCGTGCCAGCTGACCCATTGCGGGGCAAGCTTGCGCAGAGGGGAATATTTGGCGGCGCGGTGAATGATATAGGCGGCAACCAGCGTCGCCATGAACAGCGCCATGACAAAGCGCACATCCCCGAGCGCGATAAAGGGCGTGGCGGCGGCGATGAATTTCGCATCCCCCGCGCCCATCAGCCCGCCTGCGTTCATGAAGATGCCCACAACAAGCGCCACCACCATCGCCAGCAGGTGCCAGAGGTAGCTGTCAAAGGGCAGGGCAATCGGGCCGATCAGCACAAACACGGCGGCCAATGCGATCACCGTGACATTGGTGATCCGCATAAAGGCCAGATCGGTGTAGATCGTATAGGCACAAAGGGGCAGCGCGAAGGGCAGAAACCACAGCGCTGCGGAGCTGGTGATCTCCACGCGTTAGCCTGCGTTTTCCAGCGCGCGCAGCGACCGGACGGCGGCCTCGAAGTGCTGCGGGTGGGTGCTGATGGCGTCACGCAGCAACCCTTTGCCGGTTTCAACGTCGCCCTTCTTGATCGCGGAGAGGGCGAGGGTGTGCAGCAGTTGCGCGCGCTCGGTCTGGTCCATCTCGATCGGGGGGAGGCTGTATTCTCGTTGCGCGCCACGGGCGAGGATCAGGTTGTTCTTGGCGGTAAACAGCGTTGAATCCTGCTTCACGGCCTCGCCGAAAAGGCGTTCGGCAGCCTGATAGTCCCCGCGCGTCAGTTTGGAGTAACCCCAGTTGTTCATGACCGAACCGGGCTTGGTGGTCAGGCCAATGGCGATCTCGTAAAAACTGTCGGCCTTGTCCCATTCCTGCTTGCTGTCAGCGACGATCGCCTCAAGCCGGTAGCGGTTGTAGGTTTCATGGGTGGGCGGGACGGAATCCAGCGTCTTTTCCGCCTTGGCCCAATCGCCCGCGCGGATCAGCGCATCGGCGTAATCAACCTTGTCGTCGGCGGTGGCATCCTTGGAAGCGGCAACTTTGCCCCAGACCGATGCGGCCTCTTGGTTGCGTTTGGCGCGGATCAGGGATTTGCCCAAGCTGCGCTGGATGTCGATGCGGTCGGGATTTTCCTGCGCGGTGCGGGTGAAATAGCTGACCGCCTCGTTCGGGTCGGCCACTGTCAGCATCACATCGTTGAGGTTGCTTTCATCCACGACGTTCACGTCCTGGAAGGCGCGGGTGACGGTATCCTCGCCGGATTTCTTGCCGCAGCCTGCTACTGCGACGACGCCTGCAATGCAGGCGGCCAATAGGATAGGGTGGCGCATTTTTGCGTCCTTTTACTGCTCTGCCTCGTTATGATGCTGGCCGAACCAGATAGTCGCCCGAGCCGCGCCGCACCAATTTATAACTGTCTTCTTGATCCGGGATCGTAACAGAGTTTTCCGATTTTGCGAGTGCTAAGCGCAAATTGTCACGGATTGCGTCACTTTCGCCATTATCGAGCGCATAGGCCTTGCGAAAGGTCAGCTGGGCTTCGGCGAGTTTGCCGCGTTCCATCAACACAACGCCGAGATTATTCCAGACCTCGGGGTGGGTTTCGTCCTTTTCTACAGCGTCGCGCAGCAGCTTTTCCGCCTGACCCAATCGCCCCAGCCCAAGGTTGGCGCTGCCCAGTCCCGACAGGATTTCGGCGTCCAACTGGGAGGCGAGCGCCGCGCGGTTGAAGGCGCGGATGGCCAGTTCGTATTCGCCCGCGCGCATGAGACGGTGGGCGACCTCTACCCCGTCTTCGGCGTCCTTGCGGGTGTTGACACCGGGGGCAAAGGGGTTGTCAGGGCTGGCGCGCTTGCCCCCAAACGCGGAAAGACCGCCTGCAGAGCAAGCGGCCAATCCGGCGATCAGGGTCATACAAAGCGCGAGCCTGAAGGGTAACGCGCGCTTGGGAATGTGGATCATGCAGAGCCTTACTGACCTAGTTTGGTAATGTTCATCACCGATGGCGCGACCAGAATGATCAGCAGCGGAGGAACGGTCAGCATCATTGTGGCAAGTGTCATCTTGGTTGGCAACTTGTTTGCGGCCTCTTCGGCGCGCATCACGCGTTTGTCGCGCATCTCGGCGGCATAGACCCGCAGCGCGTCGGCGATGGATGTGCCGAAGGCGGCGGATTGTACCAGCACCGTCACAAAGGACGACACATCTTGCACGCCGCAGCGTTCGCCCATGGCGTTCAGCACGCTGACCTTGTCTTTACCGGCCTTCATCTCATAGGCGACGATTTCGAACTCTTCCGCCAGCGCAGGGTAGGAGGCGCGCAATTCGCGGGCCACGCGGACGATACATTGATCAAGCGACTGGCCGGCTTCGACGCAGACGAGCATCATGTCCAGCGCATCGGGAAAACCGCGTGTGATTTCCTCTTTCCGCTCGGCGACGCGGCGGGTCACCCAATAGCGCGGCAGGAAATATCCGATACCGCCGGGGCCCACGGTATACAGCATCATCTTGTTGGTAGTCATGCCTTCGCCGCCGCCAAGGAAGTTGATGTAGACGGTGCCGATCACCAGCCCGGCAATACCAAGCGCCATCTGTGCAAAGTGAAAGAACCGTACCGCATCGCGCGAGCTATAGCCCGCCTGACGCAGCAGCAGCGCCTTGGCGCTGAGCTCTTCCACGTCTTCGGGTTCGAGGAATTTGGCGAATTTTTGCAGCTTCTCGTTGCGGTCCGACTGGCGCAGGCGCTGTTGTTTGCCTGCATCGGCAGCCTCGGTCTGGCTACGTTTGAGCTTGGCCAAAGGGTCTTCGGGCTGGCGCAGGATCATGACAAGCGTTGCGCCCACCATGGTCAGGCCCAATGCGCCCAGAATGGCGATCCAGCCCATGGGACCAAGTGCGGTGTCGAGTGAGTTGAGGAAATTCACAGTGAGGCCCCCTTAGACTTTGATATCGGTCAGCTTGCGCATGACGATGAGGTTAAGCGATAGGAACAGGACAACCGCGATACAGCCGGGGATGAACAGCGGGTGGGTCATGACTTCGTCATAGTAATGCGGGTCACCGAGTTTGATCACGATCAGCGCGAGGATCGGGAAGGCGGACAGGAACTTGCCGGACCATTTTGCTTCGGCGGTGATGGCGCGCACGCGACGGAACAGGCGGAAGCGGGCGCGGATGACCTTGGCCAACCCCGCAAGGATTTCAGCAAGGTTACCCCCCGATTGCTGCTGGATGGTCACAGCCACCGCGAGGAAGCGCAAATCCTGCATATCAAGCCGTTCGGCCATATCCTTGAGCGCCTCGCCAATATCGCGGCCATAGGCGGTTTCATCGGCGATCACGCCGAATTCCGACGCCAGCGGGTCCTGGATTTCCTTCGACACGATAGAGATCGCGCTGGTGAAAGGGTGGCCCACGCGCAGCGACCGCACCATCAGTTCCACCGCGTCAGGCAGCTGCTCTTCGATCATGTCCATGCGCTTTTTCGCTTTGGACGAGATCCAGAAAAATACCGCCCCGACACCGATCCCGACAGAGATCAGGATGCGCACGGGCACTTCGGTATTGGTGCCGATGGTCAGCCCCAGAAAGGCGACGACCGAAAGGCCGGCCATGATCATGATCAGCTGTTTCGGCGCAAAGGCGATCGCGGCCTTTTGTGCTTTCTCGGCGAGCAGGGAATAGACCGGAATGGATTTATTATCCATGTGCTGCTGCATTTCCTTGCGCAGCTTGTCCAGAACCTCTTCGCGGCGGGCCCCTTTTTCCAGCATTTCAAGCCGGCGGTTGACTTTGCTGTTGAGGCTGATGGATTTACCGAAAGCGACCAGATACAGCCCTTCGACCAGCACAAGGACACCGACGAAGATCAGGCCATAGATAATGGGTTCTGCACTCATGATTGATAATCCTTACTTGACCACAACGGGTTCATAGATCGACGATGGAAGGTCATAGCCCCACATCTTGAAACGTTCAGAGAAGTGGCTGCGCACGCCGGTGCCGGTGAAGTGGCCGATGATCTTGTTTTCGGGCGTCAGGCCGACGCGCTGAAAGCGGAAGATTTCCTGCATAGAGATCACGTCGCCCTCCATGCCGGTGATTTCGGTAATCGAGGTCATGCGGCGCGACCCGTCCTGCAAGCGCGATGCTTGTACGATCAGGTTCACAGCCGACGAGATCTGGCTGCGGACCGCTTTCAGCGGCATTTCGATACCGGCCATGGCGATCATGTTTTCCAGACGGCTGACACCATCGCGGGCAGAGTTGGCGTGGATCGTGGTCATCGACCCGTCGTGGCCGGTGTTCATCGCCTGCAGCATGTCGATCACTTCCTCGCCGCGCGTCTCGCCGACGATGATCCGGTCAGGACGCATCCGCAGGGCGTTTTTCAGACAGTCGCGGGGGGATACCTCGCCCTTGCCTTCAACGTTGGGTGGGCGGCTTTCCATGCGGCCCACATGGGTCTGTTGCAGTTGCAGTTCGGCGGTGTCTTCGATGGTCAGGATACGTTCATCGTTGGCAATAAACGATGACAGCGCGTTCAGCGTGGTGGTTTTACCAGAACCTGTACCGCCCGAGACGATGATATTCAGACGGGTGGCGACGGCGGCTTGCAGATAGGCTGCCATCTCTTCCGAGAAGGCCCCAAAGCTTACCAGATCATCAATGCCCAGTTTGTCTTTCTTAAACTTACGAATGGAGACAAGGCTGCCGTCCACGGCAATCGGCGGGACCATAGCGTTGAAACGCGAGCCGTCTTTCAAGCGCGCATCGACATAAGGGTTGCTTTCATCGACGCGACGGCCAACGGCGGAAACGATCTTGTCGATGATCCGCAGCAGGTGCTTTTCGTCTTTGAAGGTCACGTCGGTCAGCTGCAGTTTACCCGCGCGTTCCACGAAGATCTGTTGCGGGCCGTTAACCAGAATATCGTTGACGCTGTCGTCTTTCAGCAGCGTTTCCAGCGGGCCGAGGCCGGTCACCTCGTCATACAGTTCGGAGTTCAGTTGAACGCGGTCTTCGCGGTTCAATACGATGGATTTCTCGGCCAGAATCTCGGTCGAGATTTCGTTGATCTCGCTGCGCAGATCCTGCTCCGAGGCATGTTCAAGGGCGGCGAGGTTCAGGTTCTCAAGCAGGGCACGGTGCAGTTCGAGCTTGATGTCGCTCATGCGTTGCTTGCGCTTCACGTCGCGATCCTGCGGGGCGACGGTTGCAGCTTGAGCCACGCGGCGCATGCTGGCGGGTTTGGGCGCGACCGCTTCCTCTGGCTGTTGCTGGGGCGCGGGAGCCTTCGCCTTTGGGGCGGGTGTGGCTACGGCAACGTCACCTGGCTTTTTATACTTCGAGAACATCTGAATACTCTTTCTAAATTATCTGGCGCTTGGGCCGGATCAGGCGGCTTTGGCTTCGTCAGCCTTGAGGTCGTGGATAGAAGACGCGAGCTTTGCGATCTCGCGACGTAGTGGGTTCTTGGCGGCGGTATTGGCGAGCGGCAGACCGTGGTCGTTGGCCTGCGTCACTTGCTTGCCGCCATCAGGCAGCTGCACGTCGATGGAAATACCAAGGCTTTCTGCCATCCGTTTGACCCGCGCTTTGGCGTTAAGGTCGGTAAATTTCGGCGCGCGGTTCATGACATAGCGCAGCTTTTCGACCGGCAGCTCTTCGGATTGCAGCGCTCGTTTGAAACGCAGGGCGTTTTGGGCGCAGCGCATATCCAGTTCGAGCATGGCAAAATAGACATGCGCATTGCTCAGCACGGTTTCGGTCCATTGCACCAGCGTCGACGGCATATCGACAACAACGTAGTCGAACTGGTTGCGCGCCATATCCAGAATCCGCGTCACATCTTCCGAGGTGATCAGATCAAGCGGCAGCATATCGGCGGGGGCGGTCAGGACCTGAAGCGTGTCTTCATAGGTCAGCAGGGCCTGACCAAAGCTTTCCTCGTCCATCTCGTCTGTCTCGATCAGCATGTCATAGACGACTTCGCGGCGCGGCAGGTCCAGATAGGTCGCCACGGCCCCGAACTGCAGATCGAAATCCAGCAGGCAGACCTTTGGCGGGTTCTTTTTGTCGGACGTCGCCAGTTCCCACGCCAGATTAACGGCCATGCTGGTCGCACCGGTGCCACCGGCCAAACCATGTACCACGATCACAGCGCCGTCTTTATCGGCACCGGGTTTCAGCTTGGGGCCTGCCTCGATGTGTTCGGCTTTGGGCTCGGGCCCTGCGCGCAGACGTTCGATGGTCGCCGCCAATTCGCCTTCGGGCAGCGGGTAGGGTACGAATTCATCCGCACCTTGACGCAATAGAGAATGGAGCGAGGCCGGGGACATGTCTTCGGCGATCAGGATCACCTTGATATGACGCGATTTCGCCTGCGAGATGATTTCGGACATCATCGGCAGGTTCTCTTCGTCCTCGGAATCAAGCGCCAGTGCAATCAGCTCGAGCGTCGCCGCTTCGGGCTGGCTGAAAAAAGCGAGGCTTTCAGAAAAGCCGAGATCACCCCAGGCTTCGCCCAAAGCTGATTCCATATCCTCGATCAGCAGGTCAAAGTTCTGTACATCACGGCTGACAGTGCAGGCGATGATCTGTGGTGCGTCAATCTGTGGCATACTGCTGCTCATACCTAAACTTCCCCTTCTTCTCTTTGGGGCGCGGCAAGGGCTAATCGGGCGTCGCCCTATTCTTTGCCTTGCGGTCCCCTGCGTCAGACCACGGTGGCCGGGCGCAACTGTCCTATTGCAGTGAATATCCCTGCCAAGTTGGGCAAGATTGGGGCTAAATAGTTTCTATTGTTTGGTCTTTTGAAACGATCCGCAGGGATTTGCCGGATTGAAACGCAAAAGGCCCGACCGTCAGCGACGATCAGGCCTTTCACGAGGTATCTTTTATCCGGCTATTCCGTCGTGGTTCCGGTCGATGTCGCGCCGCCCGATAGCTGAGTCGGCGGCACGGCGCTGGCAACGTAATCGCGATAGATGATCTGCGCGTATTTGCCGTCCAGAACGGTGGGATGACGCCCGACAAAGCCGCTGACTTCGGTCACTGTGCGACGGTTCGCCCGTTCGCGGCCCTGTGTCACGATCAACGGCTGTGTTTCGCCAAAGGAAACAACGGCCTCAAGACGGCTGCGGCTGATGCCTTGCGTTGACAGAAACGCAACAACGGATTGTGCTCGGCGCAGGCCCAACGCCTTGTTGTAGCTGTTCGAACCGACGGCATCGGTATGGCCATACACGCGGAAGCGGACCTCGGGGAACTGGCGGATCCATCCCGCTTGGCGCCGCAGCACGGCCTGCGCGGCCCCGTCCAGCTGGGCCGAGTTAAAGGCAAAGGTCACCGTGGATTCGACTTCGCCGGCAAAGCGGTTGGCCAGATCGAAGGTGTACTGGCGTTCGCCTGTCATCACCAAACGGTTGTTCAGCGTGGCGTTTCCGAAGGTGCCCAGATCGGTCAGGGATCCTGCTTCGCGGTGGAACTGGGTATAGACCGGATCAGGGCTGCTGACACAGCCTGCTACGGTCATCGCCAAAGCGGCGCATAACCCGGTGATTTTGCCTGTCGAAGGGATCGCTGAAGTCATCTGATCAATCCAATACATAGCCATATGACCCGCTAAAGTCCTGTTTGGCAACCTCGCCAGCCGCCCCTTTGGTGGGCGCTGTGCTGCCTTTGGACGTGCGACCTGACAGGAACAATTCGCTTTCCGTGGGCGGTTTGATCCGGTCGGTGGGCAGGGCCAAAGCCTCGCCGCGGGTGGGGGTCACGAGATGGGCCGTGATAATGATCACCAGTTCGGACTGGCTGCGCTGATAGTTCGCGCTGCGGAACAACGCGCCCAATACAGGCACATCGCCGATCCAGGGTAGCTGGCTGGAGTTATCGGTGAAATCGTCGGTCAGCAGGCCCGCGATCGCAAAGCTTTCGCCGTCGCGCATTTCAACCGTGGTCGAGGTTTCGCGGCGGGTAAAGGCCGAGATGTCGAAACCATTGCCCAAGGACACGCTGTTGCTGGCATCAATCGCCGACACAGCGGCTTTAAGTTCGAGGTTAATCAGGTCTTTATCCACGACACGGGGGATAAAGCTCATCTCTACGCCGAAGGGTTTGTACTGCACCGAAATCTGGTCGCCGGTCTGGGCGACAGGCACCGGGTATTCGCCACCGGCAAGGAACGTCGCCTCTTGCCCGGACAGCGCAACGAGGTTTGGTTCGGCAAGGAAGCGTACGGCGCCCTTCTGCTCTAGGGCTTCAAGCAGCAGGCCGACTTGGGTGGACCCTGCGTTAAAGCCGAACAGTACCGCGCCTGCGTTGCTGTTGGACGCAGGTGTCGTGCCGCCAAGAGAGTTTGCAATCGCGCCTGATGTATTTGTCGTATTGGTCCCGCCGTTGATCGCAAGATCATTGCCCACCAGCCCGTTCAACGCGAGCGACGCGCTTAGGGATTTGGAGACAGATCGGCTCATCTCGGCAAAGCGGACTTTCATCATCACCTGCTGGATGCCGCCGACGCTCATCAGGTTGGAGACGCGTTCCGGCGCGTAACGTTCGGCCAGATCAAGGGCGCGCTGCAGGCGTTGGGTCGACGACACGATGCCCGACAGGACGATACCGTCGTTGGCTGTGCGCACTTCGATCTTTTCGCCGGGCAGGATCTGCCGTAGGCGTTCCTTGAATTCAGAGACATCCGCCGCGACGCGCACATCCACGTTGGTGATCAGCTGACCGGCCGCATCCAGCAGGGTCAGCGTGGTCAGCCCAGGGGATTTGCCCAGCACATAGATGGTGCGATCGGAGAGGGATGAGATATCTGCGATCCCCGGGTTGGCGATGCTAAGCTCGGCAAAGGGGATATCGCTTTCAACCACAACCGCGCGGTTCATCGGGACTTCCAACACACGGTTGGTGCCCTTCTTGACCACACGGAGTGTGTTGGCCTGCGCGTCGATCGGCGCCGTCAATGCAAATGGCATCGCGCCAATGGTCAGTCCCAATAGGGCTGCTTTAATAAACTTATCGATTTTCATGTGACCTGCCTTTGTGATCACGCCTCAAAATAGGGTCTTTGCGCCCGCCGTTTGCGACACTGTGCGGTCCTTTGCGTTTTTTTGCAAGAATCAATGACAGGGGGTGGCGGGTATATGTGGATTAACAGCAACATATCCGAAATGGCAAAACGCCGCGCAAAGTGATGCGCGGCGTTGCTGAGGTCCGTATTTGCCCTGCCTGATAAGCAGATCAGTTGGTGCAGGGGATCGGGATTTCGACCACTTCAGCACCACGACGAGTCCGGATGGTGCAGACTTTTTCTGTAGTTGTTTCGACTTTGACCGTTTCTTCCGTCAGGCCGAGCAGGCGGCGCTGGTCGACTTCGATCTCACCGGCGACGGTGTCATCCTCTGCCCCGACGAGCGAGAGGGATAGGTCACCCGTTGATTGCGCCTGTGCCAATGCGGCAACTTGATAGGGCTGAACGGCAACAGTCACAGTATTCGCAATGGCCGCTTCGCTGCGTTCGCCGCCGGCGCTTTGGTCGATCGCGATGATCTTGACGCCTGCCTCGATCAGCTTTGTCACGTCTCCGGTATCGGCGCGGTCGTTGCCGCCCCGGTTGATGCGGCCGGTCCAGTAGACATCGACACGGTCACCGGGGCGCAGGAAGCCCGAGACGCCGCTTGATACATCGACGCGGATCGCGAAAGCACGGCTGCCCCGTTCCAGCTGCGAGGTGAGGCCGGTATCGGCACCGGGTTCGGTCACCTTCACCGCCATGATGGCTTCGTCTTTTTCCATCGCACGCAGCACGACACGCAGGTCATCGCTGTTTTCGGGGAAAAGCGCTGCTTCTTCGATAAATGTGCCTTCGGGGATCGCATCCTCTGGCCAGTTCACCTGCCGCACATCTTCGCGGGTCAGGCGTTGACCGTATTTCAGCGGCCCGTTGGCCACATATACACCAACCGTCGGCACAATCTGTGCCAAAGCCTCTTGGGCCTGTTGGTTGGCGCGTTGATATTCACTGATGCGGCCCTTTGCCAGATACACAGCACCACCTGCCAAGGCGATACCGGCGAGCAGGACCAGTCCAAAAACCATCCGCATGTTACTTACCTCTCTTGAGTGTGTGCCGGTCCCAAGACGCGGCGCGAAACTTATACCAATGGATAGGCGGTGATTGTGTTCAGACTATGGATAATCCGCGGCCAAGCTGGGTCATTATAGTGGTGGATTGGGTTAGATGTCGCCCGGCGTCTGGGTCATCACCCTGTCTGCTAGATCCACAGTTCCGGTAGTCATGCTGACGACAATGAGAACCGCCAGAGATACCACCGCTGCGCATAAAACAACCCAGTCAACTGTGACCGCACCGCTTGGGCTTCGCCAGAATTTGATAAGCTTCGAGAGCATTGTTTTGCCTTGCGTGATGAAGGTCTAAAAAAACTGGCCGCATCCTGTCGAACAGAATGCGGCCAGCGAAATTTCGTGGTGTGACGAACGCTTAGCCGCCGATGCTGCCAGGGTTTTGTGTCCCCATGTAGGAGTTGGTTTTCGATGTCAGGTTGGAAGCGCCTGTTTCGATCGAGGAGTAAGCTGCGACGGCCAGGCCAACAACGGCGGCGGTCAGAACGACCCAGTCAACAGTCACAGCGCCGGATTCGTCGTTTTTGAAGTTCTTGATAAAGTTCATCATGGTATGTCCCTCCAAGGATCATAAAGTTTTCAATCTCAACCCTGTCGTCCGTTTCGATGCTTCTCTCTCAATTCCGCATCTGGCTGACTTGGTATGAGCCTATATAGCCTTGTGAATGGGGCACGAATTTGGCGGCAATTGTGACATTTCGTTTTTCAGGGCCGGTTTTTGGCAAAATTATTGTAGCCCACTGATACGAAAAGATTTTCCATCTTCATTTTTTGTTATCCTTGATGGGAAGCGGGGCAGGATTGCATCAATTATGGCGAAATCGCCATGTTCCCTGCCATGTTTGGTTGGTTTGGCGAGGGTTTCCGTGCGAGATTGCTGAAAAAGAGCATTAAATAATCAGTGCAGGCAGCGATGTTTCGACGAATGACCGTATCTTTGATGGTGGGGATGCTGGCGGCCTCGGCTGTCTGGGCAGACGCGCCCAAGCCGTTTCCCAAGTTCGAGGCAAAACGTGTGAAGCCGCCCAAGCCGGGCAGTACCAATCGGATCAATGTCTTTATCGAGCCCAAGGCCGACGACGTACCCGATGTGGTCGCAACCGACTCCGGTGCCATCGTGCCGGCGTCACCGGGGCAGTATGATTGGTTCTGGGATCGTGTCTCTCCGGCGGTCGAGAAATCTGGTCCGGGCCGGCTGGAGGCCGCGATGGTCACGCTGGCAACGGCCAGCAGCAAAATCCCTGCACCACGCATGCAACAGATGCAAGAGATCGCCAAGGCCAACGGGATCGACATCCTCCGCTCTACCATCGGGACACAGGTGTCACCTGCGCTTGTGCTCGCGGTGATCACGGTTGAATCCGCGGGGCGGCCCGATGCCATCAGCGGGGCAGGGGCGCAGGGGTTGATGCAACTGATGCCTGATACAGCGACGCGCTTTGGGGTGACCGATAGTATGGTCCCGACGCAGAATATCGCGGGCGGCGTAAAATATCTTGATTGGCTGATGGGCGAATTTGACCGCGATCCGATCTTGGTGCTGGCGGGCTATAACGCGGGCGAAGGGTCCGTGCACAAGCACGCGGGCGTGCCGCCTTTTGCCGAAACCCGTGACTATGTGCCCAAGGTGCTGGCCGCTTTTCAGGTCGCCAAGGGCCTGTGCCAGACCCCGCCCGAGCTGATCTCGGACGGATGTGTCTTTGCGGCGATGAACTGACACCAGTTCGGGGCCGAATGTAAAAAGGGGCGCGGCCATCGCTGGCTGCGCCCCTTGTCGTTCATCGCGTCAGCAGATTAGACGATTGTCGCTTCGGTCGCGGCGCGCAGTTCGTCTTCGGTGACGCCATCGGCGCATTCAACGATCTTCAGCCCGCCTTCAACGACATCCAGCACACCTAGATTGGTGATGATGCGGTCAACGACGTTCTTGCCGGTCAGCGGCAGGGTGCATTCTTTCAGTACCTTGCTGTCGCCATGCTTGCTGGCGTGGTCCATGACCACCACAACGCGGCCCACACCCGCGACCAGATCCATCGCGCCGCCCATGCCTTTGACCAGCTTGCCGGGGATCATCCAGTTGGCGAGGTCGCCGTTTTCAGCCACTTCCATCGCGCCCAGAATGGCCATGGCGATCTTGCCGCCGCGGATCATCCCGAAGGAGGTCGAGCTGTCGAAATACGAGGTGCGATCCAGCTCGGTGATGGTCTGCTTGCCTGCGTTGATCAGGTCGGCGTCTTCTTCGCCCTCGATGGGGAAAGCCCCCATGCCCAACATGCCGTTTTCCGACTGCAAGGTCACATCCATCCCATCGGGGATGTAGTTGGACACCAGCGTCGGAATCCCGATGCCAAGGTTCACATACCAACCGTCTTGCAGTTCCTGCGCGGCGCGTGCCGCCATTTGATTGCGATCCCAAGCCATTATGCCGTCCTCACTGTGCGCTGTTCGATGCGTTTCTCGTGATCACCCTGAATGATGCGGTGCACATAGATGCCGGGCAGATGGATCGCGTCGCCGCCAAGGCTGCCACGGGGAACGATCTCTTCGACCTCGGCGATGCAGATCTTGCCACACATGGCCGCTGGCGGGTTGAAGTTGCGCGCAGTCTTGCGGAACACGAGGTTCCCAGTGTCATCCGCTTTCCACGCTTTGACAATCGCCAGATCCGCAACGATGCCCCGCTCAAGGATATAGGTCTCGCCGTCGAAATCCTTGTGCTCTTTGCCTTCGGCGATCACGGTGCCAACGCCAGTTTTGGTATAGAAACCGGGGATGCCCGCACCACCCGCACGCATACGTTCGGCCAAGGTGCCTTGCGGGTTGAATTCCAGCTCAAGCTCGCCGCCGAGATACTGGCGCATGAATTCCTTGTTCTCGCCGACGTAAGAGCTGATCATTTTCTTGACCTGCTTGGTCTGCAACAAGATACCGATGCCGAAATCATCTACGCCCGCATTGTTCGAGGCAAAGGTCAAATCCTTGGTGCCCGCGTCCCGGATCGCGTTCAGCAGCAGTTCGGGAATACCGCAAAGGCCAAAGCCCCCCGCTGCGATCAGCATGCCATCGTGCAGCACGCCTTCCAGCGCCTCGGCAGCGCTTCCATAGATTTTCTTCATTCCGGCTCCTTTCAAGAGAGGCTCACGGCCCTGTCGTATTATCGTTATACGACTTCTATGACGCGGCGTAACGAACGTGTCAAACCGCCGACGCTAATGTCAGCGGTACCAGAGAAGCTTGCCGGAAAATTCGGGGGAATGTGCGCCCACCCTGCGTCGGGTGGGCAGCTGTCGTTGCGGGGCCAGTGCAGCCCGCAGCGAGGTCAGACGATGCGTACCTGCGTGCCGATGGGGGCAATCTGGTACAGCGCCTCGATCATGTGGTTGTAAAGCCCGATGCACCCGTCCGAGCTTTGCCGCCCGATCTTGCGCGTGTCATGGGTGCCGTGGATCAGATAGGCGGGCCAGCTGAGGTACATCGCATGGGTGCCAAGCGGGTTGTCCGGACCGGGCGGCATATACTTCAGATCGGGGTCGCGTTCGATCATGCTGGGTGTCGGTGTCCAGTCGGGCCCGACACGTTTGCGCACAATGCGGGTGTAGCCGCGTTTGGTCAGTTCGTCGCTGCGGGGCACGGAGGTCGGGTAAATCTTGTAGGTCTCGCCATCGCCGCCCCAATAGTGCAGCGCGCGGGAAGAGGTATCAGCCACGATCGCGGCTTTGCCCAATGTATCAAAGTGGTCCTGCCAGTTCTGGCTGGAAAATCCATTGGTGTTATGACGTACCGGTGCCGCAATCTCTGGCACCGGCGTCTGTGCGCGCAATAGGGCCGGCGTGAAAAGCGCCGCGCCCGCTGTCAGGATCAACCCGCGTCTTGAGAATGTCTGCTCTGCCATCTTTATGTCCTTCTACCGTGGCGATTGTCACAGGTAAAAGCAGCAAGGGCAGGGCGGGGCAACTCACATATATGTCATTTCATGAATATGTGAGTTGCGCTCTCACTCTTCCGGTGCGGCGGCCGATTTTGCGGGTGCCTTTTTGGCCGCTGGTTTCTTTGCGGGGGCCTTCTTGGCAGCCGTTTTCTTGGCCGGAGCCTTTTTCGCAGCGGTTTTCTTTGCTGCGGGCTTCTTGGTTGCGGCTTTGCGCTTGGCAGGGGATTTCGCCAGCTTTTCCTCGATCAACTCAACCGCACGTTCCATGGTCAGATCGGCAGGCTCGACCTCTTTGGGGATGGTGGCGTTGACTTTTTCCCACTTCACATAAGGCCCGTATTTGCCTTCCATGATGTTGACCTCGCCGCCCAGATCAGGGTGTTCGCCCATCTCGCGGATCGGTTTTGCCGCTTTGCCACGCCCGCCACGGCTGGCGACTTTCTCGGCCAGCAATTGCACGGCGCGGTTCATGCCAACGGTGAACACCTCGTCCAGACTTTCGAGGTTCGCATTGGTCCCGCCACGGTTCGACGTGCTGTCGGCGTGTTTGATATAGGGACCGTAGCGCCCGATATTTGCCCAGACCATCACCCCATCTTCTGGGTGCGGGCCGATCTCACGCGGCAGCGACAGCAGCATGACAGCGCGTTCCAGCTCCAGCTCTTCGGCGGGCCAGTCCTTGGGCACCGATTGACGCGGCGGTTTTTTGTTCTCTTCGGTGACGGGGCCGCGCTGCACATAAGGGCCGAAGCGCCCTTTGAACACGCGAATCTCGTCACCCATATCCTCGCCCAGCAGTTTGCCATCGGGCGGAATAGCCGAGGCTTCTGCCTCGGGGTCGGGCGGGCCGAAGGGGCGGGTATAGCGGCATTCAGGGTAGTTCGAACAGCCGATGAATGCGCCGCCGGACCGTGCCGTGCGCATGGACAAACGCCCGATCTCGCAGTTGGGGCACAGGCGCGGGTCGCTGCCATCCTCATTGGGCGGGAAGAGATGCGGCTCGAGTACCTCGTTGATCTTCTCCAACACCTCGGTGATGCGCAAATCGGCTGTTTCGGCAATCGCAGCCGAGAAATCCTGCCAGAACCGGCCCAGCACATCCTTATAGTCGGCATCCGCCGCGCTCACCTTATCAAGCTGGTTTTCCAGATCGGCGGTGAAGTCATAGCCCACATATTTGCGGAAGTAATTCTCGAGGAAGGCCGTCACCAAACGGCCCTTGTCCTCGGGGAACAGACGGTTGCCTTCCTTGCGAACGTATTCGCGGTCCTGAATGGTCGTGACAACGCTGGCGTAGGTCGACGGGCGCCCGATTCCCAGCTCTTCCATGCGCTTGACCAATGTCGCTTCGGTGTAGCGGGGGGGCGGCTGGGTAAAGTGCTGCTCTGGCGTGACGGCGCGTTTGTCCATCTTGTCACCTTGGGTGATCTGCGGCAGGCGCTTGTCATCCTCGTCCACGACATCATCGCGGCCTTCTTCGTAGACGCGCAGGAAGCCGTCGAATTTCACCACCTGACCGGTGGCGCGCAGCCCGACCTGTTCATCCTTGCTGCCGATCTCTACCGTGGTGCGTTCCAGACGGGCACTTTCCATCTGGCAGGCCAGCGTGCGCTTCCAGATCAAGTCGTACAGCTTGCGTTGATCCGGTTCGGTCAGTTTCAGCGCGTCGGCATCTTTGGTCATGTCGGTGGGGCGCACACATTCGTGCGCCTCTTGCGCGTTCTTGGCCTTGTTCTTGTAAATGCGCGGCTCAGACGGGACATACTCCGCCCCGAACCGGTCCGAGATAGCGTCCCGTGCCATCGTGATCGCTTCGGGGGCCATGTCGATGCCGTCGGTCCGCATATAGGTGATGTGACCGGCTTCATAGAGCCGCTGCGCCGTGCTCATGGTCTGGCGTGCGCCCATGCCGAACTTGCGGCTGGCTTCCTGCTGCAACGTCGAGGTCATGAACGGGGCCGAGGGGTTGCGGCTCGCGGGTTTCGCCTCGACGCTGGTAACCGTCAGATCGCGACTGGTAATCGCCTGTACCGCCATCTCGGCCTGGGTTTCATTGCCAAGATCAAAACGGTCCAGCTTCTTACCGGCAAGCGTCACCAGACGGGCCTCGAACTCTTGCCCGCGCGGCGTGGCGACCAGCGCCTTGACGCTCCAGTATTCGCGGTTGCGGAAGGCCTCGATCTCCATCTCGCGCTCGACGATCAGCCGCAAGGTGACCGACTGTACCCGCCCCGCCGATTTCGCGCCGGGCAATTTGCGCCATAGGACGGGCGACAGGTTGAAGCCCACCAGATAATCCAGCGCGCGCCGTGCCAGATAGGCCTCGACCAGTGGCATATCGACCTGACGCGGGTTCGCCATCGCCTCGGTCACGGCCTTTTTGGTGATCTGGTTGAACACCACGCGGCTGACCGGTGTGTCCTTCTTGATCGACTTGCGTTTGGTCAGCGCCTCTTGCAGGTGCCAGCTGATCGCTTCGCCTTCGCGATCAGGGTCAGTCGCGAGGATCAATGCGTTGTCGTCTTTCAGCGCATCAGCGATGGCTTTGACGTGTTTCTTGCTTGCTGCGGCGACTTCCCAAGTCATGTCGAACCCGTTTTCCGGGTCGACCGATCCGTCTTTGGGCGGCAGATCGCGGACGTGGCCGTAGGACGCAAGCACGGTGTAATCACTGCCGAGATACGAGTTGATCGTTTTAGCTTTGGCAGGTGATTCGACGACGACAACTGGCATAAAATTCGGCACCTTGGATCAAATTAATTCGCGTGGCTTATGCTGTGACATGTGGCGTGAAGCGAAGTTTGTCAATCCGCAGAACAGCGCGCGCCCTTTGATACACGGGTTATAAAGCGCCTTTTCGGGGGTGTTTCACGGTGCAATCCGGCCGCGGTTCCGGCTTCCAGATGGTCTAAATCCCGGGGGCGCTTTGGAGGTTCTCCAAAGCGGGGGCTGGCCCCCGATCTGCGGCCGCGTCACGCTCAGTCCGCGCGGGATACCAGCCCGCCTGCATGGCGCAGGATATGCCCGTTCAACTCAAGCTCGACCAGAACAGGTGTGGCGATCCCCGGTGCGACCGCCAGATCGCGCAGCAGCTGGTCTTCGGCAACGGGGCTGGGGCCAAGGCGTGACAATATATCGGTGTGCAGCGCTGCAATGTCGCGCTGGGGCGCGGGGGCGGCTGCTTGGGAAATGGGCGGGCTGGCGGCGGGAGCTTTTGCCGGCCCCAGTTGATCAATCACATCTGCGGCATTGCGCACCAGCGCCGCCCCGTCACGGATCAGCATGTTGCAGCCCGCGGCACGGGCATCGAAGGGGTGGCCGGGCACGGCAAGCACCTCTCGCCCCTGATCCAGCGCGTCACGGGCGGTGATCAGGCTGCCGGATTTAGCCGCCGCTTCGACCACGACCGTTGCGCGGCTTAGCCCTGCGATGATCCTGTTGCGGCTGGGGAAATGCCGCGCCATCGGTTGCAGCCCCATCGGTTGTTCCGAAATGCGCAGCCCTTGGGCCGCGATATCTTGGGCAAGCGTCGTATTCTCTACCGGATAGATCACATCGACGCCCCCCGCTTGAACCGCGATTGTGCCGGATTCGAGCGTCGCCAGATGCGCCGCGGCATCAATCCCCCGCGCCAATCCCGAGACGACCGTAAACCCCGCCTCACCCAAACCGGATGCCAAGGCGCGGGCCATGCGCGTCCCGAGCGATGAGGCGTTTCGCGCGCCCACAATCGACACCAAGGGGCGGTGCAGCAGCTCGATATCTCCGATCGCCCATAGAAACGGGGGGGCGTCGTCGGGCTCTGCCAGATGAGGGGGATAGGCTGCGCAATCATGGGCAATCAAGCGCGCGTTCGCGGCCTTTGCCGCGCGCAGCTCTGCGTGGACGACATTCTCGGGGCAGATGCGATAGTCTTTCACACCTGCGGCGCGGGCGACGTCGGGCAACGCCTCAAGCGCGGCGCATGCGGTGCCGTATTCGCGCAGCATGCGGTAATAGGTGACAACGCCGACACGGCGCGAGCGCAACAGACGAAGCCGCGCAAAGCTGTCGTCTTCCAGGGTGGGTGGGACCAAGGGGGGCGTGGAAGAGGAGGGAGTGTTGTTCCTGTCAGTCATCCCGCGTCTCCGTCCGTTGCCTCACCAGCTTTAGGCAAAGCTGCTTAACGAAACGTGAACGGCGAAGGTTTAATCCGAACTACTAATCTTCTTCGGTGTGCGATCCGGTATCGGATCACCGGAGCACCTAAGTGCATTCCGGTAATCCGTTTTCACTTAGGCGGCAGCGGCACCGCCGACGGTCAGGCCGCCGATCATCAATGTGGGCTGTCCAACGCCCACGGGCACCCATTGGCCCGCCTTGCCGCAGTTGCCCATGCCCGGATCCAGCGTGGGATCATTGCCGATGGCGCGGATCTGTTGCAGCGCCGTGGCCCCGTCTCCGATCAGCGTTGCCCCTTTGACGGGGTCCCCGACCACGCCATTGCGCACACGGTAGGCTTCGGTGCAGGAGAAAACGAACTTGCCGTTGGTGATATCCACCTGCCCGCCGCCAAAACCGACCGCATAGATGCCGTCCTTGAGGTCCGCGACGATATCACCGGGGGCCACGTCACCGCCCAGCATATAGGTGTTGGTCATGCGCGGCATCGGGGTGTGGGCATAGGATTCGCGGCGGCCATTGCCGGTCGGGGCCACGCCCATCAGCCGGGCGTTCTGCCGGTCCTGCATATAGCCTACCAGCACACCGTCCTCGATCAGCACATTCTTGGCGGAGGGCGTGCCTTCGTCATCAACAGAGATAGACCCGCGCCGATCGGGGAGGGTGCCATCATCCAGCACCGTCACGCCTTTGGCGGCGATGCGTTGGCCCATGAGTCCGGCAAAGGCGCTTGAGCCCTTGCGGTTGAAATCTCCTTCCAATCCGTGACCGATGGCCTCGTGCAGCAAGATGCCGGGCCAGCCGGGGCCAAGCACAACATCCATGACGCCCGCAGGCGCGGGCACGGCACGCAGGTTGACGCAGGCGATGCGCAGGGCTTCGCGCGTTTTGGCCTGCCAGTCGGCGGGGTCCAACAGTCCGTCCAGCCCGACACGCCCGCCGCCACCGGCGGTCCCGCTTTCGCGGCGGCCATCCTGTTCGACAATGACCGACACGTTCACCCGCGTCATCGGGCGCACATCGCGGACAGAGGTGCCCTCGGGGCGCAGAATCTCGACCTCCTGTATAGAGGCAGAGATAGAGGCAGAAACCTGCACGACACGCGCATCAAGGCTGCGGGCGAAATCGTCGATCTCGCGCAGGGTGTCGACCTTGACGGGAAAGGCCGCGCCCGCGATCGGATCTTCGTCGGTATAGAGCTTTTGATTGGTCGCGGCTGGCGCATCCGCCCATGTGCCGCCCCCCGCACCCACGGCCAGCCGCGCCGTCTCGCTTGCGCGGCGCAGGGCGGCTTCGGTGATCTCGGTCGAGTGAGCATAGCCGGAGACATCGCCCCGCACCGCCCGCAAGCCAAAGCCTTCGGAGGCATCGTAGCTGGCCGTTTTCAGCCGCCCGTCGTCAAACACCAACCCTTCAGACCGCCGGCGTTCGAAAAACAGTTCCCCGTCGTCGGCACCTGCCACAGCGTCGCGCAGGATGGACAGCGCGGCGTCACGGTCAAGCTGCGCCTCAAAGGGGTTGAAAGGCGGCTGGCTCATAAAAATGTTCCCTGAATCGTGTCATAAAAATCGCTTCGCGTCCGTTTGACGCAAGCAGAAGTCTTTATCTTGAAGTTAGAATATGATTGTAAGCGTACAGATTACAACGGGACAGCTGCCTCCAATTGCGGGGTGCTGCTGGGATTCGCTTATCAATGGTCACAAGATCAGGACGACATATGAAACATCTTCTCTCTTTTTCGGGTCTCATGGCCGCTTTTTCCGCCGTGCCAGCAATGGCGCAGGAAAACCTTCGCATCGACGGGCTGGAAATCATAGGTGAGCCGGTAGACGGCAAGATGGGCTTTCAGCCAGCCGTGACCCGCGTCGCGCAAGACATCCACGATCTGGACCACCTGATCCTGATCATCATCACCTTGATCACCATCTTCGTGACCGGTCTGATCCTTTGGGTGGCGATCCGCTATAACCGCAAGCGCAACCCCGTTGCCGCATCCTTCACACACCACACGCCGGTTGAAATCCTCTGGACCGTCGCACCGATCGTGATTCTGGTGCTGATCGGGGCCTATTCGCTGCCGATCCTGTTCCGTCAGCAGGAAATCCCGCAGGCCGACCTGACCATCAAAGCGACCGGCAACCAGTGGTACTGGTCCTATGAATATGTCGACGAGGGCTTTGGCTTTGACAGCTATATGATCGGTGCACCGGCTGTTGGCGGCGAAAACCGCAAAACACCTGAAGTGATCGCGCAGCTTGAAGCGGCCGGCTATACCGAACAGCAGTTCCTGCTGGCGACCGATACCGCCGTTGTGATCCCTGTCGGTCAGACCATCGTTGTTCAGGTCACCGGTTCCGACGTGATCCACTCCTGGGCGATGCCTGCCTTCGGTGTGAAACAGGACGCCGTGCCCGGCCGCCTGGCGGAAACATGGTTCACCGCCGAGAAAGAAGGCGTGTACTTCGGTCAGTGTTCCGAGCTGTGCGGCAACGCCCACGCCTATATGCCGATCACTGTGAAAGTCGTCTCGGAAGAGGCCTATGCCGAGTGGCTTGGCAACGCGAAAGAAGAGTATGCGGGCATCCCGCAGACTCTGACCGTTGCGTCCAAGTAAGGCACAATTGCTGATGCGGGGTGCGCGAGGCGCGCCCCGGGTTCCTTTTGTATGAGAGATCGCATGACAGATACCAGCACGACACCTGCGGGCGAGTATGAGGCGCAGTTCGGCGATTATTTCGCCCTGATGAAGCCGCGCGTCATGCAGTTGGTGGTATTTACCGCACTTGTTGGCATGCTCGCCGCGCCGGTGCCTGTGCACCCCGTGATCGGCTTTGCCTCGATCCTGTTTGTCGCCATCGGGGCAGGTGCCTCGGGCGCGCTGAACATGTGGTGGGACGCAGACATCGACGCGATCATGCGCCGGACCCAAGGCCGCCCGATCCCGTCGGGGCGCGTCCAGCCCGGCGAAGCGCTGGCGATCGGTGTGGCGCTCTCGGGCATGTCTGTCGTCATGCTGGGGCTGGCGGCCAACCTGCTGGCCGCGGGTATGCTGCTGTTCACGATCCTCTTCTACGCCGTTTTCTATTCCATGTGGCTTAAGCGTGCGACGCCGCAGAACATCGTCATCGGCGGTGCTGCGGGTGCGTTTCCGCCCGTGATCGGCTGGATCATCGCCACCGGCAGCTTTTCGGTCGAGGCATGGCTGATGTTCGCGCTGATCTTCATGTGGACCCCGCCGCACTTCTGGGCCTTGGCGCTGTTCATGCGCAATGACTATGACGACGCGAAGGTGCCGATGCTGACCGTGACCCACGGCCGCCGCTCTACCCGTCGTCATATTCTGGCCTATACTGTTTTGCTGGTCATTCTGGCGGTCGGCACCGGCTTCACCTCGATCGGCGGGCCAATCTATCTGGCGACCGCGGGCGTGCTGAACCTGTTGTTCCTGATCGGGGCCTTCCGCATCTGGCAGCGTGATGAAGACGACAGCGAAGCCGATGATTTCCGCGTTGAACGTAAGTTCTTCCGCCTGTCGCTATGGTATCTCTTCTTGCACTTCGGTGCCATTTTGCTTGAGGCCACCCTGCGGGGCTACGGCTTGGGAGGCTGGTAATGGGCATTCGCGCTGAACACGAGATTCACACACGCCGCCGCGGGCGCAACCTTGGCGTCGGTCTGCTGCTGGCCGCCTTCGTCGTGCTGGTCATGGCGCTGACCTTTGTCAAAATCACCAACATCGATTTCAACGATCTGCCCGGTGGTGAGCTTCAAACACAGGAGAGCAACTGATGGCCCTGTCCGGACCCGCGAAAACTGTGGTGCAAACCGTCTCTGTCGTCATCCTGATGGGCGGGCTGGCCTGGGCATCGGTACCGTTCTACGACTGGTTCTGCCGCGTCACCGGCTTTGGCGGGACGCCGGGACAGGTCGCCGGAGCCGAGGGCGAGGTGCTGGATCAGACGATCAAGGTGCGTTTCGACGGCAGCTTGAACGAAGACATGCCGTGGGAATTCAAACCCGTCGAAAACGAGATGGAACTGCGCATCGGCGAGACAGGGCTGGCGTTCTACGAGGCCTATAACCCAACCGATCACCCCGTCGCGGGGCAGGCGTCCTACAACGTGACGCCCTATGCCGCCGGGGCCTTCTTTGAAAAGATCGAATGTTTCTGCTTTACTGAACAGGTGCTCGCCCCCGGTGAGCGTGTTCAAATGCCCGTCAGCTTCTTTGTTGACCCCGAAATCGTCGAAGACCGTGATGGCAAGTATGTACATACGATCACACTGTCTTATACGTTCTATGAAATTGACCTGCCCGAGGACTATGAAGCCCCCGATCAGGACAGCGAGACAAACCTGAATTAAGAAAAAGGTGAGGGACTGAACCAATGGCCCATGAAAAGAACCATGACTATCACATTCTGCCGCCGTCCACATGGCCATTGCTCAGCTCCATCGCCGGCTGTGTCATGCTGGTTGGTGGTGTCTTCTGGATGCACGATGTAACCCCCTTCGTCTTCTTGGGTGGTCTGGTTGCCGTTCTGTACTGCATGTTCGGATGGTGGTCCGAGGTTGTTGCTGAAAGCCACGTCGGCGATCACACCAACGTCGTGCGCATCGGTCTGCGCTATGGCTTCATCCTGTTCATCATGTCCGAAGTGATGTTCTTTGTGGCGTGGTTCTGGACCTTCTTCAAAGAAGCCCTGTACCCGATGGATGAATTCCCGGGCTCCACATATGTGCAGCCGGATATCATCCCTGTTGACGCCTTCCACCTGCCACTGATCAACACGCTGATCCTGCTGCTGTCGGGCTGCGCTGTCACATGGGCACATCACGCGCTGGTACATGAAAACAACCGCAAAGACCTGATCGCCGGCCTGTCCATCGCGATCGTTCTGGGCATGCTGTTCACCGCGTTCCAGGCCTATGAATATTATGAACTGCTGGCCCATGACGACTGGACCTTCGGCGGCGACCTGTTCTTCTCCAGCTTCTTCATGGCGACAGGCTTCCACGGTTTCCACGTTGTGATCGGCACGATCTTCCTTGCGGTCTGCCTGTTCCGCGCGATGAAAGGCCACTTTACCCAAGAGCAGCACGTAGGCTTCGAAGCCGCTGCCTGGTACTGGCACTTTGTTGATGTGGTCTGGCTGTTCCTCTTCTTCGCCGTCTACATGTGGGGCATCTAAGCCCGCAGTCGGCTTGCAAACCGGGCCGCAATCACTAAAAGCAACAGGCGCGCGAGGGGGACCTTGCGCGCCTTTGCATTGCCGCCACCCGTCCACGGGTGCCAACCTCAAGAGAGCTTTATGCGTCGTACGCTATTCCTGCTGATTGTCGGCCTTGGCGGGGCTGCTATCCTGATCTGGCTGGGCGTTTGGCAGATCCAGCGGCTGGCGTGGAAAGAGGCGATCATCGCCGACATCAACACCCGCATCGCCGCCGCCCCCGTCGACCTGCCCCCTACCGTCAACGCCGAGGATGACGCCTATCTGCCCGTCGCGGTGACCGGCTCCTTCGACGCAGGCGAGGTGCATGTGCTTGTGTCCCAGAAAGACGTCGGCGCAGGCTACCGCGTCATCGCGCCTTTCACGCTAGAGGATGGCCGCCGCATCATGGTCGACCGCGGCTTTGTCCTGACGACGGACAAGGACGCCCCCCGCGCGTTGGGCCCCGCGACGGTGACGGGCAATCTGCAATGGCCGCGCGAAACCGATAGCTTCACCCCCGAGGCCGACCTGAAGGGCAACATCTGGTTCGCCCGCGATGTGCCGGATATGGCGCAAACGCTTGGCACCGACCCCGTTCTTCTGGTTGCGCGCAGCAGCACGCCTCAGCCAGCGGGGATCAGCCCGTTGCCCGTCGATACCGCCCGTATTCCCAACGACCACTTGCAATATGCCATCACTTGGTTCTCTCTTGCCGCGATCTGGCTTGGGATGAGCCTGTTCTTCTTGCGCCGCCGCCGCGCGCCCAAAACCGAAAGCTGACCCTTATGCGTTATGTCTCCACCCGTGGTTCCGCCCCCGTTTTGTCGTTCGAAGAGGCGCTGCTGACCGGCCTCGCCCGTGACGGCGGCCTGTATGTGCCCGAAACGATCCCGACGCTAGGCACCGATGAGCTGCGCGAGATGGCCACGATGTCCTACGAGGATGTCGCCTTTCGTGTGATGAAACCCTTTGTCGGCGACACATTCAGCGACGATGAATTCAAGGCGCTGATCGCCAAGGCCTATGCGGGCTTCAACCACAAGGTGCGCGCGCCGCTGGTGCAGCTTGAACAGGGGCACTTCCTGCTTGAACTGTTCCACGGTCCCACGCTGGCGTTCAAAGACTTTGCCATGCAGTTGATCGGCCACATGTTCCAGGCCGTTCTGTCGCGCAAGGGTGAACGGGTGACCATTGTCGGTGCGACCTCGGGCGATACCGGATCAGCCGCGATCGAAGCCTTCCGCGGGCTGGATAACGTCGATGTCTTCATCCTCTTTCCCCACGGCCGCGTGTCCGAAGTGCAGCGCCGACAGATGACCACACCATCGGAAAACAACGTGCACGCGCTGGCGCTGGACGGTGATTTCGACGACTGTCAGGCGCGCCTGAAAGACATGTTCAACGACCACGCTTTCCGTGACGGGGTGCAACTGGCAGGGGTCAATAGCATCAACTGGGGCCGCGTGCTGGCGCAGGTGGTCTATTACTTCACCGCAGGGCTCGCTATGGGCGCGCTGGACCGCAAGGTCAGCTTTACCGTGCCCACGGGCAACTTCGGCGACATCTTCGCGGGCTATATCGCGCGCGAAATGGGCCTGCCGATTGCCGATCTGGTGGTTGCGACGAACCAGAATGACATCCTGCACCGCTGCCTGACCACAGGCGGCTACCACAAGGGCGAGGTTCATGCCTCTATCAGCCCGTCGATGGATATTCAGGTCAGCTCCAACTTTGAACGCGCCTTGTATTTCGCCTACGGCCAAGACAGCGACGCGATCAATGCGCTGATGGGCGATCTGGCGAAGGGTGGGTTTGACGTCGGCGACAATGCCCTGCGCGACCTGCAAAACACCTATAAATCCGGCCGCGTGTCCGAAGAGGAAACCAGCGAGACGATCAAGGCCTTCTACGCCGACACAAACGAGCTTCTGTGCCCGCATTCTGCCATCGGGGTGCGCGTGGGGGCGGCCTTGCGTGATCCGGCGACGCCGATGATCACGCTGGCCACCGCGCATCCGGCCAAGTTCCCCGACGCGGTCGAAGCCGCCACAGGCCAGCGCCCGCCGCTGCCTGACCACATGGCCGATCTTTTCGACCGCGAAGAACGCGTGACCCGCGTGCCGAACGACCTTGAGGCGCTCAAGGATATCATTAAAGGGGGCATCGCTCAGTGAGCTTGCAACAACACCGCCTGTCCAACGGCTTTCGTATCGTAACCGAGCATATGCCGGGGCTTGCATCGGCATCTATCGGGGTCTGGGTTTCGGCGGGCGCGCGGCATGAGACGGCCACGCAAAACGGTATCGCGCATTTCCTTGAGCATATGGCGTTCAAGGGCACGGCCAAGCGCACGTCGTTGCAAATCGCCGAAGCGATCGAGGATGTGGGCGGCTATATCAACGCCTATACCTCGCGCGAGGTGACGGCATACTACGTGCGCGTGCTGGAAAATGACGTGTCGCTGGGGCTGGATGTGATCGCGGATATCTTGCGCAATCCCGTCCTTGATAATGGCGAGATCGAGGTGGAGCGCGGCGTGATCCTGCAAGAGATCGGTCAGGCGCTGGATACGCCGGATGATGTGATCTTTGACTGGTTGCAGGAAAAGGCATACCCCAACCAACCCATCGGGCGCACCATTCTGGGCCCGTCCGAACGCGTGTCGAATTTCAGCCGAGAAGACCTGTCGGGCTTTATCAGCCAGCATTACGGCCCCGACCAGATGATCCTCGCCGCCGCAGGGGCGGTGGACCATGACGAAATCGTGCGCCTTGCTGAACAGCTGTTCGGCGACATGCCCCCCAAGCCTCTCTTCGACGTGGATGCTGCCAAATTCAGCGGCGGTGAAGTGCGCCAGTTGAAACCGCTTGAGCAAGCGCATTTCGCGCTCGGGTTCGAAGCGCCCGGCTACCGCGCCGATGATATCTATGTCGCGCAGATCTATGCCTCTGCCCTCGGGGGCGGCATGTCGAGCCGCCTGTTCCAGGAGGTCCGCGAGAACCGCGGCCTGTGCTATACGATCTTCGCGCAGGCGGGGGCCTATGCCGATACGGGCATGATGACGATCTATGCTGGCACCAGCGGCGAACAGCTGCCCGAACTGGCGGGCATCACCATTGACGAGATGAAGCGCGCCGCCGCCGACATGTCCCCGGCAGAGGTCGCGCGGGCACGGGCGCAGATGAAAGCTGGCCTGCTGATGGGGCTGGAAAGCCCGTCGAACCGCGCGGAACGTCTGGCGCGTCTGATCCAGATCTGGGACCGCGTCCCCCCGCTGGAGGAGACCATCGCTCAGATTGACGCGGTCACCACAGGTGACGTGCGCGACTTTGCCCAGAATATCGCCGCCAGCGCCCCTGCGGCATTGGCGCTTTATGGTCCCGTAGATGGCGCCCCCACATTGGAAGAACTTCAGGAGCGTCGCGCTGCCTGATGCAACTGCTGAAACGAAAGCTTGCCATTGAAACCGAAAGGCTGACGTTGCGGCCACCGGTGCATGCTGACTTCCGCCCCTGGGCCACCCTGCGGTCGGACAGCATCACCTACCTCACCCCGTGGGAGCCGTCCTGGGCACCGGACCACCTGTCGCGCAAAGCGTTTACCAATCGGGTCTACTGGGCCAACCGGTCGGTCTCTGCGGGGACGGCGCTGCCGCTGTTCCTGATCCGCCGCAAGGATAATATGCTGATCGGGGCGATCACGCTGGATAATATCCGCCGCGGCCCGGCACAGGCGGGCACCTTGGGGTATTGGACCGGTGAACAATTCGCCCGCCGCGGCTATATGCGCGAAGCGATAGAGGCGACGGTGCACCACGCCTTCACCCGTCTGGACATCAGCCGCGTCGAGGCCGCCTGCCTGCCCGAGAACATCGCCTCGCGCGGGTTGCTGGAAAAGACCGGTTTCAAGTACGAAGGCGTCGCGCAAAGCTATCTACAAATCGACGGGCGCTGGCGGACCCATGTGCTTTATGCGCAGTTGCGCGGGGACCGTCGGGGCAAGACCGCAGCGGGGTAGGGGTTTCTTATGATCGCTTATGTCACCGTCGGGGCAGACGACCTTGCACGTGCCAAACGCTTCTATACGGCTTTCCTGCCAGCCTTGGGCTATGCGTTGACCGAAGGTCCCGAGGGCTTGAGCTTTGTGTTGCCACAGGCTTCGGGGCAGCCCGCGGCCTTGCCGGATTTCTACGTCAAGCCGACCTTCGATGGCGCGCCGGCTTCTGCTGGCAACGGGGCCATGATCGCGTTCGAAGCAACCAGCCAGGCGCAGGTGCGCGTGTTACACGCCGCAGCGCTGGCCGCGGGCGGCAGCGATGAGGGCCAGCCGGGGTTTCGCGCCACCTATGGCCCGCGCTTCTACGTCAGCTACCTGCGTGACCCCCAAGGCAACAAGATCGCGGTGTTCTGTGATAATCCGGCAGAGCCGGGCAGGGATGATCCACCCCCTGCGCCGACGCGTTGATGCGAAAAAGGCCAGACATCGCTGTCTGGCCTTTTGTTACTCTGTTGTCCGCAGTGGCTGACTGGCAGCTTAGCGGCGGCGGTCGCGCCGCGCGCTCATCGGTTGGAAGGCGACGCCGACGTGCGCCTCGCAATAGGGCTTGCCCTGCTGTACGGGCAGACCGCAGAACCAGAAATCATCCGTTGCAGGGTCACCGACGGGCCATTTGCAGGTCCGCTCTGTCAGGTCCATCAGGCCGATCTTCTTCGACTTTTTCTCGACCTCGCTCACCTTGGCAAGCGCTTCCGGGCTGATCTCGTTCGCGGAGGGCTGCGGCGGCAGCGGCTGACCGGCGGGAATGATCTTGGCGCGCGCGGGCAGGTTGGGGCGGGGCGCTGGCGCGGCCTCCGCCGGTTCCGGCTCTGCGGATTCGGGGGCGGGTTCAGCCTTGGGTTTGGCGGCTGCGGCGGGTTTCGCGGCAGGCTTGGCCTTGGCTTCCGGTTTGGCAGCAGCAGCAGGGGCGGCGGGCGCTGCGGTTGCGGTCCGGTTGGACAGCCCCAGACGATGCACCTTGCCGATCACGGCATTGCGGGTCACACCGCCCAACTCCTTTGCAATCTGGCTTGCGGATTGGCCCTCGCCCCACATTTTCTTCAGGATCTCTACGCGGTCATCGGTCCAAGACATTTGGCGTCCTTAGCTAACAAGCGGCCCTTCTCAGGACCGCCGTGGAAAAATCTCAAGCCCCTATACTAATCACTGACAGCTTGGGTGCAAGGCGCGAACGGGCGATTGGGGCGGCAGCGGTGGCAAACGCTCCCTTAAAACCACAGCAAAGCAGTCCCGGCACCGTTCGTGCGACAGATTGCGGCGGTCGCGCGCCAATTTTTGCTTTGCAAGCCGCGAAAAGCTGCTTATGCAAACGGCATGATCAACCGTTCGACATCCTCTTTGCGACGACGCCAAGGCTAATTGGCGACACCGGCCCCTGACACGGGGGGCACGGCATTGATCTTTTGCGACATAAATTGCGTCGCACCCCTTCAAATCTTATTGACCCTCTCCGTCACACATGGCCTTTTGTGCCTTTGATGCGGCCAACCCATAAGGATGATCCTGATGATCCCATCTGTTCTGCCGACCTATTCACGCGCCCCCCTGAGCTTTGTCAAAGGCGAAGGGTCCTGGTTGATTGAACAAGACGGCCGCCGATTTCTGGATCTGGGCGCAGGCATTGCGGTGAACGCGCTTGGCCATGCGCACCCCGCGCTGGTGGCGGCGCTGACCGAACAGGCAGGGCAGCTTTGGCATACCTCGAACCTCTACGAGATCCCCCAGCAACAGGAACTGGCCGACCGGCTGGTCGCGCTCAGCTTTGCCGATACGGTGTTCTTCACCAACTCCGGCACCGAGGCATGCGAACTGGCGGTCAAGATGGCGCGCAAGTATTTCTACGACAAGGGCCAGCCCGACCGGACCGAGATCATCACCTTCTCGGGTTCGTTCCACGGGCGGTCATCTGCCGGGATCGCGGCGGCAGGGTCCGAGAAAATGACCAAAGGCTTCGGCCCGCTGCTCCCCGGTTTCAAACATATCGAATTTGGCGATATGGAGGCGCTTGGCGCGGCGATCACCGATACCACAGCCGCCATCATGATCGAACCGGTGCAGGGCGAAGGCGGCATCCGTCCCGTGCCGGATGCTGACCTCAAACAGATGCGCGCGCTGTGCGAAACACACGGGCTGCTGCTGATCTTTGACGAGGTGCAATGCGGCGTGGGCCGCACCGGCAAGATGTTCGCCCATGAATGGGCCGGCGTCACCCCCGACATCATGATGGTCGCCAAAGGCATCGGCGGCGGTTTCCCCCTGGGCGCCGTGCTGGCTACAGAAAACGCGGCCTCTGGCATGACGGCGGGCACCCACGGGTCGACCTATGGCGGCAACCCGCTGGGCTGTGCCGTGGGCAATGCTGTGGTCAATATCATCGGCACAGACGCCTTTCTTGACGATGTGAACCGCAAGGCCGGCCTGATGCGCCAAAAGCTTGAGGGATTGGTCGCCAGCCACCCCGACGTGTTCGAAAGCGTGCGCGGCAGCGGGCTGATGCTGGGGCTGAAATGCAAAGCCACCAACAGCGATGTCGTCTCTGCGGGTTACCGTCACGAGGTTATCACAGTACCGGCGGCGGATAACGTAATCCGCCTGCTGCCCCCTCTCAATATCACCGATGAAGACATCGCCGAGGCCGTCTCCCGCCTTGATCAAGCCGCCAGCAGCCTTGCTGCGAGCTGACCTTCATTTTGCCCTATAAACTCCGGGGGGCCGGGGGGCTGGCCCCCCAACTCCCTAAAATTAAAAGAATACCCCATGAAACATTTTCTCGACATTCACCAAACCGATCCGGCTGACCTGCGCAGCATCATCGACAATGCCGCCACGATGAAATCGTCCCGTCTGGGCCGCCCCCGTGGTGCGCCGGATGATGAACAGCCGCTCAAGGATCACATGGTCGCGCTGATCTTTGAAAAGCCCTCGACACGGACGCGGGTCAGCTTTGACGTGGGCGTACGCCAGATGGGCGGGCAGACGATGGTGCTGTCTGGCGCAGATATGCAGCTCGGCCACGGAGAGACCATCGCCGACACGGCACGGGTGCTCAGCCGCTATGTCGATCTGATCATGATCCGCACCTTCGAAGAGGCAACCCTGCTGGAAATGGCGGAATATGCCTCTGTCCCGGTGATCAACGGGCTGACCAACCGCACCCACCCCTGCCAGATCATGGCCGATATCATGACCTTTGAAGAGCACAGCGGCCCGATCAAGGGCAAAAAGGTGGTCTGGTCCGGTGACGGTAACAACGTCTTCGCCAGCTTCGCCCATGCGGCCAAGGCGTTTGATTTCGAACTTGTGTTTACCGGCCCGCAGACACTGGACCCCGAGGCCGCGCTGAATGGCCTGTACACAACCGAGCGTGACCCAAACAAAGCGGTAGAGGGCGCGGATCTGGTCGTGACAGACACATGGGTGTCGATGCATGATCCGCAATCGGCGCGCGAACGTCGGCACAACCAGCTGCGCGGCTATCAGGTGAATGACGCGCTGATGGCCAAGGCAAAACCCGACGCGCTGTTTATGCACTGTTTGCCCGCGCACCGCGACGACGAGGTGACAAGCTCTGTTATGGACGGCCCAAGCTCGGTCATTTTTGACGAGGCTGAAAACCGGCTGCACGCGCAAAAGTCGGTCATGCGCTGGTGCTTGGGGAAATGAGCGACCGGCGGCCCATCGTTGTCGCGGGTGCGGGGGCGATCGGCTGCTTTGTGGGTGGCATGCTTGCCGCCCACGGTCGCGATGTCACGCTGTTGGTCCGCCCCCGCGTGGCAGAACAGATCCGCAAGCATGGTTTGCGGCTGACGGGTTTTGACGGGCTCGACCAGCAGGTGCCTGCCGCAAGCCTGACCCTGTCTCAGGACCCTGCCTGTCTTGCCGAGGCGGGGATCGTGCTGGTCACGGTCAAGACCGACGACACCTCCGACATCGCGCGGCTGGTGGCGCAGCACACGCCGGCGCTGTCGACCATTGTCAGCCTGCAAAACGGCCTCGACGCGGCCGAGATCCTGCGCGAGGCCTTGCCGCTGCATGATGTACGCGGGGGCATGGTGCCTTTCAATGTCGTCCCCCATGGCGACGGGCGGTATCACCGCGCGACCAGCGGGGATATTTTCGTCGAAACGGGCCGGATGCCACTGGCGGGCTATCTGTCGGTGCCGGGATTGCAGGTAACGGGGACGGGGGCGATCATCGGCGTTCAATGGGGCAAGCTGTTGCTGAACCTGAACAATGCGCTGAACGCCCTGTCAGGGCTGACCTTGCAGCAACAACTGCTTGACCGGCGCTGGCGGCGCGTGATGGCCGCCCAGATGGCCGAGGCGCTTGCCGTGCTGAAGGCTCATGGCATCCACCCTGCATCCTCTACGCCATTGCCCGCACAGCTGATCCCTTGGGTGCTGCGCCTGCCGACGCCGCTGTTCACGCGTGTCGCGGCCAAGATGCTGACGATTGACCCGATGGCGCGGACGTCGATGTCCTATGACCTGGAAGCGGGTAAACCGACCGAGATCGACGCGCTTCAGGGGCGGATCATCGCGATGGGGGCGCAGGAAGGCGTCGCCACGCCGCTTTGTCAGCGGGTCTCTGATCTGGTGAAAGAGGCGCAGGCGCGCGGTCCGGGGTTGCCCGATATGGACCCCTCGGACCTGCGCTAGGCGGCAAGGCCATGCGCCTCAGCGCTTAGTTGACCAGCGCGTTCAGCCCCAGAAAGATCATCGCTGACATGGTTGCTGCCGCAGGGACGGTGATGACCCAGGCCGCGACGATGGTCATGAAGTGCGACCGGCGCACGAGTTTTCGGCGGCGGCGTTCCTCTACAGCGATGCGTTTGACCTGACCGGCTTTGGCACCGGGGCGACGCAGGCGGCGCTCCATATGCCATTCGCGGTAGAAGCCAACGCCAAAAACGCCCCCTACAGCGATATGGGTAGAGCTCACGGGCAGGCCCAGCCACGAGGCGATGATCACGGTGATCGCCGCAGAGAGGGCGACGCAATAGGCGCGCATCGGGTTCAGCTTGGTGATCTGGCTGCCCACCATGCGGATCAGTTTCGGCCCGAAAAGGAACAGCCCGAAGGAAATGCCGAAGGCCCCGATCACCATCACCCACATAGGGATAGAGACTTTGGCCTCGAACCCGCCGAACTCCGAGGCGTGGACGATCGCGGCAAGGGGCCCAACCGCGTTGGCGACATCGTTGGCCCCATGGGCAAAGCTGAGCAGCGCTGCGGAAAAGACCAGCGGCAGGCCGAACAACACTTTGACGGATTTGTTACGGTTCTCCATCCCGACCGACGCGCGGCGGATGACGGGGTAGGAAATGGCATAGGCCAGAACGCCACAGGCCAAACCGATCAGCAGGGCCGAGCCCATGTTGATCTCGACGATCTTTTTAAGTCCCTTGAGCGCCAGATAGGTGGCAAAGACACCGGACATGACGCCAATCAGGATCGGCACCCAGCGACGCGAAGCTGCGATCTTGTCGTCTTGGTAGAGGATTTGCGACTTGATCAGCGCAAGGAACATCGCTGCGACAGCGCCGCCCAAGACGGGCGAGATGATCCAGCTGAGGGCGATCATGCTCATCGAAGGCCAATTCACTGCCGCCATCCCCGCAGCCGCGATGCCGGCCCCCATGACGCCGCCCACGACCGAGTGTGTGGTCGATACCGGCGCGCCCACCCATGTGGCCAGATTGACCCATAGTGCCGACGAGATCAGCGCGGCCATCATCGCCCAGATGAACACTTGGGAATCTGCGACCGACGCGGGGTCGATGATCCCTTTCGAGATGGTCGATACCACGTCGCCACCAGCCAGAAGAGCACCGGCACTTTCGCAAATGGCAGCGATGATGATCGCACCGCCCATGCTCAGCGCCTTGGCCCCGACGGCGGGGCCCATATTGTTGGCAACGTCATTGGCCCCGATGTTCACCGCCATATAGGCCCCGAAGGCTGCGGCAGCGATCACCACATAGTTGGAAGGCTGCGCGCCAAAGAACAGACCAGCGACCAGCGCGGCCAATACGATGAAGGCAAGGGCAATGCCAAATCCGACCATAGGCCGCGCCACATAGGTCGCGGCCTGTTCCACCCGCGAGATGCGGTTCAGGTCAGAATCCAGTGTTTTCCACTGTTGGCCTTTGGGTCCGTCGGTCATTGCTGCCTCATTTTCTAAAACCATGCGCTCGTGGCACAGTGAAAACGGTTTCGCAAGGCCGCACGGGAGGCTATCGGGGCGTGGCGACTAGAGGTTCAGAAGGATTTCGCGCAAATCAGGCTCTGCCACCAGTTCGGCGGCTTCCTTCGGGGGCATCCAGCGGCGGGTGCGCATGTCAACCTCGGGGTATTCATCCTCGATGTGACGGACGCGGGTCAGGTAGACCTGTGCGATGACCGGCGTGGTCATCCCTTCGGACAGGCCCTTGTCATAGTCATAATACCCGATCGGCTCGCTTTCGATATCGGCCTTGGACACGCCTGCCTCTTCCCATGCTTCGCGCAGGGCGGCACCGGCACCGTCCAGCCCGTCAATCGGCCAGCCTTTTGGCACGATCCACCGGCCGGTGTCACGGCTGGTGATCATCAGGACTTCTTTACCTTCGGGGGTTTCACGGTAGCACAATGCGGCGACCTGAATACGTTTGGGGCGGCGCCAGATGGGGAGGATCATCCCCTCCCACGCGCGTTTGAGTTCATGTATCATAATTAAAACGTTAACCTGTAACTTCGTTGTTCTTGCTTTTATCCGGTCATCGTAGCTGAAAAAGAGACGAGAATCAATTTCACCCCCGCAAACCCTTGTGCAGCGGCGGTGTGCATCCCACTGTTTGATGGACCTTATAGGAGATTTAGCGCGATGGCCGCAGATTTAAAGACCGCAGATATTGGCGTTTATGGTCTGGGGACGATGGGCAGTGCACTGGCGCTTAATCTGGCCGAGCAGGGGTTCCGTGTGGCGGTCAGCAACCGCGAAGCCGATTGGATCGCGCCCTTTCTGGAGGAGGCCGGACCGCTGGCGGGTCACCTCTCGGGCCACGCGACGCTTGAGGATTTTGTCGACAGTATCGCGCAGCCGCGCAGCATCTTGTTCATGATCCCGTCGGGCGCACCGATGGATGCGATGATCGACGCCGTGATGCCGCTGCTGGATGAGGGCGACACCATCATTGATGGCGGCAACGCCGATTTCCACGACACCCGACGCCGCGCCGCCGCCTTTGACGGTACGGGGCGGCATTTCGTCGGCATGGGCGTGTCGGGCGGTGAAGAGGGTGCGCGCCACGGCCCGTCGATGATGGTGGGTGGTACCGATCACAGCTGGACCCAGCTGCGCCCCATGCTCAGCGCGATTGCGGCCAAGTTTCAGGGTGCACCTTGCGTCGATCATCTGGGGCCGGACGGGGCGGGGCATTTCGTCAAGACCGTGCACAACGGGATCGAATATGCCGACATGCAGATGATCGCTGAAGTCTACGGGCTGTTGCGCGACGCCGGTGGGCAAACGGCACCGCAGATCGGGGCGCTGTTTGAAAGCTGGCAGAAAGGGCCGCTCAGCTCTTACCTGATCGAGGTGTCTGCCGCCGCGCTGCAAACCGTGGATGCCGAGAGCGGGGCGCCAATGGTGGATTTGATCCTTGATAAGGCGGGTCAGAAAGGCACGGGCCGCTGGACCCTGATCGAGGCGCTGAAGCTTGGCCAGTCGGCCAGCTCGATCGAGGCGGCCGTCGGCGCCCGTGGCTGGTCCAGCGAGAAAGCCTTGCGGGTCGCGGCGGCGCCGCTCTTGCCGGATGCGGTGACCGGCGGCACGCTGCCAACCGAGGAAGAGATGAAATCGGCCCTGCTGGCCGCGCGGATTCTGGGTCACGCGCAGGGGTTCCGCGTGTTGTCTGCCGCCTCTGACGAATTTGGCTGGCAGCTGGATATGGCCCGCATTGCAGAGATCTGGCGCGCGGGCTGTATCATCCGGTCAGCCTTGCTGGACGATCTGGCCGATGCGTTCCACGCAGGATTGCCCGAGGGGGCCTTGATCCTCGCCCCGGCCATCCGCGATATGCTGGGCGATCACCTTGCTGGCCTGCGCAAGACCGTCGCCGCCGGGGTGAGCCTGGGTGTGCCCATGCCCGCGCTGAGCGCGTCACTGGCGTGGTATGACAGCATCCGAACCGCACGCGGGTCCGCGAATTTGATCCAGGCGCAGCGCGACTTTTTCGGCGCGCATGGGTTTGAACGCGGCGATATCGCGGGGGCGCACCACGGGACGTGGAACGCGATCCGGCGCGACTAGGGCGTTGGTTTAGCCACGGCGCAGGGACGATTGCGCGAAAGGATCTGTCTCGTAGGTGACATGCGACAGATACAGACCCTGCGGCGGGGCGACGGGGCCGCAGGCTTGACGGTCCCGCGCGGCGAGCATCTGTTTCACATCGTCGGGCGCGAATGATCCGGCCCCGACGCGTTCAAGCGTGCCCACGATGCTGCGCACCTGATTGTGCAGAAACGACCGCGCGCGCACGTCGAACTGCACCTCGACACCGCCGCCGACGGGATGCTCTGTCATATCCACGCGGTCCAGCGTTTTGACCGGCGTTTGCGCCTGACAGATGGTCGAGCGGAAGGTGGTGAAATCATGCTCGCCGATCAGATGGGTCGCGGCCTCGCGCATGCGGTCGATGTCCAGCGGCTTCTTGACCTGCCAGACCAGCCCCGCCTGATGTGTCGCCGGAGGGCGACGTACCAGCACACGAAACAGATACCGGCGTTCGAGCGCGGAAAAGCGGGCGTGAAAATCATCATCCACCGCGACGCAATCGACGATCGCAATGGGCAGTGGTTTCAGATGATAGTTGATTGCCTCGGACAGGCGGAACGGGGTCCAGTCACGTTCCATATCGCAATGGGCGACCTGCGCCAGCGCGTGGACACCGGCGTCGGTGCGCCCTGCGGCGGCGATGTTATGGGCGCGCGGTTCGATCTTGGCCAAAGCGTCCTCTATCGCGCCTTGGACCGACGCAAGGTCGATCTGGCGTTGCCAGCCGACAAAAGGTGCGCCGTGGTATTCGATTTTCAGGGCATAGCGTTGCATGGCGGGCGTTTACCCTGAGGGTGCCCATCTGGCAATCCCTGACCCGCGTGCCTATGTTAGAGCGTAACGACAGGTGAAGGCGGGCACGGGCTTTGGTACTCTCAAGAATTGCCGATGGCATTTGGCGGCAGGTGGAAAATGTGCAGGACGGGGTGTCCGAGACGTTTTTCGAGCCTGTGATCCGTCTGGGCGTGACCGGTTTGGCGCGCTCCGGCAAGACCGTCTTTATCACCTCGCTTGTGGCGAACCTGCTGGACCGCGGGCGGATGCCGGGGCTGCTTGCTGCTTCCGAAGCGCGGATCGAGGCGGCGTTCTTGCAGCCGCAGCCCGACGATACTGTGCCGCGGTTCGAATATGAAAACCACCTTGCTGCGCTGACGGGGCCCACGCCGCATTGGCCCGACAGCACCCGCGCCATATCGGAACTGCGCCTGTCCTTGCGGGTGCGGCCAAACGGCTTGCTTGCGGGGTTTCAGGGGCCGCGCACGGTGCATCTGGATATCGTGGATTACCCCGGCGAATGGCTGCTTGATCTGGCGTTGATGGATGTGGATTATGCCACGTGGTCGGCGCAGGTGCTGGCGCGGATCGCCAACCGCGAAGAGGCCGCGGGCTACCGCGCGCAGGTGGAGGCGACCGACCCCGAGGCGGCGTTGGACGAACCCGTGGCCCAAGCGCTGGCCGCCAGCTTTGCCGAGTATCTGCAAACGGCACGTGCGAATGGCTATTCCGACTGCACACCGGGGCGGTTCCTGCTGCCCGGTGATCTGGCCGGATCGCCGGTGCTGACCTTTGCGCCCCTGCCGGGCGGCGAGGGGCCGCGCGGGTCACTGCTACGCGAGATGGCGCGGCGGTTCGAGGCGTATAAGCGGCAGGTGGTCAAACCGTTCTTTCGCGATCACTTTGCGCGGATCGACCGGCAGGTCGTGCTGGTGGATGCGCTTGGCGCGATCAATCAGGGCCCCCGCGCGGTCGAGGATCTGCGCGCTGCCATGAGCGATATCCTTGGCAGCTTCAAACCCGGACGCAACGGATTTCTGACGCAGCTTTTGCGTGGCAAACGGGTCGAGAAAATCCTCTTTGCCGCGACCAAGGCCGACCATTTGCACCACAGTCAGCACGCCAGCCTCACCGCGATTATGGAGGCGCTGACACGGGATGCCCGCGACCGCGCGCGCTTTGCGGGGGCTCAGACATCGGCTATGTCATTGGCGTCTTTGCGTGCTACCACCGAAGCCACAATGACGCACAACGGCGAAACCCTAGAGGTCGTGCGCGGCAGCCTGCTGGATACCGGCAAAGAGGCCGCGTTCTATCCCGGTGAACTACCCAAAGACCCGGCCCATCTTCTAAGCCCGGCGCGGGCGGGGGCGGAAAAATGGCTGGATCAGGATTATCAGATCATGCGTTTTGCGCCTGCTCGGCTGAACCTGCGCCCCGGTGACGGGCCGCCGCATATCCGTCTGGACCGCGCGGCGGAATTCCTGATCGGGGATCGTCTGTGACCGGTGACGATGTGACCATCGCACCCGCGCGGGTGCTGGATGCCGGTCGCCTGTCAGAGGTGATGGCCTGTGCCAATGCAGATCACGATTGGCTGCCTCAGGCCCACAGCCGCGCAGAAGAGATCGGCACCCTGGGTGACATGATCGACGTGGGCTGGGTGCAGGTGGCGCGGACCGAGGGGCATGTTGTGGGCTTTCTGGCACGGCGTGCGGCCGAGATTCACGGGCTGTATCTGCACCCCAAAGCCCAAGGCAAAGGCATCGCGCAGCGTTTGCTGAACGGGGCCAAGGCGCAAAGCGATCGGCTCGCGCTGTGGAGTTTCGAGGCGAACCTGCGTGCGTCTCGGTTCTACCGTGCCGCGGGCTTTATCGAGGTGGCGCGCAGCGACGGGGCAGGCAATGATTTCGGGCTGCCCGATGTGCGGTTTGAGTGGATGAAAGGGGCGGCGTGATGGCCAAGGGTCCGGTGCTATTTGATCTTGAAGAAGACACAACCGCGCGGCCTTCGGTATCGGATGCGCCGCCGGTGCCCGACGTAGGTGCGCCCGCGCCGCAAGGGCAGGCGATGCAGATCGCGGCACGGCTGGCCGCGCGCAAGCCGTCAAAGCTGGTGCGCCTGTTCTGGTGGCTGCTGACCACGCTCATTGGCGCGCTGGTGTCCATTGCCGCGTGGAACTTTATCATGGTGCTGCTGGCGAGCTATCCGCTGTTGGGAATGGCGATGACCGTGCTTATTGGTGCGGTGCTGCTGGTACTGGTGTTGCTCTGTCTGCGCGAATTGGCGGCGTTTAGCCGTTTGGCGCGGCTTGACGGCTTGCATCACGATGTGGGCGAGGCGCTGGCGCAGAATGATCTGACTGCGGCGCGGGCTGTGACGGACCGGCTGGTCGGCCTGTATCAGGGCCGCGAGGATACCCGTTGGGGTCGCGACCGTCTGGCAGAGCTGCGCGGTGATCAGTTGGATGCGCAGACCTTGCTGGCCCTGACCGAGGCAGAGCTGTTGGGCCCTCTCGACATCGCCGCCAGCCGCGAGGTCGAGGCGGCGGCCCGTCAGGTCGCGACGGTGACGGCGCTGGTGCCCTTGGCGCTGGCCGATGTGGTCGCGGCGATGACCAGCAACCTGCGCATGATCCGCCGCGTGGCCGAGATCTACGGCGGGCGCTCGGGCTTCTTTGGGTCGTGGCGTCTGACGCGGGTGGTGCTGTCGCATCTGGTGGCGACAGGGGCCGTGGCAGTGGGCGACGACATGCTGGAGCCGATCCTTGGCGGAACGATGCTGGCGAAACTGTCGCGCCGCTTTGGCGAAGGGCTGGTGAACGGTGCGTTGACTGCCCGCGTTGGCGTCGCCGCGATGGAGGTTTGTCGCCCCATGCCGTTCTCGGAAACACGCCGCCCCAAGGTGCGCAGCATCATCAAACGCGCGCTGTCCGGGCTGTTTTCCAAGGGCAGCTAGATGCCGCGGCGAGGGGGCTTGTCGGTCGATCTGCTGCGGCCTATAAGGCTGCATATGACCCGGAACTCCGCGATCATTATTCGAATTATTTTCCCGGCGCTCTGATTGACGAGACGCCGGGCAGAGGTGCTTGAGTTTTTCGCACCGCATCCGAACATTCACCATTCCGAAATACCGTTGCCAAAGGACGCCCGCCATGTGCGCCGACACCCCCGAAACGCTTGACTATAAATCCACGCTGAACCTGCCAAAAACCGATTTCCCGATGCGCGCGGGCCTGCCCAAACGCGAACCCGAATGGCTGGAGCGGTGGGAAAAGATCGGCGTCTATGACCGCCTGCGCGAAAAGCAGGGGCGCAAGCCCTTTACGCTGCACGACGGCCCGCCCTATGCGAATGGCAACCTGCATATCGGCCACGCGCTGAACAAGACGATCAAGGATATGATCGTGCGGTCGCACCAGATGATGGGCTTTGACGCGCGCTATATCCCCGGGTGGGATTGCCACGGTCTGCCCATCGAATGGAAGATCGAAGAGCAGTACCGCCAGAAGGGCCGCGACAAGGACGATGTGCCGATCAACGATTTCCGCGCCGAATGCCGCAAGTTCGCCGCGGGCTGGGTCGATGTGCAGCGCGAGGAATTCAAACGTCTGGGCATCACCGGCAACTGGGCTGATCCTTATCTGACGATGGATTTCCACGCGGAACGTGTGATCGCCGAAGAATTCATGAAGTTCCTGATGAACGGCACGCTCTATCAAGGCTCCAAACCCGTGATGTGGTCGCCGGTTGAAAAGACCGCGCTGGCCGAGGCCGAGGTGGAATACCACGACAAGGAAAGCTTTACGATCTGGGTGAAGTTCAAGGTTGTTGGCACGGATGACGCCACCCTCGACGGCGCTCACGTCGTGATCTGGACCACGACGCCCTGGACCATGCCGTCCAACAAGGCCGTCGTCTACGGCGAAGATATCTCTTACGGTCTGTACGAAGTCACCGGCCGCCCCGAGGAATCCTGGGTCACCATCGGTGATCGCTATCTGCTGTCGGACAGCATGGCGATGGATGTGTTCGGGCGTGCGCGTCTGGATGACACGATGGTGCGCCGTTTGCGGGATGTGACGCAGGACGAGCTGGCAAAGATCAAGCTGCAGCACCCGCTGGCGGGGGCCGAAGGCAGCAATGGCGAATGGGACGATCTGCGCGACTTCCGCGCCGCTGATTTCGTGACCGACACCGAAGGCACGGGTTTTGTCCATTGTGCGCCGTCGCATGGTCTTGAGGAATATGAACTCTACCGCGGTCTGGGGATGCTGGATCAGGTGATCACCTATAACGTGGTCGAAGACGGGTCTTTCCGCGCCGATCTGCCGTTCTTTGGCGGCAAGAAGATCCTCAAACCCAACGGCAAGGAAGGTGACGCCAACACGGCCGTGATCAACAAGCTGGTCGAGGTCGGCGGGCTGCTGGCGCGCGGCAAGATCAAGCACAGCTATCCGCATTCCTGGCGCTCCAAGGCACCGGTCATCTACCGCAACACGCCGCAGTGGTTCGCCGCGATCGACCGGCCCGTTGGCGACGGGCAGGACACATTCGGCAAGACCATCCGTGAACGCGCCCTGACCGAGATCGACAACGTCAACTGGGTGCCCAAAAAGGGCCGCAACCGTCTGCACTCGATGATGGAGGCACGCCCCGACTGGGTGCTGTCACGTCAACGGGCCTGGGGTGTGCCGCTGACCTGCTTTACCAAGAATGGCGCGCTGCCAACAGATGAAGACTTCTTGCTGCGTAACCCAGAGGTCAACCAGCGCATCGTCGAGGCGTTCGAGGCTGACGGTGCGGATGTCTGGTACGAAGATGGCGCGAAAGAGCGGTTCCTTGGCGGCATCGTGAACCCCGACGACTATACCCAAGTATTCGACATTCTGGACGTGTGGTTCGATTCTGGCTCGACCCACGCCTTCGTTCTGCGCGACCGCGAGGATGGCTCGGAAGACGGTATCGCGGATGTCTATATGGAAGGCACGGACCAGCACCGCGGTTGGTTCCATTCGTCGCTGCTGCAATCCGTGGGCACCACGGGCCGCGCGCCTTACCGTAACGTCGTGACGCATGGGTTCACGCTGGATGAGAAGGGCATGAAGATGTCCAAATCCATCGGCAACACCATCGTTCCCGAAAAGGTCGTGCAGCAATACGGCGCGGATATCCTGCGTCTGTGGGTGGCGCAGACCGATTATACTGCGGATCAGCGGATCGGGCCGGAAATCCTGAAAGGCACCGCCGACAGCTACCGCCGTCTGCGCAACACCATGCGCTATATGCTGGGCGCGCTGTCGGACTTTACCGATGCCGACCGGACCGAACCCGCGGAGATGCCAGAGCTTGAACGCTGGGTGCTGCACCGTGTGGCAGAGTTGGATCAGATCGTGCGCGAAGGCTATGCGCGCTACGACTTCCAAGGCGTGTTCCAGGCGGTGTTCACCTTTGCCACAGTTGATCTGTCCGCGTTCTATTTCGACGTGCGTAAGGATGCGCTGTATTGCGACGGCGACACGCTGCGCCGCCGTGCTGCGCGCACGGTGCTGGATATCCTGTTCCACCGTCTGACGACATGGCTGGCCCCTGTGCTGGTGTTCACCATGGAGGAAGTCTGGCTTGAACGGTTCCCCGGCGACGAAAGCTCGGTTCACCTGACGGATATCCCTGAAACGCCCAAGGCGTGGCTGGATGCTGATCTGGCGGCGAAATGGGCCAAGGTGCGTGCCGCGCGGCGGGTTGTGACCTCGGCTTTGGAAGTGCAGCGGGTCGAGAAGGTCATCGGGGCCTCTCTTGAGGCCGCACCTATGGTGTTTGTTGCCGATGACGCTCAGCGGGCGGCGCTTGAAAGCGTTGCGTTCGAAGACGTTTGCATCACCTCGCAGATCGCCATCACCGGCGATGACGCCCCGGCAGAGGCGTTCCGTATGCCAGAGACCGACGGCGTTGCCGTGGTGTTCGAGAAAGCTTCGGGCGAGAAATGCGCACGCTGCTGGAAAGTACTGCCGGATGTCGGCACCCATGATCACGCGGGCGTTTGTGCCCGGTGTGACGAGGCTGTGTCCTAAGATGACGCCGCGCCGCTTGATCCGGAAACTCGGGTGAAGCGGCGCAGCATTCCCACGCGCTTTGGCACCTTGGTCGTGACCGAGGATGCGGGCGCGATTACCCACCTGCATTGGGGGCAGGATACCCTACACCAAGACAAAAGCGCGCTGCTGGATGAGGCCGAGGCGCAGCTGCGTGCCTATGATGCGGGGCGGCTGACACAGTTCACTTTGCCACTGCGCATTGGCGGAAGTGCCACGTTGCAAGCGGTCTGCGCCGAGATGTCGGCGATCCCCTTTGGCGATACTGTGACCTACGGTGACATCGCGACCAAACTGGCGATCCCGGCGCAAGTGGTGGGGCAGGCCTGCGGGCAGAACCCTGTACCTGTCATCGTGCCGTGCCACCGTGTGATGGGGGCCAAGGGGTTGACCGGATACTCGGGTGCTGGCGGGGTAGAGACCAAGGTCGCCCTGCTACGCCACGAAGGGGCGGCAGGGTTGCTGATCTAGTTTAGAGGTTTCGTGCCGCTGCTTTGGCCCTGCGCGCCTCTATCAGGCCTCGCGGTCGTAAAGATACTGCTGCGCGACACCGGCAAACATCAGATAGACGCTGGTGATGATCAGGCCCCAATGGGCCCAGCTTTGCGGGTGAAAATCGACCCACGCGGCCCAGCCGGCAAAGAACGTCCAGCCCAATGCCATGGGCAGGGTGACCATGCGCCAACGCTCTGTCCGGACGGGGTGCACGAATTTCAGCGGGGCGAACATGGTAATGGCCAAGACCGTGACAAGCACCAGCGACACCCACCATGGCGGCGACAGGGCAAAGAGCACCAGCACCAGCATGTTCCAGCATCCGGGGAAGCCCCAGAACGAGTTGTCCTTGGTCTTCATGCGTGTGTCGCAGAAATACATGGCGCTGGCGAAGGTGACGATGATGATCATGACCCAACCGCTCCACCCGTCCATGAGGCCGGAATGGAATAGCGCGAAGGCCGGAATAAACACATAGGTGAGATAATCGATGATCAGATCAAGCAGCACGCCGTCGAATTCGGGCGCATTGGTCTTTACGTCGTATTTACGCGCCAGCGGCCCGTCGATCCCGTCGACAAAGAAGGCGACAACCAGCCAGAAAAACATCATATCCCAGCGTTCGTCGGCGGCAGCAAGCATGGCCAGCATGGCGAAAATCGCACCCGTCGCAGTGAACAGATGGACAAGAAGGGCGCGGGAATGAATATTCATATGCGACAGATGACAAATCTTTTCGACGGATGCAAAAGGAAAAGCGTGTGTTGCCGCGCAGGCTTGGGTTGACCCCGCTCGCGATTCCGCCTAAAGCCAGCAAACCAATTTCAGGGTTTGCCGTAGCGCGGCCCATATGGGTATTGCACCGGATCGCCGGAAATGCCCCGCAGCAAAAGGATAGACCCATGTCGCGCGTTTGCGAATTGACCGGAAAAGGCCCGATGACGGGCAACAACGTAAGCCACGCCAAGAACCGTACACGTCGTCGGTTCTTGCCAAACCTGAACGATGTCACCCTGCAGTCCGAAGCACTGGGCCGCGGTTTCAAGTTCCGCATCTCGGCAGCTGCTTTGCGCACTGTTGACCACCGCGGTGGCTTGGACAAGTTCATGGCGAAGGCAAAGGACACTGAACTGTCCGTCAACGCGTTGAAAGTTAAGAAAGCAATTGCAAAGTCCAGCGCCACAGCCGAAGCGCTGTCGTAAGACTTTCCAATCGTTACGATGTTGTAGCCCTGGCCCTTGGCCGGGGCTGCGTCGTTTTGGACTGGTGCTTTTTCAAGCGCTTCGTCTAGGGTGCGGTCCATGACCCTGCGTTCCCTTTCAGCTTTGGTTCTGGCGTTGATGCTGGCCCTCACGGGTCAAAGCATGGCGGTCGCGCGTGGGGCCGCTGCGGCGACGGGGCAGATGGTGCTGTGCACCGGTGCGGGCCCTGTGGCGATTTATGTGGATGCGCAGGGCAAGCCGACCTCGGCCCCGCATATCTGCCCCGATTCGGCGCTTAACGTTGCAATGGCAGGCGCGGTGGTTCTGGCGGCCGCACCGATGCGGATCGTGACCTTTGTCGCGCCGGCGGTGCATGTCCTGACAGCCGATGTGCCGCGACGTAAAACGCGCCACGACCCAAGGGCCCCGCCTGTCGCTGTCTGAGCCACACCCTTCACAGACATTTTGAATATGACGACAGGATATATCAATGACACCTGCTTTGCTGACCCGCGCTGTCTGCGCATTGTTTCTCTTTTCCGCCCCTCTCGCTGCCGAAGGCATCATGGTGGATGACGCCTACATCCGCAGCTCGACTGCGAAATCCACCTCCGGTGCGGCGTTTATGGTGGTGATGAACCACTCTGGCGTGGATGACCGTTTGATCGGGGCGTCCTCCGACGTGGCCGACAAGGTCGAATTGCATTCCCACACCTCTGACGACAATGGCGTCATGCGGATGGGCGAGATCGAAGGCGGCGTGGCCATTGCGGCGGATGACATGCACGCCTTCAAACGCGGCGGCGATCACCTGATGTTCATGGGCCTGAAAGGCCCGCTGGAGCAGGGCGCGATGGTGCCCGTCACACTTGAGTTCGAAAAGGCCGGTGCGGTCGAGATCGAGGTAATGGTCGATCAGGACCGCAAGCCGAACCACGGCAAGATGAAGCATGACCACGGTGATATGGATCACACCGGTCACGAGATGCCAAAAGACTGAGCCCTTTCGCCCCCATGAATGCTAGCGGCCCGATCTGTGTTAAAACGCGGGCCGCTGCTGGGGTGGGGTGCGCAAGAGTTGCTCCACCCAATCTGTGACCACACGTGTCGCCGGACCGGTGCGGTGTTCGGCGAACTGGTTCCCCACGGCCGAACGTTCGAGGTTCAGTTCTACCGTATGGGCCCCGTTGCGCCGCGCCTCTGCCACGAAACCGGCGGCGGGGTAGACGTTGCCAGAGGTACCGATGGCTGCAAAGATATCGGCCTCGGCCAGATGGTCAAAAATCTCGTCCATGTCATAGGGCATTTCGCCGAACCAAACGATGTCGGGCCGCGCGGCTGGGGCATTGCAGGCGGGGCAGGCATCACCGACGGCCATGACCATAGGTGCGGGCCAACGGTGGTCGCAGGCAGCGCAGAGCGCTGAATTCAGCGCGCCGTGCATATGGATCACCCGCGCGCCGCCCTGTTCGTGCAGATCATCGACATTCTGCGTCACAATCACTACCTGTCCGGCAAAATTCGCCTGCAGTCTGGCCAGCGCTTGATGCGCCGCGTTCGGTGATACCTCTGCCGCCTGTTTGCGGCGACCGTTATAGAAATCGACGACCAGTTGCGGGTCGCGGGCAAAGCCTTCGGGAGTGGCGACGTCCTCGACCCGGTGCTGCGCCCAAAGCCCGTCTTCGGCGCGGAAGGTATCAATGCCGCTTTCCGCAGAAATGCCCGCGCCGGTCAGAATGACGATTTTGCTCATGTCAGCCCCTTTGTTTTACGCGCCAAGTGAACCAGCCGCGCAGCTTTTGCGCAAGCGGTCAGCCCTCTAACGCCTCGAAGCTGGAAGAAAGCCACGGCAACTGCGCCACCGTCGGGGCGATCATGTGGGACCGAAGCAGTTGCCGCATCGTGTCGGCAATATTCTGCGGCACCGGCCCCGTCCAGTCTGACCCCGCAAACAGCGAGATCTGTCGCGTTAATCCGGGCGTGGGGAGCGGGTGTACCGCTAGCTGCCGGTGAAACCGCTCTGCGCGGCAATAGCCGAAGGGCGTCGTGATGGCCCAGCCGATGCCCCGTGCCACCATCGCCATCAGGGCGAGATGGCTGCCGATCTCGAATTGCGAAGGCAGGGTGATATTGCTGCGCGTCAGGTGGTTGGTGATCTGGTCGGCGATCAACTGGTCCGCCGCGTACTTAACGAAGGGCAGGGCGGAACGCCCCGTCATCAGCGCGGCGCTGTCGCCGTCAAAGCTTGCCGGGGTGACGATAACAAAGGGATCGCGGGCCAGCGGAATCTCGATCAGCCCGCTTTTGGCATCCCCACTGGTGGCCGCAATGGCGATATGAAGCGATTTGTCCTGCACCGACTGGATCAGCCCCTTGCTGCCGTCGGTCACCATGCGAAAGCGACAGCCCGCCATACTGTCGGCCAGTAGGGTCGCCAGACGCGGGGTGACATCGTTGTCAAAGTCGTCGATCACGCCAAGGCTCAGGTCGCTGAGATTGGCAAGATCCATGACCGTCAGCTCGGATTGCGCGAGCCGGATATGGGTCAGCGCCGCGCCACTGTGCCGCAGAAAGCTTTCGCCCGCCGCGGTCAGACGCATGGGGCGTGTGCTATGGTCGATCAGGGCGGTGCCCATGGCGGCCTCTAGGTTGCTGATCTGCTGGCTCACGGCGGGTTGGCTTAACCCTGTCAGCGCGGCAGCCTGTGCGACCGATCCACGGCTGGCCAAAGCCTCGAACACCTCTATACCGCGCAGGGTGATACCCTTTTTGATCATGGTGCTAGACCCCTTGGTTCTTTCCAATTTTGTGAAGCATGCCCGATAAATTGGCAAGCTTGTCGCGGATCATGCGCCCATAGTTTCACAAAAGTGAAATGAGCCCTGGGGTGGGGTGGCGGTACTTGAAGCTTGGCCGCGCGCGGCGCACCATAAGGGAAATCACGCACCGGAGGCCTCATGAAAATCGCAACCGCCGCATACCCGCTGGATGTCCTGACCAGCTGGGCGCAATATGAAGACAAGCTTGCAGGCTGGGTCGCAACGGCGGCCGCGAGCGGGGCAGAGCTGTTGGTTTTTCCAGAATATGGCGCGATGGAGTTGGCGACGCTCGCCGGCCTTGACGTGGCGGGCAATCTTGAGGCGTCGCTCTTTGCAGTCTCTGACCGGTTGGCGGATGCGGATGCGGCGCATCTAAAACTGGCGGCGGAATATGGCGTGCATATCGTTGCGGCATCGGGGCCCGCGGTGACGCCTGCCGCTGCCCGTCCGGTGAACCGCGCACGTCTGATCACCCCTTCAGGTCAAGTCGGGGTGCAGGACAAGCAGATCATGACCCGATTCGAACGCGAGGTCTGGGGCGTGGTCGGCGGGGAGCGTCTGCGCATCTTCGAGACCACATTGGGCAAGATCAGCATCCTCATCTGCTATGATAGCGAGTTTCCCCTGCTGGGCCGTGCACTTGCCGATTGTGACATCATCGCCGTGCCGAGCGTGACCGAGGCGCTGGCGGGCTACTGGCGTGTCCGTATCGGATCCATGGCGCGGGCGCTGGAAAATCAATGCGTTACGGCCATGTCATCCTGCATCGGCCCTGCGGATTGGTCAGAGGCGCTTGGCACATCTTACGGGGCGGGCGGCATCTTTTGCCCGCCGGATGTGGGCTTTCCATCCACCGGAGTCCTTGCCGCCGCAGAGATCAACGTGCCCGGCTGGACCTTCGCTGAGGTCGACATCGCCCAGATCAGCCGCGTGCGTGCAGACGGGGTGGTTTTGAACCGAAACCACTGGGAGGATCAGTTCGGGCGTGACGCAACGGCCATAAACGTGCCTTTGATGTGAATACCCCTTGAAAAAAGGGAAAATTGCGCCCATTTAAGCCTGCGTCCTGAAATTGCAGGGCAAAGTGTTCAAGGAGAGACCATGGCCAAGGAAGACACGCTCGAATTCCCCGGTATCGTGAAAGAACTTCTGCCGAACGCGACGTTCCGGGTCGAGCTTGAAAACGGCCATGAGATCATCGCACATACGGCAGGAAAGATGCGCAAGAACCGCATCCGTGTTCTGGCTGGCGATAAGGTACAGGTGGAAATGACCCCCTATGATCTGAGCAAAGGCCGGATCAATTACCGCTTTAAATAATACGCTTTTCCGAGAATCACCTAGTGGTTTTCGGGCAGCGATCTAGGATCGCATATGAGTTTTATCCTCGGATCAGGAAGTCCGCGCCGCAAGGAATTGCTGGCGCAAATCGGCGTTGTGCCTGACGATATTCGCGCGCCCGATATCGACGAAACCCCCCATACCGCCGAACTGCCGCGCCCCTATTGTGCGCGTATGGCCCGTGAAAAAGCCGCCGCGGTGCAGGCGGGGTCCGATGATATCGTGCTGTGTGCCGATACCACCGTCGCAGTGGGGCGGCGAATCCTGGGCAAGCCTGCGGATGAAGCAGAGACGATCCGTTTCCTGCGCCTCATGTCGGGGCGTCGCCACAAGGTTATCACGGCCGTCGCGGTCAAGCGCGGCGACAAGCTGTGGCAGCGCGATGTGGTCAGCACCGTCCGCATGAAACGACTGTCAGACGCCGAGATCACGGCCTATCTGGCAACCGGTGACTGGCAGGGCAAAGCCGGCGGCTATGGTATTCAGGGGCCGGCCGGCGCCCTTATCCCGTGGATCAGCGGATCATTCACCGGCATTGTCGGCCTGCCACTGGCCGAAACCGCAAACCTGCTGCGTGCTGCAGGATATGTTTTCGCAGGAGAGACCTCATGAAGGGCCGTACGATCGTTCTGGACCATTTTGGCGACATCGAAGCCGCCGCGCTTATCGTGGACGGCAAGCTGGATGACCTTCTGATCGACAGCGACGGCCCGCGCCCCGGCACGATCTACCGCGCCATCGCGGATCGTCCGGTCAAGGGGCAGGGGGGGATGTTTTTGAAAACGCCCGACGGCTCTGCGTTTCTGCGCCAGATCAAGGGGCTCGCACCGGGGCAACCCATTCTTGTGCAGGTGTCCGGCTATGCTGAACCCGGCAAGGCCGTTCCCGTCACCCAGAAGCTGCTGTTCAAAAGCCGCTATGCCATCGTGACGCCGGGCGCACCCGGCACCAATATCTCGCGCAGTATCCGCGACGAGGAAGAACGCGACCGGCTGCTCGAAATCGCGCACGAAGCGTCCGACGGGGCCGCACATGGCCTGATTCTCCGGTCCTCTTGCGCTGGCGCGGATGCCGATGACATCGCCGATGATATCGACGCGATGCTGGCGCTGGCGGACAAGGTATTGGACGACCCATCCACCGACATGGAGGTTCTGTCCGAAGGTGATGGTCCGCATATTCTGGCTTGGCGCGACTGGGTCGAGCCCGCCAACGTCGTGACCGACCCCGGTGGTTTTGAAACCCATGGCGTGTTGGACACTGTCGACAGCCTCTCGCAGCCGCGCGTCGCGCTTGACGGCGGTGCCTTTATGTTTGTGGAACCTACCCGTGCGTTGGTGGCCGTTGATGTGAACACCGGTGCGGACGTGTCCCTTGCTGCGGGGATCAAAGCGAATATGGCCTGTGCCCGCGCCTTGCCCCGTGCCCTGCGCCTGCGCGGGTTGGGCGGGCAGATCACGCTTGACCTTGCGCCCATGCCCAAAAAAGATCGCCGCCCGTTCGAGACCGCGTTGCGCCAGGCCTTCCGCGCCGACGACGTGGAAACGACACTGGTCGGCTGGACCCCGCTGGGCCACTACGAACTGCAACGCAAACGCGCCCGTATGCCTTTGGCCGAGGTGCTGAAGTGACCTGCCCGATCTGCGACCGTGAAACCTCTCCAAAGTATCGCCCCTTCTGTTCGGGGCGCTGCGCTGACGTGGATCTGGCCAAGTGGCTGAACGGCAGCTACGCGACCCCCAGCCGCGACCCCGAGGATATCGAGGCCGCAATCGAAGCCACCGAGGCCGCTTTGAACGCGCCCGACAAGCCGCATTAGAATTTTCCGAAAAAACCTTTGCCAAACATAGCAAAACCCTCTGGACACCCCCGCCGCAAACTCCTAGAAACCGCACACCCGACCACTACGGTGGTCTCCGGTGCCCGGGTAGCTCAGGGGTAGAGCAGTGGATTGAAAATCCTCGTGTCGGTGGTTCGATTCCGCCCCTGGGCACCAACTTTTATCATAAATTCCAATATGTTAAAGGTGCGGCACTTGCCGCTCGTGCTTTTCGTTCCGTTCCGGGTATCACTGGGGTAGCGTTTGACGCCATCAGTCTGTTCGGCCAACCCAATCGATTAGATGGCAGTGCTACTGCGTCTATTCGGTGAAACCAACCAATCCTAAACTGCTGCACGCCGCGCTTTTGTACGGCCCGGCGCGTCTAAAGGGCTCTGAAAGAAGCCGGAAGGTTCGCTTTGAGACTGACTGGCTAATTGGCAACCCTGAAGTGACACAACAATTTTGTTGGGCTTCTTGACCACAACATTTTTGTTGGGTAGGTAAGGGGCATGAATACTGGCATCATCCTTAATGAAAAAGAACTGCGCGAAGCTCGCTCGCGCGTGGCCGCGCTTGACGAAGCGCTGGCGACAGATGAATCCCTCAAGCGAGTTGTTGAGGGCTTGCCGCCGGAAGTCGTGAAGCAGCTGTCTGCGTCAATGCGGGCCGAACGTGACGACCTGAATGATGCAATCCAAGCATATGATGTCGCCAAGGGAACGGGTAAGCCAACGCCTCTTGAGCGCCGGGCGGAAAGTGATCCGGGCTTGATGTTGATCGTTGCACGGATTGCCAAAGGTTATACACAACGCGACTTGGCTTGGCGCTTGGGCGTAAAAGAACAGCAGGTCCAGCGATATGAAGCTGACCGTTACAATTCTATCAGCGTCAAAAACTATGCACGCGTTGCCGCTCTTGTGGGTGTTCGCTTGAGCGCGACCATCGAGCCAGACCCTCAGTTTCGGGGACTGGATAAGGTAATTGATGATGTCTCCAAAGAGGGCATCAAAAAAATCCTAAAACATGGCCGCGCAAACGGCTGGTTTTCTGATGACATGGACGAGTCTCAGCTCCGCCAATACATCGCAGAAAACAGAATTGATTTTGGCAGCCCAACCTTGTTGCGAACAGGGCTAAACGTTCAGGACCACAGCGAAGATGTTTTGCTCCACGCGTGGCGTGCTCGGGTGGTGACGCGCGCCAAAGAAGTCATTCGTAGAGGTGTTCCGCGCTACGACCCCGTGAATACGGGTTGGCTGAACCAACTGCCCAAGCTGAGTGTGTTTCCAGACGGCCCGCGTCGCGCCCGACAGAAACTCCATGAAGCGGGTATTGTTCTCATTGCGGAGAGGCAAATCCCGGGCCTTACCATCGACGGTGCCGCGTTCATTGAGGAGGGAGTGCCGGTTATCGGCATTACGCTTAGAAAAGACGATACGGGCAACTTTTGGTTTAGCCTGCTCCATGAAGTCGGTCATGTCGTTCTGCACCGTTTGACAGGCCTCACTAGTGGCTTTTTTGATCAGTTTGATGCAGCGTCTGTTGACGAACAAGAAGCGGAAGCGGATGCTTTTGCTTCTAACATGCTAATACCAGAAGAACGTTGGCGGAAATCCACTGCTAGGATCGCCAAGACAGCACAGCCGGCGGAAAAGCTGGCGAAAGAACTGGGGATTAATCCAGCCATCGTTTTTGGCAGAATTCAAAAAGAGAGAAACAACTACGCGTTGTTCTCAAAAAAGATCGGGAGGAACACCGTGAGGAAAGTACTTATTGAGCAACCCGAGGAGAGCAACGATGCTGCCATATCGTCCGGCACTAAGATTTAAGCAAGGTGAATATAATGCAGCGGGGCGTATTCGCTCGGCCATGCAGAAACATGTGCGTCCTTTCTTTATCCTGCCGCCGTTGATCGAAAAAGACCCAGAACTTCAAAAGGTTCTGACGCATGACGAAATCGCGTATGTAACAGGTGAACGCATCGGCAAACACTGGCCAAGTTATCCCGCCTACATGGACACTCAATACGTCATGAGAGAGCCCAGCAACGAGGATATCAACCGGCTCTTCCAAGTCGCACGGGCTAGAAATCCAAACCTTATTGCGGTTATTCCGGCATCTGATCTGGGTAATAGCTTGTGGCGCGGTTTGCTGCTCGACACATTCCCCCGCGCTGCGATTCATCTGCGTGCCGAAGACTTGGAAGGCGACGTTCTGCGTGATGGGTTGCAAGCGCTTGGTCTTGCCGCTTCTGAGTGCGAAATCTTCGTCGACTTCGCGGGGCTCGAACTGGACCCAGAGATCGCCACCGAAGTTGTGGGCGGTACGTTCAATGAACTGTCCGAGATTGCAAATTGGGGATGCATTATCTTTCAGGGGTCGAACTTCCCGACAACCAACCCGGCTGAGGCTGGAAAAACGCAGTTGGTTCCTCGCCATGAGTGGACTGTCTTCAACGCAGCGGTTCGGGAATGTGACATTCCTACGGAACGGCTTGGGTTCAGCGACTTTGGCGCAGATTGTGGCCAAATCAATTTCCCGACAAAGAAAGGTGGCGCAATTCCCATCCCCCACATTCGCTATACGACCAAAACGGACACGGTTGTCATTCGGGGCAAGGCTGGCGGAAAGCAGTCTGAGGTGATGAAGGCGGTTCTGAAAGGCCTTATCTCACGGCCTGACTTCGCGGGCAAATTGTTCTCGTATGCGGACCGTAGGATGTGGGACGCGGCCAATGGTCATGCCACACCGGGCAGCGCGAGCATGTGGCGCGAGTGGAATATGGCACACCACCTCACACGGGTTGTTCGTGATCTCGCGGCGATGTCTGGTGTTGAATTCGAAGAAGAAGTAGAGCACCCCGAGCCGGAACAAATTGGTCTGTTCGCGGACATTTAACGCTTGTTTACACGTTGGCATCTTGCGCTCTTCGTGGCGTTTTTTGCAACGGGAAGATTTGGTAGTTCATGCCACAGTATGACTTTCAACAGCTTTCTCCTTTCGACCTAGAGATACTTGTAAGGGATCTCCTGCAAGCGCATTGGGGCGTGACGATTGAGAGCTTTAAAACCGGAAAGGATGGCGGCGTAGACCTCCGCTATGCTGTCGGCACTAACAAGCTGATTGTGCAAGTCAAACACTACCAAAAAACTGGTTCAGCCGGGCTAACTCGTGATCTAAAAAAAGAAGTCGAGAAGGTTCGGTCGATTAACCCGTCTCGGTATTTCGTTGTAACCTCAGTTCCATTGTCCAAAGCCAACAAGGACACCATCTCAGGATTGTTTGATCCGGGTGTGCTTCAGGCTACTGATGTGATTGGGCAGGAAGATCTAAACAATCTTCTTGGACAGCATCCGGAAATTGAACGAAATCACTACAAGCTTTGGCTTGCGAGTCGCGCTGTGCTCGACAGTGTGCTCCATAACGCTGAGAAGACTCGTAGCGAATTCAAGGTGCGCCAAGTCTATGAGGAAGCGTGCCGCTACGTTCAGAGCAGCGCATATCCAGAAGCGATGAAGATGCTCAATGATAGTCGAGTCGTAATCGTTGCTGGCCCACCGGGGGTGGGTAAAACAACTCTAGCAAACCTGCTGCTCTACGCGCACTTGGAACGCGGATATCAAGCCGTCTTGATCCAACGAGACATTAATGAAGGTCTGAAACTGTTTCAACCTGGCACACCGCAAGTTTTTTATTTCGATGACTTCATGGGGACTACATTTCTGGGGGACGGGCCGGGACTGCTTTCGGGGTCAAATGACAAAGCGTTGTTAGAATTCATTTCTATGGTGCGATCAACGCCAACCGCTCGAATGATTTTGACTACCCGAGAGCACATTTACTCCCAAGCAATAGGCAGGTCTGAACGCCTGCGGCATTCTGATTTGGATGACCTTCGAGTATTTTTGAGAATGCCGAATTACTCCTTCGGACAAAAGGCACGTATACTCTACAACCACCTCTGCTTCAGTGACTTACCGTCCGATTATCGCGATGAGTTGTTGAGAGACGAGTTTTACATGCGCATCATCAAGCATGAGAAATTCAACCCTCGCCTAATCGAGTGGCTGTCTAGCTTTCGCCGACTACAAAATGTCCCGATCGACAAGTACCGTTCTTTCGTTGAAAATCTATTGCGCGATCCATCTGAAATATGGCGCCATGCCTTTGAGAACCAGATTTCAGATGCCGGGCGTTCGATCTTGCTAGCAATGTTCTCGTTGGAGGGTAGAACTGTAGGCTCGGTTCTTAAGGCTGCATTTACTGCCTTGCACGAGCATCGCGCCAGCCGATATGGCTTTTCGACGCGCCCCGAAGATTTTCGTGTCGCTTTGCGCGAAATTGCTGGCACCTTCATCAAGCCCTATGGGTCTCACGGCGTTGAAGTGATCGACCCGTCTGTTCTTGACCTGTTGAACGCTGTAGTTCAAGTCGATCCAGAAAACGCTATCGACATCGTTGTAGGTGCGACAGGCTTCGATCAGATCAGACGCATTTGGGCCTTTTCAAAGTCGCAGCGAAGTGAGGCCGTTCTAAGCACTTTCAAAAACAAACCGGGGCTTATTGCCGAGTCGATTTCTAACCAAATGTTGAAACGGCGTCGGTTCGACCATGGAAATGGAAGTGTTAGCTATCGAGGTCCAACTTTTGAGCGCCGCTTGGTGGTTTTGCTCGACATTTCCAATAAATTGGAGAGCAATGACATCACCGCACTAGTGCCGGTGCTGTTCACTCGACTTGAGCAGGAGTGGGCTTCAGAAAGGCCGGAAATCAACGATGCAGTTGAGCTAGTGCGAGCGCTAGAATCTAGCCAATCCGTCTCGGAAGACGAGGCAGACCGTATGCTGAACATCATCAAGCCGGTTCTGCTCAACAAAATCCGGGAAGGGTGTCGTTCAGATGAGCTGCGAGAACTGATCGGTGTTTTAGAATTGGACGTGCTCAACGAAACCAAGGAAGCTGTTCGAACTGCGTTTGAGAAATACAGGCTTTCGCTATTTGACGGCGAAGTGAGCGACTGCAAGTCCGGCGAACAATTCGATGAGCTGATCGAAGATCTCGAGCTGTTTCGAGATGAACTCGGGGTAGATGTAGCTGCATTGTTGGATGCGGTGGAGGAAGCCAAGTCTGAGTTTGAGGCCAACGAGGAAGCTTGGTCCGATCACATGCAGGACGAGTGGAAAGAACGGTCGCGCGACGAACGCGCCAGTGCCCGAAGCGTTTCTGATATGTTTGGTTCGCTGCGCCGCGCAGATTAGGTGTCGGCTGCTGTCGAGGTTTGCTGACCGCACTGCAATCAAGTCTAGTTCTGTTGTTCAAACGGGATCAGCTAGCTCATAGGGCAAGCTGAACCCCGAAGTATGCCCTTATCGTTTGGCCGCTAGTACGCGGCGGGCCTCCTTTTCAGCAGCAGACCCTTTCACCCACTGCCACGGTGTGCGCGGCTTCCTTGCCTTCGCCAGTTCGGGATTCGCTTTGGCATCGCTGGCGTGTCAGGGGTAACCCCAACGCATCTCTAGCTTTTATCGATCTGCTGCTATGACTGATCTCGACATAGCAGACGCGGCCATGTTGGGGCGTGGAAACCCCTCGATAGCTGGGCCGAGCAATCGGCTGAAACCTTGACCCTATGGTCGGGGTGTCTGTGTTATACAACAGGCCCCGGCTAAAGGCACAGGGCCCGTGCTATCGCGGATTTCCAACACCCCGATCACCAGTCAAACGCGAGGGCGCTCGCAGTTCGGGGCGCTGTGGAGTTCAAGTTCTCGTAGTCGGTTTGTTGGCAGGAGCGTGGCAGTTTGCCCGACGCCGCTGGTGTGTATGTGATTACACAACAAGCCAATCTCGTGCCGGTCTACATTGGGTTAACCGCCGAAGAGAGGGGGCTTCGCGGGCGCATATCGAAGTTCCACCGTTCTGCCATCAACGGGGTTGGCAACCATGCGGGCGGTCGCACTTACCATCGGCTGTTCGGTGCTGATGTGTCCGGCTTGTCGTTGCGCTACCATCAGGTCGAAAACTTCAAGTTCCAAACCAGCCTTGTCCACGCCTACGTGACCTATGTCGAAAGACGGCTGACCTGGGAGCATGTCGAAGCGCATGGGGCGCTGCCGCTGAGCAACTCGGAATGACCCGCAACAAATCTCTGGCAAGTAGAGCTATACGCCCGCGCGGCGGCGTTGCAATGAGCCAGCAGTGCCAGCTCGAGCACTTTTCGATCAAACCCTGCGAATACTTGCCGGAGGTGCTGTGTGGCGCACTGAGGAGCTATCCCGACCCGTCCGCAGGGTGTTGGGTGTGAACACCTGTCATCAGCACTCACGCGGCCTCTACACAGCCCCGCAGGGTTTCACCTGACCGGACTCCGCAACTTTCTTATCGAGATTACATCAACCAACTTTCCACGGAGGAATTTGAAAATGGCCATCAGCGCGAAGTGGAACTTCAACGGCGAAACCAAGGTCATTCTCGGTAACTGGCATAGGCTGTGGTGCCTGCTATTCGGGCCATTCTACTATCTGTTCAAGGGTATGTGGTTTTGGGCGATCTTGTCGTTCATCACCCTGAACGGCCTCTGGATCGGGTTCCCGCTCTACAACCGATCCATCGTGTTGCGCCACTTTCACCGCAAGGGCTGGGTTCAAGAATGACCAACCACCTCGATTGCTACCCGTATGATACCCAGCGGGCGGTGGCGAAACCTAGCCACTATGCGGACTGCTTGAAATGGTTGATCAATTCGGCTCCGGCTCGCACCCGACAGACTGATACGTAGTCAACGGGTCGCCCTAGGCGGGTCTGCCGGACACCCAATGAGGTGCTGGCGAGGGGTGTGGGGGGAGGTGTTTTTTTTAACAGCGCGTGCATCCCGTACAGACAAGTGGTCATGCATACTTCCGAGATTTTTGGCCTCTAGCCGCTCAACGGCCCAATCGTGTCCTCGACTACCGGAAAGGCGAAAGACAGGCCGAAGCCCGCCTCTCATTCGATATAAAAATTATTGTACACGAATTATTATAACGATCACTCATCGGGCCGGGATTTGCCAAGCTTCCACAGGGCGCTTTTTCCTTTGCCGACCTGCTCGATTTCGCTGGTCTTCGCCATCTCGGCCCGAAGGGCGTTCAAGGTTCCAACAGATGCAAGGCTGCGGCTTTTCACAGCGCTTTCGACCTTCTCCCACCTTACCGGCTGATCGGAAAGAAATTCGAGTATGAACTCTCGCGCGGCGTCGGTGGCGGACGCGGGCCTGCCGACCGAATTTGTCTCGACCCTGCAAACCTCGGCCTCGTTCGCATCTGAGAACTCGACTGGGTGCAGGACCGGCGTCCCGTCACGCCCGCCACCGAAACGCTCGAATATGATGGTCTTGCCAAGCTCGCTGGCATTAGCCTTGCCATGCGCCAGTGCGAAACGTGAACGGTCAGTTGGGTCTGTGCCGTAAAACAACGCTGATCGAATGCTTGCGGCGAAACCGATGGATCCGACAATTCGGTACAGGGGGTGTTCTGCCGATTGTTTATTCAGATGACCAATGGCCAGCACCGCACACCCGGCATCCTCGGCGATTTCCGTCAAACGCCCCAAAAATTCTCCGACTTCATTTTGCCGGTTCATGTCACGCCCGCTTCCCATATAGGCGGTCAGCGTGTCGATCACGACCAGCTTGGGCCTCTCCTGCTTGATGTAGCGCGCCATTGCTTCGAGGTTTTCCGGCGACAGGATTTTGAATCTAGTCATGACTCGGATTTTGCTGATGTCCGCTCCGCTCTCCAACAGTCTTGGCAATGTCACCCTTTGCCAATTGTCCTCAGCAGACAGCATGAGCACCTTGCCCTTCGGAGCACATTCATCGGAAAGCGGCCATGGGCCGCCAGAAGTCACGGCTGCGATCAGCTTGGTGACCAAAAGCGATTTTCCCATGCCGGGATTGCCCGCGAGAAGGGTCACGCCGAAATACGGGATGTACGGGTAATAGAGAAATTCCATCGGCAGCGGTTCCGTCGTCTTTGGTGGCCCGAACAGCGCCGAAGTATCCTCGACATAATTCCCGCTGCTTTGGATGACTGAGCGCAACTCACCCGGTGACAATGGAGTCTCCGTGAAGTCATCGTTCAACGCCTCCAGCATCGCCTCAACGGCATCTTCATGGTCGAACCTCCGGCGCAAAAAGCAGGCGGTACGAAAGAAGAAATCGTTTCGGCTACCACTCTTGATGACAAGGTCTGTTGACCCTGTTTGTGAGCGTTCTTGCCGTTGCTCCGTTCGCTTGGGTTTGAGACTGCTCAGGTGTTTCGGCAGGGTTGCAATTTGTGAGGAACACCGCGTGGAGTAGCGATATAGCTTGCCCGAGGGATGGGTGCTGGGCGGAACCATCAGCATTTTGTTGCCGGCGGTCAATACGTCGACTTTTTCTCCCTTGAAGGTGCCCTCAGCTATCTCGCCCTTGAAGTACAAGTGATAGCCGCGTCCGGTGAAGACCTTGACCGTATCTGGAAGGTCAAGCTGCTTCACGGCGGCACGCCCTTCATCGCCGTCAACGTCAACGACTGTCAATCCAGCGAGAGATATCGCGAGGTTTGCATTGGGATGCCGTCGCAATGCTTTTTGTACCAGCGCGATATCATCGGTCGCGCTATTCACACCGTTCGGAAAGAAATTCGACAAGGGGTGCTTGCCGGGTGAAGGGCAGTCGTCACGCTTGCACGAGCATCGTCCGCCCTCGCCAATGCCGTATGTCAGAATCACGTTTCGCCCGGCGGCGATCTGAGCCTTTGCGGCGGTTAGTGTATTTCGAGAGCGCATCTGTTTTGACACGCGAAATTGTTGTCGCATGGTGTTTCCTTCGATTTTCTAATGGGAGAAGAGGGGCTGGAAAGCCCCCAATCAGTACTCAGCGTAGTGGGTTCGGGTGCGCTCCTCGGCGCGTTCGGCAAGCCAGTCTTCGATCTCTGACATGAGCCATGCGACGGTGGTCCCGCCCATTCTGATGCGACGGGGAAAGCGCCCTTGGGCCTCCCAGCGCAGTTTCGTGGTATTCGAAACGTTGATGCCCATGCGCTTCAGGTCTTCGCGGGTGACAAGCATCTTGTTCGCCATACTGTCTGTCATGATTTTACCTTTCGTTGCTGAAAGAAACCGGTTCCTGAGACAGTAGTGGTGCGAGAATTTTAGCTTGTCATTTCAATGCTATGAATAAAAACAAGGCAAAATGAGATGTTCTGTTCAGTCGTCTAGACGATAATCGGAAACCGCTGTTTGAATTTGCCTGTTTAGGTTTTCGAACCTAGTGGGGTCTTTAGCGAACTTTGAGTAATAGGCAGTGAGGAGCGGGCGCGCCGACGCCCGAATGAACTCAGGATATTCGCCATCGATATGGCCGTACGATGCGGAGCGTTTCACATGCTCAAGGCCCCGAATATCGATGAAGACTTCGGTCATTCCGTTGACAACTGCCTGCATCGTTTCTGAATGAGCCGTTGCTGCCCCCACATCTTTCGGCACGCCGCTGACTGCTTGAACTAGCTGCAATAGGTTCGACACTGCGTCTTCGGTTTCCTCGACGCGTTTTCGCATTTCCGAAGCCGGTACAAAACGGGAGGACTGTCCATTTTCGGGGCGGACAACCACAGATGACAATAGGTCGTCAGAGTTGGCCAATCCTGCCATCAAACGGCGGGACAAATCATCGATCTTTGCGGCCCAAGCGAGTTTTTGTGCCGGTGTCGCGGCACCGCCCGCGAAGTCGAAAACGGACAGGAGGTATTCGGCGGTTGCAGCAAGTTGAAGCCGAAGCTCTTCAATGCCGGCTGGACTCTCAAGGCGTATAGTCTCTGCGATTGCGACCGCCGCATCGTTGGTATAAATTTCGGACCACGGATTGTGGCCTGGTGGGAACTTCTTGCTCGCGTATCCAGCCCAGCGTTCAGGCGTGATATCGCCTTTCAACTTGTTGAGCATTCTTGGGCGTTGTGATTTTTTCGATATGCTCATTCCACTTGTCCAGCGCCTCGCGCTTCTCGTCCGCGTATGAATAGACATTGTAGATAGCAGCCACGCCTGAGACTACACCCGTCTTGTGGTTCAACAGCGCCTCGGTCACAGCTTGCGGAATACCTATTTGAGCCATGTTGGTGGACATCGTGCGACGCAAGTCATGGATGTGCCACGGTTCAGTGCCTTCGGGTAATGCATGATCGAGCCGTTCTTTCAAGCGACCGAACCCTGAGATCGGCGTGACACCTTTCGTCGTGAAGACATAATCTGAGCCTAGGAAAGGGGGCACCCTGCGCAAAACATCAAACATGGCATCCGTGATCGGGACTGTGTGTTGCCTCCCATTCTTGGCCCGTTCGGCAGGTAAGGTCCAAAGGCGTTTTTCAAGGTCGAGTTCCGACCAGCGCATCTCGGCAACCTCGGCGCGTCTCTGGCCGCTGAGGGCTAGAAGCTTCATGCAATCCCCAAAAGGGTAACCTTCAGCGTTACAGGCTGCCCAAAGAGCGCCTAGCTCCTCGTCGTTCAATACACGATTGCGAGGCTGTTCCTTGGCGCGTGGCTTCATCCCGGCAATGGGTGAAACTTCGATCAAGCTCCGCTCTACGCACCAGCCCATTAGATGCTTGAGATGGGCCAATGCGCGGTTCACGCCGATTGGTGCAGATTTCTGGATCTCGTCGCATGCTTTCACCACATCTGCGCGTTTTATCTCGTTTATTCGCATGTCGAGTAAATCTGTAAATTTGGCAAGCTGTGCTGCCTTGCGGTCGCTATCTCGGTTGTGAACTTTGGCGTATTTCTCAATGTAATCCGGGATCACTTCGCTCAAAGTCGGCTTGGTATCGACCTCGATGCCAGTGTTCTGTTCAAAACGGCCCGTTTCAACTTCGTAGAGTATTTGCCGCGCTCGTTCCCGAGCGTCAGTCAGGGAAAACGGTCCGAATTTTCCGATGGTCAAACGCTTCATTTTTCCGTTTATTCGCTTGTGAAAGCTGAACGTCTTGGTGCCGGACTTGTTCACGCGAAGGACCAAACCGGGAACCACTGTGTCACGATAGTCAACACGCTTGGCAGGATCGGGCTTTTTGGTTTCGATGAATTTTGTAGTAAGTTTCTGTGTCATGAAACCATGATAAGAGACCCGGAATTCTCACGTCAGGGACAATCCTAAATGCGATGTGCCGGTTTGAGAGGGAAAATTGAGTACACCCCACTATGGAAGAAAGATTATCCCAACAACCGCGCGAAACGTGGCTGTTTATTGAAGGGCTTGTTCTTCAAGGCGTTCATTTTAGGCGGTCCCATGGAGGTTCAATCCGTTCAACGCGGTATCTCTTCCTGAATTCTTGAAGCACCATTTCAAGAGTGGCAACAAACTCGCTCTGATTGAATGACAACGTTTTTTGGTTTTCGTACAGGTATCGCCAATCAACGAACGCTTCCGCATGATGTTCCAAGACATCAAGAATGCCGTATTCGGTATCAAAAAGAATAGGGTGATTAAGTGCAACTGATCGCCGAAATGCTGTGTCCAACTTGTTTTGGCTTTCTGGCTTCAACCCGACAAAAAGCTTGGCCAAGTTGTGTGATCGGATTACTTTGGTTGTGTCGTGATCAAACACATACCAAGCTTTCAAAGCCAACTCCATCGCGAGGGCAAGGAGCATAGGATCGATCCCTATGTGGGCTTTTAAATCCCAACCTTTGCAAGAACGGGCTGTTTCGAAGTCAAAGCTGTTAACCCTTTGTAGTACGGCATTCGCGGAGTCAGCGATTTTGATTGCGGTAGTTAGCCTTGTACTCATGTTGGCTCCAAATTCGGTGACAGCGTTAGTTTGCTTTCAAATCCAGAAGTGACAAGGCAAACACCCTCGGTCGCGAGGCTGTTTGGGCCGTCACAAGTGAAAGGTTCTCCTATGTCGATACTGCAAGGTTTCAAGTTCAAACGTGCCCTAGTTGCCAGAAGTCAACTTAATGACGCTGGCGCCTGTAAGAAAATCTCACTACAACGCTAGGGTGCCTCCATCCACGCATAAACACCGCAAACACGAATTTGATGATTAAGTTTTCAGTATTTTCGCCATCTCGTTCCGAGCCGTCTGATTTTTCCGGAGCGGCACTACAGCAAGACGCGTGGAACGATTTTAGCTTCCAGACCCAATACCATTTGTACGTTGACATACCGGAGTTCAGCGGGCGCATAGGACCTGTCAAAATCCTAAAACGCGGCCAAACGTCAAGTGACACTCTTCAACTAAGGGTCGGCGACCTTGATCCACTTGATGAGGATTGGGTCTCACTGGGTCAAGACCTTGACTACTATGAGCGGCTCGCTGAGTTGCCCGAGCAGGTCCGCGCCGAGATTTTGCTCCACTTACGTGATGCGCTTGCATATCCGGAATACGCTGCTTCTTTCTTTGAAGAGGAAGGTTGGAAAACGTCGTTACTGCGCTTTGTCGACTGGGAAAGCTTTCAGCGCGATGCTGCTGTTTTGCTTGAGCGAGACTACAATCGCGTCGCGCAGTTGGGGTTGACACTTGAGTTTCAAGTGGAGGGTTGGCGCGATCCACTACTGCTAGACTTTCAATCACCAAGGGCACCAATCTTCATGCCCGGTCAAGATTCCTCGCTTCCAGAGCGGTTAGCTGTGATCATCGGTCGCAATGGCTCGGGAAAAAGCACATTGCTGTCGAGGCTGGCTCGAATCTTGCATGCTTCTCAACGAGACCGTGCTGGTAAGCATCTTTCAGAGCTTGGAAAAATTTCACCTGAGGGTGTTGGGTTCACAAGAGTAGTGAACATCGCTTACAGCGCATTTGACGCTTTTCAGCTGCCCGGCATTGACTATCGTGAGAGAAAGCAAATCGTTGAGGATTTAGAAAGAGGAAGTGGGCGATATCATTATTGTGGCTTGCGTGACATTGCAGCCGAGGTACGTCGCAGCGAGGGTGTAGGTGATATCGACGGCAGGCCAATTCAGCCTTTGGGACCTGATCGGCAAGAAACTGTTCTATTCAAATCAGGTGAAGAGCTAACAGTAGAGTTTGATCGAACGGTCAAACGAATTCGTGAGATGGGCCGGGAAGAGCTGTTTTCAGAGGTTTGCAGTATTCTGGCCTCTGACCCTTCCTTCTTGGACCTTGGCACCGACCCCGGTGCCTCTGTCATGGAGAATCCTGTGGAGTGGTTTCAGATTTGGAGTACTGGCCACAAAATCGTCATGCACGCCACGGCGGCCATCGTTGCGTACACCGAACCAAAATCTATTGTTCTGATCGACGAGCCTGAGAGCCACCTTCATCCACCCCTGCTCGCGGCGCTGATGAACGCAATTCGCTTAATCCTTCGACGCAATGACGCATTTGCGGTCGTGGCAACCCATTCGCCTGTGGTGGCTCAAGAAACACTTCGTCGGCACACCGCTGTGGTTCGTCGAACAGGGGACGAAACGACCATTCATCGCCCAAAGATTGAGACATATGGCGAGAGTATCGGTGAGATAACAAACGAAGTTTTCGGCCTTACCTCAGATACAACCGATTTTCATTCAGTTTTGTCATCTCTAGTGCAGCAAGGGCTCTCATTGGAAGAAATTGAAGCACTCTTCGATAGAGGTCTTAGCCTGCAGGCAAGAGCCTTTGTATTGAGCGATATCGCGCAAAGGGACGACTGATGTGGGTAATGGGAGATCAGGAAACTGACGGCCTAGACGAGGCACTTGATCGCGCATTGACTTTCCTGGATGGCGACAAAGTCTATGATCTAAGCGATCAAGAACGCCAAGCCATTCATATTGTATATGATCTTTATCAAGAAATGCTTGGCCAACCGCATCCAGACCTGACCCCGGCCACTTTAGACGGTGCGAGACCCGCGTTGCACAACGCTTATGGGCAGGTGCAAATCCGTGGTAGGCTCGAAGGCTTGAGGGAAAAGCTGCTTGCCTCGGCAGACGAATGCCCCTTTTGCGGCTTTGGTGAGCCAAGCCAACTGGACCATTATTTGCCCAGAAGCGTATATGGCGAGCTTGCCATCTACCCCAACAACCTCATTCCATGTTGCGGGCCCTGCAATAATGCAAAGCGCACGGTAGTGCCGGGGCTTGGGCCAGCACACGGCCCCGGATTAATACACCCTTATTTTCAAGAGCTTCCCAACATAGATTTTTTGATGGCTGATGTCCTATTTGAAGGCGAGGTGCTTTCGGTCGCTTTTCGAATTGACCCCGCGGGCATTGACGCAGGTTTAGCGGGCAAACTGCAGTTCCAATTGGATCGCTTGAAGCTAAACGCGAGGTATCGGAAGCAGATCAACAAGTTTCTCAATGAACAACGCACAGGAATGCTCCTATTTGGTACAGGAAGCGCACAACGGCTTAGTGAGTACCTGAGCGCAAGTGCAGTCAACCTTGCCAGATCATTCCATCGAAACGACTGGCGCGTCGCATTGTTCCGTGCTTTAGCTGAAACACCCGAGTTTTGTGAACATCCAGAACTGTATTTGGGAACCAAGGTTGAAGAGGAAGAAGCTCGTCTTGCTGGAGAGGGATAGCGGCTTTGACCTGCCACGGGATTTTTCCTCCACCGTCGATTAGAGTCCGGCCCAACTTGAGGACGGACAATGAAGCGAACGAGATTCACGGACGAACAGATCATCGGCATCCTTGGCGAGCACGAAGCAGGCG